>Ga0310786_10000042_pt1 | contig 201637 bp, 184 predicted proteins | sample AusTroGonzalo_MG_FD_203881 | JGI IMG/M metagenome (GOLD analysis project Ga0310786, IMG submission 203881) | Bovine rumen microbial communities from tropical cattle in Woodstock, Queensland, Australia - Gonzalo_03 (v2) (version 2) | ecosystem: Host-associated > Mammals > Digestive system >... | reverse complement strand
TGCGGAAATAGCTCAGTTGGTAGAGCACGACCTTGCCAAGGTCGGGGTCGCGAGTTCGAGTCTCGTTTTCCGCTCTTTTTTTTTGCCCAGATGGCGGAATTGGTAGACGCGTGCGTTTCAGGTGCGCATGCCGCGAGGTGTGCAGGTTCGAGTCCTGTTCTGGGCACTCGCTTAGGCTATTACTTGCGTGACTCGCAGCACAGCTGCTCGATTACGCTCCGTAATGCCCTACGCTCTCCGATTAAAACATCGCTTTGCTAGCGTTTTAATCGGTCTTTGAAATAAAATCAGGAGGACTGCTAGTAAAACGATAGTCCGACTGAAGAGCGAAAGCACGCCGAAGATTCATATGAGCGAATAATCGACGGGGTTTACCTCGGAGAAAATTGCAAAGCAATTAGTCGCGAATCGTATTGAGGCGTCGCTGGCGCGACGCGCAGGTGGTGAAATTGGTATACACGCTACTTTGAGGGGGTAGTGGTCGCAAGATCGTGTGAGTTCGAGTCTCATCCTGCGCACTTGTTTTTCGAAACGGCCGGTTGGATGAGCGACTTAGTCAACGGTCTGCAAAACCGTCTAGAGCGGTTTGACTCCGCTACCGGCCTCCAGCAGAAGTCACTCGTCAAGAGTGGCTTTTTTTTATTTGCTTGGCGCATGGACGAGATCATCCAGGACATAACTTCTCAAGAGTACAAGTACGGCTTCACGACCGACGTGGAGACGGAAGTTGTGCCGGCCGGTCTGAGCGAAGACATCATCCGACTGATATCCGCCAAGAAACAAGAGCCGGAGTGGTTGCTGGATTTTCGGCTCAAGGCCTACCGCAAATGGCTGACAATGCCGGTGCCGACATGGGCGCACCTGCAGATTCCCGATATCGATTTTCAGGCTATTTCCTACTATGCCGCTCCGCGTACCGGCAAAGAGCATGGAGAGAAAAAAGAGATTGATCCGGAGATCATGAAGACCTTCGACAAGCTCGGTATTCCCTTGCAAGAGAGAGAAGCACTGGCCGGAAACATGGCTGTGGACGCCGTGATGGATTCGGTGAGCGTCAAGACCACTTTCCGCGAGACATTGGCGGAGAAGGGTATCATCTTCTGTTCAATCAGCGAAGCAGTACGCGAATATCCGGACTTGGTAAAAAAGTATCTTGGTTCGGTGGTTCCCTATACCGACAATTTCTATGCAGCCCTGAACTCGGCCGTGTTCACCGACGGTTCGTTCGTCTACATACCGAAAGGTGTGCGGTGCCCGATGGAGTTGAGTACGTATTTCCGCATCAATGCCGGCAAGACCGGTCAGTTTGAGCGCACGTTACTGGTGGCGGATGAAGGTGGGTACTTGAGTTATCTGGAGGGCTGCACGGCACCTATGCGCGATGAAAACCAGTTGCATGCTGCCATCGTGGAGATAGTGGTGCATAAGGATGCGGAAGTGAAATATTCAACCGTACAGAACTGGTATCCGGGCGACAAAGAGGGCAAGGGAGGCATCTATAACTTCGTGACCAAACGAGGAATAACCTACGAGAACGCACGCCTGAGTTGGACCCAGGTGGAGACCGGAAGTGCCATCACTTGGAAATATCCGAGTTGTATCCTCCGCGGCGACAACTCGAGTGCGGAGTTCTACTCCGTTGCGGTGACCAACAATTACCAGCAGGCAGATACGGGTACAAAGATGATCCATATTGGTCGTAACACGCGCTCGCGTATTATATCTAAAGGTATATCTGCCGGCAAGAGTCAGAATGCCTACCGCGGACTGGTGAAGATGGGTGTGAACGCCGAGAACGGACGCAACTACAGTCAGTGCGACTCGTTGCTGCTGGGAGACCAATGCGGTGCACACACCTTCCCCGACATGCAGATAGCCAACCCGACCGCGACCGTCGAGCACGAGGCCACCACCAGCAAGATCAGCGATGAACAACTCTTCTATTGCCGCCAGCGCGGTATAGGCGTAGAGGATGCCGTAGGACTGATTGTCAACGGTTACGCCAAAGAGGTGATGGACAAACTGCCGATGGAGTTCGCCGTAGAAGCCCAGAAACTACTGCAAGTCAGTCTGGAAGGCTCGATAGGATGACGAGAGCAGTCAGTTATCCGTATTCAGAATTCAGAAAATAGAAACACAGAGATATGTCATTACAATGTGGAATCGTAGGGTTGCCGAATGTAGGCAAGAGTACCCTATTTAATTGCCTGAGCAATGCCAAGGCACAGAGTGCCAATTTCCCTTTCTGCACCATCGAACCGAACGTGGGCGTGATCACCGTTCCGGATGAGCGATTGATTAAGTTAGGCGAGCTGTGCAAGCCGGAACGCGGAGTGATCCCTACTACCGTGGAGATAGTAGATATCGCCGGATTGGTCAAAGGTGCCAGCAAGGGCGAAGGACTTGGTAACAAGTTCCTGGCTAATATCCGCGAGACAGATGCAATCATCCATGTGTTGCGTTGTTTCGACGATGAGAATGTGGTGCATGTGGATGGCACAGTGAACCCTGTACGCGACAAAGAGATCATCGATGCGGAGTTGCAACTGAAAGACCTGGAGACCGTTGAGAGCCGTATTCAGAAATGCGAGAAAGCAGCCAAGGCGGGTGGAGACAAGCAGGCTAAGTTGCAGTTGGAGGTGCTCGTGAAATACCGCGAAGCGCTCTCGCAAGGCAAGAATGCCCGTACGGTGGAGCTGGACAACAAAGATCAGGAAACAGCTGCCAGAGACCTGTTTCTGCTGACCAACAAACCGGTGATGTACGTCTGCAACGTGGACGAAGCCGCAGCCCTGACCGGCAATGCCTATGTAGAGCAAGTCAAAGAGGCCGTGAAAGACGAAGACGCACAAGTACTCGTGCTGGCCGCTAAGATTGAGAGCGAGATAGCCGAACTGGAAACCTATGAGGAACGCCAGATGTTCCTCGAAGAGATCGGTTTGCAGGAATCGGGTGTGAACCGCCTGATCAAAGCCGCCTATGCGTTATTGAATCTACGAACATTCCTCACGGCAGGTAGTGATGAGGTGCGTGCATGGACCTTCAAGGCCGGAGCGAAAGCACCACAATGCGCCGGAGTGATTCATACCGATTTTGAGCGCGGATTTATTCGTGCCGAAGTAATCAAATACGATGATTTCGTTGCACTGGGCGGCGAAGCGGCTTGTCGTGCTGCCGGCAAACTGGCAACAGAAGGCAAGGACTATGTCGTACAAGACGGCGATATTATGCATTTCCTCTTTAATGTATGATTGAGCAATATTTAGCATATGGCATATGGGTGGCGATTGTGTTTATTATCGCCGGCTTTGTAGCGCTGGTAAAAGGCGCAGACTGGTTGGTGGATGGAGCCTCATCCATCGCTAAGAATTTCGGTATATCCGACCTCGTCATCGGCCTGACCGTAGTGGCTTTCGGCACCTCGATGCCTGAGTTTGTGGTAAACATGGTTTCTGTAGCCGAAGGAACAACAGATTTGGCTATCACGAATATCCTGGGTTCGAATATCATCAATACGTTTGTTATTCTGGGTTTGACCGCCTTGGTATATCCGGTCGCCTCGCAGAAACGCAGCCGTGACTTCGATATTCCCCTCTCGATTGTGGCGGGAGTGATGGTGATTGTTTTTGTGGCCATCCAACTGCCGATAGGCGAAGATATGCGCGGCATAGGCCGTATTGGCGGTGCTACGTTGCTGGCCTTCTTCTGCTATTTCCTGTACAACACTTTCCGTCACGCCAAGGACCATCCGGAAGAGACAGATGCAGAAGCAGTGAAACTCATTCCCACGCGCCGTGCCATCGCACTGATATTAGGTGGGTTTGTGGGATTGGTGGTTGGTGGAGAACTGATCGTGAAGAGTGCAGTGGATATAGCCACCCGCATGGGTGTGAGCGAAGCTATTATCGGTTTGACGATAGTCGCCTTAGGCACATCGCTTCCGGAACTGGCCACCTCGGTAATTGCCGCCACGAAGCACAACTCCGACATCGCTTTGGGCAATGTGATTGGCTCCAACATCTTCAATGTGTTCTTCGTCTTGGGAGTAAGCGCCACCGTTCGTCCGCTGCCTGCCTATCAGGGTATTGAGTTGGATGCCATCATGGCAGCACTAGGTAGCATCGTTGTATGGCTGGCTATCAAATCCAACAAAGAACGCAAGGTCCAACGCTGGGCTGGTGCCTTGCTTGTGTTGATTTACGTCGGGTACCTCACGTACCGACTTCTGCAAGTCTAAAGCGAATGGTTGAACATACGGCGTTCGCGATCGCTGAACCAACCGTATTTATTGAAATAACGGCACATGTTTTGGATATGAATCCAGAGCATGTGTTTGTTTTTGTAGGACGCTTGCGCGTGTGCATGGACAATGGTCCACTCGGGATAATAGAGCGTAAGATAGTTGCGATGAATGGATCGCGTGAGGTCGATATCCTCCGGATACATAAAATAGCGTTCGTCAAATAATCCAGCCTCTACGGCCGCTTTTGTACGAAGCAGCATAAAGCAACCGCTCAGGTATGGCGCATTGATCGGACGCGAGAGGTCCAGATCATGCAGTTCATAGCAACGGTTACGCTTCGTCATCATCCATTGAGGGAGAAACCTGCGACCGAACACATCTAAAGGAGAAGGAAGACGTTTAGCCAAATACTGGGGTGAACCATCGGGATTGACTACACGCGGCATGAGTTGTCCCACCTCGGGATTCAGCAGCATCCAATCATGCATGGCATCTATGTCTTCGGCCTTGACACGGATGTCGCTGTTCATCACCAAGTGGAGGGGAATCTCAGCAAAGGCACTTTCGCGGAGTGCGACATTATGCGCACGGCCATAGCCCACATTCTCCGGCATATGCATATAGCGTACTTTCGCCGATTTCATCGGCATATTCCGGCTCTCTGCTTTGGTCTCTGAATTATCGAGCAGATAGAGTTTCTGCAAGTTCCTAACGCGCAATAATTCCTCCACAAGAGGCAGTACCTCCTGTTCCCAGCAGGGATGATATAGAACTATAGAAATGTTTAACATTCTTTTCGGATGAACTGGCGGATTTTGCGGAGTTGTTTGCAGGCAACGGTAAGCAGACCGGCACCTACGTGGTTTTTCTTTAATACCAGAAAGTCTTCCTGAGTCTTGGACAAGCGTGCTTTGGCATTCCTATTGCTGGCACCGCCTGTTTCCATAGAAACAAGCACCTCCGGTATATAACGGGTTTGGTATCCTGCGGTGAAGATGCGCAAGATCATGTCATAGTCAGCTGATATATGAAACCAGTCATCATACAGGCCCACCTCTTGATACACTTTACTGCGCACATAAACAGTGGGGTGCGGAGGCATCCAGCCGTACTTGAGTGCACGCGGGTGAAAATCATTACTCTTCCAGCGACGCACTACACGCTGACCGTTGCAGTACTGCAAGTCGCCATAGACCACATCTGTCTCGGATGTTAGGAAAGCCGCTGCGATTTGTCCGATGGAATCGGGAGAATATAGCTTATCGTCGGAATGCAAGAATCCTATCACGTCACCCGTTGCCATACCGATACCTTTATTCAGGGCATCGTATATGCCGTTGTCTTTCTCAGACACCCAGCGCACGTTTTTGTGCTTTGCCGCATAGGCCTCGATGATCTCTCGCGTACCATCCGTTGAGGCTCCATCCACAATGATATGCTCAATGTCCGGATAGGTCTGTTCCTGCACACTCGCCAATGCCCGTTGAACCGTCTTGGCGCTGTTGTACGTAATAGTTATAATCGATATTTTCATGTTCGTTTATTGCAACAATTGGCGATACACATTCTTCGTTTGCTCGTAGGTCTTGTCCCACGAGAAACGCTTGGCATTCTCAATGCCTGCGGCTATGATATCCTGCATCGGTCTGGATTGCACTTCGCTGACTTTCTCGACCATTTGTTGGATTATTTTTTCTGTACTGCTATGTTCAACTACTAATCCTCCTTTGCCTATCACTTCAGGCACTGAGGAGTAATTTTGCGCAATAACAGGACAGCCGGCTTTCTGCGCTTCCAGTATCGGCAGCCCGAATCCTTCGTAGTCAGAAGGATAGAGAAGACACAGCGCCTCGTTATACAGCTTGTTCAGTTCTTCACTTGTTACATTTCTTGCTGCGACTAACTCTAATCCCGTTCTTTTGGCCACAGCTTGCGCTATATCAAAGCGCTTGTAACTGACACTGCTGTTACCGATAAACAACAGATAGCCTTTCTTCTCTATGTCCGTTATCGGATAAAAATCATCGCTCACGCCGTTGTATATCACATGCAGTTGTTCTTCCGGTAGCCAGGGATAGAAACGCAGCAGATCGCGTTTGGTGTTCTCACTCACACAGATGACGGCCTCGCTATGACGAAGAGCCCGTTCTTCTTCCCAGAGGTGTACTGCTTTGGGGAGACCATGACGATAGAAATGATAGGTCAGATCATGTACTGTGGTTACATTGAAGACCTTTTTCTGCGGCAATACACGGAAGTAAGAAGAGTGAAAAACGGATGGCGTAGCGGCCTTAAAGGCAGGTATGCGATAGCGTTCGAGGAAGCGTTTATGGTCGGTGTAATTCAGTTCTGTCAATTGAATATCTTTATCGCTCCTTGCGCGCTTTAGGAACTCATTCCAAACCACAGATATTCCTCCGGTTTTCTGGAGAGCAAAAATAATATTATCGGCTATAATGTTCATTTCTTTTCGATCAGTTGTACCCACTGCGGCATGATAGCCTTCTCGCTATAGGTTTGGAGAGCGTATGCTTGTGCCTTCTTCGCACGTTTGTTTGCTTCTTCCATATGCCGGATAGTATCTGTTATCTTTGCAGAAAGAGCCGCGATGTCTCCGCAGGGAACGAGCCATCCGCGATGATCAGCAAGCAGTTCAGCCGGTCCGTGCGGGCAGTCGAAAGCTATACAGGGAAGTCCACGCCACATGGCCTCGATGAGTGCCAAGGGTAGTCCTTCGTAGCGGGAGGAGAGCACAAAGAGCGAGGAGGATGTGTATTCGTCTATTATATCTTCCGTTTTACCGGCTAACACCACATGTTGCAAACCTAATTCTTGTATCTGCACTTCCAATTCAGCGTGTTTTGGTCCTTCGCCTACGATGCGCAGCGACCAATCAGGATACGATTTCTCAATTGGAGCCCATGCCTGCAACAGAAGGTCAAATCCTTTCTGTTCATGGAGTCGTCCTACGGCTAATAGGGTCTTCGATTTACCCGATGAAATCGAGATTTCTTGTCCATCGAGACTGCAGGGATTAGGGATGACGGTTACGTTTGTACACCCGGCTTTCAGCCAATCGGTTTTGTCGGCTTCGGTGAGTACGACGAGACGCTCTAAGGGGCGAATGGCGCGGACGAGTTGCCCAGTGCGGATACGTCCTAGGAGCGACCAAAGGCGACCATGATGATTCGCCATCAATAGTTGGCGACGTTGATCTTTGGCAAAGTGGAGTTCGGCGATGGTACGGCAGGGCAAGTGGCGCAAGAAGGCAATCTCTTTTCCGCAGAGAGAGATGCAGAGGTCTATTTTTTCTCTGATGATAAACTGCGAGAGTGCCTTTCGGTAGGCACGCATGCGCCGCATATGATGCCACCATTTTGTCAACAAGGGTTGGGCATAGTCGGCATCAAAATTGATATTCAGTTCAACCACTCGAACACGTTTGTCCAATGGGAAATACGTCAACGCCATCCCTGCGGGAACAGGTTCGGTAGTGACAATAGTAAACTCATGCTCCGTGTGAGAGGCAAGCCAATTGAGTTTCTGCGTCAGCACACGCTCCATGCCACCGGCGTTGTAGAGATGAGGAATGCAATAGAGGATCTTCATCGCGTTTCCTCCTTTCTTTTTTGCGTCGGATCGAGCCATTGGACTATCTGCGTGAGGTGAGTGATGATGGTCATGATGATGAGCAACAACAGCAGACTCCAAGTGACGAGACGCGGATCGAAGAGGAGCGGTGCACGCGGGTAGATGAGTGCGTGTCCGACCAAGAGGAAATACATCAAATACCAATAGACGCTATCCTTCGCGCGGTAGTAACTCTCTTTCACCCATAGACCGATGAGGAACATCGCGATGGCGGTGCCGACAGCGCCAAACGAACGATAGGCTTCGCCTACCATGTTTGTGCCGGTACCCCATTCGGCATTCGGACCTAAGAAAAGATACGAAGGCAGGTCACCACCGTGTAACATCTGCGGCGGCAGGTCGGAATGGGACGTGATATAACCTGCCAAACCGGGGATGGGAGAACTCAGGTCCAGAGACATTCCCGTGAACCAAGTCAGGTCGTTCTCCTGTGCCCAACCAAAGAGGCGGAAGAGGTTGACATCATTGACGATCAGGTCTTCGTATATATCCCAAAACTCATCCAACTTAGTGTGCGCCAGCTTGACTTGCCATGCACCGAAATCCAGGCCTTCTGTGCGCAGCGTCATCACCAGGAAGAGTGCTACGGAGCCACCCGCCACCAGTGTTGCCACCTGCCACCAACGCAGATGATAGACATACAGGCTGAAACTGACGATAAGGATGAGTGCTAGGCTAACGGCCAATTGACGACTTCCGGTAGAAAGCAGGATTAGCATGAACGCCAGCAACACCAGCATATAGAACCACCATTTCTGTTTGGGTAGGCGGAAAACGAAGATGGCCATCAGGTAGCATCCGATGGTGAAGATATTATTGAAATAACTGTAGATGCCTACAGCGCGTAGACTCGACCCCTCAGCATAAACACTCTGCAAAGCCGTCAAACCACCCGTTAGTACAAACAGCAGCCAGGCCAGCATTGTCACCGCGAAGAACCAAATATACTGCCGCATCGAGATTGTAAAAGTCGGTTCGGAAGGTTCTTCTCGTCGCAGCTGCAAGAGACGCGTTGCGCCCAACATATACCACGCGTAGCCGAAGTAAGCTAAGGCTGTAGCGCGTGTGACGTAGTTGTCGTTGAACGAGAAACTGAAGAAGGACCAGTAGATGCGTTCGGTAGGCGCATAGAAGACGGGATAGACGAAGTTGACGAGGAAGAAGGAGAGTGCGAAGAAGAACTCAAAGCCCAGCCAATGCGTACGTTTGTTGGTGGCAAAGAAAAGCACGTTCTGTGCGATGAAGAGGCCCATCAGCGTGACGCAGTAGTCGTAACTATAGACCCACGGTGCCCGAATATAGAGCACCGTAGCCGCAATGGCAAAAGCAATATTGAGCAGATAAGTCAACATTTCTCTTTGGCGCGGTGGAGGAGAAAGAACAAGTAGGACAAACGTCCGAATTCGGGTTCGTTGCCCCAGGCCAATAAGGCACTTATTCGGCCTTCATTGGAAACAGTAGGCCGATGCATGGCTTTCCAATGATAGCCGCAAATCCACCTGCGCTCACGGGCTGAGAGCTTCAACACAGGCGCGATGAGACGATAGATAGCATGATCTTGCACGATATTCACCCCCTTATATTCTGCGCCACCGGATACTTTTTGCGTGTGCTGACGGAAGTGATTCAAATCTTCCGCCACATATGCCACCCGTCCTTGCAAGGCTATTTGTATCCAGAAGAGTCTGTCGCCACTGGCGGTGTATTGTGCCACCTTGGTCATGTCGACCTGCATCGCTGCTTCGCGTTGGAATACGACTGCTGAGGCGTTACAGATGATGCTGTAGCCCAATAAGTATCTTCGGATAAAATCAGCCCCCGCCATCGAAAAGTCCCGTTTCCATCGGGGATCTTGGGTCCGAGCGATAGGATTACCTTCGCTATCTATCCACCGGCTGTGGCAGAATGCTAAAGTAGCATGTTTCTCTTCGATAGCCGTCACCAGGCGGGACAGCAGAGTCGGAGACGCTACATCGTCACTCTCAGCAATCCAGACATAATCACCCGTTGCCTCTTTCAATCCGCGTTGCCACTGAAAGAATGTGTTTCCGGTATTCGTCTCATTCACTAAAAGCGCCTTCACTTTCGGATTCTTGGTATACTCTTTGAGAATAGCGAGGCTGTCATCCGTTGACGCATCATCCAGCAGAATGATCTCCGTGTTGGAGTAATCCTGCGCGAGTATACTCTCCATGCGCTCCTTGAGGTAAGGAGCGTGGTTATAGTTGGGCATTATGACGCTTACTTTCTTCATATCTCTGCGCACAAAAGTGCGCAAAGGTACAACTTTTTTTTGACATATACAAAAAAAAAGCCCAAAACTTTCGTTTTGAACTTCTTTTTGCCAGGTTAGCGCGGCTTTATGCTTCAGCCTCAGCTTCCTCTGCAGGAGCCTCTTCGCCCTTAGCCTCTGCCTCAGCGGCAGCAGCTTCCTGAGCAGCCTCTTGTGCTGCAGCAGCGAGTTCAGCGGCAGCAGCAGCGCGCTTCTCAGCGATAGCAGCGGCCTTAGCCTTGTTGGTCTCTACCTCTTGAGCGAGGAGAGCCTTGGCAGCAGCAGCTTTCTTGTCAGCCTCAGCTTGGCTGATCTTGCCGGCCTTAGCATCCTTCTGAGCCTTCCAAGCATCGAAACGCTTCTGAGCTTCTTCTGCACTAAATGCGCCCTTTGCGACACCACCGTTGAGGTGCTTCATCAGCAGTACGCCCTCGTTGGAGAGGATGGTACGTACGGTGTCAGTCGGTTGTGCACCTACGCCTACCCAATAGAGAGCGCGATCGAAATTGAGGATCACAGCAGCGGGGTTGGTGTTGGGGTTGAACGAACCGATACGTTCGATAATTCTGCCGTCACGCGGCGAGCGGCTGTCTGCTACTACGATGTGGTAGAAAGCGTAGTCTTTGTGACCATGACGAGCCAAACGAATCTTAGTTGCCATTTAGACTTTTGATTTTGGGGACGTTCCTCTTCACGAGAGGTCTGTCCGGTTAAACAATACTTGTTAGTGCTTTTGCGCGAAAAGCGGCGCAAAGGTACTGCTTTTTTTTGACATGACCAAAAAAAATCGAAAAATTCTTGCATATTTGCGAAAAATGGCAAGTCGAATGGCAAAGGAACGAGATGCAATGGTAATTGAATAGTCAGATTAATCACCTACTAATCACCTACTAATAACCTACTAATCACCTACTAATGTCGTAGTATGCTCTGGTGGAGCGTGGAAAAAACGCAAAATTCACAGGTGGAGAAAAGAAAAGCGGCATGCGAAGGACGCATGCCGCTGGTTGTTTTAGTGGAGGGAAGAGGCTTTATTTGCCGCCGTCAACCATCCATTTGCCGTCAACGAGGACGAGTTTGAGCGTGTCGTCGCTTTCGGTGCCGTTGCCAAAATGGAGGATATACTCCACTTTTGCGCTTTGGCCGTCCTCAGCCACTTGTGCCTCTTTTACTTCGTAGGACTCGATACCGCCCTTCTTCTCGATCTCGCCAGCCACTTTCTGCTCGATCATCGAAGCGAATTGAGCTTTCTGCTCGTCGGTAGCCTCTTTGGTGAAATGCATCTGGTCAACCATAGCTTTGTAGTCGCCATTCTTGTAGACCTTGAGGAACTTCTGGGCTGCGCCTTCAGGAGTGTTGTTGCCGCCGCAAGCGGCCATGGTCAGTGCCACGATGGCTACAGCCATCAAACGAAAGATTTTCTTCATAATGATTTTGTTTTTAAGGGTTTTACAAATAGAGTTGTTTCACTCTCTTCTATATTGTTGGGGAAGATACATTCCCCCTCTTTGCTAAAAATGGTCGGTACAGCCTGTCTCCGTCCGTTGGTGATATCGAGTCCCTGATGCATAAAACTCTGCCAGACCAGTTCGGTGCAATACAATTGCGACGTGTCGGCGAGCAAGTAGCTGTTGTCGAACTCGATATGTTGTTGCACTTTGGCAAGAGCATAGCGAACCGCCTTTCGAGCGACCGAATCTGTGCAATCGACTCGGAGCCATGCGCCCCGCTGGGCGCGTTCGGTGCTGAAGAACACCGTTGCAGGTTCGCTCTTGAGGAGCTCCGGTTCATCTTCTCCCGGCACGGCATGGACAACCTGCCATTCGCGTGCGGTGCTGTCGTAATGAAGCAGTCCGACGTGGGAATAGAAAGAGCCTCCCATCGTCACAGCCCTACTCTCTACGCCGTAGCCTAAGCGGAGTGCCAGATCACCTTCGCGCCAACAGTCGGCATCGGCCAAATCGAGTACCGGTGCAGGGCCTGAACAGGCGCGCAGGAGGAGCGATATACCTACGAAAAGAGCCGCAGCAAAGCGGCTCTTTAAGTAAGAATCAGTAGCTTGTGCGTTGCGTAGCGGCATAACTGATTTTCAGTGCGTACGCGCGGCGTAACTCCTGCTTGATATCTGCGATGATACCCATTCGCGTTTCCTTGTCGGCCTTGATAGACACAGTCATCAGACCCTGGTCGGACTCTTTCATGGAAGAGCGTTCGTTGACGATATACTCGCCAATCTCGCTAACCTCAGCGAAAGCGTCGTCGAGTTGGATACGTGTCTCAGCACCGTACTGTTTGCGGAACTCAGCGGTAGGAGTACCGACGTAGATATAGCGCACAAGGGATTTTTTCTCCAGCTTGGTAAGCTCAGTGGCCTGCGGGTTCTTGAATTGCACCTTGTAGGTCACCTCCTTCATAGACGTAACTGACATGAAGAAGAAGAGCAGCATGAAGATAATATCGGGGAGCGACGACGTGTTGAGCGCCGGCATCTCACGTTTCTCATTTCTACGTATCTTAGCCATATTAGTTACCGTAATTTTTAGGTTCAGCCTCGGAAATCTTCTGAGGATAGATCTTCTGGATCTGCTTCTGTTGATCCTCTTCGAGTTCGTTATAGCCCTTGTGGAAATACTTCTGCGCACATTCGTCACGCAGTTCGTTGTAGGCAGCTACGAGTTCGTTCTGAACGTCCAGATAAGCCTGGTACTGCGTATCCACGTCGTTTTGGACGGATATGACGTGATCCTTGGTGTAGCGAATGACACCGAAGGGAGCGCCGAAATCCTCCTCAACGAGCTTGGGATAGTAGTCGGAATTCTGTTCGTTCTTGATGAACTCTTTTGCCCTCTCGCGAAGTTGCTTCACATCCGTCAACTGGCCTTGTACCATGAGTTGGTTAGCGGAGTTGATCTTCACTACCAACAGGTTGCGCTTGTTAATATCCTTATCCTCCACTTTCTGATCGGGGGGAATAGGAGCAGGCAGACGGCGAGCCAGTCCCTGGTTAACATCCATAGAGGTGGTAACGAGGAAGAAAATCAGCAACAGGAACGAGATGTCGGCCATAGAGCTGGCGTTAATCTGTGGGATTTTCTTTGCCATGATAGATGTGATTTACTTCGACAGTTTCTTGGTGTAAATTACGCCCCAAATCATCGTACCGAGAGTAGCGATAACAAGGAAGTAGCAAGCATAGATAACGGCGTCAGCCAATTGTGCCCAAGCGCCCTGGTTATCCGTACCTTCGTATCCGATGATATTAATTTTCTCCGGGCTTCCGAGGAACCAGCAGATGAGAGCCAGCAGGACGAAACCACCCACCACGCCAAGCGTCATGTAAGCCTTGCGGCGGTTGTGCTTCCAGTTGTTGGCGAAATCCACTACCACCACAGCCAGAGTGACAAGCACTACAATAGCCAGCAGGATATACACCCAGATGAGGAAAGCGTTGGTGAAGCGAGGAATATCCAGGAAATCACCGGCTACCTCCAGACTACCGTTGGAGCCACCGAGGAAGAACAACGCCACGAAGACGATGCCCAGTGCCAGCAGCGACCAAAGAGTAATCTTAGGAATCATTTTATAGTTTTTCATAATTGCTCAAAATTGTTTGTGTTAAACAATAGTTTTCAGCTTTCAGCCATCAGCCTTCAGCTTATTACTTTTTCTTTTGAGCAGCGTCGTACTCTACTACGATATCGAGCAGGCTAATCGAGCTGTCCTCCATTTCATTTACCAGACCCTCGATGAGGCTGAGGATGTAGTTGTAGAACAACTGGAGAACAATAGCAATAATCAAACCGAGAAGGGTGGTCAACAGAGCGACCTTGATACCGCCGGCAACTACGGTAGCCGAGATATCACCTACTTGCTGAATCTTATCGAATGCAGCGATCATACCGATGATGGTACCCAAGAATCCGAGAGACGGAGCGATGGAGATGAAGAGAGAAATCCAGCTGAGGTTCTTCTCGAGCAGACCGAGCTGTACGCCACCATAGGAAGCGACGGTCTTCTCCACCACGTCGATACCCTCGTCGTAGCGGCTCAGACCCTGATAGAAGATCGAAGCGACCGGACCACGAGTATTGCGGCAAACATCCAGAGCTTTCTCAATACCGCCTTGTTTGAGGGCAGCCTCAATATTCTCAAGCAGCGCCTTGGTGTTGGTTTTGCTGAGCGACAGATAGATAATACGCTCGATGCAGAGTGCGAGACCAAAAACGAGAGTAACGAGTGTCAGAGCCATGAAGCCGGCACCACCTTCGATAAATTTGGTTTTGAGCACTTTGTGGAGCGCTACCACGCCACCGGCCTCTTCTGCGGGAGCCTCAACTTCTTCAGCTACCGGAGCCTCAGCGGCTACTTCATCTACGTTTTCTACAGCAGCTTCCTGTGCGGGAGCAGCTTCCTCTTGTGCCATAAGGGCTGCGCTACCAAAGGTCAGCATAGCCAGCACCGTAAGGGTTGCAAATACTTTTTTCATGAGATAAAAAATTAATTTAAGTTATTTGTGTTTAATGTGTTTTCATCGTTGTTTCTTTGCGGAGAGACGGGGATTCGAACCCCGGAAACACTTTTGGCGTTTACACGCTTTCCAGGCGTGCCTCTTCAACCACTCGAGCATCTCTCCCTTGCGCAATCAGCGCTATAATTCAAAATCGGCTACAAAATTACTACAAAAAAAGCACATACGCAAGAAATTATGCATTTTTTTTTACAATTGCGTCATTTTTCTGCAAAAAAAATTGCATCGGGTCTTGCATATATCAAAAAAAAGCAGTACCTTTGCACCGATTTTTCATGCGCGCTCGCGGGCACGCCGCATATATACGCGCCTAAAATCAATAATGAGAATGATAAAAACACAACAATAATGGAAGAACAAAAAGAAAAGTATGATGGATCGAGTATTCAAGTGCTCGAAGGATTAGAGGCTGTGCGCAAGCGCCCTGCGATGTATATCGGTGATATATCGCTGAAGGGTTTGCATCACCTGGTTTATGAGGTAGTGGACAACTCAATAGATGAGGCACTGGCGGGATTCTGCAACGAGATCGCCGTGCACATCAATGAGGACAACTCCATCACCGTACAAGACAACGGACGCGGCATACCGGTAGACATGCATCCGAAGGAGCACAAGAGTGCGCTGGAGGTTGTGATGACGGTGCTGCACGCCGGCGGTAAGTTCAACAAGGACAGCTATAAGGTATCCGGTGGTTTGCACGGTGTGGGTGTGAGCTGCGTGAATGCGTTGTCAAGCAAGATGCATGTAGAGGTATATCGCCAGGGAGCTATTCACAGTCAGGATTACGAGAAAGGCAAACCGCTGGCACCGGTGCATGTGATTTCCGAGGCAGAAGCGACAGGTAACTGGGAGCAACGTAAGACGGGTACATTCGTACAGTTCTGGCCGGATGACACGATCTTCACCGAGACCGTTTATCACTGGGAGATTCTGGCGAACCGTATGCGCGAGTTGGCATTCCTGAACGCAGGCATCAAGATCGTGCTGAAGGACAAACGCGTGGTGGACGCCGAGGGTAACTGCAAGAAAGAGGAATTCTACTCGGAGAAAGGTCTGAGTGAGTTCGTTCGCTATATTGACGGTACGCGTACGCCGCTGATCAGCGAGGTGATCCACCTGAATACCGACAAATACGGTACGCCGGTGGAGGTAGCGATGATCTACAACACCGACTTCAACGAGAACGTACACTCGTACGTGAATAACATCAACACCATCGAGGGTGGTACGCACGTAGCCGGTTTCCGCGCTGCGCTGACGCGTGTGATGAAGAAATACGCCGAGGAGAGCAAGATGCTGGAGAAGGCGAAACTGAAAGACAAGGAGGGTAACTCGACTATCGACCCGAACGATTTCCGTGAAGGTCTGACGGCTGTTATCTCCGTAAAGGTGGCAGAGCCGCAGTTCGAGGGTCAGACAAAAACGAAACTGGGCAACTCGGAAGTAGCCGGTATGGTCAGTGCGGCCGTAGCGGAGGCGCTGCAGAACTACCTGGAGGAGCATCCGGATGATGCCAAGCGCATCGTAGAGAAAGTGATTCTGGCTGCCCAAGCCCGTATTGCAGCGCGCAATGCCCGTCAGAGTGTATTGCGCAAGAGTCCGCTGAGTGGTGGCGGTCTGCCCGGTAAGTTGGCTGACTGCGTGAGCAAAGACGCTGAGGTATGCGAGTTGTTCCTCGTAGAGGGTGACTCTGCCGGTGGTACAGCCAAGACCGGTCGTGATCGCGTGCATCAGGCTATTCTGCCGCTGCGCGGTAAGATCCTGAACGTGGAGAAAGCAATGGAGCATAAGGTGTTTGAGAGCGAAGAGGTACGCAACATCTTCACGGCCCTCGGTATCACCTTCGGCACAGAAGAAGACCCGAAAGCACTCAACCTGAGCAAGATCCGCTACCATAAAGTGATCATCATGGCCGATGCCGATGTGGATGGTGCGCATATCGCTACTCTGATTATGACCCTGTTCTTCCGTCATATGAAAGAAGTGATTGAGCAAGGCCACCTCTATATCGCATGTGCGCCGCTCTATAAATGCTCGAAAGGCAACTACAGCGAGTATTGCTGGAACGACCAGCAGCGTGCCACCTTCATCCAGAAATACGGCAACGGCGACGAGAAACAGATCAAGACGCAGCGCTACAAAGGTCTGGGTGAGATGAGCGATGAGCAACTATGGGAGACCACCATGGATCCCGCACGTCGTCTGCTAAAGCAAGTGACCATCGAGAATGCAGCAGAGGCCGATCGCATCATTGCGATGCTGATGGGTGATGATGTAGCTCCGCGTCGCGAGTTCATTGAAGAGAACGCCACCTACGCTAAGATTGACGCTTGATGAAGATAGCTGTCTATTGTTCGGCCAAAGATGCGATACCCGAAGCGTATCTGCAGTTGGGTGACACGTTAGGCGCGTGGATCGGTGAGCAAGGGCACACGTTGGTCTACGGCGGTGCTACAGGCGGGCTGATGACTCGTGTGAGCAATGCGGCCAAGGAGGCCGGTGCCCGTGTGATTGGTGTCATCCCGCCGCGCATCATAGCAGCCGGACGACTGGCAAGCAACTGTGACCAACTGATCGAGGTGGCCAACATGTCGGAACGCAAGCAACGCATGCGCGACGAAGCGGATGTCATCATATGCCTACCCGGCAGCTACGGCACATTGGATGAAATGATGGATGCCACCAGCAGTGCTATTGTCGGCGAGCATCGCAAACCTACCTATGTGCTTAACTACCAGGGGTTCTACGAACCGCTCAAGCAACAAATAGAGCTGATGCGCCGCCTACGGTTCATTCCCGAGCAAGAGAGTTATCAACTCCTGTTTGCAGACACCGTGGACGAGTTATTTGAAAAACTGAAAAAATAATATATTATGAATCTATTCACAGCCAGACTAACCGGCAAAATGCTCTCGACCGACACGTTCGAGAAAACAATCCATGAAATGCAAGAACGCGTGAAGCGTTGGCGTGCGATTGAGAAATCTCCCGAATTGGCGGAGTACCAGCAGTTGAAGAAAGTGGTGGAAAGCCGTGACTTCCAGGAGCGTAAGAACGAGCTCATAAACCGCAAGTACAAAGATACAGACGAAGGACGCAAGATGACGTCCTTCGAGAATCTGCGTGATTCACGGAGCATCCGTCGTTATCTTGAGGCCTTGAAGGATGAGACGTTCCAGGAATTCCTGAAATTCCGCGAGAGCGACGAATTCCAGAAAATCAAGAGTATCAAAGAGTGCCTCACAGACTCGCGTATTCGCACCTTCAACAGATTGTACTATTCGTCCTACTACAAGAACTACACGAAGGTGCTCAACTCGCCGGAACTGAAGCAGCTGGCCGAACTGGAGAAAGAGGTCAAGACCGACGACTTCCAGAAGCGTCATGCGCTCTGGGCAGACAACAAGCGCTGGCAGCACTCGGAAGAGTACAAGACCGAACAGCGCTATCTGGAACTGGCCAATTCGGACGATATCAAGTTCTTCTTCGAGTCGCGTCAGGAGAAAATAGACTGGGCAGAGTTGTTCCGTCCTGCGTTTGACGACGACATGTCGAGCGGCAAGAACTGGAATCCCGGCTACGGCTATGCCAATCCTGCCATGAAAGACGGTCACTCCCGTACCAGCGAGTGGCAGGCATACAACGGAGGCAAGAACACCTTCTTCGTAGATGGCCGTATGGATATGGAGACACGCGAAGAGAGCAAGAAAGCCATCGCATGGGATGAGAAGAAAGGCTTCACGGAGCAGATCTTCGAATACACATCGGATGTGATGAACACCAAGGAGACCTTCGCACAAGAGTCCGGTATGTTCATGGCCAAAGTGCGTTCTAAAGGTGACGGCCATCATTTCTTCGGTCTGAGCACAGGCAAACTGAACAACCCGATGGTAGCACTCTATCACTACAACGGCAACAAACACCAGTTAGGCTATGTGAATGGTCCTAAGACGCAGATGGTAGACCTGACAGGTATGTTCCGTTCGGCTTACTACGTATATACTTTCCGCTGGACCAAGAACGAACTGGTATGGTACGTTAACAATCTGGAGATTTTGCGTTTGCCTAACCGTCTGCCCAAAGAGGCGATGTTCTTCCTCGCACAGAGCTGGTTGCCCAGGAGCGAGAAAGGCGGCGTAGGTGCCCTGCGTGTTAAGTGGGCACGTGTGTACAGAGCTGTAGATTAATTTTACTTCTATCTTTTCATCGGCTTATGTTCCTTATTGCCGGGCCATGCGCCATTGAGAACAGAGACATCGTACTTCAAACGGCAGAGACGCTCAATCGTCTCTGCTACGACCTTGGTCTGACACTCTATTTCAAGTCCTCGTTCGACAAAGCCAACCGCACCACTGCTTCGGCACGCGGTGTAGGTATGGAGGAAGGATTGCGCATCTTACAAGAGGTCAAAGAGCAATTCGGTCTACCTATCCTGACCGACGTACACGAGTGCTGGCAATGCCGGCCGGTAAGCGATGTGGCCGACGTGCTGCAGATACCCGCCTTCCTGAGCCGACAGACCGACCTCCTGCAAGCGGCAGCTCTCACCGGGCGGGTGGTAAATGTCAAGAAAGGGCAGTTCATGGCCCCATGGGATATGAGCGGCGTGATAGAGAAGATAGAACATGTTCAGCCCGGGGCCAGCAAAGAGGGGCACGTATGGCTCACCGAACGCGGCAGTTCGTTCGGCTACGGACGACTGATTGTGGACATGACTTCGCTGGTAGAGATGCGACGTTTCGGTTGTCCTATTGTTTTCGATGCTACCCATTCGGTGCAGCAGCCCAGTTCGCCGAACGGCGTGACAGGCGGCAATCGTCAGATGGTCCCCTATCTGATGCGCGCAGCCGTGGCGGTAGGCGTGGATGGACTATTCATCGAGACGCATCCGAATCCGGAGCAAGCAATCTCAGATGCTGCCAACCAAGTACGCCTAGGCGACTTGAAAGAGCTGCTACAGCAAGCACTGGAGTTAGATGCACTCCGTAAGAATCGTTAATCAAAATCATCATTATATGGAACCAACCATCACCATCTATTGCAAAAACACCCACACCTACCATGAGGTACCGCGTGGCATTTCGCTCATCGAGTTGAAGGATCTGCTGGACATCCGGCTGCCTTTCCCGATTATTGCAGCGCATGTCAACTACAAGGTAGAGAACTTGAATTTCCTCCTCTACAAACCCAAAGATGTAGAGTTTCTGGATGCCAGTTCGCCAAGCGGAATGCGTGCGTATGTGCGGACATTGAATATGGTGCTGGCCTGTGCCATCAACGAATTATATCCCCGCACCGACCTTCGTATCGAACACCCCATCAGCAAGGGATATTATTGTACCTTGCAGTGGCATATCAACAAGACGGAAGAAATAGGCCCCGAACCTCCCCAGCCGGTATTGACACCAGAGATGGTGGAGGCCATCAAACAGCGTATGATGCAAATCATCGCCGAGGATCGCCCTATCGTTGAGGAAGAGAAACAGACCAAAGAGGTGATTCGTATGTTTGCCGCCAGGTACAACAACGAGAGTTCCATCTTCGAAGCGCTCGGCAATCCCTATTGCCGCTATTTCCGAATGGGTGATTTCATTGATTACTATACCAATGTTCTGCTCCCCAGTTCCGGCTACTTGAACGTCTTTGATCTGGAGCCGTACAAAGACGGCATGCTACTGCGTATCCCCAACCGCAGCAACCCCACCATTCTGGAGGACGCTATCCCGCAAGAGAAGATGTTCTCTATTTTCCGCGAATACAGCCGCTGGAACAAGTTGCTGCGCATCCACAACGTCAACGATTTCAATGTGGCCTGCAAGGACAAGAAATCCTTCGAGATGATCAAACTGGCAGAGGCCATGCAGGAGAAGAAAATTGCACAGATAGCAGATGCCATCGCAGAGAAACGCCCCAAACTGGTGTTTATCAGCGGTCCTTCTTCAAGTGGCAAGACTACGTTCTCCAAGCGTCTGCAAATCCAGCTAATGGTGGATGGCATTCAGCCGGAGGTACTCAGTATGGACGATTATTTCGTTAATCGTGTAGACACACCGCGCGATGAGAACGGCGAATGGGACTTTGAGGCTGTCAATGCCGTGGATCTGCCGTTCTTCCGTCAGCAGATGCAGGATATCCTGGATGGCAAAGAAGTGGATCTACCCACCTACGACTTCTCTATCGGCGAGCGGGTCTTTGAGGGACGCAAACTGAAGCTGCAGAAAGACTCGGTACTCATCATCGAGGGTCTGCATGCACTCAATCCCTGTATTCTGCCGAACGTGGACAAGAGTCTGACGTTTAAGATATACGTGTCGGCGCTGACTACTATCAATATCGACAACCACAACTGGATACCTACAACGGATATCCGCCTGCTGCGCCGCATCGTTCGCGACTATAAGTACCGCAACTATTCAGCCAAAGAGACCATCGCCCGTTGTCCGTCAGTGGTTCGCGGCGAGACCAAATGGGTCTATCCGTTCCAGGAAGAGGCAGATGTGATGTTCAACTCGGCACTTATTTTCGAGTTCGCCGTGCTGAAACTGCATGCTGAGCCTATCCTGCAGGAGGTACCTAAGTTCTGCGAGGAATACACCGAGGCACATCGTCTGCTGAAGTTCCTGCAGTACTTTATTCCTATTCCCGAGAAAGAAATTCCGCCTACTTCACTCGTGCGCGAGTTCGTCGGTGGCAGTTCGTTCCATTATTGATGGCACGCTTATTGTTGATTATTCAGAAAGAATGAGACATTTAGGAATCATATTTTTACTCATGTCTGCGATTACAGCAGCATGGGCAGATGTACCTGCCAACGATCTGCGGCCTAATATTATGGACTCGCTGCAGGGCGTGGAGATCATACAAGACTCGTCGATCTATTTACTGCTGCGCACCGCTATCTACGGAGAGCAACAACTGGTAGAGATCGACGGTTATCGCGTACAGATATACTCATCCAACCAGCAACAAACAGCCAAATCCGAGGCCCTTGGTTTGGAGACAAAACTGAAAGACAAAGTCAGCCAAACATTGTATGTACAGTATATACCACCATTCTGGAAAGTCAGATTAGGTGATTTCCGTACATACGAAGATGCTAAGGAGTATAAGTACCTCTTCGTTCAGCAATACCCCGAGATGCAAGGTGACACCTACATCGTGCGTGACAAAATTCAAGTGATGCAATAATGGACCTGCAAGAATTTCATAGCAAACCAGAAGTAACTGATGCCATCGCAGCATCTGTGGAGAAGGCATTGCGTCAGATAGGCGAAGATCCAACACGTGAGGGACTGCAGAAAACGCCGCAGCGCGTAGGCAAAGCACTGCAATTCCTTTGCAAGGGCTATCACGAGGATCCGGAAGCTATCTTGCGATCAGCGCTCTTTGAGGAGGATTATCGCCAGATGGTTGTAGTCAAGGATATTGATTTCTATTCGCTCTGCGAGCACCATATGCTGCCGTTCTTCGGCAAGGTACATGTGGCGTACATCCCTAACGGACGTATCACCGGGCTGAGTAAGATTGCTCGCGTGGTGGATGTCTTTGCCCGTCGCCTGCAAGTGCAGGAGAGGCTGACGACACAGATCAAGGACTGTATTCAGAACACCCTCAACCCGCTGGGAGTGATGGTTGTTATCGAGGCGGAACACCTCTGCATGCAGATGCGAGGCGTACAGAAACAGCATGCCATGACCGTGACATCCGATTTCACCGGTGTCTTCAACCAAGCCAAGACACGCGAAGAGTTTATGAAACTGATAAAAGGATAGTACTCCTTCTGATAAAAGAAAAGCAGGCCGATAGACCTGCTTTTTCTTTTTAGCGTATTACCAATATCTTCACTACGGTATGACCACCATCGGCATTACATAGTGCCGTGTAGACACCCGCAGAGGCTCTGTGGCCATCGGCAGACTTGCCGTCCCAGACGGCTGTACCGCCATGACTACGGGTCTTGCATACCAAGTTGCCCGACTCATCCACAATATTGACAACCGTGTTCTCCATCAGTCCGGTGATACTGATCATGCCGTCATAGTCAGGGCGGACAGGATTCGGATAGGCGTAAGCGCCGGAGAAATCCGAACGGCTCTCACTGGCATCGCTGCGATAAGAAGCGATACCTTTGTCTGTGCCGACGAACACTTCACCGGTTGTTGGCATGATAGCAATCGATTGTATCACATTCGAAGGTAACAGCGAATTATATTCGGTGAAATGTGCTACGGTAATCGTATCGTCCTCTATCAAGTACAAACCGGAATTGGCCGTGCCTATCCACATACGATCGCCTCCATCCACAGCCATACAGTTGATTTGCTCATTGGCCAACAGATAATCACCCAACCCCGTTCCGTCATTACGCGGAATAATGATACGCTGACAGGCATTGCTGGTGAAGAAATCCGTCGTTGCAGGTATCAATAGTACGCCGGCCTGCGTACCCACCCAAATCCTGTTCTTATGATCTTGGGCGAGACAATAGATCGGATCCGGAGCCAGTGGCTTACCGTTCTGGTCAACAAAAGATGAACGCATGAGGCAACGATCGTCACTCGAACGAGTAGGAGTTCCGCCGTCGTCCAACAAGATGATGCCCGGCGACACACGCTGATTGATCATCCATTTGCGCTGACTGCTGCGTCTGTCCACCAATATCTCGCCAGGTGTCACAAAATGCAGACTGTCACCATAACTGGTCAATTTCAGCGAATACCAGACTCCGTTCTTGGTACGGATATGCACAGGTGCACCTATCTCTGTTGCATTCAGCACCCACAGATTGCCTTGCTCGTCCATCATCGCTCCGTCCGTACGAGTGTAATAATATTCCGAAACCGTCGAATTTGCACTACAGAGTGTACTGTTAGCGTGATCGTAATGTTTTACAGCCTTGTAATCGCGGAACTCAAAAACACCTGTTCCGTAGGTGGCCGTAAAGAAATGGCTGGGATCCTCGGCATCTACTGCATAACTTACTACATCGCGAATATCATGACCGGTGTAATACCATATGTCCTGCCAGGGTATTGCTTGCCATTGCATACCATCATAGATACTAAGACCACTCTGACGTCCGAACTGCTCGGCCCAGCGGCCTCCCGGAGCCACATAGAGCCTATCGTGCGCCACATGCAGGCGATAACTGAAATTATTCATCGGACCCTCGGGGCGATAAACTTCATCTCCTGTTGATTTCAAACGAACCAAGCCTTTACCTTCTTCCGCCAACCAATACTCACCGACGGAATAGACAGCATCGGTTGCCACATAACTACCACTCAGTCCCACCAATTGGTTCTCGTCTGTGATACGGAACAGACCTTGGTTCTGCATATATGTCAGCAGTTGGTTGCCCGAAGAGTGAATCCACACCAGCGCATTCGGAACCACCAAATGCCATGTTTGTCCTTCCCTACGATAAAGCGAGTCGTGCTGGAGGGTGTATAATTGATTCTTATAAACCGTCGCCTGCTGAACTTGCTCGCATGGCAGCAAAGCGGCGTGCCAGTAATTATAGTCTACCAGATTATCCTTGAGTGCAACCGAATACATGCGATTGTCTGCAAACGCATAGAGCGAGTCGTTATGCTCCACTATCTGCTGCACATTCACTGATGCCGCCTCTTGACCGATATAGTAGGTATCCACTATTTCCGCTTTGCGGGGATTAACTGCCAAGATGCCGAAGGTAGTACCTAAATAGACATAGCGCGAACCAATGGCAATACAGTTGATGTTCATAGCCATCGAACTGGCCTTCATATAGAGGTCCGGCATCTGACGTACCGCGCCGTCTTCGCTCAGCAGGTCAATACGCCCGTCGTCGTAAGCGATGATAAGTTGCTCCGACGCAGCATCATAGGCGATATGTACAATACGGTTACCGGTCAAGCCTGTTGCTTTGTTCCAATACTCTATCGTCTCGTCTTGACGATTGACGGAGAACAGCGTTCCGTTGGCTGCTGCATAGATATGTCCCGGGGTTGCCACCACTTCTTGCGGCTCAGCGTACGAGAGATGCAAGCGCCATTGCTGCATATATCCCATATGCAGTTCTTCTTCCTCCTCTTCGGACTCAATACGCTCTGTTCCTCCCTGCGGATCATATGCCACCAGTCCTTCTGCCGTACCGACATATATCACTCCACTCTCTGTACATGCCACCGAGAGGATGCTGTTGGACGGCAAAGCCGAGTTGTCTGTCGTATAGTGTGTTACTATCTCGGTCGCTTCACTGTTAAGCACATACACACCTAAATCCAGGGTGCCAACCCATATCTGGCCTTCGGCATCTTCGCACAAGGCATTCACGCTCAAAGTACGCATAGGGTTCTCGCCGTTATTATCCGTCAACACGGGACGCACACAGTCTTCATCCGAAAAATAATCCTCTGTATCTATCCGGGCTATACCCTGCTCCGTTGCCATCCATATGCGCCCTTCGCTGTCCTGAAGCACGGCGTAGATATTCTGCGGCTCAAACTCATCTCCCTGTTGGTCCAGCCATTTCGAACGTTTGCATATACGGTCGTCAGAGGCATCCCACGTGCCTCGGTCGTCTATGCAGTACAGTCCGGTCCCCGCTCTTCCTGCGGCTAACCATTTATGATGACCATTACGGCGGTCCACCAGCAGGCCTGTCGGTGTATGGATTGGTACGGCCACGGTATTGACGATTATGGGCAGTCCGTGCCATACGCCTTGCCGGTCTTTGCACACCAGCGGATACGTTACATCGCCTGCTACCGTCAGCCATAGATTGCCGTCTGCGTCATAGAGTGCATTATCCAGACGCGTATAATGCGTCGGATTGTTCGGCACTGCTGATTCTAAGGTGTTATCCGCTGCCGGCAAATAATGATGCTGCAGTTGAGTGCCCTGGAACTCATACAAACCTGTTCCGTAGCTGGTCACAAACAGATGCGACGAATCTTGCGGATCCACCGCCACGTTCATCATATCCAACACCGGTTTTCCGGTTCGCGCATAGATGGAGTCTCGGGGAATACACAGCCAATGAATGCCGTCAAAACGCATGATATTTCCGGAAGTATTGTTCTGGTTGGTCCATCGGCCGCCGGGAAGCACATACACTTCCTCACCATGGGTCATCACCCGATACGAAATGTTCGTCAACGGCCCTTCCGGTCTGTAGCTCAACCTCTCCGTAGGCGTAAAACGTATGATTCCTTCTGCTCCTCCGGCATACCAGTTATCCAACGCGTCCTGATAATGCTTACCCTTCTCACTGTCCGGACTTATTCGGCCGCTTCTTACCTCGCGCTGCCATACATGATAATCCACCAGGTTATCGCTCAGAGATGCACAGAACAGACTGTCGGTTGTAAAGGCGTATATACTATCGCCATTGATGAGCACATCCATCACCGGCGTCTCTGCTCCATCCGGACGAAGCCAGTAGCTGTCCACCAGTCTGTTTTCCGTCAGATCCAGCGTCTGCACGCCATAGTGCGTCGACAGGTACGCGGTCCTTCCGTGGATAGTGATATTATGCACCGTCTTACGCTGCGTCATATCCTTGTTGTACAAGTCGCCTATATAGCGCACCCCATTATTCGTCAGGATATCCAGTTTACCGAAATCATAGGCTATGATCAGTTGGCTACTGTACACGTCGTAGCCGATACACGTAATACCCGTAGCATGTAGCCCCGACTGACGGCCGTAGATGCGTATCTGTTCCGACAACTTGTCCACGCTATACAGACTGCCGTCCGACAACGCATACACACGGTCAGATGCCATCGCTATCTGCGTGACGTTGTTATACGCAAAATGCGTGGTCCAGCGTTGAGCCGTTATCCCTGCTGCACAGCAACAGAGCACCAGCAGCCATATGGTTCGTAGTCTATTCATTCAACATCTTCACTAATGCCTGCATCGCTCTGGCGCGATGACTGATGCTGTTCTTTACCTCAGACGGCAACTCGGCGAACGTCTTCTCGTACCCTTCCGGCATAAAGAGCGGGTCATATCCAAACCCACCTTCGCCACGCTCCTCTGTCGTCATCCGGCCGCGGACTACTCCGTCCACCTGAATGACTGAAGGCTGACTGCTGATAGCTGACGGCTGCAGAATCAGCGTCACCACCGTTCTGAACTGTGCACCACGATTAGACTGATGGGCCAACTCACGTAGCGCCTTCTGCCTGTTGGCAGCGTACGTCGCCATCTCCGGCAGGTGTACACCCGTCTCGCGCTCAGCCCAGCGGGCGGTGAACACACCCGGCTCGCCGTGCAACGCATCTATCTCCAGACCCGTGTCATCTGCAAACACACCATCTATCTGATGGCGGACGGCTGAGGGCTGATGGCTGACAAAATCCCACACCGCACGGGCTTTTATCGCGCTGTTCTCTTCCAACGTCAAACCCGTCTCGTCTATCTCTTGATCAAATCCCACCTCTCTCAGACTCAACACATCAATACCGGCAGGCATGATGGCACGTACCTCCTGCAACTTATGAGCGTTATTCGATGCAAAAACCAGTTTCATACTCCTTATTATATATTACGCGCGCGAAAATTCGCGACAAAGATACGATTTTTTTTGCACATTGCAAAAATTTTTAGTAATTTTGCAGCCGAAAAAGTGGAAAAAAGTAAAAATACACACGATTAATCTTATATTAGCTATGAATAAAACGGTTCTTTTGGCCGAAGAAGGCGAGTTGGTACTATTGGAAAAAGCACGCACCGAATTGGGGTTGGATCTCTCCGATGCCCAAATCATCTATACCGGCGTTGGAGCAATTAACATCATTCGCAGCCTCCAGCAACTGGATCGCGACACCGAACTCATCAATATTGGCTACGCGGGCAGCGCTAACTTCGACATCGGCACATGGGTAGCCGTTTCCGAAGTGCGTCTCAACCATCCTAACGTCACATACCCCGAGCCGAAATTGAAATTACATATAACCCATGACCAATCACCAATCATAAAGGCTCCTTGTTTCACAGGTACCGATTTTGTACTGGCTTCCGACTATCGCGATTGTGTCTTCGATATGGAATTGGCCTTCATTGCTGCCTTGGGTTTCCGCCGGCTCTCCAGTCTCAAATATGTCAGCGACAACCTCTCGCTGCATGCCTATCACGACCTGACCCACGGCGTAGAATAATTCTTAATCCTTAATTTTTAATTCTTAATTATAAATGACTTCTGTCATTTTAAAACCCCATAAAGAGGAGTCGCTCCTTCGCCGCCATCCCTGGGTCTTCAGCGGTGCCATCGCCCGCGTGGTGCTTGATAGCGACGACCCGAACAGCCAACCGCAAGAGGGCGACTTGGTACAAGTGCGTTCGTCTGTCGATGCACTTCTCGGCATCGGCCACTGGCAGGTGGGATCTATCGCGGTGCGTATCCTCGCTTTCGGCATCGACGAGTTGCCGGTGGACTTCTGGCACCAGCGTATCCTTGCTGCCTATAAGGTGCGCCAAGCACTCGGACTCATCCGCCCGGACAACAACACCTACCGTCTCATCCACGGCGAGGGCGATTTCCTGCCAGGCCTCATCGTTGACATCTATGCCGACACGGCCGTCATGCAGGCGCACTCGGTAGGCATGCATCGCTGCCGACAAGCCATCGAAGAGGCCATCATCGACTCTGTTCCCGAGGTGCACAATGTCTATTACAAGTCCGAAGACACCCTGCCTTTCAAGGCACCTGTCGAGGGAGAAAAGGTAGGTTGGCTAATTACCAATGACCAATCACCAAAAACGAAGTTAATCGCGCCCTTGCGGCAGAGAATCACCAATTCTGACGAGTTCTGGTCCACCGAGAACGGCCTCAGCTTCCGCATCGACTGGCTGCGCGGACAGAAGACCGGTTTCTTCATCGACCAGCGGGAGAACCGTGCACTCGTCGAACGATACGCCCGAGGCAAAGACGTACTCAATATGTTCTGCTACACCGGCGGTTTCTCGCTCTACGCGCTGCGCGGAGGAGCCAAGTCGGTCGATTCGGTGGATGTCAGCCAGAAAGCCATCGACCTGGTAGAAGCCAACGTGGCAAAGAACTTCCCGGATGATCCGCGACACCACGCATATGCAGCCGACGCGTTTGATTTCCTGAGTGAGAAAATCACCAATCACAAATCACAGATCACCAATTATGATTTAATCATCCTCGATCCACCGGCCTTTGCCAAGCATCGCGATGCCGTCAAGAATGCCCTGCGAGGCTACCAGCGCATCAACGCCAAGGCCATCCAGATGATTCGCCCGGGCGGCATCCTCTTCACTTTCTCATGCTCTCAGGCGGTGGACAAAGAGGCCTTCCGCCTCGCCGTCTTCTCTGCGGCAGCACAGGTCGGACGCAACGTGCGTATCCTCCACCAACTCCATCAGCCGCAAGACCATCCAATCAATATTTACCACCCTGAAGGCGAATACCTCAAGGGATTAGTACTATACATCGAATAAATCATAAATCTGAAATCATGCAACTCGTTTGCTTCGACACTGAGACCACCGGCCTCGACGTACAAAAAGAACACATCATCCAACTCTCTTTGGTTAAGTTCGACACCGACACCTGGCAACCCGTTGACCAGCGCGATTGGTATATACTCCCCGAAGGGCCGTTCACTATCCCTGCCGAAGCAGAAGCCGTACATCATATCTCCAAGCAGTTCCTGCTGGAGAACGGTGTCTCGCTCCGTAGCATCTATCCGGACTTCATGGCCTTCATCGAGGGATGTGACATCCTCTCCTACAACGGCAACAGCTACGACGCACCTATTCTCCACTATAATCTCCTGCGCCTCGGTCTGCCTTTCGACTTCGACGGCCGCACTTGGTACGATGCCTTGTCGCTTGAGCGCATCCATATGGCCGGTAAGATCGACCCTGCTACAGGCGAACGCTACCATTGCAACCTTACCGCCGCCTATACGCGCTATTACGGCCATCCCTTCGAGGGCGCACACAACTCACTCGACGATGTCATGGCTACTATCCAGGTCTTCCGCGCACAAGTGGAAGAGCACGGATGGAACTGGGTACAACGCGATGAGTTTCATTTCATCTCATTCGATCGCTGGCTCATCCGGCGCGGTGAGTTCTATTTCCTGACCCAGGGCGCACACAAGGGCGAGTCTATCCAGTCCATGCTGCGCATCGATCGTTCGTATCTCGAGTGGATCATCGACAAGTGCAAATGGACCGACCAGCAGACACGCGACATCATCGCTCCTTTCCTCGGCCGCCAAGAATCAAAAATCAAAAATCACATGACGGTGTCCCCGTCAAACGGGGAAACCCTAGACGGAAGGAGCACCCATCACCCTTCTAATAAGCCTTCCCGCGGTAAGCGCTCCGCCGGTCGTACTCGTCCTAACATCACCGACGCCGACCTCTCGCTGTTCTGATTCCGGTTCTATTTTGTCTGTTGCCCGGCATGGCATGCCGGTTCGTTTTCCTTCTTGCGGCCAATATGTAGCAAGATCCGCTTATCTATGTAGCTCTATGATAACTAGTCTAGAACAACTAGGTTACTAGAATACCGGTAACGCTAGACGTAAAAAATAATCCCTTTCTGCACTTTTATTTGCATATATCAAAAATTATTACTAATTTTGCAGCCGAATCTACAACAATGCCGTATTTACAACGGATGGCAGTGGGTTCACGACATATTGAATAGCGTTTATTGACGCTTTGTTGTTGACCAAACGAAACTTCGCAACTTTCGAATTAACAGTCAAATCAAAGTAGCAATAGATGCCTATGGGTATGACTTTACCCTACTTTGGTGTATCTACTGAAGTAGTTTGTCATATCGGCGTAGGTTTCCTGTTGTTTATTTGACTGTTAGGGCAATGCGAAGGCCTCGTTTGGTGAGTAATCAACAGCGAGGTCTACGCTTTTTGTATGTATTTTTATCAAATCATTATATCGGAAGATGCCGAAAATCCGTTGAAGAGTAGGCAACAAAATGTTTGTATTTATGTTTAAAAAATCTTTTTTATTAGTGGCGACTTTGGTTTGTGCGATCACTTTGTCTGCTAAATCGGTTCAAATTACTGTTGAACCATCTACTGCAACTATGTTCCAGCAGAATGGTAAAGCTGTACAACCCGTTTCACAGGGTGTATACAGTATTACTTGCTCTATTGTAGACCTTGCATTTACTGTTAAAGCTGATGGTTACGATTCTGAGTCCTTTGTGGTTAATTTGAAATCCCCAAAGACTATGGAAATTAAGTTAAAACCCAATCGCAAACATGTTACTGTTACTTCTGATCCTAAAGATGCTGTGATATATGTAGATGGCCGCGAAGCTGGACAAGGTCAAGTGGAGTTTGATATCCATAAAGGTGAGTCAAAGACAATTAAACTTATGGCAGAGGAACATGACACCTATTTGAAACGTATTAATTTCAATGATCAAGGCGGCATTAAAATGGATTACAACATTGAAATGGTTCGAAATACACGCCCAGTCAATATTCGTGTTGATGCACCTGCCAAGTTCTATGTTGATGGAGTTGTCGTTAGCGAAGGTCAAAAAGAGGCTTCAATTAAATTATTGAAAGAACGCCCTATTAGATTGAATATTGTTGCTGATGGCTATATTGAATATAGCGAATTAGTCTATTTCAATGATGACATACCAACAAATATGACTAGTAAGTTAGAAGTGGATGAAGGCTATGCTGCTTCAGATCCCATAACTGATCAGGCAAACAAAAAGTACATAATAACTGTAAAGAATGGTATGTCTCGTGAGGATGCTATTCAGCGAATGAAATACTTCATAAGTGAAAAATTCGAGACTCTGGAAATTAATGATAATATTGCTGGTTGGTATAGAACAGCTTGGACAACTAGAGCTTTTAAGGGATATGTAGTTCGCACTAGAGTTGAGATTAAAGAGCGCCCGGACAATGGAGACGGAAAACTTCAGTATAACATGATGGTTCAGAGCCAAATCGCTTATAAACAAGAACCAAGCGAACAAGACTTTAGCGATTGGAAAAGAGTTCTAAAGGAATACAGCACTATTCTTTCTGATATTAAGTATCAAGTAGAATAAGCCAGGTTCCATTATTTCCAAGAATTATTATTGCCAATCCCCAAAGGCGTTAGAGGGGAAACAAATATATTTTTACTATGAAAAAACTATTTTTTGCTGTTTTTGCAGTATGCGCAATGTTTTTAACTAGCTGCTCGTCTGGTAAGTATCTTGGTCATTCTGAGAATGTGAATGTCAATCAAACACAAGTAGTGCTCTCGCACAACAATTTTAAAGTTGTTAAAGAGGTTTCTACTGTAGTAATATTTGAGGAAAGGTACATTTTTAAACGCGAGTACCTCAAGCAATCGGCATATGGAGAGTTGGTTAAAGAGGCGAATCTTAAAGGCTCTCAGGCTCTTATCAATGTAACATTTGAGGAAGTACAGCGTGTGAAAGAAAGTCTTGGCCGGAAACCCAAAACACAAAGTGCCATCCTTGCACGCGGAATAGTCATCGAGTTTACAAAATAACGCACTGTTTATCCCGCTTTCCTCTCAACCGCTACGTTTCTGCGTAGCGGTTTTTTATATTCTTGGTATTTCAGGCGCTTGTCAAACGCTGCTCCTCTTTGTGTTGTGTATGCTTTACCCATAGGAAAACTAGGATAGCGAAGCGGTCTAGAACGACTAGGATACTAGAATACTAGTATACCACTCATAGCCAGCCCCTCATATCCCCAACCACCAAAACGCCACGAGCAAACCACGAGCCAACTATGAGCTAACCACATACCCGGCACAAGACAAAAGGGGGTGATTACCGGGTGATTAGGGCGTTATTACCGCGACATTAAGCATACGTCAAAGCACTTTCAACGCCAAAAAACTTCATTTTTTGCCCTTTTTATACTATATTATATATTTATATATAATATACTTTTTGCCGACTCTTTTTTATTTGCATATGTCAAAAAAAAGCAGTATCTTTGCAACCGATTTGCAAAGACACGATGCTACCGGTCGATTTCATAGAGAGTATGCATCAGCAGTTGGGCAATGAGGCCGAACAGCTGTTACGGGCACTGGAGACGGAGCCTGTTACTTCTATTCGTCTCAACACCAAACTCGATGTCCTCACCTTCGACTGCGACACCGACGAAGTACCATGGCATTTGGACGGCTACTACCTCAGCGAGCGGCCGCAGTTCACGCTCGACCCGCTCTTCCACGCCGGCTGCTACTATGTCCAGGAGGCCAGCTCTATGTTTATCCAGCAGGCTCTTGAGCAATATGTCGACCCTTCGTCGGTCGTACTTGACCTGTGTGCCGCACCGGGTGGCAAATCTACACTTATCAGCGAGTTTCTCGGCCGAGACGGACTACTGATGGCCAACGAAGTGGTCCGCCAACGTGTCTTCATCCTCAGCGAGAATATCCAGAAATGGGGAAACGGCAACACCGTCGTCACCCACAACAGCGCTGCCGAGTACGGCGAGAAATGTCGTCACTTGTTCGATTGTATCCTCGTCGATGCGCCCTGCTCGGGTGAAGGCATGTTCCGCAAGGACGAACAGGCCCGCAACGAATGGAGCCTGCGCGCCGTCAAGCAGTGTGCCGAGCGCCAGCGGGCCATCCTCATGGATGTGTGGGACGCACTCCGCCCGGGAGGAATATTGCTCTATTCCACCTGCACTTTCAATTCCGAAGAGAACGAGAAGAATGTCGAATGGATGGCTGAGAGCCTCGGTGCTGAAGTGCTTCCCATCGACTATGATCCCGCATGGGGCATCGTCGAGGGGTCGGTGGGTTACCATTTCTACCCGCATAAGACACGCGGAGAAGGCTTCTACCTCTGCGCCTTGCGCAAGAACGAGGATGAGAACTATGATCCTATCCGCCTCAAGCAGACCAAGACCAACCATCCGGCGCCACGCCCCGAGTATTTACGCGAGATGCGTACCTGGCTGCAGAATCCTGACGACTGGACCATCCGCTATACCGATCGCTTTGCTACCGCCTATCCCTCCAAATACCGCGAACTGATCGACCATATGGCCGCACAGATGACATGCATCTCCACCGGCTTCGGCCTCGGCGAAGAACGCGGCAAGGGGATTGCACCGCAGCATAGCCTAAGTATGGCGAAAGACCTCCGCAAAGAGGCCTTTCCCAATGTGGCGCTGACGCGCGAACAAGCGCTCTCCTATCTTCGTACAGAAGCACTCACGCTCAACGATGTACCGCTCGGACTGCTGCTGCTTACCTATGAAGGCGTGCCACTCGGCTTCGCAAAGAATGTCGGCAACCGCCAGAACAATCTCTATCCGAACGAGTGGCGTATCCGCCATCTCTAAACCGTTTCCTTAATAATTCAAGGCAAACACCACGCGGCCTGCACTCGGCTTTCCGGTTACCATACACGTACCCGGCTCGCTCTTGTGTCCCGGCAGGTCTGCCAAAGGAATACAACGTATCGTTGCCTTGGTCTCGTCCTTGATCTTCTGCTCCGTTTCCGGTGTACCATCCCAGTGAGCCAGCACGAAACCGCCTTTCTTCACTTCCTCCTTGAACTCCTCATAACTGTTCACCTCACGCGTGTTGGCAATGCGGAAATCCAGGGCTTTCTTCAGCAGGTTCTTCTGAATCTCCTCAAGCAGTGATACCACAATTCCTTCGATTCCATCGATGGAAATAGTCTCTTTGGTCTGCGTATCGCGACGGGCAATCTCTATCGTTCCGTTCTCCAGATCACGGCCTCCCATCGCCAGACGAACAGGTACACCCTTCAGTTCATAGTCAGCGAACTTATATCCCGGCGTATACTTCTCATCTGTATCCACCTTCACACGCACACCCATCGCCTGCAGTTTATCGGCTATCGGGTTCAGACGCTCCATCAGTTTGTCGAGGTCTTCTTGTTTCTTGAAGATCGGAACAATCACTACCTGTATCGGTGCCAAATGAGGCGGCAATACCAAACCGCTATCATCCGAGTGCGTCATGATCAATGCACCCATCAGACGGGTCGAAACACCCCAACTGGTGGCCCAAACATACTCCAGCTTGTTCTCCTTGCTCAAGAACTGCACATCAAAACTCTTGGCGAAATTCTGTCCCAAGAAGTGACTTGTACCGGCCTGCAATGCCTTGCCGTCCTGCATCATCGCCTCGATACAATAGGTATTCAGTGCGCCTGCAAAACGCTCATTCGGACTCTTCACACCTTTCACTACCGGTATAGCCATCACGTTTTCTGCAAAATCAGCATAGACGTCCAGCATCCTGCGTGCATAGTCTTCTGCCTCCTCCTTCGTGGCATGTGCCGTGTGTCCCTCTTGCCAGAGGAACTCTGCGGTACGGAGGAACAGACGCGTACGCATCTCCCAGCGCATCACGTTACACCACTGGTTACAAAGGATAGGCAGGTCGCGATAAGAAGAAATCCAATTCTTATACGTACTCCATATGATTGTCTCCGAAGTCGGACGGATGATCAGTTCTTCCTCCAGTTTGGCTTCCGGATCCACCACTACACCCTTACCGTTCGGGTCGTTCATCAGACGGTGATGCGTCACTACGGCGCACTCCTTGGCAAAACCCTCTACGTGCTCTGCCTCACGACTCAAAAACGACTTGGGGATCAAGAGCGGGAAATATGCATTCTTCACACCTTGCTCCTTAAAACGACGATCCAACTCGTGCTGTATGGTCTCCCAAATAGCGTAACCGTAGGGCTTGATCACCATACAACCGCGGACAGCACTCTGCTCCGCCAAATCTGCCTTCACAACCAACTCGTTGTACCACTTCGAATAATCCTCTGCGCGAGAGGTAAGTTTCTGAAAATTAGCCATTTATCGTAGTATATAGTTTTTTCGTAATAATTCAAAATCCCTAGGTGCTGCTTTCAACTGATTGCTGATTCGCTCCACCCAACCGGGAGTACTGTCACCCGAAATCGGCTGCAAAGATACAACTTTTTTGTCAATTGACAAAATCGGAAGATCAAATTCTTGCGAAATTGCTTCCAAACACATCTCTGTAGCCCGTTTTTTGCCCTCTTGTGAGTATCCGGCTATGTGCATCGTCGCCAAGCGTGCCTTCTCTACTGCCTCCGTATTCACATCAGGCTCGCCTTCCCATGTATCCAGCACAAACTCTCGTCCACTCGCCAACAATGCCTTCTCATCCACCACGCCGCCGCGGGCGGCATTGATGATCAGCGTTTCCGAACGGGTTTTACTCAAAAAGTTGGCATCACAGAGGTGATAAGTAGTCAGATCCAACGGAGTATGGAAGGTGATAATATCGCTATTTCTTGCGATTTCATCGAGACTGACACCTATCCCTTTCGGCGGATCGTTAAGCAGAACCTGCATCCCTTTGCGAGCGACCATCTCTGCTACCAGCGATCCTACATGTCCCACACCCACTATGCCCACTACCGAGGGCTGACGGCCGGAGGCTGAAAGTTCGTTCAACACCTCTTCTATATAGTCGCACACAGCCTGTGCGTTACAGCCTGGACACGCGCTCCACCGCACCCCATTCTGTTCACACCACGTTGTATCTATGTGATCATATCCAATAGTCGCCGTACATACCAATCGCACCTTCGTGCCACTCAGCAACGCGGCATCCACCTTCGTCCTTGTTCGAACCACCAGCACATCCGCATCCAACAACGCCTCATGGTCGATTTCTTCCGGTTTCATCGGACAAATATGCACATTCGGCCAACCGGCGCGAACAGCCTCTGCCAGATAGGGAATAGCTATGTCGGCTACTATCTTCACGCGTATTGGATGTTGTCAATCAGTCGGACCGGACCACAATAGACGGTGACACATCCGATAGCATGTTCAAACGTATCGGTGGGCAGCAATGTGGTCTGATCCACTATCTCGTAGTATTCCACTTCCAAGCCCTCAATCGCATTGATGGTATCCACCACGCGGCGCTCCACCGCCTTAACGCTCGCACCGGGCTCTTTAGCCCATTTCAGCGAAGCAAAGAGTGTTCTGGATATACCCAAAGCGGTCTCTTTTTCAGCAGCAGAAAGGCGCTCGTTTCGGCTCGACAAGGCCAAACCCGATTCCTCACGTACGATAGGACAACCCACGATCTGCAGGCTGCCGAAAGTGCCGGACAACGAACTACGCTCCACCATATGATGGATGATCGCCAACTGCTGGTAGTCCTTCTCGCCAAAATATGCCTTGTCCGGTTGCACCAGATAGAACAAACGGCTTACCACTTGTACTACCCCGTTGAAATGACCCGGACGCATCTTCCCTTCCATCACCTGATCCAGTCCGTTGAAATCGAAAGAAAACGTACTATTCATCTCTTCTTCGGTGTACATCTCTTCCGGCGTAGGAGCAAACACATAGGATGCACCTATGCTGCGCAATAAAGCGGCATCACGTTCTATATCACGCGGATACTTGGCCAGATCCTCTTTGTTGTTAAACTGGGTCGGATTGACAAACACCGAAACAAAACATACATCGTTCTCCTCTACGGCACGACGCACCAGACTGGCGTGTCCCTCGTGCAACGCACCCATCGTCGGAACCAAACCAATGGTTTGACCTGCCTGCTTGCAAGCAGCTACCGCCTGCTGCAACGCTTCTTTAGTTGTAATAATTTGCATACTTTTTTCACAATTTGGCTGCAAAGGTACTGCTATTTTCTGATATACACAACAAAAAAATCAATAAAATCGCAAAAGTTACTAAATTATTTGCGCATATCAATTATTTTTAGTAATTTTGCAGCCAAATGGATAAATACGAAAGCAAAATCACATCGGCCGCCTATCCGGCCGCGCAAATCTATCGCGTTCTCAGCGACCTGAAGAATCTCGAAAAAGTACGAGACCTCATTCCGCAGGACAAGGTGCAGGAGATGGAGATAGACTCCGACTATGTACGCATGAAAGTGGATGGTCTGGGCCAAAAAATCACGATTGTCATTGTCGATCGTATTGAGAACGATACAGTTAAGTTTGGAGTAGAAGGCATTCCTATGGATGCTAATCTTTGGATTCAGATGAAAGAGGTGTCGCCTACTGATACCCGGCTCAAGCTGACCATCAAAGCCGACATCCCGATGATGTTCCGCTTTATGATTAACAAGAAGCTGCAGCAAGGCCTTGACCAGGCAGCCGATATGCTCGCACAATTCCCCTACGCCGCATGGCAATAACCCTAAATAGAAATCATCAAAATCACACTCCCAATATGAAACATCCCCGTATTCATAGAGAAGGACGCGGCCTGATAGTAGGTACCGTTCTGCTGTTGTTTCTGATCAATGTTCCTATCTACTTGTTTGTTCAACCACAGTGGATCTTTGCAATCACATTGGTACTGGCGGCTATGCTGTTGGTGTTCGTCACCTATTTTTTCCGCAATCCTGTACGTGTGCTGGAGATTGACGATCCTAATTTCATCATCGCACCGGCGGACGGTCGGGTCGTTGTGATCGAACCCACCGAGGAGAACGAGTATTTCCACGAGAAGAAACTGCAGGTTTCCATCTTCATGTCGCCCTTTAACGTCCATGCCAACTGGTATCCTATCGAGGGAACCGTCCTGGTCAGCGAGCACCAAAAGGGACGACACAAGGGGGCGTGGCTGCCTAAGTCCAGCACCGAAAACGAGCGTTCGCTTGTGGTGATCGAGACTCCTTCGAAGATACAAATCGCCGTACGTCAGGTAGCCGGAGCGATGGCACGTCGTATCGTCACCTATGCCAAACCAGGCCATCAGGCCCATCGCAACACCCATCTGGGCTTTATCAAGTTGGGCTCGCGCGTGGATATGTATTTGCCGCTGGATACAGAGATGTTTGTGACGGTGGGCGAAGCTGTTCGCGGCAACGAGACCATCATCGCGCGTCTGGCGGATGAAAAGCCGGCGAAAGAAACGAAAGCACCCAAAGCGCCTAAAGCCGCCAAGCCCAAGGCTATCAAGAAGTCAACAGAAAAAGTTTAACCCTAAAAAATACCAAAAGTATGAATTTTGAAGAATTATTTGCGCAGTACCCCTGCCCGTTTACCGATGAGCAAGTCAAAGCTCAAGTAGCTGACATCGAAGCAAAGCATTTTTCCGAGAACAACAACGTAGAGGTTTGGAAAGAGTGCCTCCATCAGATTGACTACACCACGCTGAGCGCAGATGATACCATCGCACGCGTTGAGAAAATGGCGAACGCTGTGAATACTTTCGAAGAGAAGTTCCCGGGTATTCCTAACGTAGCTGCTATCTGTGTATATCCTGCTATGGCTGAGTACGTACGCAAAGCGCTGAAAGATCCTAAATTCCGCATCGCTTGTGTTTCGGGTGTCTTCCCAAGTTCACAGAGCTTCCTGGAAGTGAAAGTGGCAGAGACCGCACTCGCACTCAAAGCAGGTGCAACCGAAATCGATATCGTTCTCTCAGTTGGTAAGTTCCTCGAGGGACGCTATCAGGAATGCTTCGATGAGATTGCAGAACTCAAGGCTGTTTGTGGCGACCACCACCTCAAAGTAATCCTCGAGACCGGTATGCTCAATACCGCAGAGAACATCTGGAAGGCATCGATCCTCTCGATGGCTGCAGGCTGCGACTTCATCAAGACTTCTACCGGTAAGATTGCTGTCAACGCTACGCCGGAGGCTACCTTCGTAATGTGCCACGCTATCAAGGCTTGGAAAGAGAAAGCCGGCATCAAGATGGGTTACAAACCTGCAGGTGGCGTTTCTACAACCGACGAGGCAGTACAACATTTCACGTTGGTAAAAGAGATCCTCGGCGAAGAGTGGCTCAACAACGAGTGGTTCCGCTTCGGCGCAAGCCGTCTCGCCAACAACCTGCTCTCGAGCATCGTCGGCAAGGAGACCAAGCACTTCTAATCCGTCGGTACATATACTCAAAAAAGGTCGCCATTGGCGACTTTTTTTGTTAATTAATTAAATTAAGTACTAAATATTTGCGTATATCGAAAAAAAACAGTACCTTTGCACGCTTTTTACTTTTTTGTATGGCCAATAAACGCAAAATAATCAACGACCCCGTCTTCGGGTTCTTGTCTATCCCGAACGAGCTGATCTACGATGTGCTCCAGCACCCGTACGTTCAACGCTTGAGTCGTATTCGCCAATTAGGACTTTCTTATCTGGTTTACCCCGGTGCGATGCATAGTCGCTTTGCACACTCGATCGGTGCGATGCACCTGATGCAGGAAGCCATCCACTCGCTCCGCCAAAAGGACGTGGAGATCAGCGAAACGGAAGCCACCGCAGCGATGATTGCCATCCTGCTGCATGACATCGGACACGGACCTTTCTCACATGTACTGGAACATACCATCGTCGATGGCGTGTCGCACGAGGATATATCTCTCTTGATGATGCAGCGTATCAACATGGATCTGCACGGACAACTTGATACAGCCATCGCCATCTTCAAAGACGAGTACCACAAGCATTTTCTCCATCAGCTCATCTCCAGTCAACTGGATGTTGATCGCATGGACTACCTCTGCCGCGACTCGTTCTTCACAGGAGTACAAGAGGGCCGTGTAGCCAGTGAACGTCTGCTTAAGATGCTTGATGTACGTCACGACCGCCTGGTGGTGCAAGTCAAGGGTATCTACTCAGTAGAAAAATTCCTTGTGGCCCGCCGACTGATGTATTGGCAGGTTTATCTGCACAAGACCTCCGTGGCTGCCGAGCAACACCTGATCAAGATTCTGAGCCGCGCTAAGGAATTGGCACGAGGTGGCAAAGAGCTGTTCTGTTCGCCGGCGCTCCATTATTTCCTCTATCAGAACGTCACATTCGATATGTTCAGCCCCACCAGCGAAGCGCTAGAACAATATGCTTTGCTCGACGACAACGATGTACTGTCGGCTATCAAGGCATGGATCAGCAGTGATGACCGCGTATTGAGTCTGCTCAGCCGCAGCTTCATCCATCGTCAGCTCTTCCGTGGCGAGCTGCTGGATGCTCCGCTGACGGATACCCAGAAAGAGGCACTCAACCGACAGTACGCTGAGGCACTGGGCGTCAGCCAAGCCGATGCTGCCTACTGCTGGGCAGAACATGTGTCCACCAGTAATACCTATTCGGAGAAAGCCGACACGATCGACATCCTCTATTCAGATGGCACTGTACGCGACATAGCGGAGGCAAGCGAGATACTCGATCTGGCTTCGCTCACACGCAAACCCAAGAAACTGTATTTATTCAAATATCGAATCGATGGAATTTAGTGCACAACAGATAGCAGTCCTTTTGGGCGGAGCATTGTACGGCAACGCCAACGCCAAGGTGAGTGATGTAGCCCCGATAGAATCGGCGCAAGCGCATCATCTGTCTTTCATCACCGACACCAAATATCTGCCGTTCATCATGACCTCGAAAGCGGGTGTGATACTTGTAACACGTAGCGTGGTGGAAGGCAAAATGACTTTTCCGGAAGGGGAAGGGAAAGCCGGCGGCGCCATCATCCTTGTGGAGAATGCACGAGGAGCGATGGGACAGTTGCTGCAACTGGTGAGTAAGGCGATGAACCCGAAGAAACAAGGCGTGGAGCAACCTTCTTTTGTGAGCGAAGGAGTGATCGTACCGAAAGATGCATACATCGGTGCCTTCGCATATATCGGCAAGAATGTGAAGTTAGGAGCCGGCGTGCAAATCTATCCGAATGTGTATATTGGTGAGAACGTCACCATCGGAGACAATACGATTCTCTATGCCGGTGTCAAGATCTACGCTCACTGTATCATTGGCAAAGATTGTATCTTGCATGCCGGAGTGGTTGTCGGTTCGGACGGCTTCGGTTTCGAGCCCGATGCTGAAGGCGTGAACCGTAAGATTCCGCAGATAGGCAACGTCATCATAGAAGACGACGTAGAGATTGGAGCCAACACCACTATCGACCGCGCTATGATGGGAAGCACCATCATCCATCGCAACGCAAAAATAGACAATCTGGTACAGGTGGCGCATAACGTCGAAGTAGGCGAGTCCACCTTCCTCTGTGCACAAGTCGGCATCGCCGGTTCATCCAAGATAGGCAAACATTGTATCCTGGCCGGACAAGTAGGTGTTGCCGGACACATCGAGATAGCCGACAACTGTATCTTCGGTGCTCAGACAGGCGTACCCAACTCCATCCGCAAGGCCGGCACCTATATGGGTTATCCTGCCATCGACGCAGCTCTCTGGCGCCGTGCTGTGGTTAAGTTCAAACAGGCCGCCAAACAATAAGATATGAAGCAACACACTATAAAATCGGAGTTCACACTCCGTTCCGTAGGTCTGCATACAGGCTTGGACATCACCGCCACGTTTCTGCCCGCTCCGGCGAACACCGGTGTTTGGCTGCGGCGTGTAGACCTACCCAATAAACCTTGTTTCCAGGCGCTGGCCGATTATGTGTCCGCCACCGAACGAGGCACAGTACTTGAGCATGGTCGCTGGAAAGTGAGTACCGTAGAGCACGCCCTCAGCGCACTCTATGCACTCGGAGTAGACAATTGTATCATAGAGGTGAACGCTCCCGAAATGCCTATCCTGGACGGCAGTGCTCGTTTCTTTGTCAAAGAAATCTTGCGTGTCGGACTGGAAGAACAAGATGTCGAGCAACAGGTATATATCGTCCGCGAACCGATCGAGTATATCTCCGAACACGGTCATATCATGCGCATCGAACCTTGCGACCATTATGAGGTGGATGTCACCATCGCTTTCCAGAGCAATATTCTGCGTGAGCAGCACGCCACGCTCCGTAATCTCAATGATTTTCCCAAAGAAGTGGCATCTGCCCGCACTTTCTGCTTTGTACGTGAGATAGAACCCCTATTGCGGGTCGGACTAATCAAAGGAGGAGACCTGAAGAATGCACTCGTCATCTACGAGACAGAGATGTCGCAGGAAGGTATGGACTATTTCTGCGATAAGATGGGTCAACCGCATATGGATGCCACCAAGCTCGGTTACCTCTCGCCGCTCAACTATCTGAACGAACCTGCACGCCACAAACTGCTGGATGTCATCGGCGACAGCGCACTGCTCGGACTCCGGCTGCAGGGACGTATCATCGCTTACAAACCGGGACACACGTTCAACACTCAGTGTATCCGCCGATTACGAAACCAAATACTCTCCGAATAATGATTAGTCCGTTAGCATATGTGAGCCCTAAAGCTCAATTAGGCAAAAATGTCACCATCGATGCCTTTGCGTATATTGATGACAACGTCATCCTTGGCGACAACTGTCATGTCTTCCCCTCTGCCGTCATCGGTGCTGTACCGCAAGATCTTAAGTACCGCGGCGAAGAGACTTGGACTATCATCGGTGACAACTGCGTGCTGCGTGAGTTCGTCACTATCCATCGTGGCACAGCCAGCCGTGGCAAGACCGTTATCGGCAACAACAACCTCATCATGGCCTATTGTCACGTGGCGCATGACTGCGTTTTGGGCAATAACATCATCATGTCTAATGCTACGCAACTGGCCGGTGAAGTGGAAATAGACGACTTCGCCATCATCGGTGGAGGTACACTGGTACACCAGTTCAGTCACATCGGTAGCCACGTGATGATTCAGGGAGGATCGAAGATCAACAAAGATATCCCGCCCTACGTCATTGCGGCACGCGAACCGATCGCCTATTGCGGCATCAACTCTATCGGCCTGAACCGCCGCGGCTTTACGCCAGAACAGATACATACGATCCAGGAGGTGTACCGCCTCATCTATCAGGGCGGCATGAATACTACCCAGGCACTCGATCATATTGAGGCGAACATGCCACAGAGTGCCGAACGCGATGCCATCGTGAACTTCATTCGCAACTCATCCAGAGGCATCGTGAAAGCATAATCGATTAAATATACAGACAAACATATGGAAACTGAAACAATCGTGCCGGCAGGCAAAGAAGAGAAAAGTCTCAATTTTATTGAGCAGATTGTAGAGAAAGACCTCGCTGAAGGAGTGAACGACGGACGCATCCAGACGCGTTTTCCGCCGGAGCCGAACGGCTACCTGCATATCGGTCACGTCAAGGCCATCTGCATGGACTTCGGTATCGCTGAGAAATATAACGGTATCTGCAACCTGCGCTTTGATGACACCAACCCCGCCAAAGAGGACACCGAATATGTAGAGACCATCGAGCGGGATATCCGCTGGTTGGGTTTCCGTTGGGGACAGATCTACTACGCTTCTGATTATTTCCAGCAGCTCTACGACCTGGCTATCCGTTTCATCAAAGAAGGCAAAGCCTATGTAGACGAGCAGACAGCAGAACAAATAGCAGAACAAAAGGGTACGCCTACCGAACCCGGTGTGGCATCGCCCTACCGCGATCGTCCTATAGAAGAGAACCTGCGCCTGTTCGAAGCGATGCAGCGAGGCGAGATAGAGGACGGAAAGATGGTGCTGCGTGCCAAGATTGACATGGCCAATCCGAACATGCACTTCCGTGATCCTATCATCTACCGTATCATCACTACCCATCCTCACCATCGCACCGGACGCCAATGGAATGTGTACCCGATGTACGACTTCGCACATGGCCAGTCTGACTATTTCGAGGGTGTGACCCACTCTATCTGTACGCTCGAGTTTGAGGTGCACCGTCCGCTGTACGATTACTTCATCGACCAGTTCAGCGGTCCTAACTTCTGCGGCCTCTCTCCTTACGGCCCGGACTATCGCCCAAAACAGCGTGAGTTCAACCGCCTCAACATCACCTATACCGTCATGTCGAAGCGCAAGATGCTCCAGCTCGTACAAGAGGGCCTCGTTGCCGGTTGGGACGACCCGCGCATGCCGACCGTCTGTGGTCTGCGCCGCCGCGGTTACACCCCACAGGCCATCCGCGACTTCATGGATCGCATCGGCTACACCAAGGTAGAGGGTATGATCGACCAAGGACTGCTGGAACATGTCATTCGTGAGAACCTCAAAGAGACTGCTCCGCGTGTATGTGCAATCTTCGACCCCGTCAAACTTGTCATCACCAACTATGAGGGCGAAGGCGAGACACTCACCGCTGAGAATATCGACGGACATGAGGAACTCGGTACACGCGAGATACGTTTCGGTAGAGAGTTGTGGATCGAACGCGGTGACTTCCTGGAGGAAGCCGACAACAAGTTCTTCCGCCTCAGCCCGGGTGGACGTGAGGTGCGCCTCAAATCGTCGTATATCATCCAGGCAACAGGCTGTGAGAAAGATGCAGAAGGACGTATCACCACCGTCTATGCCACCTACGACCCAGACAGCAAGTCCGGTACGGAAGGCGGTAATCGTAAGACCAAAGCAACGATCAACTGGGTAGAGTGCCGCAGCGGTTTGGATGCCGAGGTACGCCTCTACGACCGTCTCTTTGCAGTGGAGAACCCTGCTGCTGAAGAAGGTGACTTCCGCGACCTGCTCAATCCTGACAGTCTGAAGGTAGTGACAGCCAAGGTGGAAGGTTCACTCCGCAGCGAGTTGCATGCTCCGGTGCTGGTGGATGGCATTGAACAGGAGAACCACTACCAACTGCTCAAGCAGGGCTACTTCGTAGTAGATCCGGACACCACCAGCGAGAAACTTGTTCTCAACCGCACTTGTTCGCTCAAGGACAACTACCTGAAATAATCGTGCCTGCGGCTAAGAAGTGAGAACGCGCGTTTTCAACAGCAAGGAACAGATCTTCTGTGAGTGGCGTCACCGCTGGGTGCGTCTGACTCCCGAAGAGTGGGTTCGCCAGCAGTTGCTTCACCGCCTGGTGGAGCAACTTGGTTTCCCCGCCTCGCTTATCGCGGTGGAACAGGCTATCACGGTAGGAACCACCAAGAAAAGATGCGACGCCGTGGTTTATGACAGACAGATGCTGCCCCTTATGCTCATCGAATGTAAAGCCGAAACGGTGCCTCTGACACAAAAGACACTCGATCAGGCTATCACATACAACAGAAAACTCAACGTTCCTTATCTGTTATTATACAACGGACCACAGATCATTTTTGTAACTCTATCATCTAATGGACAAAATACTATCACTGAGCGACTCCCTCGATACACCGACCTTCTACGGGGTGAATAACACCAATATCCTCTGCCTGAAGAACCAGCATCCAGACGTACGCGTTGTGGCACGCGGCTATCAGGTGAAGGTGACAGGCGCAGAAAAAGCCATCGAGCATTTTGAGCACTCGCTGCAGCTATGCCAGGATTTCTGTATCCGCAACAACCGGTTGACGGAACAAGACATCTTGATGCTGTTGCGTGGCGACCGGCCGCACGAACAGGCTACTGACAACCTGATACTTCACGGCGTCAACGGTAAGTCTATCTATGCCCGCTCGGAGAACCAACAGGCACTGGTGAAGGCCTACGATGAGAACGACTTGCTTTTTGCAGTAGGACCGGCCGGAAGCGGTAAGACCTACACAGCCATCGCACTGGCCGTACGTGCGCTGAAGAACCGGGAGGTAAGACGTATCATTCTCTCGCGTCCGGCAGTAGAGGCCGGCGAGAAACTTGGATTTCTGCCAGGTGACATGAAGGAGAAGATCGACCCGTACCTGCAACCTCTCTACGATGCACTACAGGACATGATTCCTGCCGCCAAACTGGCGGAATATATGGAGAAGGGGACGATACAAATCGCTCCGCTGGCCTTCATGCGCGGACGCACTCTGTCGGACGCCGTAGTGATCCTGGACGAAGCACAAAACACCACCGCGTTGCAACTCAAGATGTTTCTTACCCGCCTTGGGTTCGGCAGCAAGATGATCGTCACGGGCGATATGACGCAGATTGACCTACCGCCTACCCAGAAGTCGGGCCTACGTGATGCCATGGAGCGTTTCCGGGATATCAAGGGCATCAGCCTCATCTGCTTCAACGAACGGGATATAGTGCGTCACCCGCTGGTAAAACACATCGTAGCCGCTTACGAAAATTCCAAGAAAAATGACATATAATTTGCGTATGTCAAAAAAAAGCAGTACTTTTGCAGCCGATTTACCGGCCGCGATGGTGGAATAGGTAGACACGAAGGACTTAAAATCCTTTGGCCAGTGATGGCTGTGCCGGTTCGACCCCGGCTCGCGGTACCAAATCAGAACAGATCGAGCGATTGTGCAAGAGATGCATAATCGCTCATTTCTTTATCCGGGGTGGAAGGCGTATCTGCCAACTCACCCACTACCCCATAAGGACGAAAACGCAGCAGCCGAACCGGCACCTTTTTTCCTGCCTCGGCAAAGACGTCTGCTATGTGCCGCAAGTTGTCCGCCACATCCGTAGTGACTACCGCCTGCTGCGGCAGACAGACGATGCGCACTTCGGTCAGTTTGTCATGCTGAAGGAGCCATCGCAGATTCTCTTTCACCACCTCGTTGTCCGGCGAGAGTGTCAAGCGATGATAGACATCCGCATCCCAGGCCTTGACATCCAACATGACCCCATCACAATATGCCATCAACTCCGGGTAATTAGCGAAAGGTATTGTACCATTACTGTCTATCAAGCAAGTCAGAGGATGACCGGTCTCTACAGACAAGCCCCTTACAGCCTGAAACAACTCTCTTAAGAAAGCGGCCTGCAGCATACACTCGCCGCCGGAGACAGTGATGCCACGGATGAAAGGAATACCCTTGCGCACCTCCGCCATCACTTCCTCCACGCTCATCTCACGTGCCTCCGCATCGTGGATCGCCTGCGTCTCGGGGTTATGGCAATAAGCGCAGCGGATATTACATCCCTGCAAGAAGATGGCAGTACGGTTTCCCGGGCCGTCCACTGTAGATTGCGGAATGATTTTTCTGACAAGTGCCATCGTTATACGCCACGCACTTTACGATTAGCCAGATGAGCCGATGCGTAGGTAGGAGCACCCAGTTGGGTGGTGTTCTGCAGCACAGCCTGTCCGCTGTTCCACTTGTCTATCTCCGAACGTTTCACCAGATAACCGGTGATACGTACCAGATCCGAATCGGAGGCATAGAAAGCGATATATTTCTGTCCGAGAGAGAAGGCTCCCTTGATGATATCGAGCACGGCGGCAGGATTTTGCTTGCCGGTGATGTCGAACGGCAGGATATCGGAACAACCCGTAGGAATAAAGCGATGGAAACGGGACGAATGACGCAGATGATCGTAGATGGACTCGGGTTCATCGCCCACGGGGATACGGATACCGGAAGTGATGCCATAATCGGTATCAATACCTACCTGCGCATGCAGCAACAGACGATGGTTCGCTATCTCGCAGTAGGGGCACTCATACTCGTTCACAAACGCGGTGATGGTCTCCATGATCTGCTCCGCCACGGCATCGGCCTCGGCATCGGTGCCGTACTTCTTGCCTGCCGCAAAATGATTGGCAGCCTCAGCCAGACCCACCAATCCGAACATCGCCACAAAGCGGTCACGCTCTACGAGTCCTTCGGTGGCCAGGAAATGGCTCTCGAAGAAGCCTGACTCCTCCACGATGAAGCGGATACGCGCAGACATATAATCGGCCATACACTGCATCGCCTCGGGCAGCAGTTGTTTCAAGAAATGCTCTTTATCATCCGTCAATGCCGCCAGTTTAGGCAACACCAGACGCGTCAGCGTATAACTACCACCGGCGATAGGCAGTATGTTATAGCACGAAGAAATACCGTAGCGATCATATGTGTTACGGTTGAGCACGTCGTTGCAGATAGCAGGGTTGGCTACGCAGAGCGAAGTATAGATGGCCTGTTCGGCGAAGTCGTCGGGTGTAATAGCAGGATCATACTTAAGGGTCAGGTTGGGTACAGCCTGTTCCAATTCACGATCCACCTCCATGATCAATCGTCCGGCGCGTGTGGCTTGCGGCCCGAGGTTGGCGTGGCAGAAAGAATCGGTGATGGTACGATCCAGATAAATGAGGAACAGACGCAACTTGCGCTTCACCTCTTCATCACTCAGATCGGTGATGAACGGTTCGATCAGTGCGTCCAGATCGCCCAGGAACACCGGATAGGTGGTGATGGAAGGCACATGACGATATAGCACTTGCAAGAACGTAAGCAGTTCATCGAAGTCCTGCGGGGGATCCAGCTGCAGGAACTTCACGCCCTGACGCACCGCCTTGGCGTAATCGGGCATGATATAACGCGGCCGATAGGGCGCATTTCCTTCGTTGAGATTGCATATGACGCCTTTCTCAAAATAGTATTTGGTACGCTCCGGCATCGGCAGCACCGAGAGGATATCTTCGGCGGCATGTGCCAGCGCCACTACTTTCTGTTCGTAACTCAGTTGTTGGGAAGTAACAATCGAATAAATGTCTGCCATGGTATGGTTGGTTAATCGTTTCTTGGGTATTTATACCGGGTACTTATACTCTGCGTATTTGTACCAGATGATGTGTATAATCGCCTTGTTCGGCGGAGTAAATGCCTGTTTGGTCGAGTTTCTCCACCTTCACACGTCCCGAACAGTGGATGACGCGTTCGCTATCCAGCACGATGCCTACGTGGGATATACGTCCGTCCTCATGGTCGAAGAAGACCAAGTCGCCTGTTTGCGCCTCGCTGAGGTGCGTTATGGCTTGTCCCTGCGTAGCCTGCTCCGAAGCGTTACGCAGCAGCGTTTTTCCAAACAGGCTCATCACCACCTGAGTGAAGCCTGAGCAGTCCATGCCCAACGCATTCTTACCTCCCCATAGATAGGGCACGTTGAGGAAGAAACGAACCGTCTGCTGCAGCGTCTGCAGATCGAGTGACAAGGGTTGGTGAGCAACCATCGTCGGGTCGATGCGAAAAGCTACGCCCAAGACCTCGAATCGGCCATCCTCATAATGGGGAAGACGCGTGCCTGCAGTCAGAGGGATGGTCTGTCCGTTGTTCTCGCTCACGGCATAAGCGACGGGGAACACCACCTGTGCCGCCCGGGCATAAGCAGCCGTGTAGTCCGCAGCTTCTTGCTGCGTCATCGGCGCGATCATCTTCCGATCCACCCATCCTTCCTGACCGTCCAGATCCAACCGGATACGCATCCAACGGGGCTGTTGCTCCAGCACGACGCACGTCTCTCCGAATAGCATCTGCGTCAGTTGTTCGGCGCCCTCTCGCGCTTCGGCACGGACGGGCACAACGCTATGTAAGGAAAGGGCTACCATACTTCTTGCGGATGATCGTCGGCTGTACGCGGATAATCGATGGAGTAATGCAGTCCGCGGCTCTCCTTGCGTTCGAGTGCCTGACGGGTGATGAGATAACCCACATTGATCATGTTTCTGAGTTCGCATATCTCCTTGGTGGCCTTGACGCGCTTGAAGAGGTCTTCGGTCTCTTCGTAGAGCAGGTCGAGTCGTTCCCACGCACGGTGGAGACGCAAGTCGGAGCGGACGATGCCCACGTAGGTGGACATGATCTGTCCGACCTCTTTTACGTCCTGAGCGATGAGCACGCGCTCTTCGTTGCTCAGCGTTCCCTCGTCGTTCCATGCAGGTATCTTGTCGTTGAAGCCGTAGCTGTCTATCACGCTGAGGCTATGACGGGCCGCAGCATCGGCATAGACGACCGCCTCGATGAGCGAGTTGCTGGCCAGACGGTTACCACCGTGCAGGCCCGTGCAGGAACACTCGCCTACAGCATACAGGCGGCGTATGGAAGACTGGCCGTCCAGATCGACCTTGATACCACCGCACATATAGTGAGCACAGGGTGCCACAGGGATATACTGCTTGGTGATGTCGATGCCTATACTCAGGCATTTGGCGTAGATATTAGGGAAATGATGCTTGGTCTCTTCGGGATCCTTGTGCGTGACATCCAAGCAGACATGATCGATAGCATGTATCTTCATCTCATTGTCGATGGCGCGAGCTACTATATCGCGTGGGGCTAACGACAGACGCGGGTCGTATTTCTGCATGAACTCCTCGCCGTTAGGCAGGCGCAGTATACCTCCGTAACCGCGCATCGCCTCGGTGATCAGATACGCCGGGTGGGTCTCAGCAGGATTGAACAGGCTGGTGGGATGGAACTGGACGAACTCCATATCCTTGATCACGCCCTTGGCGCGATGCACCATAGCTATACCGTCGCCGGTGGCAATCTCGGGGTTGGTAGTGGTGGCATAGACCGCCCCCGTACCACCGGTAGCCATCAGGGTGACGCGACTCAGATAGGTGTCAATCTTCTGGGTCTTGGGATTGAGGATATAGGCGCCATAGCACTCGATGTCAGGAGTACGATGGGTGACGCGAACGCCCAAGTGGTGCTGGGTGATGATCTCCACGGCGAAATGGTTCTCCAGCACATCTATCTGCGGGTTGCTACGCACGGCAGCCATCAGTCCGCGCTGTATCTCCGCCCCCGTGTCATCGGCATGATGCAGGATACGGAACTCCGAGTGGCCACCCTCACGATGCAGGTCGAAAGCACCATCGTCTTTCTTGTCGAAGTTGACACCCCACTCCACCAACTCGCGAATGCCGTCCGGTGCATTTCTGACCACCTGCTCGACGGCTGCGGGGTCGCTGAGCCAGTCACCGGCTACCATGGTGTCGTGGATGTGCTTGTCGAAATCATCAACCAGCAGATTGGTTACTGAGGCTATACCTCCTTGTGCTTTGGCTGTATTGGCTTCTTCCAGCGTAGTCTTGCAACACAACGCAATCGTGTACTTACCGGCACGCGCCACCTTGAGCGCAAAACTCATTCCGGCAACACCACCGCCAATAATCAGAAAATCGTATTTCTTTACCATAATGAATGAATCATCACAAACGGACTGCAAAATTACAATATTTTTTTGACGTACGCAAAAAAAACTACATTTTTGTCCAATTAGTACCATTTATTGTGCTTTGCAGAGAGCAAAGACGCTGAAGGAAGCTCTGCGGATCGTACGCATGGCCTTCAGGCAGCTCTTCACGGTCTCGCCGGTGGTGAGCAGGTCGTCCACCAAGAGGATATGCTTGCGGTAGAGCTGTTCGGGATGACTGACGACAAAGGCATCGGCTACGTTATGCCTGCGGTGAATACCACTCTGCAAAGCCTGCTTAGGTGTATCCTTGATGCGAAGGACGTGGGTGGTGTCCAGCGGTATTCCTGTAGCCTGACTGATACCTGCTGCGATATACTCCGACTGGTTGTAGCCGCGTTCGCGCAGTCGGTTGGGATGCAGAGGAACAGGTACAATCAATTCGATGCCATCGAAGAAATCCGTGTACATGAACTCCTCAGCCGCCTGTCGGCCAAGCAGATACCCTATCATCGGTTCATCGCCGTATTTCATCCTGTGGATCGCGGCACGTATCAAATAGTCTTTCTCAAAAAAAAGAAAAGCGGCTGCACGCTGTAGGTGCATGACCCGCTGCGCAGCCAACATAGCCTGCCCCTGGTCACGAACGAAAGGCGATGCCGATTGCAGCAGCGTCATCTCCGTACTGTTCTGGCGGATCAGCGCCTGTTCGGTACGCGGCAGGTCGCGAAGACACGAGTCGCACAATATAGCATGTATATCGGGCGAAGCATCCCTATACTTCTTCTCGCCGATAAATCTCCCGCATATGCGGCAGCGATTCGGAAAGAGGAGGCGGAAGAGAAAAGGATGATATAACGATAGTGACGTACGCACGCGCGCGTTCGTTAAAAAAAAATAAGAAAGATATACCTTACAGGGAGAAAAGATACTCCCAGGCCTCGCGAGCCTCAGCAGGCGTGATGACCTGATTGATGACAGGTTCGCCAATGCGACGAAGGAGCGTGCAGTTGATCTCGGCGGTACGCTCATTCTTCTTGTCCTGCTGCATGAGGGCGATCAGTTGTTCGTGCTCCGAGCACTTACACTGCGGCTTGCCGTAGTAATGCAACATCAGTTGGGTCAGTTGCAGCAGAGGCTGTCTGGGACATCCCAGTTTGGTGACACTCAGATACAACTCGGCTATCAGTCCATAGACGACGGCATAGCCGTGAGGCATCGCACCGAGGCTCATCTCCTCGAGGGCATGACCGAAGGTATGTCCGAAGTTGAGCGCCTTACGCAAACCTAACTCATGCGGATCATCCGCTACGATCATGCGCTTACGCTCGACGCAGGCCTCGATCAGCGGAATGAGCGAAGCGGTCTCCATCGTCTCCAGATCATACTGCAACAGACGCGACCATAAGGCCTCGGAATCGAGCAAGGCAGTCTTGAGCATCTCGCCATAGCCGCTGAGCAACTCACGCGGCGGCAGCGTAGTGAGCCAATCAGGAGAGATGAGTGTCTGAACAGGGGAATAGAACGTGCCGATGACATTCTTGAGTCCGCGGTAGTTGAAACCGGTCTTACCTCCGGTAGCGGCATCCACCATAGCCAAGAGCGTGGTGGGAACAGGCAGAAAAGCGATGCCACGTTTGTAGGTGGAAGCAGCAAAGCCACCGAGGTCGGTAAGCATACCACCACCGATACCTATCATCAGTCCGCGGCGGGTGATATGATGGTCGAGCAGGAAATCCCAGATCTGCTGCACCGCAGCGAGCGACTTACCAGTCTCGCCACCGGTCAACTGCAGAACGGGATAGCCCAACTCAGCCACCTCCGACCGCGCAGCGTAGACAGCAGTGGTGGTGACCACGACTATCTGCTGCGGGTCGTAGGAAGCAACGATCGAAGAGAGTGCGTCTTTCCAATCAGCGCACATAATTCTCCCACTTGGTATTACGCATATCTCCTGACTTGAGGAACTCCTCGTGCATGGCGAAAGCGAGCGAGAGATTGTGTTGGGTCTGTCCGTGCTTGGCGTACTTGAGGTAGTCACGCAACATCTCACGGTACTCGGGAGCCACACAGTTGTTGATAATCTCCTCAGCGCGCTGACGCGGGCTCTTGCCACGCAGGTCTGCCACACCCTGTTCGGTCACGAGTACCTTGACGGAGTGCTCGGAGTGGTCGAGGTGAGTCACCATCGGCACGATAGACGAGATAGCACCATTCTTCGCCGTAGAGGCGGTGGTGAAGATGCTGATATACGCGTTACGAGCGAAATCGCCGCTACCGCCGATACCGTTCATCATCTTCGTTCCCGTCACGTGGGTCGAGTTGATGTTACCGTAGATATCTGCCTCAAGGGCCGTGTTGATGGCAATCAGTCCGAGTCGGCGGATGATCTCCGGGTTGTTGGATGTCTCCTGCGGACGCAGCAGCAGCTTGTCGCGGAAGAAATCGAGATCAGCCAGCACCTCGGCCATCTTGCTCTCCACGAGACGCAGCGAGCAGCCGGAAGCGAACTTGCAATGACCGGCTTTGATGAGGTCCACCACGGAGTCTTGAACGACCTCCGAGTACATCTCAAACGGCGGGATATGCGGGTTCTTACCCAGTTCGCCGAGCACCGCATTGGCTACGTTGCCCACACCCGATTGGATGGGAAGGAACGAAGCCGGGATACGTCCCGCCTTCATCTCTGCCTCGAGGAACATCGCCACGTTCTCGCCGATCTTAGCGGTCACTGCATCCACCGGAGTGAACGCAGGGATCTCGTTCGGACGATTGGTCTTCACAACGGCTGCAATCTTCGCGGGATCGACCTTGATATGATCCGAGCCGCAGCGGTCAGAGGGACGGTAGATAGGTATCTCCTTGCGGTAAGGCGGGTCGAGCGGCTCATAGAGGTCGTGCATACCCCGCATCGTAGCAGGGAACATCTCGTTGAGCTCGATGATGATGCGATCTGCCTGATTGCAGATAGTAGGCATGATACCTATACCGGCAGCCGGCACAATCGTACCATCTTCACCCACGTACGATGCCTCGATGATGGCCCAATTGGGTTTGGGAAGGAAACCGTAACGGATGTCCTGCGCCATGTGGCTGAGGTGCATATCGAAATAGTGGGTACCCTCGGCATTGATCTCGTCACGCATGGACTTATTCGACTGGTAGGGGGTACGGAACTCTACGGCATGAGCGCGCGCCAGCGCACCGTCACAACTGTCACCCATCGATGCACCCGTCTCCAGTCCGACACGGAAGGGTTTGCCTTCGGCATGCAGACGCTCAGCGCGTTGCGCCAGAGCAAAAGGAACTGCCTTGGGCACTCCGGTGGCCGTGAAACCACCCATGCCCAAGACATCACCATGTTGTATCAATTCGGCAGCCTCTTCGGCTGTCATAAACGGTAAAGCCATTTATGATTTATGATTTATGATTTATGATTTATGATTTCTTATCTCGCTTTGCTCGAACGATTATTCGCAAGCGAATCTTCAAATTTATGATTTAAGCTTTTCCGTTGCTGCCAAGCACGTCGATGATCTTATGCTTGTACAGATCCTCCATGAAGTCGCGTGCTACGCCGCAGTACTTACGCGGATCGAACTCACCCGGTTTCTCAGCCAATACCTTACGTACGGCAGCGGTGAAGGCCAGACGCGAGTCGGAGTCGATGTTGATCTTGCAAACAGCGCTCTCGCTGGCTTTGCGGAGTTGCTCCTCGGGGATACCTACTGCGTCAGGCAGTTTGCCACCCAGGCTATTGATCATGTCTACATACTCCTGCGGAACGCTGGACGAACCGTGCAGTACGATCGGGAAGCCCGGGAGTTGCTCCATGATAGCGTCGAGTACGTCAAATGCCAAGGGAGGCGGAACGAGTTTACCGGTCTTCGGGTCACGGGTGCACTGCTCCGGAGTGAACTTATATGCACCGTGGCTGGTACCGATGGAGATAGCCAGCGAGTCGCAGCCCGTACGAGTAGCGAAATCCACTACCTCTTCCGGCTTGGTATAGTGGCTGACAGCCGACGAAACCTCGTCCTCTACACCTGCCAATACACCCAGCTCAGCCTCAACGGTTACATCATACTGGTGTGCGTAATCCACTACTTTCTTCGTCAGGGCGATGTTCTCCTCGTAGGGAAGATGCGAAGCATCGATCATGACGCTGGAGAAACCGAAGTCCACGCAGCTCTTGCAGAGTTCGAAGCTGTCACCGTGATCGAGGTGAAGCACGATCTGCGGCTTCTCCCAACCGAGTTCCTTAGCGTACTCTACAGCACCTTGTGCCATATAACGCAGCAGGGTCTGGTTAGCGTAGTTACGTGCACCTTTGGATACCTGGAGGATCACCGGGCTCTTGGTCTCAGCAGCTGCCTTGATGATAGCCTGGAGTTGCTCCATGTTGTTGAAGTTGAATGCCGGGATAGCGTAGCCACCCTTGATTGCCTTAGCGAACATCTCACGGGTGTTCACCAGGCCTAATTCCTTGTAAGATACCATAGTTTTAAATTTTTGATTTATGATTGATGATTTATGATTTATTTGTTATTTTTTCTTCGTTGCCACGACAAAATAGGTGATCAGTGCCACGTAGGCGGCGATGCCTACCCATGCAGCCGAACCGCTCTGCGCCCAAGCGCCCAGGTAGCAGTCGGCACCGCAGAACTTGATGACAGCCGACACGACACCCATCAGTGCCCCACCGGCAATGAAACCAGAGGCGATCAGCGTACCCTTCTCCTGATGTTTCTCACCTACGAAAGCGGAGATAGCACCACCTACAAGCAGCGGGGTATTGAGGCTCAGCGGAATGAACATACCCAGCGCGAAAGGCAGTACGGGTACACCCAGCTGGCTCAAGATGAGTGCGAGCACCGCACCACCGAGATATAACATCCACGGAGCACCCTGACCGGACATCAACGGTTCGATCACCGCCGCCATGGCATTCGCCTGCGGAGCCACCAGGGCATTGTCGCCCGTGAAGCCGTAGGTCTTATTCAGTATGATCATCACGCCGCCCACAGTGGCCGCCGAGACGAGTGTGCCAAGGAATTTCCAAGTCTCCTGTTTGCGAGGTGTGGAACCGATCCAGTAGCCTATCTTCAGGTCGGTGATGAATCCTCCGGCCATCGAGAGGGCGGTGCATACCACGCCACCGATGACCATCGCACCCACCATACCACTCGTACCCTTCATGCCCACGGCGACGAACACCACCGAAGCGATGATGAGCGTCATCAGCGTCATGCCTGATACGGGGTTGGAACCCACGATGGCGATGGCATTCGCAGCCACCGTCGTAAAGAGGAAAGCGATGATGGTGACCACGAGGAAGGCGACAAGAGCTTGTCCGAAGTTGTGCAACACACCCAGCCAGAAGAAGACGAGGGTGCAGACGAGGGCGACCGCAGTGGCCACCACCAGCAGCTTCATGTTTAGGTCGCGATCGGTACGCAGTATATTATCCTTCGTCTTTTGTCCTTTCTCGCCTTGTCCCTTGATGAGTCCGACGGCACTCTTGATGACACCCCACGAACGGACGATACCGATCAGGCCGGCCATAGCGATGGCACCTATACCGATGTTACGTCCGTAGGCCGTGAAGAGCACTTGCGGATCGGTGGCTTCCATTCCGGGCATGCTACCCAGTACGGGCAGCAGCACCCACCAAACGAAGAACGAACCGGCGCAGATGATCGCGGCGTACTTGAGTCCGATGATATATCCCAGTCCCAGTACAGCAGCCGAGGTGTTGATAGAGAACACCAGTTTGTATTTCGCAGCAAGCGCCTCGCCCCAACCGGTCATACGGGTGGTCAGTTGTTCGGTCCAGAGGCCAAAACTGCTGACGACGAAATCGTACAACCCACCTACCGCAGCGGCCCAGAGCAAGGGCTTGGCACTCGAACCGGTCGTCTCTTCTGAAGGCTCGTCGCCGGCAGCGGACGGTTCGTTGCTGATCAGCACTTGTGTGGTGGCTGTAGCTTCGGGGAAAGGATATTCACCATGTTTCTCTTGAACGAAATACTTACGGAACGGTATCAGGAAGAGGATACCCAGACATCCGCCCAGCAGGGAGGAGAGGAAGATCTGGAGAAAACTAACCGTCATCTCCGGATACTTGGCCTGCAGGATATAGAGGGCAGGCAGCGTGAAGATAGCACCGGCCACTACGACTCCCGAGCTGGCACCTATCGACTGGATCATCACGTTCTCGCCCAGCGCATTCTTGCGCTTCAGTATCGACGAGAGGGAGACGGCGATGATAGCGATAGGGATAGCGGCCTCGAACACCTGCCCCACTTTCAGTCCCAGATAGGCAGCAGCGGCAGAGAAGATGATCGCCATCACCACACCCATCATCACGCTATAGGGCGTTACCTCCGGATACTCTTTGTCCGGACGCAGGAGCGGTTGGTATTTCTCACCCGGCTGCAGGGGTCTGGCGGCGTTGTCTGCTAGTTTGCTCATACTTCTATTTTATTGGAAGAGCGACTGCCAGAATTTCTTAGCATGATGACCCGGTATCAGCACGTGGTGGTTGGCGATAGGATCGGAGAGCAGATAACTGCTTACGATCGGCGTCGACTGTATCCAGATCTGCGTGCGGCAGAGGTTCTTCTCATACTGGCAACCCGTCACTTCTACGTTGACGGCCAGCAGGCGCTTCATGTCCGAACTGAGTTTGACGAGCGTGTAGTCGCCCTTGGGCACCTCGCCGTGGATAGCCACACCGATACCCGACTCGAAATGAGTGGTGTACTCGTGTTTCTCGGTCATCTTGAGCGCGATAGTACATTTCGCCAACAGAATCTTGCCGTCAGGCATGATACGAACGGGGTTGCACAAGAAAGCAGGATCGCCACCCGTCATCTTCTTGACGAGCATCATCGTCAGCAGTGCAGGTATGTCACCTTCACACCCGGCAGGTATACCCTCGTCAATCAGTTTGCTGATAGCGATACAACCGGTGTTCTTCACGGCCTGGAAGAGGTCGAAGCAACGCAGCGTGATACCATCCAACTGATGTTTCTTGATGATCTCTTTGATGCGCTCGTAGATAGCCTCAGCGCCCTTCATGCCGGGATCGACCACACCGATGCTGCTCAGTTCTTCGAAGGGGATGTCGATGAGTTCGCAGTTCATGCGCTTCATCACCTCTTTGTAGTCCACGTTAGAAGCGATCAGCCAGTCAGAAGGACGGCCGATGACGCCCAGACGCATCTTCTTGTCGTTCATGAGCAGTTTCTCATCGGGTTGACGCGTGAGCGAAGCCGACTCGTTGGGATCGGGGAAGATGATGTCGTTGGCATGCTGCATGATCTTAGCGATGCCGTTGCGCTGACGGATGAAACTGAGAATCTCGAGCGCAGCAGCGAGCGAGTTGCTGAAGTCACTGACCATCAGGTAGATCGGTTTCTGCAGGTCGATTTTCTTACTGCGTACCAGATCGACGAACATAGCCTCTGTACCACCGGACAGGATAGCTACTACTTGGTGTTCTTCTACGAATGAATCCGATATCTGAAACGGAAATTCATGCGCCTCTTCGTTGAGGCTGGAGACAAGTGTGTACAACATGGTGAAATAATTTATAAGTTAATATTCTGTTTCATTCCGATAGTTCGCATTCTTTTGCGCCGCAAAGTTACGCTTTTTTTTGCATATATGCAAATAATTCTAGATTATTTACTATTTTTTACCTGAAACGAGTAGTATTTCTGGCCGAGATAGCTCACGATGACGGTCAGCAGGGTGATCACCATCTTGCTCGGCGTAGGATACCACCCCAGCGTCTCGACGCATAGTTTGAGGCCGAAATAGTTGATCGCCAGATTGAGTGCCACGATGCTGATATAGCGCACAAACTGGCGCGCGCCATGCAGGTTGGAGCGGGTGAACGTCACGTATTTGTTCAACCAGAAACCGGTCAGCAAGGTGATCGGGAAGACGATGCACAGCGTCGCGATATGCGGGGTAATCGCCTGCGCAAATTGTGAATTGTGAATTGTGAATTGTAAATTAACTATCTCGTGTCCGATGACGAAGTTGTAGATGAGGAAATAGAGCACCCAGTCGAGCACCATGTTTCCACCGCCGCAGGCGGCATAACGGAACAGCTGTTCCGACATCACTTTGCGGAACGGAGGATAGAAGAAATCTATTACCTTTGTTATGAACTTCGCCAGTCTATTCATCTTTTTCCACCTTTGCGACTGCAGTCGCGTTCGGCACCCTCGGACACGGAATGACGACTATCGTCATTAAAGTCCTCGGGGCCTCCGCTCTCCCCACTGAACGCACTTCGTTAGCGTTCATCGGGGACCCCTACCACCTTTGCGGCTGCAAAGGTACAACAAAAAAATGACATACGCAAATAAAAGTGATATTTTTGCTCAACGGAAGTCATTTCACAAAAAAGAGTGCTACCTCTCAGAGGGGGTGCACTCTCAATCATGTCAGGTAAATGTCTCGTTAGTGTCAGGTGGAGCAATAACTTACCATCCGCTGGAGCTGTAGTTGCTCAGGGAGACGGATGAACCGCCGCCCATTTCCTCGCAGCCTATATGTTCGGCACCACGAAGATAGGCAAGTACCTCCTGAGTTGGCTGATGTTCTAAATACCTCTGAATGAGTGCGCTTCTGCGCCTAACAGGCAGCAATTGCCTAGGTAATGCCCTCGAGAGTCTCACGAGATGCCCTCGACAAGCAGTTTGTAAAACACATGAAATGAAGGAGTTAGAATTCAAAATGTGAAGGGAAAATCGCTCTTCGGGGCGATTTTTTTTGTGCCTAAACGCTAAACTCTAATCTCTAAACGCAAAAATCGAAGATTTTATTTGCATACATGCAAAAAAAAGTGTACCTTTGCACAGATTTTCGAAAATTAACGGGGTTTTTCGGTGCTATTGCAAAAAAATTAAGCAAATATTAGAATAAACCAATTTTTACTACAGATGACTAATACCAGAAAAAAAATAGGAATCTTTATGATTTGCATATTATCTTTGGTCTTAATGGCGGCTGGAGGATGTTTAGTAGCATTACTAACAAAAGAACGCAAGATGCAACATGATGGTAGACTATTAAAAAATTTCATAGATGAATTTTATAAAAAAGAAAATAGACTGCCTCAATGCTTCGAAATTAGAGAATATGAGAACGAACACAGCGTAGGACCATTTTACGAGAAGACAACGGATTCAACATACTCTATTTACTTCAGTCTCGGTTTTGATAAGTATTATATTTATGATTCGCAAAAGGATGAATGGTACTTTTTTCCATGACTGGGATGAAGAAAAGCACTAGAATACGAAAAAAGCAAAAAAATATTCACAAAATTTGCGAATATCAAAAAAAAGCAGCAGAAGATACAAAGATGAGACATTCTATTGACATACTATTTGTCGCTTGTGTGTGGTGTATATATGCCAACGCTCAGACTCCGTTTGATTCATTTGCTTCGGAGACCACACGTCCAATGCTGGAGTTGGATGGATCACGCAACAACTGTTATGCTTATTCACATGTCCCGGATACGATGCTGAATGCTAAAATATCATTATGGAATCATACTGATATTTCTAAAACGCATCTTAAGAATATCGTTGATGATACGAACTTCGTTTATGAGGAATCCATGACATATGAGGACACCATCCACGATAACATTGCTTCTCGGGTCTTAGATGGTGATTTATATCCTTATGTTTTATTATACAATAGGGATAAAACAGAGTTTGCCATAGCATCTCCTTATTATGGCACGTGTCATCAATGTTGGCAGTGTTTTTATATTGGTTTATTATCAAAGGAGGCAATAGAAAAGGAAAAACACAGAATTGTCAACACAAAAGAGTCCCATTTCTTTACAGAAAGTGGTATACATTTATTAATGTCTAAAGATGAAATTATCGCAATCAAAGGGGAACCTAATATTGTACGGGATTTTCTCATGACATACTATTATATATCGTCGGAAATACCTTTAGATTCAGAAGAATACAACTACTATAAAGAACACAATATAGGTAATATGTTTTTGACGGTCGTCATACAAAAAGATAAAGTTATCGGTATCGCTTACGGCTATGTGGAAATCTAAGAAGAATGCAGACAACTGCCCATTGCACATTGTAACATAATAATCACCTATAATTTGCATATATCAAAAACGAGCCACACCGATTAAGATGTGGCTCGTTATATAGGTATGTTTCCAATCATGATTACCATCCGCTGGAGCTGTAGTTGCTCAGGGAGACGGAGGAACCGCCGCTGACGGTGCAGCCGAAGTTGGCCATGCCGCCGAAGTAAGAGGTGCCGCCACTGACAGTGACGCCGGACTTGAGCGCAGGCGTGGAGGAGGTATAGACAACAAGTTTCTGGCTGCCGCCGCCACCGCCACCGCCGCCTCCGGGAGGTGCCCAGTAGGAGCCGGAAGACGAACTGCTCGGCGTCTTGAAGGCCGCAACGAGTGTGCTGCCGTTATAGAGTGCGTACCAACTATTGGCCGTCCATGACGAGGCCTGTTTGGCTGTGCCGCCACTGATACTGGCGCCGCTCTCCAGACCGCCTACGGCGATGATAGTGCCGCCGGTGATATAGAGTTTCTTTCCCCCTTCGGTATTGGCGTCCAGGGCCACCTCGGGACTGCCGGAGCTGATGGCATAGACGAAGCCACCCTTGATATACATGTTGCCGTTGGCATCGAGTCCGTCATTGTTGGTGGCGCGGACGTAGATATATCCGCCGTTGACGGTCATGTCGCTCGATGCGTTGATACCGTCGTCGTAACTGTTGATAGTGATCTGTCCGTCGTTGATGGTGAGTATGCCTTTGCTCTCCATTCCTTCGCCGCCTGCACCGCTGGTGGTGATGGCTATTTGTCCGCCGTTGATGGTCACAGCACCGTCGATCTTGATACCCTTAGGCGAAGCCTTGTAGTTGGTGGAGTAGCGATCCAAGGAGCTGGAGTTGCTGACTGTACTCAGCGTACCGCTGGACGAAGCCACTACGGCGTTGCCACTGGTGGTGATGGTGATGGAAGCTGAGTCGCTGACGACGAACGTGCCGTCGCCGCTGATACCTTTGCCGCCTGCGCCGGTGCTCTTGAGCACGAGCGTACCGCCACTGATGGCGATGTTGCCGTCGGCATTGAGGCCTGCCGAGGATTTGACTTTATTCTCATCGCTGTCCCATGCACCGCCGCCGCTGGTGGTGATATTGAGTGCTCCACCGGTGATATAGATATCACCATCGGCCTTGATACCTTTGGCGGCAGCCGCCGTGACGGTAGCAGTGAGTGTACCGCCGGAGATATAGATGTTGCCGGTGTCCTCGTCCTCATGGTCGGTGGTGATACCTGTGGAGGTAGTGCCGCCGAGGTCACACTGGATACCGTCGTCACCGATGCCGCTGAGGGTGATCGTACCGCTCTTGATCTCCATATATTCCTCACAACTGATACCGTCACCTAAGGTGGAGGTGATGTTGAGCGTCAGGTTCTTGACGGATATATACGACGCACTCTTGATGCCGTGTTTGGTCTTACCCACCACGTTGAGTGTACCGTTGCCTTGCAGCTGGAGTTGTCCTTTGGAATAGATACAAGCCTTCTGCGAACCCGACGCGCCGTCGGTGAGGGTGCTGACGGTGTTCTTCTTTGCGCTGAGCTGAATACGCTTGGAGTTGGTGACGGTGATGGCTGCACCGTTGGGGTTGGTGAGCGTCACGCCGTCCAACGCCACCGTACATTTGTACGAACCGCCCAGGGTGAGCGAACCGTTGGTGGTGGTGCCACTGAGTTGGTAGGTGATCTCATCGCCGGAGACGGCGGCAGTGTTGGTCTGGTTGATCGTCACATGTGCCCCGCTGAGGGTAGGTTCTACGTACTGCGCCACGTTGCCGGCCACGAAGACCGACGCGGACGAAGCGCCATAGACGATGCTGACGAGGTTGTCGGTCACAGCCGTCTCGTCGATATACATATTATCTACCTCGCTCAGATTAAACACCTTGCCCATGACCGTCAAGGTGGTACCACCGGTGTAGTTCATCACACCTGTCTGCGTAGCAGGGAAGCGGTAGGTCACCTGTCCCACCTGTATGTTCAAGGTTTGCGCATATAAAGAGCCAACGGCCAAAGCCAATGCCAATGCAATGATTATCCGTTTCATTTCACTACGATTTTTTGGGTTACACTTCCGTTAGACACTACATACGCACCGGCGCTGAGTTGGCCGGCGGCCTCGAGCAGAGAAGGGAACGTACCGAGTAGTGTACCGGTGAGGCTGAAGACCTGAACGGGTTGGTCGGCTTCGAGGATCTGGTCGATTGCCATCGGGTCGTTAGAAAACTGCATCGTAGCCAATTCGGTCAGGGCAAAACGCACATTACTGTCGCTCTGCGTTACGACCAATTCACTACCGCTGACGGTCATTTGAAGTCCGTCCACCGGCAGCACGGTAACGGTGCCTGCGGTATTGGTGAAGACCAGATAACTATACGTAGCGGCTTGCACCATCAGCGTACAGCATACAGCCATGAATAAAAACATTTTTCTCATAATTACATCCTTTCTCTACTGTTAAAAAACATAAAATCGGCGGCAAAGGTACAACAAAAAAATGACATATGCAAATCGATATGTCATTTTTTTCTGTAAAAATACTTCTAAATGCTTATAGAAGCCTAATCCGGATCGATGCTTTGCATACCGGTGTTATCTACATTCGGACTGGCATTCATTATCATCGAACCGGTGATTAAGCGGGTTTGCTCCACCAAAGGTTGAATATAATTGCGTTTCATAATTCTGTTCACAAATTAATCGAATTAAACAAATGTTTTCTTTGTCAAAAATTACCAGTATAATCAAAATTATTTGACAATCTGACCTTGCGCGTTGTACTGCTTATCGCCGCGGAGGATGAGGAGTTGTCCGTTGCGGAGCACCTTCACCACACCGGCATCGGCATCGATAATCTGCTCCAGATCGGTAGCCACCGTCGTGTTCTGAACATTCATCGTAATGCGACGACGTGCGGGAACAGGAGCGGAGGCTGCACGAGTCGGTTCGGTAGCGTTGATGTTGATATAACAACGCTCGCTGCGCAAATCGGTAGGACCATTGATGCGGGTTACCTTATTATTATATATAACGTAGGTATTATTTGCGCCTGGCTCGTAATCCGCTTGCCAACTCAGTGCCATCGGATCAGTGCCTATATAGCCATAGAAGCCGTTGACGCCAGAACCGGCTTCTGTCAGTTTGGCTCCACTAACCGAACCGCGGATCTCTTCGCCCTCGGCGATGAAGAAGTAGGGGTTTCCGGCTGTCAGCGTGGTACCGCTGATCTCATCGAAGATCATATTATACGGCATTCCGCCTTGTTCCTCCAGATAAGAGATCTGATAGAAGGTAGCACCATTGACAAACTCCACATTCTGCTTCGGGCAGAGGGTTCCCCACTTGCCGTTGTTGAGGTTGTCACGAATGACTACTTCTTGCCGCGGGATACGCTTCACGAGACGAACGGAGTGACCATAACGACCGTTCTCCCACCAGCCGTGAGAACCTCTACCCCAGTTCTCATGATTAGCATCACAGCCACCGCAAATCATAGGAAGCCAATAAGACTTTCCTTCTGCCGGTTTTGCAACAGTACTCGTCCAATAAGCGCCATAATAGTTCTCGTAATAGGAGTATGCATACTCATAGCCAACCGTTTGGTCTAGTCTATTCGTGTGGTTTCCATAACCTCCGGAACGACGGCCCGCATAGGGGAAGAACACCGCTCCAGCTGCTTCCAGAATCTCCCAGTCTGCTACAGTAAATTTATTCGCAGGTAAGTTATCCGGATTCAAACGCCAGTGGTCTTCGTCTGCATGTGTAGGATCCAGACAGTCATCATCATACCACATATTGGTTGTCGGTATAGTGCCCGGCACAAAGGTCACTCCGCTCGGAGCAGTCCACTGATCCGGAAGGAGAATCATGCCAAGGTTGTCGTCTATCATCGCCATACCCCATAGATTGTTTGCATTAGGACGGTTGTATAGTACGTAATACCACTCATTGATGGATAAGGTGGACCAATCACCAGTGAAAAGACCTCCCCAATCCACAAATGCCTTGTTATAATAATCTGTGGTAAGGTAAGCGGAAGTTGCACCGTAGTTGTTCTCTGCGCCGATACTCCAGCAGAACAAATCTACCCAGCCTTCAAACTCTGCGTTACCCATCTGCAGGTTGGTTATTCCCTTCCATTCGTACTGGTTGGGCGCGCAACGCCAAGTGTCGGTCGACTGCTGGTACTGCAAGTTACCACGCGAGAAAACAGCCGTGTCACCATTTGCATTGATGATGAACTTACCGCCAATCGGAGTAATCGGATCCAATCCAGGATCTGCAGGAGTAGTAACGGTAACGGTAATGTCTTTCGTTGCTTCGGTATAATTAGCTGTCTCAGCGACTGTTATGCGAATGGCTGCCTCGCCTGCTTTAATACCGGTGATAACACCATTGTTCAGCGAGATATAATCACCACCGGAAAGAATAGTAAATGTCGCTCCCGTAGCTTCTGTATTATTCGTTGAGTATGCGATCGCCTTTACCTCACCGGCCTCAATCGTCATGTTAGCTGCGGTTATAGTAGCAGCAGCTTTCACCGTCTCTGCGCCCAGACAGATCTTTTGCGTCACCGGATTATAAGTGATGGTGACATCTTGCTTGGTGGCAATAGCAAAGCCAATGTCGCCAGTACCCACTTCAACGGCTATAGTTCCGCAACCTTCTTCGTCGGACAGATTCGAATAGCCGCCAAGAGCCCATGCCCATGTGCCGTTGTTGATCTTGAAGGCATATGTACCCGGTTCTACATCTTGGAAGACGATCTTGTTTTCAGCGTCTAACGGAAGATTAACTTGCCAATCCTCTGTTCCGCCTACTAACTCTTTCGAACCTGCGATATAATAAGCGATCTCGCAACCGGTATTGGTTGTAACAGTCACTATCTTCGGTGTTGACTCATAATCAATGGCGGTAGGTTCATAGCAAGCAGCGGCTTGGATATTTACTATATTCGCGGTCTGCATGCCGTTACCATTATGGAAGAGCACATTTGCACCTACTTGTACATTATATGCGTACCAGAGGTTGGCTTTGGTGTCGGTAATCTCAACTCCCGGCCAAGCCGTAATATCTCCTGCTGCATCCCAAGAATGCGCATATACATGACTCCAATCACTGCTTTCGTCACGCGGAGCAAAGAATTTCACTTGTACCGTAGCAGGAGTATATGTACCCCATGTGTACGATGCACCATCAGCAGCCACAATAATCTTATTCTGTCCTTCTGCCGGAATGGTGAATTTCTGGCCTGCCCAACCTGCTTTCGCGGTCTTGATGAAGTCACTCATCGTACTCCATGTAACATTTTCCGAGAAGCGAATCGTCTTGAACGTACCTGCGCCATTTTCATCATAATCCAGAGGATCTGAGGTCGCTACATGTCCAAACGGATAGTTAACATTCTTCGCTCCTTCTGTCATTGCAGTAAAGTCCACGTAGATACGTGTTCCTGCCGTGAAGGTATAGGTGTCATAAACCACTACATTTGCCTCTTCAACTACCGGAGCGGCGGTGTTATCACCCTCAGCCGATACTTTGACGGTGAAGGCGCCTTCTGCATCGAAGGTGTATGAAGTAACGGCACTACCGTATTCTCCGCCTGCGGGTTTTACATAGAAGGAGTACACCGGATTGGTGATGCCGGTAGATGTAGCCGCGAAAGTAACATTTGTACCTTTGAGAATCTCGCTGCTGAGACCATCAAATGCCACAAATTGCGCGGGCAGATCCGGATAGGTAACAGACAGAGTATTCGTTGCATAAGTCCAGGTGAAGGTATATGCTCCGGGGATGTCGGCATTGAGGGTGCAGTTTGCAGACCCGGAAACGATCGCCGCCGATGCACTGGCGCGAGTGATGGAAGCTCCATTCGAGGTCCAGTTGTCATCAGAGCCAATTCGCATACCAAACTCCTTCGTGCCTTTTGCCGGAATAGTCAGCGACAAGCTTGCGGTTGCGTTTCCTGCTGCAATAACAAAGGGATCGGTTGTATTCCAAGAACCTAAGAAATTACCATGCATTTTGATGGTCGGAGGAGCAGGCACGTAAGTGTCCCAGTGACAGTCAATACCATTAGCGTCCCCAACCAGCATATTCTGACCATCCACAGGGAGAGTGGAACAGGTTTTGGTAGTCCAAGTATTTGAAGGAGGAGCACTCTTGAACAAAACTGTATTAGTAGTTACTTCCCAATCAGAAGTCAACGGACAACTGATAATTGAGGAAACATCAGATTTCCATTCGTTATTCCAAACACTATTATATAGGTTCACTCCACTTCCATAGGCGGTGAAATCATAGTAGATAGTTGTTCCGGCTGGGAAGGTATAAGAAGGAACAACTGCTGCCACCGCTTGCACGTAAGCTTTCTCGGTACTTGCATTAAAATAGAAAGTAACATCGGACGTAGTGCTCAGCGTAAATGCAATGTTTCCTCCGTTATTGGACAAAGTTACATTCGAAGCGCCTTGGTCAAAATTGCCATAACCACCATTACCCCAGGAACCATTAGTAATTTTAAACTGATAACTTCCGGAACTCAGTTGTTTGGTAACTGAATACGGACCTGAGCCGCTCATTTTGTAATTTTCATTATTTGCAGACCAGTCATCGTTTATGCCGGCTACATAATAGTCCGTTGCCTGGACAGCTATACTACTCCAGAAGAGGAAAATAGTGAGAAGAGAAAGTAGTTTCTTCATACAATTAGATTTAAAGATTAATATTCTATTTTACTAAATTAATTACGATTTCCGCCGCAAAAGTATATAAAAAATTTGATATATACAAAATAAATAGTCATTTTTTCATAAAAATAAGTAAAAAAAGCACCTAAAAGTTTGCGTATATGAAAAAAAAGCAGTACTTTTGCAGCCGCAAAAGCTCTAAGCCCTTTTCCCTGTAGCGGTTTTTCCCGCTTAACGGGAACAACCTAGTGCAGCCGCAAAAGCCCGGAAGGGTTCCTTATGCTACGCAGTAGCGAGGAGAAGTTTAACTAAATTATACACCATCTATGGACGATTATCACGCGAATAATGCAACAAGTACATGCCAAAAAATTTCTGGGGCAGCACTTCTTGACGGACCTGACAGTCGCCCAGAGAATAGCTGAGACCCTCTCCTCCGGCCGAACGATAGAAATCGGGCCGGGTATGGGTGTGCTGACCCAATATCTTCTCAAGAATCCCCAGATCCAGTTAACCGCCATTGAGATTGACCGCGAGTCAGTCGCTTATCTGCGTGAGTGGTATCCGGAGTTGGACCTCGTTGAAGGCGATTTTCTGAAACTGGATCTGAACCAACTGATTCCCGAAGGCGAATTCAATGTCATCGGTAATTATCCGTATAATATAAGCAGTCAGATCTTCTTTAAGGTGCTGGATTATAAAGACCGTATCCCCGTCTGTTCGGGTATGATCCAGAAGGAGGTGGCTGAACGGTTGGCCTCTAAATCCGGCAAGAAAGCGTACGGCATCCTAAGTGTACTGCTGCAAGCCTATTATGATATAGAATATCTGTTTACGGTGGACGAACACGTGTTCAACCCACCGCCAAAAGTGAAATCTGCCGTCATCCGCATGACACGCAACAAGCGACGACGGTTAGATTGCGACGAAGTGCTGTTTAAAACAGTTGTGAAGACAGCTTTCAACCAGCGACGAAAACAGATGAGGAATTCGCTGCGCTCATTGTTAACGAATGAACGAATGAACGAGTTAACGAATGAACGATTAGAATGGTTCCTCACTCGAAGACCGGAACAGCTGAGTGTTGAAGAATTCGTGGAATTAACGAAATTAATTCAAAATTAAAAATTAAAAATTAAGAATTATGTCGGAAATCAAGATATTTTATAGAGATAAGGAGAAGATCAAGGTAGCACGTACTATCTCCGCACTCAAGGAACTCGACAAGAAAGATATTATCTGGATCGACCTGCTGGACGTAAGCGACAAGACAGAGGATACGCTGGAGGGATTTCTGAAGATTGATATCCAGGAGGATGAAGAGATGGAAGAGATCGAGTTCTCCAGCCGTTATATCCAGACGGATGATTCGATTGTGGCTAACTCCAACTTCCTAAAGTCAGATTTTGAGATAGAACCTGTCAACTTCATCATCAAAAACTCGATCTTGGTGTCGATCCGCGATAATGAACTGGATACCTTCAACGAGACATTCAAGAAACTATTTGTCAACACCCGCAATTTTCCGACGGGTTATCACGTGTTGGTGGCGCTGTTTGAAACGCGAGTGGAGAAGGATGCCGACTTGATCGAGGATACCACAGATATGATTACCGAACTCTCGCAGAAGATCACAGCCAGCAACGATCACGTGGATGAAGACCTGCTTGTACAGATCAAGGACCTGCAAGAAAAAGTGACGATCATCCGTCAGAATATATTGGATAAACAACGCGTGATCAGTAATCTGCTGAAGTGCGACTTTATTCCTGAGGAACTCGGTCCGCGCTTGACGATGGTGATCAAGGATATCAACTCATTGTTCGACTACACCCGCTTCGGTTTTGACCGTCTGGACTACCTCCAGGATACCTTCTTGGGTTTGATCAACATCGAGCAGAACAAGATCATCAAGATATTCACCGTCATCAACATCATCTTCCTGCCACCTACCTTGATTGGTAGTCTGTACGGTATGAACTTCGACTTTATGCCCGAACTACACTGGCAGTACGGATACGCTTTTGCGTTGGGATTGATGGTGATGTCAGTCGTACTTATCTTATTGATTTTCAGGCTAAAAAAATGGTTATAAACATATTGTTGACAACGCATATGTTTCTCAGTTGAAAGGATGTTCCACGTTGCAGTTATCAAAAAGCTTTACTTTTGATTAACAAGAGCTACCCATCCGTAACTTATTCAAAAAGAGCAGAGTTGTCACTTTATCAACATACTCAACATACAATAATATCTATGGATTTAAAAAAAGAAGAATATATAGATAAGATTAAATCGTTAGCCCGGGAAAAGAATGCCGTTATTTTCGCACATTATTATACGCGTCCTGAGATACAGGAGATAGCGGATTTCATAGGTGACTCATTGGCGTTGGCGCAGCAGGCCACGCGCGTGCAGGCAGATATATTGGTGATGTGCGGTGTACACTTCATGGGTGAGACTATGAAGATATTGTGTCCGGACAAGAAAGTGTTGATTCCGGATATGCAGGCTGGTTGCTCGTTGGCGGATAGTTGCAAGGCAGAAGACTTGGAACAATTCATAATTAAGAATTCTTATCCCCAAAGGGGAACGATTATTTCACAATTCACAATTAAGAATTCGCAGGTAGAGAAGCCTATAGTAGTATCGTATGTGAACACGAGTGCGGAGGTGAAGGCACTGACGGATATAGTGGTAACGAGTTCGAATGCGAAAAAGATAGTAGATCAGTTACCTAAAGACGCCAAGATCATCTTTGGTCCGGATTATAACTTGGGCAGTTATATCAATTCTGTCACGGGACGTAATATGCTGCTCTGGAATGGTGCGTGTCATGTACACAGTAGGTTTTCGCTGGAGGCGTTGCTACAACTGAAGAAAGAAAACCCAGGTGTGGAAGTGCTGGCGCACCCGGAGTGTAAGGCACCTATCTTGGCACAAAGTGATGTGATAGGTTCGACCAAGGCATTGCTGGATCATGTGATAGCTTCGCCGGCTAAGCGCTTTATCATAGCTACAGAGAGCGGTATACTGTTTGAGATGCAACGTGCGTGTCCGGATAAGGAGTTCATACCCGTGCCGCCTGAAATGACAGAAGGTGTAGGATGCAGTTGTAACGAATGTGAGTACATGCGGATGAACACGCTGGAGAAGGTGTATGCCTGCTTGCGTGATGAAGCGCCGGAGATGAACGTACCGGAAGAGGTAGCAGCTAAGGCCTTAGGTTCGATACAGCGGATGCTCAGTATGAGTTAGTTTTTTTCCAATCTTCGTTGGTATTTTTGGATTTCGAGTGAGGTGCGCGCGATGCGTATCTCCAGTTCGCGTATATCATGGATGACGATGAGCAGATGGTTGGCGCGATCAAGGGCAGGATCATCAGCCGTCTGCAGTCGTTTTCCCTCGCGATAAAGCAAGATAGGTTCTTTGCCGTCATCGCGCACCATCACCTTCAGTCCGTTATGACCTGTGGTTACATAGAAACCATGATCTTGGTATTTCTCATTGCGTTCGTAGCGAAAGAGAGCCAGCAGTGAATCCGCCTCGGGTTGCAGTCGTTCGAGTTCGGACTGATAGTAATGCAGACTACGTTCTTGATCGGCCAGTGCGATGCTGTCACGCATATGTTTCTCTGTGCGGTGTTGTTCCACCAGCGAGGTGCGTTGACATGCATTACAGCAGAAAAGGCAGAGAAGAGCGAAAATGAATGGATTTCTCATATGTAATATATCAAAATTCGCGCAAAGGTACTACTTTTTTTCGAAAAAACATAAAAAAAAGCATTAATATTTGCAAGATTGTATTTTTTTTTGTAATTTTGCGGCCGTAAAGTGTGGATTAGGCCACCTATAACAGACAAAACAACAAATTTTTTGTTTTACATACGTATGAAAAAAAGTTTATTTTTCAGCCTCATTGCTGCAGTAGCAGTGTTGGCATCGTGCAGCAAGACGCTGCCGAATCCGGAAGAGATCACCGTTAATCCGAACCCGCTGGAGAAAGTTGGTTCGACAGTGAATGCTGAGATTACCGGTACTTTCCCTGTTAAGAAGTTCGCTAAGAAAGGCGTGCTGGTTGTTACTCCTGTGCTGAAATACGGCAACCAGGAGGTATTGGGTGACCCTGTTACCTATGTAGGTGAGAAGGCCAAAGAGAACGGTAAGCGCGTGAGCTACAAGAACGGCGGTACTTATTCGCAGAGCTGCTCGTTTGAGTATGTTCCCGAGATGCGCCAGAGCGAGCTCTACCTGCGTTTTGATGCAAAGGTAGGTAAGAAAACCATTGAGATTCCTGACCTGAAAGTGGCTGACGGTGTGATTGCTACCGCTGAGTTGGCTGAGGCTGAGGACAATGAGACGGTGACTACTGCCGACAAGTTCCAGCGTATCATTCAGGAGATGACCGAGGCTGACATCAAGTTCTTGATCCAACAGGCTAACCTCCGTTCGTCGGAGACCGGTTCGGCTGAGGTAAAGAACCTGCAGGCTGCCATCAAGGATGCTAAGGAGAACGAGAAGAAGCAGATCAACAAGATCGAGGTAAGCGGTTATGCCAGCCCCGATGGCGGTATGGATCTGAATGAGAAACTGGCTAAGAACCGTCAGAGTGCTGCTCAAAACTTCCTGCAGCAGACCCTGAAGAAGAACAAAGTTGACAATGCTGTAGAGGCTAACATCACCGCTGAGGACTGGGAAGGTTTCCAGAAAGCTATGGAGGAGAGCAACATGCAAGACAAGGACCTGGTACTCCGCGTGCTCTCTATGTACAGCGATCCTGAAGAGCGTGAGGCTCAGATCAAGAACCTGAGTGCCGTATATGGTAACATCAAGGAGGAGATCCTGCCGGCACTGCGTCGCAGCCGCATGATCTTGACGACTGACCTGATCGGTAAGTCGGACGAGGAGATCAAGGAGTTGGCCGCTGAGGATCCTGCTCAACTCAATGTGGAGGAGTTGCTCTATGCTGCTACGCTGACCAATGACAACCATGAGAAGATGGCCATCTACAAGAAGGCTGCCGATCGTTTCAACGACTATCGCGCATGGAACAACATGGGTCAGATCTACTTCAAAGAGGGTAACATTGCAGAGGCACGTCGTTGCTATGCAAAGGCTCTGGAGATTGAGCCGAACAATGCTGACGTCAACTACAACGCCGGTCTGGCTGCTATGGCTGACGGTGACCTGGCAAAAGCAGAGGAGCATTTCGGTAAGGCTGCCGGCACGCAGGGTGATCTGAACGCTGCTATGGGTACGCTCTACACGCAGAAGGGTGACTATAATGCTGCTAAGAAAGCTTATGGCAATGAAGCTACCAACAACGCTGCCGTTCAGCAGATCCTCAACGAGGACTACGCTGCTGCCCGTCAGACGCTGGATAACGTGAAAGAGCCGAACGCTACCACCGCTTATCTGAAAGCTATCGTAGCTGCTCGTACTAACGACAAAGAGGCTGTTTACGCTAACCTCGGTGTGGCTATCGCTAAAGACGCTTCGCTTAAGGATCGCGCTGCTCAAGATATTGAGTTCGCTAAATTCGCAGAGGAGCCTGCGTTCCAAGCACTGGTAAAATAAGCAATGTCCGTACTTTTTCCGAAAGTACAGAAACCCCGTGAGTGGGACTATCGTCCCATCTATTACGATCCGGAGAAGGAGACGCGCAAGGATAAAAAACTTGCGCGTCTTCAGCACGGGACTTTCCGACAGGAACACGAGAAGAACATGAGTGAGATGCGTCGACGCAAGCCGTCCAGACTTGTATTCTGGTTAGCGTTACTCCTGATGTTGCTCTTCGCTTTCTTCTACCTACTCTAACTGCTCACCACTCATGGATATCATCCGTCTCTTACCCGATAGTGTGGCTAATCAGATAGCAGCAGGTGAGGTGATCCAACGCCCAGCCTCTTGCCTGAAAGAACTGGTGGAGAATAGTCTCGATGCCGGTGCGGATCGTGTACAAGTGATCGTACGTGATGCAGGTCGTACATTACTGCAGGTGATTGACAACGGTTCGGGAATGAGTCCGACGGATGCGCGCTTGGCCTTTGAGCGTCATGCTACCAGCAAGATACGTGAGGCGAAGGACCTGTATGCGCTACGTACAATGGGCTTTCGCGGAGAAGCACTGGCTTCCATCTGTGCTGTAGCGCAAGTGGAGATGCAGACGCGTCGCGCCGAGGATGAGACCGGTACGTTGCTTGAGATACACGGTTCGGATGTGATCCGTCAGGAGGTATGCAGTTGTCCTGTAGGTACCAACATCAAGGTAAGCAACCTCTTCTTCAACGTCCCCGTACGCCGTAAGTTCCTCAAGACCGATCAGACGGAGTTGCGCAATCTGCTCAATGAGTTTTATCGTATCGTGCTGGTGTATCCGAAGGTAGCCTTTACTTTTGTGCACAACGATGAGATACTGCTGGAGATGCCGGCGCAGTCGGAGAAACAGCGCATCGAGTCAATCTTCGGTAACCCTTCGCGCAATAGTTATACGGCAGGATTGGTGGAAATACGTACGGAGACGGAACTGGTGAATATCCACGGCCTGGTGGTGAAGCCCGAGGCGGTGACCCGCAAAGCAGAGCAGTATTTCTTCGTCAACGGACGCTACATGCGTCATCCGTATTTCCTCAAGGCTGTGCAGACGGCATATGCCGGAATGCTCAGCAATGACTACCAACCCTCTTTCTTCATCTATTTCGACATCGATCCCGAATCGATAGATGTCAATATTCATCCCACCAAGACGGAGATTAAGTTTGCCGACGAGCAGACGATCTTCCAGATTCTGATGGCTTCCGTGCGCGAGGCACTGGGTAAGTTCACCCTAGCCCCGCAAATCGATTTCGATACTCGCGGCAGTATCGATATACCTGTGCCGTCCGACCGTGAGACGGCGATGCCGCAAGTGACCGTAGACCCTAACTACAACCCCTTCCATTCCCGCAACACCTATTCCCCGTCGCAGCCTGCGCCGCGGCAGTGGGAAAGCCTATATACAGGTCTCAAGCCTGATACCAACGTTATCTATCCAGATTTGACAGAAATCAACCTGCAGATAGAGGAGAGTTTTTCCGTATGGCAGTATGCCGACCGTTATATCCTGACGGCTACTGAAGGCGGACTGCTTCTTATCAACCAGCATCGTGCTCATGTCGTTATCCTCTTCCGCGAGTGGATGGAGCAGATGAGTGAGACGCAGGGGGCGATGCAACAACTGCTCTTCCCGGAGGTGGTAGAGCTGCAGCCAGATGAGATGTTGCTCATGGCGCAGATACTGCCCGACCTAAAGACGATAGGATTCGATCTGGAGCAACTTAGTCCGAACAGTTATTCAATCCAGGCTGTGCCTGCTCGTCTGACAGATCAGTCGCCGCAGCCTATCCTGCAACATATACTCTCGCAAGTGCGCGAACGCAACGCGAGTACGCAGGCCGAATGGCGTGAACAGATTGCTCTCTCGTTGGCAGAGAGTGCTGCTATTCCATACGGGCGCAGTCTGAGTCCTGAAGAGATGAAGGATCTGGTAAGTCGCCTGCTGCGTCTTCCCACGTATCTGCGTACACCTGACGGAAAGACCGTACTCACGCGTCTGAGTGATGACGAGATCAACCAACGCTTTTAAACGAATCGCAATATGAAACACACTTTCCTTGTATGCCTTGCCGCTTTGACTGCAGCGTGTACCCAACCGGATCATCTGACCATCCTTCACACCAACGACACCCATTCGCAAGTGGAACCCAAGGCGGACGGGAACGGCGGTTATGCACGTCGTATGGGTCTGATTGCCGAAGAGCGTCAGGCCGATCCGCAACTGTTGCTATTCGATGCCGGTGATTTCAGTCAGGGAACACCATATTTCAACTATTATCACGGACGTGTGGAGTTGGACGCGATGAACCGTATGCGCTATGATGCCGCCACGTTGGGTAACCATGAGTTCGACAATGGTCTGGATACGCTGGCGGAAGTGCTGAAGATGGCTAAGTTCCCCGTTGTATGCGCCAACTATGACTTCACAGGCACTGCATTGGAGAATATAATCAAACCCTTTGTCATCCTTCGTCGTCCGGGACTGAAGATAGGTGTGTTCGGACTGGGATGTGATCCCAAAGGACTGATCTCGGACAAGAATTTCCTACCGGCCCGCTATCTCGATCCGTATCCTGTCGCTCAACAGATGGCAGATACCCTGCGGGCTCAGGGATGCGATATAGTGATCTGTCTCAGTCATATGGGTACCTGCGGCAAAGTGCCGGGTGATGTATGCGACACCACGATGGTGGCACACACCCGCGGCATTGATGTAGTCATAGGCGGACACACCCACAAATTATATGATAATTTGCGTGTAGCCAACTTGGACGGAGACTCTATTCCGGTACGCCAAATGGGCAAGAGTGGAATCTATTTGGGCAAGATAGTGTTAGATTTAGATAGCAAAAAGCAAAAATAAATGCAAAAAATTTGCGTATTTAAAAAATAAATAGTAATTTTGCACCGATTTTCCGAAATGCGCGGAAATAAAAATATTCGAATTTTAAGAAAAACATAAATATTAACTTAAAATCATTTAAGTATTATGGCAGAAATTGATGCAAAAGTAAAAGCAATTATTGCTGATAAGCTTGGCGTTGAAGAGTCGCAAGTTACCAACGAGGCTAATTTCCAGACTGATCTGGGAGCCGATTCGCTGGATACAGTAGAAATGATCATGGAGTTCGAAAAGGAATTCGGTATTTCGATTCCTGATGAGGACACCCAGAAGATCGCTACAGTGGGCGATGCTATCGCTTACGTAGAGAAAGCAGTAAAATAAATCTACCTGTTCGCAGGTAAACGAGTTTACGGGAAAACCTGTAAACTCGTGCTTTTTGTATTTGCACGATTAGAAATATATGCAGTTAAAACGCGTAGTTATAACAGGTTTGGGTGCGCTCACGCCCGTGGGTAACTCTGCCCCGGAAACATGGCAGGCATTGGTGAACGGTGTGAACGGTATAGCACCCATCACCGCTTTTGATGCCAGTTTGTTCAAGACCCAGTTTGCCGGCGAGGTGAAGAATTTCGACCCTACCACCGTAATCGATCGCAAGGAGGCGCGTAAGATGGATCGTTACTCGCAGTTCTCTGTGTGCGTAGCGGATGAGGCGCTGAAGGACAGTGGTTTGGATCTGGACAAAGAAGATCGCAGCCGCATAGGAGTGATCTGGGGTAGCGGAATGGGTGGATTGCAGTCAACCGAATCGGAGATCATAGATTTTGCTAAGGGTGACGGTGTTCCGCGTTTCAATCCCTTTATGATCCCGAAGGCTATCCCCAGTATAGCTGCCGGACAGATCTCTATTCGCTTCGGATTGGGTGGCCCGAGTTTCTCGGTGAGCACCGCCTGTTCGTCTTCGTCGCACGCCGTAGGTTCGGCTTTCGACCAGATCCGTCTGGGTCATGCCGAAGTACTGCTGACCGGTGGAGCGGATGCTGACGTGACCTACACGGGTGTAGGTGGATTCAATTCGCTGCACGCCCTCTCGACGCGCAATGACAGTCCCGAGACAGCCAGTCGTCCGTTCTCCAAGTCACGTGACGGCTTTGTGCTGGGTGAAGGAGCGGCTTGTCTGATCCTGGAGGAATACGAGCACGCCAAGGCCCGTGGAGCGAAGATCTATGCCGAGATCATCGGTGTAGGCATGACTTCAGACGCGTATCATATGACGGCGCCTGATCCCGAAGGTAAGGGTGCGGAGCGCGTAATGCGTCAGGCTATTCGAGACGCAGGACTGCAGCCTGAGCAGGTGGATTATATCAATACGCACGGCACATCCACACCGTTGGGCGATGTGACTGAAGTGAAAGCTATCCAGCGAGTTTTTGGTGAACATGTATACGACATGAATCTGGATTCGACGAAGTCGATGACGGGTCATCTGATCGGTGCCACGGGTGCAGTGGAAGCACTGGCATGTATTATGGCGCTGAGGGACGGCATCATTCCTCCTACCATCAATCATGATCCCGAGGACGTAGATGAGAACATCGACTATCGCATCAACTTCACGTTCGACAAGGCACAGCATCGTGATATCCGTTATGCACTGAGCAACACGTTTGGCTTCGGCGGACATAATGCGTGCCTCATATTCAAGAAATGGGAAGAGTGACCCATTAGCAACTTCACTCGTATTAGTCTAACAAAACAAAATTTTAAGGTATTATGATTACTAAGATTGGTGAAAATGCAGGCCTCATCTGGGGTGCTCTGCAGAATGGCGCTCAGGGTCTGAAGGCTCTGAAGAAAGCCACCAAGCTGAAAAACGAAGAGCTCTATCTGGCTCTGGGTTGGCTCGCTCGCGAGGGTAAGATCACCTTCGCAGAGGCTGAGGCTGACACAATTATCGCACTGGCTTAAGAAAGTATGGTAATTGCTATCGTAGGCGCTTCCGGCGCCGTCGGACAGGAATTGCTGGCTGTTCTCGAACAGCGGCAATTTCCCGTCTCCGAACTAAGACTATTCGGTTCTGCACGTAGTGCAGGATCACACTATATATTCCGCGGACAATCCTATACGGTTCAACTGCTGGAACACGGCGACGCCTTCAAGGGCGTCGATATTGCTTTTGCTTCCGCGGGCGCAGGCGTATCACGCGAGTACGCAGAGGACATCACCCGTCATGGTGCCATTCTTATTGACAATTCTTCGGCCTTCCGCATGGATGCTGATGTACCGTTGGTGGTACCTGAGGTAAATGCCGCCGATGCACTCGTTCGTCCGCGTGGTATAATCTCCAACCCCAACTGTACGACGATCCAGATGGTGGTGGCGCTCAACGCTATAGAGCGCCTCAGTCATATCCGTCGTGTACATGTGGCTACCTATCAAGCCGCCTCCGGTGCCGGTGCGCAGGCGATGAAGGAACTGGAGGCACAATACCGCCAGGTGCTGAATGGAGAACAACCGACAGTGGAAAAATTTGCTTACCAGTTGGCATACAATCTGATACCCCATATTGACGTCTTCACCGACAACGGATACACCAAGGAGGAGATGAAGATGCATAACGAGACACGTAAGATCATGCATTCCGACATCCGTGTGAGTGCCACTTGTGTACGTGTTCCTTCGCTCCGTGCCCATAGCGAGAGCGTGTGGGTGGAGACGGAGCAACCGATAACAGTGAAGCAGGCACAAGAGGCGTTTGCCACAGCTCCGGGCTGCGTGCTGATGGACGAACCGGCAGAGAAGAAATACCCGATGCCCCTCTTCCTGAGCGGCAAAGACGAGGTGTTCATAGGTCGCGTACGTCAGGACCTGACGGACGACTGCGGCTTGAGTTTCTGGTGTGTGAGTGACCAGATACGCAAAGGAGCGGCACTCAATGCCGTGCAGATTGCCGAGTATTTATTAAATCACACAATAACCACGCAATAATCACCCAATAATCACCCAATATTGCCCCGTGGCAGACCCGTATTTTCAAGGGTTAAAACGGTAAGGAGCGGCTGAAGACTACGATGAATGCTTCACAAATAGAAATAATGGCCCCCGTAGGGTGCTGGGAGAGCTTGGCAGCGGCTATAGAAGCTGGTGCTACCAGCGTCTATTTCGGCATCGAGCATCTGAACATGCGTGCCCGCAGTTCGGCTAATTTCACGACGGAGGACATGCATCGCATCGTGGCTATCTGCCGCGAGGCGAGGGTGAAAACTTACCTGACGCTCAATACGGTCATGTATCCTGAGGACCTTGGCTTGATGCGTGAGATTGTGGATCATGCCAAACAGGCTGGCGTAGATGCTATCATCGCCAGTGACATAGCCGTGATGCAATACTGCGTGCAGGTGGGACAGGAGGTACATCTGAGTACCCAACTCAATATCGCGAATACGGAAGCGCTGAAGTTCTATGCCCAGTTCGCCGATGTAGTGGTGCTGGCTCGCGAACTGAATATGGAGCAGGTGGCCAGTATCTACCGCGATATATGCGAGCAGCATATATGCGGCCCGAAGGGTGAGTTGCTGCGCATTGAGATGTTCTGCCACGGCGCGCTCTGTATGGCTGTGAGCGGAAAGTGCTATCTAAGTCTGAACAACTACGGCATGAGTGCCAATCGTGGTGCCTGTGTGCAGGTGTGCCGTCGCGGCTATACCGTCAAGGACAAATCGTCCGACCTTGAACTGGATATTGACAACCAGTATATCATGTCGCCCAAAGACCTGAAGACCATCCATTTCCTTAATAAGATGCTCGATGCCGGTGTGCGAGTCCTCAAGATAGAAGGTCGTGCACGCGGTGCGGAGTATGTCAGCACGGTGGTGGGTTGTTATAAAGAGGCTGTCGATGCATGGCAACGCGGTGAGTATGCCGACGATGCCGTCATCCTGCCGAAGATAGCCGACTGGGACGAACGCCTGAGTCGCGTGTTCAATCGCGGTTTTTGGGACGGCTACTACCAGGGTCAACGATTGGGCGAATGGAACCACCATTATGGCAGTCAGGCTACGCGCAAGAAAGTGTATGCTGCCAAGTGCACGAATTTCTTCAAGCAACTGAGTGTGGCAGAGTTTCTGTTGGAGGCGGTAGAGTCGATCCGTGAGGGACAATCCTTGCTCATCACTGGCGAGACAACCGGTGTATATGAATGTACGGCCACGGGAATGCGTGATGCGAATGGTCAGCCGACGCAAGAGGTAAGTCAAGGCACGTATTTCTCGCTCAAGACCGATAAACTGATCCACCGGGGGGATAAGTTGTTCCTCTGGGAAGAAGAAAACTGATTGTGAACGCTATACCACACATATTATCGCCACTGAGTGCAGCCTGGAGCGGTTGGACTATGTTGGGCCTGCTGCTGTGTGCCGTACTGAGCGAAGTGATGCAGCCGGGAGTAATCATGCAGGCCGGTTCTTCGTTGCTGACGCGCGCTGAACGCACCTATAAGGATGCACCGACCAATTTCTTCGGCCAACTGCTGATCACGCTCTTCCGTATAGGCACGCTGGCGATGGGATTGTATTTGTGTTTCTATAGAGGCGGCGATGCCCCCTATTGGGTGTTTGCTGCTATCAGCGGACTCATTCTGGCGATGTTATTGCTGAAGATGCTATGCAACGTGCTGCTGGATTATACCTTCCAACTGTCGCGTCTCTATGCTCCGGCCTACGAGCAGTACGCCAATCTGCTGACGCTGACGATGGTGGTGCTCTATCCTTGTCTGCTGTTCCTGCTTCGCGTGGGCAGCATTGTAGCAGCCCGATGGACGGTAGGGTTGTTACTGGTTGCTTTCGGACTGCTTTGGCTTGTCCGTTGCATCCGTATATTTGCCTCATCGCTCGTTGCGATAGGCTATATCCTACTCTATTTCCTTACTCTGGAGGTGCTGCCGATGGCCGGCCTCTTCTTACTGACGCAAAAGATACTATTTACGCTATGATACAAAAGCTTTTGATTTCTCAACCCAAGCCACTCTCGGATCACAACCCGTACAGTCGCTTGACCAGTCAGTTCGGCGTGGAATGTGATTTCCACCAACTCATCCGTGTGGAAGGTCTCTCGGCCCACGACTTTCGCAAACAGCGTATCAATCCGCTGGACTATACAGCGGTAATCCTCACCTCCAAACTGGGAGCTGAGCATTATTTCCGTCTCTGCGAGGAGATGCGTCTGAACGTGCCTGACTCGATGCATTACTATTGTGTGTCTGAGCAAGTGGGACTCTACCTGCAAAAGTATATCCAATACCGCAAGCGTAAGGTGTTTTTTCCTGAGAGAGGTAACCACTTTGAGGACCTGCTGCCGACGATGCACCGACGTCCGAATGAGCGCTACTTGATGGTGTTGTCGGATATCCACAACCAGGATCTGATCAATATGTTCGCAGAGAACAATATAGAGGTAACGCCGGCTGTGATGTATCGCACGGTGCCCTCCGAGTGGCCGCAAGACAAGGCTTTCGACTATGACATGATCGCCCTCTTCACGCCAGCCGGTGTCAATTCCGTGATGACGAATTTTCCTGATTGGCAACAAGGTAAGACGCTGATAGCAGCTTTTGGTGACGGAACAATCAATGCACTCGAACAAGCCGGTTATCGCGTGGATATAGAGGCAGCGCCGGGACGTCCGTTCACCTCGCTACCTTTGGCTATCGCCGATTATCTGGAGAATAACTCGAATAGTTGAACACCCTACCGAAACATAGTCGTCTCTGCGGCCAGTTGCGCATAGCCCAACTCTACCGCGAAGGAAAACGTTTCGTAGCGTGGCCTCTGCGCGTGACGTATATGCCTACCGAGGGTGAGACTCAAGTGCTCGTATGGGCTCCAAAATCGCTCTTCAAACGAGCCGTATGGCGCAACCGACTGCGTCGACTCATGCGTGAAGCATATCGTCTTCATCAAGACCTGCTGGGAGAACAACATTATCTGCTGGCGTTTAACTATATAGACAAAGAGGAGCAGCCCTACGAGGTGATAGAGAAAGCCATATGCAAGGCACTCAAAAAGGTGAAAGGATGAAGGAAAATCTCAATGACCAATGAGCAATGAGCAATCACAAATAAAAATTTTCCTTAGGAAATTTTTCCTGCTGCCCGTATATTTCTATCGGGTGTTCATCTCTCCTCTCACGCCCCCTTCATGTCGCTTCACGCCCACCTGCAGCCAATATATGGTGGAGGCAGTACTCAAGTACGGCATCTTCAAGGGCGGCTGGCTCGGCATCAAACGAATACTACGTTGCCACCCTTGGGGAGGTTCGGGATATGACCCCGTTCCCTAACGGGAAATTTATAATTTATGATTTAAGATTTTTGATTTATGCGTATAGATATTATTACAGCTTGTCCGGAACTGTTGGAATCGCCTCTTAATCACTCGATTATCCAACGTGCAAAGAACAAAGGTCTTTGCGAGATATATGTGCATAACCTGCGCGATTGGACCCTCGACAAGCATCGTAAGATAGATGACTACGCTTTCGGTTTCAGTGCCGGCATGGTGCTACAGATCGAACCTATCGACCGACTTATCAGTCATTTGAAATCCGAGCGAGAATACGATGAGATCATCTTCACCGCTCCGGACGGACGACGCTTCGACCAGAAAGCAGCAAACGAATTGTCGCTTAAGCAGAATATCATCATCCTATGCGGTCACTATAAGGGTGTGGATCAACGTGTACGCGACCATTTGATCACGCGTGAGTATAGCATTGGTGATTTCGTTCTCACCGGAGGTGAGATGCCTGCAGCTATGATGACCGATGCCATCGTACGACTCCTACCGGGTGCACTAGGCGATGTAGAGAGTGCACTCAACGACTCGTTCCAGGACGGACTGCTGGAAGCCGGTGTCTATACTCGCCCCGCGGAGTACAAAGGCTGGCGTGTACCCGATATATTGCTATCCGGTCACCAAGCGAAGATAGAAGAATGGATGTACGAACAATCGTTGGCTCATACGCAAGAACGGCGTCCGGACCTGCTGGAAGAATGATTTTGCTAAATGGAATTGACACTTTTATGTTTTATAACACTTTTTTGCTTAAAAATTTGGTCAGTTGGATGAAAAGGAGTACTTTTGCACCGTGTTTTTCATGGTATTAGATTTAAGGTTAAGTAAAAAGATTGGGTTGTCGTGAGACAACCTTCTTTGTTTTTAAGGGATATTACAAGAAAAAGGCTGCACGAGCAGCCTTTTTTGTGGAGCATGGGGGACTCGAACCCCCTACCTTAACATTGCGAACGTTACGCTCTACCAGATGAGCTAATACCCCTCGTTGCTAGCGTTTTAATCGGGCCAGCCATGCGGTTTCTTTCGAAAAGCGGGTGCAAAAGTAGTAAAAATAAATGATATATGCAAATATTTCTCTATTTTTTATAATAATAGACCCACTACATCAGGCAAACTCGGCACAATGAATGTAGCAGCCTCCTCTGCATCACCTTCGTGCAACCATATTTGGTCGATACCGGCAGCTTTGGCACCGGCTATATCTGAACTGTAACTATCGCCGATCATCACTACTTGATCTGCCGTCACACCGTTTTTCTCAAGTGCTATCCTAAAAATCTCCGGCTGAGGCTTGTTGATGCCTACTTCTTCGCTGATGATGGTGTGTGCAAAGCAATCTGCCAAACCAGAATGGGCGAACTTGTAGTATTGCACTTCTTTGAACCCATTGCTTATAATGGTTAGCGGGTACTTTTTTGCCAACTCCCGCACCACCTCTTCTGCTCCCGGCAAAACCGAGAAATATTTATTAGTAAGTTGAAGAAATTCATCACCCATCTCATGTGCCAGTTTCTGCAACTTGTCATCCGCAACAGGTAATCCCTCAATTGGTTTGAAGAACCGTTGAAAATGCAATCTCTCTTTGCTTATCCCTCCTTGTCCGTACAAAGTCCATAGCTCCAAATTATAGGGCTTGTAGACATTCAAATAATCCTCAAAACAGGGGTATAATGTCTTTAGATTATAGTTCTCATAGATGTCTCGGAGGGCATTGTGTTCTGCGCCGGTCCAGTCGCCTATGGTGTCATCCCAGTCTAGAAATATGGCTTTGTATTGTTTCTTCATAAATAACGTTCTATTTCATTCGGTAGATTGATAATATGCTCCACTCCTGCTTCCATTAACTTCTCTCTGGCTACAAATCCCCATGAACATGCCACGAACGGCACAAGGGCATTTTTCGCTGTCTCATAATCCACCAAACTATCGCCGATATACAAAGTCTTTTGTCCTTCAGCATGAGTGTTCTTTATCCCTTTATTGAAGTGGTCCAAAATATCAAATACAATTTGCGGATTCGGTTTGCGCTCCACTCCTTCCCGTTCGCCTAATATGACATCAAACATTCCCGGAAAGAAGTGCGTAACTATCTTCTCTGTGGCCGCTTGATACTTATTGCTGGCAACCGCCAATAGATGTCCCTGCGATTTGCATGCTTTCAGCAATTCCGGAATACCTTTGTACGGATGGGTATAATCGCAGTTGTGTTCATTATAATAAGGCACAAAGTACTTGCGTACACGCTCCACATTCTCATCTGTTCTTTCTGCTTCGGGTAGGGCGCGACGGATGAGGTTGTTGATGCCATTACCTACCTTCGCGGGATATTCTTCTATAGAAAAAGTTGGATACCCCACCTTCTCTAACGCGTAGTTGCACGCATAACCCAAGTCGTCAATGGTATTTAGGAGTGTTCCGTCTAAGTCAAAGATAATAATCATCGTTATCTATACTTTGCGTTCAGGTTCGTGCATCTTTTCTATCGCATAGCGATCTTTTGATACCTCACAAACTCTCTTTCAGTATCGCTTTGACGTCCTCTGCCGTGAGGTCAAGGTAACCAGAGGGGAAGATGACGGTGGTAGAAACGATATCATCAATCATTTCCGGTGTGGCACCGATTTCGGTGATAGTGAGCGGTAAGCCGATTTCCAGCATCCAGTCTTTGAGGGCAGCGAGACCTGCTTCGGCTATCTCACGGTCGGACTTGCCTTCGGGAAGAATGTTCCAGACATTCTCAGCAAAACGGACGAACTTAGCCAGTCCCTTTTCCATCGCGCGACGGTAGTATGCCATCGATACGGAAGCCAGCGTATAGCCGTGCGGCGCATGTGTCCAAGCGCCTAACGAATGGCCGATCATATGCACCATCCAGTCTTCGGTCTTGCCGCATTTAATGAGCGTGTTAAGTGCCCACGTAGCTGTCCACATGATGTTGGAACGTGCTTCATAGTCCTGCGGGTTCTTGACGGCGGCACGCGAAGCGACGATGAGGCTGCGCATCAGCCCTTCGGAGAGGTAATCGCTGGTATTGTCGTCGAAGTCGGAGAAATACTGCTCAAAGATATGATTCATGATATCGTAGATGCCGGCTTTCATCTGCTCGAGAGGCACGGTCATCGTGAATCGTGGGTTGAGGATGGCGAACTTAGGCATCAGACGGCTGTCGAACACATGACCGAGTTTATTACTGTTGGCCGCATCGGTAATGACCGAACCGCCGTTCATCTCGCTGCCTGTTCCCGCCATTGTCAGGATGCAACCGATAGGTAATATACGCTGGTCTTTCGGTGGTTGGTTGCCTTCCTCCCAGAATGCTTTCCAGTAATCGCCCTCATAGAACACAGACGCCGCTACTCCTTTGGAGTAATCGCACACGCTGCCTCCGCCGAGCGACAATATCCAGTCCACTTTGTGCTCACGGGCAATGCGGATACCTTCGCTGAGTTTCTCCAGCGTAGGGTTGCTCATTACGCCGGGGTTCTCGACGATAGTCTTGCCTCCCTCGCGCAGAACGGCCACCACCTGGTCGTAGATGCCGTTACGCTTGACACTACCGTTACCGTAATTGAGCAGCACGACAGGTCCGAAGTTGGCTAACTCGTCCTTGAGTCGGTTCAAGGAGTCTTCACCAAAATAGAGTTTGGTGGGGTTGTAGTACGTAAAATTGCCTTGCATATTATTAGGTTTACATCAAATCGCTTATCTCATCTCCATCCTTTTGGAAGTGCTACGTTGGGCAGGTCATGTGCAGCGGCAAACAGGGGTGCTATCTGTTCATCGGTAAAACCGGCTATACCGCAGCCGATGCGTGTAACAAGGAAGATCAGTTCGGGATATTGCTCCGCATAGCGGATGAAATCATCCACGTAGGGACGAATAGTCTCCACGCCGCCTTGCATCGTCGGGATGGCGTAGCATTGTCCTGTACGGCCGACACCGACTCCCCATTCGGCACCAAACTGCTCGTACGCAATGCGTGCCGCTCCGCCCCCGTGAAAGCCCGCTAGGTTACTACCGAACACAAAAATCTCGTTCGGGTGTAATGCAGTAATGAAATCAGGGCTTGTCATAACAAGGCCTGTATCTCTTTCTCAAAGTCTTTCGGTTCGGCTGTTGGTGCGAAACGTTGAATGGTTTTGCCGTCACGAGAGATGAGGAACTTGGTGAAGTTCCACTGGATGTCACTCTCCGTCTTGGCGCTGTCGCTGATTTGCTTAAAGAGCGCCTTAGCGGCTTTGGCTTTCAGACCATGATACTCTTCGGTCGGAGCTTGGGCCTTGAGGTAAGTGAAGATAGGCTCTGCGTTCTCGCCGTTGACGTCCGCCTTACGCATGATCTGGAAGGTCACACCATAGTTGAGTTGACAGAACTCCTCTATCTGTCCATCCGAACCCGGGTCTTGCTCTCTGAACTGATTGCACGGAAAACCGATGATAACCAGTCCTTGATCTTTGTATTTCTGGTTCAGTTCTTCGAGACCTTTGAACTGTGGGGTAAAACCGCATTTACTGGCGGTGTTAACAATGAGGAGCACCTTGCCTTCAAACTGCGCAAAATCGAGTTCTTTACCGCGACTCGTCAGCGCCTTAAAATCATAAATCGTTGCCATAATAATATGTTATTTCATTAGTCCTAATTGTGTTACGGATAAGGATGTCATATGCTCTATAGCACCGGCTACGTTGAGCAGCAAACGCTGGCTGCTCACGTCCCAATATCAAATATATATTCAATTCTTTTTAGGCATTCTGTTCGCCTGACCGATTGCGCCGGTGGGGCAGACAAGGCGGCAGAGATGACAACCGACACATTTCTGACCGATGATACGCGGTTTGCGGTCTTCTCCGAAGGAGATAGCCTGGTGGCCGCCGTCCTGGCAGGATATATAACAACGGCCGCAGCCGATACATTTCTCGCGGTCAATCTTCGGGAAGACCATCGTTTCGCGGTCGAGATCATGCGGCAGGACGATATTCTTCAGCTCTTCGCCCACCAGTTTCTTCAGTTCGACGATACCGCGTTCGGCCATATAGTGCTGCAGACCGAGGATGAGGTCGTCGATGATGCGATAACCGTACTGCATGACGGCAGTGCATACTTGTACGTTACGACAACCTAGTTGGATGAACTCCAACGCGTCACGCCAGGTCTCGATACCGCCGATACCGCTGATATCCATGTGCTTCTCGACACCGGCTTTGTGCAGGATAGGGTTGCCCGTCATCTCGTAAATCATACGCAGCGCAATCGGCTTCACTGCCTTGCCGGAATAACCGCTCACGGTCTTCTTCTCGCTTACCTCCGCGTCATGACTCATCGTGATGGACTTGATGGTGTTGATGGCGCTGATGCCATGTGCGCCGCCGAAGAAACAAGCGAGTGCAGGTTTACCCAGCCCCATGACGTTTGGCGTCATCTTCGGGATAACCGGTATATTCACCGCCTCGCTGACGATGGACGTATAGAGAAGGATAAGTTCGTTATTCTGACCGATGTCCGAACCGAGTCCTGTCATACGCATCTGCGGGCAAGAGAAGTTCAGCTCCACCGCGTCGCATCCTGCCTCTTCCGCCATCTTCGCCAGCTCAATCCATTCCTCTTCGGTCTGGCCCATGATAGAAGCGATGATGCGCTTGGTGGGATAGTTCACTTTGAGACGATGGAGGATGTCGAAGTCCATGGTGTAGGGGTTCTCACTCAGCTGCTCCATGTTACGGAAACCGACGAAAGGAGTACCTTCCTTGCGCACGGCATCAAAACGCGGACTCACCTCGCGGATGTCCTGCTTGCATATCGTCTTGTAGAACACACCAGCCCAACCGGCCTCCAGCGCACGCGCCACCATCTCGTAGTTCGTGCAGATAGCCGAAGAGGCCAAGAAGAACGGGTTCTCGCATACCATGTCGCAGAAATTGAGTTCGAGGGACGGAAGAGCGGTTACTGGTGTCTGGTTACCGGTTACGGACGGAAGAGACTTCTTCAGTTCCGCGATGCGAATGGGGTGGTCGTAATGAATACAAGCAGCTTGTGCTCCTTCTATCTCTGCATCGTTGAGTTGGTCGAACAGTTCGCGGGCTGTCCAGAGATTATCAAAACGGAGTGCGCGGATGGCGCGGGCGGTTTTCTCACCGCAAGGGGCATTCTCGCATAATAGACAGCGAGCTACTTCTTCATTGATGTGGATCATGGTATATATTATTCTATGATTTATTCTAAATAACGTTTGCGGAGGAGTTGGATATCATCATGCGAGAGGCACAGGATCTCATGCAAGTAATTAGTCATTCCTCCGAACTGACGGTCAATAAGTTGCAATGTGGAAATAAAATTTGGTGTGGAGACACCCATGAACGCCTGAATAACAGCCATCTCTGCTTCTCCTCCTCCGCGCGCCAGCACGTCTGCATTCAGTTTATTAACGATGGGGAGATAGGCTTCGTTGCTCAAGTCAAAATCTGCAATAACCGTTTCTCGTTCTACGCCTAAAGCAAACATCAAGAAGGCAGCTCCCCAACCGGTTCTGTCTTTTCCTTGTGCACAATGCCATAAAATACCGCCGTCTTCAGGTGCTTCGACGATCAATCGCAAGAAAGCGGCATACTGCAGTTGGGAGAACTCGCTACATATGAGCGACGGGTACATATTCCTAGCCATCATCTGCACTTCCGGATAGAATGAATAATTGACGATATGACGGTCTAATTCGAGAAAAGCTTCATCCGGTATAGGTTTTCCGGTTTGTTGTTCAGCGCGCATATCGATGGTAGGTAACAGATGATGCTGTACGCCTTCTATCTCTCGATCCGGGATGGCTTGGAACTCACCCATCGATCGGAAATCGAAGATGCGGCAGAGATGATATTCCTGTTTGAGCCGCTCGACGTCCGCATCGCTTGCATCGTGCAGGTGCGCAGTGCGAAGCAGTCGATGAGGACGGATGGCCCGTCCTCCGGCCCCGGGGATACCGCCAAGGTCGCGGGCATTATCTATATGATCAAAAACGACTTTCAATGTAAGCTATCAGTTATCAGCCGTCAGCATTCAGTTTTTTTTAGTAAAGACTTCGTTGATGAGTCGGGTGAACTCTTTGTAAGCGAAGGTGTCGGACAGCTCAGAGAGGGAGTCTGCAAGTCCGCGGTAGTGCCATTCGTGTGAGGCTTTGTCCTTGACGTGGAAGATATTCCACAGTTCGTCGCCTTTGGTTTGATAGTCGCGCCAGATGGCCCGCATATTACTCAGTTTATCTCCCATCGCCACTATCTTCGCATCGAGCGAAGCCGCAGCAAGTCGGTCGATAGCGGCCTGCTTGCGATCGTGCCAACTGTCTTCTTCTGAGACACCTTCGGTGAACTGGTCACTCTCGGAGTGCACCAAATGAGCCACGCGTTCACCAAACTCACGGCGGATGTCTTCTACCGTTACATCCGTATCTTCGACGGTGTCATGTAGTGCTGCTGCGGCCAGCAGTTCCGGATCGGTCGTGATGGTGGCCACGATCTCTACGGCTTCCATCGGATGTATGATATACGGAAATCCTTTCCCTCGGCGCTCCGTGTTATGATGTGCCTGGACGGCAAAAACAATCGCCTTGTCTAACAAATCGGTGTTCAGATATTTATTAGCCATATGGTCAACTGGTCAACTGGTTTTCTGGTAATTAATAGATGGTGCCTTCTAACATTGCACGGAACTCAGGCATCGGACGATGCGTGTCACGTTCGATGATAAGGGTCTTCAGTCCGGCGTATATGCGTACTTCTTTCATCACGACCTCCATATCGGCATCAGGACCGAAATACTCCGCAGCAAACGCGTCCCAGAAACGTGCAGCAGTGGCGTTGGACATGTGGTACTGCTCCATTGTCCACGCTTCATCGTTCAGACAGCAGCACAGATATACCATACCGATATCGAACATCGGATAACCGTAACAGAAATCACCCAGGTCAATAAAATAGCGTTGGCGTTGACCACCAGCATCTACGAAAATACCGTTGCTGAACTGCAAGTCACCGTGGATAGCGATGTCTGTATCCGGAGCCGCAGCAATGAAGTCGTGTATTTTTTGCTTCTGCTCCGGTGTAAAATAAGGATTGTTGTCCAACATGTGGTAGAGTCGCTCCTTGACGGATTCGAACTGCGTCGTATCTACGTGAATACTATGCAGTTGCTTGCATAATTGTGCAAACTCACGTGCATAGTCTTCGGTATGTTCAGGATCATCCCCACAGGCTCGCGAATAGGATTTTTTTCCTTCGATGCGACGGAAGCGAATGCCGATGCGCTCACCGTCCGTCACGAGGTCTCCGGGTTCAGGTGTCGGGATACCGGCAGCGTACACTTTCTGCGCCAATTCGAGTTCCAGCGCAGCGGCTTCGAAATTACGGAAGTACATCTTGAGCATGATCGACGAGTCGGTCTTGTGGTTATAACTGGCACCGTTGGCTCCTTCACCGGTGCGGATATAGTCGTTGAGGTCAATTAAAATAGGTTCCATTTAAAATTTCAAATTTCAAATTTATGATTTATGATTTACTCATGAACGGGAGGTTGGAGGCCTGTTTAAAGGTCAGGTCTGCCAGTTCTTCGTTCTGCGAATTATGTCCATTGAGGGCATTGAAGAAGCGCAATAGGCCTATCTTTCCGCCGCCCTGCGAAAGTATGCACACGATGCAAATATTCTGCAGTCCTACAGCCGACGAGATGATGTCAAGATCGGTGTTGCCCAACTGATGGCGTGCCAGTGCATAGGCGTCTTCTTCGTATTGGTTGCGCAGTCGAGCCACATCACCTAAGGTATTGCATCCCAACGCTTTGAGCACTTTTAGATAGCGGATTAACGGTACTTCTTGTATCTCTGCCTGATTGATAGCCGCAATACGGCGGTTAAGCTTGTCGAACGGTCTAGCATTCAGGTAACTGCGGAAAGCGTCACCGTCAAGCTGCACATCATCCAATTGGCCGTTTTGTACCAATTGTTGTACACGTCGACGATAGTCGTTAATCTCCGTGCGAATATGGCTGAACTCGTCATCGGCTATCTCCAGCAGTCCGGCAAGTCGGTTGATTCGTCGCATGTACTCGTGCGGTATTTCAACACCTGACTTATAGCCGTTATCGTGATTAATAGCGGCCCATGCGTGCTGGAGGGTGGTGCGCAGTTGCAGTTCAAAGCGGTAGTCGTAACCCGGCAGGCGGCAGATGTAGTGAAGCGAGTTATATCCGAAGCTGTCCAGTTGGTGTAGTTTACGCTTATCAACTGAGTTGGCCCAGTCGATCTCGAAAAGTTGCTCCGCCATCGCAGCAATGCGGTCCACATCATCGGTATAGAACGTGATGATGCGCGCACCAAGAATATCTGTGATATCGCTGAGCGTAGCGTACTTACTGCCCTTCAATGCCAGTTTGCCCGCCAGGCTCTCTTCGGTCTTGATACGTGTCTCAACAGCAGTGACGATGAGTCCGTTGCGCTCCAAAGCCTCGCGTAGGACACGGTTCACCTCACTTTGCATCTTCTCAAACAGTGGCCGCGCCTCACGATACTCTTCTAAGATGAATTCGCTATGCAGATCCATAATTAGATAATCTCAAACAAACTGATGAAGCCGGTCATCATAAATACTTGGCGGATGTCGGCGTTGATGCTGCGCACTTGCAGTTTTCCACCTTTGGCAGCGGACTCTTTGCGGAGAGCGAGGAATAGACGCAATCCCGATGAAGAGATATACTCGAGTTGTACACAGTCGATAATGATGTGTTTGTTAGCTTGTTCTGCGAGTGCTTGGAAGTCCGGAGCTATCTCTGCAGCAGCTGCGGTGTCGAGTCTTCCGGAGAGTTGTGCAATGAGTTGCTCACCCTCATTTACCATGTTGATTTTCATATCTATAACAATTTAACAGTTTAACGATTTAACGAGTGTGAGGATATTCTTATCCTCTTTACGTTCGTAGCGGATGTCATCCATGATTTGGCGAACGAGGAAGATACCCAGGCCGCCTATCGGTCGTTCTTCCGCACTCTGCGTCACATCCGGATCTACTTGTTGCGTCGGGTCGAATGGCACGCCGCTGTCGGTGATAGTGAACACCAGCTTATTGGATTTATCGCATTCCACGAGCACTTGTCCGCTCTTGCCCGGATAGGCGTAGAGCATGACATTGCTTACCGCTTCTTCCAGCGCCAGGTTGATTGGCATATTGAGTTCTTGCGGTAGCCCTAACATCTCAATCCACTCTGCCAGCGTCGGTATCTGTTGGATGTCATTGCGCATGACGAGAGAATAGTGTCCTTCGGTGATGGGTGATTGGCGATGGGTGATGGGTGATTTGTCCAATAGACGTATGGCGAACAAGGTCAGGTCATCGCTTTGCTCGGCATTACCGACGAACTTAGCCACTGCTTGATGCATTGTTTCGATGAGTTCTTGAGGGCTTTGCTCTCCGTGAGCCGCTAACAGCTCACCCATTCGTTCTTCTCCGAACTGCTCATGTCGGGTGTTCTCTGCTTCGGTCAGTCCGTCGGTGTACAGGAACAAGGTGTCACCGATTTCCAGTTTTGCTGCCTGCTCCTGGTAGGCAAATCCTCCTATAACTCCTAATGGTAAATTGGCTTTGCAATCCAAATTCACCAATGACTGATGACCAATTACCAATGGACTGTTATGTCCAGCGTTGCAGTAATGAAGTTCACCTGTGGTGAGGTTGAGTACACCTAGAAACAAGGTGACAAACATACTTTGGTCGTTCCCTTCACCGCTAAGCGAGTCGTTCATCTGCATGACGATCTTCGCCGGATTGTCCATATACGAAGTGAAACTGCGGAAGAAAGAACGCGTCATTGCCATCACGATCGAAGCCGGTACACCCTTACCGCTTACGTCACCGACGCAGAAGAACAGACGGTTCTCGCGGATATAGAAGTCGAATAGGTCTCCGCCTACCTCTTTGGCGGGAATAACTTCGCCGTAGGCATTCAGGTTCGGGAAGTCGGAGAAAGGCGGGAAATGTGTCGGCAGCATCGCCATTTGAATCTTACGAGCGATATTCAGTTCATTCTCGATGCTCTGATTGCGGGCCGTCGATTCGATGAGGCGTTTGTTATTACGTCCGGCGTACCATACAATTAGGATGAGCATAGCCAGACCGAGCAACATCAGCAAGCCGACGATACGTCCGATATGATTGAGGTCTCTGAAGAGTTCTTCATCGGGGATGATGATCTCGATATGCCAACCGGTGGCGTCAATCTCTTCTTGGAAGATATTGTATTTGCGTCCGGGCACGGTATCCGGTGCGGGAACGATGTCTACGCCTGTGCTGGAGCGGATGGTATAATAGCTGTTCGGGTACACCTGCAGGTATTCCGAGATGTTCTTGAGTTCGTCCAGCGACATATCGATACATACCACTGCTACGACCTTGCCGCTTCTGTCGCGTACGGGATATGAACAACTGACCACCATAGTTTTCGATCCGGAATCGTCCAAGTACGGTTCGCACCACCAGCAACTATCGTGCACAAATCCGTTCTGCCACCATTCCATCTGGGTGTAGTCGTGCTCGGCACTACCGATGTTGCGGGTATAGATGCTGTCCTCCGAGAACCGACTGCTGCATACTTCGAAAAACTCGCCTTTCTCGGGAAAATAATTCGGGATGAAGGCCACGGCCATGCTGGTGTTGGTGCGCAATGAGCTTACGGTCAGGCGTGTGGCGGCGAAGAGGGAGTCCGGTTGGTGGATATGCTTCTCAGCCAGCAGTGCCAAGGTCTTGGCTGCCGTTTCCATCTCGATAGCATGCACGTCAATTTCCAATTCGGCACGCCGCAACTCGGTCTTCGCGCGTTGCTCCGCCTCATGACGGATAGCGACGCGGCTGGTGAAATACATAAGACACGAGATGGCTTCCAGTGCTATTGCTGCCACCAGAATGATCCATAGACCGCCATGGTCCTTGCGAGATTTATTTTGGGATGATGTCTTCATACCTTTCACTTTTCAATTTTCACCTTTCACCTTTTAATTTAACGGTGTTAGCGGATAAACGACATTGATGATAAATATGTTCGCGGCGAGGATGATGATATTCATCGGCAAACCGATACGCATGAAGTCGCTGAACCGGTAACCGCCCGGCGCATAGACGAGCATGTGGGTCGGCGAACCGATAGGTGTGGCAAAACTACTGCTGACGCTGATCATCAGAGCAATGAGGAACGGATAGGGTTCGTAGCCTAATTGAATCGCGGCATGATACATGATGGGGAAGAACATTGCTCCTGCTGCCGTGTTAGAGATGAACTCGGTGATGAAAGTAGCGACGAAGCAGATGGCGGTCATGACGACGATAGGGTTCGTACCGCATACATCGAGGATTCCATACGCCAGTCGCTCAGCGATACCTGTTTTCTGAATTGCCAGTCCCAGGACCACCGAACCGGCAAAGACCATGAGTACCTCCCAGTTGATGGCCTTCATGGCCTGCTCAGGACTACAGCAGCGGAAAATCAGCATTGCAAAGGCCGCTAAGAACGCACAGGGCAGCAGTGGCATCACATTGAGGGCCGACAGTGCAACCATCGCAATCATGATTGCCGTCGAAATCAACGTCTGAGGACCGATGTTCGGTACTTGCTCCGAGTCATAGAAATACAGTTGTGATTTGAGACGTTCGGTGTTGATATTCAGTTTTGGCGGACATTCTAACAACAGTGTGTCACCGGCATGCAGTTTCACTTCGTGAGGCGACTTCTCTATCCGTTTTCCGTACCGCGCAATGGCCACCAGTGTCATGTTGTTGTCTTTCTCAAAAGTTGTGTCACTGATGCATTTGTGAATCAGGTCGCTGTTTAGGGCGACATATGCCGTCCGCAACTGGCGGTGTTTGCTTTCCTCGCTCTTGGTAAACACAGGGTGGTCGGCATTCACAAAGCCATGACTCTTCTTTAAGTCCAAAATATTGTCAATCTCTCCTGCAAAAACCAACCGATCACCGCCCATGATAGGTTCGTCATCCGGTACCGGCGAAATGACTTCGTCGAAGTGGATAATCTCAATGAGGTGGCCTCCGTGAATGTCCTTTAGGCCGGCATCAATGATGCGCTTGCCGATATTAGGGTTGTCCGACGGCACTAACAATTCAGCAGTATATTCCGAAGCGTCTTCGAACGCAGCTTCCGGGGCTTCACGGTCCGGTAAGAGGCGACGCATCGCAATGATACTCAGCACGCCGACACCGAGACAGAAGAGACCTGGGATAGTAGTTGCAAATATATTCATCGTTGTGCCGCTCTGATCGGCATACAGACCGGAGATAATCAAGTTAGGCGGTGTGCCGATTAGCGTGCACACGCCACCCATCCCCGAGGCGTAACTTAGCGGAATAAGCAGCTTGGAGGGTGAGATGCCGAGTTTTTTCGACCACATTTTGACGATGCCGACGAAGAGGGCCACTACCGTCGTGTTGCTTAAGAATGAACTTAGCGCCGCCACTGGCAGCATCAGTCGTGTCACGGCGCCTGAATACGACTTGGGCTGACCTAACAGGTGCTTGACGATCCACTGCAGCACGCCTGTGTGCATCAGACCGGCAACGACCACAAACAGCACACCGATTACAATGACCGAGGTGTTGCTAAAACCCGAAAAAGCCTCGTTGGCATCCAACACACCGGTCAGAAACAGGATAGCGATAGCGCCAAGAAAGACTATATCCGAGCGTAACTTTGTGAACAATAGCACAGTGAACATTGTCAGCACTGTAGCGATGGTGATCCATGCATGAATACTTAATCCTTCCCAAATCATATCTTTCTATATACGTTTGTTTCTGTAACGCAAATAAATTTGCGTGCAAAGGTACGAATAAAAATCGAAATATACAAATATTAGTTCGAAAAATGCAAAATATTCTATGATTGTCTTGCCCGTTTATCGCTTAATCAGGTGTCCGCATTGTTCAAGGTCACTGCCGGCCATCCGTAGTCTTGGTAGAAATGTATATTCAGATGGTTGCGCTGTATGTATTCACGCAGTTGCTCCTTGCGTACCGCTTCACGCACCGCCTCGTTGGAGTGCATATTCATGTATATGTCGTAGTGGTCGCCGAAGATACGTCGTGCGCTGGCATCGTTGCCGGCACCGTCTTCCGTCTGCTCAAAACTGCACACCATCCAATAAGGATCACCGGCGCATATCTGCATTTTGCCGGAATGATTACCTCCGGAAACGGTCTTGAGCGTGTCGCCTGCAATGCGGTAATTGAACACCCAGAAATCGCCCCAGACCCATGCAATCTCCGTTTCACAATCTTCTTGCGCAGCGATCATCAGCACGGGCACACAGAGATCCGCTTGGGTATATTGAGAGCCGATCTCTTTCACTAGATAATCGCTTATCATATCGCGCCAAGCCTGCTCCTTGCGGTTGTTGGCTATATAGCGGATACAATCGGCTTTGTGCTCGTCGAAATCTGACATCAGCCATTCGCCGTTGACGCACTCCATATAGAGGCGGTGCTCCTCAATATCCGAATTCTCGTCAAACGAGCCGTCCTCCCATTTCTGACGCACTAGGATCGTTGCCACAGCGTGCGTCTCATCCATCTTTTCGACCGACTGCACTTCATAATCGGCTATCGTGCCTCCATTGCCGGTCACGAAATAGTACAGCCACTCATGATCCATCGCTTCGTGCTCCGGCAGGCGGTAGAACATGGTGTCCAATACAGCATAGAAATCCTCCGTCATGTAGTTCTTTGAACGTTCTAACAACTCGTGGTCCGGGATAAACTGGCATAACTCGTTCGCTCGTTTTTTCAGTTGCTCTTCAGAATTATTGCATGCACTAAACGTCAGCACCACTAGAATGGTAAAGAGTATTTTTTTCATAATCATGCTTTTAAATTTATTTTGATGTGGGCAAAGCAGCACGGCCGGCTGCTGTCATGAGGCCACGTTGTTCCAGATCGGCACAGCGTTGCATGTTTAGCTCGGTCCAATGACTTTTGGGGCGTCGAGGCGAGAGACGTTGAGCATTGCGTCCGTCAGACAATCGTTTGACGGTGCTGTCTATCCAGCCGAAACATAACGCCTCTTCCACTACATCCAGATATGGGATACAGTCTGTACGAGGAATCTTTGTGCGGTACATCGCCACCCAGCATTCCTTCGACGTTGCGTGGTTTGCCAGGAGCCACTCTCGCAATTGTGAACGCTCCGTAAACTCCAGCAGGTTGACGATTTCCATATTTTTATGCCATCCTGCGGATATAATCCATTATGATTTCTACAGCGGCATCTTCCGTCAGCTCGTCCATCGAGAGCACGAGTTGGTAGTTGCGCGTGTCGTAACGGGAAAGACCCGTCTGTTCTTGGATGTAGTTTTCGCGCATATGGTCGATTTTCTCTATGGTCATGCGGGCTTCTTCCTTCGACATGTTCTGTTCATTTGCTACACGTACTACACGACTCGGCATCGAGGCTTGAATGAAGATACTCAGATGGTTCGGATGGTCTCGGAAGATGTAAAAACCGCTACGACCGGCGATGACGCACGATTCCTTTTGGGCAATACTCTTCAGGAACTCGGTTTCTGCACGGAAAACTGACTCGCCCTCTATCCCCATCTGGTTGATGTAATACTCTTCATCCGAAAGGCTCATCTTGCGCTTGAACTCTTCCCACCAGCCTTGTTCTTGACCTTTGATCTTCTCTATTTCCTCCACAGAGAGATGGAATTTCTCTTGCAATGCTTTGATGAGGGCCTTGTCATAATACTCAACGCCCAGTTTCTCAGCCAGTTTGCGGCCTACGGTGCGACCACCGCTTCCTAACTCACGATTAACCGTGATGACAAATTTGTTGTTTAGATTCATGTTGTATTTTTTTTAAACTGTTTATTCTATTGGGAAATCAAAATAAGTGTCGGGATAAGGTTCGTCCGAAAGAGTGAAATGCCACCACTCGCTGTCGAGGCCTTCAAATCCGTGGCGGAGCATCGCATTTCGGAGAGTGAGGCGGTTCTCAGATTGTCTGTACAGTTTGCAACGATAATCCGGATGGCTCTCGATGCCGAACCAGTCGAAGGATGAACCCATATCGAGTTCCTTGCCCGTGGCTACATCAATGAGGGTCAAGTCCACTGTTGAACCGCGGCTGTGACTGGAGCGGGCGTAGATATATCCTTGCTCAAAGAGCAGACTCTTGTCCACCATTGGGTAGAACACCGCTTTCATCGCCGTGTCCTGGATAGCCTCAGCCCATCGGATGAAATGGTTAACCGCACGTTGCGGACGGTAGGCGTCCCAAATCTTAAGACGGTAACCTTGTGCCTTTAGTTCATCGTTGACGGCCTTGAGCGAATCGGCCGCTTGACGCGTCATTAACGCCAACGGACGCTCATAGCCATCGATACGAGTACCCACGAAATTGTAGGTGCTGTAATAACGGATTTCGAGAATGACATCGGGGATGACTTCGGTGACTTCCACAAAATCCGAACGGTCATAGATGGGTTCACATGCCTGTTCTTCCTGGCATGTGCAAGCGATAAGCGATAATGCAGCCAGTAGGGTGAAAACTATCTTTTTCATTGTGTCACAAACTCTCTTCGAGTATTACTATGATATATTATCGTTTGTTCAGCAACAGTCCTTTCTTCCAGTTAAGCGCAGGATAGGTCTTGCGTAAATAATCTTCTGCTTCTTCAATGCCGCTACTACCACTGGTGGCAAACGGAATTATTACTTTACCCTGTAGTTGCGGTTCATTGTTGTCCAACCACGAGTTGATGATTCTCGGACAGATGCCCCACCATATAGGAAAACCGACATAAATGGTGTCGTAGGGAGTTACGTCTGTACAGCGTTTAATCGTCGGACGCTCTTCCGGGTCGTTCATTTCGAGTGACGAGCGGGATTGAGAATTTCTCCAGTCCAAATCGGCTGCTGTATAGCGTTCTGCCGGTTCAATTTCCCATAAACGTGCATCATGTTGTTTGGCCAGCTTTTCAGCAGCAGCTTTCGTTGTACCGGTGGCAGAGAAATACGCCACTAATGTCTTTGCATTCATAGGAATCATCATTACGGCACATAGGAGTGCCACACATATTCGTTTCATTGTATAGTAGTTTATTTTTTTATTTTCGTTATCCCTACATACGCCAGCAGGATCAAGTTCATCATCAGGGCATAGATGATGGCGGGGATAGCAATGATCTCGTTGTTGAAAATCAGCGGACTGCACGCAATCGTGATGGCTTGTGCGGCATTCTGCATGCCAATCTCGATCACTAGGGTGCGGCGCTCTTTGGTGGTCAGGCGAAACAGCCATGCCATCAACGCTCCGCATGAGGTGGTTGCCAGAATAAGCAAGGTCATTGTGAGTCCCAGCGAACTGAACTCAGTGACGATGGTTTGTTTGTGTTGTATGAAGAAAACCGTTACCAGCAGCACTAATGCCGGCATAGTGATACGTTTGAGCACGTTGTGAATCCGGGCAGCAGCTTCGGGTTTAAACAGATTGACAATGAAGCCGATAGAAATAGGTACCACCATCAGCACTATGTTCTGCACCAGCAGTTTACCTATTGGTAACTGAATGCTGATATCTGACATCTGAACACTCTGTACCACCCACGCCATGATAAGCGGCAAAGTGAAAAGCGTAATGATACTGCTGCACGCAGTCAGTGTCACCGACAAGGCAACATCTCCCTTCGCCAGCATGGAGAACACATTGCTCGAACTACCACCAGGACTGCATGCCACGAGCATAATGCCGATGATGAATAATGGGGTATGGTGTATGGCATATGGGGTAAGGGAGCAGATTCCCCAGGCGATCAACGGCAGTAGGATAATCTGTCCCACCAAACCGATAAGTACTGGTTTGGGACGCTCTGCTATCAGCCGGAAATCCGCCGGCCTGAGTGTCAAGCCCAAATCAAACATCAAGAGCGTTAATATCGGTAGTACGATGAAGATGGTGTTCATAATTCAGTATTCTTTGCGTGTTATATCATCTGTTATATCGAGCCTAATGCTAGGCATACCAGTCCTGCCATCACGCCTGCCATACAAGCAATCTTCTTTCGCGGATCTGATTCGTGCAAGAGGAGCAAGCCGTACGCGAAGCCTACTACGGTTCCCCCGCGGCGAATCGTGCTGACTACCGCAATCAGCGAGTCTGGATCACGCAGTGCGAGCATGTATGTGTTGTCGGAGAGAATGAGAAATATTGAGATAAGCACGATAGGAAGGAAACTTCTTCTTGTCGGCTCATGATCAATGGGGCGGGAGTGTCTTTTGCCGCTCACCCACCATACCACCGCCATCATCATCGCTTGGTAGAACGTATAATAGACCTGCACGGCGTTATGGTCGTAGCGACGCATCATAAACTTGTCGTACAAACCTGCGCAGGCCCCGATTCCAATCGCCAATGCCAGGCAGATATAATATCGTTTGTCCGTTCCGGATGAGTAATGGCCAGATTTGCTGAAAGAGAAAACGAACACACTTCCGATAGCCAGTACCACACCGATCCACTGCCAGGTGTTGAGGCGTTCGCCGAAGAGGAGCAATGCTCCAATCAGCGTCCACATAGGCCGTGTAGCCTGCATCGGACTAACCACAGAGATAGGTAGGTGCTTGAGCGATATATATGCGAAGATCCAACTGCTCAATACGATGCAGGACTTCAGAAAAGTCAGCAGGTGTGCCTGTGCATTCAGACGAGGAACATAAAACGGTGTACCTCCCATCATGTCCGGAAGGAGACGGGATAAGAGCAGAGGCACGCAGAGCAACAAGCTACTGACGAGAACACTGTATGTCAGCACCTCCACCACACGATGATCGCGTAGCGCTATCTTCTTGCTGATGTCGTAACTACCCAAGCACAGCGCAGAGACAAATGCCAGAATAACCCACATACCTGTTGTAATTCGCCTGCAAAGGTACACAAAAAAAATGATATATGCAAGCGCAAGCAAAAAAAAAGAGGCTTCTAGCCTCTTATTGGGGTCCCCGAAAAATTAATTTTTTGGGGGAAGGAGGAAGTGCGAACCGCCTCGATTGGCAGGGCCAATCCACTTAGGCGAGCCACTTCCGACGTGGAGTATAGCGGACTCGAACCGCTCACCTCAACACTGCCAGTGTTGCGCTCTAGCCAGATGAGCTAATACCCCGGAGCGTCCTCCTGATGAAACTGGAGGAGCGGCTTCCGCCAGAGAGGGTAACTCTCAACTCCTGAGTTTCATCGAAAAGCGAGTGCAAAAGTACTACTTTTTTCTGATATACGCAAATAATTCTTGTTTTTTTCAAAAAAAAGTTGTAATTTTGCAGCCGTTTTTTAGATCTATGCGTATTGCGAACGAGAAAATAAACAGCCCGGTGCTTCATCTGGTAGGCGAGACAGCCGATCAGTTGGGGCTGGAGTGCTACGTCATCGGCGGTTGGGTGCGCGACCTGCTCCTACATCGCGAGAGTACTGATATCGACGTGGTGGTGGTGGGCTCTGGTATCCTGTTAGCAGAGGCAGTAGCCAAACGATTGGGAAAAGGTGCCCACCTGTCGGTCTTCAAGACCTATGGCACAGCGCAAGTGAAGCGTGGTGAGATAGATCTTGAGTTCGTTGGTGCACGGCGAGAGAGTTATCGCCACGATAGCCGCAATCCGATCGTAGAAGATGGTACGCTTCAGGAAGATCAGGATCGGCGTGACTTCACAATCAACGCCATGGCTATATGTCTCAACAGCGATCGCTACGGTGAATTGCTCGATCCCTTTGATGGCCAGGGTGATTTGGAGCGTTGTCTGATCCGCACCCCACTTGATCCTGACATCACGTTCTCCGACGATCCGCTGCGTATGATGCGAGCTATTCGTTTTGCAACGCAACTGGGTTTCTCCCTCGACTGCGAGACCTTTGATGCCATCGCGCGCAACGCGCAGCGCATGCATATAATCACGCGCGAACGTATCGCTGACGAACTGAATAAGATAATGCTCAGCCGTCGCCCCTCGGAGGGATGGTTGTTGCTCGATAAGACTGGTCTGTTGCCGCTCATCTTCCCCGAACTGGTCACGCTCAAAGGTGTGGAGACCAAGGACGGACGCGGACACAAAGATGTGTTCCTCCATACACTCAAGGTGTTGGACAATTTGGCTGAGACATCCGACAATCTCTGGCTCCGCTGGGCAGCCCTGCTGCACGACATAGGTAAGCCTAAGAGTAAGGCTTGGGACCCGCAGGCTGGATGGACTTTCCGAAATCATAACTACCTGGGTGCAAAGATGGTGCCGAAGATCTTTGCCCGACTCAAACTGCCGCTCAACGAGAAGATGGAGTACGTCCGTAAGATGGTAGATCTGCATATGCGCCCCATCAACCTCATCGAAGACACTGTCACCGACTCGGCCGTGCGTCGTCTGCTCTTCGAGGCCGGTGATGATATCGAAGACTTGATGTTGCTTTGCGACGCAGACATCACCAGTCGTAATGAGGAGAAGAAAGCACGGTTTCATCATAACTACCAACTCGTTCGTCAGAAGATGGTGGAACTGGAGGAACGCGACCGCGTTCGCAACTTCCAGCCACCCGTCAAAGGTGATGAGATCATGCAGTTGCTCCATCTGGAACCTTGCTCTACCGTTGGCGAACTCAAGGCAGCCATCAAGGATGCGATCCTCGACGGCGTGATACCTAATGAATACGAAGCGGCAAAAACTTACCTCATGCAATTGGCTCACTCGCGTGGCCTCTGCTGAAACTGCCTGTACGAACTGAGCAGCACGATGACGGCCGTGATGGCCGAAAGAGTGTCACTGGCGGGGATGGCCCACCATACGCCGTCCAGCGGATCTGCAAAGAGCATCGGCATCCAGAGCGCCAGCGGAATGAGATACAGCACTTGACGCGTCAGGCTCAGGAAGATTGCCTTACCGGCACGACCTATCGAAGTGAACAGGTTACCCGTCACCATTTGAAATCCGATGATCAACATCGACGAGCAGATGATACGCATCGGTTGTATCGTCCGATTGATCAGCAGTGGGTCATGTGTGAACATCTGCGTCACCAGACGCGGACAACACTCGCCCAGAAAGAAGACGATGCCCATCACACCTGTAGCGTACAGACACGTCAGATAGAACGATCGCAACATGCGGTCGTATTTTTTTGCACCGTAGTTATAGCCCGCTATCGGCTGCATACCCTGATTCAGACCCATCACAATCATGGCGAAGACGAAGGTCAGACGGTTGATCACGCCATACGATGCGATGGCCATATCCCCACCGAAAGCCTTCAACTGATTATTGATGATGATCACCACAAAACAGTGGGCGATATTATACAGAAATGGCGACATACCTATCATCAGCGCCCGTACGGTAATATGGCGGTTCAGTCGCCAAATGCCCCGGTGGAAACGTACCAGTTCGTTGCGGTCCATGAATTTTGTCAGTTGCCATGCCACCGCCACAGCCTGACTGATCACCGTTGCCAGCGCTGCACCCCGTACGCCCATATCAAGACCGAAAATAAGAATAGGGTCCAGGATAATATTCACTACCACCGCCACGATCGTTGCTGCCATTGAGAAACGCGGATGACCCGCCGAACGGAGCATCGCGTTCAGGCCGAAATAGATATGCGTCAGGATATTACCGTAAAGGATGATCTCCATGTAGTCGTGCGCAAATCCCAACGTGTCCTCACTCGCACCGAAAGCCATCAGGATAGGATCGAGCCACGCCAGTCCCACTACCATCACGATGGCCGAGAGGATGACATTCATCACAATCACGTTCCCTAATACGCGATTGGCTCGCTCGTAGTCTTTCTCTCCTAAGTAGATAGCCAGCAGCGAGGACGCACCTACACCCACCAGACTGCCGAAGGCGGCGCATATGTCCATAAAGGGTTTGGCTACCGTCAGCGCACCTAATGCCAGCGCACCGCAGCCGTGACCTATATAGATGCTGTCTACGATGTTATACAGCGAGGTGGCGGTCATGGCGATGATCGCAGGCATAGCGTACTTGAAGAGCAGGCGGTGAACCGGCTCCGTACCTAACTCATATGTGCGCTGCGATGTCATCGAAGAACTTTGCAGCCGGGTGGCCCTTCTGCAATGTAATAGGCGTTCCTTCATCCCCACCCTCGCGGATGGACTGCACCAGTGGAATCTGTCCTAACAGAGGTACGTTAAGTTCCTCTGCCAACTTCTTTCCTCCGTCACGGCCGAAGATATAATAGCGATTTTCTGGCAACTCTGCCGGCGTGAACCATGCCATGTTCTCCACCAACCCCAATATAGGTACGTTTACTTTCTCGTTGCGGAACATCTCCACGCCCTTACGCGCATCTACCAGCGCTACGGGCTGGGGCGTCGTCACTACGATGACACCCGTCAACTGCAACTCCGAGATCAACGTCAGGTGGATGTCACTCGTACCCGGTGGCAGGTCAATCAGGAAATAATCCAACTCACCCCAATGGGCATCTTGTATCAACTGTTTGATGGCGTTACTGGCCATGCCGCCACGCCAGATGACAGCCTGCGCCGGATCAACGAAGAAGCCGATAGACAGCATCTTCACACCATACTGCTCTATAGGTTCAATCAGCGTACGTCCGTCTTCCTCTACCGACACGGGGCGACAGTCCTCGGTATGGAACATCTTCGGCATGGACGGACCGTGTATATCGGCGTCCAGCAGTCCCACCCGCATGCCGCGGTTAGCCAATGCTATCGCTAGGTTGGCCGCAACAGTGGACTTTCCTACCCCGCCCTTGCCGCTATGCACGGCGATGATATGCTTTGCCCGCACCGCCGACGGCTGATGACTGACGGCAGCCGGTTTTCTGGCCTTCACATGAATATGTGCGGCGATGTTGGGATCGATATAGGTCTGTAGCGCTGCCTCTGCCGCCTTCAGCACCGACTTCATGAACGGATCGTTCTCCTTGTCGAAGATCAACGAGAACGATACTTCAAAGCCCGATATACGGATGTCGTCTTCCAGCATGCCGCTCTCGATCAGGTCTTTACCCGTTCCGGGATAGCGCACATGACGTAGCGCATCTATCACTTGTTGTGGATACATAATCTATTTTTCGTTTATATCAATGATGATCGGTAGATGGTCGGAAAAACCGTTCTCATACCGAACACCGTTATAGGTTCGTTTGGGCCGCAGCCCCATGTATTTCTCGTCCGTCTCTTGAATCCACTCCGCATCATAGATGCGTACTTGCGAACGGTAATCCAGGTTCGGCGAGGTATAGAACTGGTCTAGACATGTCCAGCGTCCTTGATACTTATGCGTACCCTTTCTGCTGAGGCGTATTGCCTTGTCCATCATCCGATTGTCTAATCCCCTCAGGTCATTCTTTGGCGCACTGTTCATATCACCCATCACGATGATCTGCGCCTGCGGAGAGACGGTCATGATCGAATCAACAGCCGTCTGTATCACTCGCTTTGCAGCCTCGCGTTTCCATCGGCTGGCTGCTTCGCCTCCGCGTTGCGATGGCAGATGACAAACCAGTAGATGCAGCGTATCCTGTCGGTTGGCCACAACGCAGACATAGAGGATGTCTCGTGTCGTCTGCTCGCCTAAATCCACGGGCAACACCCGCGTCTGCAGAGTGTCTATCCTCGCCTTGCGATAGATCAATGCCACGTCGATGCCACGGCGGTCAGGACTCTCATAATGAATGAAGTCGTATTCCTGATGAGGCAGCGCACGGCATAGACGTTTCACGCAAAGGGCATTTTCTACCTCCTGCAGGCCGATCAGATCCACCCCACTCATCTCCCCTATGTTTGTCAGCACACGTGCTATCTGCTCCACCTTGCGGTAGTATCGGGTATAGCTCCATCGCCGCTCACCTTCAGGTGTCCACTCCAGATCATCTTTCTCCACGCCTGCCACGGTGTCATGCTTCGGATGAAACAGGTTCTCCACGTTGTAACTCACCACCCTCAGTGGTGCTGCCGGCAGGCTCAGTACCACCCATAGCAGACATCCTATGACTCCTAACTGCCTCACGCCAAGATCAGGAGTGCTTTTCGCAATGCGGCGATCAGGGCATCCACGTCACTTCGGTCGTTGTAGAGTCCGAACGACACACGCACCGTACCCGGCACACCCAGTTCGTCTATCAGCGGTTCGGCACAGTGATGACCCGTACGCACCGCCACGCCCTGCTGGTCGAGCAACGTACCTACATCCATCGGATGGATCAGTTGGTTGCCGTTATATATATTGAAGCTGATCACGCCTGTTTTGGGTTGGCCTGCGGCATAGATATGTATGCCGTCGAGAGCCGACAACTGCTCCTCGCAGTAGCTGGTCAGGTCTTGCTCGTGCGCTTCGATCGTTTCCATTCCCACCGACTTCATATATTCGATAGCCTTATGTAGCGCATAACTGCCTACGAAATTGGGTGTTCCGGCTTCGAACTTATACGGCAACTCACCATATGTCGTACCACTCCAGCGCACGTGTTGAATCATCTCTCCCCCACCCTCATGCGGTGGCAGACGGTCGAGCCATTCTCGCTTCCCATACAGCACGCCTATGCCGGTAGGGCCATACATCTTATGGCCGGAGAACACCAGAAAATCGCAATCCATCGCCTGCACGTTCACCGGCATATGCGGCACGGACTGTGCCCCGTCTATGCACACGGGTATACCTCTTTCGTGCGCCAGACGAATGATCTCGTCTATTGGTTGCAGCGTACCCAGCACGTTGCTCACCTGCGCCACACTTACCAGTCGTGTCTTGTCATTCAATAGGCTCTTAAAGCCCTCTAAATCAAGGGTCAGATCCTCGCGCAAGGGAATGTGCTGTAGCACAGCTTTCTTGCGCGCACAGAGCATTTGCCACGGCACGATATTCGAATGGTGTTCCAGTCCGCTTACGATGATCTCATCGCCCTCCTGAATATAGGACTCTCTTAAGCAGAAGGCGAGGGCGTTCAAGCCGTCAGTCGTTCCCTTGGTGAAAATGATCTCTTCTGCACTTTTCGCCCCTATAAAATCCGCTACGGCCTGTCGTGCCTCTTCGTGCTTGAGTGTCGCCACCTGACTCAGATGATGCACCCCGCGATGGATATTGCTGTTCCAATGTGTGTAAGCCTCTACGATGGCATCCACCACCTGCTGCGGTTTCTGACTTGTAGCCGCATTATCCAGGTACACCAGTGGTCTGGCATTCACCTGCTCCTTCAATATCGCAAAATCTTCTCGATTCATGGTTTGTAAAAGCTTTGTTCCAGTATCTTCTGCGCATCCCCTTCGGCCATCAGTTCCTGCAGATTAACATCCTTGTTGTGCTCCATATAGGATTCCACGATGCGCCATCCGAGCCATATTCCTAATCGTCCCGGTGCATCCTGCGACACCTCCGAAGTGAACGGACCGTCGTTCAGGTAACCGGTCAGCACCAGACTCTCGGTCTTGAACAGATCACGTTTGTCCATCACCAGATGCCAGATGGCCTCTTCGTTTTCTGCGCACCAGTTCCATTGTTCCTTGGTCCATCCCATCACCTCGTACGGGGGTAACTCGTCGAAGATCTGCGCCGTCAGATACATCACCTTGCCGCGATAGATCATCTGGTCGAGCAGCCTGCTCTTGGTGCTGGTGTAGGGTAGAGTGCGGAATAGAAACGCACTCACCACATCCACGGGGATACACTCTTTGCGCATGGTCTGTTTCTGATAGTCATACACCACACGGTTGTAGTACTCGTAGTCGCTACCCAGATACATGTCTCCGCCGATGCCGATCAGGTCATCGCCGAAATAGATAGGTGTCTGAAAACCCGAGACGAATAGGTAGAACGACGGCACTTCCGTCTCCGGATAGAGGTAGCGTATCCGCCCGAAAGCTGTGCTCAGGGCCGACTCCAGATCCGTCACGTTGGCAAAGACCTCGCGCTCGCGCGCATTCGTCTGACGAAAACCGTACATCGTATCGTTCAGGAAGAGCGGCAACTGCTCCGCCAGATAAGCCGTGTCCGCCGCAGGAATACCCAGTATATCTTCCACCCACAGTGGCATGAACACCGGAAACTCATCGTACAGCACTTGTATGTCCTGCGCCACGCTGGACTCGTGTACATTCAGCAATGCCTGATCAAAACGCACCAACTCTATCGGCTGAGGCTCCACCTCTTTCGGAAAAAAACTGCGCTTCTGCTGACATCCCATCAGCATGCCAAGGCATAAAACTACGAGAATATATCGCTTCATTGGATGATTCCGTCTTTGATTTCAATCACGCGGTCAGCAATGCCGGCCAATTCCTTGTCGTGCGTCACAAGTAGGATCGTCTGACCGTACTGCTTGCGCAGCTGCAGCAGTAGTTCGCTCAACTCCCTTTTGTTCTTCTCGTCCAGACTACCCGTCGGTTCATCCGCTAGGATAATATCCGGACTCATCATCAGTGCCCGTGCAGCCGCCACACGCTGTTTCTCTCCGCCTGACAACTCATTCGGCTTATGATGCATCCGTTCAGTCAGCCCCAACTCACCGAGCAGTTGCTTCGCACGCGCTGTGTACTGCGACTCCTCTTCGCGGGCGATCATCGCAGGGATACACACGTTCTCCAGCGCCGTGAACTCAGGCAACAACTGGTGGAACTGGAAGATAAATCCTATATGTTTGTTCCGAAACGCAGCCAACTCCTTGTCTTTCATCCGGAACACATCTGTGCTATCTATCAGCACCTGTCCACGCGTCGGACGGTCCAGCGTACCGATGAGTTGGAGTAGGGTGGTCTTACCGGCACCACTCTTACCTACTATCGCCACGATCTCCCCTTTCTGCACCTCCAGGTTAACACCCTTCAGTACCTCCAGTTCACCAAACGACTTATATAGATCTCTTACCTCAATCATAAATCACCAATTACCAATCAATCCCCTGACACTTCTACGTGAGTTCCTACCTGATGACGATCCAGCTCATGCAGTTTCTCCGAGAGTGTCGTCTCTATATTGCCGCATGCCTGGCACTCGTAGTAGTTCTCGTATTCCTTCACGTGGTAGAGCACCGTATAATCGGCGTAGGTAGTGGTCGTTCGGCTATGGTTCTGCTCGTTCTTTCGGGTACGCGAACCGTCCGACCAATGCACTTCCGTCCAGGTCTTCCAGCGCTCGGTATGCGAGTCGATAGCCACCTTGTCCGGACGCCACTCGTCGTACTCGCGCACGAACTCTGTCTTGAGGAACTGTACCAACTCCATGCGACGGCATTTCAGACAGCGGTCATGCGGGATATTACCCAGCTTGCGCTCCGCATAAGCAAACACCCAGAAACCGGCGATGATTGGTATGAAGAGGAACAACCACAGGAATCCCCAAACCGTCAACAACGCGCACCATATATACGTCGTCACCAGGGCAATCAGTCCGAACAATGAAGCCACAGCACCGTCGCTCAGGTGATAATAGGTGTAGCGGCAGTAGAGTAGGGCCTCGCATATCAACATCGGCAGCGTACCCATACAGAGCAACCAGATCAAGCCGAACACCAGATAGGCGATTCCTGCAACCCAGTCCCAGAAACCGGCTTCTTTCCATTCCCGCTTGTCGGGCACCTCCGTGTAGTTCTCATAGCCGTTGCTTGCCCATCCTCCGTAGAGCGAAGTCTCGATGATACGCGCAAAGAAATCCGTGTCCACGATGCGTCCCAGTAGCGGCATATACTTGACGATATAGCGGTTATTGCCATAGGCGCGGGTGAATTCATAGCCGATAGCGATGCTATCTTGGTCGTATTCCACGATAGCGTTGTGCATCTTACCGTCCTCAAAATCAATCACTTCAATGTTCGGGAAGAAAGCCTTATAACCCGTCTTCGTCTTCTCGACAAACCATGCGGGACGATACAGTTGATCCGTCTCGGCCAAGCTCTTACCGATATACAGACGCTCGAATTTATCTTTCGTCATGTAGTAGTCACCATCCTGCTTGAGCTGTGTCTTCCTCAGGCTGTCCGGCAGTATTGGACGTATGTCGTTCAGGTCCACCTGTTCCTTCTTGCCGTCTTCCTTCACGATGTTGTATTTCAGGAACGGACGCTTCGGGTTGTATTTGTTCTTCTCCTTTACTATTCCACCCTTCACCGTCACCATGATCGGCAGACTGTCTTTCGTGTCGGCCAGCATCATCGGGAAACCCAGTTCCACGGTCGAGAGCATACCGCGTAGCCCGTCCTTCGTCTGCACCAGCAGACCCGTCGGATGCTGATACGTAGCCTCGATAGCACCCAGATAACTGACGGTGTCACCCTTACGTAGTTTGGCTATCACATCGTCACACGAGGTGGTACGCGTCATCACAATATTGCGGTCAAGCACCAATTGCATCGGATGCTCCACAAACTGTGTCTTCATTGTCAAACGCTGGGTGAGCAAGATGCCACCAAGCACCACGAGCCCAACTATAGTGGCTGCATGCGGTAGTTTGAATGGTTTCATAGGGTTATATAGATAAAATTTTCGGGTGCAAATTTACAACAATTTTTTGATATACGCAAATAATAAAACACAAACAATTTATATATTATATATTTATATATAATATAGTATATCACGCACGTAATATCTGTGAGAAATTAGTGCGTGATAAGTGCGTGATAAGTGGGAGATAAGTACGTTATAAGTGCGTCATTATCGAGGAAGAGAGGAGGTCTCATCCAGGGTAAGTTGACGGTCTCCGTTAGGCAGGGGCACTATCCGTACATACACGGTGTCGGCAGGCAGTAGGGGTTCTATACGCTCAGGCCACTCGATGAAGCAGTAGTTGCCCGAATAGAGATATTCCTCCGCTCCCAGATCCATCGCCTCACGCAGATCTTTCAGTCGATAGCAATCGAAATGATACACCTCGCCCTGGTAGGGTTGTTCCACGTCGTACACATTGACGATGGCAAAGGTCGGACTGTTCACGATATCCATCGACCCCATCTCGGCACACAGTTTTTTGATGAAAGTGGTCTTGCCGGCTCCCATCTGTCCGTCAAAGGCCAACACGCGTCGCTCGCCGAGTTCGCGTAAGAGATCGAGCGCACTAATCGGTTCGCCCTGCTGATTGAGCAACAACAGACCCGATTTTTCATCCATTTTGAGTGTATAAGTAGTCATATATCTGCTTTTTACGTGATTCTCAGAGGGATATTTTTGCCTGAATTTGCTCATAAACCATTGATCCTCTGGTTTTTCCGAGCAATTCCATCCATTCTTCTTTTTTTGCTGCTCTAGCGCGCTTCAACGAACCGAAATGAGTCAGTATTTTCTGCTTTGTAGCAGGCCCAACTCCCTGTAAATCATCCAGTTGACTGTGTATCTGCGCACGGCTGCGCTTCTTTTTGTGGAACGTGATAGCAAATCGGTGCACCTCGTCCTGTATGTTGGTGAGCAGACGGAACACTTCACTCGTCACGGGCATACTGACCTCGACTGGTGGAAAACCGAAAAGCAATGTGTTCGTGCGATGTTTGTCGTTCTTCTTCAGTCCGGCGATGGGGATATGCAGTCCTAATTGGTCTTCCACTGCCTCACGGATAGCATGCATCTGTCCAATACCGCCGTCTGCAATGATCAGGTCCGGCAGCTGTCCACCTTCCTCTATCAAGTGCTGATAGCGACGACGTACCACTTCGCGCATACTGGCATAATCGTCGGATCCATCGGCATTTTTGATTGTAAATCGCTTGTAGTCACTCTTGCTCGGACGAGCCATCCTGTATACTATGCAACCTGCCACCGCATTCTCTCCTTGTATGTTCGAGTTATCAAAACAATCTATCCAGCGGGGGAGTGTAGGGAGTTGCATCAACTGCTGTAACTCGCTCAGGATGCGTACACTACGCTGCTCGGGATTAAGTTTGTCTTCCTGCTTGAGGCGATCGAGTTTATATTGTTTTACGTTCTGCATCGCCAGATCCAGCAGTTTCTTTCTGTCCCCGCTCAGAGCAATATACACATGTAGCGAATCATCAAAAACCTCCGGAATGAACGGAACAATTACCTCCTTCGTCTTGCTCTCCAGTTGCTCGCGTAGCTCCATCATTCCCATCGCAAGAAGTTCCTCTTTCTCTTCTTCCATCTTCCTTTGGTACTCGATCGTCTGTCCTCTAACGATACAACCGTTGTGTACATGTAGCATCGATATATATACACGGTCTTCCTGTTCGTCATAGCCGAACACATCCACATCTTTAGCCGATGAATTCGCGATAACTGTCTTGCTGCGGAACTGCTCCAGTAGCTCCAGTTTATGCTTGATAGCTGCCGCTTCCTCAAATTGCAATTGTTCCGATTTCATCAGCATTTCTTCCTCCAGTTGTCGTCCTATCTCGTGCGCATCGCCTTTGATCAATTTCCTCGCCTGCTCGATCCACTCTCCGTAATGCTCACTACCCGGTCTGTTCTCGCATATACCACAGCAGTTCTTCAGGTGGTATTTCAGGCACACTTTCACCTTCTTTTTTTCGATGGAATCGGCCGAAAGTGGCATCGTACACGTGCGGATCGGATAGAGTTTATGGATCAGTTCCAGCACCATCTCCACCGTGTTGCTGTAGCTGAAAGGGCCGTAGTACTCTCCGGTCTTCTTGTTGATCGTTCTTGTCTTGAAGATGCGAGGATAGGGTTCCCGTGTAATGCAGATGGATGGATACGATTTTCCGTCTTTTAGGAGAATGTTATAATGCGGTTGGTATTGCTTGATCAGGTTGTTCTCCAGCAAGAATGCGTCCTGCTCGCTCTCCACCACCACATACTTTATGTCTGCAATGTGCGCTACCAGTTGACGTGTTTTGGATGACTGATGTTCTTTGCTGAAATAGCTGTTTACCCTTCGATGCAGGTTCTTGGCCTTTCCTACGTAGATAATCTTCCCCTCTTTGTCATAGTACTGGTACACACCCGGACTTTCGGGTATGCGTTTTAATAATAGCGCAATATGATTGTCTTTGGTAGCCATCTGCCGTAGCCATCGGTATTGGGATTATTCGTCCACTTCTATGCCAAATAGGCAATCTACCTCTGCACCCTTCTCTGCTAATATCTTTCGACCTGGAAGACCTTCCAGCTCGATTAGACAGTTCACGTAGATTTTTTTTACGCCTAGTTTGCGGACCAGATCAATCGCAGCAGCCATCGAACCTCCGGTGGCTAAAATATCATCATGCAGGAGCACTACATCCTTCTCGTTCAGCGCGTCCTTATGGATCTGGATCACATCCGTGCCGTACTCTTTGGCATAACTGACCTCTACCGTCTCTGCCGGCAACTTGCCCGGTTTGCGGATGGGCACAAAACCTGCACCAATCTCCATGGCAACCGCCGGAGCTAAGATAAACCCGCGCGATTCAATACCCACCACCTGAGTAATGCCAAGATCTTTATACCTCTTAACAATCTCGTCGCGCATCCATTTTAAACCTTCCGGATTGTCCAATGCGGTAGTGATGTCCTTGAATTGTATGCCCTTGATCGGGAAATCAGGTACATTACGAATGAGTGCTTTAACTTCTTCTGCTGTCATATGTTTGTAGTTTTTTGTGTTCTGTGTTCCACGTGAAACAATTGAAGTAGTTTGCATAGCAAACTAAAATGACTTATCTACCCATCAAAACTAACAATACGCTTACGTCATTCGGGCTCACGCCGGGAATGCGTTGTGCTTCACCAATCGACTTGGGACGGATGCGATTGAGCTTCTGTCTTGCCTCTGTACTCAGACTTTGTACGCTGCTGTAGTCAAATCCGTCGGGGATGCGAATCTGATCGAGTCGCTGCAATTTGTCTGCCTCCATGCGCTCGCGTTTGATATAACCCGCATACTTAATCTGAATTTCGCAACTTTCTAAGCATTCATCGGATATATCCGCCATCTTTTCTTCTAGTTCAGGTAGCACCTCGGCCAGTTTCTTCAGCACTACCTGCGGACGTAAGATCAGGTCTGCTATCTTGCATCCATCGTGCAGGGGTGTACTGCCGATTTGCTCAAGCCAGGTGTCGATCTGGTTCTTATGGATAGTGGTGTTCTGCAAAAAGCCGATGAAATCGGAACAAACTGCTTGTTTTTTGCGTAGGATATTGTATCTGTCTGCGTCTGCCAGTCCTATTTGGTAACTGCGTTCGGTCAGGCGTTCGTCCGCATTATCCTGCCTCAATAGGATGCGGTACTCTGCGCGAGAAGTGAACATACGGTAGGGCTCATCCACACCCTTGTTGACCAAGTCGTCTATCAGCACTCCTATGTAACTCTCGTCCCTGCTCATCGTAAACTCGCTGCCGCCGTGCACGCGGATATGTGCATTCATTCCGGCTACCAGTCCTTGTCCTGCCGCCTCTTCATATCCTGTCGTACCGTTAATCTGGCCTGCAAAAAACAGATTTCCAATCAGTTTTGTCTCCAGTGTATGATGTAGTTGAGTCGGGTCGAAGAAGTCATACTCGATGGCATACCCCGGTCGATAGAGCACTACATCTTCCAGTCCCTTCACGGTCTTGAGGCCCGCCAGTTGTACTTGCCATGGCAGACTGCTGGAAAAGCCGTTGACGTAATACTCATTGCTGTCCACTCCTTCCGGTTCCAGGAAGAGCTGGTGAGCATCTTTGTCCGCAAAAGTGACAATCTTTGTTTCTATGCTCGGGCAATAACGTGGTCCGATACTCTGTATTTGTCCGTTGAAAAGTGGAGAATCTTGTAGTCCTGCACGTAGCGTGTCGTGTGTATGCGGATTGGTGTAGGTGATCCAACATGGCATCTGTTTCAGTCCGCGACGCACACTCGGTAGATACGAGAACTGATGCCATGTGTCATCTCCGTCCTGGCGCACCATCTGATCGAAATGGATAGAACGTGCATCGATGCGGGCTGGCGTACCGGTCTTCATCCGGTCACTCTTAAATCCAAGCCCCACCAGTTGTTCTGTCAGTCCGTGTGAGGCTGGTTCGGAAGTGCGGCCGCCGGGTATCTGCGTCTTGCCGCAGTGCATCAGTCCGTTCAGAAACGTACCGTTGGTCAGTACTACCGCTTGGGCTTGCATCTCAATGCCTAACATCGTGCGTACACCGCATACCTTATTATCTTTGATAATAAGACTGGTTACTATATCTTGCCAGATTTGCAGATTGTCTGTGCCGGAAAGCACTTTGATCCATTCCTCAATAAACCGCTTGCGGTCACTCTGGCTCCGCGGACTCCACATGGCAGGTCCCTTGCTCTGGTTGAGCATGCGAAACTGGATGGCACTCCGATCAGTAACGATAGCCATCTGTCCGCCCAGCGCATCTATTTCGCGTACGATCTGCCCCTTGGCAATGCCTCCCACGGCTGGATTGCAACTCATCTGGGCAATCTTGTTCATATCCATCGTGATGAGCAGGGTACGACTCCCCATACGGGCAGCTGCGCTGGCTGCTTCACAGCCGGCATGGCCGGCTCCTACCACGATGACATCATATCTGAAATCCATATATATTGGCTATTAACTTGGCTTTTTTGCAATTATCGTCCCTTCTTCCGCCATTTCCATATTCCGCTGTGCGAGCCCGATGAAATCGAACGAACTCTCGGAGTGAAGGCGTTCTCCAGATGGTTGGAATAAATGACTGTGTTCGTTTTGGCATCTACCAGCACGCCGATGATATCGAACCGTAATTGTTTCTCTGTTTTCCTGTATTTGATATACGCATTGCCGGCAGCTATCATGCGGCGTTTCTTGTTCTCATCCACATATTCCTCCGGTTTCTTGTCGCCATACAAGGTCGTACGTGCTTTTACTTCGGCGAACACTATCTCATCTTTTCCTTCTGCTATCAGGTCTATCTCCAGATGTCCCATGCGCCAGTTCTTCTCCAGCACCTTGAACCCTTTCCTCTCTAGTATTTGCGCCGCTTCCGACTCACCAAGGATACCTATGGGATTGGTTACAAAACTCATCTCAGTTGCTCCATACGCGCTGCGTCGAGTCGCAGCAGGATAAATAGCAGCATCGTGAATCCCCACAGCGAACTACCGCCGTAACTGAAGAACGGCAGGGGGATTCCAATCACCGGCAGCAGACCCAGCACCATGCCTACATTGATCATCAGGTGGAAGAGGAAGATGCTGGCTACGGCATAGGCATATATCTGGGTGGTGGTATTACGTTGTCGTTCGGCTATGGTGATGAGGCGTAAGATGAAGAAAACATATAGGATCAGTACGCCCAAAGAACCTACAAATCCCCATTCCTCACCTACGGTGCAGAAGATAAAGTCCGTATCCTGTTCCGGTACAAACTGCAGTTTGGTCTGCGTGCCGTTTAGGTATCCCTTTCCGAAGAAACGTCCCGATCCGATGGCTATACGTGCCTGGTTGACGTTATAACCCGCACCGGCAGGGTCTTCCTTCATTCCGAGCAATACCTCTATGCGGATACGCTGGTGGGGCTGAAGCACGCGCGTGAAAACAAAGTCGCAAGCCTGGGTATAACCTATACAAGCGAGGTTGAACAGCGCCACCCATATTAATGCATAGCGACGGAAATAGAAGGCTACCACTGCGGCATATAGACTCAGTGCCACCACGATGCCAATAGACAACCAGCCGAAGGGAACCGACCACCATATGTTGATGAGCAATCCGATACCATATATCACGATCACGCTTCCCGATAAGATGAGTAGTTGCCAGCGGATAGGATGCTCCTTGCAGATGAAATAGATCTCAATACCGATCAGCAAGAGCATACAGCAGAGTGTCCCCACACTACCGGTGCCCAAAGGTAAAGGCACAGCGCCGAAACGAATAGAGAGGATGAAAAGGGCTACGGCGGCCACGCCGCACCATAGCACATATCCGCTCATTCCCTGACGGTAGAATACCAGCAGGAAGGCGGCAAAGACGAGGGCTGAACCGGTCTCTTTCTGAAGTACCATGATGATCAGGGCCGGTACGCCCATCAGAACAAATGGAACGACAAGATCACGCCACGTACGCAGTTTATAGTCGTACTGTCCCATATATTTGGCAATAGCCAGCGCCACGATACACTTGGCAAACTCCGCCGGTTGTATGTTAACCGGTCCGAGTGATATCCAGGACATAGAACCTTTGATGTCTCGGGCCAGAAAGGGCGTGACGAGCAGCAACGCGATCATCAGTCCGTAGGCGATATAGGTCAACACATCGTACGTCTTATAGTCGATGAGCAGCAGTACGATGCCCAGGCTGAGTGAGCCCATGATCCATGCGAACTGTTTTCCTGCACGGTTGGAGAAATCCACGATGCTCGTCTGGTCAAAGGTATAGCTGGCTCCGTAGATATTGAGCCATCCGAAGAAGACCAACCCCAGGAACATCCATATGGTGGGCCAGTCGACGTACTGCCATATGTTACCACTTCTTGACGCCCGCATTCAGTACACTCTCTCCTATACGTTTACGTAAATCTTTCCGTTTGACTTCTCCCGTCAGGTATTGTTCGATCATCATGCTGGCTATTGGGCAAGCCCATGTGGCACCAAAGCCTGCATTCTCCACTACCACAGCAACTGCTATCTGCGGATCTTCCACCGGCGCAAACCCGATGAATATGGCATGGTCACGTCCATGGGAGTTCTGTACCGTACCGGTCTTACCCGCCATGTGTAGCGTGTCCACCGCGTAATGTCGTCCTGTACCGTATATCATCACCCGATGCATACCCTCTTTCACCGCATCGAAATGTTTGCTCTTGATATGCAGATTATGCCGATGAATCCGCATAGAATCGTGCTTGTTCAGGTGGGGCGAGATAAAGTATCCGCCATTGGCAATCGTGGCGGCCTGATTGGCCAATTGCAGGGGGGTGACGAGAATCTCGCCCTGACCGATGCTGAGCGAACGGATCGTAATGGCTTTCCAGCCTGTCTTGCCGTACCAGCGGTCGAAATATTTGGTGCTGGGGATACTACCGGAGGACTGCTCGTTCAGGTCCGTGTCGGTAAACTTCTGTCCCAGACCGAACTCCATGACAGCGTCGCGCCATAGTTCGTAGCGATGACGAAAATCGGCATTGTCTTTGCCGTAGCCGTCTTTCTGCAGCAGGTCGCGGAAGGCGCACCAGAAATAGGGGTTGCAGCTCTGCTCGATAGCCCTATCCAGAGCCACGGGCGAACCGTGATGGTGGGTACACTTGATGGGCGTACTGCCCGGACCGGAACACGGATATAGCGTGTTGGGCGTGATGGCGCCTTGTTCCAGACAAACAAGCGATTGGATGGTCTTGAAGGTCGAACCGGGCGAGTAGGTGGCTTGCGTAGCGCGGTTCATGAGTGGTTTGGTGGGGTCTTTGAGCAGGGTCGTGTAGTTCTTGCTGCGCTCTTTGCCCACCAGCACTTTGGGGTTCCAGGCTGGATTGGATGCCAGCGCCAAGATCTCACCCGTCTTGGGCTCGATAGCTACGGCACTGCCTATCTTGCCGGACAACAACTCTTCTGCCAGCATCTGCAAATGGATATCCAGTGTGGTGTAGAGATCGGTGCCCGCAACGGCTGTCCTGTCCAGTTCGCCGCCTTGATAGCTGCCCTGGATGCGCCCGCGCACATCGCGCATAAGCACTTCTACACCTTTCTCGCCACGCAACTGTTGCTCATAGGTCTTCTCTAGTCCGTCGCGCCCCGAATAGTCACCGCGCGTGTAGTAGGGATCGTTGTCCAGATCGCTTTGGTTGACTTCACCTACCGAACCGAGCACGTGCGCTGCGGCGTTGTAGGTGTAGTCACGTAACGTGCGTTTTTGTATCTGTACGCCGGGGAAGAGGAAGAGTTCTTCTTGCAGCGATGCAATGTCCTCTTTCTTCAGCTGACTCATGAAGACCTGCGGCGTCCAACGGGAATAACCGCGGTTCTTGCGCCGGTCTTTTATCTCCTCTATACGTGTGTTAAATTCCTCCCGACTGATCTTCAGGCAATGGCAGAAAGCCACGGTGTCCCATCCCTCTTTCATCTCGCGCATGATCATCGTCACTTCGTAGATGGGCTGATTAAATACCAGCAGTTCGCCATTACGATCGTACATCAGTCCGCGTGAGGGGTAGATAGTCTGTCTGACCAGGGCGTTGTTGTCCGCTTGGTCTTTGGTGGATTGATCGATCACTTGCAGGAAAAACAATCGTATTACATAGATCAATACTACACCAACAGTAATGCCGCTGATGATATATCTGCGTCTATAATACTGATCGTTAATCATCTGTATTTCAGAATATTATAACCCAATATGACGAGGATTGTAAGCAGGCTGCTGACCAGTGTCTCCAGCACAACAAATCCCACGTGCTGCCAGCTCCACGCTGCTAACATAAATACCGTCAGATGGTGTAGCAGCACTAGGATAACGACGTATTTCGTCATCGCTTCCATGCCCAGGGAGTGCAGACTGAGTTGTTCGTTCAGTCGGTCAGTCTCGTTGATCAGGGCACTCAGTATATACGGTCGTACGTACATCAGCAGAATGCATGCACTTGTGTGGACTCCCAGTGAATTGCAGAAGATATCCATGATCAGGCCGGCCGTTGCACCAATCAGCATGTCGCTGATATGCGGCAGGGTGATTGGCATCATCATCAGGCAGAGTATATAGATGTAGGGATGGCATACGCCCAGCAGTTGAAGTTGGTCGAAGAGAAGTACCTGCAGCACCATCACCACGGCATACCGTATTATCTGTTTAGTCCAATCCATCCAACAACTCCTCTATTTGAATTTGATCTGCATTATGAATCACTTCCACATATTTCAACCGCTTAAAATTGGTGCTGAGGCGAATATGTATCGTGTAGTATGAATCACCCTCGTGCAACACGCTGCTTTCTACGATTCCAACGGGTATTCCTTCGGGGAAAATCGGACTGAGTCCGCTCGTCACGATGGTATCTCCGGTATTGACCACCATATGGGCGGCTACATCCGTAAGCAGGGCGAACCGACTGTCTTTGCCATCCCATTGCAACGTACCGATATAGTCGTTTTTGAGGAATCGGCAACTCAGGTTCATCATGGTGTTGATGATCGGCATTACCACGCTGTAGTGGGTGCCTACGGTGCGCACCACGCCCACGACGCCGTTCTCGTTGCGCACGCCTTGCCCGCGTTGGATACCGTCGTCTGTTCCACAGTTGATCGTCAGGTAGTTATGCAGTCGGTCGGTGGTCATCTGCACCACTTTGGCTGACTGGTATTGAATGATCTCCGCACCTTCGGCCTGAGCCAATTGATTGCGCAGAGCGGCATTCTCCATCGCCAGCTGGTCGTTCTGTTGGCGCAAATGAAAATAACCGGTTATCTCGCTTACTGTCTCATATTGCCATGCCACCATCCGGTTGGCTGTGCTCAGCACGCTGCTGCGTGGAGCGGCGTGATTATAGACGATAAGCAAAAAGGCAGCAACTTCCAGGAGCACAAACACCAGGAAGTTGCTATATCGCAGCAGTATTTTCAGTAGGTTCTGCATGCCGTTGACCGGTTGTTATCAACGGATGAGGAAACCGAAGTTATTCACATTCTTCAGCGCGATACCTGTACCGCGTGCCACGGAGTGCAACGGATCGTCTGCCACGTGGAACGGTATAGTGATCTTGTCTGTCAGACGTTTGGCCAGGCCGTGCAGCAGCGCGCCACCACCGGTCAGATAGATACCACGCTTCACGATATCGGAGTACAACTCGGGCGGCGTCGACTCGAGGGCCTGCAGGATAGCGCCTTCTATCTTGCTCACGCTCTTCTCCAGACAGTGGGAGATCTCCTGATAGCTGACGGGCACCGACATAGGCAGCGCAGTCACCTTGTTCGGACCTACCACCACGAAATCTTCCGGTGCATCCTCCAGTTCGGGCAGGGCGGAACCTACCTGAATCTTGATACGCTCTGCGGTTGGCTCGTCAATACGCAAGTTGTGCATGCGACCCATATATTCGATGATGTCCTGGTTGAAGTCGTCACCGGCAATCTTGATGGACTTGTTACTTACGATTCCACCGAGAGAAATGACGGCTATCTCTGTCGTACCACCACCTATATCTACGATCATGCATCCTTCCGGACTCTCCACGTCAATACCTATACCGATAGCGGCAGCCATCGGCTCGTAGATCATGTAGATGTCGCGTCCTCCTGCGTGCTCCGAACTGTCGCGCACGGCACGGATCTCCACTTCGGTCGAACCTGAAGGAATACATACCACCATGCGGATGGAGGGGGTGAACAGACGTGTCTGCTTCGGAATCATGCGAATCATGCCGCGAATCATCATCTCGCAGGCATAGAAATCTGCAATCACACCGTCGCGCAACGGACGGACTGTGCGGATCATACTACCGCCCTTACCGATCATCTGTTGCGCCTTACGGCCTACTGCCACCATTTTGTTGTCTGCCATCGAAATAGCAACCACTGAAGGCTCGTCCACTACCATCTTATCATCACACATGATGATGGTGTTGGCCGTTCCCAGGTCGATGGCAATCTCTTGAGTAAAAGAAAAAAGTCCCATTGTTGTATATCGTTTTTTATATTATTATCGGTCGTGATGGCTGTTCGCGAAAGCGCATACTTCGCAAAATAGCGCACAAAATTACTACTTTTTTTTCATATATGCAAGCGCGCGCATTACTTTTTTGAAAAATGATACACGGCGCCCCGATTTTTGTATTCTCGAACCGCCGTGTGTGCGAAGAGACGTTTTCTGACAGAAAAACGCTAAATTCTTCCGATTTCAACGGATAAAATTCATGGATTGCCGTGCCTCGTAAATCGGCTTTTCCTGGCCTTCCATAGCCTTGAGCATTCTCACCATGTTTATCGCCAGCGATCGCATGGTCTGCATTCCTTCTTGATCCAAGGCTGCTTCTCCTGCATCGCGACCATAAACGATATTCCAATATTGCGAGGTTACCAGCGGCATATGTAGTATCTGGAACGGCATGACGAGGCTCTGCAGCGCAGCTGTGGCACCACCGCGACGACAGACAGCCACTGCTGCGGCTGGTTTGCCGGTGAAGTAGGCTCCGCCCGAGTAGAGCGCGCGCTGGATCAGCGACAGCAGCCCGCCGTTAGGCTGACCGTAATACACCGGAGAACCGATGATCAGGGCGTCGGCCTCTTTCATCTTCTCCGACACGCGGTTGCATAAATCGTCATCGAAGACGCAGCGGTTCTCGTTTTTTGTTTTGCAGGAATTGCAGGCAATACAACTGCGGACGGGCTGCGTACCGAGTTGTACGATCTCTGCCGCCACACCGGCTTTCTCCAGTTCCTTGGCCGCTTCATTCAGCGCCAGGTACGTATTTCCCGCCTTCCGCGGACTTCCGTTAATCAAAAGTACTTTCATGTTTGTTTTTATGGTTTTTCGGCGTTCTCCAAATAGGGATATCTTGTTGCAAGACTGCGCAAAAGTACAACAATTTTTTCATATATGCAAGCGCGCGCAATGATTTTCTGGTTTTTTGTTTACGCGCGGGCAGGCTCGATGGCTTTTTTCTCCTCTTGTATCTACCCGTTTCCCGCCTCTCGCAGAAGCATCATCCGTACAAACACCGGAAACATCCCGTAAACCACTGTCGGCTTGCCTTTTGTCTGGAATAATGGCTCCGGATGGCCGTCAAACTGTGCATTCCATCGAGCGCGCAATTCCGCATATCGCGGATGGCTCTTGTCTTTGATGATCACGCTCGCTGCCGCACACGCCGCCTTCCATTTCTCGGCCTGAGCTGCCTCTGCCGCCGTCCGCGGACACTTCGAATAATCCCGCTTCTCCTTCATGTATGCTTCCTGCGGACCGGTCTTGATCACCTTTCCGCTGTCGCTCTTGTAGTGTTTCACGCGCATCACTACTCGCGTCTTACTGTTCAACTTGCCGTTTAACTCTTCGATTCCGGCACTCAATTTTGCTTTGGACATACGCTGTTTCCCTTCAATTGTTGGCTCAATATTGACGAAATGTTGAATGATTATTCACCCGATCTTTAGATATTATTTAATAATTATTTAGCGATACTTTAGTAATCCCTTAGTCGTTTCTATACGATTTCCGCAAAAATCATGCCGTTTCTTAGTGTTTTTATACTATATATATACTATGTATATATATACATAGTGTTTGCGTTTTTTCTATTTGCATATATCAAAAATTTTCACTACCTTTGCGCTGGAATTCAAAAAATCGAGCCATGAATCATCGCGTAATTGGAATAGGAGAAACGGTGCTGGATATTCTTTTCAAGAATGATCAGCCGCAAAAAGCAGTTCCGGGCGGCTCAACTTTCAATAGTGTCGTATCCTTGGGACGGGCCGGAGTGCCGTGCGCCATTGTTACGGAGACGGGCGGAGATCACATCGGCGATATGATTTGTAAGTTTTTGCGCGACAACGGAGTGTCTGATCAGTTTGTCTGCCGCCACAATGGCACGAAATCGCATATCACACTTGCCTTCCTCAACGAACACAACGATGCCCAATATACGTTCTACAAAGATCACGCTACAGCGTTGTTGGATGAGCAACTTCCTGCGATTCAATCGAGCGATATAGTCCTCTTCGGTTCCTTCTTTGCCATCAATCCTGTGCTTCGTCCTGTGGTCGGCCGGCTGCTCCGCGAGGCGCACAAGGCTGGCGCGTGGCTCTATTATGACATCAACTTCCGCAAAAGTCACATATCCGACATCCCCGTCGTCCTGCCGAATATTGAGGAAAACATGAGTCTGGCAAGTATTGTACGCGGTTCTAAAGAGGACTTCGAATATCTCTACGACCTCCACGATAGCGATGCTATCTACGAGAAAGTGAGACCTTTCTGCGAGACCTTCATCCTCACCGACGGAGCTCGTTCGATCCGTGTCTATACGCCCGGAGGATGTGAGATTTATCCGGTCAAACCGATAGAAACGGTCAGTACCGTGGGTGCGGGCGATAACTTCAATGCCGGTTATATCTACGCTATGATGCAAGGCGAGAATAATCAGTCCGCACGCATCGCTATGGCGCAGCGTTGGAGTCAGGATGTCTGTCGGCAGATCGGAAATAATATCAGCGATGACTTAGTCGCTTGGCTGAAGCAAAACACCGCCCTATAAATGAACAAAGCAGATCAATACGAGTCCCTTCTTCCGCAACTCGACGCACTTGTCTCCGGCGAGACGGATCTCATCGCCAACATGGCGAATGTCGTTGCTGCCATCCATCAAACCTTCCATTTCTGGTGGACGGGTTTTTATCTGGTCAAGGAAAAAGATAAGTCGCCAATCACAAATGACCAATCACAAATGACCAACGAGTTGGTCTTGGGTCCCTTCCAAGGACCGATCGCTTGCACCCGTATCCCCTTCGGAAAAGGTGTTTGCGGCACCGCGTGGAAAAACGGCGAGACGCTCATCGTCCCGGATGTCCATCTGTTCCCCGGACATATTGCCTGTTCCTCTGAGTCGAATAGCGAGATCGTGGTTCCTATCCGCCACAATGGAGAGATCATCGCCGTCCTTGACATCGACAGCAAAGACTACAATACCTTCGATGCCATTGACCGTCAGTACCTGGAGCAGATAAGTCTCTTTGCAAAATAAAGTTTCTTTTTCAAATAAAAAGATGCAAATATTTGCATATATGCCAAATATTTTGTATCTTTGCAGCGTTTTTGGTTGGTGAGGGTGAATGGTAGCAAAAAAAGAAGCACCTACAACCTGTGTAAGTGCCTCGCGCTCCCTCTAGGACTTGAACCTAGGACCCCCTGATTAACAGTCAGATGCTCTAACCGACTGAGCTAAGGAAGCTTGTAGAATTGCCTCGTTTTTCGAAAGCGGGTGCAAAAGTACTGCTTTTTTATGACATGTGCAAATTTTTTCGCAAAAAAATGCATTAGGAAGTAAAGTTTTTTGAAAATTAACCCATTTTTGACATAAAAAAGAGCAAAATGAAGAAGGTTTTAGGACTTGGTAATGCGCTAACGGACATCCTCTTGCAGGTGAGTGAGGATGATCTGCGTGAACTTGGTTTTCCGAAAGGTAGTATGAACCTCATCACAATGAAGCAGGCGGAGGAGATACAATTCCGCTTCGCCTCTGTGCGTAAACGCATGGTGGCAGGTGGTTCCGCCAGCAACACGATCAACACCATTGCCGCTCTGGGGGGCAAGGCGGCCTTTATCGGCAAGATTGGAAACGACGAGGTGGGAGATTTCTACCGCGAGGATATGGTCAAGAATGGTGTCAAACCTATCTTGCTGCTCAGCCAGAGTGCGATGTCCGGTTGTTCGATCGTGCTGATCACGCCTGATGGTGAGCGTACGTTTGCCACGTATCTGGGTGCTGCGGCTGAGTTGTGCGCCGATGATATACAGAAAGACGCCTTCAATGGATATGATATCTTCCATATTGAAGGATACCTGGTACAGAATCATGAACTCATAGAGAAAGCCATCCGTCTGGCCAAAGAGGCAGGGTGTATGATCTCGCTGGACTTGGCTTCCTACAATGTGATTAATGAGAACCACGCCTTCCTCAAGGGATTGGTGAAGCAATATGTGGACATTGTCTTTGCCAACGAGGACGAGTCGTTTGCCTATACGCATCTTAATCCGCAGGAAGCCGTGCAGATGATTGCCGAGCAATGCGACATAGCGGTAGTGAAGGTGGGTAAGAACGGTTCGTACGTACAGCAGGGTAGTACTCGCCATCATATTGGTGCCATCACTACCAGTTGTACCGATTCCACCGGAGCAGGTGACCTTTTTGCAGGTGGTTTTCTGCATGCGTTGAGTGACGGATTTGACATCCGTCGTTGTGCGGAGATCGGCACGATTGCTGCCGGACGTGTCGTAGAGATAGTCGGTACCAAACTGAGTGAGGAAACCTGGGATGAGATACGTCGTATATGTGCGCTCTACCGCGGTTTCTTGCAGAAATATGACAGACAATAATCGTTGTTTCCGATAAATCTCCTTTTTTATATGAAATTCTTTTACGTTCTCTATCAATACCTGATCGCATGGCCGTTGTTGGTGCTGCTGACTGCGTTCACGGCTTTCTTCACCATCTGCACTGTTCGTTGGCGTAATGCGGAGTGGGTGCACAAGGAGCAGCAGTTCTGGTCGCGCTCGTTCTTCTGGCTGATGTTCTTGCCCGTTTCTGTGGATGGTGCTGAACATATCCGGCCCGGTCAGAGTTATGTGTTTGTGGCGAACCATCAGTCGATGTTTGATGTGTGGTTGGTGTACGGTTGGTTGCCGGTGATCTTCAAATGGCTGATGAAGGCGGAGTTGCGCAAGGTGCCGTTTATCGGTTCCGGTTGCAAGGCTGCCGGACACATCTTCGTGGAGCGCAGAAATGCCAAGGCGGCGATGGAGAGCCTGAAGGAAGTGGAAAAGCAGTTGACAGGCGGTGTATGCACAGTCATCTTCCCGGAAGGAACACGTAGCCTGAATGGGGAGTTGGGACGCTTCAAGAGAGGTGCTTTCCAGATAGCTATCGATTTGGGACTGCCGGTTATCCCCCTGTCCCTCAGTGGCTGTTTTGATGTAATGCCGAAGGGCGCATTGGCCGTACGCAGGCATAGCGTACATATGCATATCGGTGAACCTATCGACCTGAAACAATATTCGGATCCGAATGATGCGATCGAGGCAGTGCGTAGTGCTGTGGCTGCAGGAATCAGAAAATAGAACATGCTGTTCAGTCAGGTTATAGGTCAAGACGCCATCAAGCGTCAGTTGCGTCTCTCCGCACGCGAGGGGCGCATACCTCATGCGCAACTGCTGGCGGGAAAAGCCGGCATTGGAAAGTTGCACCTGGCATTGGCCTACGCGCAATATCTCAATTGTCCGCACCGTACGGATGAGGACAGTTGCGGGCAGTGCCCCACTTGTCTGCAATATCAGAAGCTGCAACACCCGGATCTGCATTTCGTCTTTCCTATTGTCAAGACCGATGCTGGTGATACATGCGATGCCTTTATGGAGCCATGGCGTGAGATGATTCTTGAGCATGGCTATTTTGATCTGGAGGACTGGTATAGCCAGTTAGGAGTGGAGACAAAGCAGGGCCTGATCTATGAGAAAGAGAGCAGTGAGATATTGCGGAAACTCAGTCTGAAATCTTTTGGTGACGGCTATAAGGTGATGATCATCTGGCAACCGGAGAAGATGAATGCCGCCTGTGCCAACAAACTGCTCAAATTGCTGGAAGAGCCGGCTCCGCGTACAGTCTTTCTGCTGGTGAGCGAGCATCCCGAGCAGTTGCTGTCAACGATTCAGTCGCGTGTGCAGTTGATCCGCGTACCTTCCTTGCCCACCGAGACGATAGCTGCCGAGTTGCAGAAAGAGGGAGTCGCTCCGCAGGAAGCGCAATCCATAGCGCGCATCGCTAACGGTAGTTATCTGCAGGCGCAGAAGAAAGCCCGTCAGACTGAAGAGGACCAGCAAGAATTACACGATTTCATCGAACTTTTTCGTGACGCATATACCGTCGGTGTGATCAGTGACCCGCAGAAGAAATACGAGTCGCTGGGGCGCTTGCGTCAGTGGAGTTACGAGATGGCGGATAGCAAGGTGGGCCGGGAGAAGCAGAAGCATTTTCTTCAGTATGCCCAGCAGCAGCTACGCGAGAATTATATCCGCAATTATGCGCAGGAGCAACTCAATTATCAGTTGCCGGCGGAGCATGATTTCTCTGATCGCTTCGCGCCTTTTATACACGATGGTAATGTAGAGCAGATCATGAATCAGTTGGCATTGGCCGAGCGGCAGATTGAGCAAAACGGGAATGCAAAGATGATCTTCTTTGATCTGTGCCTGCAGATGATAGTATTGATTAAACAAAAGAAAGCATGAAAAAATATACTTTAGGAACTGGGCATAATGAATTGGGAGCAGCAGCTACCAAATGCAACTCTATGCACATGCTGCCTGTCAGCGACTGGTTGAGTGATGTGCAGGAGAATACGCAGCTGACCGACCTGATAGAAGTGCAGTTTAAGAACACGCGCAAAGGTTATTTCCATAATAGTCAGCACCTGCCGTTAGAGAAGGGAGTGAGTGTCGTCGTAGAAGCCAATCCCGGACAAGATCTGGGAGAGGTGGTACTGACGGGCAAATTGGTTGAGCTGCAGATGAAGAAGAACAATATCGAGTCCTCTCGCTATGAAGTGCGTCAGGTGGTGCGTATTGCTACGGAGGAGGACTTCGAGAGGGCGCGTCAGGCACATGCACGCGAGCAAGAAACGATGATCAAAGCACGCCAACTGGCTAAGTCCTTAGGATTGGAGATGAAGATAGGTGATGTGGAGTATCAGGGGGATGGTACGAAAGCTATTTTCTATTATATTGCCGACGGGCGTGTGGATTTCCGCCAACTGATTAAGGTGTATGCCGAGACCTTCCGTATCCGTGTGGAGATGAAGCAGATCGGTGCGCGGCAGGAAGCCGGTCGAATAGGGGGAACGGGTCCGTGCGGAAGAGAACTCTGCTGCTCTACGTGGATGATGAATTTCTCGTCGGTAGGAACAGGGGCTGCGCGATTGCAGAATATATCTCCCAATCCGCAGAAACTGGCAGGCATGTGTGCCAAACTGAAGTGCTGTCTCAACTATGAGGTGCCAGTATATGAGGATGCGTCCAAGCTGCTGCCGTCTCGTCACATCGAGTTGGAAACGAAGGATGCCACGTGGTATTTCTTCTCGTCCGATCCTCTGGCCGGCCTTGTGACGTATTCCTCCGATCCGCAACACGCGGGTAATCTGACGACGCTGAGTGCCGCTCGCGCACATGAGATCATCGCTATGAACAAGCGAGGAGAGAAACCCGATACACTGGAGGGCGCACGCGCTATTCCTACGGAGTTGGGCTATCAGACCGGTCATGGGGATGTGACGCGTTTTGACAAGAAGAAAAAATCGTTCGAGGGTAATAGAGATAAGAAAAAACACCATAGACGATGAAACGACTTCTTCCTATATTGTTCATTGCAGGCGCAGCATTGCTGACAGCCTGTTCCGGTGATATCGTCTATAGCCGGTTCTATCCGATAACCTATGCGGATGGCGTGACCTCTCTGTCGCAAGAGTGGCACCAGGATTCGGTAGTGCGATTTGTCATTCCGATTGCAGATACTACAGTGGATTATCGTACGATTGTCTATGTGCGGCATACGGAGCGCTATCCTTATCAGAATATGTGGCTGTTTGTGGATGACGGCCTGCGGCGAGACACCATTGAGTTTTATCTGGCGGACGATCGCGGACAGTGGTTGGGTGACACGCATAATGGTGTGATGGAGATGCCTGTTCTCCTGGATGAAAACAGACATTTCACTGATACAGGCATGTATGAACTGCGCATCATGCATGGGATGCGCGACACACTGCTTAGAGGTATATCCGACGTAGGTCTGGAGGTGATACGCAACAGCAAAGAATAGATTACGCTCATGGGCAAGAATAAGCTGAAGAAGTTCGCAGAGATGCAGACATTTGACAATGTCTTCCAACCGCCGTACGAGAAGAAGATGGCGGGCAGATGGCGTGAACTTTTTTTTGGGAATGACCATCCGATTGTGCTTGAATTGGGCTGTGGTCGCGGAGAGTACACCGTAGGACTGGCCAAGAAATATCCGGAGAAGAACTTCATCGGTGTGGATATCAAAGGTGCACGGATGTGGGCCGGTGCCAAACAGGCTGTGCAGGAAGGGCTGCGGAATGTTGCCTTCCTGAGAACCAACATTGAGTTCATTCCTACTTTCTTTGCAGCAGACGAGGTGGATGAAATATGGATCACCTTCTGCGATCCGCAGATGAAGAAGGCAACTAAACGACTGACCAGTACGTGGTTCATGCAGCGCTATCAGCAAATCATCCGCGAGAACGGACTAATCCACCTGAAGACAGACAGTCCGTTTCTATATACCTACACCACGGAAATGCTGCGCCTGAATGCGTATAAGGTGATATGCAATACGCAGGATTTATACGGTGAAACCGAAGAAAATGCATTGTTTGCTGATGCACGTTCTCTCCAGACGCATTATGAGAAACAATGGTTGGACAGAGGACTGAGCATCAAGTATATCGAATGGCAACTTGCGCATAGACAAGAATGGCAGGAACCTACGATCGAGATTGAGAAAGACACCTATCGTTCGTATGGACGCAATTATATATCCAATCAACCATGAAACCTATTATTTCTGTCATCGGTGGAGCGAATGTAGATCTGTCTGCCACGTTGACTGACGCATTCATTGCTGCTGATTCCAATCCTGGGCATATCCAGATCGGCTATGGCGGTGTAGCACGTAATATGGCGCACAATTTGGCCTTGCTGGGTGCACAAGTACAGTTGCTTACTATCTTTGGTGGTGACTTGTTCGGAGGATTGCTGATGGACTATTGCAAGCAGCAAGGCATTGATCTGCGTTTGTCGGATCAGGTATCAACCGAACGTTCCGGAGTGTATCTTTGCATCAATAATCACGGCGGCGAGATGATTGCCGCGGTAGCTGACACCGAAGCAGTGCGGCTGATCACGCCTGAATGGCTCAGCAAGCGCGTGGGTGAGATCAACCATTCGGATTACTTGGTGGCAGACACCAACATCACCGAAGATGCAATCCGCTGGCTGATGGAGAATAGTACGGTGCCTCTCTTTGTGGACGGCGTGAGCAGTACGAAGGCCCACCGCGTGGTGAATGCTCTCCGTAAATGTAAACTGCCCTATCTGCATACTCTCAAGCTCAACCTGAAGGAAGCACTCTCAGTGACGCAGACAGCCACTTATGGCGAGGCGGCGCAACGATTGCTGGACTTGGGCGTAGCGCATGTATATATCACGCTGGGAAGCGAGGGTGTCTATTGTCGTAATGCAGCCGAAGAGTGGCTCTTTCCTGCGCTGCCCGGAGATGTGGTGAACACTACCGGTGCGGGGGATGCATTCCTTTCGGGAGTCGTGATTGCCCATGCGCGCGGCATCGACTTCCCCCAGACGGCACAGTACGGACTGATGGCAGCACGGGCCACACTGATGAGTCCTAAAGCGGTTAATCCCGAGATTGCTAATATATTGTTATAAGTATGAATAAGTATCTTTCTATCTCGCCCGAAGTAGCAAAAGCGCTGGCAGAGGGCAAACCGGTGGTAGCACTTGAGTCCACCATCATCAGTCATGGCATGCCTTATCCCCAGAATGTGGAGACGGCGTTGCGAGTGGAGCAGACAATCCGTGAGAACGGGGCGGTGCCGGCTACGATCGCCATCATCGGCGGCCGACTGAAGGCCGGTTGTACACCGGAGGAAATAGAGTATCTTGGTAAGAAAGGTCCGGCTGTCATCAAGGCCTCTCGCCGCGACCTGCCGGTGCTGCTGGCTCGCAAAGAGGACGGTGCCACTACGGTCACTACGACGATGATCATTGCCGCGATGGCAGGCATCAAAGTGTTCGCTACGGGTGGTATCGGTGGCGTGCATCGCGGTGCGCAACACACCTTCGATATTTCCGCTGACCTCGAAGAGTTGGCACAAACGCCGGTGATGGTCATTTGCGCCGGTGCCAAGTCGATTCTCGATTTAGGTTTGACCTTGGAATATCTGGAGACCAAGGGAGTGCCTGTCATCGGTTATCAGACGGATGAACTCCCGGCTTTCTATACGCGTCACAGCGGCTTCGGGGTGGACTATCGCATTGATACGCCCGAGGAACTGGCGTCAGTATTTGAGGCTAAGATAGCCAGTGGATTGAAGGGCGGAATGCTGGTTACCAATCCTATCCCCGAGGAGTACTCCATGCCCAAAGAGGTGATTGATTGTGCTATCGAACATGCCTTGCATGAGGCCGCTGAGGCTGGCATTCACGGCAAACAGTGTACGCCGTTCCTGCTGGCGAAAGTGAAAGATCTGACGGGTGGCGATAGCTTGGCAGCGAATATCCAGTTGGTGCTCAATAATGCCCGTCTGGCCGCCAAGACGGCTGCGGCTATGAGCAAAGCCTAACTACCGACTCCAGATCCATCTGCATCTGCGGAAAGTCCGATAGATAGCGTTCTTCGGTCTCAGCGATGAAGATGTTCCAGTCGATACGAACCTGCTCTTTGTAAGAGAAGGGCACACACACTACAGCCTCCGCTTCTTGGGCGGAGGCTGTAGTATGTATATCCTCTATCGTTTGCATCGTCACGCGTTCCTGCAGTGCGCAGATGAACTGCTTCAGCACTTGATTTGCTGCAGAGAGGCCGCTGACGCGCAGACGTATGGCAAACAGTTGGGGTGTCACTGTTGTTGCAGATAATCATGCATTGCGGCAGCCGCTTTGCGTCCGTCGCTCATAGCCAAGATGACGGTGGCACCGCCGCGGGTAATGTCGCCGCCGGCGAAGATAGTAGGAATAGACGATTGCATGCCTTCATTCACCACAATCGTACCTTTTCGGCTAATCCCCAGTCCTTCTACCGAAGAGGGAATAAGCGGGTTGGGCGATACACCTACTGCCACGATGACCAGATCTACAGGGATGATGACGGTCTTGCCTTCAACAGGCACAGGACTGCGACGCCCGCTTTCGTCTGGTTCACCTAGTTCCATCACCTGGAGCACAGCTTCACACACGCGGCCGTTCTCGTCTGCATGGTACTCAATGGGATTGTGCAGCGTCATAAACTCGATACCTTCCTGCTTGGCGTGATGCACCTCCTCGATACGCGCCGGCATCTCTTCTTCGCTACGGCGATAGATGATCATGGCATGCTCTGCACCGAGGCGTTTGGCTGTACGCACGGCATCCATCGCCGTGTTACCACCACCGATGACGGCCACGTTCTTTCCGCTTAGCAACGGCGTGTCGGTAGCAGGATTGCTGGCGTCCATCAGGTTTACGCGCGTCAGGTATTCGTTACACGAGAGGACACCGTTCAGGTTCTCTCCCGGGATGTTCATGAAGCGCGGCAGACCTGCTCCGGAACCTACGAAGATACCTTTGAACCCTTGTTCCTCCAACTCCTGCACACTAATAGTCTTGCCTATGATGGTGTCGGCATGGAACTGCACACCCAACGAACGCAGGCCGTCTATCTCAATATCCACAATGCGGTTGGGCAGACGGAACTCAGGAATACCGTATTTGAGTACACCACCTATCTCATGCAGTGCTTCGAATACATGCACTTCATAGCCGTATTTGGCAGCATCGCCAGCGAAAGTCAGGCCGGCAGGACCAGAGCCCACGACAGCGATTTTATCGCCTTTCGTGGATTGGTGATTGGTGATTTGTGATTGGTGATTGTTCGCGTAGTCCGCACAGAAACGCTCGAGGTAACCTATCGCTACAGCGGGGTGCTTCATCTTCAGGTGGATACAGTTGGCCTCACATTGCTTCTCTTGCGGGCAAACACGTCCGCAGACTGCGGGCAGCGACGAACTCTCCTTGATGACAGATGCTGCACCGAGCACATCTCCGATCTCAAGTTTCTTGATGAAACCGGGGATGTTGATGTTGACCGGACATCCCTGCACGCAGGTGGGGTTCTTGCAGTTCAGGCAGCGGTGCGCCTCGGTGACGGCCTGCTCGAACGTGAGGCCTTGATTCACCTCTTCGTGCAACGATTTGACGCGCACTTCCGGACGTAACTCAGGCATCTGAACGCGTGGGATAGCCACACGGTCTTTCGGCAGCCCATCAAACGGTGCTACTGGAGACACCGTCACATCATTGAGCGGCTTAGCCGCGCTCATTTCATCATTGAGCTCGCATTGCGAGCGCTCATTATATTTCTCCATAGCTTCAGTCTCCTCTGCGCGGTAGGACTTCATGCGGCTGAGCATCTCGTTCCAATCGACAGCATGCGCATCGAATTCGGGGCCGTCTACGCAGACAAACTTGGTCTGCCCGCCTACCGTCACACGGCACGCACCGCACATGCCGGTACCGTCCACCATAATGGTGTTGAGGCTGGCCTCGGTGGGGATATTATATTTGGCAGTGGTGAGAGCCACGAACTTCATCATGATGGCCGGACCGATGGTGACACACTTGTTGACGGTCTCGCGTTGGATGACCTGCTCTACACCTACAGTGACTACGCCTTGCTGTCCTGCCGAACCGTCATCGGTCATGATGATGACCTCGTCCGACCATTGGGCCAACTCATCCTGCAGGATAAGCAGATCTTTGTTGCGCGCCGCAAGCACTGTGATGACGCGGTTGCCTGCTTTCTTGAGAGCTTCAGCGATAGGCAGCATCGGTGCTGCACCTACGCCGCCGCAGGCACATACGACTGTACCGTAATTCTCGATGCGTGTGGCGCGTCCGAGTGGTCCGACTACATCGTGGATGGTGTCACCCGGGTTAAGCGCTAGCAGTTTGTGGGTGCTGACACCTATCTGCTGCACCACAAGGGTGATTGTGCCTTGCTCTTTGTCCGCAGCGGCGATGGTCAATGGCACACGCTCTGAGTTAGCGTCCACGCGGATGATGACGAAATGACCGGCACGACGGCTACGTGCGATGAGCGGAGCTTCTACCACCAGTTCTGCTACGTTTTCCGAGAAGAAACGTTTGGAGATAATCTTATTCATAATGCTTATCTTTCTATTTCAGACTGCAAAGTTACTGCTTTTTTTTTATCTGTGCAACATTTTCTGTAAAATTCTGCCAAATACTCTTGTTCCGGTTGTCCCGGTGTAGGAATCATTTCGGTGCGCCCAAGCAGGTCGAGTGCATGCAGATCCATGATGGTGGAATAGCCCGAACGGGCTATGATACGCTTGGCGTTCAGGAGGGCAGCCACCAGTTCACTGTCGCTCATGGACGGCACGATTGTGATATTCGCTTGTCGAATACGGGTGTTGGGACGGCCGACCAGGCCTTGTATGATGAGCACTTTTTCCTGTGTGTCGGCAAAGCGCTTGCGCAGGTCTTGCTCCAGCATGGTACGTTGCGGTTCGAGTCCGCTCAGTACAGCCACCACGTCGTATGGTGGGGTGGATTGGAGTGAAAGGTTCGTATTGGCGAAACGGCTCAGCGGGCCAATAAAGGTGATTGGTGAATGGTCAAAAGTGAACGTTGGATGACTCAGTTCTCCGGCCAGGCTATGATGGAAATCTTCATAGTCGGGTACCCAGACCTTATCATAGCGCGCGTATATATGCGCATGCAAGCGCGACGCGATGCCTTCAGCCCACCGCCATCCTTTGGGCAGGAAGATATGTAGTTGATGGGTGATATAGATACACTCTGCTGAGTGGTTGTAGAGTCCGAAACGGTTGTCTGACACCACGCGGTCGATTCGTTCTTCGTGCAGCAGTGCCCGCAACATCAGATGATCCTTGACGGCCCAAGCGATGAGTCGCGGCAGGGCGCGAAGCATAGGCCACACTTGTCTGGAGCGTCGGCTGTAACGCAGTTGTAGCGGGGCAAGACAGACATAGCGCAATGAGGGGAAATGTCGGCGGAGTAGTGTTAGGCTGTCGCCGTCACCACCGAGGATAACCTCGTGTCCTTCGTCCAGAAAACGATGGATAAGCGGGATACATCGGCTGGCATGACCCAGTCCCCAGTTGAGTGGTGCGACGAGTATCTTCATGCAGAGATCTGTATGTTGAATCCTTCGGCGAGAAGGGGTGCCGCGATGCGTTGCATCTCTTCGAGACTGATCTTCTCCAGATGTTCCTCAGGCGTCTTCCGATCGATGACATAGATCATGATCTGCTTCGGGCGCAAGTGGCGCACAGCGGCGTACCATGCCTCCAGTTCGGCCGGTGTGGTATTGTCGATCGGTTGCCCGTCATGTTCGCCACGCAGGAAGCAGGTCTGCAGGATGAAGTCGCCCCGGAATGTCTCGAGCCACCGGATGAGTGTGGCGACGTCGAGAGCAGAGTTGACCGGCAGGTCGATGCGGCGCATCATGGTGTCGGTGGCAGCATCCAGCTTGAGGATGCGGTTGTCGCAGAGGCGTAGCGCTTCGACCACATCGGGACGTCCGAGTTGGGTGGAGTTGCTTAGTACGCTGACTTTCGCTTGCGGACAGTAATGGTCACGGAGTGTGCAAGTGTCGCGGATGATACCAAGGAAGTCCGGATGAAGCGTTGGTTCTCCATTGCCGGAGAACGTGATGACATCCAGTTGTGTACCTTCCTGCTGCAGGGCTTGCAGTTTGGTCTCCAGCGCAGTGCGCACCTCATCGCGTGTAGGTAGAACAGGGTGACTGACCGGTTGATTCCATCCGCACTCGCAATAGACGCAGTTGAACGTACAGAGCTTATGCGCAAGCGGCATCAGTTCCATGCCCAGACTGGTGCCCAGGCGGCGACTGTGGATCGGACCATATGCAATGCTGTCGAATAGCATGATCAGATGGTGATAATACGGTTACCCAGTTGACGGCAGATCTCGTTCTTGCGCTGGAGCAGTTGAGGCTGGTAGCTGAGCAGGGTGCGGATGCGCTCCCAGTCGTTGGCAGCCTGTGCCTCTTTCAGTCCCGCGTTGAGTTCTTCTATCTGCTGATTGATGACGGTCAGTTTGATCTCGTAGAGCAGTTGTGTTGCCAGTTCACCCAGATGTTTCTCTGCATCTGCCGCTATCGATTCATCTGCCACCATATTCACGGCCATGGCACTGATCTCCAGATCTTCGTGAAAAGTGAAGAACCGCTCTGCGATGAATCCTTCGTCATGGCAGTGCTGTTTGAACTCGTCCATGATACGTTGGAAGACGGGTAGAGGGGGTGTTATCTCATCGCTCTCGATGGTGAAGATGATCACTTCACCCAGGCTGTAGATCGTACCGTCGATATCTATCGGTCGTTCGCCGTAGCGTACGACAAGTTGTATCAGGTTGTAGAAGTTCGCTTCCAGTCCGCTGCGTGGCGATGCCACAGTAGGATGAGATGGGATAGTCGGGACGGGTTGCCGCTCTGCTGCAGGAAGTTCACTTGTAGTAGCCACCTGTGCGGCTGCGGCTTCCTCTTTGCGTTCCTCGACTTTTGCCGCTTCTTCGCGACTCTTCCTGCGCAGTTTGATCACTTCAGTGGTCAGTACTTTCTCGCTCATATGGAGTCGTTCGGCGCAGTCTTTGATATACACCTGCCGCGTGATCATGTCGGGGATGATGGCGATTGAAGCGGTGATATCCTTGATGAGTGCCGCCCGTTTCTGCGGGTCATCTCCCGCCTCATTGCTCAGCAGGGCCGATTTGAAGCGGATGAAATCTGTCTGATGGTCTTGGATATATTGGATAAAATCGGCAGCATCGTGGCTCTGTGCGAAGCTGTCCGGATCTTCTCCGTCAGGCAGCAACAGCACCTTGACGTTGAAACCCTCTTCGAGGAACATGTCGATGCCTCGCAGGGCCGCGTGGATGCCGGCAGCATCGCCGTCGTATAGGACGGTAATATTGCTGGTGAAGCGTTTGATGAGCCGTATCTGCGGTTTAGTCAGGGCCGTACCACCACTGGCTACAACGTTCTCTATACCCGATTGGTGCATGGATATGACATCCATCTGTCCTTCCACCAGATAGCACATGTCGAGTCGTGCGATGGCTTGCTTGGCCTGGAAGATACCATACAGCTCGTTGGTCTTGCTATAGATAAGCGAGTCGGGCGAGTTGACGTACTTGCCTACGTTGTCTTTCTTCTTGAGTATGCGTCCGGCGAAGGCGACAGTCTTGCCGCTCAGGGTGAGGATGGGGAAGATGACGCGGTCGCGGAAACGGTCGTAGAGTCGTCCGTCCTGTTCGCTCTTGCCGCATACACCGCATCCGATGCGGGTATCGACGTTGTTGAGGATATATTCCTCTCTGAACCCTTTGGCCTTCAGGGCTTTGGCCAGCGGATTACCTTTCTCGGGGGAATAGCCGAGTTGGAACTTACGGATGATGTCGTCTCTGAGTCCGCGTTGGCGGAAATAACTCAGTCCGATAGCTTGACCCTCTTGTGTCTCCCATAATTGCTGCTGAAACCACTGGTTGCAATAGTCGTTGACGACGAACATCGACTCGCGGTCGTCCTGGCGTTGCTGCTCTTCGGCCGTCAGTTGGCGTTCCTCCACCTCGATGTGGTATTTCTTGCCCAATTGGCGTACGGCATCGGCGAACGAACACTGCTCAATAGCCATGATGAAACCTACGGCATGACCGCTGGCACCGCATCCGAAGCACTTGTAGATACCTTTGCTGGGGCTGACGGTGAACGAACCGGTCTTCTCGTTGTGGAACGGGCAGAGGCCGATGAGGTTCGCACCACGTTTCTTAAGCGTGACGTAATCGCTAACGACTTCTTCTATCTTAGCCGCAGCGAAAATACGATCTATGGTGTCGCGTGGGATCATGCTTAATCGTTGTCGTCGTACCAGAGGTACACACCTATCTTAATCTGCCATTGGTCCAGTCGGCCGTGTGTGGAAATATAGGTGCCGTCGGCCCGCGGTTTGTCAAACTGGCGGTTTTTGTATGGGTTGATCAGTCCGAAGTCATAGCCGCCGCGCAGGAAATAGCGCTTGTATTGGAAGCCGACACCCACGCCCCAAGTGACGTTGAAAGCCTTCAGATTCTCATCGGGCAGATCATTCTCGTTGCTACCCAAATGGGAGTATTCGGTTCCGGGGATAGAAGAGATGGTATATCCTCCAGTAATCATATCCGGTAACTTTCCGTCCATGTGACTCTTGAGCGCAAAAGCGTACTGGATCGACGGACCGGTATAGAGGATGATGTAGGTCTCTTTGGCTACTTCGAACTTATACTGCCAATCAGCGAATAGTTCCAACTCGTGGTATTTATACCACGTACGTTTCTCTTTGACATTGTATAGATCATAAGTACACGCTTCCCAACCCGGAGTACCGGATGCGTAGGTATAGTTGATACCGATGGAGCTACCGAAGCCCTTGACATAACTGGCATCGTAGACAACTCCGACTTTTATTCCGTTCAATCGGGTCTTGTTGCCAAGGCCGAACGTCTCTTTGTTGAAATCACCTCCGCTGACTGTAGGAGCTTGCGGGTTGCTGCTGCTGTTCAGGCGCAGGATAGGTTGGGCAAAGCCTACCTGGATACCGAAGCCTTGGCGGGGCATATCTGCGGCCAAAGCGCTGAGGCTGACAAGCGCAGCGAACAGGGTTAAAAGACTTTTTTTCATTGCTATGATTGTTTTTTTTGTTTGTGCTATTTCTCTATTTTTGTATGTCGGAACACGTCATCGGCATCTTTAGGTCGCGCCTCGTCGGCCCAGAAGAAGAGTGCCAGTCGATCTGCACCGGAGGGCACTTGATCCATAGGGTAGAGCACGCCGGTCGTTTCCTTGGTGAATCGGATGCGGTCTATCTCCTGTTCTTTGACATAGACGCGGATATAACTGCTCTCGGTGGTGTTGATGCCTACCAGGTCGCCGTCTTCCTCTTTGGGGTAGAAGATAGTGAGGGCGTTACCGCTGATGTCCACCATGTATACCTCGCCGTCACGCAGGTAGGCGATGCCCTCTTTGCCGCTCATCTGGTTGTAGTTGTCGAGCGTATCTTCCATCACGCAGAGGGAACTACCGATGCCGTGTGCATGGTCGACGGTGCCGTTGATGATATAGACGATGATGCTGTCGGCGGATATCTGCATATTCTCACTCCAACAGACGGGCAGGGTGTAGAGGTGGATGGTAGAGTCGTTGCCCCAATAGATGAGCGAGTCGCACACCATCTGCATGTCATTGCGCCAGACGCGCACGCCATAATAGGCGCGTACGCGCCGAAAGGTGCTGTCCTGCAGTGCGCTGTCGGTATAATGGAGCTCTTCGGTGAAGAGCGTGTCGGCATGTATATAGGCGTAGTGGGCGGTGTCCGACCAATCGACCATCAGGGCACTGTCGGTGGCGTAGCCACGGCTGTCCTCCTCCCACATCTCGCCATATTCGCCGTAGAGGGTGGCGTGTTGGGTTGAGTCGCGCATCTCCATGCGGCCGAGTACGCGGCCGAAGCCGATGGCTTTGTCGTAGTAGATGGTATCGCCTGTCATGGTCTTGCCGTCGGTATGTTCTACCAGTGAGCGGTTGAGCAGCATCGACTGTTCCGTGTCGGTATTATACCATCCCAGTGAGGAGGTGATAGTGGTCTCTTTCTCATAGAGGATAGTGGTGGGACTAACGATGTCGGCTATCTTGGTGTCGGTGTTGTAAAGCAGGGTGTCGCTCTCGAGGGTGAACTTAGGATTGGTCAGGTGTACCTCGCGGCTGAATATGGCCTGCTTGGTGTTAGGAGCATACTGGCCATAGACGGATGTCAGCACGTTGAGCGAGTCTTCTACGGTGCCGCCGGTGTAGTAATATGCACGATTGGCAGCGCGATCGTAGTTGAGGCTGTCGGTGGTGAGGATCGTCGGGTTCTCGTCGGGGCGGCCATGGATGAGCTTGACATGCCGGCGCATGCGTGCCAATCTGGTGTTGCCGTCATAGAAGAGCAGATCGCCGTAGCCGTGCAGGGTGTCGCCCTGAACGAAACGCACATGTCCGAAGGCGTCGAGCGAGTTGGTCTTCTCATAGAAATACGCACTGTCGCAGTACATGAGTGCCTCCTCGTGGCGAAAGATCACGTTGCCCCGTAGAATCTGTGCATCGGGAATACGGTCCTGCTCAAAACTGAGCGTCTCCGATCGTTCCAGATACACCATCGTCTGCTCAGTCCGTGCTACGCACGGCACCATGAGCAGTAAGATCAGTATGGATGCTACTCTGTTCAAGCGTATCAGTGGATCCAGTTGGGGAACTCCCACTCGCAGTTCTGCCAGTCCGGATCGATTTGTATGTAAGTGGATTTCTGTTTCTTGAGGATCCAGTCGTGGATGAACTCTTGTCCCATTTTCTGCTCGAGCATACCCTTGATGGCCTGGAAGTCATCTACGAGGTTGGCGCGGTGGACATCCGTCTTCTTGCGCAGGCGAACGATGGCACATACCTCTTTGTTCTTCTGTTGGTCCATCATGACGAAGGGTTGAGACACTTCTCCCTCCTGCAGTCCGTAGATCTGTTTGGCTATCTCGGGTGCGAGGTCCTGGTATTCGAAGCGGCTGCCGCCGGTGTTGGGGTTGATCATCAGTCCGGAGTTCATCACGGTGTTCTTATCTTGCGAGAAGAGGATGACGGCCTGTTCGAACTGCAGGCTGTCGGTTAATATCTTCTGACGGATGCTGTCCAGTCGCTCGATGGCATTCACCTTATCGGTGGCGCTGATACGCGGACGCATGAGGATATGACGGCAGTTGATGCGATCGCCTTTCTTCTCAATCAGCTGGATGATATGATAGCCGTACTCTGTCTGTACGATGCGGCTCACGCGCTTGGGATCTGTCAGGTTGAACGCCACCTCGGCGAACTCATTGACAAGTTGTCCCTTGCCTACAAAGCCCAACTCACCACCACGTTTGGCCGTCTCGGTGTCTTCCGAATAGAGTCGTGCCAACATTGCGAAATCGGTGCTGCCGCTCTGTACGCGTTCGGTGAACTCACGCAGACGCTGCTTGATGCGTTCGGTCTCTTCCACCGGTACGGCAGGTTCGAAACTGAGTATCTGCACTTCCACCTGCGCAGGCATCATGGGGATGGAATCGACGGGCAGCGAGTTGTAGTAGCGGCGTACGTCAGCCGGGGTGGGCTTGATGTTCTGCGTCAGCTTGGCCTGCATCTGCTGGATGATCATCTGATTGCGGACGGTGTTCATCAGTTCTTCGCGTATCTCGCTGCTGGTCTTGCGGAAATACTCCTCCATCTTCTCCTTGGAGCCGATCTGGTTGATGTAGTAGTTGAGGCGCATATCCACCTGATGGCTCACGGTGGACTCGTTGGCCTCGATAGAGTCTATCTCTGCCTGGTGGAGAAACAGTTTCTGTATGGCTATTTGTTCGGGAATGACACAAAAGGGGTCACCCTTGATAGCCGTGCCTTCGTATTGGGCACGCAGTCGTTCTTCTTCCACCTCGCTACGCAAGATAGCCTCATCTCCGACGATCCAGACGACCTCGTCAATCACGTTGTTTTGTGCCCATGCGGCTACGCTGCTCATCAGGCAGAGCGTCAGCAAGAGGCTGTTGATCTTATTCATCATGTGCAATCTTTAGTTTTCCTGTTTGTAAAGCCTCGTCGTAGAGTTGTTCGCGTTTCTTGCGGAGGAACTCCACTTGTCGGCTGGTGAGTATCATTCGTTCTATCTGCGGCCGTGCATAGTCGATAGGCATCTGTTCGCCGCGGATGTGCTTGTCAAGTACTTGTAGCAGATAGGTGTTGACGGAATCGGCTATCTCTATCTGGCTGCGCTGCTTGAGTCGGTTCTCCAGTTCGGCCCGCTCGATAGGCATATGCATCAGCAGGTCGGAAGTGGTGAGCCAGCGATCGGCAAAGAGTTCGTATCCATCGGCATACTGATAGGCATATTTCTCGATATGATCTATGATCTTGTTGTCGTCCTTAGCAGGTTGCACTTCCGCCAGCCAAGCACGTATCTTCTTGGCATTGGGGGCATCGGTAGGCATGACGACGAGGATGCCCTTGACGATGCTCTCTTCCAGCCGGAAGCGGTCGGGCATCGCGTTGTAGTATTGCATGATGGTACTATCGAGGATGGTCTTCGGCATCTGCTGCTCCACCAGTCGTTCCTCGTAGGCATGCACGTAGAGCGCGCGACGATAGTCCTCCACCAGCGTCTCTATATCCGGATTGTCTCTCCGGTCGTTGAGCATTCCGCCTCGCATGGCTTCATCGTAGATGAGCAACTCCTTGGCCCACTGGCTGATGTACTGCTGCGCTACGCGCATACTATCTTCGCTGCTGAGGCCGAGGGTAAGCGAATCCAGGGTGGCTTGGGTGATGTAGCGACCATTCAATTCCACCGCCACGCCTGATTGAACAGGTCGATCCCATAGCTGGCAACTGCTCATCATGAGGCAGAGCAGCAGGGTAGGTATGATCTTAGTTTTCTTCATAACAGACACAAAATCGGGCGCAAAGGTACAACTTTTTTTGCACTTGTGCAAATATTTACTCGTTTTTCTTCACATAAAGGCGGTGACCATCCACCGTTTCGAAGCTATCCGGCAAAGCTATCTCAGGTGCCGGCACGCCCTCGCCGATGCGCAGTTCGGGTGCTATCTCTACGTGCATCTCGTCCCAAATACCGGTGGCGAGGATATGACGGAGAAGCGTTGGGCCGCCCTCCACGAGCACAGAGTGGATGTTACGTTGTGCCAGATCGGAGAGGATGAAGGGCCAATCGGTGCGATCGCGATAGACAATAGGGTCTTTTCCTTCGATTCCATCGGAGAAAATCCGTGCGCCAGCAGGGATGCGATGATGTGCGTCCATCGTCACCCGAATGGGGTCTCTGCCTTCCCAATGCGTATTCTTGAGTCGCGGGTTGTCGAGCAGGACGGTGTTGGTGCCAACCATAATGGCCATGTTCTCCGCCCGCATCTTATGCACCAGTTTCTTGGTCTCGGGCGTAGAGATGGCCAGTGCACCATTAAGGTGCAAATCGCCAATCACCAATGAGCAATCACCAATTCGTCGATTCCGATCGACATATCCATCGGCTGTCTGTGCCCATTTGAGCACGACGTACGGACGATGTTTCTCGTGCAGACAGAGGAAGCGTTTGTTCAGCTCGCGACACGCTTGTTCCAGTACGCCGACAACAACCTCGATGCCCGCATCGCGGAGCATCTGTATGCCGCGTCCCGCCACCAGCGGATTGGGATCCAACATGCCAACCACTACGCGGCCGATACCCTTCTCGATGATCAGTTTGGCGCAAGGAGGCGTCTTGCCATAGTGGGAACAGGGTTCGAGCGAGACGAAGAGTGTGCAATCTTTTAGATTGGTAATTGGTGATTTGTGATTGGTGATTGTTTTTTCAAAATTCCGAAGGCAATTCACCTCTGCATGTCCTTCTCCGTAGCGTTCGTGCCATCCTTCGGCGAGAATCGCTTCGTCGCTGTTGCGAACAAGCACGGCACCCACCATGGGGTTGGGGGCTACGAAATACTCGCCGCGACGGGCAATCTCAATACAACGTGCAATAAAATTTGCGTATTCCATATTTTTTTTGTACTTTTGCAGCGTGAAAGCAATTATTCAGTCCATAGCATCGCAACTCCAAACCGTTTATCCCGCCGAAGAGGCGGAGGCATTGGCATGGTGGGTGGCGGAGGAAGTGACCGGTCTCAGCCGCACGCAACTGCTTTGCGGCTGCAAAGGTACAAAAAATATACCAAACACGCAAGACATCGTTGAAAGATTATTGCATTTTGAACCGATTCAGTATATTTTCGGCCATACTTTATGGTGCGGTCTGGACCTGAAAGTCACTCCGGCCACCCTTATTCCCCGTCCCGAAACAGCAGAATTAGTCGAATCAATTTCCAATTTCCAATTTCCAATTCCCAATTGCCGTGTCCTCGACATAGGAACCGGCAGCGGTTGTATAGCGATTGCGCTGAAGAAAAGGCATCCGGAGTGGCAGGTGACGGGCATAGATATATCGGCCGAAGCAATCAAGGTGGCCAAAGAAAATGCCGCTCGGAATAATGTCGAAGTTAAGTTCAAACAAGCGGATATTTTTGCCGATGGAATCGAGACAATTGGCACTTTTGACATCGTCGTTAGCAACCCGCCTTATATCTGTGAGAAAGAGAAAGCAACTATGCGCAAAAACGTGCTGGACTTCGAACCCGCGACCGCACTCTTCGTCCCGAACAACGACCCACTACGTTTCTACAGAAGAATAGCCGAGTTACGTTTGGGCAAGCACCTCTTTTTTGAGATCAACGAGGCCTATGCCGATGAGATGCAAGCCATGCTTGCAGCGCAAGGATATGCAGAGATACAAGTAATGGAAGACAGTTATGGAAAACCACGAATTATCGAAGGCCGAATGGCTTGACAAAGCCGAAGGTTATTGTGCCCGTTCAGAGCATTGTTTTGCGGACGTCAAACGTAAGTTGTACGAATGGCAAGCACCTGCAGAATTCTTCGATTTCATCGAGCAAAATCTGTATGCGAACGACTTCTTAAACGATGCCCGTTTTTGCCATGCTTACGTACATGACAAGGTGGAATACCAGAGTTGGGGACGACTCAAGATCCAAGCCGGACTTCGTGCACTCGACTTGCCAGAGAAAGACATCCGCGAGGCCATAGATAACATCGACAATGCAGTGTATACTAAAAATCTCCGTGCCTTGATCGCTCAGCGCAAGGGTGACAGCGAAGACAAACGCTTGCGTTTTCTGCTGCAAAGGGGCTTTACGTACGACGAGATCATGCGTTGCTAACAAGAGGTCTGTAATTTCAGATATTTTTAAGGACATTTTCTAAAATCACGCCATATATACTAATAGTATATATAAGTAGTGGTGGGATGCGATATTCTCTCGATATGCTCTCGACATTCTCAGGTAGTTGCCAGGTGCTTATCAGGGAAGCTTTGTTGGCAGAGTCGTTGTTCGGATCCCTGGGGCTTGCAACGTAAAATTAGTAAAAAAACATGAAAATGTGCGCGCGGGCTTGCGTATGTAAAAAAAATGTTGTAACTTTGCACGCCTTTTCGGAAAGATGAGAAAGGAAAAGACAAGAGTCGCATGAAGATAATTCAAACACCGATTGAAGGACTACTCGTGATCGAGCCGCGTGTGTTCGCTGATGCACGAGGATATTTTGTAGAGACATACAACGAACAACGCTACCGCGAGGCAGGCATCGATGCGCAGTTTGTGCAGGATAATCAGTCCTGTTCGAGTTACGGCGTAGTGCGTGGTTTGCATTTCCAGCGTCCGCCGTACAGTCAGGCGAAGTTGGTTTGCTGCACCGTGGGACGCGTGCTGGATGTGGCGGTGGACTTGCGCAAGGCGAGCAAGACCTACGGCCAGTGGTTCGCCGTAGAGCTGAGCGAGGAGAACAAGCGTCAGTTCTTCATTCCGCGTGGCTTTGCCCACGGTTTTTCCGTGCTGAGCGAGCAGGCTATCTTCACGTATAAATGCGACAACCTCTACCATCCTGAGGCCGACGGAGGAATACTGTTGAGCGATCCGGACCTAAAGATAGACTGGCAGATACCTGAGGAGCTGCGTATCATCAGCGAGAAAGACACCAAACATCCGCTTTTGCGGGAGTTGGATAATCCCTTCTAATTGGTAATTGGTTATTGGTAATTGGTGATTTATGAATATCTTAATAACAGGCAGTAACGGCCAGTTGGGCAATGAGATGCGTGTGCTGAGCAAGCAGCATCCGAAGCATATGTATTGGTTCACCGACGTGGTGGAGCAGGATGATACGTATGTGCTGGATATAACGGATGCGAAGGCGGTGGGTCTGTTTGTGGCATCGAAGGGTATCGACCTGATTGTCAACTGTGCGGCATATACCAACGTGGACAAGGCTGAGGAGGACGAGGTGACGGCACAGAAGATCAATGCGGATGCGTTGGGTGTACTGGGCAGTCAAGGCGTGAAGGTGATACATGTGAGTACCGACTACGTGTTCTCCGGAGAAGAACATCTGCCTTGTCGCGAGACCGATCCGGCGGCACCTCGTACGGCGTACGGGCGTACGAAATATGAGGGAGAGAAACTCCTGTTGGCAGAGTGTCCGGATGCCGTGATCCTAAGGACGGCATGGCTGTATTCGACCTACGGGAATAACTTCGTGAAGACGATGATCCGCCTGGGTAAGGAGAAAGAGCAGTTGGGCGTGGTGTTCGATCAGATAGGAACGCCGACCTATGCGGCCGATCTGGCGCAGGCCATCTTCACCGTGATTGAGACGAAGATGTGGCATCCAGGTATCTATCACTTCACGAACGAAGGTGTGTGCTCGTGGTACGACTTCACGCTGGCTATCCATGAGTTGGCGGGCATCACAAGTTGCAAGGTGCGTCCAATACTTTCGGAAGAGTATACGTACAAGACTCCGCGTCCGCACTACAGCGTGCTGGACAAGTCGAAATTTAAGAAGACGTTTGACGTGAGCATTCCGCATTGGATGGACGGACTCAGGCGATGCATAGAAGAATTAAAAATTAAGAATTAAGAATTGAAAGATATACTGGATTTTCTGACGGCGTTGTCGGCGAATAATAACCGTGAGTGGTTTGCCGAGAACAAGGAGTGGTACCAGCGGTGCTACGCGCGCTACGTGGAGTTTGCTGCAGCGTATATCCAGCGTCTGGCGGAACTCGATCCGGCGTTGGCGGGATTGCAACCGAAAGATTGCATATGGCGAATCTACCGCGACATACGTTTCAGTCACGACAAACGTCCGTACAAGGAGTGGTTCGGCGTGTTCCCCGCGGCAGGCGTGCCGGGACAACCGAAGACCTGGGGCAAGAAGTCGATGCGCGGCGGATATTACGTACATATCCAACCGGGGCAGTGTATGTTCGCCGGAGGCATATGGGATCCGAGTAAGGAGTTGCTGGACGCGTTGCGCAAGGAGATAGAAGCCAACTACGAGGAGGTGGAGCAGATCATGAGCCAGAAAGAGTGGCAGCAGTATTTCGGACAGGATTTTGATACGATGTGGGGTGGACTGAAGAAAGTGCCGGCAGGCTTTGATCCCACCTTCAAGCATGCCGACTGGCTGAAGCACAGAGCGTATACATTCAGTACGCCGCTGACGGATGAACAGGTGTGTGCGCCGGACTTCCTGGATAGGATCGCTGCGATAGCTGCTGCGGCCAAGCCGATGAATGACTTCCTCAACTATACCTTCGAGGAATACGGAGAGTTTCCGAGTAGATGCTAGTTAATGGTTCCATAGTTCAATGGATAGAATACGGGTTTCCTAAACCTTAGATCCGGGTTCGATTCCCGGTGGGACTACAAAGAAAACCTTAGATCCGAGTTCTTAGCCCCTAATGGGGCACGATTATCGCTAGAGCGATTTTCGATTCTCGGGCGAGTCACAAAGAAAAGCTTAGATCCGGGTTCTTAGCCCCTGAAGGGGCACGATTATCGCTAAGGCGATTTTCGATTCCCGGGCGAGTCACAAGACACAGAAAAAACACAAACAATTGATAGTATCATGAAACACATTTTCTCTTTGGTGCTGATGCTGGTGGTTCCTCTGGGCCTGATAGCTCAGACCGAACCCATCCGTATTGTGCATCAGGCGCAAGAACCGAGTTCGTCGGAGGTGATCACGGAAGAGATTCCTCTGGAGACGGCCGATTCGGTACAGACACAGGACAGCCTGGTGCGTGTGATCAATCGTGAGATTCGTTATTTTACAGACACAGTGGCGCTGGTCTCTTTCTCGCCTGACAGCGTGCAGAAACAGCGAGTGGATACCATCCGCCCGGACTCGACCGACCGTCGCGGTCATTACATCGAGGCACATGTGGGTCTGGGATACGGAAGTATGGGTTATCAGTTCAGTGACCCGAACGGGTTTGGTAATCCCAACAGTGTGAGCGGTTCGTTCAGCGCATTGCTGCAACTCCAATACGCGTATTTCTTCCATCCCAACTGGGGTGTAGGGGCAGGTCTATGGTTTACCAACTATACCTCGCATGCGCATCTGGGCGGTTACTACGGCTGGGATCACACGATGACCGGATGGGACGGCCTGACGGATACGGACGGAGAAAGTCCGTACAGTCACCGCGTGGATGTCAACCGCTGGGATGAGCGTCAGACGATTCATAACATAGGTATACCTATTTCTCTCCAGTTCCGCGAGCAGAAGGAGAATTGGAAAGCGGGTATCTTTGCTTCGCTTGGTCTGGCTCCGTCGTTCTCGGTGAGCAAGAAATACAAGGTGCAGACGGGAGAGTTGGCGCATTCGGCATATTATCCGCAGTGGAACCTGACGCTGGACAACATGCATGAGTTCGTCACGAAAGACTTCACGCAGGAGGAAGCCTCGAAGGGCCAGATGTCTGTTCGTCCGCAGGTGGCTATTTTTGCCGACCTGGGTGCGCTGATTCCTCTGACGAAGCAGATAGACCTGCTGGTGGGTGGTTATTTCAACTGCGCACTGAACGATGCAAACAGTTCGAGCAAGCAGGACGTAGGTTGGAAAGACAACGTGTTCACCTTCATGAACGACTACCAAGGTGCCTATGCCCTCACTGAAGCCGGTGCATCGCATCCATGGGAAGTGGGCGTGAAGATAGGTGTACACTGGCATTATATCAAGCCGGACAAGCACGTGAATGTGGATTACTTCGAGCACTTCATGCGTCCGGATACGACGATAGAATATGTGACACGTCAGGACACGCTGGTGGACGAATATGTGGAGACGCTGGTGCGCACGAGTATCCAGCAGGCGGCAGAGCGCGTGGAGAAATTCAACAAGATCTATTTCGCGCTGGATAGCTATAAGTTGACCAACAAGGCGAAGTTCTACCTCTCGTCGATCGTGAAGGTGCTGAACGAGGTGCCGGAAGCCAAGATCGCTATAGATGGTCATGCCTCGGTGGAGGGAGACTCGATCCACAATGAGGAGTTGTCGTACAATCGTGCGCAGGCTGTGTATAAATACCTGGTTAGCAAAGGTTTGTCTTCGTCGCGCGTCGTAGTGCTCGGCCACGGATCGCGTATCCCGAACGAGGAGTTGGACGGCGAGGCACTGAAGCGTGACCGCCGCGTAGAGGTGAAAGTGATTACCAACGAAAAAGAAATGAAATAAGGGAGGGCAGAGATATGAAAAACGCAGTTAATCGTGCCTTTATGGCTAAGAAAAAGTATATTGTTTTAGGCTTGTTGATGACCTTCGCACTGAGCGTGAGTGCGCGACAGTTTGTAGAAGGCGAAGTAATCTACGTGAAGACCCATCCGGCCAATTGGGGTTGGTATGGCGAAGACATGAATGCTGGTAAGTTCGCTTATTTCTATAATGACACGCAGAATGCGTGGAGCGAGGAGTTGATCGGTGTAGACTATTGCTCCGGTGAAGAAATTCTGCAGGTCAGAGTTCCGGCCGGCAACTGGACGCATGTGATCATGACGCGCAATAGTGTGCATAGTAATCCGACTTGGGACAATGTGTATAACAAGAATGATTACAACAGTATAAACAAAAGTTCGAATATAGAGATACCGGACAATCAGAACTATTTGGATAACTTCCGTCAGATCAAAGATGGCGATGACCATCCTTCTGACAGATGGCATTGGAGCGATTGCTATTTCTATCGTCCGACGGTTAATCCGACTTCGGCGTCCGTCAACAGAATTGACCAAGCGGATCGTGAGGTGATAGAAGTGTGTACGCAGTCGGCCGGTGATCCGTTCTCGTTGCAACCGCGTCTGTTGCCGAATGCAGGTGACGGGTATGATTACAATCAGGCCCGTACTTGGTTCAAATGGGTGGATGGCGCATGGCGGGAACTCCCCTATGCCAACTATCATTGGGGCTTTGACGGCACCGGCGGCCTTAACGAGAAGATAGGTGCATCGGGCAGTCATAGCTATTATTTCCTTTCTACGATGGACCATAGCAAACAGCGCTTTATTGATGTGGCTGTGACGCGGGATTGCGCTCCGACATGTGAGATCACCGATTTTGGTGTGGTGACCTCGAGTGTGAATGCGCATGACAGCACCTATACGCTGGATGGTATCGTGGCCTTTAAGAGTGCTAATGGACATACGCTTCGTATCACTGTGACAGACAGCAAAGGGACGCATTATGTAGATTATGTCAATCCGTTCACTCCGTGTCTGTTCAGTCTGTCCGGCTTGTATGCCGACGGTGCAACGGGTGTGACGGCTACGGCCGAATTTCTGGAAACCGAGTACTCTCGCACCTCGAATGCCTACGATGCACCGAATCCAGATACAGGTATCAAAAATCGACCGATTGTTATTACGCAAGGTGTGGACACCGCGCTTGTTCCGCTGACCGACGGAGGTGACGGATTCCTATGGAGCGATGGTAACACCACCGATCTGCGGCGTCCAATACCTGCCTATGATTTCGATACCACCTTCACATATGTCTATTATGAGTTTAAGAATCCGCCTACGGTGGGTGGCAACCTGATCCGGAACCATGATTTCTCGCAAGCCGGATTTGACTATGGAGCACCTACCTACACCACGGCCGTCACCGGATCGAAGATCAGTGACTACAATTTCTGGGGGAAGGATGTAGCGACCACCGGTAATTTCTACAACGACTTCAAGGATGGCGATCAGTTCCTCTCCGGAGGTATGTCGATCGTGCAAGACGCCAATGCGTTCTGGAAACGCTATACCAAGCGTATCACGCCGAAACAAGGTGATCACTTTGCGTTGTTCGATGCCGATAACAGTGGTGAGAAAGCGGCGTGGAAGATTGTGACGAGCGCTACACAGCCGAACCTGAAATTAGCCAAGGGAACCAACTACATGTTCTCGTTCTGGGTGGCCAACATCAATAACTACGGCGAGATGAACAACGCCGCCAAGTTGCAGTTTGAGATCAGTTACCGAGCTGCAGGTAGCGGATGGAGTACGCCCGAGAAACTGGGTAATCCGATTGACTTGAATGAATGTCCGGACAACCTCTGGCATCAGAATTCGTTTGTCTATGCCGCTACAGCGGATGCCGATTCGGTTCGTATATCCGTGAAAGACCTGAACAACAGCGCTAACCCCGGCGGTAATGATTTTGCGCTGGACGATATACGTTTCCAACCAATCTCGGTCGTGTCGCAGGCCATCAAGAACTGTGAGCGTTTTGTAGTGACCGTGTATGAAGCACCGTGTGTGTTCAGCGGTATACAGATCGATACGCTTCGCCCGAAATGTTCGGATGCGGATAATAGTGTATACAGTCTGCGCGTGACATTGAACTATGACAAACCGCAAGGTGCACTCACCCTGACGGATAACGACTCGGTGGTCTTCTCGGCACCCGCAGTGACTGAGCCGACCCAGAAAGTGATAGTTATCTCAAACCTGAAGACAGACGGTGCCACCCATACGCTGAAGGCAGTATTCTCGAAGCCGGATGCACACGGAGTGGACAAGGGCTGTGAGATCTCCGGTACATATGTTGCGCCGGGTGTACCTGCGCTCAGTCTGGCTGTTCCGACCGTACCGGAAGTGGGGTGCGAAACAGCTACGTTCGACCTGACCGTGACCACTACGTATGCCTACCAGAATGGCAACCAACTGCTCTTCTATTGGGACGGCGTGTTGCATCCGGAGGCCACCAAGAACATCGTTTACAACGCGAGTGCCACAGCCTCAACAACGCTGACAGGTTTGGCTGCAGACGGATTGAGTCATATGCTGACGGTGAAGACCAACAATACGGAATATGACTGCCAGGACAGTCTGCCGGTAGTGGCACCGGTGAAGCCGACGGTGGATACACTCAATATAGCATTCTCTGAGCCGACATGTACGGATAAGAAGACGAGCTTGACCTTCGACCTCAACTATACCTATCAGCAAGGGCAGTTGCATTATACGATCGCGGAACTGACCGGTGACTCGACTGTAGTGACTACCGCCAGCCTGACGGAGCAGACCCTCAGCGGACTTCGGTTCGACAGCATCCCTGCCGACGGAAAGGTACGTCACCTGCATGTATGGTGGGACGGCGCGAACAGTTGTGACACAACGTATACGCTGCCAGCCGTGCCGTATTCGCCGTTGATTGCCAAGGTGGATACGAACAATGTACCGAAGAAGGTGCTTTGCGATGCACATGATTATCCGATCAATGTCATCGTCCGTACGCCCTATGACGCAACGGGGAAGAATATCGTGCTGAGTTATGAGGGCAATACTACTACTGTCGCAGCCACGGGCACGGAGACCACTGTACCTCTCACGCTGACCACGATTGGCGGTGCTAATCTGACGATAGACGCTGCTTATGAAGGAGCGGCATGCCCCGCATCAGCTAGTATCACGTTTGCGACACCGGCTCGTATCAGCTGCAATAAGTTGGATACCACCATCTGTGACGGCCAAACCGTTACGTGGATGGGCCATACCTACTCGGGCCACGTGGGCCTCACGGATACCATTACCAATCCCGAGAACGTCTATGACACACTGTTGCTGACCGTGGTGGCTATACCTCATCTGACGATCGCACCGATAGCGATGACCTGCAACGAGGAAGTGGCTATTCGTTTCCCGTACAGCGATCCTATCGGCGATCCCGATTCGTGCGCGATCGTGATTGGCGGACAGAATTATCCGCTGACAATGGATGGTGCTACCGATGAGTTGGTGCTGAACATCGATCCGATGTTGGAGCCCGGCGACTATGTGGGATCTCTAACTGTAGGACGGGCGGGTGTAAGCTGTACGAGTGATACGACCGTAAGCATCCGCATCGCTATAGCCAACCAGATGTTCGTTAAGTGGAATGACGTGATCTTCATCAGCAACAAGGGCAATCTGTATACGGCTTACCAGTGGTATAAAGACGGCGTGGAGATAGCAGGCGAGACGCAACAACGTCTCTATGATCCGACAGGTCTGAAGGGTACGACGGCAGAGTACTACTGCCGTATGCTCCGCAACGACGGTAAGTATATCTACACCTGTCCGCAGGCCTTCGACGACATCCCGCGTAGTGCGGATCAGTCGACCGATTCGCAGTCACAGCAACAGATCGTCTCTACCTTCCGCGTCAGTCCGCACGTGTATATCATCCGTATCCAGACGGGCGATCGGGTAGAAACGAAAAAGATCATGCGTTATGAGTAAGGCTCCCGTCACTACTGCTAAACCCATACTCCCCGCCCTGGCTGTCGATGCTGCGTGCAGCGGCAACCCGGGTGTGATGGAGTTTCGCGGCGTGATAGCCGACACCGGCACCGAGGTGTTCCATCGCGGGCCGTTTCAGCAGGGCACCAATAACATCGGCGAGTTCCTCGCCCTGGTATTGGGTCTGGCGTATATCAAAAAGTACAACCTGCCGTGGGTGATCTATTCCGACAGCGTGACGGCTTTGGCCTGGTTGCGGGAGAAACGATGCAAGACCAAGATTGAGTGGAACTCACAGAACCAGGACCTCTTTCTGATGGTTCGCAAGGCGGAAATGTGGCTCCATGACAACACATGGACCACGCCCATCTACAAGTGGAACACGAAGGCTTGGGGGGAGATTCCTGCTGATTTTGGCAGAAAATAATGGTTATATGTTACCTGTTATGGGGTGCGGGAGGCCCTTTTGCAAAAAAAATGTTACAAAATTAAGATTTTTTGACGATTTATTTTAGTATATAAAAAAAATATATTACCTTTGCAGCCGCAAAGGTTGAAAACAAAACAAATAATCAAAACAAAAATAATTTAAATTTTTTCACAATTATGACAAAAGTAGCAATTAACGGCTTTGGCCGTATTGGTCGTCTGGCTTTCCGTCAGATGTTTGAAGCTGAGGGTTATGAGGTAGTTGCAATCAACGACTTGACCAGCCCGAAGATGTTGGCTCACCTTCTGAAATACGACACCGCTCAGGGTGGTTTCGCAGGCAAGTTCGGTGAGGGCAAGCACACTGTAGCTTACAAAGACGCTCAACTCGCTGAGGATGGCAAGACTGTTCTCGTTCCGGGTTCGATCATCGTTGACGGCAAGGAGATCACTATCTACGCTATGCCGAACGCAGCTGAGCTGCCTTGGGGCAAACTCGGTATCGATGTAGTTCTGGAGTGCACCGGTTTCTATACCAGCAAAGCTAAAGCTGAGGCTCACATCCAGGCAGGTGCAAAGAAAGTTGTTATCTCCGCTCCGGCAGGTAACGATCTTCCGACCATCGTTTACAACGTAAACCACAAGACTCTGACTCCGGCAGATAAAGTTATCTCCGCAGCTTCTTGTACGACCAACTGTCTCGCTCCGATGGCAGCTGCTCTGCACAAATACGCTCCGATCCAGAGCGGTATCATGAGCACGATCCACGCTTACACGGGTGACCAGATGATTCTGGACGGTCCGCAACGTAAGGGCGATCTGCGTCGTAGCCGTGCAGGTGCACAGAACATCGTTCCGAACAGCACCGGTGCTGCCAAGGCTATCGGTCTGGTAATCCCTGAGCTGAACGGTAAGCTGATCGGTAGCGCACAGCGCGTTCCGACTCCGACCGGTTCGACCACTATCCTGGTTGCAGTTGTTAAGGGTAAAGACATCACCAAAGAGGGTATCAACGCTGCTATGAAGGCTGCTCAGACTGAGAGCTTCGGTTACACCGAGGATGAGATCGTTTCGAGCGATGTGATCGGTATGAAGTTCGGTTCGCTCTTCGATGCTACCCAGACGATGGTGGCTAAGATTGACGAGGATACCTATCAGGTACAGGTTGTTAGCTGGTACGACAACGAGAACAGCTACACCAGCCAGATGGTTCGTACTATCAAATACTTGGCAGAGCTCAAGTAATTCATCGATTATTCGAGAAAAGTGGCATACGCATTTGCGTATGTCATTTTTTTTATGTAATTTTGCAGCCGCAAAACTGATCAAATATGGAAAGCAGCAAACTTCCTTTCTCGTTGTCCCACCCGCTGGAGCAGTATCGTTTGCAGCGTGCTGACGGTGTTTATTCGAAGGCGATGAACTATGCCCTGGATTTCTTTGAGATATCCGCTCAGTATCTATCGATCGTGATGGTAGGCATGGTACGCGCATCGGCTACCGAGACGATGCCTGCCGGTGCAGTGGCTGTGATCAACAAGATTGATACGAAGCGTCCGTTGTCGTTTGGCGATTGGGCGAACGATATTCTGCCCAAGGCCGTTGCGGCGGCGCGTGAGTGCTTGCCGGATGAGCCGCTGACCGTCGCGATGACTGCGGTGGCAGGGCCGAAGCGTAATCTGTGGCTCGGCAGCAAACGCGAGAAGAGTCTGGTGCAGATCCGTAATGAATACAAGGGGCACGGAACCACGCTGGCAGAGAGTATCTACGAGGAAGTGGTGGGGATGATCGAGGAGCGTGTGGAGGAGTTGGCGGCTGCGATAGTCGTGCTGGAGCAGTATCCCGAACGGCCGGACAAGTCGCATTTCTATATTGGCACGGTTGCTCATGGTGAGGTGGATGTCTATCCGCTGATTCATCACAACGAGAAGGGCCAGCCCTATGTGTTCCAGTCGCTCAAGGATGAGGAAGTCAGTTTTATCTCGTCGGACGAACACGCCGTGACGCGTATCACGGATGCCTTCAATGCCGAGTTGGATCGCTGGGCACAGGCGATAGTCCCTTCGTTCGATATCTCCAAAGAGCAGAACTGGGCAGAGTTGAGGCAGGTGATGGCCGACTATTCGCAAGAGTACCTGCATCATATGTATTCCGAAAAGAAATACAACCAGGAGCTGTTTGTGGAGCGTGACCAACTGTCCGCTATCTTCCGTTCTTTCCGCGAGTCAGACGATAGGTTGTTGCCTTTGCTCGGTGAGGCCGGACAGGGCAAGACCACGCAGTTGTGTCACTGGACCGAACAACTGATGCAGTCGGATGATGCCGTAGTGACTTTTGCCAGTTCGGAGTTTGCCGAGGGCCGGCTGGAGCAGCGTCTGCGCGAACTGTTCGGGCTCTCCTACAAGAAAGATATCCACCGCTTCTTGGCCTCGCTCAACGACAAGGCGGTGCAAGCGGGTAGGCAGGTGTGTTTCCTCTTTGATGCCATCAACGAGGTGCTGGCGTATCCCGGGGCAGAAGGTAGTAGTCCGCTGGCGTTGTATCGCGACATATACGCGCACTTCGGCAAGCATGAGTTGACGGCTTTCCGCGTGCTCTTCACCTGTCGTAACTACACATGGCAGAATGAGTTGCGTCCGGAGCAGAAGCAGCAAGACATGACGCTGTTCAGCCGTTTGGGCGAAGAGGCCACCGTACGCAGTTTCACCGACGAGGAGATCAGCCGTGCCTATACCATCTATCAGGATCTGTATCAGATGCAGACGCTTTACGAGCAGATCGAACGCAAGAACATCATCCGCATCAAGAACCCCTTGATCCTGAAGATCGTCTGCACCAACTATCTGGGCCACAACCTGCCGGAAGACAACAGCCGCTACACCTCTTTGGCGCTGTTTGATAAGATGATAGATGATATCAGTCACTCGTATGCCGGCGGCAAGCAGACGGCTATCCTGCGAGAGTTGACAGCTGTCATTCTCCGTTCTTACGAGGCGGGTGTAGCACAAGATTCTATACTGCTGGAGGACCTGCGTCAGGCACGTTTTGCGGAGGAAGCACCGCTCTACAAGACCGCTAATCTGGTGTACAACGACAAGGGTACGACGATCGCTTTTGAGGAACTGCTCAACAAGCCGGAGCGTCCTATCTTGCGTCTGATCAAGGACGAGAAGATCCAGTTCATCTACGAGCGTTTTCTGGAGTATATGCTCGCGCGTGCTTATTTTGAACGCGAGCGCGCGAGAGTGGCAGAGGGTACACCTATCCCGGCCGAGGTGTATGTGGAGACGATGCAGCACGCGGCCGTCAACGAGGTGTTCATGAGTACATTGCGCAATGTGCTGATCATGGATTATATGCACACGTCTGACCCGCAGACGATCATCCGCCTGGCCAGTGAGTATAGCGACAACTTCTCTATTGTCACCCTCATCGCCGATGTGCTCAATTCGCTGGTGACGGAGAACTACGAGGCACAGCTCTTCCCCTTGCTGCAGGTGCTGTTGACTTATACTGAGGCGGATCGCCGCGATACGATCGACGAATACAACCGCATCTGGAAGATCATCGAGAAGAACAAGGCGGACGATGAGACCATCGCGCGTTATAAAGAGTTGTCGGCATTGATCACGCCGATGATGAACCGTAAGCGTCTGGCTACAGGTACGCTCGTCAACGGCGTGTTCATGACTGATTATCACAACGAGCAACTCTATACCTACGATCCGTATGCCCTGCTGGATCTGGTGATGGAGGATACGATCACGGAGATACGCGACAACGCTTGTCTGCTGATCTACTATGCGTCCCACAAGACGCATACAGCTGGTTATACACCGCTGCGGGAGAATATCACGCGCCAGATAGTCAAGCGTATGTACGGCTATATCAACCGTTCGCCACTCATCACGCTGGTCAACGGCAAGCGCCGCAAACGCATAGTGACCTATCTGGAGACGGGTACGCGCATCAACATACTGATGATCATCGACCGCGTGTTGGCGGGCGATGCACAGCAGGATGGCGACAACGGCATACAGATCAGTACGATCTTCGATGATATAACGAGTGTGGCGAAACATTTGACGGCCAACTTCACCCTCTTCCGAGTGTTGCTGCCGTTCGTACAGTTGATCATGCGCCGTCAGGTACTCTTCCAGTCGGATTATGTCAACAATGTGATTGAATACCAGACCTTCTGGGAGGACAACGTGATCCCACAGGAAGGCGGGGCTGATCGGTGGGGACGCAACGACCTAGCGGCTATCGCGCCCTTCGCTTATCTCTACTCCAAGCGCGGGCAGGCCGATGCACCGACCAATGCGCAATGGCAAGAGTGGATACCGAAGATCTTGTCGGCTTATCAGACGGGCGACAGCCTCAGTTATTTTGCGATGGAACGACTGCTCATCATTGCCGGAATGGCCGACTATGAGAACGTGGCACCTATCGTTAGGGCGCTACGCGGAGGCAGCAACCGCGATACGGAGTGGTTCGACTATTCGCAGATGTCTTTTATCTATGTGCTTTACCAGTTAGGCCTGAAGATGCCGGAACTGCCGCAGGAGGTGGAAGAGATGTTGAGCGAATGGTGTGTCGACTGGACGCTGCGTTGCCGGGGATGGTTCCGCGGACGCAATAGCTACAAGGCCAACCAGATGCAGCTATACAAACGCAATGTGATGACTTGGTATGCGATGGTCTATTGTGTACGTCATGGCGACAATCGCGATCCCGAACAGCAGAGCGTGCCATATTTCCGTCAGTTGATCGACCGGGCGATTGCTACGCGCGACAAAGAGCTGCTGGTTCATCTGTTGAATAACATATCCGAACTGGTCACCGACTCGGGGTATATCTACACCTCGCTCGATCTGCTCGAGAGCGTCATGCGTCAGATACCGTCGCAACAGGTGCTGGACGAACTGGAGACGAACGTCAACCTGCGCTATCCCGACACCAAGGAGTCGATCATCACCCTGATAGGCAAGACCCTCGGCACGGCCAAGAACTACTTCCCGCAGCAGGTCAACGCCTTCCTCACCAAGGATATCATCAACCTCACGTTCCCGGGTATCGACAAGTACAAAGATGATATATTGGGTTATAACCCCGGTGGCGAACGCTTGTCCGATCTGTTTACCCATAAGTTCGGTAATGCACTTATCTACACCCTCATCCACGAGCAGGCTATCGACGACGTGGTCGTTGGTGCACTTCAGGCGGCCGGCCGCACCAATGGCAGCTACCAGTGGTTTGAAGAGGTGGTGAAGATAGTATTTAATAAGATGTTTAATCTCCGCTTATAATGACACACTCACGTATGCGCAGTGTCTTCCTGTTGGGAGGCTTGTTTCTTATGTCTTGCACGAACACACAATCTACTATGAACACATCATCTACACAACCGCAACAGATCATTGCCCATCGCGGCGGTGCCTTGCTGGGAATAGAGAATAGTCTCTCGTGTATCGATCGCGGCATAGCCACCGGCGCAGATATGATCGAGGTGGACTTGCACCTCACCGCCGATCGGCAGGTAGTCGTTTGTCACGACCAGACGGTCAACCGCACCACCAATGGCCGTGGCCGCATTGAGCAGATGACGCTGGCTGAGATCCGCCAGTTGCGTCTGTTGCAGCCCGACGGCACGGCTTCCGACGAGGTGATCCCTACGCTCGATCAGGTGCTGATGCTTTGCAAGGACCGTTGTCCGCTGCTCTTGGAGATCAAGAAGAAACGCAGCGATCAGTACGCGGGCATCGAGCAACTGGCTGACAGCATCGTCAAGGCGCACGGCATGCAGGACCAGGTGGTCTTCCAGTCGTTCAACGACGAGGTACTCGAGACCTTACACACGATCGATCCTACGCTGCGGCTGGAGAAGTTGCTCGTATGCCCGATCGGCGACAAGTACCTGTTTGACGGCCGTTTTGTGCGTTTCTCGGCAGAGAAATACAGTTATGTTACGTCCTTCAATGTGTTCCGTCTCTTTGCCTCCGCGCGTTTCATCCGTAGGATGCACCAGATGGGCAAGGAAGTGAAGGTGTGGACTGTCAACGACCCCAAACGGGCACCTGAAGGCGCGGATGGTATCATCACCGATCAGCCCGAACTGTTTATTCCCAAACGCTAATCTGTTATGTCTGCTTTTTATACTATTGCCTTGTTGTTGGTGGCCAATGTGTTCATGACGCTGGCCTGGTATGGTCACCTCAAGCTGCAGGATCTGCATGTCATCGGCCACACCACGCCACTTATCTTCGTCATCCTTCTCTCTTGGGGCATCGCTTTCTTCGAGTACTGCCTGCAAGTGCCGGCTAACCGCATTGGTTTTGACGGCAACGGCGGGCCGTTCAATCTGATGCAGCTCAAGGTCATCCAGGAGGTGATTACGCTTGTCGTGTTTGTTGTCTTCAGCGCCATCGCTTTCCATATGCCGTTGCGCTGGAATCACATGGTGGCTTGTCTGCTTCTCATCGGGGCAGTGTATTTTGTCTTTGGTTTTAAGTAGTATGAATCCGTATATCCAGTCGCTTCGTCTGCGTACGCTGCCCTTGTCGGTATCAGGTATCATCGTCGGGTCCGGCCTGGCGGGTTGGCTCCGCTGGGATGTCTTTGTCTTGGCTGTCTTCACCACTCTCTGCCTGCAGATACTCAGCAACCTGAGTAATGAGCTGGGCGATGCGCTCAAGGGAACCGATGCCGATCAGCACGGACGTGCGGCCTACGGACTGCAGGCCGGCACGATTACTATGCCGCAGATGAAGCGGATGATCCTTCTCTTTATCGGCCTGTCCGTCTTGTTTGGCATAGCGCTTATCCGAACCGCTTTCGGTTCTTTGTGTTGCGACCAAAGTTGGGTGTTCATCGGCTTGGGAGCACTGGCTATCGTCGGGGCGATGACCTATACACTGGGGCGGCACAGTTACGGTTATATAGGCTTGGGTGACTTGGGCGTGTTCCTTTTCTTCGGACTCCTGAGCACGCTCGGTGCCTATTATCTGCAGACGCAGACGCTCACGCCGGAAGTGGCATGGCTGGGCGTAGCTGTCGGACTGCCATGCGTTGGTGTGCTCAATCTCAACAATGTGCGGGATATGCCTAACGATCGCCTACATGGCAAGCGTACGTTCGCCGGTCTTTTAGGACCTGTCGGCGGACGTCTGTATCATACCTGTCTGTTGGTATTGGGAATAGTGCTTTTCTTGCTTTTTGGCCACTGGTGGGCGCTCTGTGTGTTGCCCGTCTGGGCGTGGCATCTGTGGTTTGTCTGGACCCGCGAAGGCAGTGCACTGGACTCTCAGATGCCGGTGCTGATGCTCTCAACCGGCCTGCTCGCCTGTCTGGGCTGGATATAGTTGTTCTATCTCTGCTTTGCATTGGCGTAGCAACGCCGTAGCTTCTGTGGCCAGACGCTGATACTCGTCCATGCTGAGTGCTTCGGCTGCTTCCAGTTGTGCGATGATGGTCTCCGCACGGCGGATGGCTTCGTCGTAAGAGAGCTTATTTACCTTTTCCATGTAGAATGACGCTGGTGGTGAAGAAGATTATTTTCAGGTCGAGCAGCAGCGACATGTTCTCCACATAGACCACATCGCAGTTGAGTCGCTCGATCATTTTTTCCATCGTATCGGTATACCCCACGCGGATAGGCCCCCAACTGGTCAGGCCCGGACGCACTTTGTATAGCAGGCAATAATACGGTGCCTCGCGCATGATCTGCTCGACGAAATACGGGCGTTCAGGGCGCGGACCTACTATTGACATCTCTCCCCGCAAGATATTCCATAGCTGCGGCAGCTCGTCCAGCCGGTACTTACGCAACCACCGCCCTACGCCTGTGATACGCGGGTCGTTGTCGTGCGTCAGGGTGGGTATGCCGTCTGCCTCTGCATGATCGATCATCGTGCGGAACTTATAGATGCGGAAGGGCAAGCCGTACTGCCCGATACGCTCTTGGCTGTAGAACACCGGCCCTTTCGACGACAACTTAACCTGCAGTGCTATCAGGGCCAACAGAGGCGAGAGCAGCAGCAGACCTGCCAGCGATGCGATGATGTCAAAAGTGCGTTTGATGCACAACTCGGCATCCGACATATGATGGTCTGTGATGCGTATCAGCGAGGGACGGTCCAGATGGCTGATACGTGCGGCACCCGTCAGCATGTCATGTATGCGGGGTACGACGCTGATCGCGCAGGAGAGCGGATAGATACGTGCGATGAGTGCGTATAGCTCGCGGTCGGTGTAGTTCTTCGGCAGGTCGATGATCACCTCGTCTTGTTCCCCTGGTTGCAGCTGTTCGGCTTCAGCCATCGAGTGTACCGTCTGCGTGCGGATGACGCCTCTGCGCCGTGTGAGCAGCGTGATCGTCAGACGAGGGATATAGCTCAGCACAAACTGGAACGTAAACAGCGCCCAGAGTGAAACCAGATAGCGGTTGTAGGTGTCCACTTTGTCATCGATGATAATGACGAAGAAGAAGAAAAGGGAGATGATGACGGCGGATATCAGCGTGCGCAGAAACTCCCGCCATAGCGGTTTCTGGAAGGGCCGCAGATAGTAGCCTGAGAGGTAATACACCAGCAGGCAGACAAAGGGATATACCACCAGCGGAGGCCGGAAGTCGAAGGCCGGCACCAGCACATCGTCCAGCATCTTCATGCGCCCCTCATAGACGGTCCAACGGAACATCAAAAAGCACAACCACACCAGCTCACTGCTGATGAAGTCAGCCAAGATATACCATAGTTGTTGTTTCCGTCTAAGCGTCATATCTTAATTGTGAATTGTGCATTGTCGTCATTCCCGAATAATGTGGAACGTCCCATCGTTATTTACTTTGATGATCGCGGAGGGTTCGTGCGGGCATTCGTCTTCTCTGCGGAACTGGCAGACATAGTCTGCGCCGTCCAGAATAGCTGCTTCTATCTCGTGGAAGAAATGCGCCGTCGGATGGCCGCTGATGTTCGCGCTCGTCGAGACTATCGGATGATGCAATCGTTCGCACAGTGCCTTGCTGAACGCCTCGTTCGTAATCCGTATGCCTATCGATCCGTCCTCTGCTATCAGGTTTGCTGCCAGATGCCGCGCATTCGGATAGATGATCGTCATGGGCTTCACTTCATCATTAAGCGAAGCGTTATCATTGAGCGACTTTGTCGCGCTCATTCCATCATTGTTTGTCGCTTCCAGCAACAAACTTGCCGTCTCCGGCACATCGACGTAATAATCCAGTTTCGCCGCGCTGTCCAGCAGCACCAGCATCGACTTGCTGTCCTCGCGTTGCTTCAGGGCGTATATCTTCTTCACCGCCTCCGCGTTGGTCGCATCGCAGCCTATGCCCCACACCGTATCGGTCGGATAGACGATGATCCCGCCGTCACGCAACACCCGCAACGCTTCCTCCAGATCTTCCTTGTCGTAACGCATACTTCCCATTTTACGCTGCAAAAATACTGCTTTTTTCCCAATTTGGCAAACAAAAAGCACAATTTTAAGAAAAATTCTTAAAAAATAGGCGTAGCATTTGCATATTTGCAAATTTTGTTGTACTTTTGTAGCCGGTTTAATAACGACTGATTAAAAATTCAAAAATATTTAATACAATGAAAGAGTTAGATCTTACCAAGTATGGTATCAAGGGCGCCACTGTGATCGCCCACAACCCGTCCTACGAGTATCTGTTCGCAGAGGAGACCAAGCCCGAGTTGACCGGTTATGCCAAGGGTCAGAACACCGAGCTGAACGCTGTGAACGTCATGACCGGTATCTACACCGGCCGTTCGCCTAAGGACAAATACATCGTTATGGATGCCAACTCGAAGGACACCGTTTGGTGGACCACCGAGGGTTACAAGAACGACAACCACCCGATGTCTGAGGATGTTTGGGCTAAGGTAAAAGAGATGGCTATCAAGGAGCTCTCTGGCAAGAACCTGTACGTAGTTGACGCTTTCTGCGGTGCGAACAAAGACACCCGCATGGCCGTTCGCTTCATCGTGGAGGTGGCTTGGCAGGCTCACTTTGTGAAGAACATGTTCATCCAGCCGAGCGAGGAAGAGCTGGCTAACTTCGAGCCGGACTTCGTTATCTACAACGCTTCGCTGGCTAAGGTAGAGAACTACAAAGAGCTGGGCCTGAACAGCGAGACTTGCGTGGCTTTCAACACCACCAGCCGCGAGCAGGTTATCCTCAACACCTGGTATGGCGGTGAGATGAAGAAAGGTATGTTCTCTATGATGAACTACTACCTGCCGCTCAAGGGCATCGCTTCGATGCACTGCTCGGCTAACACCGACATGGAAGGCAAGAACACCGCTATCTTCTTCGGTCTCTCCGGTACCGGTAAGACCACTCTCTCCACCGACCCGAAGCGTCTCCTTATCGGTGACGACGAGCACGGATGGGACGATCAGGGTGTGTTCAACTTCGAGGGTGGCTGCTACGCCAAGGTTATCAACCTCGACAAAGAGAGCGAGCCGGACATCTACGCTGCTATCCGTCGCAACGCTCTCCTCGAGAACGTTACCGTTGACGCAAACGGCAAGATCGATTTCGCTGACAAGAGCGTGACCGAGAACACCCGCGTTTCGTATCCTATCAACCACATCGAGAAGATCGTTCGTCCGGTATCCGCTGGTCCGGCTGCCAAGAATGTCATCTTCCTCTCTGCTGACGCTTTCGGCGTTCTGCCTCCTGTTTCTATCCTGACTCCGGAGCAGACCAAGTACTACTTCCTCTCTGGTTTCACCGCTAAACTCGCAGGTACCGAGCGTGGTATCACCGAGCCGACTCCCACCTTCTCCGCTTGCTTCGGACAGGCCTTCTTGGAGTTGCACCCGACCAAATATGCTGAGGAACTCGTTAAGCGCATGGAGAAGAGTGGTGCGAAGGCATACCTCGTGAACACCGGCTGGAACGGTACCGGCAAGCGTATCTCGATCCGCGACACTCGTGGTATCATCGACGCTATCCTCGGTGGTGACATCCTCACCGCTCCGACCAAGAAGATTCCGTTCTTCAACTTCGAGGTTCCGACGGCTCTGCCGGGCGTTGATCCTGCTATCCTCGATCCGCGCGACACCTACAAGGACGCTGCTGAGTGGGAGGTTAAGGCCAAAGATCTCGCTGCTCGCTTCATCAAGAACTTCGACAAATATACGTCGAACGAAGCAGGCAAGGCCCTCGTTGCTGCCGGCCCGCAACTCTAATAGTTATCTATTAGACTATTCGGCTAGTTGACTAGTCGGGGCATCTATAGAAAAAGCGACCTTCGGGCCGCTTTTTTCTGTATTTATTTGCGCATATCAATTATTTGTTGTACCTTTGCACGCAAAATTGAACTAGGAATCCGGAAATCAATAAGAACAATATCTTTATGAAAAAACTCGCATTAAGCATTGTGGCGATGGGCCTTTCGATGGGTGTATGGTCCGTGCCGGCGTATCCCGGTTGGCAAACCAAATCGCAAGCCGATGGCACCACTATCGAGCTCCGACTCGTAGGCGATGAATTCTACTCCTTCTGGGAGACCCGCGACGGTCAGTTAGCGTACGAGCTCAATGATGGTAGGTTTGTGAAGAGCACCCAACCGGTGCCTTCTGCGGATGAGTCGCAACAACGTCACGCGGAAGCGATGAAGAGGCAGAGACCAATCCGAAAAGCTATCGGTACGCCTTACTTACCCCAGAAAGGATTAGTTATCTTGGTCAATTTTGCTGACTCCGAGATGGACCCAAGCCACACGCTGACGGTGTTTGATAACCAATGCAACGCGGCGAATGGTGCGTGCACCACCAATGCTTACGAAGGGGTTAATTACCCGTCGGCCGCTCAGTATTTTGCGGACCAGTCGAATGGAACCTATCGGCCTGAGTTCGACATTTTTGGTCCTATTACCCTGCCCCATGAAGTAGCTTACTACGGAGAACCGGGCGTAATACAGGGCGATTCCGTCTCGGATAAGTATTTGGCAGATTTTGTTATCGATGCAGTGCTGACGGCGGATTCGTTAGGCTGCGATTTTAGTCAGTACGACTTAGACGATGATGGCTATGTAGATTATGTCTATTTTATATATGCAGGTAAAGGGCAAGCCGCAGGCGGTTCTGCAGAGACCATCTGGCCGCATCAAGCGGCTTTGAATGAAATGCTACATATGCACTACACCCACTGCACGGATGACTGCATATACTATTATGATTTCAATGGCTTTTTTAATAACCCGGTGGAACTGGATGGCAAAATCATCAACACCTATGCTTGTTCGGCGGAATTAAATGAAGTTGGCGAACTAGACGGCATTGGTACCTTCTGTCATGAGTTAGGTCATGTTATAGGTCTGCCGGATTTCTATGATGTAGCCTATGGTAAAATTTATCAGCAAGGTTTGACGCCCGGAGCATGGGATATCATGGACATGGGTCTCTACAACGGAGGAGGACACTGCCCGCCTAACTACGACCCGTGGGAGAAGTATTTCTTTGGATGGATACAACCCGTTAACTTAGGTAATGAGAGCAGTTCAGACACCCTCTATGCGAACGGCTCAATAGAGTACAACGTTTTCCAGGTGAACGAATCCGGAGAATTGCAAGGGCCATGGGAGAATAGCGAATGTTTCCACCTCGAGAACCGTCAGCAGCAAGGATGGGACACCTTTGTTCCGAACCACGGCTTGGTTATTTGGCGAATTAAATATAATTCCGGATATTGGGCAAAGAATACTGTCAATAGTTCAAGTACACGCTGGGCTCCTTATTTCAACATCGTTTCTGTAGGCTCGGATGAATGGTACGGCATAAGCGAAAAACCCGTCACGAACGTGAAGGAAGAAAACGGCATTGTTACCTTCAATTATATGACCGGCGACACAACCGAACTACCGGAACCGATTTGGACCAGCTGGGCGTATTACGACACCGGAACATACCAGAAAAACTTCAGTTACAGAAATCATCGCACCTACTGGGGCATTATGTTCCCTAAATATACATTGGGTAAAGACTTCTTGACCAAAGTGGCTATCTACGAGCGAACCGACAAAAACCTCACTCCGCTGACGATAGTTATTTACGTAGGTGGCGATATACCGGAGGAGGCGAATATAGTCTACGGTCAGGATGTAGAACCAGCCGGCGTGAACGGCTGGCACGAGGTCATCCTCGAGGATCCGGTTCCTATCGATAGGCGACGCAATCTGTGGGTTACCGTCAATGCCGAACCGGGAGGCGGTTACCCTGCTCTTGCTTGCCGCTACACCGGCGACCCTAACGGCAGTTGGGTAAGTAGCGATGGTGTAAACTGGAAAAATGTCAACTCCTACGAAGGTTACGACCATACTTGGCTGCTCCGCGCGTATATTCAGAACGAAGGCGAAGAAGAAGGCTTAGAGGAAATCGCCAATGACCAATCACCAATTACAAATAAGGTCATCAAGGATGGCCAAATCTTAATCCTTCGTGGCGACAAGACCTACACCCTTACCGGCCAAGAAGTGCAGTAGGCGTGCCCTTGTGGTAAGAAGTAATTTCTCCGTCCATTAGTAGGGCAATCTGATTGCCCGCTCAGATAAACCGCTGTGCTCCTGCATGGCGGTTTATCTTTATTCGTATTTCAGGCGTTTACCAGCCCCCGCTCAAAAGGCTATGTTTATTATCCCGAACTCTATTCGGCAATCTGTCTATTCTTGAATGCCTCGCCTTTTCCTTCTTCATCTTTCCTTCTTCCTTCTTCCTTCTTCATCTTTCCCTTTCCCTATTCTCACAAAAAACAGATGCTAATGCAGTAGATACCTATTATAAAAACCTGCTCTTTAACGCCTTGATGGAGCACTATTTGCAAATCTACAACAATCTTCTATAATTTCTATACTAAGACTAAATATAGAACATTCCATAATTAATGCGTGATTCGACCAAGAGTGAACGAGACATTCACCTGACATTTACCTGACATTCACGAGAGTGCTACCCCTTCGAGGGGTACCACTCGGTCGGTTTTTCGACACATTTTCACCCTTCAACCTCCTATATTTTTTCGCAAATACGCAAAAATTTGCCTTTTTTCTTGCGTATGTCAAAAAAAAGCAGTACCTTTGCACGCTTTTTCTGTTGCGTGCGCGGGTAGCACATACATCATGTGCGTATATTATGACGCGCAAGCCGGAATGGAGAAGGAAATAAAACAAATCAAACAAATAACAAATTTATTATGCAAAACAAAGCACTAATCCGCTTCTTAGCTGCATGTTTGGCGCTCATCTGCGCCTTCTATCTGTCGTTCTCGATGGTCACCAGCCACTACGACAAGAAAGCTAAGGAGTACGCCGCAGGTGATGCGGTCAAAGAGTACCAGTATTTGGACTCTATTGCCACCCAGAAGGTGTGGTTTGGTTACACACTCAAGGAGTGCCGTGAGAAAGAGATCAACCTTGGTCTCGACCTCAAGGGCGGTATGAACGTGACCATGGAAGTGTCGGTGCCCGACATCCTCGATGCACTCAGCGGTCATAACGAGACTCCTAACTACAAACAAGCGCTGGCACTGGCCAAGGAAAATCAGAAGAAGAGTGGCGCTGATTTCGTCACGCTCTTCATCGAGGCCTACAAAGAGGTTGATCCTCAGGCACAGCTCGCATCGGTATTCTCTACCTTCGAACTGAAGGACAAGGTGACGCTCAACTCTACCAACGAAGAGGTGGAGAAGGTGATCCGCGAAGAGGTGGACGGTGCTATCCAGAACTCCTTCAACGTGCTCCGCACGCGTATCGACCGTTTCGGTGTTGTTCAGCCGAACATCCAGAAGCTGGCTCAGCCCGGTCGTATCCTCATCGAGCTCCCGGGTATCAAGGAGCCGGAGCGTGTTCGTAAGCTCCTCCAGGGTTCTGCTAACCTTGAGTTCTGGGAGACCTACGAGGCTGCTGAACTCCTGCCTATGCTGGCGCAGATCAACCGCGAGTACGCTGCTGGCGCTGAGGCTGAGGCCGAAGAGGTAAAGGCTGAGGAAGAGGCACCCAAGGCAGAAGAGGCTCCCAAGGCCGAGAATGCCGAGCTGGCTGACCTCGTTGACAACCTCGGTGCTGACTCTGTAGCCGCTGAGGTGGATCAGGCTGCGCAGATCGCAGAGTACAAGAAGAACAACCCGCTCTTCGCTATCCTCAACCCCTCTGTCAACCAGGCAGGTCAGGCTTATCGTGGCCCGGTGGTAGGTACTGTTCACTATGTGGACACGGCTAAGGTCAACGCGATGCTCAATTCGCCGATCGCCAAGGCTGTCCTCCCGCGTGACGCACGTTTCTATTGGACGGTGAAGGCCATCGACGAGGCTGGTTCGTATTTCAACCTCGTGGCTCTCAAGGCCCAACGCGACGGTCGCGCTTCGCTCGAGGGTGATGTCATCACCGATGCACGTGCCGACTTCTCGCAGATCAGCGCTTATGCCAATGTGTCGATGTCGATGAACGCCGAGGGTGCTAAAACCTGGCAGCGTCTGACCAAGGATAACATCGGCAAGTCGGTAGCTATCGTGCTTGACGGTTATGTATATTCCTTCCCGACCGTACAAAATGAGATTGCTGGCGGTAACAGCCAGATCACCGGTAACTTCACGGTAGAAGAGGCTAAGGACCTTGCTAACACCCTCAAGTCCGGTAAGATGCCGGCGCCTGCTCGTATCATCGAGGAGAGCGTGGTTGGTCCGTCGCTGGGTCGTGAGGCCATTCAGTCCGGTCTCTGGTCCTTCGTGCTGGGCTTCATCCTCATCCTTATCTACATGATCTTCTATTATGGTTGGATCCCTGGCCTCATCGCCGATGCTGCACTCGTTTGCAACGTCTTCCTGTTGGTAGGTATCCTCGCTTCGTTCGGCGCTGTACTGACCCTGCCGGGTATAGCAGGTATCGTGCTGACGATGGGTTGTGCCGTTGATGCCAACGTGCTTATCTACGAGCGTATCCGCGAGGAGCTGCGTGCCGGTAAGGGTATGCGTAAGGCTATCGAGGACGGTTTCAAGGGTGCCATCAGCGCCATCGTCGATGCGAACGTCACTTCGTTCCTCACCGGTGCTATCTTGGCTATCTTCGGTACCGGTCCTATCAAGGGCTTCGCTGTTACCTACATGATCGGTATCATCTCTTCGTTCCTGACGGCTGTATTCATCACCCGTCTCTTGCTCGAGGATTATGCTAAGCGTGAGGACGCAAAGGAACTCAGCTTCACCACCAGTCTGATGAAGAACTTCCTCCAGAATATCCACTTCGATTTCGTGGCTGCACGCAAATGGGCTTACTGCCTTTCCGGTGCCATCGTTATCTTCGCTATCCTGGGTCTGGAGCCGCACTTGTTCGGTCGCCTCAACCTGGGTATCGACTTCTCGGGTGGACGCAACTATGTCGTTCGTTTCGACAATAACATCAATACGCAGGAAGTGCGTGACAACTTGGAGAATGTCTTCATGGCTACGCTGGAGGACGGCGAGACCTTCGGTCTGAACGTCATCACCTTCGGTAACGACGCCAACCAGGTACGTATCTCTACCAACTTCCGTATCCACGAGGAGACCGCTGAGGCTGACGAGCAGATCGAGGCATTACTCTACGAGGGTTGCAAACCCTTCCTGAGCGACAGTGTCACCTTCGAGGACTTCCGTACTTCTGACGACGCCCATGCCGTAGTCGGCATCATGTCGAGCCAGAAGGTGGGTCCGGCTATCGCCGATGATATTAAGACCAGTGCCGTTTGGGCTATCTTTGCTGCGCTGATCGTCATCTTCCTCTATATCCTGATCCGCTTCCGCAACTTCGCTTACTCGGTAGGCGCTATCGCTGCCTTGGCACACGATACCATCATCATCCTTGGTCTCTATGCCATCCTGTGGAAGATCATGCCTTTCTCTATGGAGATCGACCAGGCCTTCATCGCTGCTATCCTGACCGTTATCGGTTACTCGATCAACGATACCGTGGTTATCTTCGACCGTGTACGTGAGTACAACTCGCTCTATCCGAAGCGCGAGAAGAAGGTGAACATCAACGATGCATTGAACAACACGCTCAGCCGTACGTTCTCGACCTCTATGTCTACGTTCGTCGTGCTGCTAGCTATCTTCATCTTCGGTGGTGAGACCATCCAGGGATTTGTGTTCGCACTCCTCATGGGTGTGATCGTAGGTACCTATTCGTCACTCTTCATCGCTTCGCCGATTGCATATGACATCCAGCTTGCCATGGCTAAGCGTGCAGAGAAGAAAGCCGCTTTGAAGAAGTAAATCATAAATTTGAAATCATAAATCATAAATGAAAAATGATTTCTTGAAATACGCCGCTGCGCAAGGCCTCAACTCCATGCATGTGGAGAAGGTCTTGTCGCAGAGCGCGGATCAGTTCCGTGCTTCCTACGGCTATATATCGCCTACTATCCTCGAGGAGCGTCAGCTCAATGTGACGCAGATGGATGTGTTCAGCCGGTTGATGATGGACCGTGTGATCTTCCTCGGCACCGAGGTCAACGACTATACGGCTAATGTCATCCAGGCCCAGCTCCTCTATCTCGACTCGATGGACTCCGAACGCGACATCCATCTCTATCTCAACACCCCGGGCGGATCGGTATATGCCGGTTTGGGTATCTACGATACCATGCAGTTCGTGACGGCCAAGGTCGCTACTATATGTACCGGTCTTGCTGCCTCTATGGGTGCTATCTTGCTCGTGGCAGGTGAGAAAGGTATGCGTGCTGCATTACCTCACAGCCGCGTTATGATCCATCAGCCTCTGGGAGGCGTACAGGGTCAGGCTAGCGATATTGAGATCACAGCGAAGGAAATCATCAAACTGAAGGACGAACTCTATACCATCCTGTCTGCTCATACAGGCAAGACGGTCGACCTGATTCGTCAAGACGCCGATCGTGACCACTGGATGACTGCCCAAGAGGCGCTCGACTATGGCATGATCGATCGTGTTTATACCAAGAAGAACAATGGCTAAAAAGCAACCAGTGTGCAGTTTCTGCGGCCGGCCGATGCCCGACATGTTCTCCGGTCAGGACGGATCTCTGATCTGTACCGAGTGTATCGAAATGGGCTATAACATGGTCCTTAAGATGCCGAAGGCGAAGAAGGAGGTGGAAGGCTTGAGCATGGACTCTCTGCCTGCTCCCCGCGAGATAAAGGCTTTTCTTGACCAGTATGTTGTCGGCCAGGACGACGCCAAGCGTTTTCTGGCAGTCTCCGTTTACAACCACTACAAGCGAGTGATACAAGAGCGCGACGACGACGGCGTGGAGATAGAGAAGAGCAATATTCTGCTGGTCGGTTCCACCGGTACGGGCAAGACGCTGCTCGCACGCACGATTGCACAATTCCTGAAAGTGCCTTTTGCCATTGTGGATGCCACTACGCTGACCGAAGCCGGCTATGTGGGCGAGGATGTCGAGACGACATTGGTGCGCCTGCTGCAGGATGCCGACTACGACGTACAGAAAGCGCAGCGAGGCATCGTCTTCATCGATGAGATTGACAAGATTGCCCGTAAGAGCGAGAACATGTCCATCACCCGCGACGTGAGCGGTGAGGGCGTGCAGCAGGGTCTGCTTAAGTTGCTCGAGGGCTCTATTGTCAATGTGCCGCCACAGGGCGGACGCAAACATCCCGACCAGGAGTTCATCCGCGTCGATACCAAGAATATCCTCTTCATCTGCGGAGGTGCCTTCGAGGGTATCGAGCGCAAGATTGCGCAACGGATGAACACCCAGGTAGTCGGCTTTGATGCCCAGCAGCGCTCCGCGCGCGTGGACAAGAACAACCTGCTGCAGTATATTGCGCCGCAGGACCTCAAGGCGTTCGGACTCATTCCTGAGATCATAGGACGTCTGCCTATTCTCACCTATCTGCAGCCGCTCGATCGCGACGCACTACGCGCTATCTTGACCCAACCGAAGAATGCGCTCACCAAGCAATATCAGAAGTTGCTCGCTATGGATGATGTGCAACTCCGCTTCGATGATGACATGCTCGATTATATCGTCGATCGCGCATTGGAGGCACATCTCGGCGCACGTGGCTTGCGCGGACTCATGGAGGCGGTGATGATCGACATCATGTACGATCGTCCGCGCAACGGCGAGTTCGTCGTCACGCGTGCATATGCAGAGGAGCGTATCGGACGAACCGATATGCAACGCCTGCGTCAAGCGATGTGATAGTAGTAGGGGATCAGAATCCGCTATAGACAATCTTCAGATTCATTCCGTTTCTCGAAGAACGAATCTTCGTAGCAGACGCCGTCTGCTGCTGCTTCACTGCGGCAATAGTGCTTCCTGACGCTGCAATAGTGACCGTCACCGGCACCAGTACCATATGTAGCACGGCGTCCAGTTCGTCATGTCGCAACTGGTCGGTCAGGAAATCCGACATGTCGTAGCTATAGTAGTAGAGCGGATTACCCACCGAGTCTTTGCCTTGCGTCAGCACACCCAGTAGCGCACAAGAGTCTGCCGGCAGTTCTTTCTTCGCGAAGAATCGTTCCATGCTGCTCTCTTTGATCAGCAGCATGTAGTCTGCCGGTTGTAGCCAGTCGTTGCGCTGCTTGTCCACATCCGCACCGGTGTATTTGTTCTCCACATCAACGCGCAACTGTGCCTTGTTGACATAGGGACGCTTGTAGCGGTAGATATATCTTGCTGAGTCGGCATCCCAGATCGAATCGATGAAGAGCGTTTTCTCCATGTGCTCTACCATCTTATCCATCGGGAACTCCATATGCGTATATGCGCCTGCGGGCGCGATAATATAATTATAGGAGTTGGAGTCTGCTACCATCGCTTCTATCCACGCTGCTCTGTCCGGATAGCTGATGCTGTTTATCGTGCGCACTTCCGAGTTGGCGTAGAAGGATTTTACATCATGGACAATGGTGTCTTTGCCGCCTTTGTTGTAGGAGAAACTGTAATATACACCGATGGCGATGTCGGTCACATTCAGCAGCGTGGACGAACCGAATGATGTCTCAATCAGCAGACCCGGTAACTGACGGTTGAAGGTCTCTTGGTCGGGGAACTGACGGATGGCACCGAAATACTCCTGGAACTCATCATTCAGACGCATCCTCACCATCGGCACGATAGCACCGGTGCTGCCGGTGGCTGAGTCGCGTTTCTCTGTGGCTACCACGATGCGGTGGTTGCTCAGGATGCTTTTCTCGCGCGAGCAGTAGTCCTCTATGCGGATGTCTGAGTGATAGGCACGGGCATAATCAAAAGTACCGCGGTCCATGCGATAGGCGTTCACGGCGATAGGAGACGTACCGTCACCTACCCACGTGCTATATGCCATCATCAGGAAAATCGAATCAATCACGGCGTTCTCCGGATAGGAATAACCTTCCGGACACGCCAGTTGCGTCAGGATAGCGGCATGTAGCGTACCGTAGTCGGTTTCCAGTTCGCCCAACAAGGCCGAATCGGCTTGCGAGAGGATCCACGCGCAACTGTCTACATAGGAACGGATCTCGAACGTATCCGATAGTACTACGATCGGGTCATCCTGCGACAATACAGAACTACCGGCATTGGTCACATCATCTTTGCAAGCCGTCAGCATGACGCTCAGCCATGCCATCATCAGCCATCCTATCTTACTCAGCTTTCTCATCGTTAGCTATATTCTCCATAAATTCCAACTGACGGCGGCAGGCTTCCATCGGATCCTCCTGCGGCTCATACGCCAGTATAGGTTTGCCTTTGGTCTCGGCGTAGTTCATCAGACGCTGGTTTACGTTCGGGGTGGCATAGACGATGGCGTCCGAGTAGTCGATAGCCAGACGCATCAGTTCCTCATATCCCACAGGGAAATCGGCAATATTGCGAACGTCTATGTTGTTCACGCCGTCAATACGCAGTTTGTCCGAGAACTTCGTCGAGAAGGGACGCTTATACTCCTGGTCATCCAGCATCAGCACAATCTTCGAATTGGTGAAGAAGGGCTCGTTGTGGTAGGCCGTCTTCAGGTAGAGTGGTGCCAAGGCTGACATCCAACCCGAACACAGGATGATCTTGGGTGTCCAGCGCAGTTTCTTCACCGTCTCCACTGCACCACGCGCATAGAAGATCACGCGATGGTCGTTGTCCTCATATTCCACGCCGTTCTCATCGGCCACGCCCTTGCGGCGATGGAACAGATCGTCGTTGTCGATGAAGTAGATCTGGATGCGTGCCTGCTGAATGGATGCCACCTTGATCAGCAACGGGTGGTCGGTGTCCTCGATGATGAGGTTCATTCCCGACAAGCGAATCACTTCGTGCAACTGATTGCGGCGCTCATTGATTTCGCCGAACTTTGGCATAAAGGTACGCGTCTCATATCCGTGCCCTTGGAAGTACTCCGGCAAGCGACGGTTGAGCAAACGAATTGGCGTCTCTTCGGCCATAAAGGGGTAGATCTCCTGAGAGATGAACAAGATTCGATTCGGCTCTTTCATAGGCTTATAATTTGTTGTGGCAGGCGCAACACTGCATTATCAGCAGTGCAAAGATACAACAAATTTTGCGAATACACAAATTTTTTTTTGTTTTTTCGCAATTTTAGTTGTTTACAGGCCTTTTGGATGAAAAAAAACTTACTGTTTACGCCTTTCGCGCACAATAAGTAGTGCCTCTTCACGTATATCTGAGGGTAGCAGAATATTCCTCAGTTGCAGGCTCCGGCACCAGCCCGGTACGTCTTTTTCCTGCAGGGTGGAGAACACGGCGCGTAGCGCCTTGTGTTGTTCGGATGTATAGTCGTTCGGATCGATGCCGGCTAACTCATCCAGTTCCTCATCGTCGTAATAGATGATCTCCGCATTGGTCTGCAGTAGCGTCTCGCGTTCGCATACCAGATGTTCGCCGCAACAACCGTCCGGACGGGCCGACGCATCCTCTTGGGCCGACGACACGCTGCCCTTACGCGCACGCTGACGTTCGCGAATCTCAAAGAGGATGACGATCAGAATCGCCAGTACTATGAAGAGAATCAGAGGAAGCACAACTCACCAATCACCAATCACCAATAACCACTCACCAATTATAATTCCTCTTCCCCTTCTACGCGGTCTTCCTCTATGCGGAGGTTGTCGATGATGAAGCCTTGGCGTTCGGTGGTGTTCTTGCCCATATAGTAGGCCAGCAGATCCTTGACGTTGTCCTCCTTGCGCAGCATTACCTGGTCCAGACGAATACCGCTGCCGATGAAGCCCTTGAACTCCTCCGGCGAGATCTCTCCCAGACCTTTGAATCGTGTGATCTCGGGGTTCTTGATCTGATTGATAGCCTTTAGCCGCTCCTCTTCGCTGTAGCAATAGCGTATCTGCGTCTTGTCCTTGACGCGGAAGAGCGGGGTCTGCAGGATATAGACATGTCCTTTCTTCACCAGGTCGGGGAAGAACTGCAGGAAGAATGTGAGCATCAGCAGTCGGATGTGCATTCCGTCCACATCGGCATCGGTAGCGATGATCACTTTGTTGTAGCGCAACTCGTCCAGTCCGTCTTCTATGTTGAGTGCCGACTGCAGACAGTTGAACTCTTCGTTTTCATATACGACGGACTTGCTCAGGCCGTAACTGTTCAGCGGTTTACCGCGCAGCGAGAACACCGCCTGCGTACGTACGTCACGACTCTTGGTAATACTACCCGAGGCCGATAGACCCTCGGTGATGAAGATACAACTCTCCAGACGCAGATCGTCGTCCGCATCCTTAGCCGACTTGATGGGCTTGGGATCGTTCAGGTGGATCTGGCAGTCACGCAGCTTCGGATTGTTCACCAGGTTCTTCTTCGCCCGCTCTTTGGCGGCCTTGGTCACGCCGGCAATAGCCTTGCGCTCTTTCTCGCTCTCCTGGATCTTCTGCAGCATCACTTCCGTCACCTCGGGATGTTTGTGCAGGTAGTTGTCCAGTTGCAGTTTGACGAAGTCGTTGACGAACTTGTTCACACTTATGCCACCGGTAGGCGACATGTCTTTCGAACCCAGTTTGACCTTGGTCTGACTCTCAAAAACGGGTTCCTCTACGTTGATGGCGATGGCACCTACTACGCCGTTGCGGATATCCGCTAGGTCCTGATTCTTATTGTAGAACTCTTTGATGGTACGACCTATTGCTTCGCGATAAGCAGCTTGGTGGGTACCACCCTGAATGGTGTGCTGACCGTTGACGAACGAGAAATACTCATCGCCATTCTGGTCGGTATGCGTCAGCGCGATCTCGATATCCTCTCCCTTGATATGAATAATGGGGTAGAGCGGCTCCACCGTCATGTTCTCCGTCAGCAGATCCAGCAGTCCGTTCTTCGAGAGGAATTTCTGACCGTTATAGACCAGTGTAAGTCCTGTATTCAGATAGGTGTAGTTGCGCAGCAACTCCTCGATATAATCGTCGCGGAAATGATAGTTCTCAAACAGTCCCTTGCTATCGTCAGGCACGAACTCGATGATCGTACCGCGTTTCTCCGGTCCGTCGTAGTCCAGGATACCTGTGTCGCTCGTCAGTTTGCCCTGACTGAACTCCGCCTTGCGCATTTTTCCCTCGCGGTAGGACTCCACGGCAAAATAGCTCGACAGGGCATTTACAGCTTTCGTACCCACACCGTTCAGACCTACGGATTTCTTGAAGGCCTTGCTGTCGTATTTGCCACCGGTATTAAGTACACTCACCACTTCCACCAGTTTGCCCAGAGGGATGCCGCGACCGTAGTCACGCACCCGCACACGCCCCTCTTGCACGTTCACCTCAATCACTTTGCCTTCGCCCATGCGGTACTCGTCGATCGAATTGTCGATGCTCTCTTTGATCAGCACGTAGATACCGTCATCTGAGTGACTGCCGTCACCCAGTTTGCCGATATACATACCCGGGCGTCGCCGGATATGCTCCATGTCATCGAGGTGGATGATGTTCTCGTCGCCGTAGTTGACGGCTACGTTGGTGGGTAGCTGTGCCTCCTCTTCCGAGGAAGCTATCTGCGCTGTTTCGTCTATCATATACGTCCAAACAATTTTGCGGGTGCAAAATTACAACTTTTTTCTGACATGTGCAAATAAATTGCGAAAAATCACAACTGACCGGCTTCTACCAGGTTGATCACGCGTTCGGTGATGCGGTCTTTGTCCGTAGCGTCGTACTCTTCCTTCAGGTCGTTCTTGAATAGTTTGGCGACGAACTGCCAGAAATTGGCGGCTGTCTTGCCCTTGTATTGACGGATCAGGTCGTAACTGGTGCGGTCGGTCTCCCGATCGAGCAGCAGCATCAGCATGCGTCCCTGACTGGCATACATGCCGCGGAAGTCTTTCTCGTATTTGCGGAACAGTTGTCGCTCGAACGAACGCCACCATTTGCGGCGGGCTTTCTGGTCGGGCAGCAACGCCAGTTGACGGTCGGCGTACTCCATATCCTTGGTGATCATCTTGGCGTACGGCAGACATTTCTTCACGTCGCGCACGGTGCGCCAGTAGAAGCGTTCCTGCTTCTTGTTGCGAAAACGCATCGGCGGATAGACCCACACTTCGTGCAGCCAGGCCATATAGAGTGTGTCGCCGTTCTCGATGTGTACCATACACGAGTCGACGTACCTATTCTGCGCCGCCAGACTAAGGCTCGCAGTAAGCAGAAGGATGATGCCGAACACTCTTTTCATTGTCGTCAACTTTTGTGACGACAAAAATACAATAATTCTGCCAAATATGCAAGATTTTTGAGAAAAAAATGCAAAATAATTTGCGTATGTCAAAAAAAAGCAGTACTTTTGCACCCGCTTTTGCGTCGGAAGAGGCTCGTCTAACGAATTCGCCTGCGAATTAAAGCGACTCGCACTTCCTCCTTTCAGCGCTGCGAACACTTTGTTGGTTCACATCGCTGGGGTGAAAACTCGGGAGGAATGCTAGCGAAGCGATATTCCGACCGAAGAGCGGAGGCACCGAGGACTTTAATGACGGCTTGACCGTCAGTCCGTGTCCGAGGTTGCCGAACGCGAGGCGGGATAGCTCAGCTGGTTAGAGCGCATGATTCATAATCATGAGGTCCCCAGTTCAATCCTGGGTCCCGCTACCAGAAACCACCTTACAAGGGTGGTTTCTTCGTATGATTATGAATCATGAGGTCCCAAGTTCTTATCTCACTCCGTTCGAACGATTATTGCGGTACGCAATTTTCAATCCTGGGTCCCGCTACAAAAAGGTCACTCGGACGAGTGGCCTTTTTAGTTTTCCTTTCCCCTTCCTTAACCCTAAGGGGCACGATTATTCGCAAGCAAATGTTCAGCCTACATTAAACTGGCTGCCGCCGATGAACTCGCGCAGGATAGAGGTGCGGGGGATGAACGAGGCTTCGAGTCCCTCGAAGAAACTCAGGTAGTAGAGCAGTTGTTCGGCCGTCTTATATTCCTCTGCGGCGGCCGGTACGGTCTGCAGTGCTGTCTCCACGGTGTAGCGGATAGCCGGCAGTTCGTAGGTCATCGAGGTATCAAACTCGGCATCGGCTTCGCTGCGGAAGGGTTCGATCCATTTGTCCTCGCCCTCACGTACGGAGGCCCAGGAGGCAATCGTCTTCTGCGGACTCTTCCCGCGTGTACGCAAGTCGCGACTCATGCGGCGCAGCAGACGGTGGACATAAGTGGGTATCCAGGTCTCGCCGTCCAGCGAAACGGGACTCATCGGTGCGGCGTAGATCTTGTATTTGCAGTCCGACTCGATATGCTCGGTCAGTAGCGGGTTGAGTGCATGGATGCCTTCCATCACCAGGATGGCGTCTTCTTCCAGCTGGAGCGTTTCACCCAGATACTCGCGTTTCTCTTCCGCAAAATTGAAGGTAGGCAGGGCGATCTCCTTGCCGGTTATCAGGGCTTTGATGTCTTGTTCCAGTTGCTGCAGATCGATGGCATACACCGATTCATAGTCTTTCTGTCCGTCCTCTTTGAGAGGTGTCAGGTCGCCGTTGACGTACCAGTTGTCCAGCGACAATGCCACGGGTTGTTTGCCCTGTGAGAGCAGTTCCAGACACAGACGGTGACTCGTGCTGGTCTTTCCGCTGGACGATGGTCCGGCCAGCAGGATGACACGTACGTGGGGGCGCGAACATATATCTCGCGCGATAGCGGCCAGTTGGTCGGCATGGTACAGTTCTCCTTCGGCCACCAGGTCGGCTGCGTGACCGCTCTCAATCATCTCGTTGATGTACGCCACTCGGCGTTTTTCTTCACTTATCATAATGGGTCTATATCGATTATCAGTTTGGTGTTTTTGTTCGATGAAATCGAGAAGATATGGTCTATCGCTTCTCTCAGGCGCCGTTTGGCTTCGCTCAGGTTGGCCTGCTGCTCGATGCGCAGGGTCAGTTCGCGTACCGTGTAGGCCTGTATGCGCTCTACGGCAGGTATGATGACACCGGAGATACGACTGCCGAAGATGCGGTGCAGGTAGTCTTGCAGTTCGCCTGCCACCCGATGGGCCCGTCCGCTGTTATGATCGCGTATCTGCAGTCGGATCAGCCGATGGAATGGGGGATAATCGAAGTGTTGGCGTTCACTGATCTGCTGAGCGTATAGCGCCTTGTAGTCGTGTCGCCGCACGAAGTCGAGTATCGGGTTGTCCGGATCAAAAGTCTGGATGAAGACCTCGCCCTGCTGTCCTTTGCGTCCGGCACGTCCCGCCACCTGTTCCAGCATCTGGTAGGCGCGTTCGTAGGCCCGGAAGTCGGGTTGGTTCAGGATGGAATCAGCCTGCAGTACTGCCACCAGCTGTACGTCATCGAAATGCAGACCCTTGGTCACCATCTGTGTGCCGACGAGGATGTCGCACTCATGACGGGCAAAGCGGTTGATGATGTCCTGGTAGGCATTTCTGTTGCGGGTGGTATCCAGATCCATCCTGAGTACGCGTGCTTCGGGGAAGAGGGCTTGTATCTCTTCTTCCAGTCGTTCGGTGCCGAAGCCGACGATCCGCATCTCCCCGCCGCAGTCAGGACAACGTGTGGGCATCGGTGTATGGTAGCCGCAGTAGTGGCATCGCATCTCGCCGGCCTGGCGATGTACTGTCATCGGTACGTCGCACTGTACGCAGCGGGGGATACGTCCGCAGGACGTGCACTGCAGTTGCGGGGCATAGCCGCGACGGTTCTGGAAGAGGATCACCTGTTTGTCAGCCGCCAGTACCTCGCGGATACGTTCCACCAGCGGATCGCTGAAATGGTCGTACATCTCCTTGCGGGTGTATTGTCGTTTCAGATCGATGAGCTGGATGTCGGGCAGTTGAAGTCCGGCATACCGTTCGTGCAGTTCCACCAGTCCGTAGGTGCCTCGTTGGGCGAGATAATACGACTCGATGGAGGGGGTGGCGGTGCCGAGCAGCACGTTGGCGCCTTGCTCACGTGCCATCATGATAGCGGCGGCACGGGCATGGTAGCGCGGAGCAGGCTCTTCCTGCTTGTAGCTGGGATCATGCTCTTCATCCACGATGACGAGTCCCAACTGTTGCAACGGAAGGAACACGGCACTGCGAGCCCCCAGCACGACGTGCGGTTCGCTTTTGGCTGCCGCGTGATAGATCTGCTCGCGTTCGGCATCGCTGAAGCGACTATGATAGACCAGCAGTTGGTCGCCGAAGATACGTTGCAGTCGTGTGGTCAGTTGAGTGGTCAGCGCTATCTCCGGCACCAGATAGAGGATGTTCTTGCCCCGGCGCAGTTGTTCGCGTATGAGATGGATATATACCTCCGTCTTACCGCTGGAGGTCACTCCGTGCAGCAGCACGATGGATCGTCCGTTAGTGAAGAAATTCCCGATTTCATCGGCACTTTTCTGTTGTGCAGGTGTGAGCGGATGTTCGGGTTCGATGGGTCCGTCGTAGGGCGCAAGCGTCACGCGTCTTCGCTTGGGCGGTGCGATCAGTCGTTTGTCGAGTCCTCCGGGCAACGCGGCGGCCATCACCTCGCCCGGCGTGCACATATAATAGCTGCTCATCCACTGCCATAGGTGCAGTTGTTCGGGTGTGACCATGGGGGCATTGTCGGCTATGGCACTGATAGGACGTATCTTGTCGGTCAGTTCAGGCGCGATAGGGTCGGTGTGTGGACGCAGTACTACTCCGCGCACCTCTTTTTTCATCAGCGGTACGACGACGCGGGTGCCCGGTGCGGGTATAGACAATCCATCCGGGACGCTATAGGTATAACAATCTCGGATGGCAAGCGGTAATATGATATCAACGTAGTTGATAATTTATGATTTATGATTTAAGATTTAAGATTTATGATTTCTTATCCCTGACGGGAGATTGTTACAGATTTATGATTTCTCGTTGGCGGTAGCTTTGGCGTAGCAGGCGCGGCAGAGTGGTTCGTAGCTGTCGGTCTCGCCCAGCAGCACACGTTTGTCGGAGGCTACGAGGCGATGGCTCACATAGGCTAGGTCGCCGCAGTGCACACAGATAGCGTGGGTCTTGTACACATCCTCGGCGATAGCCATCAGTGCAGGCATCGGACCGAAGGGTACGCCGCGGAAGTCCATATCCAGTCCGGCACAGATGACGCGTATGCCGCGGGCAGCCAGTTGCTGGCATACATCCACGATGCCCATGTCGAAGAACTGTGCTTCGTCGATACCCACTACGTCGATGTCGTTGGCCATCAGCAGGATGGTCTGGCTGGACTCTACGGGGGTGGACTGGATGATGTTATGGTCGTGACTGACCACATCTTCTTCGCTATAACGTACGTCGATAGCGGGTTTGTAGATCTCTACGCGCTGCTTGGCGAACTTAGCGCGTTTCATACGGCGGATCAGTTCCTCGGTCTTGCCGGAGAACATCGAACCGCATACTACCTCGATGGAACCGCGCTTCTGCGTCGGACCTTTGGTGTCTCTTTCTGAAAACATATATCTCTCAAATTACAAATTACCAATAACCAATTACCAATTACCAATGTTGAATTCCTAATTCAACTTAATATCCTGTGCATTCATCTGCAGGGTGGTGTGGCCGTGGAAGGTGTTCTCTTCCAGATAAAAACAGATGTCCACGCTATGGCCATTCTGCAGGTGGTTGGCTTTGTCACCGTGTCCGAAGGCGATGCCGTCCATGGCAGCGACGCAGTCGGTGACGTCCAGATGCAGATGTCGTCCGTCACTCACGGCACGGGTGCCGCGGTTGTTGATCAAGCGGCGCGCCATGAAGAGCGGTCGTTCGTTACCCGGGCCGAAGGGTTCGAGGCACTGGAGTATCTTCTGCAACTTCCAGGTCAGGTCGCTCAGTTGCACTTCGGCCTCCACCTCCAGGATAGGTGTCTGCTGGTCGGGGGTGATATGCGCCGCCACATATTCCTCAAAACGGCGTTTGAACTCCGGCAGGTCACTCCGGTGCATACTCAGTCCCGCTGCGAAACGGTGACCTCCGAAGTTAGTCAGCAGGTCGCGGCAGGAGTCGATAGCGGTGTAGATATCGAAGTCGCTGACGGAACGGGCACTGCCGCTGATGATGTCATCCTCACCGGCTGTGAGCACGATTGTAGGACGATAGTAGGTCTCGGTCAGTCGGCTGGCAGCGATACCCACCACACCTTTGTGCCAGTCGGGCGAGAAGACGACGCTGGTATGCTTGTGTGCATTGTCGGGATCGGCTTCCAGTTGTGCGAGTGCCTCATCGGTGGTACGACTGTCGTAGTCGCGTCGGTCCTGGTTGTAGGAGTTGATGTCCTGTGCGAACCGTCGTGCTTCGTCCTCATCGTCGGTGATGAGCAGTCGAACGGCTTCCGCACCACTCTTCATACGTCCCGAGGCATTGATGCGCGGACCTATCTTATAGACCAGATCGCTGATGGTAATGGTCTTGTCGCTGATGCCGGCCACCTCCATGATGGCGCGTACGCCTACCGACGGATGGGCATTGAGCGCGCGCAGTCCGTAGAAAGCCAGTACACGGTTCTCACCAGTGACAGGTACGATGTCGCTGGCAATAGACATAGCCAGCAGGGGCAGCAGGCGATAGATCTGTTGTCGGTCGATACCGCGTCGCTGGGCATAGGCTTGCACCAGTTTGAATCCCACGCCGCAGCCGCTCAACTCTTTGTATGGGTACGGACAATCAGCCCGTTTCATGTTGAGCACCGCCACCGCCTCGGGGATGGTTTCACCCGGCGTGTGATGGTCGCATATGATGAAGTCGATCTGTCGCTCGCGGGCATATTCCACTTTGTCCACCGCCTTGATGCCGCAGTCGAGGGCGATGATCAGAGTGCATCCCTCGCGTTGCGCTGTGTCGATACCTTCGAACGAGATGCCATAGCCCTCGCGATACCTATCGGGGATATAATAGAGGATGTTATCGGTCTGGGTACGCAGGAACGAATACATCAGCGCCACGGCCGTGGTGCCATCCACGTCGTAGTCGCCATACACCATGATCCGTTCATGCCGGTCTATCGCGAGGCAGAGCCGGTCTACTGCAGCCGTCATGTCGCGCATGAGGAAGGGGTCGTGCAGACTGTCGAGCGAAGGACGGATATACGCCCGCGCTTCGGCAGCCGTACGCAGTCCGCGACCGGCCAGTATGCGTCCCGCCAACGGACTGATATCCAGTTCGTTACTCAGACGCTCGGCTGCCGCTTGTTCCTCAGCCGTGAGTTGCCGTATGTGCCATTGATTCTCCAATTCGCTATATTCTAAACGCTAAACATTAAACGTTAAACGTTAAACAATCACCTCATAGTCATCCGCATCCTGCCAGATAGGCAGTGCCTCGCGGTAGTGGCGCAGCCTGTCGATCGAGAGGTCCACTATCTTGGTAGCTGCCTCGTAGTCGGCGAAGCGTGCTACATCTTGCAGTCGGGTGTCGTAGGCCACCGAATGGCCGTTGTAGTCGAGCTGCAGTCCGTCTGTTCCCACCAGGTTGACCGCCACCAGATAACACTGGTTCTCTGCTGCGCGTGCAGCCAACAGGGCATCCCAATACTGGATACGTATCGTGGGCCAGCAGGCTACGCAGACGAGTATGTCGTATAGGTTGTCTTTCTGCTGGCGCAGCCAGATGGGGAAGCGGATGTCGTAGCATATGCAGAGACGTATCTTGACCCCGCGATATTCCCATATCTCTCGTGAGTTGCCGGGCACGAAGAAATCCGCTTCTCCTCCGCTACGGTATAGATGGCGCTTGTCCACATACTGCGGTGCCGCGTGCGGACTGAAGAGAAAACCGCGGTTGTGCAGTCCGTCCTTCTCGCGGATGATCAGACTGCCGATGATGGCTATCTCGTAGTTGTCCGCCATGCGTTGCAGTGCCTGGCAGGTGGGCCCTCCCCATGGTTCTCCCAGGTCCGGACGGTCGGTACAGAAGCCCGTGCTGAACATCTCCGGCACGACGGCCAGGTCGGCCTGTCCGGCGATGGCACGCAGCCGTTCGTCCAGCAGGGCCACGTTGGCCTGCGGGTCCGCCCACACGATAGGATATTGGAGAAGCGCTATTTTCATGCAGCATTCAGCTATCAGCCGTCAGCATTCAGATTATTTCTTGCTTTTCTTCTCCGGCGCTGCGGCTATGTTCTCGCGCATGGTGGTGTCGGCCTGTATGTTCTGCATCTTATAGTAGTCCATGATGCCGAGGTTACCGTTGCGGAAGGCTTCGGCCATGGCTTGCGGCACGAGTGCTTCGGCCTCGATCACTTTGGCGCGTGCCTCTTGTGCCTTGGCTTTCATCTCCTGCTCTTGTGCGATAGCCATCGCGCGACGCTCTTCGGCCTTGGCCTGGGCGATGTTCTTGTCTGCCTCGGCTTGGTCCATCTGCAGTTGTGCACCGATGTTCTTACCTACGTCGATGTCGGCGATGTCGATAGATAGGATCTCAAAGGCGGTACCGTCGTCCAGTCCCTTGCTCAATACGAGCTTGCTGATGCTGTCGGGGTTCTCCAGTACCTGTTTGTGGCTCTCGGCGCTACCGATAGAGCTGACGATACCTTCGCCTACACGCGCGAGGACGGTGTCCTCACCTGCGCCTCCGACGAGCTGACGTATATTAGCGCGTACGGTCACGCGCGCCTTCGCGATAAGCTGAATACCGTCTTTGGCCACAGCCGTCACGGGCGGGGTGTCGATCACCTTGGGGTTGACACTCATCTGTACGGCCTCAAACACATCGCGTCCGGCAAGGTCGATGGCGGTAGCCATCTGGAAGGGCAGGTCGATACCCGCCTTGCTGGCGCTGACCAGCGCATGTACCACGCGCTCGATATGGCCACCGGCCAGGTAGTGTGCCTCCAGTCCGTCACGCTTCACGTCCATCAGTCCCGCTTTGTGCGCCTCGATCATACAGTTGACGATCTTGGTGGGCGGCACCTTACGGATCCGCATGAGGAAGAGCTGTACCAGCGAGATATGTACGCCGCTGACGACGGCGTTGATCCACAGCATGAAGGGTACGTAATAGAAGAAAATCATTAGTGCGACGAAGATGATCGCCACTAATACCAACGTGATTGCATCCATATTATTTGTCTTTTTGATTGTTAGCTTTGTCCGATTTGTCGGCTTTGTTCAGCCGGTTGTCCGCGAGGTCCACATGGCTGTCGATCTGGGTATCCAGCGCCATCTTGTCGAGCGCATGGCTACGCAGAAAACCCCATATGGCGATAGCGGCCACCAGCACGCAGGCTACCAGCGTGATCACGCCGGCAGTAGGACTGATACGCATCCAGGCCAGGGCCACCGCACCGGTCAGGCTGAGGAAACCGCTGATACCGGCTATGCCGAAGCCCGGCAGAAGGAACATCTCCAATAATAATAGCGCGACGCCCGCGAGCACTAATAATACGACTAAAAAGATATTCATGCAAGTCCTTTCTGTAAAAAAAATCAAAATAATTTTTCAAATTCGGCTGCAAAGATACTAAATATCTTTGATATGTGCAAGTAAAAAAAAATAATTTGCACAAATAAATTATTTATCGTACTTTTGCAGCCGATTTTTTGAGTCACACCTTATAATAAGCGTATGAGTAAAAATTTGGTTATAGTAGAGTCTCCGGCCAAGGCCAAGACGATTGAGAAATTTCTGGGTAGCGACTATCATGTGCTGAGCAGTCAGGGTCATATCCGCGATATCGAACCGCTGGGAAAGAACTCGATGGGTATCGATTTCGAACATGGATACCAGCCTAATTATGTCGTGGATGCGCACAAAGAGGCACTGATCCATCAGCTTCAGACTGAGGCGAAGAAGGCCGACATGGTATGGCTGGCTTCTGATGAGGACCGCGAGGGAGAGGCCATCGCCTGGCATCTGCAGGATGTGCTTCGGCTGCAGAAAGAGCACACGAAGCGTATTGTGTTTCACGAGATCACCAAGACGGCTATCCAGGAGGCCATCCAGCATCCGCGCGATATCGACTATAACCTGGTGAATGCGCAGCAGGCACGTCGTGTGCTGGACCGCATCGTGGGATACGAGCTCTCGCCTATCCTCTGGCGCAAGGTGACGACGGGTCTGTCGGCCGGCCGTGTGCAGTCGGTGGCGGTGCGACTGATCGTAGAGAAAGAACGCGAGATAGAAGCCTTCCGAACCAGTTCGCAATATCGTATTTATGCCGATTTCATCGGAAAAAATCCGGGTGATGCATCGGTGCTGAGATGTGAGTTGAACCATCGTTTCGGCCACAAGGGTGATGCCGCTGCATTCTTGGAGACGCTGCCTCGGGCGATGTTCGTCATCCGTGACGTGCAGCGCAAACCCGTACGTCATATGCCGGCGCCGCCATTCACTACCTCTACGCTGCAGCAGGAGGCGGCTCGCAAGCTGAAGTTCACCGTCAGCAAGACCATGCGTCTGGCGCAGTCGCTCTATGAGAGCGGACGTATCACGTATATGCGTACCGACTCGGTCAACCTCTCTACGCTGGCGCTGGCTACGTGTAAGGAGGAGATCAAAGCCCTCTACGGCGACAAGTATGTGCATACCCGTCAGTTCCAGACCAAGGCCAAAGGTGCGCAAGAGGCGCATGAGGCCATCCGTCCCACCTATATGAATGTGCACACGGCAGGCGAGAACAAAGACGAGCAGCGTCTGTACGAACTGATATGGAAGCGCACGCTGGCCAGTCAGATGAGTGAGGCAGAGAGCGAAAAGACGACGATGGAGGTGGGTGTCAGCAATAGTAAGTATACGTTCTCCGCTACCGGTGAAATCGTCACTTTTGACGGTTTTATGCGCGTCTATGTGCAGTCGACCGACGAGGGCGAGGAGGAACATCGTATCCTGCCGGCTATGTCGGTGCGCGAGCAGCTGCGGCTGCAGGAGGCACAGGCGGTGCAGACCTACGTGAAGCCGCCCTTCCGCTACAACGAGGCTACCCTCGTCAAGCGGATGGAAGAGCTGGGTATAGGTCGTCCGTCCACCTATGCCACCATCATCGAGACGATCCAGAAGGTGCATTACGTAGAGAAAGGGTCTGTAGCCGGACAGAAACGCGATGTGTCGGTGCTCACGCTCCGCAACGGACAGGTGAGCGAGAAGAGCAAGAGCGAGATGTACGGTAGCGACACCCAGCGGCTGCTGCCCACCGACCTGGGACGGATAACGAATGATTTTCTGGTGGATCATTTCCCCTCGATACTCAGTTACGACTTCACGGCTCACTCGGAGGAGCAGTTCGACCATATCGCCGAAGGCAAGGCCGATTGGGTGCAGACGGTGGACACGTTCTACAAGACCTTCCAGCCCTTACTTTCTTCGATTCCATCGGGAAAAATAGCAGGTCGTGAACTGGGTGTAGATCCCGAGACTGGCCTGCCCGTGATTGCCAAGATCAGTAAGATAGGTGCGTGCGTACAACTGGGAGATGCAGCGAAAGACAAGCCGCGTTTTGTCAGTCTGAAGAAAGGTCAGTCGATCTTCACCATCACGCTCCGCGAGGCGCTGGATCTATTCAAGACAGCCCTGCCCATGACGCTGGGAGAGTATGAAGGCAAGGAGGTAGTGATAGGTGAGGGTAAGTTCGGTCCGTACGTGCGTTATGCAGGTGCGTTTGTGAGCATCCCGCGTGGCACCGATCCGCTGACGCTGACGCTTGCTCAGGCTATCGCGCTCATCCGCGAGCATCAGGATAGCTCGACGCCGCTGCATCAGTGGGGTGACCTGAAGGTGATCAAGGGTAGGTACGGCTATTATATCCATACGGCGGGTGGCAATTATCAGTTGCCCAAGGATGTGGAGGCGGAGTCGCTGACAGAAGCAGAAACGCGTCAGATAGTGGCTCAAGGAACGCCTATTTCTGCAAGAAAACGCACTTTCCGTCGAAAAAGTGCAAAATAATTGCCGAAAAATTTGCGTATGTCAATTTTTTGTAGTACTTTTGCACCCGCTTTCTCGTCGGAAGGGGCTCGTCTAGGAGGATTGACTCTGTCAATCGAGGCGACTCGCACTTCCTCCTCTCCGATTAAAACATCGCTCCGCTAGCGTTTTAATCGGTCTGCAAACGAGAACTATTGAGGGACTCCGAGTTTTTTCGGATCCCGAAAAAACGAGAAGTAGCGCAGTTGGTAGCGCACCACGTTCGGGACGTGGGGGTCGGGTGTTCGAGTCACCTCTTCTCGACCAAACGGGAGAATCATCATCAGATGGTCCTCCCGTTTGCTATAGGTGACTCTCACAACCCTCATCAGGCACGAACGTGGTAGTTCGGGACGTGAAGGAGTGCCTCGGATGGCACTCCGAGCGCAGCGCCCAAGGACTCCCCAGTCCGAGGAATGAGCGCAAGCATAGAACAAAAGGGTCGGGTGGTCTTAGCCCCTGCGGGGCACGATTATCGTGTTCGCGATTTTCGAGTCACCTCTTCTTATCTCACTCCGTTCGAACGATTATTGCGGTACGCAGTTTTCTTATCTCACTACGTTCGAACGATTACTTCTCGACAAAAGGACAGCCATTTGGCTGCCCTTTTTGTTTGGCTTTGGCGTTGGCGTTGGCCATTAGCCCTGCGGGTGAGCTTGGTCATAAGCGGCAGCCTCAAGACTCCAGAGATAGCTCTTCATGGTCTTGTAGCCGGTCTCCTTCTGTGCCTGGAAGGCGATCTGATCCGCGGTGATCTTCGATACGTCTTTTGCACGAGCAGCTACGGCTGCAGAGACAGCGGCGAAGCGCTGGCGGCGTGCCATCTCATCGGCGAGCACAGGCGTCTTACGGTCGTACTCACCCACCATGTAGATACGGGTGCAGACGGGGTTAGTCGTCTCTGCTACGCGGTGGGTGGCCAGCAGTGCGCTGCTGTGCTCAGAGTGCATCTCACCTTTCTTCGGACGTTTCGACAAAAGGCCGGATACATAGTCGATACCTTTTGCCCATTGAACTTTTGCCATTTCGCGCTGGCTATCCTCGGAAGACCATCCTAGGCGGAGGCCACTCCTTCCGAAAGCGGAAGGACGTTCCGCGGATGCCCTCGCTCTTCGAGCCGCAAACAACCTTCGGTTTCGGTTTACGTCTCGAGGATTGAGGACCCCTCTAAGCCAGATGAGAGGGGATAAAGGTTTGGTTTAATGGTTAAGACCTTTCTTTAGAGAAGCGGTCGTTTACTTCTTCGTGGCATCGTAGGACTCAGTCGTCTTCGTTTGGATCATGACGGAGGTGTCGCCGCGTTGGTAGTACTCACTCTTGTTGGTGATGGTGCGGACGACGTTACAGCTGTTCAGGCCGATGGCAGCGCCAAGGGCTGTGAGTGCGGCGATAAGCACCGACACGATGATCTTGATAATTTTCAGCTTGTTCATAAATTAAATAAATTTAATTTTTGGAGCTTCGGCTTCGTCGAGTTGCGTAAGCGAGCTTACACTCGACTTGCACAAACCTTCATAGTTAAGGCTCATTTTTGTTTGACGGTGCAAAAGTAGTATAAAAAACGGAGGCGACCAAATAATCGTCTCCGTTTAGTGTAACAATGTTACGTTTTTGATAAATCGTAGCCTGCGTAGCGGCTCAGATCGGCCGTTTCACGGGGTGTGAGCCAGACATAACCGTCACGCCGCTTGCGTACCGACAGTACGTGAAACTCAGGCGCTTCCTTCGGCCGTTTCTTCCGCCAACCGTGTATCAGCACCGCCAGGTGGTTCATACCGATCGGATAGTTCATCCGCTTCCCCAGCCGCATGGCCAGTTCGGTGAGTGGGATTTTGTTAGATGTTTTCATTCTTTTTCCACCTCCTTTCGGTAATAGGTATTTTTGCGGAGGGTGTACTTGACGCTGCCGTCGGGGCGTTGGTAAGTACGGAGTATATACCCTCGTCGTTTCATTTCGCGCCGGACTTGTTGGGCGTCGGCGTTGGGTTTTAAGATGCATTTTGCCATCGTGTTCGGCAATCGGTCGCACGGACTGACCTAAAGGTCATTAAGGCTCCCGATGCCTCCACTCTTCGGTCGGACTATCGCTACGCTAGCAGTCCTCCCGAGGGGGAGACCCTCTATGCCGGAGAGGGGGATGTCAGGTTAATGTCTCGTTAATGTCTCGATAAAGTTAGCTATTTCTTGGCGCAATCATGTGCCAAAAGTGAACAATGTAGGCGGGATCATATCCCGCACAATGGACAAAGCCTACCACTCCGCCGCCGGTGCGATGATGCGAAAGCCGCGTTCGTGGAGCTCGTTGGCGAGTGCCGTGTCGGAGGCGTAGGCGAGGTTGCGGTCGATGAACCAGGTCTGTGCGTTGATGCCGCTCAGGCAGTCGAACGCGTCTTGTAGATCGTTGATAGTCATTATCAGTTGAGGGGGGTTATATCGGTCATCTCAAACAGTTTGGCCTCTTGGAGCGTGTACGTTCCGAACGAACCGTCATATTTAGCGATGACCATCTTTTCTGTTTTGATCTTTTCGTTGACACCCCGACGGCCATTCCAGTTAGTGGGGCGCGGATTGCAGTCTTGGATGGCGTAAAGGGGGTGTTCTTTTATTGGTTCGCCGCGTCTTTTCTGTTCGCGGAGATACCAGTATATCTGCCGTTGACGGGCGAGAGTAAGCGTTTGCCAATATGCGCGGAACGAATTCCAAACATTTAAATAAGCAAATGAGGGTGATAATAAGTCCCACATTAATTGTACTGATTCGGTCATAAAAAAATATTTTAAGAATTAAGGGGGGAAACATCCGCTTGGGGTACTATGTGTAACATAGTGGGGTGTATACCCCTACCCGAATGGTTTTCTTTTTTCTTTTGCTTCTTTTCTGTTTTCTTTACTCAATCACCTTCACCGTCAGTTTGACCTCATCTGGTTCCCAGTCGGGGTGCTGAGCAACAAAGGCTTCAACGATACCTTTCATCTCCTTGGTGAGCGCAGATGAATATTTCTTGGATTGGTCTTGCGCGGCTTTCTTCTGCCGCCAACGCACCGCGTCTTCGCCTTTGTAGCGGCTGTAATTGCTCATGTCTATCACATCCGTCTTTTGCAGTTGGAAACGGTGACCGTCTGCGATGAACTCGCCTCCGTTGGGTGCTAATGCAATCGCTTCTTCGGTGGCTAGGTCGGATATTTCGTCGATACGTGCCTCACAGGCTTTGATGGTATTGCGCAACTTGCGCAGTTCGGAAAGATAGGTATATTTCATATGCGTAAAATATTGTAAATTAAACTTTTATGCTATAGCTTGTCTATTTTTGCTTGTGTGCTTTTTCGAAAAAAATAGACAAGCCAAAACACACATAGGTTATTAATCTTTAGGTTCTCCAAATTCGTATTTGTTGAAGATGGAAAGGGGGGTCAAGTGGGCAGCTAGAGTGAAAAGGGGGCCAAGTGGGCAGCTGAGTCGGGGTCGTCACGTTCACAGAAGGGGTCGTAATGTTTGTTTGGTTCGCGGCGGTCACAATCGGGATCGATGGTGAAGACGGGGATGAGTGCAAGTTGCTTTTCGAACTCCTCGCGCGGCATTGTACGTGGGTCTTGTAGTTCGCGCAGCCGCTCGTAGGTGAAGGCATGCAGGTTAGGAACTTTTTCGGCAAGCATTTTCTGCCGCCTATCTGCTTCGCGGTGCTCGATGCGCTTCTCCAGCTGGATGAGGTTTGCTTCGCAATAGTCGAACTTATCGCGGTTGAGGTGATGGACGTGACACTCGGGGTCACGCTTGCCGTGCCAGATCTCGTACATAGCGATGTGGGTGCGCAATCCTCCGCTGCGCTCATCGTCGATAAAATTCCTTAGAACAGGATAAATAGAACCTCCAACAAAACTTTCCATGGCTTCATTCCATATAGGTTTGATCTCGTTGAAACCGATGGATGACAGCGAGAAGAAGTGCCCGTACTCGCCTTCTGTACCATAGAGACGAGCCGCTCCTCCGTCTTTAGGACGTGCAGAGGAATGTCTGCGGGCGAGGATGACGGTTGCGTCACGCAGCAGGATGCGTACGAATTCTTGCGGTTGTGCGACGAAGTCGCGGATGATCGTTCCCTGCTCCACGAACTCCCAATCGGCGACCTCAAGCGGATGGTACCAATCAATCGACCGATTAAATGGCGCTGGATTTTTAGTAGTTTTCATAACATCACACATCCGATTTTATGGAGCGGCAACGTGCCGTTCACTAGCGGATGGCGATGCAAAAGTAGACATAAAAAAAGCACCCCTGAAAAGGAGTGCCAAAACTCTGCCGATTATGCCAGAAATCTGCTTATTCTGCTAATATACTGCCAATTCTCTGCCAATATTCTGCCTAATTCTGCGCGTATCGAGAAGCGCGTGCCTTACAAAAATCACTTGCTGAGAGTTTAAATGTAGATTGATATTCATTCAAAACGGCAGCTCTTTTTGCGTCTGAGGCATATTGATCGATATTAATACAGCCCATATGTTGCAGGCGATACAGTGCCCGGCAGTATTCTCTTTTAGTTGCAGAATGAGATAATTCGGCGGCGAGTCGTTCGCGTATATTTTGCTCAGGGAATTTTTCTGAGACGCAGAAGAATTTAGGCGGGTCGGATTTCGGCTCGACCGGTTCTATATCCTCGCATTGAGGTTCTTTCTTTTTCGCAGGTTCGGGAGCGGCATTGTTATTGATGTTAATAGTACCGCCAGACATATGTCCGATAACTACATTTGGGCTGTTTAGAATAATACTCATGGCTTTGTAAAATAAAAGCGCGGGGTGCTGTTTCCCTATTTACAAATGCTGCCTAGGAAGCGACACAAAACAGAAAGAACAGACGCCCCACGCCGTAGTTGTTTGCTACGTGGGACATCCTCTCGGCTCTGTGTCTTATAGTTTCCTAGGCTAATTTGAAAGGCAAGGGGATGCTCAACTGCTATGCAGTATATGTATTATTTTTCGTTTATCTCGCCGATGTTAATAGTACCATCGGTTTGGAGACTAATGTTTTCAGCGTTTATATGGTAATGAATGTCACTATGTTTTTGTTCTTGTAGTTGGTGTTCAAGAGACGCTATTTTCTTTTTATATTCAAGAATTTCATCAACTAATATATTCGAATCAACAGGCTCAAGATTTTTGGAATAAGGAAGAGACTTGATATAATCCTCCATAAATTGCCAATCGGGTTCGCCTGCGGGAGTGGCAGGAAGTTTGATAAGCGAGGAAGGCATACGAACGGGACGCCATTTACGACCATACGCCCAACGAAAACGTTCTTTCTCAATAAGGGTACATAAAAACAATGCTATATATTGGTTTAATTCATGACCCTTGAGATATAGTGGATTAACATCGTGCGTACAAGTAAATTTTGTTGCTTGATAATATGCGTATCCTACTGAACCATTATTGGTAACAGCAATACAATTTTCAAATATTTTCTCATCTAAGGGAGCATTCATTCCCTCGCCTGTTTTTGTAGTTGCTTCAATGGTCTCTATATTGGTAAATGATGTAATACCATTGTTGGAATCGGCAGCCCCAACAAACGGAATATCTCCTTCTGGATTATCTTCAGGCTTCTTATTATAAAAACCATGTCGTATATCAAATATTTCGTCATACCTAAACCACTTCCACTCATTTGTGTTTAATGTTTTTTTGTTTGGTATAATAGATTTTTCGGATAGTTTGAAATCTGCATGGTATTCCTCTATATATTTTGGCACTTCATTTCTGTCAGGGACAACAATATCTCTAAAAGTTCTATTGGCACCGCGACCGTAGTTATACCTATATTTGTTTTGCTCAATTATGTATGCGTAATAAAGCATTTCTTCTTTCGTCATAGGTTCTTTAGGCTCTGCTACATATACATCTCGCCCGCTGTAATACGGATAATCATGATAGAAAGTAGAAAGGACACTTCCACTAACTGCAATACTTAATGTGTGCGCTGGGTTTGGAGCAACCCCATCTATTGGAGCAACATGACAAACAACACCATTATTAACCGACTGACGAGAGACAAATGGTATTCCTTTTTCAACGACCTTAGAGTTAACAACCTCTAAGTTTACTCCGTACCATACATTAAATATATCTTTTAATGTAACCATTGTTCGTTCAAGAATTTATATGCGATATAATCTTTCATCTTTCTCTCAAAGTCTTTTTCGGAAAGGGTACTATAGTCCGTTTCCATATATGCCTCTGCGCACCACTCATCCTCAAATGTTACCTCTTGACGAACAGATAGACCCGGAACTTGTTCTTCATTTTGATACACCTTTAACCAGCGGCGTTTAATGTCCGAATATTTATTACGCGCATCAATGCGTCCTAAATGCTTGCGTTTCTCAAATCCATCGTCTTTAAAGTACCCGAACCATGTTTTGCGACCGGCATTGGGCTTGTTTGCCTCAAAGACCATAATGCAGGTAACAACCCCAACAGGGTAAAACAAATCATCCGGCATACTAAGAACAGCCTTTAGATGATGCTTAGCAAGAATGCGTTTTTTGACTGCCTTAAGGTCCTTGTCGTTCTTTATCGCGCAACTCATCTGCACGATAGCAACTACACGTCCTTCAGCTTTTGGATCAAGCACATCCAATGCATGCTCAATAAACTTCATTTGTCCGTCACAACCCACATCATATGGCGGATTGAGGAATGCAACGGTCGGTTTATGATTATTTTTTATCAGTGTAGTGTGCAAGAAGCAGTCCCCATTATAGATATTTGATTTTCCGTCCCCCCTAAAACGCATATTTGAACATGCGTACGCATACATGGAAGGTCTCATTTCTACACCGCAAATTTGCTTTTGGCGAATATGACGGCGTTTCTCCATATTATTCCCTGCCTTATTAAACAATCTTTGCATCGCTGCTACCAAAAAGCCACCTGTTCCGCAACAAGGATCATAAATAATATCATTTAGTCTTAAGTCTGCCAAGTCACAGAATAGTTCGGTAATATGCGCCGGAGTAAGCACTAACCCCTGTTTTTGCTGACTTTGTGCATATCGTATAAATTCCACATAGAAGCGTCCCAATACATCGTAACCAATATTGGAGTGCTTAATCAATGGGAATACGTACTTTCCTAAATAAGCAATAAAGCCTTTTGCTGTTTGTAAGGTATCTTCTACTTTGTGCGTATCGGTGTTGTTGATAGTCTCAAAAGCAAATAAGGGTTCATTTAGTAAGGAAGAGAACTCTTTAATCAAGGCACTCTTATTACGCACCATATCTTGCTCATCATCAATCACCGCATCAATAGCTGCAAGCATACTTTGTCCAAGGTCATGGATAGTCGGCTCAGATACATAATTTTCTCGGAAATCATCATTAATCAGGGCGAGTAGCATACCGCTGACCATAGTACAGCGCTTATCTTCAGTAATAGAGCGCAAATGAAACTCCTCATTTAATTCCTGTGCTTTATACGCAATATCTCGCGTGTAGAAATCCGAGATAAAGAACTGATCTTCGAATACCTGTAAATAGTCATCTATAGCAAGGAGTTTGGTGTCTGACAGTTCCGCGTAATTACTATTGCCTTTTTTCCAATAGAAATGCGAAACAAGTAATTCTATATCATCTTCTCCACTTACGGCTATTGCGAGGACATTAAAGTCTCTCTTTAATGCCTCTGCGTAATGTAAAACTCCGTCTACGGCAAAATCTTTCGGAACATTCCTATCCTTGCTTTCGTGATTGGATGTTTTTGCTTTACATTCTACAACGATAATATAATTACTATTCGTTGGGAATGAAATAATAAATTCCGGACGTCCGTCACCTGAACCGCCGGACTTAGATTTCCCCTTTAATAACTCTGTGATAAGCTTATTCGAGGATTTCTGTTCTTCAAACTTAACCGACGTAAAAAGTGCATCATCTTTGAAATGCTGCCGTACTATATCTTCTGTAATTCTTTCGTTTGCCATTTTTCTCTTGATTACTTATTTACGTTTTTCCATTTGCAGACGAAGGTCTGCTAATTTGACACCTTTATAAGCGAACCACAAAGTACCTTGAACTGCATGATTAAAACCTTTGATCTGCTGCGCTAAAGCAGATAATGAGGTAGTTTGACCGTTATACTCTATATGACGATCATCAATAACTACAGGCTGAATAGAACTATCCTCGATAAAAACTACCTTCTCTCCGGGCTTAATGCCAACCTCGGAGAAACGGAATGGCCCACGGCGAGCCTCTTCCTTAACTTCCTCTGCTGTTTGCTCATCGAGCACCTCATGCCCTTCGGGCGTAAGTCTCTTCAAACAAGAAGTTGTGCCGCTAATCTTGGCTATGCTCTCTAAAATAGAATATGCGTCCTCAGCGGACATAGCGTAAAACTCCTTCACCCGTTTTTTTCCGTCAAAGGTCTCGATGGTACGCAAGTCAGGATTAAGGTTATCAATGAGGTTGTGTAGTTCCTTATCAGTCAGCTCGCTATTTACCTCATATATCGCGTACACGCGAAATGCGAACGGGATGGTTTCACTGCGGTTCAATTGGCGCAGACGATTTTCTATATCGTGCGCGTAGCCAATCTTAACGTACTCCTTGAAAGAGGGATTAGTGAGAATGTAAATTACACCTTTGTGTGCCATAATACTGATTATCCTTAATTATTATTTCCATAACAAATCTTGCACGGGCGGCGTCCGTCCTTTTGCGCGTCCTCTAACGAGACAGGAATAATCTCGCGACTGCAACGGCTGAGACCTCTACAATCAGAAGTCTTATGATAGCAAACACTACTACCCCCTGTACAGATATAGACGGGAGGATTGTCGCTGACTGCAGTAACCGTAGTTACAGAGAGGAAAAAGAATAATGGTAATAAAAACTTAGGCATATATATACTGATTTTATTGCGCCATTTAATCGGTCGATTTCTTGTTTCAGCAATTTTGCGTGCACTAGGTGTCCCCGGTGGGGAAACCGGTACGCGGGAAGGGGTAATGCAATTTTGCCTGCAAAATTACTACAAAAAAATGACATAAACAAATCTGAATGCCATTTTTAATGAAATTGAGAAAGGTTAGGCGTGGCGATCAGTAGAGGCGGGTGGCGTATTAGAGAGGTATCGGTGCTTAGAAAGCGAGAGCGATGCCTACTCTGTCGGCAGAAACATGCCATCTGAGCTGAAGGGCTGCGCGGTCGTGCTTGGAATTGTAGATATCAATCGCCTTGTTGTACTGCATAGAAGCGCCCAATACCAGTCCCACACCTATTCCCACAGCACCCAGAGCACTGCATTCCATGCCTATACAAGCACCGTAATTTCTTGTTGCCAGAGGGATGAACCCACACAGAGCCAAGGAGCCGCCTATGCCCGTGAAGAGCGAACCGGCAATCAGCATACCTTCTCCTTTCTTCCATTGTCGGTAGGCCGCCTCATTCTCCACTTTGAGGATACGCACCACTTCCTTCTGGGAGATATAGGTGTTGTCGTGCATATACTCGCCATTATCCCGGTAGATGCGTCCGCTTTTCTTGACAGGAGAAGTGGCAGCGGAAGTGCTTGTATCCTCTGTTTGATCAAGCCTCCGACCATGATAGACAGTCACTTGACCGTTTCTAAGGTCCGTCACTTTCTCCACCTGCGATGCGGGCATGGTGAAATACTTCGCGTTGAAGGTATAGGCCACATAGTTGTTGGCCACTTCCATCAATCGTCCCCTGATGATTTGGCCGGACAGCAAGAGGATCTCTGCATTGTAGTTGTCCGCCTCAGCCACATTGCTGGAGGTGACCACTGCTGCAGGTTGAGGAGCCGAAGCTTCCTCTTTGGGTGCTTCGGTGGATGGCGGATTGTAGAAGACCACCTTACCGTTGGCATAAATAATAGAACTGATCTCGCCGGTCTCCAAGACAAAGGTCGGTCCGTTCGGATTGTCCTTCTCTTTGTACTTGATTTCGGTCTTGGAAACCTCAATAATTTTCGCGTCGATCTTCTGCGCGTCAGTAGTGATAATCACATCCTGCGCCATCGCGCTGATAACGATCGCCAGAGAGGCGAAAAGGAAGAAAAGTTTTTTCATAATAGGCAGTTTGTGTAATCTGCTGCAAATATACTGCCTATTATTGAGAGGTGCAAATTTGCGATTGAGACTCTCAGGAAATCTCAATTTGCTCAAATCGTTCTCGAATTCTGTTGCCCCATTTGGAGACTTGCGAGTCACTGATTTTTTCCGTGTAATCGTACTTGAAGTTTCGACGATCAACGGGTTGTCCGGTGGTTTGTTCAACCCAATCAACCACCCTATCCATATCACGATCGTCCAGACGGCCATCTACAGCCAACGCTTTAAGTAAATGCTTTAATTCAGAAGTTTTAAGATGACCATTAACGATTAATATTTTGTTGCGGAGCTCGTCAACAACCACCTCCTCTTGTTGAGGAGTGAGACCTTTCAGCGGGCTTTTGATGCACTCGTCGGCAGGGACGTTATGTTTCTTCATCAGTTTCTCTGCTTGCAGCTCCTGCATCGCTTCTTTGATTAGTTTCTTTTTCTCTTCTGCCTCTTCATCAGTGGCCCAATTCTTGACGATGCCGGTTAGTATCGCAAAACCGAAAAAGAGTCCGATAAAGGTCCATACAAACCAACTCCCCACCGCACCTTTAGGCAATGTGAGCATTAGAATAACACTCACCAAGGCGATAATGCCCGTTGTCCTCTCCAGGACCTTCGATATCTTGTCTATTTGTTCTTGCGATAGTTTCATAGCGCTAATCCTCTAAAACCTTTGCGAGTGCAAAGGTACTGCTTTTTTTTGACATACACAAGGAAACGCACAAAAATTCAGGATGATTAATGCGCCAATGACTCCGGGAATCCATCCGCAGAGCGTTAGGAGAGAGTGGGTTCGTTTAGCTTTGCCCATTCGGAAGGGGTACACCCCTCTTCTCTGGCGAAGGTGCGGGAGAAAGTGATCGCCGAGGAGAAGCCCGATAGCTCGGCAACCTCCAGCAGCTTCATATCCGGGTGCTCACGTATCAGACGCTTGGCTTCCCGGATGCGGTAGTTGGTCGCATACTGGTAGAAATTGC
>Ga0310786_10000041_pt1 | contig 207929 bp, 220 predicted proteins | sample AusTroGonzalo_MG_FD_203881 | JGI IMG/M metagenome (GOLD analysis project Ga0310786, IMG submission 203881) | Bovine rumen microbial communities from tropical cattle in Woodstock, Queensland, Australia - Gonzalo_03 (v2) (version 2) | ecosystem: Host-associated > Mammals > Digestive system >... | reverse complement strand
ATGGCTTCTCGTAAGATAGAGTTTGCCGCCTGTCCGAATACCAATCAAGGTATCGAATGACTGAAAAAGGTTGCCGTTTTCAAAACGAACTTCGTACTGATTACGGACTGCTTCACCACTTCGGGGTGAAAGGATAGGCTCAACTTTGATAAACTTACCTAACTTGTCTTTGATTTCTTGGATTTTTGCTTTTTCCATAATTTTAATTTTTAATGGTTATGTCTATTAGTACAAGAATCGTGCCAAAATGTTAGAATGTGAAACTTCTTTTTCCGCTTGATGTGGGCATATCTACTTCAATGTAGCAATCCCCATCTTCAAATTCATTGTGGGCTAACTTTGCCGAAATTTCCATAAGCAAATCCCTCATGTTGATTTTGCTTGAAATCTCTTCGATGGTTAAAGTATGCCTTCCACGTTGGCGTAGGCTTTCCCAAATCGTTACTGACATTGTAGTAATACCTTGTTGGTCTGTATTGTAGTCGTTGAGCAATACATGGCAAATCTTATAGCCGTTTCCGCTTGAACGAAGGGAAAAATGCGTGTGATTGTAAAAGTCATTGAGCGTGAAGGGGACTTCTTTTGAATTGGTAATGTAATTCATAGTGCGTGTTTTTAATTGGTTAGACAACTATAATACTAACAAAAATCGTGCCAAAGTTGGTCTATTAGGTAAACTCTTTGATAACTTCCACAGCAAGACCTAATTGTTCGCAGTAATCGTCAAACTTCCAATAAACATAGTCAAAAATGACTTCGACTGATTCAATGTCAAATCTATCCGATTCGTACTCTTCGCAAACGTCCATGTCCACACGAAAACGTTTGAAGCCGTTCTTTTCCAATGGCTCAATAACTTGGACTTGGGCGCAAGGCGTGGCGTTATATTCGGGGTGTCTGCCGCCATCGTAAGTTACGATAGGAATATCGTCATTGTCAACATCAACTTCAAGCCTACCGCCCATAGCAGTAACCATGTCGAAAATAGATGTTTCCATCTTATTGCGCAACTTGCCCTCCATGCTGTGAATATCTCTCATAATACCACTAATGAGAACGTTGCCTTCGTTAATTCTATTGTACTCGGATTGATTCATGGATTTTAATTTTAATTTGTTATGCTTACTATCTTACAAATATCGTGCCAAATCAGTACGCATTTGCGTATATATTAGTAGCCTCTTGTGGCATTTTCAGCCTTTGCTAATTCTTCGTCTCTCTTTTTAATCTTTTCCAAGATTTCATCATCTTCCAAATAGTAGATGCCATATTCGTAGTCAAAGAAAACCCAAAGGGTCAAATCATCGTATTCTGCCCTATTTGCTTCGGGGTCATTCCAATAGACATCAAAGAACATTTCATTTGGCATAAGCGGATTTTCGCAACCTGCAAGATATTCTTTGTATCTTTCTTGAACATAATCCCAAAGTTCAGCATATTCTTTAATCGTTGTTGGAATACTACCAACCATGCCGATTGCATCGTCTCTCAAATCAAATCTTTCAACTCCCCAACCATTCTTGATATTCTCTTCATTATTCTTAATAGCCTCAACAATGACTTCCATTTTTTCCATGAAAATCTCAAAAGGCTTTAATTGATTTTGAAGTTCAATAGTCATAGTTTTTAATTTTAATTGGTTACTCTCTTACTACATCAAATTTCGTGCCAAACTAATCCAATGTTTCAGTGAACATGGTGCAGCCATCAATGTAGAAATCTTGTCCGTTTTCGTAGTGCTTCAAGTTTTCAAAATCTTCTTGGTTTTCGCAGTAGAAAAGAATTTGCTCATCGTACTTTTCAATGTAAGGGCAACCAATGGCAATGATGGTTTCCTCTTCGCTATTGTCATCTTTCCAACGGATTGTAGTATGGGCGTATTGGGGCTTATTAACCTCTTCTTTTTTCTCTCCCTCTTTCAAGGTGTTTTCGTCAAGCCATTGAATAGCCTTTGAAAGTTCCTCGTATCTATCGCAGCCAATCGGCTCTAACGCACGAAGGCAAACAAGTTCATTTTGAATAAAGTTTTTCATATCTTTAATTTTAATTGATTACTCTATTATTATATCAAAAATTATGCCAAACTTTTCATTTATAATAATGAATTGAGGAATAACAATCGCTTCCATCTTCCTCCGTCACATCTTCCTTTAATTTCTTGAATCCATGCTGTTCCATGATATAATCAGCATAGCCATGCTCATGCTTCCAATCTCCCCATTCAATTACAATACAAACTACCATTGTTTGAAGGTCGTAGATTTCGGCAATCATGCTTGTTTCGTTTTCTCTAAAATCTTTATTTGCGCTGTCTATCCTATCTTGGATAAGTTCATCGGTGGTTTTGCTCATGGATTATAATTTTAATTGGTTTGCATTACAATATACATCAAAAACCATGCCAAACTTTTTTCAAGATTTTCACCACTTTGGCACGGATATTGTGGTGTATTGTTGTGAATCTTATGCACAAAAAAAGCGGTACATTGTTGCACCGCTTTTTCATTTATTTGATAGGAATACTTACAGCCGTTTTTTTAGTGTTTATGGTAAAACTGCTTGATTTCGTAATGTTGAGCAATCCGCTTGGAAACTCGGTCACATTGAGCCAACGTTACATCGTAATAGTCACGAATATAGTCCGTAAGATACTCATAGACTGAACTGCTGCAACTTCTTGTAACACCTCTTAAAATGGAAAATTTGTCGGGAAAAACTTCTTTTAATTCTTTCAAAAGTTTTTCATCTTTAATGGTTTCTTTTTTTACCCAACCCATAGTATTTAATTTTAATTGTTCACTACAATATAAGCAATAATCGTGCCAAACCTTACAGCGTGGGTGTGGAATTGAAAGGAGAAAGTTTCCACACCCAACCGCATATTAAAAACTCGACTATGATAATTCTCTAACTCATTACCTCTTGGATTCTTTTCAGCAATCCATCTTCGGTTTCGGCTACTGACAACTTTGCAAGAAATTCCTCCGCATACGTTGAGCCATCAGTTAGCACATCGGGGATATAGGGGTCAATCAAATGACGCTCCGCAAGGCTTTTAGCCATTTTGATGATTTCTTCTTTTTTCATTGTTACACATTTACTGAATCGTGAAGTTGTTCGCAGTATTCATCCATATCGAAATCATTCCTTTTGAGAATGTTGGAGATTCTTTTCAAGGTGTCAACTGCTGACTTTTCTTCATCGGAAAACCACTTGTCTATTTCAGTTCTAATTGCGTTTAATTTTTCTTTTTCATCTATAATTTTGAGTTTTATTTACACTACAAATATAAACAAAAACTATGCCAAAATCAATGGTTGTTGATGTAATCTGTCAAAAATTCTATGGCAGTCCAAAGATTATCGTCACCGCCAACGACTTTTGAAAATGCCTCGGATTCACGCTTGCATCCCTTTTCGGCAATTCTCATAAGGGCTGCATCCTCATCGTCATAATTCCATTTGATTTCATCGTTAAGATACATGGAAATATCGGACAAAACACAATCTAAAGCGTTGAGCAAAGCCTCCCTATTGAGTTTCTTAACTCTCGGATAATTGAAGGCGCAGTCATGGAAATTGCAGGTCATTTTATCGTGTTCGCTCCAAATGCGCAGCCTATAAACGTAGTGGCGCAGGTCAAACATTTTAGTTCCCTTACATTCGCCTCTCATTGTGGAGGAAACGTTGATAGTTCCAACATTAGGGACTTGGATGGTTACGACTTCGTTTCTCATAGTTCGATGTTTTTAGGTTACACTACAATTATAATCAAAAATCGTGCCAATTTTTACTTTTTCACGGCTCTATCGTAAAGTTTTACGCTCTCTCTCGTATAGACCATGCAACAACCTGCAAAGTGAATGATGTTTACACTTGCTTCGTGGCGGAAAATGTATTTGGCTATCCAAACGGGATTGATTTTGTCGCCACCTTGACCTCGGTGCAATTCAATCATTTCCTTATAGCCGTTGCTGTTGGAAACCCACCATGCGCCATGATTGGACTTGAAATGACTATCCAACATTGCGTTGATTCTTGAAATCCTTGCTGTCTTTTTCATAGTTCGATGTTTTTAAGGTTACACTTCAATTACTACAAATTTTGTGCCAAACTCAATACAATTCATCATCCACATAGAAATCAATGGCAGGAACATATTTCCTTTGTTCATCGTCATAGACTGACGATTCCATAACGGAAACATTTGTTGTTGTTCTGCAATCGTGGTCGCCTTGTCGGTAGATTGTAGCGGTCACACTTACCTCTGCATCTTCAAGGTTGTTCTCTTTGATATAATTAATAATGTCTATTCCTTTCATGGTATTTTAATTTTAATTGTCACTACAATATACTACAAGAATCGTGCCAAATCAGTCTTTGATGTGATAAAGCCTAATCCAAATTTCGGGTCTTACTTTGAAAACGTGGTCATAGCCAACCCACTTGTATTTGACCTTGAAAGGCAGTCGGCAAAGGCGGAAAAAGCGATACCTCCACCATCTATCGGGACTATCGTACCTTGCATTTTCATTGTGCAGGACTAAATCCTCGGTTGTTCTTTTATCGGTGTTGTATTGACAATAGCACCAATCCATAAACCCAATACACTGAATAAGTTGCTTACCAATGGTAAACAAATTGTCTTGCGAAACATTATCTTCTAATTCTCTTACTTTGCTCATTGTATTTTGGTTTTAATTTACGTTGAAAATAATACACAAAAATCATGCCAAAATAAATCATTTGATGCCCCAAACACTAATGTTTGATACATTTTTATCAAACCAAGATTTATTGACTATCATTGTAGGTCTTTCAGCACAAGAACAATATAGTTTAAGTTCAATTTTGATGTCAGTTCGCAGTTCAGTTTTACCCGTTTCCTCGTTCTCCGCATAGTAAAGACTAATGTTTTTAATCCAACCCTCCTTAAATGGAATTGAATCATTATTTGCATTGATGTCAAAATGGGAAGTGGAAAATTTGCTGTTATCACCAAACGACAAACTCATTCCACCAACCAAATTAAAATTATTGATTATATCATCAATCGTTTTAAAAGTTGCGTGTATCATTTTTTTGCGTTTTTAGATTACACTATAATAATAAACAATAATCGTGCCAAAACATTACATTTTGGCTACAATTTTTTCAACAAATTCTTTGCTAATTGGAATTACATAGGTAGTTTTGTAACCCATGCAAGATGATATTTTCTTAAACTCTACCACATTACGTTTGGCTTCTTCTAACTTCTTTTCCAACAATGCTTTCCAATCGTAGATAGGTTTCAATTCAAGATAATCCAAGACAACCTTTGCAGAAGCCTCCCAATCGTAAAACTCTACATTCCACGGATTACCCATGATGTCAGAAGCATTAAGAATAAAAATATGCTTGGCTATTCTCTTTTTCTTATTCGGGCTTTCTTCTGCTGTCTCATTGATGATAGCCACCATAGCGTTCTTCAACTCTTCTTCAAGGGCTTTATGCTCTTCCAAAAGTTGAGCCATTTTATTCCTTATCTCGTTCAATTCCATGTTAGCAAAAGTTTTGAATTATACGGCTAAATGAATCAAAATTTATGCCAAACTCTTGCATTGGTCTATTGGAGCCGCAAGAACATTTTCCAACCTTTTCACCACTGCCACATTCGCAGATGTCAGTTCCCCAATGATTAACACAATGATTGCAATTCCAAGTTGGTCTAAGGCTCTTATAGTGCCTCAAATCAATTCCCATCTTCTTTGCAGTGCGTTGGCGCATACTGCTTGAACTTCCATCTTCAAAGTAGAAAGTTATTGCACCGCATTGGCACTTTTGGTAATTTTCAATGTTATTAGCCATAGTCTTTTGTGTTTAGTGTTCACTTCAATATAATACAAATACCATGCCAAAAATGAAAAAAGCCACTCCGAAAAGTGACTTTTTTACAAATATTTACATTCTCGCATGGGGTCAATTCAAACTTTTAATCTTGTATCGTATTCCAATCCCATTGTTTGTAACATAAACATGGTCATTCAATAGCGGAATATAGCCTAAAATACAAGTCAAAGCACCTGCCATAGCAACCGCACCTCCAACATAGGCTAAATTTTTATAATGGTCATTCGGGTGCTTGCCAAATTGTTTGTATGAATAGTGCATTAGTTCTCCACCTGCAAGGCAAACGCCAAGACCTATTAGTTCAGTAGTAGCAAACTTTTTCATTCTTTTTGAGTTCTCCAAAGCATATTGAACGCCATCAATAACTTCGTAATCAACTTCGATTTTCTTCGTTGAACGAGTTTGCGAAATTGCATCATAGCCAATGAAAGTGACAACTTCGATGTTTTGACCCGTTGGGTTTTTCGGGTGAAGCATCATGTCATATTTTCCATTATCAAAATGGATAGCCGTTGATTGTGCGAAGCCAACAAGTGTAGTGGCAAAAATAATGGCGATAGCAAAAAAGATTTTCTTCATTGTAATTTAGATTTAAGTTAATAATGTGTTTGTTTGTACTCAAATTATAATCAAAAACTATGCCAAAAGTGCTTTCAATGCTGAAATTGTTTCATTGAATACACAAGTTTTTTCTTCATCATTCATTGAATGAAATGTTTTGCCAAACTTGTACTTTGGATTCTTCTCCATTTGCTCCAAGCACAAATAGTAAATAAATGGTGGATATTCCCTTTCCTTTTCCAACACATCGGAAAGTTGGTTGCTTGCCATTTCTATCGCCTTGTCAAAGCAATTTTCATCATCGTCCAAATGATAATGCTTTACCAAGTGAAACAAACTATCTATCGTTACCATAACTATCTATTTGAGATTTTAATTCATTGAGTTCTTTCCTCAATTCATCATTTTCCTTTTGACTTTTGTTTGATACATAAATGCAGGTAATTGTCATTGCAATAACACACAAAAGCAAAAAAGCACATAAAATTTCCATAATCAAATCCCTTTCTTTTCAAATAATGGTTTTGTCTTTTCAACTCCATAGACAATACGGATGATGCTATCAAGCATTTCGCCCATATCCTCCAATGTATTCAAGTGAGTGCTTTCAATCTCTTTTTTGATTGCTTCAATCTTTTGTGTGTCGTTCATGGTGATTCGTTTTAATATACACTACAATAATACACAAAAACCATGCCAAAGTAATAAAAAAAAGTCGGAAACTTACAAGAAATTTCCGGCCAAAAACACAAAAGATATGAACACTTATTTTATTTGCTTTTTATACTTATGGCATTGATAAGCCGTGCAGTCCAACAAATCCCAATTTGAGATATTTTCAAACTTTCCGTCTTTCAAGCACTCTGCAATCAATGAGGGGATTGCTGCCTCCCATCCGCTTTTTGCAACATCTTCAAGAAGGGCTTTCAGTTCACCCTTAAAGTCTCTTTCTTTGCTCATAGCCTAATGATTGAATAATGGTTTGGATTCAGTGAATAGGTTGTGATTTTGAGCATATTGTTCTTTGCTGCCGTTTCAGTCGCAAACTTTCTCGCTTCCGAAATGTCATCGGTAAAATGATTCGGCAATGACTTCAAATATGAAGGTCTCGTTCCATGCTCCTTTTTAATGACAAATGGATTAGAACTAATCAGCGCAATGTCGGATTGTGTAGCCATAATTATAATTTTAATTGTTACACTTCAATTATAGCAATAATCATGCCAAACTATTTGCTATCGTGCCGAAAAGCATACCAAATTTGAAGTACGGTTTCGTAATAATATTCGTTTGAAATATAATCTTTTGCCAACACGGTTGTACCATCGCCTTTGATGAAGCGCAGATTTCCTTCAATGAAAGAAACACCGATAAATCCAACATGGGAATTGGTAAAGATTACAATTTCCTCCTTGCTTTCTTCAAACGAAGTTTCCATGTCAATATTCATGGCTAACATTGCCGCTAATTGCTTATTGATGATGTCGGTGCAAAGATTGGTGATGATGTTTTCTCTTAATTCGCTGAATTGCATGGCTAATTGTTTTAATGGTTAGAAATCGGCTTCCATCTTAAAGAATCTGCCCGAAAGATGAGCAAGCACTTCCTTCAGTTCGCTATCGGTGTAACGTTCAGCAACCTCCCTTGTCACATTGTTATGATTCATGGCAAGTTCGATTGCCTTTTTTCGGTTTACTTTGTAAGTCTTTGTTCCCATGTTGTTTTGTTTTAATGTTCACTAAAATAATAATCAAAATCTATGCCAAACTATTCGTCAAATTCGATTTCGTCAATATTTTTTTCGCAGTTTTCCATGCAAAATGAAAACTCTTCATCGGAGATAGTTGGGTCATTCATTACCTCGCTCATCGGCTTGGATAGAATTTCAATAAATCTTTCTTTGTTCATGGTTTAATGTGGCTTGTTTACGCAGTTATGGACTTTCTTAACGTCTTGGTTGGTTACACCGCAGACCCAATAAGGCAACATCGTAACCTTGTCTCTCTTTTTGATGAGCATCGGGCAACCTCTTGAAATACATTCTGCTTTTGTCATGGCTTTTAATTTTAATTGTCACTACAATAATACACAAGAATCGTGCCAAAATGGGCAAGGGGAGAAACTTTTTTGTCCCTCCCCTGCAAACAACATGGTTTACTTATTGAGTTTTTCAATCTTGATTCCGTTGCGCATTTGGCTCATCTTGATTCCAAGAACTTCCAAAGTCTTAATCGGAACACGATAGACCCAAACATGATAATTCTTGCATTTGCGATGCTTGCCGTGCTTATACACTTGAATGGTGTAGAGCCAAGCGGTATCATTGTCAAGTCCACGATGTTGGAAATCTCCATAAGTCGAAAAGCAATTAGGAACCGCACGAAGTCCCCATCGGCTTTCAAGACGTGCAAGTGCTTCTTTTTTAGTGCCAATTCCCGTAAAATCGGAGTATGGCTTGATGTTGAAATTGATTCTCATAGTTTTATGTTTTTGTTGTTGTTTTCTATTCCCCAAGGGTGTCCCTTGTATTGCGACCAAGGGACACATGGGGGGCTTGCGCAAGCATGACGATTAGCGCTACCCTTTGGAATCTCACCAAAGACCTCCCTTCGCATAGGGCGAACTTACCATTCCCGATAACATCGTCATTGTTTCTTTATCAAATATCGTGCCAAACTTTTAGAAAAGATTCAGCAACAAAATGATTGCCATGCAACCCAAGTTTCCGTATAGGCAAATGTTTCTGAACTTTTGGGTTTCCATTTTAAATTCTTTCTTGATTTGTTCCTCGCCCTTTTTAGTGGTTGAGTAAATCGTTCCTGCCAAGAACGTTAGTTGGATGCACAATAAAATTAATTGAATGGCTGCTACAAAAGTCATAATTCTAATTATTTAATGATTTCACTTTAATTATAATCAAATATCGTGCCAAAGTAGTACGCAATTGCGTATATATTATCCTTTGTATGGGATTTTTTTATGGAGAATGTGAACATCGCTGTAATACAATTCATCAAATCCAACGTAGTCCACAGCAACCTTTGAAATGATTTCGCCATTTACAACGTGGAGAATTTCGCCTCCGTCCAAATGCTTTTTCTTGCCGTAATCGGAAAGGACTGAATTGCAGTACGTTTTGGCTGCATTGAGATTCGTAAAATTGGGGAAATTCGGCTGCTCCCGTTTCTCACTTGCAAACTTCACAATCCAAAGGCTATTGTTTCCCATGTTTTTCCTCCTTTATTTCTTTGATGATATGGACAAGAATAATCAAGGCCATAATTGCCATGAAAGCGAACATTCCAATTACGAAAATCGGTGACTTAATGATAATCTGCCAAATCAAAATTGAAATGCAAGCAATTACCAAAATGGCTGACCAAATCAATTCTATTATTTTAAGTCTCATGGCTTTTTATTTTGAATCGGTTACTTCGTAATCTTCCACTTCCACATCGTAAACTTCAATGTCATCGTCAGCCTCACCATTAGGAGTGACTTCAAAATCAAGACCTTCCATAATGTCTGCCGTTTCGGGAATGTCAGTATCAACAATCAAGTTGAGCGTGACCTTCATATAAACTTTACTCATGGTATTTAATTTTAATTGGTTACACTATATTACTTACAATAATCGTGCCAAAACTATTTTGTAGGTTCATCCATCTTGCAAGCAATCAAGAACATTGCCATAAATCCAACTAAAAAACCAAGTATAAACTCTCCCATTGCTTTTGTTATTTAATTGTTCACTGAAATAATAAGCAACAATCGTGCCAAACTGCTATCCCAACCTAACAATTTGTGCGTTCAATCCATAAAAAGATTCCGCCCATCTTTCGCCAACTTCCAACTGCTCAACCTGCTTGATTTCGTCATCGTCAAGACCGAGGTCGCCAAGTTCATTGCTTTCGCAGATAGTGACCGCCCAATTACCATCACAATTATATGATGTAGGGTTAATGATAGCAAAACGCTTTTCGTTTTCGGGGCAAGTGCCATTGACTAATTTACTCATGGTTTTGTGTTTTTACGTTCACTTTAATATACATCAATAATCGTGCCAAACTAATAGATTGCGCCAACTGAATCAAGATAATTTTTCACCTCTTCCTCCTCGTACAATTCTTCTTCTATCTTATCTTGAATCCTTTGGGGAATTTTGTTGTAACAATCTTCACAAACTCCAAAATTGGAATTTATCCAAATGTTATCGTCCCATTCAAGCGGTTTGCCACAAATGTTGCAGCAATGTACGTTCTCTTCGCCAACTTTGGAAACAAGTTCTTCGTAGTTCATAGTCATTCGTTTTTAATGTTCACTATAATAATACACAAATATCATGCCAAAAATTCACGAAAATGTAAGTTTTGGCTTGTAATTTAATTCTTTTTCTTCCAAAAAATTATAATTTAAAATCCGTTTATCGTTATTGTAAAGTAATGCGGTCTTGACAAACCTTTTTATCATATTCTTGTCTGCTCCCTCAATGGTGGCAATGTCAAAGGCAATGGTCTTTTCAGTTGAAAACATTTTGTTCTCTCTGCCAATGGCAATGATAGTACTGCCCTCTTCAATCATTATTGTGTTGTCAATGAATAGAAGTCTTTGATTGTTTCTTTTGCGATACTTCGTAAACATAGCATTTGTGTTTTAGTGTTCACTACAATAGAATACAAAAACCATTCCAAAAATGAAAAATGGCGGCACTTTTTTTAGCACCGCCATTATTTTTTTTTGTTGATTAAATTTCAACTTCCAAACTCACCTTGTCAATCCAAATCTTGATGTAGGTGTCGGGTGCGTTTTCATCTTTGACTTCGATGGTGTCGCAAGTTCTTGCATCTTTCGGCTTGAAATCATCAATCCCCTTGAATGTTGAAATCCATTCATCAGCCTTTTTGTTCATGGCTGCTTCGGCTTCTTGTTCGTTGCTGTGCGCTGTCGGCTTGTTGTGGTATTCAACTCCATCAACAAATTCAGTCATTGACATTACGAAAAAAGTGGCTTTCATTTTCATAGTTTTGTGTTTTTAATTGGGTTAATAAATAATGTTCACTACAATATAAGCAATAATTGTGCCAGGATTTTCAAAAAACGAAAAAAGGGGAAACTTTTTTTTGCTTCCCCTTTTCCCTTGTTCGTTTAGAGTTCAAGACCCACAAAGTCGGCTCCCGTTCTCAATCGCTCAACTTCGAGCAAAACTGCCAATTCGTCACCGCCTGACTTTTTGACATTCTCGTAGGCTTCGATGGTGGCGTGTGTCATGGCTTCGTTGCGCCAACCATTCAAGCCGAGGTCACGATAGAGTTTTGAGATTGCCTTCGTTTTCTTTTCACCCATTTCAACCGAAACAACGCATTCGGCAATGGCGAGGGCTTTTTCGGTGTTTTCAGTGGAGTTCGGAACGCCCATCATGTTCATAATGGTTTGAGCGAGTTTTCCAACCATAGCAACGAGAATCATTTTAACCATGTTGTTTTAGGCTATCCTTCCTTCAAGGTAATTAAACCACTTTGTTTGTGGACACCAACCGCCTCCGTCAGTGTTTTGGGTTATTGATTGTTTCGATATTACTACTTACAAATTCCGTGCCAAAGTACGCATTTGCGTATATTATTTTTTCTTCGCTTCATTCTCCCAATCATATTGGGAAATGGTGTAAGGCTTGAAAAGTGAGTTAAGACCTTCAAAGGCTTCATTCAACTGCTTCAAAGCGGCTGTCACCTGCTCTGCATATTTGTCATAGTTGTCTGCCGCATCCTGCCACTTTGTCATGTCTTTCTTGCAAAGTTCAATATATTCATTGCAAGTTTCGGCAACCTTAACGCCAATGATTCTATTGTCGCCATCAACGAAGGCATTGTTGCAGTTGTGAATGTTGTTGTGGTAGATGTCATTGTCGAAGTAAATCCAACAATCGCCGCCATTGAAAGACCTGTCTTGGAGGTAAATCTTCAAATCTTTATACCCCATATTATATTGGTCGTTCACCCAAATAGAAACATTGATACCTTCTTCCTTGCAGTGTTTTTCAATCTCACTTTCAAAACGCTTGTTGAAAACTTTTCCGTGCATCGTCAAGCCAACCTTCGAAATTACTCCGTAGGCTGCAATGATTGTCTTATATCCTTCTACAATGTGCTTGGCATATTCAATGAAGGTTTCTTTCTTGTACTTTCTTGCGGTTGTTTCCATGACTTTTTAATTTTAATTGGTTATACTATTACTCTTACAATAATTGTGCCAAACTGCTCACGGCTTGAAACTTTTTTTTTGTTTCCTTAATCAAGAACAGAATGAACACTACAATACACTGCAACAATCGTGCCAAACTGCAACAATATGGAAGAAAAAAATATACTTGTGGGGGCTATATGGGGGCTATGTGGTGGCGTTATCCCCCTCACCGAGTCCCCCACGGCACTTTTTTCAAATAGGCCCGCACAATTGCGTGTGAAAATTTTTTCCGGAAATTTCGGCCAAACGTAGGGTAAGACCAATTAAAATTAAAATTCAAAAAAAATTCCACGGATAACACCTAAAAAAAACGATTTTCCATGAGGGGGGGGTCTTTTTTTTCAGTAGGTACTACTTTTCGAAAAAATTTTTCCATATATTTTTTTAGTGTAAAATTAGACTATTTATGTGAAAATGAAATATAATGAAAATTAATATAAATGAATCACGATTGGCACGTGTTATTTCAGGGTCTGTTATTAAATTGTTAAATGAGAACTATTTTAACAATGATAATGATGATGATTATTCTCCTGAAGATTTTTTGTCTATGTACAGAGAGATAGAAGACAGGTACAGGGATGATGAGGAAGAAATATTTCAGTTCTATCGTCATTTATTAGAGGAATGGGAAAATGATTTGGATGACGAATATAAATCACAATATCCTGGTGGATTCAAGGAATATTGTGAAACTATAGTATCTGATATGTTAGGTGAAAAATATAATGGATTGAATAAATAAAATTTTTATATGGAAAAGAATTTTGTTCCAAACGAGCAATGGATGTCTGAGAAGTATGATGAATTAAATGCCACATTATTCAATGGGCGTTTGATGGAGTGTAAATTTGGAATATTCACAACAGGAAGAGGCTCAGGTGGTGGTGTTCTTGGTTGGTTTAAGATTACAGGAAGCAGAATTAGGATAGACAGGCGTACAAGGAGAATGTACCAAGACAATTATTACAATAGGGAATATATTGACAAAGATAATTTTGTTAATATATGTATTCCTAAAATTGAATTGAATGGAAATTATTCAGGTACTGAACATGGATTCCTTTGTACTTTGGCCCATGAGATGTGCCACTATTATACATATATGTATGGTTGGGCTCCTACACAAGCCCATGGTAGGGAATTTAGGGAGATAGGCCAAATTGTATCAGCAAGGTCCAATGGCTTGTTTACCATACAAAGGCTTGCAAGCGCCGAACAGATGTCAGAATTGGAATTGAACGATGAAATGAAAGCAAGAAAAGAAAAGAGGCTTGCAAATAAGAAATCAGCATCATATGCTGTTGTTACGTTCCTTAAAAATGGAGAAATACGTTTGACAATTTCAAAGGACCAAAATTTGGTTAATTCAATAAGTCTTCATCATTCAAAAAAAGGTGAACCAAGTATTGTTACAAACAATTCAGATGTAATTGATTTTTTGTTTTCAAAAGGCTATACTAAAATAATGAGAACATGGAGATATTGGGATATTACAGACAAGCCTTGGATAGATGAATTGAAAAAATTATTGAATATTGGAGAAGATGATGGAAATGATAATGATAATAATGCCGATATAGACGCAGAAATGGCCCCCAGACGCATTTTTGTGATAAAAACGACTAATGGGTCATTTGAATGTGAATTCACGTCTGAGAGCGAATTAATAAGCAAAATTAAGGAACGTTTTCCAAAGATGAGTGACGAAACAGTTAGTAGGATTATAAGCAACCCGTCAAATTATGTCAGCGAGGGCAAAAAAGACATGAAAAGCATAATAAACGAAGTCATAGATGAGTTTATTGCCAACGAGGGTATGAAGAACATGGAAATGAATGGTGATGCCGAGATTACACCTGATATGAATTTAGGTTTATACTCACCGCTTCAATAAAGAAAAAATCCCTAATAGAAAAACTGAATTAACAGTACTCTATTAGGGATTATTGTTTTTACTTTTTCAAATTTATTAATGCTTTATTCATTATGCATTTAACTGTTTTGAAGTCAAGTCTTCTTCTATATTTTCCATCTTTTCTAAGGCCCTTGAATGATGTAAGCATTACGTCTTTTGTCTGTTCCCTGTATTCGTTGAGTATATTGTTACATTCATGGATAAATTCATCACGGTCAATGTTTGATGGTAGGCCGGATATTCTTGAGAATGCTCTACTTGATATTTTAATCAATGATGGGTCTATTTCTTCTCCATGGAAAAATTTGCAATCAGATTCTATTTGACCGTCAACTGTTTTAACTCCTATATTTCCTTCTTTATCATTGAACACCCACTGATTTGAAGTTGTACATCCTGTTACATCAATATTTTGCAATTCTGACAACGTTCCAAGAAAAATGTCATTTGAATATACTTTTACGTTATCAGTTCCTTCAGGTGTAAACATTGCAAGGCAAACAGGGCAATTAGTGTCATTAAACATTTTGTTTGTAAGTGATATAACTCCCCATAGTCTTTTTGTGTTTTCAGTCTTGTGATGAATGTCTGATGTTATGAAACTTTCAGGTATGATTAATGCAGCATAATTGCAATTGTCCAAAATAAGATTCATGCATACTTTATATAGGTCATCTTCTTCCCATGGATAATCTATGTGCCTTCTTCTTGCTGAACTTTTTCCAAGATATGGTGGATTTGTTATACAAGTTTCATATCCTAATGGAAAATTCTCTATTGTGTCTTGTTTTGTTATGTTACATTCATATACAGGTTTGTCTGATGGACTAATGTCATAACATGACCAATTTAAATTATATCCACTTTCTTCAACAAGTTTCAAAATATTGTTTGCACCAGCAAACGGTTCCAATATTTGAATGTTTTTATCCACAAAATCCATCCATTCATGAAAGAGTGGATGGTTAAATGGATTTTCTATTGTATAGTATTGTCCTAATTCACGTTTATTAGACATTTAATTTGCATTGTACACACTTATTTTTAGTACACCCTGTATCATTGAAAATGGTGTTCATTTTTTTCTTTGAAAAAACGAAAAACTGTTCTTTACTTAAAGAAGTGTACAAATTTTTTAATAAATTTGCAATTTTTTCATCTTGTAAAATGCTTTCGTATATTTTCTTTTCACTTTCACTATCTATTTTTTCACCATTTTCATCAACTTTTGAACGTTCTTCTGTCCATTGTTCAATATGTTCGTTAATATCTGAAATAACCTCTTCAAAGATTTTTGTTCCATCGTAATCAACAACATCTTGAATTCCGAATTTTACATTTTTCTTGTCGGGACTTTCTGAAAATATTTCAGATTTTAAGTCATTATTACATCCAAAAGTAAGCATTACTTTTTGCCCGTTGTGTGTTGAATGGTATTTATCTCCAAAGAACCCCCACGAAGATTCACCGCCATACATAACAAGATTATTGTCATAGTTAACAAAAGCGCCGGTGCAATCACTTGACATTCTATAAAATTTGTCAAAATCGTTTGCGTTATCTTCGTCAATTTCAAACCCGTTTGGTTTTACATATCTTGCACAATCAATCATATGTAGTTTACAAGATATTGTTTTGTTATGAAATTTAAGATTATAATCCTTTTTGAACCTTTTCAATCTGTCATCAACAACATCACCATACATAACATCAAATGGGTCAAGTAGTTCGTTATTAAAATAAAATTTAAAATTTGGATTTTCTAAAGAATATGGATAAATTTTTATCGCAGCAATTATTTTTAATTCTTCCAATTCTTTTTTTGTAAGTTTTTTTTGGCCTTCGAATGTTTTCTTTATGCAATTCGGTTCGTCACATGGTTTTGGCTCATCATATTCACAGTTAATTGAAAAATCTTTTCCATTTGCTATGCAAGTAAAAACGCTATATTCGCCATTATACACAACTTTTACTGTTAAAGTTCCAATTGCCTTTGCCGATTTTCTACCGGCCACAATTGACTCAATTTGTCCAACACCGCAAATTGAAACGCCATGATTATCAGACATGGTTCGTCCAATTTTGTACATATCTCTAACTCTAGTATGGCTTGGAATCATCCCGTCATTAAATGTTTCCATTGTATTCGTATTTCCAACAATTTCTTCTTTAAATGACACACCTGCAATGGTAGGCTTTGCGCCAAGTATATTGTCCATTTCTTCGTTAAATGTAAGTTTTACATTTCTAGAGCCCCATTGTGTAAAATAATGGCTATTATCGTTTTCAAGCTTATTTTTAATTTTTGCCATTGTGATTAAAGTTTTGAGTTGATGAATGATTTAAGTGAATTCTCTAATGTTTCAGAAGTACAAGTTTCGTATTTATTGCTTTTATCCAGTTTGTCTATTTCTGAATTTATGTACTCGCCATCAAGTACAAAAACAAAATGTAAGTTTTCATCTGTGTTTTTTTGCATTGATTTTGAATATTGTCCAATTTCTTTAATTGCATAATCTTGTGTGCCACCTGCTTCTTGTGCGCTTTTTAAAACAAAAAATAATGAATATTCTTTGTTTCCAATTATTAAATCAATAATTGCATCAAATGTTTTTGAATCATACCATTTGTTTCCACAATCTTTGTAGTCACCTTGCTTAATAACTCCATTTTGGTCAATTCTATACCAATTTTCTTTAAGTTTAGTGTTGAATCTAGTGTAATCAATTTCAACTTTTCTTCCATAATAAGATTTTAGTTTACCAAGAATAGTAGATAAAATCTCAATTTGCTTTTTTTCAATTTTGCTGTCTTTTTTGCCTTCTTTAATAATAAGGCGATGAAGTTCTTCAAATTTTGAATCTAAAACATTTTTCATTCTATTAAAATTTTTAATATTAAAAAATAATTTATTAAATTTCATAATTAATAATAAGAACTACCTTATCAGGATTTGTTCCGTCAATGATTCGTTCTTCTACCTCGTATGAATATGATGCCTCAGCATAATCTCCAAAGTGAATGACAACTGTATCGCCTTTAAGCGGAATTGCTCCTGTCCAATTTGGCCACTGCTTGATATAATCATCGTCTCTATTCCTGAATTCTATTGTCATAATTCACATATTTGCTTTTAATATACAAAACAAATTTGAATAAAACAAAAAAAAGTCAGCCTTTTACAAGACTGACCTTACATTTATAATATACATGTTAGAAATCTATGTCGCTAAAATCTTCTTTGTTGTTCGCCAAGTATTCTTCAAGTTCATCCCATGGGTGTCCATCACCGTTATTGTCATAGAAACCGTCAAGGCATGCATTGAATATTTCTCCGTTGTATTCTGCTTGGAATTCACCGTTGTTTGGATTCATGGTTGTTAATGAATCGAAGTCAAATGGCAATTCTTCATTTCCTGTCTGTATGTCTATGATATTCCATTTTCCGTTATGTTTTTGGGCTCTTGAATAGCCTGTCTTTTGTCCATCAGCGTTATATCCAAGAATTGGCTTTTCCACTTTCTTGTACTTTCTTCCGTATCTCCATTCAACATCAACGTTTGTAAGGAATCTTTCCCAAGTTCTTTCATCGAATTTCTTTTTGAAAGTCATTCCTCTATCCATTGATACCGCATATGGGACAACTGAAGAAAAGTCATAAGGCAATACAGCAACGGTTGGTCCCCATTGATATATTGCGCCTCTTAGATGGTATTTTGATGCATAGTGTGAATATGCTTCAATTCTATTACCACATCTTTCGTACAAATCCTTTGCTTCTTTATATGGCAAGAATGATTTGAGTTGGTCGAATATATCAATGTTATGGCCATAATATTTCATAGCAATTCTCTTTGTCTGTTCGCTATTTGGGAATATTATGAATCTGTCATAGCCACCGATTAATTTCAATTGAAGAATTACATTTCCGTAAGGCCCTAATTGGTTCTTAGAATCTTCGACACTGTATGCGGCATAAACGCCTTTACCATATACGAATGTTCTCAAAAACTCTCTGTCAAGTCCATTTCTGAAGATGTCATTCACTACGTTTGATTCTGTTACATGGTAGATAGATGGAATTTTTGGCGAATCGAAATATGACTTATCCGGAACGTCATAATGATAATATGCTATTTCATCTTCCATATTTTCGTCAATATCTTCATTTAACATATTATAATACATGGAAAATTCTCCAAGAACATTTTTAATGCTTTCTGTTAGCATCTTATCATATTGTTTTGTCTCTTCATCAATATCACCTAAAAATTCTTCATCGAACATTGGTAACTCATCCCATGTATGGCCCTCATCGTTCTCATCGAAAAAACCATCAGGGCATGCTTGGTAGAATTTTCCTTTATATTCAACTTGGAACATTCCATCATTTGGATTTATTGACGTACAAGAATCAAAATCAACAACTGATATTTCCTGGCCAGTTGATGCGTCAATGTAATTCCATTTGCCGTTTTCTTTTTGGACTTTTGCAAAATAATATACCCTATCATCGCCTTGCAATGCAATTGGATAATCTACTTTTCTGTATTTATGCCTTAATTTCCTTACGACATCAGGATATGTATATTGAACGGTTTTCATTTTGTAGGTTCTACCACCGTCAAGAGAATATCCAACAGGAACGATTTCATCATAGTTATAAACAACCATGCAGAAACCATCACCCCTACCTCTATAGATAGCGCCTCTTACATTGTATTGTCCAAAGATGCTTTCGTATTTCTTTGGGTTTGCAACATTTCCTCTAAGGTGTTTTGACATCATGAATTGAAGCAATCCTGCTGTTCTGCCTTTCATATGGTTTCCATTACCTTCAGGTGACGTATCAAGAGACATGTAATATTTCATGTCATTCCATAAATTTTTAGCCACATTCTCAGGGAACAAAGCAAATACTTGGTCCTTTATAAGATAATGTTCTCCATATACTTTTCTTGCAAATCTTTCATCGAAAATCAAGAATCTGTCAAGACCACCTTTCAATTCATTTCTGAATATGCAGTTGTTTTGTGGGTCTCTTCTGTACCTTGCTAAAGATTCAACAGGCGTTTCTTTGTCATTGTAGGAAATATTGCAATATACACCAATGCCATAGTCAACTCCTTCAGCCTCACCTGCGAATTGTCTGCTATAACCATTAGTGAATACGCTATCTATTTGACTTTTCTTACCTACTGTATATGTGTACATTAAAATTCAACGTTGTTTAATCTGTCATTCATTTCATCAAATCTTTGTTTGATGGTTTCTCTGCTTGGCAATAACTTAGACATAAGTTCATGGTATTGTTCAAATGACATGATGCCATTACCCATTGATTCATTTACTTGGTGTGTTGCCAATTGTTTGTATATTTCAAAAGTCTTTTGAATTAATTCCTCACCTTCTTCAGGACTAATCTTTCCGAAGATGTCAGCTGCTTGTGAAACCTTTGATGATTCAAGGCCGATGCTGTAAGCGACACTGTAAAGAACTGCTGATGCGAAAGCACCTTTAGCCTTTGGTGACAAAACATTGTATTCCTCAGCAATCTTGTATGCGTATGCATAAATTGCGCTTGCAATGATTTCATTGTCTGAACCGACTTCAGGAATATCAATTTTCTTTGACTTACATTTTGCCAAAATATATTGTTTATATTTCATCAATTCATCACTTGTTTGAAGACCTTCTTTCTTTGCTTCAAAGTCAGGCTTTTCTTGACCAGTAAGTGCAGCGTTCTTCATCATCATTTCCTTAGCAACTTGGTTAAGTTCACCTGTCAAGTTATTGACCAAGTTAGCAACTTTCAAGAACGGGTCATTATTAGGGTCAATAGGCTGTGTGAATCTAACGTCATAAACTTTTGATTTATAGTAAGTTGTTCTCAAGTTGTTCTTGATTCTAACACGCTTGATTGCTGCCCATGCTTCACCGTACCATGGACCACCTGAATCTTTACACAATTTGTTCCATCCACCTTTACCTCTTACAACAGGGTCTGCTTCCAATAACTTAATTGGCGGGATTGATTGCTCAGGCTTTGTAATAATAACAAAAGGTGAACCTGGTGTGATTACACGGTTAAATCTGTTTTTCCATGTAGCAGCATCTGTAACGAATGATGCTTGTGGGTCTGCCAATCTAACTTCAACAACGTTTGATGGTGACAAAGCAGCATCACTGAATGAGTTTTGGCAAATATAAGTTGTTTGGAATGCCAAGAATTTCTTTTTAGTTTCAGGGTCATTCAATGTTTCAAGCAATTGTTTCCAGTTGGAAATAACTGTCTTTTCGTTTGCTGCAAGTTCTTCTTGTGTAGGAGTTTTTTCAATAATTGAAAGAATCTTTTCTTCAAACTCATCAAGAGACTTGTCGTTATAGTGATTGAACTTTCTCAATTCATCAACCAATGTAGGCAATACGTTCTTGAAATCTTCAAGTGCCGTTGGTTTTACAATTAAGCAAATTGAACCTGTCTTTTCGTTCTTCAAAACCTTGAAAACATCAGGCTTGATTTTGTTTACTTTTTCAATGTCTTCGTATTTGAAACCTGATAATTTGAATACAAGGTTTCCTTTATCTGTATATTGTGCAAATTTTGCGTTTAAAGACCATCTGTCATCTTGTGGAGCACCGGCTGGCTTTTGTTGAGCGCCTTGTCCCCATCCTCTTCTTACAAATCCTGGCATATTTATCTTTTTGTTTTAATCTTATTTTTTATATAAATATCTAATTAAGCGCAATTAAATAGCACCTTATTTAAAAAAAAGAAAGGCAATTGTTAGTTGCCTTTTTAGTTATAATAGAAATCTCTTCGTGGCATATTTAGGTTATACCCAAATTCATCACAGTTTAAAAAATTCAATTGCATTTGCTCAATAAATACAATCTGCTTTGCTGCAAATGAATCTCTTGGTCCATAGTGTTCATAATATCCTTGGAAATATACAGTTCCTTTCGGAATCATACACCTGAACACTCTCATTGGCGAATTGGTGTCATCAATACTTTCAAGATACTTTGAATATACGGCAGCATCTTCCAATTTTCGGAATACATGGATATATCCGTTATTTATTTCAAGGCCATTTTGTGTGTGTACTATTTCAACTTCGTCAGATGCGACAAATGGCTTTTTATGGTGCAAAACATTGTCTTCATCATAAATTACAGCCTCTACACAAGGTGTCATGTAGCCAATTGATGACAGTTTAAGCACTTTGAAGCACATAATGTCTTCAAACGCTTCTCTTCTTATTGAATCAGTACAAATTAAGCACATGTCTTTTTGATAATTTTAATTGATTTTGAAGCATAAGCACCGAACCCGTTTTCATCAACGCCATCAAAATATTCAGTTCCTTTTGGAATAATGCATTTATACACGTCATACCATCTATCTTCACCTTTAAAAAGGGTTTCTCGTATGTATTTTGCCATTTTTCTTGCTTTCCATCTTGTTTTATATGAGTGGATAAATCCATCATAAACCTCATAATGACCATCTGATTTTCTATCAGCACCTATAGATATAAATGGGTCAGGCTTAAATTCTTGACCCTCTATCACTTTAATGGAAACAGGAGTGCCTTGGAATGGCGTTTTATAGCAATATTCGCCATAAAAATTCTTGTAACGTTCAATAATTTTATAGCAAATCAAATCTTTTTTTGCGTTTGTTTTAATTCTTGAAAATAAGCACATAATTAAAAATCTACTTGCTCAACAAATGAAATTTTCTCAGATGCATATGTTTCCGCTTCTTCAAGCAGGAATCCATCATTAAATCCAACATAGTATTTTGTTCCTTTTGGAATGACACATTTGAACAAAGTGAATATTGAGGTGTCATATGTTTCTCTTAATGATAAGATTTTGTTTTTAGCACATTCCAAATCCATATATGTGTGGATATATCCGCTATTAACACTCCAATATGCTCCATTTTCAAACTGACACTTTCTTAATGGCTTCTTATTTTTGGCAATTAAAGGCTCTTTACCATTAATAATATCCGTTGAAACAGGAAAATAAGTGAAAGGAGTTTGATAAACTCTATTTCCAAACTCAATTTCAAGAATTTTGTAGCATACTAAATCTCCTTCACTACGTTTTGAAATTCTGCTTTTAACAATTGTACACATGGTATTTTATTTTTCGATTAATCTTTCTGCAATTTTTTCAACAAACTTAATTTCTTTGGATGCATAACAAGTAACTCCATCATTATCAACGCCTGAAATATATGTTGTTCCTTTAGGAATTACACATTTATACAGTTCATATGACTTATCGTCTCTTGACATGAATAAACTTGCGTTTTCAAAGTGTTTTAGTATTACTGAAAGGCCCCTAAATGAGTGGATAAAGCCTTCTGATACGCTGTAAGTGTTGTTCCAACTATATCTTGGGTCTTCAATTACCTCGTTACCTTCTGCAATTAGATTTTCATTACCTTTAATAACTGAATTTGTTATTCTCTTTTGTTGATACGGTGTAAAGTACCTTGACCTTCTTAGCCTTTTAAAGAACTTTTTTATTGGGCTAATCCATGGAATAATTCCTAAGCCAAATTCATCGAATTCAACAAACTTTGATTTACATACTACTTTGTAGCAGTCAAGGTCTTTTTCTGCTACTTCAAGTTTTCCCGTTTTACTGTATAAACACATATTACAAACAAATTAATACTACTGTCATTATCAAAATATACGCAACTATTAAGAAAGGCATAATGATTGCAAGGTTTGATGCCATGTCACAAATCAATAAGTTAATAAACCTAATGGTAAAATGTTCTTTCTTCCTTGAATCAAGCCATAAGTCAATACATTTCGTTATATAGACTATGGCAACGAATACAATGAATAAGAAGAACAATTGAATTGTTGACATGAACACAAAATGGAATGTAATCATTTATTAAAATTTTATCATTTAACATGTTGAATATACAAATAAAAAATGTAATAACAAAACTTTCAAACTATTTATTTTAAAATATAGAGTAGATTATGGATAAACAGTTGAATGAAGCCCTAAGTCTCATGAATAGAATGAACTTATATGAGGGGGTTAAAATTGAAAGAAAGCAAGTCGGCAGGAACGATATTATAGATATTTTGGATGCACAAGATGAAACAAATGCAGGATGTTATGTTTCATTAACATATGTAACAGGTAAGTCATTCTATGGAACAAAGAGAAGTTGGAGAACTGACGATATGACAAAAGCACTTAATGGATATGGTGAAGAAGGCAACGAGCATTGGTATCCACAAATAAAGCAATTCAATGACGATGCTGAAGGCAAAATTAAGAAACTTCAAGGAATTGCAGGTATTATCATGGTTACAAGATATGTTTTGCATTGGACAACAGAAAAGAACTATGGAAAAGCATATGGAGCATATGCCGACAAATTACGTGATTTGAGAATGAGAAACGGAGTTGGTATTCAAACAGCAGGTATTTTAGGGGACCCAATGCATCAAGTAGAAAAGAACGATGCATCATCAAATGTTGTAACAAACACAAGAGGTGATGTTGAAAAGCGTTTCAATGCAGCAGGTAGTCCAGCATCAAAATCAAAATTCTATGTAATCGGAACAAATGGACAAGTAATTGGTGAAATACCATCAAGCGTTGTAAATGCAATGAGCACACCTTTCCAAGCGCCAAAGCCTGAAAAAGCCGTTACCGATGTGTTGTCAGGTGAAGCACTTGAACTATACATGAAAGAAAAGGCAGAATTGGATAAGACATTCCAAGGAAAAGCATTCAATTTGGACAAGATATTGTCAATTGTTGCAACAGTTAACGGAAAACCATATTACTATATAAACGACATGGCAAAAGTTGAAGTCAAGAAAGATTCTGGATTGTTTGTAAGTTCAAACGACTTGGTTGAAATTGCAAAAAAAGAATTATCAAACTCATTTGATGAAATAGTAGATTATGACCCATTGAAGGTTTAATATGGAAAAATTGATTGAATACACAATAGAAGACATTGAAAAGATAGTAAGCGAGTGTGTTAAGAATATAATTGATGAGCACACTAACATGAAATCTTTGTATCATTTCACGTCAATATACAGTTTACGTGAAATTGTTAACACTGATGAATTGTTGGGTGCAAACTACCTGAAGGATTATTGGGATAACAATAGCCACATATCATTGACAAGGCATAAAAGCAATTTTGAGGGGTTTGCTTTTGCCAACGAAAGAAACAACAATGTAAGGATACAATTTAACATAGAAAAATTAAATTCAAAGCATGATGTTTTGAACATAAAGCCAATGGAGTTTTATTCTCCAAAAAGACATGGCGCTTATATGTTTTCTCATTACACAACGTCAAAGGCCCATTATCAGAACCCGTTTTATAGGGAAGAAAATGGCGACAGGATTGAGTTTCACAATCAGGCTGAAGAAGGGTTGCAAATTAAGAATGATAAATACAGGCCAAAGTTAAAAAATATACACAAGTATATTGACAGAATAGATATTTTGTTTAAAGAATTTAACGAAGTACTTAAAGATTACGATGGATGGAATAACTTATTATCCGAATATCAAGAAATAGGTGATAGCGTATTTGCAAATTACGTGCCTATATTTGTTTACACCAATGCAAGGAATTTTGCTTTGCAGGACAAGCATTGTGTAAAACTAAAAGATATGCTTGAATTCCTAAATAACACTTATGGAAGCATAAAAGACATCCATGGAAAGAGGTTTGAAAAATTTTTAGGAAACATAAATGATTTGGAAGAGTGTACATTGAACGAGCACACAAACATGAAATCTTTGTATCATTTCACAACCTTATACAGATTTAGTCTTATTGCTGAATCTGATGAACTGTATTCGGCATTTTATAACACTAAATATTGGGATGGTAATTCACACATATCATTGACAAGACATAGAAGTGACTTTGAGGGATTTGCCAATGCATCATATTATAGAATGCATCCATTTGTAAGGCTTGAATTTAACACAGATAAACTCAATTCAAATCACGATGTATTGAATGTTAAGCCAATGGAATACTATTCTCCAAAGAGAGATAGATACGATGCCGCATTCAACAGACAAATTCCTGGTAACGAATCAAGCAAGTCAAGATACCAAGACAAAGAATATTATTACGAAAAGCAAAGAAGAATGGGTTTAGCACCTGTTAAGTTGGGGCTACCAAAAGAACTTAATCTTGGTTCACTTCAAAGACATGAATACCAAAACCAAGCAGAAGAAGGATTACAACTACCATATAGAGATAACCTTACTCACGTCAGCGCTTATTTGAACCGTGTTGATATATACTATCCTGATTATGATTCTTTGATGATGGGTTTCAAACAATTTGATGCAGACAAAAAGGCATTATTGAAAATATCAAAGAGTGAATTTGCCCAAAGAGTGCCGATTTATTTCTATATAGAAAGAAGCCACTTTACACTTCAAGACAAAAATTGTGTCAGCATACAAACTTTGGCAGATAGACTTGAAGGTAAAGAAGAATTGAACGAATCAGTTAATTCATTTGACATTTGGAAACGTAAATTCATGGAACATGCCTATGAGTGTGTTAATGATTTGGAGAATGAATTTTTGAGAAGATTGGGTATTTCGGTTGAACTTGATTACAATTATAATTTTGGTGATAAAAATTGGCTTGCCGTTTACGAGCGTTCAAGAAACTTAATAGGTGAGAAAATTATCCCAATAGGGGTCAATTTGGGGCTCATACACGCATTAATGGTTAAAAATGGTATAGATACCGATGATTTCAATATAAAGGCTCAGGCGAGGATTTCTATAGGCCATGAGATAGCCCATGGATTAGTTGATTATCTGATTGACTATTTCGATGAAGATAATGGAGAAATAGAAGAATTTATACACGATTATAATGATGGAGAAATAAACGAGGAAGAACTTTGTGAAGAATTTGGCGAATATATGTTTCCTGAAGCAACGGGAATGTATTCATGTGAACTTGCTCGGATACTTAACACAATAGAATAACAAAAAAGGTCGTTGAAAACTCAGCGACCTTTATTTTTGACATCGTGAAATCTGAAATAAAAAATAATTGATACACGTATTAGTTTCCTTCATACACCTAATACTCCTTTGTCACACACCCCGTAATGAAGTTTCGGTAGTAACCATTTTCCCGCTATCCGTTTCCACTGAGTAAGCTTGATTCTCAACAGACAACTCCCTCTCAATTATTTAGCTGCTCAGTGGGTCTCGAACCCGACTCCTCCTGTCTTCACGACAGGCATGCTCCCTGTTACACCATAAACAAATTGCCCCTGCAAAGGCAAAGAACTTTCAAAGCACGTTGGCTTACCGATGGGCTTGCAGACCACATTTTCACTTTATTATACTCCAACACTTTAATTTTTGTGTTAAAAACGTGCTTTGGCCACGTTCTGCGGAGATGGCAGGATTCGAACCTGCGGGGCTTTATGGGCCCAACTCCTTAGCAGAGAGCCGCCTTAAACCACTCGGCCACATCTCCATAAAATAGCAAGGTAAATTCACGAGACAAGGCGAGAACAACCACTATGTGGTAAGTGTGCAATGGGGAGAGGGCTAACCTAGACCTTGATGCAGATTGCACATTTTTCTCTACTTTTACGCTCCTGTTGCTTGTCATCTTATGGCCCCTCACGGAATCGGTTGCAGTTCACCTTTAATTTACGAGATTCGCAAATTACCAACACTCCTTCATCAGGCTGGGGGACATGGGTCCCTGACTACACCGTAACCCTACAGCTGATACCTTTACGGCTTACCCTGAACACTACTATGTGGTCCGTACTTGCTATTGGGGTGTCTACTCAGATTCGAACTGAGGCTACAAGTGCCACAAACTTGCGTGCTCGACCACTAACACTATAGACACCATCTGAAAAATGGATTTCCTTGATTGATATAGGAGTCGAACCCTGGTACTTTTTCAACCACCACATTTTTCGTGGCCTACACTCCCCGTGTAGAGTGTCAATCGCTGGCATAAGGTCTTTTTACTTAACATTTCTAAAGCCTTTCGATAACCCATGAATCTACTTGAAATTCGCTAGTTTTAAGGAGTAACGTTACCTCTCCCTTAGGGCCTTTATTTTAACAGTTTAGTCCAGTACTGCTACCGTTCACGATGGCTGTACGGCTGTCTTATTTATACTCATCAGCGTTGAGTTTTCTTTACTTTTTGTTTTTCTTGTACATTGCATAAGCAGCACCAAAGCCAATAAGTAAAACAGTTCCTGCGCCTACAGGTGCAGGTTGGTCGCCTTCTTCTCCGTGTGGCGGAAGACCAGGAAATCCCCCTTCTCTGTTATAAATAACTTGGGTTTTTTCACTTTCAGGATTTTCACCCCTTTGGAATAATCCTCCTCCATTTTGTGCAATGCAACTTGTAAGCAATGCAAAAACAATAGTAATTGTTAAAAATAACTTTTTCATAAATAATCTTTTTTGTTCTTTAATAAATATTGAGCCAAGTGATGGAATCGAACCATCGTCTATACTTTACGAGGGTATCATTCTACCACTAAACTAACAAGGCTTTCTCCTTGCGCCTCAGTAAAGGAATCGAACCTTCATACTTCGTATTAACATGTATTAACAAAGTACGGTCAAATAAATCACCAGAAATTACAGAAACAACGACATACGTAATAGTTGTTCTACAACTTTGACTACAGGGCATATTAAGTAGGGAAGGTGGGAGTCGAACCCACACGCCTTTCGGCATATGCTCCTTGGGCATACGTGTCTACCAGTTCCACCACTTCCCCATAATGATTGGCGTTATAACCTAAGTATGAATAACTTTTGGGGTAATGTTTGCTAGCTAACTCATCTTTGCCAACCATATATTAAACGGAAAACGAAATTTTAGTCCCACAATTTAAAAGATTGTAACTGAATTAAAGTTGCTGTATGTTTTCCTATTGTAAGTGTGACGGGATTCGAACCCGTATCTCCCGGAGCTTACCGGGCGCATCTTCAAATCTTCTCAAGTTGCATCCCGTCAATATGACCTATCTGCATTTCAGTCATATCCGAATGTACTTTTGATACCAATTTTCCCATTCAGTCTACACACCCAATCTGTACAGATAAATCACCCTATGTGTTCAGGTAATTTGCGCATGCAGTTGGATTCGAACCAACATAGCCCAGCCTTATCACGCTGGTAGCACATCCAATCTGCTTCATACATGCATAAAAAATATGTCCCATCAGAGTTGAACTGATTAATGGCTTTCGAGGAACTTAATCCTGTTTGTTTCAACATTTAGTGCCCGATGGTTACGCACCAACACAAGACATATTGGCTGGTCAGGCAGGACTCGAACCTGCGGCCCACGGATTAACAGTCGAAAATTTTTCATTGCTGTTAACATCTTTAGGCCAAAATGCGTTTTCTTTTCATTCCGTTGCTCTGCCAACTGAGCTACTGGCCAATAAAAAAAATGAGCATCATGTCATTTGCAACTAACATGAATTGTTACCAATTGTGCGAAGTTATGTATCACACCGTTAGCTTCCGGCAATCCCATACTCTAACGTCATTGTACTTCTGACATATGATTAAGTAAACCTATTGGTATCTCATAGCGGAGGCAGCAGGAATCGAACCTACATCAACGGCGGGAAAGGCATTGAACTCATATGCTGTTAACATTTTTAAATGACCAAAATGCTATTTTCATTTTACGTCATTCTACCACTAAACTATACCTCCAAATAAAACGGTTTGCTTCCTTTGATACATTTTGGCTTTCGCATTATAGAAACCGTAAAAGACTTTCCCTTAACTACGATAAGGAACACAGTTTGAAATGACCATTTCAGGGACTTGTTACATTACGTTGTGGCGCTACCAACTTCATCCTTTTAAATAATAAGAAAAAAATTGAAGTAATCCACGGACTCGAACCGTACCTCCCTCCATTGGGTGTGCTCACCACTTACACCATAGACACTTTTTTTCGATTATACATGCCCTCAGTTCAATACGCAACTTGAACATTGGTTTGGTACACATATATCGTCCAAAACACAGAGCAGTCTCTTAGAATTTGCGTCTTCTATACCTGAATATGTTTTGTGGAGCGTGTGGGATTCGAACCCACGACCTGAAGCTTGCAAAGCTACCGCTCTAGCCAGACTGAGCTAACGCCCCATTTAGAAAGTGAACCATAATTTAACTTGTCATTCCGACTGGTGTCAGTTTTACCCGACTTGTACCCTAACATTATGACCGTGTTTCTAACGGTATGGCTCTAACCCATCAATTGTTTCGCCCTTGACAGGAATACTACTTTCTTGTTTTATAAATATACAAAAAAATAAATTATTTCACAAATTTTTGCATATTTTGTCGGCTAGGGTGGACTCGAACCACCAAACTTTCACCTTATCAGGGTGACGTGCTAACCAATTACACCACTAGCCGAAAACTCGCCTTGTTTCCTACTTACTAACGTGTGTACGTTAAGCGCTCCGGATTAGAAACTAACTCGGCGAGAGTCGTGCCAACGGGACTCGAACCCGTATTACTGCCGTGAAAGGGCAGCGAACTAACCATTATTCGATGGCACGATGTATTTTGTAGCGAGTAGTGGGTTCGAACCTCTATTTCCACCTTGAGAGGGTGGCGTACTAACCTATTATACGAACCCGCCATTTGCAGCGATTTGGTTCGCTGCCAACCTGCATTTGCTAACCTAGCTTAGGCTGCAACTGCATATGCATAATTTTCATTGCCATTTATTGGCTTCTCGAATATCTCCTTCCATTGTATTCATTCGCAATCAAATCCAAGCGGGCCCATGTTTGAAAGTTGTTGGATGCCAGGGAGTTGAACCCCAATTTTAAACCCGAACCAAGTTTTTCAAATTACTTGGTATTGTACCATGAATCATAAGAACCGTATAACTAGTATGGTTGGTACTCAACATGGCGCACCCAATATGGTGGACCCGGAGGGAGTCGAACCCTCGTCTTACGGACTTTTCTTTGAATATCAACAACATCCGATTGTGGGGTGTTATGGAATCGAACCATAGTGACAGGTCTGTCGAACCTGCATCCTAAACCGCTAAATGAACTCCCCATTAAGAAATTTACATTTCACTATCATGCTACCGACCTGAGACGCTTGGCGACTTTATTCGGCTTGCACTAACTTTTCGTACTTGTTTAAGGTACGTGTGTCCTTTGTTTCCTATGTTATAGATTTACAGAAATCATTCTTTTTCCAATTTCACTATGCAGCCAAAAACTCGCACCTCGCTAAATGAGGGCTCCGTCTTCAATGCTACAGTTGGACTCGAACCAACAATCTTTCTTTTGCAGAGAAATGTGTTTACCATAAAGTCTCTTGCTGTTAAATTTCTTTCAATCTATGCGGGCCTGACGGGATTCGAACCCGCACCACACGCCGTGACAGGGCGGCATTGTAAACCATTCAACCACAGGCCCATAAAAAATAGATGCACAGGAATCACTTTTTCTTACTCTACCAATTGAGCTATGTCGCCTTCGATTTCTCTAATGCAACAACTGGATTCGAACCAATAACCTTTTGATTTACAGTCAAACGAAATTAAAAGTTGCTGTTGAATTCCTTTATCTATTGCAGGGATAACGGGACTCGAACCCGCACCACCGGCGTGACAGGCCGGTACTTGTAACCAATTCAACCATACCCCTATAAAAAAAGCATTCAGAAATCATTAACTGCACCTTTGCAATCAGCCTGTTTATGGCGGCTAATATTAGAATCGAACTAATCAAGTTGATATTTGCTGTAAGATTTCTTTTGCTTTGTATTGACAGTAAGCCTTTGTTGTTTGTAATATTCTACCATTAAACTACCCCCATATGATAAGAAAGTTAAATTTGTATGGGGGGCCGGAATCGAACCGACATCTCTTCGGTATCTGCGAAAATAAACTGAATTATTGCTGCAAGCTTACTTTGTGCGGGAGAGGTGGGAATCGAACCCACGACCCACGGATTAACAGTCCGTTGCGCTAACCAGCTACGCTACTCTCCCAAACTCAGGAAACCTTGTTTGTAATGGACTCGAACCATCTAAAATCTAATTGGAAGTTAAATTTATTGAACCTAATTAAATTTGCTGCAAGTTTCCTTATATTTTCAACTAAAAAGTATAATCAACTAAAAAGTATAATCTAAAAAATCAACGGTCCACAATAGGACTTCTCACAGTAAAATCCATGGCTTCATTAGTCAAAGCTTCGTTGATATATTTTCAGTCGGCAAGGTGGGAGTCGAACCCACACGCCTTTCGGCACATGTTCCTAAGACATGCGTGTCTACCAGTTCCACCACAAGCCGAAAACATGAGCGCTGTATCAGAATCGAACTGACATCTTCGGCTTGGGAAGCCAATATACTGCCGTTGTACTAACAACGCATTAACAAACACTTTAGAATTCTTGCTTGTATTCCCACTTATATAGTCTTATGCTGCCATGTGTGTGGGGGCCTAAAGACTTGTGCTTGTTGTGGGAGCGGGTGGACTCGAACCACCAGTCCCAAAAGGGAACGGATTTACAGTCCGTGCGGCTACCAATTACCGGTTACGCTCCCATTAAAAACACTCTACACAGCAAGCCAGGTGCATGCAAGCCTCTTGCTCCTTATTCGTATTCCAACACAATTCGTCAAAAGGTCAGAATAGGAAACCAAGCCTCAATCCCTCGAATGTTTTGAGCCCCCTGGCAGAATCGGACTGCCATCTTCGGGTTACAAAGCCGATATAATAACCGTTATACTAAGGAGGCATTTACAGTAATCCGTTTGTTAACATGGTTTTGAATTGCAATCAAAGGTTTTGTTGAAATGTTGCTGTAGGATTACTTATATGGGTTCTAAAAAACGAAAACCATTAGTTTATTGTCGGGAATGAAAGTCCTGATTATTACTAAAAGTTGCTGTTAGGTTTTCTAATTTTTATATCTTTTTTTATTTAATTACGGCTACTCACCAAATTGAGTGTTTACATCTTCGATGCTGTCGTTTTCAATAACTTCGTCACAGAAACTTGGGCTTTCATCAGTTACATCACCTGTCAATGCATCAACATACAATTGTGATTCAATGTTGCCAAAGATATACTGAGGATTAGCTTCAATTGGGCCAACTTCTTTTCTCAAAACACAATTCTTTGAATGTGGTTTTGGGAAGTTTACTTCATTAATAAGTTGGAATGCTTGTTTGTAAGTGACTGAAATGATTTCATCGTTCATATTCATGTCTTCAACCCAGAAACCTTCAATTTCTTCAATGTATGAAGAATCAGCAACATGGTACATCTTAATTACTTTGGTATCAAATGTTACACTGTCAGTTGTAGTGATAACTTGGAACACATCTACAATCTCTGAGAATGAGCCATCGCATTCTTCATCAAGATAGTCATTCAAAGAAATTTGTGTTTCATACCATACGTAGGTATTACCATAATTTTCTGTCATGTAGTCTCTGTCTGCTTTAACTACGTTTTCCACGATAATTTCTTTTTTCTCATTATCCTTGTTCTTGTTAAACCAATCGCAAGAATTGAATGAAAACATCAAAGAAATTGCCATCAATAAAATAAATACTTTCTTCATTTTGTTAATTTTTAATTATTATTTAAGTTCTGTAGCGGAGGTGGGAGTCGGACCCACACGCCTCTCGGCAACTGCTTTTGGGACAGTCGTGTCTACCAATTCCACCACTCCGCCATTCTTCATATTTTTAGAACAATAATTATCTGTTTGAGCATGGCAATTTGGGCATAATAATTGAAGATTTTCAATCCTGTTATCATTTCTAACACCATTTATGTGATGTATTTCTAAAGGAATTTCTTTACCGTTCCACTCAGTCAACCCACAACACTCACACCTATATTCTTTAACACCTTCTTTTAATAACCTTTTTTTTAAACAATTACAATTAGCATATGTGGAATTTTCTACTAATATTTCTTCTAATTTTTTAATTTTTCCCTCATTAGGGTTCATCTTTAAACCCTTATTCCATCCTTGCCCAAGAAAATGACTTATATCTATATCATATTCTTTGATTTTCTTTTTCATAATATAATATCCAGCGCCACATGGATTTCTACCAAGTAATCTGCACATTTCAGCAACACTATGAGCCATCTTTGCAGCCTCAATATATTCTTCTTTTGTTCTAAAATTCTTTTTCATTATAAATATTTTTATATAAATATAATGAAATTTAAAAATTAGTAAAGGCGAATAAAAAAAAACATTTTAACGTGTACCAAAAAAAAATGAAACCTGTGTGATTTGCGGAGTCACACACATAAAAACACACTGTTGATACCACGATATATCAACCATTAGGGCGCAACCAAGCATTTTTACCTATATTACCCCAACTTTACCTTTACGCCATATAGCAAAGGCTATTGTATATTGGGTCCCACTTGGGGTTTCATTATGACGAAATATGTGCGACTTGCGTAGTCACGCACACAAAGACGAACAGTTGGCTCCACGATATGCCAACGTTAAGGATTAACTGAATAATCATCTTCACCACTATTTTCCTGACTTCTTCACAAACCATTTTTTGTGAATATGCTATATCAGGACCCACTTGGTATTTCATTAGATTGAAATCTGTGTGATTTGCGTAGTCACACACATAAAAACACACCATTGATACCACAATATATCAACCATTAGGGCGTAAGAATGCATTTTTTACCTATATTTTCCCAACTTTATCCTCACGCCATATAGCAAGGACTGTTATATATTGGGCCCCACTTGGGATTTCATTACCTTAACCTGAAAAACATGTCGGGACGTCTGGAGTCGAACCAAAACCACGGAAACCCAAATTCATCGCTAAAATAATTGCTGTAAAATTCCGTGTCTGAAATCATAAAGTGCTACGTGTGCTACCGTTACACCACATCCCAAATCTTAAATAGTTGCAAGTAGAGGAATCGAACCTCTGTCACGGAATTATGGTTTCATCGCATTTTAAATATTGCTGTCTAATTCCATGTCTGAAATCTAATTAGTCGCTACGTGTGCTGCCACTACACCAACTTGCAAGAGCTGGAAGAGGGATTCGAACCCCCATTTCGGAATTGGAATTTCATTGCTAAATTCTGCTGTTAAATTTCATTTCCGACTGAAATCATTTTGTTTGCTACGTGTCCTAATCCATTAGACGATTCCAGCATTACTATAACTTAAATACTAAGTGCTCTACTACAGGATGTCGTATTCTCGTTATAGATTTTTTTTGCGGAGGCGGCAGGATTCGAACCTGCGGGCCCCTTACGAGGCCAACGGTTTTCAAGACCGCCGCCTTAAACCACTCAGCCACGCCTCCGTAAGAAGGTTGCGTGTATCACTACAGACAACCTTTAGAAGTTGTATTTATTCAGATTTCACAATATGTCAAAGAACTCTGTCCTTTTGAGAAAACGCTAAGTATCACTTTTCAGGCTTACGAATTGACGTTTTAAAGATGACCTCTCTCACCTTACCTTTTACCGACTGAGCGGATTAGCTTCCAAGTACCACTTTTATCGCAAACCGTAATCTGCGACTACCGACTGGGCGGCTTGATATATTCTTTCAAAGAACTTTTGATATTGCAAATATACAAATTGAATTTGTAAAAAGCAAATCTTTTTTTTTTATTTTTTTTTGTGGCGATGGGAAGAGTTGAACTTCCGTATGGGCCTTATGAGAGCCCCGTTCTACCGTTAGACTACATCGCCTACACCCCTACTGTGCTATTTTAAAATCGCCCTAGGGAAAGCGATAACCATCTAAAGTATGGTGTGTCCCTTGTACTTGAGGATGCCACATATCACCTTCAGGTAATCTAAAGTTACCTTAGAGCGGCGTATCGGAATCGAACCGACATCTTCAGCATGGCAAGCTGATATACTAACCGTTGTACTAACGCCGCATATTTACCATTCCCAGCCTGAGTACCTTTTTAACATTGACCTGACATCTTTGTCAAGAGGTATTCTTCTGAGTTTTTTATGTCTCTCACGTTTAATTTTTTTACGTGAACAATGCCTGTTATGGGCATCGCTATTCATCCAAGGTTCAGGCTCTTCGCCATATGTAAGTCCCATATTCTATTTAATTTAAGTTTGTACTCCTATTAGGACTCGAACCTAAATCAAAAGTTTAGGAAACTTCTATTCTCTCCCTTGAACTATAGGAGCATGTTTTGTAGCCCCACTAGGACTCGAACCTAGATTTGGTGCTTAGAAGGCACTCGTTCTATCCCTTGAACTATGGAGCCATGTTTTTCAAAGAACGTTTGCACATTATCAAAAACCGTGCCAAGTTTTGTGCCCCCGCTGGGATTCGAACCCAAATCCGATGATTAAGAGTCACCTAGTCTACCGTTGACCTACAGGGACGTTTGTCAAAAGTACCCCAAGAAGGATTCGAACCCTCACTGAAAGTTCCGTGGACTTTAGTGCTATCCATTACACCATTGGGGCATTTAGTGCGCCTGGTGGGACTCGAACCCACGACTCCTTGATTAAAAGTCAAGTACTCTGAAAACCACTGAGTTACAAGCGCATTTGCTTGTGGGCCCACTGGGACTCGAACCCAGAACCCCCTGATTAAAAGTCAGGTGCAACTACCAATTATGCTATGAGCCCCTATTGTGGGGATGGTTGGTGCTGACCCAACTTCTTGTGATTTTCAGTCACACGCAACAACCGTGTCTGCTACATCCCCATAGTCTTCCCGAATGATGGTAAAACTACAAGGTGTACCATCATTACTTACAGTCGTTTTATGTGTTTCTTAAATCGTGTCATCGTATTACCTATTTTTTTATTTTAATTTCTATTTTATTATCAAATTTTCTGTGGTGCCCAGTGGACTCGAACCACCTTAGCCGGATTTGCTCCGTGTATCGGATTTGAACCGATGAGTTAGACGATTAGCGTCTTGCGTTTTCCTCTTCGCCAACACGAAGTTTAATTTACAGTTTATTCTGTATTCAGTCCGGTGCATATACCATATCTGCCAGAGCACCATTTGATGAAGTTTAACCGTAGTTGAGTTTGTCCAAGGACCTTTATCTGCCATATTTTCTAGTGCTCAACATAGTGGCATTGATTATGTCCATGCAGTTGCCTTCATCTTTCTGTCGGGATGACAGGACTCGAACCTGCGACCTCGTGGTCCCAAACCATGCGTTCTACCAACTGAACTACATCCCGATAATTTCAAAGAACATAAGCACTATATCAAAAATCGTGCCAAACTTTTTTGTTGAAGCGGAAGGATTCGAACCTCCAACGCCACTGGCAGCGGTTCTACCTGAAACGTAATACCAACTGCTGTTAACTTACATACACTGTAAGCGTTTTGTTTACTACCGCCGTGTCTACCATTTCACCACGCTTCAATGTTTTTCAAAGAACTTCTTTGCGGAGGCGGAAAGATTCGAACTTTCACGGGCTTATTCATGGCCAATTTATTACACCCGACAGGTCTACCCTGCTATGCCTACCATTACATCACATCCTCCATATTCTTGAGCACCTGGTTGGATTCGAACCAACGATTGTATGGTTTTGCAGACCATTGCCTTTGACCACTCGACCACAGGTGCATTTTTGCTCGTTTGGACTGGTTTCGAACCAGTGTTTCTTAGCGTCCCGCTTATAGTGTACTAATCCCCTATACGACCTAACGAGCGTTATTTGCAAGCAGAACAAGACTCGAACTTGTATCTTACGGATTGGACTCCATATGTTTTTCCAAGTGCTTCTTTTAAACTATCCACTCTGTACCGAAGAGCACTCTTCAGTATTTGCAGGTGGTGAAGGATTCGAACCCTCAACAACGGTTTTGGAGACCGCTATGTTACCGTTACACCAACCACCTATATGTGGACTGTTGGGGACTCGAACCCCAGTGGCCGCATTGCCACCGTATGGTCTTCTTATGCATAATACTTCGACCAGCAGGTCACTCCGCTATTTTGTTCGGATTTACAGCCCATTTGTTTTCAAAGAACATTGTGAATATACAAACTATTTTTGAATATCACAAATTTTTCTGCAACTTTTTTTTATATTTTTTTTCTTTCCTCTTCATCAAGCACGGTGTTGTTGCTTCCAACGTGCCACTTGCCGCATTTTACGCATTTGTAGGCTACCATCTTGTGGATTATGTTTTCTCTTGTATTCAAGAATCTTGCCACTTTCAGGGCCTCTTTTTCGGTCTCATACGATTTCTTTTCTTCGTATTCACCATTTATTCCTATTTTGTAGTGTGACCGATATGTTCTGTTTCTCACTCCCATTTTTTTAATTTTTAGTTTAACATTGAGGGAATGGAGAATTTCGAAATCTCAACCTACGGTTTAACAGACCGTTGCTCTGCCTTTGAGCTACAAACCCATTTGTGATGAAACTTATCAAATATCGTGCCAAACTTTCAAAATTATGATAATTCTATCAAATTTTCTTTTTCCATGGCCCTTCTAATCCACCTCATTAATATAATAGCCTTTTCGTAGTATGGACTAAAAGTTGCCGTTTCTCCACAATCAAATTTGTCTGACAAGTCAATCTCCAATAGGTATCTGTTGCCTGTGCTTGAAGTAATTATATACTCTGCGATTCCGCCACTTCTCATGCAGTCAAGTTTTGCGCTACCTGTTACGATTTGTTTTAATGTGTCTTTCATTGATTTTCGGATTATTTTTTTATTATTTTGAGCAATAAAAAAACCTCTGAGTAGTTTTTGTTGATTGGGAAACTTTTCAGAGGTCGGGAATATGTTGTGGTTAGAAACCTATGTGCTTTTTATTTTCAACTTCCTATCGCTCGTTTCCCTTTACTCCTAAAGTGCCAATCTTCTCTTGGTGAGCATGCATATGATGAGCCCTTGCCGTAGCCTTTGAGATTACCGCATGTATTTTCTGTCAAATTAATATGTTTACTCATCATTTGCATAAATCCTTTTTAATTTTTCGATATTTTACACTTATAAATATACTTTTTTTTAAAAAAATTCAAAAACCAATAAAAAAATTTTAAAAAAGGGCGTTTTTTCTTCGCTATTAAACTAATTCGTGTTCACCTATGAGTTGTCTCGTTCATTAACACACGAATACGGCTTGCTTCATGGACCGCATTTCCCTTGTGCCCGTATCAGGATTCGAACCTGAGAACCTCCACTTCAACGTGGCATGTTGTACTCCGTAGGGTTAGCAGTTTTACCTGCCGCCTTCGCATCGTGCGGGCATCAGAAACCTTTGTTTCACATTCTAATATACAAACTTTATTTCAAAAAAGCAAATATTTTTCAAAAATTTTAATCTTCGATAAGTTGTATATATTTCAATTTTATATCATTGCCATATGCATAGTCATCATCTTCAGCATCATTCCAACATTTATAATGGCAATCATAGTACAATATTTCGTAGAATTTGCAACCTTCTCTTTGCACTAAGCATGGAATTGTCCCATCGTAATCTGGATGACAAGCCAAGTGTGGTAGGATTTCAGGAGCCTCATGGAATAAATACGTGAGGCTCACATTTTCCTTTATTTCTTTCTCTGAATCCATCAAATTAATCCTCTTCAAAATATTCCTTGATGAGTTTGTTGATGATTTCAAGTTCAACTCTCAAGTCATTCAATTCAAGTTCATGGTTGATTCTTTTTCTTGTCCACTCTACCATATTGATGTTTTCACCAACGACAAGTGCATCTGTTGAACGGACTGCCATGTCTTCCATTTCTGAAACTTCAGTTTCGATTTCTCTGATTCTTCTTTCAGTTTCTTGCTTTTCAGCGTTAAATGCCTCTTGTGCATCCTTGGTTCTGTTTTGCGCTCTTTTTTCGATAAGGTCAGAACCAGTTGTGGTCAACATTTTGTTAAATTTACTCATAGTTAATTGTGTTTTAATAATTATTATAGTATTCTTTTATTTCTTTTAATATCTCGCCATCAACGTAATGTGAAAGGTCTGATACTATTTTGTCATATGCTTCTTTTTCTTCCTTTTTTATTTCAGGCTTTCCAATTGAATATTTACATTGCTCCATACAAAACTCTATGTCTTCTCTTATATTTACAGATTTCCATTTTACATTCAGTTTCTTCTTCCTCTTGGACCATATCAGTTATCATTTCCCATCCATCACCTCCGTAAACAAACATTTTATTGTCTGCAATACAAACCTCTCCGAGTTTTGCAATTTTTGGCAAATCTTCTTCTTTATCAACTTTACCAACATATGTTAAAGTTGTATTTAGACATTTTTTATAATCAATTCCACAATCTGAAAAATCATATTCTCTTATCAATTCAAGAATTCGTCTTAATATAAGTGGATTGTTGCAAGTCAATGTCATATTATAACATGGACCATAATGTTCTCTTGTATAGAAATAGTCATCATAGTCAAGTGATGCAACATAAGGTGAATGTGCAGCATAATCGCATGTTATATCACTTACAATAACAGGCCCGACATAAGGATTTGCTCTGTATAAATCAAAATCGCCAAAACAATCATTTGATTCGTATCCTGGTAAGGTTTTCATTCTAACAAAATTATATCTATCTCCATCGGGCGCATACCAATAGTCATTTGATGTAGTCCCTTGATGTTTCATTATTTTGCAAGAACCTTATGTACCATTTTATATTTTGGCTCTCTTGTGTCTGTTGAAACGTTATAATCGTTTGCTTTTCTCCACTTTTCAATGCAATTATCGGCCTTTTGCAAGATATTACTACCTTCACAAGCCATAACTTCATGCATTATTGAAAGTTCACGTTTTATTTCGAGTTTGTCTGCTATTTTAACATGGCCAGCCTTAATAAGCGCATTACGAACAGCGTCAGCGTCTTTAGAATTTACAGAAATATTGAATTCAATACCATGTTTGTTCTTTGCATCTTCTTCATTATAACAACTATAATCCTTTAATTTGTCATCATCTTCATAGTCATCATAATCTTCATAATCATCATCTACAACTTGCTTTTTTGAAGCAGTTTTCTTACACGCTCTACCCATTTCATAGTATTTGTTTAATCTTATTGGTAGCGGCTCATAAGGGAGTCGAACCCTTCTTTAGCGTTTTAGAGACGCCTGGCCAACCGATGGCCCAATGAACCATTATGGGGATTATAGGTTCCCCATATACCTTTTTTAAGTTATTTAACTACGCTTAAATTTTTGAATAACTCCCCAGAATCATCTTGACAAGCGATTGCTGTTATGGAATTGTTCAAATCAGGCTCTTTGAAGATTGAATGTTTAACACCCATATTCTTCAATTTATCAGCCCACCTATCAACGTCTGCGTACAAATAAATCAAAAACTCGTTTCCCCAATCCTGATTAGGGTTGTCTATCATAAACTGAGCGACTGCATGACCGCCTTGTACACATCCATAAACAGGATTAAGCCTCCTGTTCACCAATACGTACAATCTTTTCATCGCAATCTTTTTTAAATTCTTTCCTCTTACCGTACCATGTCTGTACTTCTTCGTACTCCATCGTGTAGCCATACTTCTTCAATATGTCGTTTATGTTAGATGCAAGCCCGTATAATGGGTGAATCTCGTTATTTTCTTTGTCATAGTGGTTTTCGATTTGCTCGAATCGTTTACCTCTCATCAGTCCGTATGCAGCATACATAACTCTTAATTTACCTCTATTGTATCTTACGTTATCTGCTGCTTCAAATGGGTTGACCGTTCTTTCAACTTTCAAATTGACGGTCTTTCTTTGAGCCTTCATGTTGATTTGTTCTTTTTCCAAGGCTGCAATTTCTTCTCTTAATTGTTTTACTTCTTCTTTCATCGTTAATCTTTTTATTTGTAATTATTATTTTTTGTTTTCACATATTTTTTAACCCAACATAATAAGAATTAACGATTAAGGGGGCCACAAAACCTAGTATCTCATAACTTTAAAAATTATTAAATTATTATTACCTTGCTAATGTCAAAAACCAAAGCAACGCAAGGAATTACCTTGATTTTATCATAATATACAAATTTTCTTCCAAAAAATCAAGCACATACACTATTTATAATTAAAATTATTAAATTATGTGCGCATGTAAAGGAAATACTTCATCATCAAGACAGGTTACATCTGTTAAACAGATTGTAAAGAAACCTGCACAAACCTATTCAAATGGTACAAGAAGAGGTTCAAGAACACAAAAGAGACAAATAGTTTTTAAGTCTCACATGTAATTCATTGGCATTTGAAGCCATTGATAATGTCATCAAACACACCATTCTTTTCAAACTCATCCTTCATTTTTTCAGCCAATGCTAACATATCAGGATGCGGTTTTCCAGTCGTACCATACAATCTTAAATTAAAGAAATGCTTCCAATCTGATGCAAATGCTGTATAAACAATATCAGACTTAGTTGATAATGTTAATACGGTACGTGCTTGTTGTGCAATCCACCCGGTTTCAATGAGTTTGTTGTAATTGTAATTTGAAACAAGCATTGAGAAATACCAATAATCTATTGGGTGCATTAAAGTTTTCTCTGTTCTAATTTCTTCAAGAACAATTCTGAAATAATTTTCCAAATCTTTTATAGAGTCTCTATCTTCTGATGTCAAGAAATCAACATCTTCATCAGTAAACCAAGCGTGTTTTGCAACTTTTATTTCTCCGCCGAATTTTTCCTTAGTATAATTACAATACCTTGTTGATTCTTCAGCAATTGAATTTTTTCTATGCCTGTTTCCTTCTCTTGTTACGCCAATGTCGGTAGTTAATTTTACTGTGTATCTCTTTTCATGGAATTCCGTTGGCTCACAAATGTATTTCAAGTCTTCTTCCCATCCGTTTTCAACAATAACACGGAAGTTTGTAGTAATATATAATGTTGTTCTTGGAATTACCTTACAGAACTCTTTTTGTAATTCATCAGGCTCTTGTTCCCAATTAACAAAATTAACTTTTGAATATGGATTCTTTGAATAATTTCCCTTTAACGGTATTATACAATTAACATGACCATATTCATCAGGACCCATGTCATCACACTTCAAGTAAATTGTTCCATGTTCAAGCATTGCTCCATGTCCTGATTTAATCATTCTATTGACAAAATCAGTTGATGATGTGTCTGTTATTTTATCTTCTGATTTATAACAAGTTCTTCCGCAAAATTCTATTTTTTTATAAATGTCTTCAAGGCTATATCCTTGTGAAATATATTCAGCCTTTGGTTCAATTAAATTCATTCAATCATTTCTTTTTCTCAATTATTTCGTCAATAAGGCCATATTCAAGAGCCTCTTTTGCTGTGAACCAATGGTCACGGTCAGCATCCTTTTCAATTTGCTCAAATGATTTTCCTGTGTTTTCAGCAAGGATGTTGTAAAGTTCGCTTTGGTGCTTCTTAATTTCTTCAGCCCAAATCTTAATGTCTGAATATTGACCACCTGCGTAACCGCTTACTTGGTGAATCATAATTTTGCTGTGCGGTAAGGAATATCTTTTACCTTTTGCACCTGAAGAAAGCAAAATAGAACCCATAGAAGCAGCCATACCCATTGTGTATGTTGCAACATCAGGCTCAACCCAGTTCATAATGTCATAGATTGCAAGGCCATCAATAACACTTCCGCCAGGAGAATTGATGAACAACTTAATATCTGAATCAGAATCAACTGAATTCAAATACATTAATTGAGAAGTTACAATGTTAGCAACATCTTCATTAATTTCAGTACCAAGAACAATAATTCTATCGAACATTAATCTTGAAAAGATGTCCATTGTTGCAACATTGAGATGTCTTTCCTCAAGAATTGTTGGACTTATAATTCCGTTTGTAGCCTTTTTATAGGCATCAAAGGTATTTCCGTTAATACCTTGGCTAACTGCAAATTTTCTAAAATCTTCGTTCATATTGTAAATTTTAATAATTTATTAATTCTTCTTCGTCTTTTTCCAAATCGGAAATGTCGTTAATTTCAAATTTATAGAACCCACCATTTGGATTTGGCACATCAACATATTTATATGATATATCAAGTTTATCATCAACATCAATATCCCAAAGAACAAATCCATGGCCAGTAATTGATTCACCATATTCTTTTTGATTAATGCTTGAACAATAAACTATTTTCACATCGTTTTTCTTTAGTTCCTGTCTCTTGTGTATATGGCCGGCAATAACAAAATCGCATCCATCGAACATATCCTGTGAAACTCCTGTTTCGGAAACGTAATTAGTTACCGTTATAGCCCCATTTACTTCACCGTGGATGATTCCGACATAAAAGTTATCCTTTTTATCAGTTTCAGCATTAAGTACCTTGTGTGCGTCTATATCGGGCCTATTAAAACCATTAAATGATGAATAGAGACACCATGACACATTTTCATCGTCATAGATTCCTGATTGACAGCCCAATTCTTTATCCAAGAAAACTACCTGTTTATATCCAGCAATACTAAAAAGAGGACTTAAAGAATCAACCCTATCCATATTATTCATCAAAAAATCGTGATTTCCAATTATAACATATGTTTTACATATTTGGTCCAATTGTGAAAAAAACCAATGTGCCGCAAGAATTGATTCGTTTGTAATAGAAATTTTATTATGAAGTATATCGCCAGCTATAACAATCCTAACACAATTACTTCCTTCCTCATTAACAATTTTTCTACATTGTTCAATGAAATTTGATAAAATTTCCTTTAATTCATCAATTCCCTTAACAGCAGGAATATGAATATCAGCACAAGCAATTATTTTAGTTATCATATTTTTTTATTATGTTTAATAATTTATTTTGAACATTATCTCTATAATCAATATATTCTAAATTAATATTATTTTCTTTTAATTTTTCTTTTTTTAATTTATCAAAATTTTTTATTTTTTCAAAATTATTTTTACTCCATTCAATCCCTTTATTTGCAAAGTCAATAGGCTCAAAATGTTGAATTCCTTGGCATTCAATACCTAAATTATAATCAGGTAAATAAAAATCTAAACTTTGTTTACCAAGCCATTCAAATTTTTTTTGAAATTCATATTTTATATTGTTTTCAATTAAAAAACGCATTGTTTCCTCTTCCAAATGACTCTGATAACACATTGGGCATCCTTGTTTTCTTGAGATATGTTTATCTGGCGATTGCCAAAACACGCCATGTTCAGGACAAATTATACATACTTTTGTTTTTGCATTAACATATTCAACTTTTGAATAATCATACTTATTATTATGTATTATATTTGCTTTTGTAATAAAAATTTCTTTATCCATATATAAATGTGAACATTTTTTACAGCCAAACCCATTTAAATGACTCCTTGCTTCTTGCCAAAAATCTCCATGTATTGGACATGTTATTTTTGTTTTATTAGCGATTTTACTATACGAATCTTCATGGTAAGCATATTTTCCTTTATGCACTTTATTTGCTTTTTCAACAAATTCATAAAATGAAGTCGTTTTACTTTTCTTTATATTTTCTGATTTACATTCATGACATCCGCAGCCCATTAAATGAATTTCAGGCTTTTGCCAAAATTCTCCATGTTCAGGACAAATTATACATACTTTCGTTTTATTATTTACATATTCAACTTTTGAATAGTCATATTTATCACCATGTATTTTTTTTGAACGTTCAATAAATTCAATATTAGAAAGCTTTTTCATATATAAGTATTTTATTATAAATAGTTATGTAATTTTAATTTTTCATAAAATACTTGCTATATTTTTTATTTTTGTTATCATAATTAACTGTTAATTCTATTGTACTAAATTGTTTGGCTGTTCTCATGGCTTTTATTATTCCATCCTTGCCACATTCTTCATATATTTCACCAAAGTCTTTCCATGGCAATTCATCTGTTCCCAATCTTATATATCTTATCTTATTATATAATCTGCCTTTATTAAGAGTTAAATAAATTCTCTTCGTATCATTAATATCAGTATCACTATCAAGGCAAATTATTACATTTGCATTAGCCTTTTGTACTAATTTTTTATATAACTCACTATCATCATCTATAAATTTACCCATCATTCCAATTGAATTAGGATAATATATACAGTCAATAGCACCTTCAACAAGATAAATGTCGCAATCCCATTGAATTTTGTCTTCATGGAGAACTATATCGTTTTTATTTGCATCACAGTTCATGTATTTACGCCTTTTATCGTTTTCAGCATACGTTCTACCAATAAAGTAATTCAAGTCACCTGCTGAGTTATATGAAGGTATTACAATTCTGTTTCTCCATTTATATTCTTCTCCATCCCATCTTGTTATTCCAATATTATAAAAGTCAATTATGTCCTGAGTTATCTTTCTCTTTTCAAGATATGCTCTAAGATTTTTATTTATATTGGTATTCAAGTCAATCTTTGTGAATGTTGGCGGTAATTTTAAGAATCTTTCATCAAAAATATCACCGTTATCTTTGAATAAATCAAGATTATAATACTTACTTTCTTTAATATCAGTAATAATCCTAAAATATTCATTGTACATTTCTTTTCCACCTAACGATTTTATCAAAGATGATAAATTACCTGAGATTCCGCATGACCAACAGTGATACTTTCCAATTGAGAACGAAATTTCCAAATTGTACTTATTATCAACATAGCCCTTTTCCTCAGCACAATTAGGACAATTGAACTGATATTGAGTTATGCCGTTATCATAAGAACCTTGTTTGCTTTCACCAAGCAAATTCGTTATCATTTTGTAAATTCGTTGCATTAAATGTACATTTTGTTTAATAATACAAATAAAATCCTTAAAAAACAAAAAATCCCACAACTAAAAGTCATGGGATTTCTTTTTAATAATTAACTATGATTAAAATTCTCTATTTTCTTCAATTTGATACGGAATATATGTCTTTAAAATATATTTATCTAAAAGTTTGTAGTCATAAATCCATTTATACAATAATTCTTGTGCGTTATCTCCATTATAATGGGCTATTTCATTATCAAATTTTTCTGCTTCAGAAACATATTCATTTGATATGTTTGTATTTAATAAAATTTCAACGCCTTCTTCATCTTTAGCATTTTCAAATGTAAAATTTAATATTTTTGAATAAAAATACTTTTATGATTTTGGATAAAATGAATAATAAATAAACAATGTTGAACCAGTCTATCAGCTTTCTGGATTAATACCATTTATATTTACAGTCATGGGTTTCATATATTCTTCAATAGGTAAATCACACAAATCAAGAACTTTAGCACCCCAATGATACATGGTTTCAATTCTATTGTCTTCTTCAAGAGTAACACCACTTTCCGGCCTTATGGCAATTTCTCTTGGGTCATTTATATATTTAGACATTTTATTATTGTTTTTTTTTTATTTTTGGCTTGCTCTATACTTATATTTGCTTATATTTTGCATTGCATCATCTAATATATTTACCAATCCACTTTCAGTTGTATCATTACATAATTTTTTCATTTTTAAAATATCTTTTTCTAACTCCTTTAACAATGGAATAAGACTTTCTGAATTTGGTAACATTGGTAGTAATTTTCCAATTTGAAAATGTTTACCTTCAATACCCATACAACACTCAGTGAAATTGTCTTCAAAATCAGAAATACAATTATTTATTTCATCACATATAAGATGTTCCGCATTACTTGTTGTATTCCAATGGATTTCTTTAACTCTTATTGAATATCCATGTAATGCGCATATAAAATCTATATAGTATTTTTTCATATTTTTTTATTTTTTTATAAATAGTTTATTTTAATAAAATACATAAAAAAAAACAATTCATTTGTCAAAACTATTTATCATTAAATATAGCATTTGGAATGTTTGGATTAGAAGAATATTATAATGATTTATTGAACGAAGCAAAATCACCCGAAGAAATAAAAAGGATATTACATTATCAATTTGTTGAGGGAAAGGGCGTTCCTGAGGAAATATTTGAAAATATACTAAACGCTGACCCAACAAAGAAAAAATCATATACAAAATGGGCTTTAATACATTGGGATTCTGAAAGTAAATTAATTGTAAAATTAGTTAAAGAAGATAAATTCAGAGAGATTTTTGAGTATTTCCAATCAAGACAAAACAGTGGATTAAACCTATCAAGTGTTGGCTCAATAGAGGAAGCCGTAAGAATGCTCCCAACAAATGACCCCGTTTTAACAAAAGTTGGAAATGGCGGTCCTGAGGATAATTATGAAATTGTGTATGACACCCCAGATTGGAAGATAGCAGTACCTCATTCATATCAAGCATCAGTAAAATTAGGACAAGGGTGTAAATGGTGTACGGCAGGTGCATTTGGTGATGGGCCAGGATATTATAGAAGATATACCGAATATGGACCATTATGGATTAACTTCGACATGAGAAGAGGCGAAATATGCCCCGTTGATAAAAAAGAATATCCATATAAAAGGTATCAATTCCTTTTCGAGTATAGAAATTTCTATGGCGAGTTAATGGATTCAAGAGATAATAGAGTTGAATTTGAAAATATTCACATGCCGCAAGAGGTTGTTGATTTCTATGGTGAACAGGATGAAAGATACGCACAAGTAATCAACGGTGAATATGAAAGAGAAAGAGAATACACAGAAGATGATTGGAATGATTACTATGTAATAAGACGTGAAAACGGATATACATTGAAAGGAAGTGAAGATAGTTACCATGAATTATTGTTATTGGTAAAATCAAACGATGAAGTTCCTGTTTATAGTCCTGACGGTGAATGGTTTGTTTATGATGGTGATGATGAATCAGACCCAATTTGCCTTAAACCAGTGCCAAACAATCCAGAAGACTGTGTTGTTGAGCCATTCTACAATGAATATTATGGAGAAGATGCTTATCCATGTATTATATTAAGAACAACAGCAAACGAGTTTTTTGCTTGCTATAAAGAAAATAATGGAAGCAGAAATTCGTCATATTGGACAGCATCACCACTTAAAAATGAACAGTCATATGGAACAGGCAGTCTTGCTTGGTTTATCACCGACAGAAACACATTGTTTGTGTGTGATGAAAAAAGTGAATGTGATTACATGATACCGGTTGGGGACCTTAATACAATGTCTGATTATGATGTCATTGTAAATCCCGAATTTTTATATAGCGAAATATCAAGAGGTGACGGATACCTTGATTATTACTCAGATGGCTCATTCATTCAAGTAAATTATTCAAATGGCTATAGTGCATTGTTCTATATTGAAAAAGACGATTTTGAAACAGTCATTTCAAAAGATGCCCCATTCTATGATGAGGGATATAAAATAGAATATGACGAAGAAAAAGATATGTGTTATATTAGAGGTAGATTTGGTGTGCATTATCTTAGTGCAAATCACTGGGGAACACCTGTTAATTATTCATATGACCTTGAAGAAGAATTACAAGACAATGCCTATATCGTAAGGTACAGACATTCGGGTGACGGTAAATATTATAACATATATCTAAAAGATAAAAATGAATTCTTATACGATTCAAGCGATATAGAAAAACTACCAAGTAAAATAAGACCATCTAAGAATGCATATTCTGCTTTGGTTTATTTTAGAGAAGGTTTCGTTGATTTCTTAAACATCAAAACATTAAGAAAAGAAAGATTTCAAAAAATTGACTTTGTTAACGGAACTGACTTTTATGTTGGGTATAATATGATGCTTAACAATGGCGATATACAAAATGGGGTATCAATATTCTTGGAAAATGGTAAAATAATAGGAAGTTTTGCTAATATAGAAAAAACATTACACAATGGAAGATTCGTGGTTAAAATTAACGAACAAGAACCTTACCTCGGTCTATTTGATGCCAATGATGCAAAACTATATGCATCTGAATATAATTTTGAAAAATATGGCGTTATCGGTGATTATGGTGAATACATTGTATTTTGGAATGAGGAACTTCAAATGTGCATATATGATTCAAAATACCAAAAAATTATAATGACAGGCATAAAAAGAATGAATGGTTGTAACATAATATCTGATGGATATGCATATAAGATATATAAAGATGAAAAAGTGAACGTTTTCTATAAAGGCGCTCTTTTAATACCTGAGACAGCAAATAAAATAATAGCAGAACTTCCAGACCACTCATTTGCATTCACAACAACAGACAATAAGGTTATGTTCTTCAACACAAGGCTATTTTTAATTGGAAGCAAAAATATAATATTCCCGTCAACAAACGGTATAAACAAAGAATATATAAAGGATGTACATGTGGGTGCAGGTATAATGCTTGTAACAATGAACTTACAAGACGATGAAACAGGTAATGATATTGAATGTAGATTCTATGCAGATAAAAACAGATTGACAGCAATAACAACACCTGCCGCACCAAATACACAAGCAAACCAACAAAAAGTTGATGCCATAGTAAACAGTCAGATAACACAAATGGCCGAAAACTTTAACAAAATATACAACAAAATAAGTAAAACAAAATTTTAATGTATGTTAGGTTTAGATGAATTTTATGATAATCTGATTCTTGAGGCAAAATCTCCAGAAGAAATTCAAAAGATATTACACTATCAATTCGTTCAAGGTAAAAACGTACCTGAAAGCATATTTTATTATATATTAGGTGCTGACCCTACAAAGAAAAAATCATACACAAGGTGGCTACTCAGCCATTGGGAAAGTGAGAAAAAGTTAATAGTTGATTTGGTACAAAAACAAGAAGTTGCAAGGCTTTTCCAATACTTTCAATCAAGACAAAATAATGGATTGAATTTGGTTAACATTGGAAGTGTTAAAGAAGCGATAGAAATGATGCCTGATTTTGACCCCGTTTTAGAAAAAAACGGAAACGGTGGACCTGAAGATGATTATGATATTGTTTATGATACGCCTGATTGGAAAGTGGCAGTACCACACACATATGAAGCGTCTGAAAAATTAGGACAAGGATGTAGATGGTGTACAGCAGGTGCATATAGAAACGGGCTTAGTTATTATAATCAATATACAAGGCAAGGCCCGCTATGGATTAACTTTGACATGAGAAAAGGAGAAACATCGCCAACAAATAACAAAGAATATCCATATACAAGGTATCAATTCTGTTTTGAATCAGGAGATTTTAGAGATTCTAATGATGAATCCATTAATTCAATTGAAGACATTGAAATGCCTGACGATGTTCTTGAATTTTACGGAGAACAAAACGAGAATTATAAAGATAAATTAGAAAATACATTAATCAGCGATGAAGAAAGGTATGAACGCTATGACGAAGAAAGAAGTAACCATTCATATCTACTAAAAGAATATGATGGTTGCTACTTGGAACTTATGCCTGAATGGAATAATGATTATGTATTCGATGTAAATGACAATTATTACCTATATGATACAGGAATGGATTCAACAGACCCAATATCATATGTTGACATCAATATTAACGAGCCAATAAGCAAGAATTATGAAAGTTGTTCTCTTATAGAATTAAATGTAGCAGGAAACGATGTTGATAAAGTCATAGCATACGTTGAAAAACAAAACGGATATAGCAGTAATTGGCAAACACTTGAAAGTGTGTATTATCAAGAGCAAATCGGTGACATATTGTTTGTACAAAACGGCCCAAATAGTATTTATGCGTTTAACTTGAAAACAAACGACTGTGCCAAAATAGTAACAGCTAAAAACTCAAACGAGGGAATAGATATAACCATGGGGATACCTTCAGAAAATGGCGCTATACTACATACCGACACACCATTCTTAACAGTAAGGCAAGATAGCGCATATGGATTATTGGCTTTTGATGAAACGGCAATGGAATTTAAAGTAATAGTAAAGTCTGATGTCCCAATTGATGAAAAACGTGGATTTGTCGTAACTGTTAAAAACGGTGAAGAAATAATCCGTGGAACATATTTTACCCATAAATTAGAAAATATAGAGAGCAATGCAACTGACTACATTTTCAGTTACAGTTATGGAGATGGTATTCACGCAATAGTAAAATATACAAGTGGTGAATGGGAAGATTTTTATAACATCTACAATGGTAAAAAAGAAAAAATGATTCTAAAAAAACCATTCAAACAAGTAGATGTCGTTGAAAAAACAGATGAAACATGGGTTCTTAAATTCAATGATTCTGAAAAGGCCCTATTTAACTTTAGATATGACAAAATTGTTTCGTCAATGTATGAAAACATTATTCCTGCACAAAAAGAAAACGGATTTAACATGTATTTTTGTTACAAAGGAACTCAGGTTGATGTTTTAAACATGAATGGCGACTTTATGAAAAATTTTGACATGGTTATCTCTGTAAGTAAAGAAGGAAAATTCTTTGTGACAACATCAAAAAATGGTTATTATATTATTCTTAATTTTGATTTTACGCCATTATTCGATGAAGAGTTTTTGAATATAGAAGAGGTGAGCGAACATTATTTTGCTCCAAGAAAATTATCAGTGAAAAACTTTTATAAATACTTGCTATTGACAAAGCCTGATACTACAAAGTTCATATATGACATACCACAAAGAAAAGTTGTATTGTCAGGTATTAAAGAAATGTCTTCAATGGATTATTCAAATATTGCAAAATTTGAATTAGTAAATGGCGAGAAGATTATGATATTGGCAGATTATGAAGGCCCAGACTTCACGCATAAAATAGCATATGATGAATTAGTTGATGGTGGCTCTTCAAGATATTTCACTACCTTTATAAAAGGAAACAAAATATACACTTATTATTGGTCAAGTTATGACCCAAAAATAGTTATTAATGGTATTGATAGGGCCTCTGTTGCATCGTTTAAATGCAGGTATGAGAATCAATTTGTAATAGTACTTGCTTCAGGTAGCAAAATGAACTTTAGCGTTGACGAAAATGGTGTTTTTACAGTAAACTCATACAGTGGAAATAATCAAGAACAAGATATAAATTGGCTTAAACAATTTCAACCAATCAATCAAATACGTGAAAGTTTCAACTCAATGTTAAAAAGAATAAACGATGTGAAGTTTTAACACTATTTATTAAAAAACGTAAAAAAAATGAAAAAAATTTTTATGGCTATTATTAATTTTTTTAAGTCTCTATTCGGTAAAAAGGAAGAGCCTAAAGACACTGAGATTATCAGTAATGAGAATGACACGATTGTAAACGATGATGAGCCTAATTATGAGCCCATTGATGACCCCAATGATGAGCCAAATGATGAACCAAATTTAGGCCAATCAGGAGAACCAACATCTAACGATTGTAAGATGGTTATTTTAATTGACAACGGACACGGGTATAACACGCCAGGGAAGAAAAGCCCATATTCTTGCTACGGTGTTAAACCTGAAATAGAATTTTACGAATACAAATGGAATAGAGAAATATCAAATGAAGTCCATAAAAGGCTAAAAGACCTTGGATATGACGCAAGAATACTTGTACCTGAGGAAATTGATATTTCATTAAAGGAACGTGCAAACAGGGCAAATGCAATATGTAATGAAGTCGGTACATCAAATGTAATACTAATTTCAATTCACGCAAATGCCGCAGGAAACGGAAGAGAATGGAAATCAGCAAGAGGCTGGTGTGCATTCACAACAAAAGGAACAACAAAAAGTGATGCTTTTGCTGAATGCCTATATGATGAGGCAAAAAAGAACTTCGTTGGTCATCAAATAAGAACTGACAAGACAGATGGAGATAGTGATTGGGAATCAAACTTCTATATCATATATAAGACATATTGTCCTGCTGTTTTGACAGAAAACTTCTTCTATGACAATGTTGATGATGTTAAATACATTTTATCTGATGAAGGTAGAGAAGCCGTTATCAAAACGCACGTTGATGGAATCATAAAATATTTGGATTCAATAAAGAAATAAAATAATTATATTAAATAAAAAAAGGAGGGCTGTTAAGCTCTCCTTTTTTATTTTAAGTATTCCTGTATTACTTTTGGTTTACAGTAACAACAAGTTTACCATTTTTAATTGATGCATCAAGTGTGTCTGAATCACAATCTTCAGGAAGTGATTCTCTTACGCTTACCATGCGTTCTGATGAAACAGTCTTAACTGAATACTTAATGCTCAACACATTTTTCTTGTCAAGATTGATTTCAACATTGTCTGCTGTGGCGTTGTCATCAACATCCATTGAAAGTTCATAAACGCCATCTTTTAATGCAAAGTTTGAAACATTGTTAAACGTTGATACGCCCCAAAATGGAGCAATAAGTTTTACATTGTCAAACATTGAAGCCATTTCATCTTCAAATGACTTACTTTGAAGTAAATTAAATAATCTTTCTAACATAGTACTAATATTTAAAAAAGTTTATAATCTTGTTACAATACGACCTCTTGTTAGGTCATAGGGTGAAATTTCAACCCTCACCCTATCACCTTCAAGTATCTTTATATAGTTTTGCCTAATCTTCCCACTTATAACACATAACAACACTATACCACTATCATCAAGTTCAACCTTGAACATGGCATTTGGTAATGCTTGTATTACTAATCCTTCCTGTACTATTAAATCTTTCTTACCCATTAAATAATTGATTTTTTAACAGTCTCATAGCCAGCTTCTCCATAGTGGAAAATTTCTGCAAGAGTAATTGGTTTTGTAAGTGTTGTTTCAATTCCACGTTCACTAAGAATTGCCTCAGCCTTATCTGTTGCCAACTCCTTAAACTCATATTTTGACATCAATCTACCTTTTCTCAAAAGAGCAGGGTCAATATTCTTCATGTCTTCGTTGAATGTGCAGATGAATTTCATTCCAAGGTCATCTGAAAGCAATCCATCGGTCATGTTAAGAAGCAATGAAACGGCAGATGCACTACCATTTTCTCTTCTATCCCTAATTGCATTCTCACAGTCTTCAAGAACAATAACATGGTTGTTCAATGTGATAAGGAATGAGCCGAATGATGGTTCACCCAAAAGGCTAATCATACTTGCAGGAACATACACAAACTTTCTATTCGGGAATAAATTGACAAGGTGTTTGATGTATGAAGTTTTTCCTGTACCCTTTTCTCCATGGAGAATAACAAGACCACTTTTATCATCTTCAGCAATGAAATTACGGATTTTTTCATCCTCAACTTCAAATCCATCGTTGTAAAGTTTATTAATATCAAAGTTTTGATAAATCTTAACCTTACCCTTATCAAGATAATATCCAGATTGACTACTGCACAATCTCCAAATATTGTTTTCTTCACCCTCAGGAGCAATATAGAATTGAAGAACTGATTCAACAAATGAATTCAATTCATCAATGTGCTTGTTGTCAAAAAGAACATATGATTCCGTTACTGAGGTTTCAAATCTTGCATAAATGTTACTTTTATTCAAAATAATACAGAAACCAAGATTTGTCTTATCTTCCTTGTTTCCAAGAACTGTTGTAAAATAAGGAGTAAATTCAATGTTTTCATCTTTTGGCGTATTTTCCAAAAGGTACTTTGCTATTTTCTTGGTATCAAACTTGTAGTCACCGTTTGTTCTTGATTCATAATCGAATAGATAGCATCCAGGAAAATAGCCATTCTTAGCGTAAAATAAGTTTTGTAATGAAATTCCATCAACATCGCCATATCTGCCTGAACTTTCGAATGGTAATTTGATGTTTTCAATCTTTTTAATTCCTTCAATCATGTGTTAATCAAAATTATTTACTATATTATACAAATAAAAATTATTTTTTCAAAATTAATTAAACTCTTTTTCTTATCCTATACACTTTGTAGTAATTATCTTCAATTGAGAATCTGTTTCCGTTTCTTTCAAAAGATACTTCATCCCTTATTTGAAAAAACGACCCGCTATATTTTGACACGACAGGTTTTCTTTTTCCTAATCTATATGAATAATGGAGGTTATCCCTAACAAATTTTCCCATGGTCAAAATCTTTTATTGATTTTATTGTAATCCCCAATTCCATGTACCTTATATAAGTTCTTATATTCAAGAATATTCTTTAATGAGCTTTTCACATTTGAAAATGAGAATCTTTTTATCGGGCCCCATTTCAGTTTATTCTTTACAAAGTCATATGTAATAACATAGCATGGAGAATCTTTTATAAGTTTTTCGCATTTCATATTATCAAATTTTTTCCCAAGATTCATAAAGAAGCCATCTTGTTAAATCAAAAAGGCTACGTGCTCTTTGTGGGCCATTAAACCCGTTTCCATTTATTATATGACTTGCTGAATTTCTCCCAGATATTGCATTCGGCATAAATATATGCTTATACTGATAATGATTTTCTTCGTACATGTAAACCGAATACATGTTATCGGTCATTGCATACTCTTTTTTTGATTTCATATCTTATATGGATGTTTTATGTCATTTCCCTCGAAGCTTCTTCTTGGGAAAAAGTTATTATCAGAAAAATACAAGCCTTCAGTTATATATGATGCGCCATTTTTACTAAAATCATAATCGCCATCATAGGGAACTGGCCCTATCTTTGCAACCTCACCTTCTTCATATATAAAATGGTTTTCGGTGTCAGAATTTAGTTTTTTAGCACGTCTTATTAACTTACTCATTTTTTGATATTTCTGTTCTAATTGTTTCTAATTCTTTATATAGTATGTTCTTTTCTGAAAAGAACGTTCTTGGCTTTATTTCTTGTTCGGATACAAAATTAAGACTATTCTTGGCCCTTGTACACATAACATATTGAAGATGCTTTTCCTCTTCTATTTCCCAATCGCTTTCAGCAAGTTTACTTGGAATCAATGACGGGCATATTATAAATACATTTTCAGATTCAAGTCCCTTTGCCCTGTGTATGGTTGATAATTCAATACCGCCATTTTCCTCATTTGAAAATATCTCATTTATAAATTTCTCAATATCTTCTCTATTTTCAACTGTTTTTGGAAAATTTTCTATAGTTTTTATCGTATCCAATAGTGAAATTATAATTGGATTTGACATTGTTTCATGTTTATCAAGGCCAGTTTCCTCAGTTAGAAAATCCCATGTAGCAATAAGCCTACGCTTCAAACTATCCAATATTTCAGCAGGTGTATCACCATATGAACAGTCTATTGCTGTGATAATTGATTTACCAAGTTCTTCACCTTTGAAATACATCTTTTTACCGTTTGCAACGCCCATTCTGTAAAACTCCATCAATGGAGATATGTTTCTACACAACACCATATCGCCATTCTTAATGTCGCTTACATGGGCCCCAAACACTATTTCACCTTCAGGAGCATCTTCCCTTGCATGGATATTGTTATTTGTATATTGTTTTGCATAATCTATGATTCTCGTTCCACACCTATAATTTGTTGTCAATGGAAACTCTTTAGAGTCACGCCTGAACAAATCCTTATCTTTAAGATGCTCAAATGATGCAGTATCACTTCCGCACCATGAATTGATTGTTTGGTCCCTATCGCCAAAAGAGAACATTCTTGTTTCACGCTTAAAACACCTACTAATAACGTCTTGTTGTGCTATAGAAGCATCTTGTGCTTCATCAAGCATTATTATGTCTGCCGTATATTTCTTTGTATAATATCCATATTGGCTTGGATACCAAAGCAAATCCTGAAAATCAACAATGTCTGTTGTTTTATACCCCCAATCAAGAATCTTGCTGACAAATGCACATTCATCTGCAAGCAATATCATTCCATATTTCTTTTCGGCAAGTCTTTTTAACTCACGCTCAGACTTTTTGAGATTATGGCGGGCCTTATTTATCAAATCAAAAACATTGGACTTATACATCATCCTTGCATTCCTTGGCATTGCCAAATATTCTTCGCTTGCAAGTTCATCCATGTTTTTGTTTATGTAGTTCCTGTATTTGTCATCATCAATATTTGGATTGAATTCAAAATGTTCAACAAACATTCTATATGCAAGTCCATGGATTGTATATACCTTCACATTCTTTCTATCCCCAATCTTTTCAACTAAGGTATCTCTTGTTGACCTATTGTGGGCCAAAAGCATAACACGCTTATCAGTCTTAATCCTATTTGCGCATTCAACCAGTGTTGTTGTTTTTCCTGCACCTGCAACTGCCTGAATAATCATGTTTAATATACCATGCTCAGCAAAATCAAATATTGCGTTTTGCTCTTCACTAAACTTTATTTCTCCCATTATTATATTTTTGGTATAAATAATTTTTCAACTGTTTGTTTTGTGATTGTTGGATTCATGGCATTAGTCACTTCCTTTGACCATATACATTCAAAATTATCAGGCATTGCATACTCTGATATATAAACCTCATGTCCTTTCTTTGCCATTTCAACTAACCATATATAGAATTTATCAAAATCAAAATCTCTTGAAAATTGATATTGTTTCGTGTTCCTGTAAGGTGGGTCACAATATATAATTGAATTATCAGGAATTTCTATTGTATCATAATCGCCACTTGTAAACACAACGTCTTTAAGATATTCAGGCTGCTTCATTGTGTTTGCAATGTTCTCAGCAATATAATCTCTCGCCTTTCCGTTTTTACCAACAACATTGTGGCCAGAATATCCTCCATCGAAAAATCTGCCATTAAATGATGCCATATATCCAACCCATCCGATTATATCATCAGTGTACCTATCATTTCTTCCATGGAAACAATCTCTAACATCATCATAATATTCCTTTGGTATGTTTGTTGGCATTTCTTTTCCTTCAATTAAAGATTTCCACATAGCAACCAAATACTTGTTCTTATCAGACGCAAGCCTATTTCCACTAACACGCTGAATCACAGAACAACTTCCACAAAAAGGCTCAACATACCATTGGCCTTCCTTTCTGTTTTTCAACAAGATAGGCAATATATCATCAACAATTCTATTCTTATTTCCCTGATATTTCATTCTTTTTAAAAATTTTCATATAAATTATACAAAAAAAATATCTTTTTACAAAGTAAATGATAATTATAGCAAAACATTTAGTATAGTGAGCGCATATTAAAGTATGTTACCGAGCGCCGTTTACTCGAATAGTTTTTAGCAGACTTCGGTCTGCTTTTTTTATGCCCTTAAACTATTTATACTTAAAGATAAAACCGAAAATTTGCATGGAGCAATACGATAAAAATAAAATGGTCCCAAATACACAGTGGCTTGTAACTAATTTCAAGGCATTTAATACCAAGTATTTTGGTGGTAAATTACCAATGCCAAAATTTAGTTATAGGTGTCCTGCTAATAATTGGGCCTGTTATAATAACGAAACGGCTGAGTATAATGGAAACAAAATCACCAACGTCACATCATCAGGTGAAATGGCATTTACAAACAGATATTACAGGACCGAATCATCAATACAAAACTCATTGCTCCATGAAATGATTCACATGTATTGTTTATTCGTTTTGAAAATTGTTCCAGAACATGGACAAGAGTTTAACCAATTGGCGGAAAAAATTAACCAAGACGGTTGGCAAATATCAGAAAAAAACGATAAAAGCGACACAGACATATTAATCCAAGGTGAAAAAATACCTGACATTTTAAATGATAAGGAAAACCAAGGTGACAAAATAATGAATGGTTCTGATTTCAATGAAACAGCACAAAAAATGTTCGCTGAATTACAACAATGCAGAGAAAGGTTAGCAAAAATACAACAAGCAAGACAAATGAACGAATGTAAAAAACTCATAATATCAGAAGAACAGGAAAAAAGACTTATAGAACTTCTAAAAGAATCAGATATACAAAAAGCGCAAATGCCTGTTGATAAAAAAATGAACAAGCCGTATTGTATAGACCCTGAAAAGGTTCTTATAGTCAAAAAACACCTTGATAACAACTTCAGACAATTCAATTATACAACATTGGAAGGTGGTAAGAAAAAGAAAATCAAAATTGTCGGTATGATGGATGGTGATAATGTGTTAAAATATATGTACACTGACGATTTGAAAGATTATCTTATTGATACATTCCAAAAAATGTTCTTGGATAAAACAGAACGTGAGTTATTCTTGACAAAAGTCATGGATGCTTGGTTGAATAATAAAATTGGCGTACATGGAACGCTTGACAGTAATTTTTTGATGTAAAAATGAAAATTATATTGACAGAAGAACAGTTCAAACACCTTATATCTGAAGTTTCAACGTCAGAAATTGACGCTGAGTGCAAGAATGTTAATTTGACCCCAACGGATGCGCAAAAAGAAGCCGGAAACTATAAAATGGGTCATTTTTCAGTTAAAGGCATGCCAATTTCAATAGAAAACCCCAAAGGCTCAGTTAGAAAATACAAAAACGATAAAGGATATGGTGAAGTAACCATGCAAAATCACTATGGATACTTTAGGAACACAAGTGGTAACGGAAAAGACGGTGATGCCGTTGATGTTTTCATTGGCCCATATCCAGATGACTTTGATAAAGTATATGTCATTGACCAAAACAACAAAGATGGTGAATTTGACGAAAGTAAAGTTATGATTGGCTTCAAGTCAAAAGAAGAAGCAAAAAGTGCATATTTATCAAACTACAATAAAGGTTGGACTGGGTTTAGGTCTATTACTGGTGTTTCTTTAAGACTATTCAAAAAATGGCTTTACAGGGGCAATAAGCAAAGAAAACCTTTCGCTGACTACGTTGAAATCCAAAAGAAAAAATTAGAAGAAAGTAAACTTAATGAATCTGCATATATTGACAGGATTAAAGGTAAAAAAGCAATGATTCATTATGAGAAAAACGGTGATAACGGAACTGACCGTGCAAAAGGAAATCTTTTAAGTGGTGAAAAACTTAAAACCGACTTAATGGATAAATCAAACAACGACACATACAAAGTACAATTAAAAGGCGGATTGATGTCATATAACATAACATCAATTAAAGGTGAATACGTAATGCAATATTTCAAACACTATTTTGATTCACAAAAGGCAAAAGCAGAAATTGGTGGCAAGGAATATGAAATGGACATGGAAGCAAACGAGTTTAATGATTTCATGAATCAATTCAAAAGAAAAATTGAAATTGTCGTTGAAGATTATATGAAGGATTTAAGAATGCGTCCTGATACAGAATTTAGGGCCATATCAATTTATCCAATAAAAAGTTCAAGCAACTTTAATGTAAAAATGGCACAAGAATTATCAAAGTTACAAGTATGTGGAATGCCAATTCAAGCAATTGACACAAATATACTCACAAAAGACTTGAACAATCTTCAAATTGACTCAGATTTTGTTAGAATGAATCAAGGATTTTATGATTCACCAAGGTCAAAGAGAGAAACTTCTGTTATGAACTTCCTACAAAACGATATAAACAGAAGCACAAACATACAAAAAGCACAACAAACAATTAATTTAGTAAACTTACAAACGAAAAAAATACTTCATTGTATCCAAAACTTAAAATATGCAAAAAATCAAGAAACCGCAATAGACAGAATTGCAGAACATTACAAACTTTATGCTGATTACATAAAGCAAATAATACGTGATGCACATTATCACAACGAAATAACTGATGAAGACTCAAAAGTTACTTTATATAAGATAATTAAACCTATCAAATATTCAAAAGGCCCATCAATAGAAAACAGAACAAGAAAAATTATTGAAATGATTAAAACACGCCTATGGGGTGAAAGAAGTGAAATTGATGGTGAACCTTATTTGAAAAACCCATATGAAATATGTGAATGGAGGCCATCACCATTTGAAATCAAAAAAATATCAAACGGTGAAAGAATGGGACTTAGAAACATATACAGATTTGATGATGACCCACACACAACAAGTCCTGAGACAATAAAGCATGTACAAGAAGAATTGGAAAGAATAAAAGGAACATTATTTATTGTTTTTGATGATAACATAAGCGGTGGTTCAACATTATCTGATGTTTGCTATCAATTTATGCAAAAAGGAATAGAAAAGAGATATATGCTTCCGATAACTTTTGGACAAATGTCAGAAAGTTGGACTCTTGGAAGAATACCATTATTTAAACCTGAAGGTGGATTTAATTTTACAAACGACCCATCTTTATCACCGTCAAGACGTGAAGTTTCACCTGAAGAACAAGAAATAAAGAAATTGTCAACGAACATTGAATACGGCTCAGAGTTTGTAAATGGATACAGCAAGAGAAAGCAAAACCTAAAAATATTATGGGTTGATGATACAAGAAAGCCATTCAAACAATTTGAATTAGCCGCACAAGGAAAACAAACAAGTAAAGTTGGAATGAACAACCAAATTGCGTTTGTTGAACTAATGAAAAAATATAATATAATGTTTGACTGTGTGCATAATTACACTGAGTTTGTTGAATACATACAGAAAAATGGTGTTCCTGAATTCATATCATTTGATAGGGATTTAGGCGCTGCATCAACTGATGGGAAAAGTTCAAAAGATTGTGCTATATTCTTAGTGAATTATTGCAAAAAGCATGGTGAACAAATACCAATGTATTATATACATTCAGCAAATTCTTCAGCTTTCAAGGAATTAACAAATGTTCTATCAACTAATACATTATTTGTTCCTCAAAATAAGAATTTTAGTTTTGAAATTCCAAAAAGAGCAAGAATGAAATAAAAAAAAGCCCGAACTAAATCGGGCTTTTTTATTAAGCGACTGTTACGGCACTTAATTCAGGACAAGAAATTTTGAACACATATCCTTTTTCGTAATCATTCTCAAGAAGTTTGTCCGTTAGTTTGTCTTCGATGTTTTCTTGAATACACCTAATAATAGGTCTTGCACCGAAGTCTTTTTCATCTTGTATTTCTTTAAGAATGTATTGAACAACATCGTTGTCATATTCCATGGAATATCCCATTCCATTTAACCTGCTCTCAAGTTTACCAATTTCAATCTTAATAATTGAATTAAGGTCATCGTCATTCAATGTGTTAAAGTATATAACATCATTGATACGGTTAAGAAATTCAGGTGGAAATCTATTTTTAAGTTGTTTCAACAAGATTCTCTTTGTATTTTCTTCCTCATCGTTAGCAAATCCGATTCCTTTACCAAATTCACTTGCAGCCTTTGCACCAACGTTTGATGTAAATACCACGATTACATTCTTGAAATCCACACGCTGGCCAGAGTTATCTGTTAAGAATCCTTCATCAAGAACCTGTAAGAAAATGTTGTAAACCTCAGGGTCAGCCTTTTCAATTTCATCAAGCAAAAGAACGCAATGTTTCTTATTTTTGATTGTTTCAGTCAATTGTCCACCCTCTTCATATCCAACATAACCAGGATTTGAGCCAATAAGTTTGTTTACTGAAACCTTATCTGAATATTCAGACATATCAAATCTAACAAGGGCCTTTTCATCACCGAATAACTCTTTAGCAAGTTTCTTTGCCAACAAGGTTTTACCTGTACCTGTTTTACCAATTGCCATGTAACTATACATGCAACCATTATTGCTAAGGCCAACTCTATTACGTTTCAACGCCTTGCAAACAGTGTCAATTGCCTCATCTTGACCAACAACACTTTCTTTAAGCCTATCATTCATTCCTGACAATTTCTTCTTGTCATCTGAATTAAGATTGCTTACAGGAATACCTGTTTTAACTGAAATAAGGTTAAGAATGTCATTAACAGTTACAGGAATATGGTTTTCGTTACGGTCCTTTTCGTAACTATCCTTTTCCTCGTTATATTGTTTCTTCAACAAAATAATTTCTTTTGAAATAGCATCAGCACTTTCATAATCCTTTTCCCTCTTTGCTTCATCCATCTTATCCTCAAATAACGTAATACGGGCCTTCAGTTCTTTAAGAGCAGTAGGCTCGTTTGATGTACCATTCAATGAACCAATTTCATCAAGAATATCAATTGCTGAATCAGGCAAATTACGTTCTGAAATGTACTTATCCGCAAGTTTTACACATGCTTCGATAACACCATCTTCATATCTAACCTTATGGTAGGTCTCATATGATTCCTTAATGCCATCCAAAATTCTAATTGATTCATCAATACTTGGTGATTCAACAATAATCTTTTGGAAACGTCTTGCCAAACTTGGGTCTTTATCGAATGTCTTTCTATAAGAAGCAAAATCTGAAGTACCGATTACTTGGATTTCACCGGTTTCAAGACCACGTGAAAGCATTGAAGAGATTTCATAGTCATTCTTACCTTTATCAGCAAGAATTGCACCAATATTATCCATGAATAAAATGAAATTCCTATATTTCTTGATTTCATCCATAACGCCCTTTACACGTTCCTCAAACATACCTCTAAGAGTAGTACCTGCCATCATAGCAGTCATGTCAAGTGAAACAACCCTCTTGTTAAGTAAAAATTCAGGAACTTCGCCATTAACAATCTTATAGGCAATACTTTCACCAATTGCTGTTTTACCAACGCCCTCGCCGCCAACAAGAATTGTGTTGTTCTTGTTTTTCCTACCAAGGATTCTAATGATTTGTGCAATTTCTTTCTCACGGCCAATGATTGGCTCCATCTTACCGCTTTCAGCCAAAGCATTCAAATCAGTGCAATATTCATCTATATAAGGTGTTTTTGATGAAGTCTTGCTTGATTTCTTACCACCAGTCATCTGATTCATTTCGTTTTCAATGCTTTCTTTCATCTTACGCATTGCTTCCTCAGGAGTTTTTGCTTGGATAATCTTAACGCCCATTCCGTTCCCAAGATTTCCACTCATAATACCATTTTCATCGAAACTTACCAAGCTGTCTTGGAGTTTGTCTTTGAAAACACCATAAGTAAGGCCGGCTTTGTTGAAAACTTTCCTGATTTTGTTTCCATCATCACTATCTCCTAAAATAGCAAGGAATACGTGTTCTGAAGTCACCTCTTCACTTTCAAGTTCCTTTGCTATTTCACTTGCCTTGTTTACTATTTCATAAAATTTATTGTCAAAATTAGTCTTTCTATTGCTTTTTACAGCACTAAGAGCCTTTGAAGAAACAACTTGATAGAAAGAATTATATATGGCATTCATTGTTGTTGTCATCATACACATCTCAAGCCTCTTATACAGATTGTTATTCTTCTGCACTAAAGACCCAAGAAGGAAATAATTCAAATCAACAGTTAATGTCGGTAATTCCTTAGATAAATCGTTAATAATAAAATCCAAAAGTTCTTCAAGTTCATTTGACATATTAATGTTGTCAAATGATTGTTCGTTAGCATTTTTTTCAATCTCTGCCATATTCAAAAATTTCTTGTTAAGGCTAATGTACAAAAAATTAACAATAAAAACAAATGTTTTGATTTTTGGCAAAAAAAGCGTATATTATTATAATAAAATACATTTTGTTATGATTATAAAGAAAGTATATGATGAGGAAACAAGAACGCAAAAAATATGGTATGATTCATCCATGATATACTATACAGAAATGGTTGAGGATGAAAATGAAAACTGTGGAAATCTTTTTGTTGTGTTCAAAAACGGACAAAAATACGTCTATAAAGATGTAAGATTTGAGGATTATCTTGTTTTTATCAATGGTGGAACTGACGCATCACAAGGAAAAACTCTTAATAAGGTAATTAAGAGCAAGTACGACTATGAAAAGATTGGTGATGCTGATATGGATGAATTAGCAATAGAATTGCAAAAAGCAATGGAAGAAGAACTTGATGTTGCAAACACATATTTCATTTCAGGGCATAGAAATATTACAGAAGAAGAGTTTGAAATGAACTATAAATTAGCAATAGACTACGCACTATATGAAAATCCAAATGCAAAATTTGTTGTAGGTGATTATTACGGTGTTGATATTATGGCTCAAGATTATTTAATGGATGCTTTGCTAATTGACCCTAAACGTGTAACAGTGTATCATATGTTTGATGCACCAAGAAATAAAAACGAAAAAATAACAAAAACAAAAGGTGGATTCCAAACTGACGAAGAGAGAGATGCGGCAATGACAATGGCTTCATCAAAGGATATAGCGTTTGTAAGAGACCATACTAAAATTTCAGGAACAGGCTCAAATATTTTAAGAAGGTATTTATTAAAAACTTTTAATTAATTTAGACTATTTATAATTGAATAAAAAATTGAAAATAATAAAAACTATAAACAAATATTTGACATGGAAAATTATAAAATAAACCACGAATTAAATCAATACGATTACTCAGAAGGAATTGAATTCCAAGGTCTTATGCCTGAAATAATGAAAATTGAAGGCATTGAAACAACAGGTGCAAGCGAAATTTCAGTAAAAAACTTTGGATTTGATGCTAAGGGCTGTGATTCATTGGAAGTTGTTGACATTGACACTATAATGAATAAAGATGATGATGGTGGAGATGAATCAGGATTTACACCAACTGTTTATGGGTTTATTTCTTACGGAGATTCAGCAGGAACAATAGAATACGCAACAGGTAGAGCGGAAACAACAGAAGATAAAACAACAATAGGACAAGATGAATACACAAAAATAAAAGTAACAGAAAATACAGTTCCTGAATTTGTTAATAATTATTATTATGTAATTTCAACAGCACAAATTGGTGACACACTTTACCAATTATACGACACAAACAAATCACCAATTGATATATGGGTTAAATTACAAAACTAATATTTTAATTAAACTACATATATAATAATATAAAGTCAGTCAGAAATGGCTGACTTTTTTTATGTGTTCATTAAACTATTTATAAATGATAATTTGTCTATAAATGAAAACAATATACATAACAGAAGAGCAAAAGAGAAAAATAATGTTGGCTGAATCAGCAGCTGACCGTGCTGTAAATACTTACATAAGAGAATATACAGCACCATATTTCCAACCAATGATGGACACACCTCTTAGGGAACTCCCTGATATGATACAAAGGATTTTGAACCCAGGTGATGAGGGTGAATCAGGATTGTTCACATCTGTTGCAGACCATCCGGATGGAAAAAACACATTTTTCGATTATTTAAGAGCAAATTTCCTTCAGCAATTTGGATTAACATATAACAATGGTATTAAAAAGTATATTAAAGGTATTGCAAGAATAGCAATAACAGAACTTGGATTTTACAGTTTTGGCTCAGAAATGCAAGGCGGTAAAATTATGAACCTTGGAAAGTTAATGAATAGAATATGCAATAGAGAAAACCTATTGCACGAAATGGGATTGCAGTTGGACGGAAATTTGAACGGATTTTCATATGACGAACTTATTGAATACACAAAGCCATTCATTGAAAAATTCATGGAAGTTACAAACAGCGAATTGGATTCTTCAGAATATTCAGATTCACATGATTATACAGTATTTGAAGTTAAAGACCATTTAGTTGGTGGGTATAACACAAGAATGTTTGTTCCTACTGAAGAAAGCAAGTTACATCTTGCAATGTTGAAAAATTACACTGATTGGTGTATTTGTGGACAAAAAGGTCAATTTGAATATGGTCAATATACAAGTGATGGTGGAAAATTCTATATATTGGAAAAACGTGGTTTTGAAGATATTCCCAAAGAACAAGGTGAAAATTGTCCACTTGATGAATATGGCCTATCATTAATATCTGTTATTGTTGGATTGGATGGTGAGCCTGATAATATAACCACAAGATGGAACCATGACTTTGATGGGGAAAATGTACCAGGATTACAAACTTCTGTTGATTTACAAAGATTAACAGGAATCAATTATAGAGCAACATTCAAGCCAAGAAGCGAGGAAGATGCTGGCCGACTTTCAGTGTATGAAGAAAAAGTTCCAACAGCACAAGACCAAGTACATAACAAAGTAAACGCAGGAATTATGGATGGTGTAACAGCAGGTGGAGCAATGGAAGAAGGTGCTGAACCTGGTGGTCCTGATGTATTTATGCTTGGTCCTGAAAGGTCAATGGACTTAAATCCATATTACCATGTAAACGAATCTTCAAAAAACAGCGAATTTGAAGAAAATTTCAAAAAAATCGCTGAGTTTATGGAAAAAAGCGGGCTACAAGTGTCACCATTCCCAAAAGTTCATTTGGATTGGTCAGAACAAGATGGTTTATTCATTAAAACTGGCTTCTATTCACCTGAAGAAAAGGAAATTACTGTTTTCTGTAAAGACAGACACCCTAAAGATATTTTAAGAACTTTTGCGCATGAAATGATTCACCACTCACAAAATTTGAGGGGAATAAACCTCACATTCACCTCAAATGATGACGTGAAAGACAATAAAGAGTTGGAAAAAGTTGAAGCAGAAGCATATCTAAAAGGTAATATTTACTTCAGAAAATGGACTGAATATGAAAACTCAGAAAAAGAAATGCTTAAAGAAGCAAGAATCATAGATGACACAGACCCTGAAGATGTTGATTTATCATCATTCAATATAAAACGTGAATTAAATCCAAAATTTTGGAAGAACAATTTGCTTGATTCAAGAATCAGGCTTAAACTCATGGATATTGCAGATGATTTCATTGAATTCTTAGGCGTTGATTGGGTAAAGCCCGATGATGTCATTATGACAGGCTCTTTGGCTAATTTCAATTGGAATGACAAATATTCAGACATTGACTTACATGTGTTAATGGATTTTTCAAAGGTTGATAGAAGAACAGACTTTGTTAAAAAATATTTCGATTCTTTGAAGAATTTATGGAATGATGAACATGAGGGTCTTAATATATTTGGTTTTCCTGTTGAAGTATATGTACAAGACACAAACGAAGCGCATGCATCAACAGGAGTTTACTCATTAGATAAAAATGAATGGCTAACGGAGCCAAAAAGAGACACATTAGCAAAGGCAAAAGTAAACAAACATTTGATTAAATCAAAAGTTGCAAAATACATGGACAATGTTGATGAATTAATTGATTTATACAAAAAATACAAAAAAGATAACCATAAAATTGAGATTATAGCACACAAAGCAAACAAACTTTGGGACACCATCAAAAATGAAAGAAAAGGTGAACTTAATAAAGGCAAATCAGAAATATCAAACGGAAACATTGTATTTAAGTCACTTCGCAGACTTGGATACTTAGACAAATTGTATAAATTAAAAACCCAAACCTATGATAATTTAAACAGTTTACCATAATTTTTTTTCATTTTCAATGCTATTTATATGAAAAAAAGGAAAATAATAGATTAAAAACAATCAAATAATATGTCAAATTTTGAAGAAACAATTGCCAGAATGAAAGGACTTTACACTTATGGTAAAGAATTAAACGAAGGCAATGACTTTAAAAGTCACACATTAGAATATCACGCAATTGCAGCAGATGGCAAGAGCTATGGTATTATTAGAGAATGCAATAAATATTATATCAAATCAGCACCTAAGGATAAGGAAATGGTAGCTGAAGCATATGATTATCTTGGCGGTTTCTGCAACAGAGGAAACTATGAATACAAGAGTTATGCAAATGCTTTGAAGAACTTTGAACTTAAACTTGCTTCAATTAATGAGGCTTGTGAAGGCAATGTAAACATCGCTACTTTGGACCCATTCAAGAAAGAAGAATTCTTGGTTGAAGGTACTGATAGGATGAGAAATGAAATTGCACGTCAAAGACAAATCATGTACAACGCTTCAATGATTATGAATGAAGCAAACGAAATCGGTGCTTCAAATAAAGACGGTGTTGTTAAGTTCAGTGGTACAAATCCAGAAACTCCAAAGAAAAATGGAAATTCAATAAACGATGGTACTGAAGCAAAGGTTGTTGAACAAGACGATGTTAAAGGATTCAATGGAAACAATCCACATGAAAAACAAACAAGTGGACCATTCAATCAAAAGCCATCATCAGTAAACGAAAACACTTGCTGTGAAAAATGCGGCAACAACCCATGCACTTGCAAGAACTGCAACGAAGAAGCGGGTGATATTGGTGACAACCCATTGATGCCTAACACAGAAAATTGGGGAACAGAGGGAATAGGTAAAGGTAGAGACCCAAAACAAGTAGGCTGGGAAATGGATGGCCAAAAAAATGTAAACGAAGAAACAACTGAATGGGATGAAGGCTTACCAAGTTCAGCAGGTATAGGAGAACCTGACACAGACCATAACAACGACCCATTCAACAACTCAATAAACGAAGGTGAAGAAGATGACTTCAATTCAGACGATGATGGTAATGGTGATGAATCATTAGAAGCTAACGGTTCTGAAGAAGATGGTGAAGACTTCGACTTGAATAACGATGATTTTGATTCAGAAGATGGTGACGCTTCAACAGATACTGATTTTGACGCTGGCCTTGATGATGAATTTTCAGATGAAGAGGGTGGTGAAGACTTCGGTGATGAAGAAAACTTTGAAGGTGATGAAGAATTAGGTGATGAAGAAACAGGTGACGAAGACTTGAGAGCAGAAATCGAATCATTAAAAGCAGAATTGGAAGCATTGAAAGCACAAATCAATGGAGATGAAACTGACGATTTAGGTGGTGAAGAAGATTTCGGTGGCGAAGAAGACTTCGGTGGTGAAGAAGACTTCGGTGGTGAAGAAGATTTCGAAGGTGGTGAAGACTTTGGTGGCGAAGACTTTGGCGGTGAAGAAGACTTCGGCGGTGAAGAAAATTTCGGTGGCGAAGAAGATTTTGGCGGTGAAGAAGACACTGAGGAAGAACCAATGATGGAAGCAAAGAGACAAAGAATGGACAGAATCGTTGAATCAGTTGTTAAGAGAATCTTAAAAGAAGATGAACTTCATGTTTTCGGTAAACACCCTGGTTACAGAAAGCAACCTATGCAATTACCAACAACAGGTGAAGACCAAAATCAATGGGGTAGAGACTGGAACGATGACAGTGTTCACAGCGAAGAACCATTTGGTAGCAAAATTGGTGATGGCGACCCATTCACACAATTGGTAAATGCAGTCACTAAAGATGTTATGTACCAATTAAAGAAAGGTATTCCGATTGAAGGCGAAAATAAAAAAAAAGAGGATTAACTGAAAATTCAGTTGACGAAAAAACGTTCTTAAAATTAAATAATGCATCGTCTACAGGAGGAAATGCTCAACAACCTCCTATAGATGATGCTTCTTTTTCACAAGACCCAATGATGGGTGGCGACCCTAATGCAATGGGAGGCGCACCAATGGATGACCCAAACGCAGGTGGCCCTATGGGTGATGCGCCAATGGATGACCCAAATGCGGGTGGACCAATGGGTGATGCACCAATGGATGACCCAAATGCAGGTGGAACAATGGGAGATGATGAACAAATGGACGGTGGACCAATGGGAGAAGACCCGAACACAGCAGGAGAAGGCTCTGATGATACAATGTCAATAATAAACCAATTATCAGACGAAGATAGAGAAGCTGTTAGGTCATATGCTGAAAGTATGTTAAGTAGAGATGAGACACAAAATGGTGATGATATGGCACAAGGTGATGAACAACCACCAATGATGGAACAAGTTATCTTTACAAAAAAGCAATTAAACATGATACAAGAAAACTTGGGACCAACACAAGATGAATTAATGGATAAAAGCAGAAAAGAGTTACCTAAAAAACAATCAAAGCCAAACAATTCACCTTTCAGTTCTCCAAAATTTGACTAAAACTAAGAACATTATACGTGAACGAGCGTTTGAAAAAGCGCTCGTTTTTTTATTGCCCAAAACTATTTATTATAAAATATTTCTTAGTGAATAGTAAAAAAACATATAATATAATTTCAAATGTAATAAGAGAGTTTAAGGAAAAGTTAAACGAGGGCTCAAGAGACAACCTTTTGATGCCATACCTTGGGTATGTACAAAAATACAACCCATCAATACAAAACATTAGTCAACTTAAACAATTCCTTTTGTCTAAATTTGTAAACGAAGCAAACATAAGAAATTTGTCTTTAGAGTCAAATTATTATTTAGCAGGTGTTACAAGATATTATTTTGAAGGAAAGTTAACAACTGATAAATACATCAATGCACTTTACCCACAAAAAGAAGATAAATTTATACCCGAAATATGCGAAAGACTAAGCGCATTGATTCTTGTTTTAAGAAATGCCTATATTGATAGTGTTGGTACTCAATTTGAACAGCCTGAAGACTTTGGTTCATTGTCTTTGGAAAAACTATTAAGAAAATACAATAAGGCAATTGATAAAGAACTTGGAATAGAGCCCGTTAAAGTTCCAAAAGAAAAGGTTGAAACGCTCAATAGAGATAATCACGTTGGAAACGGATACACATTTGATATATTATATTCATATGATGAAGCAAGAAAATACAATTCATTTACGGAGCCAGGAGCATGGTGTATTACGTATGGTGAACAACACTATAATGGATATATAAGAAGATTAGGAATACACTATGTAATATTCAGAAAAGATGGATTTGAAAATATACCAAGAAGAAAAACCGAAGGATGGTCATACGATAAGCCACAAGACGAATATGGAAACTCATTAATTGCCGTTTTACAAAAGAATAGTTCATGGGAACCAACATATATTACTTCAAGATGGAACCATGGTAGTAGTAAAGACGATTCATATTGTGAAGCAGACCATGCTTACACAACAGATGAATTTATGAGAATTACAGGCGTAAATGTTGATGATTTGAAAAGAATATTCAAGATATGGCAACATGACCGTGAAAAGATTGAATCTGATGCAGGAAACCAAAGAAAAATAGCAAACAAGGAAAAACTTGATGTACTTAGAATTTTCAAGTATGCCCAAATGAGAATGAATGGCGGTAATATAAAGTCAGCATTCGGCGAATTTGAGTCAAGATTAGACACTGTATTAACAAATACAGCAAAGATTTCAGCAATAAGCCAAGAAGCATTAGCAGCACGTAATAGCGCTGACGGTAATGAGGAAGAAGTATTGGCTAAATATGGAAAAATGTATGATAAAGCATTAAATAATTCTGTAAGGTCTTTGCTTGTAACAATAAACGATAATACATGGGCTTGTTTAATTGACGGTAACAAAATCCTATTTGAAACAATACATAAAATAGATGGATGGTATAGAGGTGACTTTACATCTCCTGAGTCGAAGAACGGATACTATGGCTTAGAAGCAAGTGGATACAGAAACGTAATTCTTTGTTCTGTTGGCTCTTCATATATGATTTATGACACAAGAAACCATAAATTTGTTGAAGTAGAAGGGCAAAAAAAGTTCAAATTTATTACAAGAATATCAACATGGGAAATTGATGAAAATAACCCAGACGGCTTCTATGAGGTTAAAATGACTGATAAGCAATTGGCATTAATTGACATAAACACAAACGAGCCATTAGTGTTACCAAACGGTCACTCATGGATGGAAGACCTTCAAAATGGGCATCATTCATATGGAAGAAGTGTACAAACAGAATTCATAAGCCCATCAAAAAATATACTCCATATAATATATGATTCATCTGCAAGAGAAGATTATTGGTATGACATGCCAACAAGACATTTCTTTAACATTAACGAATTAATTGGCAATTATGAATCAATTCAAATAGATAGTTCATTTCCTTATGGTTTAACATTGATAACATCATATGATTCAGGAACACATAAAAACTTTTTAATTAGGAAAGAAAGACTAGTTGAACTAAATGGAATATCTGAATTCTTGTCAGTAAAACACGCAAACGGTCCTTTGTTTGTTTATAGGCCAATTGGTCATGGAACAGGTGATGTTATTTATGATATTGAAACGGGGCAATCATATGAGGTTCCACAAATAGACGGAAAAATTCCATCATTTTTAAGAGGTGGTGATAGACTAATACAATTTAATATCACATACAGAAATTCGTTAGGAAAACAAGAAGTTATGTTTTTCTCAACAAAAGGAAGAGTTTGGCTTAAAAACCCATTAAACGGACAACTTAACTTCATACTATATGGAATAAATGCAGATACAGGACATGTTGACATATACGATGATAATTTACACATGCACGAATTAAAATTAACAGAAAATGAAAATGAATTTACAATAAAAGAAAGAACAATGTACGAAAATAAAAACGTTAAAAGAGTTATTTTAACAAGGCAACAATTGAATGAGGTGTTAAAAGAAGAAAACACAACAACAGTTCAATTGAACACAACAGGCAACACAATCCCTGCTGTAACAAACACGGTTTTAAATAACACTCCAGAAATTAATAATGCAAGCAAATATGGTGATGTAAATCTTCACATATCAAACCAAAAATTAAATGGTTCTAATGATACAGTTCCAACTCAACATGTAGAAGTTGAACGTGGGCAAAATATAAACCAAGCGATACAACAACAAGTCAATCCTACTGTATTAAGCGATGGCGGTGATATTGAAGTGTCTGGTGATGGCATATCAGAACACAAATGTTTTTCTAAAAAACAAATAGAAGAGGCCCGTCTTAAAAAAATACATGAAGGCCACAAAATGACAAAGAAAGAATTGAAAGAAAGTTTTGATACTGATGAACAATGGGCGCATGAAATAAAAATGTTCATGGATGGATTAAGAAGAGGTGATTATTTGTTAGATGGCGATACACTTTATGTTGAAATATTTAGGGGACAAACAGCAGAAAATGACCCAAGATATGCTTACATAAGAAAAGGTGAAAATAGATTGCACGATGACCATTTCTATATGCAAGACAGCCCAACATTAAGTGATTCACAATTAAAAGACATTTATTATAACGCCGGTTGGGAAGATATGTTACCAGAGTTAATAGATTACAACGGATTTGAAATGTACGAAAGTAAAATTGAAATAAAACCCGAAAATAAAGGTAAATTCAATGCGACAAAAGAAAAAACCGGAAAATCAACCGAAGAATTGACCCACTCAAAAAACCCATTAACAAGGAAAAGGGCAATATTCGCACAAAACGCAAAAAAATGGAATAAAAAGTAAAAACACATAAAACAATGAGTAAGCAAACCGTACAAATAACCCCGCAACAATTGGAAGAAATTGTTTCTGAGTCAGTAAAAAGAATATTAAAAAAATCATTAAACGAAGGACTTTTTAATTGGGGTAGAAAACAACAGCCACAGCAACAGCAACCACAACAGCCTCAACAGCAAAATGGAGGGTTTAAAATAAGTCAATCAACACAACAACTTATCAACGATAGGGCACAAGAAATTGTAAGTCGTGCAAGACAGCATAGATTTTTCAATTGGGATGAAAACATGAAAGAGTTTTTAAGACAAGACCCTAAAGTATATGATTGGGTTTGCAGAGAAATAGAAAAGGCAAAAAGTCAGCCACGTCAGCCTTACGCATAAAAAAATAAAAAGAATAAAAGTCAAAAGTCAGTCATAAAACGGCTGACTTTTTTTATTATCTGCAAACTATTTATTGATGATATAATATGCTATGATAGATAACAAAGAACATATAAACGAAGGAATTTTGTCAGATTCATTACCTGAGGATGTAAAAATGGCATTACTAAACAATACAACATCATTGGGTAATAATCCTGCAATTCCTGATATATACGATATGCCATTTCTTTTGAAAATAGCCAACAACAGATTTGATGACATTAAAAATGTGTTATTGAATATTGGAGAAATTGATGACTTTGAAGATACAGAAATAAATTCAATGTTGGCTAAATTAATTAACAAATGTAAAGAAATAGAAAGGCCATATAGGAACGAACTTGAAAAACTTTGTGTTAATTATGTTATAGACACTTTCAACGTTCCTGAAGATTCTGTTGAATTGAATGTTTCATTGTCAGACACAATTGATTTATCAGCAAAATCAATAATTGTTGACCCGATTGACGGTGATGATGATTTCCAATTCGATGATGTTGAAATGGCCTCAAGTATTCGTGGAGAAATATACAAAAGAAGAATATTGGATGCATTGTGCATGGGTGAAGCAATAGTTCTATCATCTGATATTGATTCATATGCGGATAGTATTTCAAAATTTTCACCTGAGTTATGCACTCTTTATTTGAAGATTTTGGCCCTAAACAATTATTCAATGTATATGGCAGATGATTTAGGCATTGATGATGAAAACAAAAAGCAATTAGGCACTGTTAATGTTGAATTTGGTAATGAAGGTGAACAAGTAAGAATAACAGCACAAGGTGTTATATTCCCTGTTCTTCTTAGTGAAACATTACGTGGATTCATGGAATTGTTCATTTCACACGGATTACCAAAAAACAAAAAAATGGCTGAAATAGTCATCGGAAAGTCAGATTTTCTTAAAGCAGAGCCTTGGGATATGAGATTAGGACCAAGTTTATGGCTTCTTATGTCAAAATCATTTAATGACTTAACTTTGGATGAATTACCTTATTTATTAAGAAGAATAGCATCACTTGATGTCGAAAAATTCAATTTTTTGATGAAAGAAGTGTTTGCAAGAACAAAAAAAGGAAGACAAATAATGTCAAAAATATGCGCAAAAGCTAAAGATGACATTGAATATACAAGATTTACCGACAGAATGAGCAAGATGAAAGTTGATAAATCAATAATAACTGATGAATTTATAAACGAAAACGAATTATAATCATGGCAAAAGGAAGTTTAGTAGAAATAAAACGTGGTGAAACGGGAACTGGTCTTCTTATTGAACACGATGGATATATTTCACCTGAAATCGGAGAAAACAAGAAACTTTTCGAGGATATTAACAACGGAAAAGTAAGCGATGATTTCCATTGCCCATACCCTTTCATTGTTTCAGCAGTATTCCAAAAGTTCGGAATAGAAAACGCCAATGGAAGAATATATCCTGAAGACGTGTTGAAACGTGAGGTCCAAAAATACATGGAAAAAATTGCCGAAAAACGTGCAATAGGTGAATGTAATCACCCAAGCGAATCAGTAATTGACCTTTCAAGAGTAGCAATCAATATTGTTGAATTACATTGGGAAGGCCACACATTGGTTGGAAAACTTGAAATAATAACAAGTCCAGGATTTAGAAAATATGGCATGATTACATGTCAAGGGGACCAAGTTGCAAACTTAATATTGCAAGGAATTAAAATTGGTGTCTCTTCAAGGGGTCTTGGTACTGTTACGAATAAAATGGGTGTTCTATATGTTGCCGATGACTACGAAATAGTATGTTGGGACGTTGTTTCTGACCCATCAACCCCACAAGCATGGATTACACCTGAAGACCAAATTCCACAGCAATATATTGAAAGCAAAGAAACAGAAAAGAACCAAATTTTTGAAGAATTAGGAAAATTTTCATCATGGTTGAATGATTAATTTTGTTAAAACACTAAGACTGACGTACTTTTTTGAAATTAAATGATATTTATTATTAAAAATAACAATTAAAATTGCTGATTACTAATGAGCACTAAAAATAAAAGCATAGCATCTCAAGCATTATTGGAAATGGATGCCATCACTTCTGCAATAAAGGAGGAAAGCAAGAAATCATTGAATACTCTTTTATCTGAAGCAGTTAAAAAAGCTTTAAGAGAAAGTTGCAATGAAGAAGATGATGACTACGAAGTTCAAGACGGAGATGACGAAAACGAAAATGAAAACACTTCTGATAACAAAGAAGAAAGCCCAAAAAAATCAGAAAATGAAATTGGAAATCCAGAAATGAATGGTGGTGACGAAAGTGGTAATGATGAAATGAATCAACCACAAGGCGCAGAACCTGAAATGGGTGGACAAGAAGCAGGAGCCGAGGAAGTACCAGGCGCAGAACAAGCAGGTGCAGAACCTGACATGTCACAAGATGGCGCAGAAGGTAGTGGCAATGAAGCAGGTTGGGATGAATTCTCAGATTATCAAGTAGGTGACAGTAATACATATGACCTCACGGGTGAGAATGACTACGACACAGTAGTAAAGGTTTATAAACTTTTGAACGATGAAGACCAAGTTGTCGTTAAGAAAGACGGTGACACACTTCAACTTCAAGATAACAACGCCGGCACTGAATACATCATTGACTTGGGTGGTGACGATGAACAACCAACTGACGATATGAATGGTGAGGAAATGCCTGAAGAAATGAATGAATCATTAGATTTTGATGGTGTTGTTGAAACATCACCTGAAGATTTTGAAGATGATGAAACCTTCGAAGATTCAGAAATGGCTGGATTCCCTGACAATGAACATGACAATTCTTTCGATGATGTTGAATTCGGAGATTATGAAGGCTGGGAAGATGACGCATTTCCAGGAGAACTTGGATATGACGATGTTAGCAATGAAGATTTAGACGGTTTTGAACAAGGTTCAGAATTTTTAGATAATGATAATGAATTAATGGAAGGCAAAAAAATGAAAACTAATAAAAACACAAGAAAGCCAATGAAAGAAAGTAAAGAAAACGTACTATTCGAGGTTGACCTTGGATATACAGACAATTACCAAGATAAGGACCCGATAGCAGGACTTTCTAACAATGAACCTTCTAAGGGTGGCAAATCTTGGCACAAAGGCGTTCCAACAGGAACAAAGAAACCATGGGCCGGTGAAACAAAATCAAAAGGCGACCCATTCAAAGACACTCAAAAAGTACAAGGCAGCGTCAATGAAGAAGACATTAACCCAACTGACGTTATGAACGCAGGTGCAGGTGAAATGGAAGAACAAAAAAATGTTGGCGGTTTCGTACAACAAAATTCAGTAACAGCTTCAAATATTCCTAACAGCAATGGTAGAAAAGCAAGAAGCCAAAGAGGTACTGATGTTAAGGTAACAGGTAGTGCTGACCCACGTTATTCTTCAGCAACAAACGAAAGCAAGGAATTGAAAGCCATTAAGAACGAAAACAAAGAACTTAAAAAGGCTATCTTAGAACTTCGCAAGAGTTTGAACGAAGCTTACATCACAAACGTTAACCTTGGAAAGATTACAAAATTGTTCCTTGAAAACGCAACTTCAAAAGAAGAAAAGATTGACATTGTTAATCGTTTCTCAAATGAGGCAAAAACTGTAGAACAATCAAAAGCTCTTTATGAATCAATAGACAAACAATTAAAGAGAAAAGAACAAATATCTCTTAATGAAACATCAGCAACTGCTAATGGAACTAAAGAGTTAAATGAACAAAAAATCTATAAAAGTAACGATTTAATGAAAACAATTGACCTTATGGGCAGAGTTTTGAATTGTTAATACTATTTATTTACAAAAAAAGAATAAAAAAAAGTAAAAATAAATTAAAATGAGAGAATTTTTAGCATCTGGTCAAGTGGGTAATATCGAACTCAATGAACAGAAAAGAATTAGAAAAGAAATCAATGACCGTTGGTCTGCTCTTGGCATGGTCGATGGCCTCAAGGGAATAGTTAAGGAAAATATCGCTACATTGTACGAAAACGAAGCAAAGGCTCTTCTTTCAGAAGCTACTGCATCAGACAATAGCGGTTCATTCGAAACTGTTGTTTTCCCTATCATCAGAAGAGTTTTCAGTAAACTTCTTGCTAATGACATCGTTTCAGTTCAAGCTATGAACCTTCCTGTTGGTAAGTTGTTCTTCATGCTTCCTGTAACAAGCGAAAGAGAATGGGATTATTTGGATGACAATGGCCGTGTTAAAGACGGTTCAGTTGGCAGACATAAAGGTCTTATGGGCTACGAAAGAACAGACAGAAGAAATGGTAGCACTTACAACCGTTTCTATCTTCCTGACGAAGTAGTCAACGGAATGGCATTTGAATACACAACAGACGGTGGTCTTACATGGACAGACGTTGCTGATGCAACTAACTACGATGAAGCAGTTCAAGCAACAATGACAATTGAAAATGCTATCGTAAGACAAAAATCACCAAACGTAACAAAATACAACAAGAGAACTCTTTACGATTTGTTCTACAATGACTTCTTGTATGACAACTCAAAAGGTAAGATTCGTATCAGAGTTTCTAACGATGTAACTCCTGTTATGTTGGTTGACTTTGAACCAGTTGAAATTGATGGTACAAACGTTAAACCACAAGCATATGCTGATGGTACAATCAGAAACATCATGCTTAAAGTTAAAGGTTTCTCAGCATTCAACGCTGGTAAATTAACAGGTCCTGATGGAAACGAAATGGACACAGAAGCATTCTTGGCTTCATTGAAAGTCTATGCTAACCAAGCAATCGAATCAGAAAGTGGCAACACTACATTCGAACAATACGAAGGTATCCCATTCAGAGTCGTATCACAAAAATACGGTAAAGGTATGGTTGAATACAACAACGTCTGCACACCTGACGGTTCAATCCTTATTGACCTTGACTTGGCAAAACCAGTTAAGAAACAAGGTGACTCATTAGACGGTTACAAAGGTATTGACTACACTGAAACAATTGACCCATCAATGTTCGCAGTCGCTTGGTCACAATACGACTCATTAGAACTTGAAACTGAAATCGGTGAAGTTTCTTTCAAACTTGACAGCGTAACAGTTGCAGTTGAAGAAAGAAAACTTAGAGCAACATGGTCACCAGAACTTGCACAAGACGTTAGTGCTTTCCATAACATTGACGCTGAAGCAGAATTGACAGCACTTTTGTCAGAACAAATCGCTGCTGAAATTGACCGTGAAATCCTTAGAGACCTTAGAAAGTTTGCTCCATGGCAAGCAAGATGGGATGTCAACGGATGGAGAAGACAAGCTGGTTTCTCAACCAACTATACTCAAAAGGACTGGAACCAAGAGTTAATGACTAAGATTAACCAAGTTTCAGCTCAAATCCACAAGACAACTCTTAGAGGTGGCGCTAACTTCATCGTTGTGTCATCAGAAATCTCAGCAGTCTTCGATAACTTGGAATACTTCCACGTTTCAGACGCTAACGCTGAATCAGACCAATACAATATGGGTATTGAAAGAATCGGTGCTCTTCAAAACAGATACCAAGTTTATAGAGACCCATATTCACCAGCATGGTCAATAATTATCGGTCATAAGGGTAAATCATTATTGGATACAGGTTACATCTATGCACCTTATATCCCAATGCAATTGACCCCAACCATCTACAACCCTGAAAACTTTGCACCTGTTAAGGGTATCATGACAAGATACGCTAAGAAGTGCGTTAACAACAGATTCTACGGAGCTGTTAAAGTTGATGGTCTTGTACAATGGGACCCACAAGAAATTAGATAATCTAACATCTAATAATAAAAAAGGAGAGACCTCAAATCTCTCCTTTTTTTATGCCCTTTTGACTATTTATATAGAAAAACACCACTAATAATGGTTATATCAGAAAATAAATTATCTCAATTAATATACAACTCAATAAAATCCATTTTAAGCGAGGAAAAATCAATCCTAATCAATCGAAAGAAATGGGAATACTTGGACTATGAAAATGGTGAAAGAGTGCTTGAGAGCACCCCAAAATCAATCGTAATATGTTCAGATGATTGCGGCATCAGGTTAAGCGCATATAAAAGGTACGAACACCCTGACAATATGAATCCCGCAAACGGTTGGTATAACAAATATTGGAATTACTTAGGATGGGAAGTAAACGCCGTTATATACAGAAATGGACATTGGGAAGTATTTGATAATTCATTTCCAAGAAAATTCAAAAATAAGCAAGAAGTTCTATCTTTCATACAAAGAGCAAAGTCATTCAATTTGGCTAAAAAAGAACTAAATTTAATTTAATAAACGTATAATAAATATTGTAATGAGTAGAAAAATAATACACAAAAACACTTTAAATGTTGTCAACAATAATCCTAAATTACCATTATCAGAAGAATTATTACACGGAGAAATTGAAATTAATTTTGCAAAAGGATTTGAAACAATTTCTACACTAAATAGCGAAAGTGGAATTACAACATTTTCTTGCGATGAGATAAGAGATGCTAAACTTTCAGCACATACAGAAAATTCAGCGCTACACTTACCACAAGTAACATCAATTGATAATGGTAAAATTATACAAGTAGTTAATGGAAAATTTGCTTTAGTTACTCCGATTACAGTTTATTACGGTAATGAAACACCAAATAATTCAATTGGAACAAATGGTGATATATACTTACAAAGTTAATAATTTTTCATAAAATTAAAAATATGAAAGATATTTACATCAAAAAAGAATCAGAATATATTAAGGCGAATTATTTTTATAAGAAAATTGATAACAATTGGGTACAATTACCAAAAGAAGAATTATATAATGAAATTTTACTGAAAAATATATTACTTTATAATAATTAATTAAAACAAAAAAAAGCCAACTATTATTAATTGGCTTTTTTAATACACGCAATTCATTATTTAGCATTCGTCAAAAACTTCGTCAATATATGAACTAATATCTTCATTGTCTGGCCAATCTTCAATGAAACCATCTTCATTGATTGTTAGATTCATATAATCGCCATAACCTTCATCATCAAGAGACATTAAATCAGGAACATATCCTTCATATTCATCAACTTTTCTCATAGAATTGTCGTACATGGTATATACACCCTCATCAACAACTTTATAATAGACACGTGCCTCAACACCTTGTTTCCAATTTAAAACTTTACCGGTCTTAATGTCAATAAGAATATTCCATCTTCCATCTTCATAACATGGAATATTTGGCTCATCCTCATCATCATCTTCGCCATTGACTTCAGCATCCTCAAATGATATTGGACAAACATCTGCACGGAAGAATCTAACACCACGACAATTCCAATCATCGGTTGTAGAATTTTCACTTTCTCCATAAAGTTCCCAATCCTCAGACAACATATCTGTTTGGCTTGCCAACCAACCCGTCAAAACTTTATTGTCAGCAGTTTTCATACGTATAGCGCCAAGACATTCGACTTCACCACCATTTGCTTCTGCAAGGCCCTTTAAATATTCATCTTTGCACCATTCAGCTTTAACCATTGATGCAGGTAACAGCCAAAGGAACATATTCTTGCCGTTCCAACCTTTTCTTGTAACTCTTTTACCTTTCTTTAAGGCTTCAATTGCTTCACCAAAATTCATAATAATTAAAAATTTTTATTTTCCTGAAGATGGTCTAAACAAAATACCACTCAAGACATTTATTCCAAGGGCTTGAACCCAAGTTATTTTTGTTAGCCCAAACAACGTTGGCATTAACCAATTCCAAAGCCACATTGTTGGAAATGAAAACAAAATTGCTAAAACAACAATCAAGGCAATAATGCCCAAAACTTTAAGTACTACTTCCATTTTAAATTATTTATTAAACCAAAGAACGTGTGTGAAATCTTCTCTAACCATTTTTTGGTCAAAATCAGATGGTCTTATAATTATGTCACTTTTTGCTGTTTCAGTTGCATAATATCCAATGCCATCATCATCAGTAAACATTTCATGTTCACACATTTCCTTAAAATTATTTATTTCGTATAAATGTCCAGACCACTCTTTACCATATGTTAAAATGGGGTCTCTTTTCAATCTCATAAACTTATCAACCATGAATAAACGTTCCTTAACATCATGGACCTTGTTACAGAACTCAGCAAATGTCAAATTATCATTAAGACATTCTGTTTCCACTTGCTCATATTTTTCTTCAAGCCTATTTTGTTCAGTAACTAACTCGCTATAAGATTTCTTAGAATAAATCTCGTAATCAAACATAAAATCAATATTTTTATTATTATACAAAATATTTTCTTACCAATCAAATTATTTAGTAAAAAAACAATTTTTATGCTATTTATCATATTTATTTATAAGGAGAATATACCATGCAGATAATAGATTATGATTATTTAGCGTTAGAATACACAAAGTGTTATAAGGATAAGAGCCGTGTCTATATGATACAGCACTTCCTTAAAACATACGATAACACAAAGAAAAGGGATGTTCAATTCAAATTATTCCCAAGACAGCAAGATTTGTGTAAAGTATTGGGTAATGCAAACAACGTTGTTACAACAAAGCCAAGACAGGCAGGTATAACAACAACGGCAGGTGCTTTTATCGCCTGTGAAATGGTTCTTGCTGACAAAGATTCACCACAAACCGTTTTGGCAATTGGTAATACTTTGGACCTTGCACAACAAATGTTGTTTAAAATCAGATACTTCTTACTACAATTCCCGTTATGGATGTGGGGTGATGAATACATGGATATTGGATATGACCCATTGCTTCCACCGCCTAACAAAAATGTTATATTTGAAATATGTAACTCAAAGGAACTTAAACTTAAAAACGGATGTAAAGTTGTAGCACGTTCATCAGGTCCTGACGCATCTAGAGGTGTCGGTGGTGTTAACTGGCTTATATTCGATGAGGCTGCATTTATTGAAAACGGTAAAGACGTTTACGCATCAGCACTTCCTACAGTTTCAACAGGTGGTCACATTATCATGATTTCAACCCCTAACGGTAAAGATATGCTTTACTATGAAACTTGTAGAAAAGCAAAATTAAAAGGAACAAAAGATTGGAACGCTTTTGAACTTGTTGAAATGAAATGGTATCAAGACCCAAGATATAATAAGTTCTTGGAATGGACCAAAAAAGATGAAGAAACAGGAGAAGTTTTAATTGAAAAAGAGCCATTACTTGATAAAGAGGGTAATATAAAATATGACCAAGAACATTGGGACCAAATGATTAATGACGGTTGGCTCCCACGTTCACCTTGGTACATAAAAATGTGTCAGCAATTCAACAACGACTCACAAAAAATTGCACAAGAGTTGGATGTTTCATTCTTGGGGTCAGCATCAAACGTTGTTGAACCTGAATTTATTGAAATGCAGGAAAAACTTAATGTTAAAGACCCATTGTATGTGGACCCGTTAATTGATGATACATGGATATGGAAAGAGCCAATACCAGGGCATAGATATGTAATGGGAATAGATAACTCAAGAGGTGATGCAGCAGATAGAACTGCAATAGAAATTCTTGATTTGGATGGTATTGATGATGATGGAACGCCATGCCTTGAACAAGTTCTTGAATACCATGGAAAAATGACAGGTGACGATGTTGGTGAACTCGCATATAGATATGGTAAAATGTATGGAGATGCGTTCTGTGTTGTTGAATGTATAGGTGGTGTCGGTGACGCTACAGTTTTAATGCTTTTGAGACTTAAATATCCAAATCTTTACTATGATGATGCTGATTTGAATAAATATACAATGCAACGTGACGCTTCATCATTGAAGCCAACTGAAGATGGTAAATTGCCAGGATTCCATAGTAATGCTGTTCGTTTCCAAATGCTTACTGCTTTTGCAAACATGGTTAAAACTAACCAAATTAAAATTAGGTCTAAACGTGTTATCGGTGAACTTGACACTTGGATTTACAAAGGCCCAAGTGCTAAGATTGACCACCAAGACGGTTGTCATGATGATACTTTGACATGCTTAGCAATGACAACATTCGTTATAAACTTCTCAATGAAGAAATTCATTGCAGCAAAGGAAAAGGATAAAGCGATGTTAAAGGCTTGGACTGCATCAGCAACATTAACAGCACAAACATTGACGCACAATATAACTTATAGAACAGAAATGACAATTGAACCTAAGAAAGACTTTAGAATGCCGTTCTATACAAATAAAGACCTTAAACAAGATAAATTTAGCCCATATAGATGGCTTATTGTCTAAACAAACTATTTATAGTAAAGTAATTATTTGCAATGACTAAAATAACAAAAGATATAGAATATTTATTCAGACTTGTTCGTTCAGCACTCGGTGCTCCTGTTAGAAGTGTCGAATTGACTGATGAACAATTATGTGACCTTTTGCAAATTGCAATACAAGACTATTCAGAAAGGGTTCAAAATGAAATAATTGCGAACCAATGGATGGGATTCTATGGAAAAAATATGAGTAATGCAAAAGAGTTAATGTATGGTTTTATGATGAGAAACCTTGATTTAACAAAACAATACTCATATTGGTTTTCAAAACAAGTTGGATTGCAACAAGAAGGTCCATGGGAACTTAAAAAGGATTTCGTAACAATTGAAGCAGGTAAGCAAGTTTATGTAATACCATCTGGAAGAACAATTAATAAGGTTATGTACGTAAACCCACCTATGACTGATACCGCTTTATTTGCAAACTACATGGGCGGCGGTGTTGGATTCATGCCAGGTCTTGGTCAAGTTGGAGCAGGATATGGATATGGTGGCGGACTTGGCGGATTCTACACAACACAAGCAATGGATGTTGCTTATATGGCAGCAGACTTGAACTTCAAGAGTAGATTATTCAGAGGCGACTTAACTTATAAGGTAACAGCAGGTCCTGACGGAACACATTTATTGCACTTAATGTCAACACCAGGAAGTAAATTATCATTTGGATTTGCAGGTGCAACAGCAACAGGTGGAATCGGACTTATAGGATGTGAAGTATGGTACACTTATTATGACACATCAGACGGAAGTGAAGATGAGTGTATGTTATACCACGCCGATGACGTTATTTTAAGCCCCGACCAAGTTCCAATGGAAAGCATGCAATATGATTTCTTGAATGAACCTGCAAAAGTTATTGTTCGTCAATTGCTCATAGCAAAAGCAAAACAAACTCTTGGTCTTATTAGAGGTAAATTCTCAGGAAAGGTAAGTATTCCTCAAGCAGAAATGACAATGGATTACCAAATGTTAATCCAACAAGGTAAAGAAGAATACGATGCTGCCATGGAAGCATTAATAAAACGTCTTGAAAGAATGAGACCTGCAAATATGATGAAAGAGCAAGCAGAACTAATGGAAAGCAACGTTAAGTTGCAGCAATATACGCCATTAGGAATATATGCAATATAAAAGAAAAGCGGCCATTTGACCGCTTTTTTTTTAAAAATTCCACCATTCAGCATTTCCTTCGTTATCAACGAAACGCTCATTTCCATACCTAATCATATTGGATATTATTTCTTTGTTTTTCTTGTCTTTACGAAGTCTAACCCTATCCAATATAGAATCCCTTATAAAATTTCCATAATCACCACTAATGTATTTAAATCCACTCACAATTTCACTTCTATATCTAACTTCATCTATTGTAGTTTCCCAATATCCACTCCATCTTCCAAAAAATCGAAGCCTTGATAAAGCTTCGCAACGATATGCGTTTAATACACTGAAATTAAGCGGCTTGATTTTCTTTTTTCTTCTAAACAATTTCATAATTCAATTTTAATTTGTTGAGCAAGTTACAACCCAATCCCCGTAATTTGGTGGAAATGTAAACGGAGCGGTTTTAGATGGCCTTACAACATTTGGGTCTAACTGATTATCATAATAAGGTCCAATTGGCCTCAAATCATCAATATAAGGAATTTGTGGCTTATTTTCACCAACCAATTCCTTCATCGCAAGCAATTCTGCAAGCGTTCTTTTGTCACATTTCATGTATCTTTCAACTCTTTCTTCAAATGTTTCCATAATCTGCTTTTTACATATATATATACAAAAATTTTAATTAATAATCAAATGAAAGCAACAAACTATTTATAAGTGGATTAATGTACTATAAGAATGATAGAACAAAATAACACATATAAATTAGGTATTTCCGAAATAAAACAAATGGTTTCTGAATGTGTCAAAAAAATCATTTCAGAAAGCATGAGTAAACTTACGTATCATTTTGCTTCATTGGATTCTTGTGTAAAGATATTAGGGAAGAATGAATTTCACCTAACAATGTCATCAAATAAAGCAGATGCACAAGATAACAAACGATTTTTTTATTTATCAACGCAAAGAAGTAGAAGTAAAAGCATATCATATGCAAGAAAATTTGGAAGTTGCGTAAGAATACAATTAGATGGTGATGCATTAGGACATAATTACAAAGGAAAACCAATGGATTATTGGCAATATAAGCAAAAATACTATGACCCTGAATATAATGATGTGTTTGGAAAAGGATTTACAACATCAAGAAGAGAACATCAGGATTTCGAAATGGAAGATAGGGTGTTTTCATACAAGCCAGTAATCAAAAATGCTAATAAATATATAACACGAATTGATGTTTACTTGGATTCTTCAAGAGAAAGCACAATTGAACGTGAAAGAGAAATGGCCACAACGATTTACATGTTAGGTAGGCGCTTAAAGATAAACGTATTTGTGTATAACGACTTAAATGCGTTTAACTCAATGTCAGAAAAGAACATAAACGCTGAAATTGAAAATGAATATAATAGCGGTTCACAGCCGTACATTGACAATAGTTATACAAATTCAGAAAGATATAAAGTTCTTAATGGATTCAGAAAAACAAACACATATGTCACGATATTAGAGCATTTATTTAATATTTTAACACACGGAAAGATTTACAAGAAAGATAAAGAAGCATTTGATACAATTTCAAGTGTTTTAAAACAATTTGGCCTTGAACAATATAAAGGTGATTTAATAAATCAAATTAGACATTCTTACGGGACAAGTTTTCAAGAAAGCTGTGAGTTATTAACATCAACAACAAACGCACCAATAAGAAAATTAAATTCAATTGAATATCCAGATGACAATGATTCAACAAAAATAATGGAATTAGGTGCATATGTGCTTAAAAAGTTCGGAGTATCAAATTTTGATGACTTAAAGAATGTTTACTTATAATGAAATAAACTTATATTAATTAATAATTAACAATATATATGGCAAATAACAATCAAACTATATTTCAAAGGCTTACTGACGTGTTCAGGGGCCCTTCAAATAACCAAGTTCCTCAGTCAGTTGTGACATCAAAGAACTATGAAGAAAGAAACGAAGTTCTTTTCAGCACAAACGACAGGGCTGAATATGAAAGAAAGTTAGAAACTTTCAAGCAGCAAAAGTATTTGGCATATCAATGGAAAAAAGCAGGTGCTGACAACGCCATGGAAAGTTTGGCGGGTTACAACGCTGTTAAATTGATGTACCGTGATGCTGATTTAATGGATGGAACTTGTGAAATTGGTTCTGCATTGGATATTATATCTGAGGAAGCATGCCCAATTAATTCAGAGGGTATGATGCTTAATATATATTCAAAATCACAAAGGACAAAATCAATATTGGAAGATTTGTTTGTGAATAGGCTTCATATTTATACAGAATTGCCCATGATTGCACGTCATGTTACAAAATATGGAAATACATTCATGTTATTGAACATTGACAAATCAAACGGTGTCATGGGTTGGATGATGATGCCTGTTTACGAAGTTGACCGTGAAGAAAATGGATATGGCTCAACATATACACAAACAGTTGTTCAGCAAACAAGTGAAATTAAGCCTGATGACATTAGGTTCGTATGGAAAGGACACAACGGAGATAATCCATACTTTAATTGGCAGGTTGCACACTTCAGATTGTTAAACGACTCATTCTTCTTACCTTATGGTGTTTCAATGTTGCATAAAGCACGTAGAGCATGGAGAATGTGGTCAATGATGGAAGATGCAATGCTTATTTGGAGATTGGATAAAGCAATTGAGAGACGTGTTTATAAGGTTTATGTTGGTGCTATTGATGATGCTGACGTTCCTGCATATATCAATGAGATTGCAAACAACTTCAAAAGAACACAAATCATTGACCCAATGACTGGCCAGGTTGATTTGAGAAAGAATTTCTTGGATGTTTCAAGTGACTACTTCATCCCTGTTAGAAGGGAAGATGCGCCAAACCCAATCGAAACTCTTCAAGCGGCTAATAGCCAAGTCCAAATGGAAGATATTGAATACATGCAAAACAAGATTTTTGCTGCAATGAGAGTCCCTAAGACTTTCTTGAATTTCCAAGAAGCACAAGGTAAAGGACAAAATCTTTCATTCATGGATATTAGATTTGCAAGAATGATTAATAGAATACAACAATTCTTGTTGATGGAACTTAACAAGATTGCTATGATTCACTTGTATATTATGGGCCTTGCAGATGAAATTGGCAATTTTTCGCTTACATTGAACAGTCCTACAACTCTTATCGAATCGCAAGAACTTGATGACCTTCAAAAACGTTTAACAGCAATGCAAACAGCACTTGCAGACCCAGGAACAGGTATGCCTATGATGTCAATGCACAGAGCATTGAAGAAAATTATGAAGATGAGCGATTCGGAAATCAAAGATATGTTTAATGAAATAAGGCTTGAAAAAGCAATGGCTGCTGAACTTGCAGCAACAGCAAATATCATTAAGCACACAGGAATGTTTGATATAACAGATAGAATCTACGGAGATTATGCCGCAATGCACAATCCAAATCAACAACAGCCACAACAAGGAGAAGATGATGGAATGGGTGGCGGAGGCGGTGGCCTCGGCGGAGCACCAATTGGCGGTGATATGGGTGATGAAGGATTGGATATTGGAGAACCAGGAGCCGACATGGAAGGTGATATGAATGGAGAAGCAGGTGAAACCGATATGGGTGGAGCACCTGATGCAGATAGTGGTATGCCGATGGAATCACGTAGAATTAACAAGAAAATTTTAAGAGAAAATGGAAAATCAGGAATAGCAAAGACATTTACAAGCAAATACTTTGATATGCTTGCAGAAATTGCATACCCTAAAGGCCGTAAATCATCATTTGAAGAATACATGGATTTGCTTTCAGAAAACCAAAAGCAAAACGATGGAGTTGAAGAAGTAATTGATTACGACATAAAGAACGCAACATTGCAAGAAAATATCAAAAATATTTGTGATAAAATTGATACATTGATTGATGAGGATGAATTAAATCGTGAGACTTTAATCAATGAAGCAATTTCCGACTTAAATGGTATCTCAGGTGATACAATTAATGATTAAAATAAACTATTTATAAGAAAAATTAAAAATGGACAAAATAAAATCTTTTAATACAATCAAAGAAGTAGAAGACTATAGGGCCAAATTAAATGAAGAATGCAATTCAAGGATTAAATTCATAAAATTGGTCGCAAAGGCTGATGATTTGTCAAACAAGAGTTTTGGCTATATCAAAGAATGCTTTGAGTCATTATCACCTGAACTTTTCAAGACACGTGAAGGAAAAGGAATATTGAACAAATATATTTCATTGGTTAATTCAAACAAGAACCTTTCAACAATGCAGACTATTTGTGAGGGAATTAGAAAATCAGGTAAGAACACTGACGTTAATTTCTTCATAAACAAACTTTCAGAAAAGGACCTTAATATCAACAAAGCAACACTAAAAGAAGACGTTAAGTCTCTTGGTATGGTATTGGCTGAAGGTTATTTGACAGTTGGAGAAAAAGCAAATGAATTAGTTCCGAATGAAAACAAAAAGTTGTACTCAGCAATTGACTACATTGTTGAAAACAAATATTCATTGAATAACATGTCAGAATACAGCGATGCTGTTAAAATCATTAGAGAAAGCATCGAAAACAATGAAAACGCTGAAAATATTTTCGAGGCAAAGAATCTTGATGAATTGGCAAATGAACTTTTAAATGAATTCAATAAAAAATACTCAGATTCACTAAACGAAGAAGAGGCAAGGGTTCTTAAAGAAATAGCATCAAGCGAAAACAGAGAAGAAATATTCAACAAATATAAATCATTATGTGCTGAAAGCATTTCTAAAGCAAAAACCAATTTTGACGAAAAAGGTGACAAAAATTCAAGCCAAAGATTATCATCAGTACTTGAACAAGTAAATAACAAGAAATTCTCATTGGATACAATCGGTGAGGATATTTGCAACTTGATAGAACTTTCAAATATATTTGAGTAATGAAAAAAGTCGTTCTCACAGAATCACAATTAAAACAAATCCTTATACATGAACAATATGAGGATTTGCTTCTTTGTGAACTAAATGAATCCATAAATATGCAAGTTCTAAAGTCTAAAATAAAAAAGGCTTTGCTTGCAGGTGTAACCGTTGCAGCAATTTTAAGTGCGGTTGCACGATTGGATATTAGTAATAATGAGAAAAACGAATTAAAGCAAATGGTACAAACAGAAGCATCGGAAGATACAATGCCACAGGAAGATACAATACATGACCAAAAAGTACAAGCATGTAAAGATTATATGGAATGGGCAATGAAAAACCAAGGATATGATTGGTCAACAACAGATTTAACGCCTGAGGCATTGGTTACTGCTTGCGAAGAAAACAATTTCAATCTTGCATTTACAATGGCAATCGCAAATTTGGAATCATGCTTTGGACAAACACCAAGAGCAAAAAGAACAAACAGTGTATTTTCAGTTGGCTCATATGATAATGGTAAAAATGTTTGCACATATTCAAATCCAGATGAAAGTATAGTACCATTTATAAATCTAATCAAAAATGATTACTTACAAAACAACACAAAAACTTTGGATGATTTATTAAGTCCTAAGTCATTTGTAAACATGAACGGCCACAGATATGCTAAACGTGAAAACTATGAATCACAAGTTAGGAGCATAATGAATAGAATAATAAGAATGTACCCAATATTAAACCAATGAAAAACGAAAAAATGACATTAACGGAACAAGATTTACAATATTTGGTAACTGAAGCGACAAAACGAGTTATCAGCGAAGGTTTTGAAGATGGTAGTAGCTTGGAAACAGTAGTTATGAAATTGTACAATTTTGGTGCAAAATTAAATATAGGTAAAGAATACCAAAACATAAGTATTCGTGGAGTCGGAAGCATTATAATGGAATGTTGTAGAAAAATCATGGAACTCTACAAAAACAAAGACATGAGAGCTGAATTTTCAAGCGAATTTTCAAAAATAGCAAATAAAAATGGCGGTGCTTAAACATCGCCATTTTTTATTCCACATTTTCTAAATATATTCTTAATTCGTTGGTGCATCATCTGTTCCTCATACTCTTCAAGTTTTTTACAATAGAATGCATAAGCACGTCCTATCTTCTTCATTAGATAATTAAAACTATTATTTGCAATTTTAATTATTTTGTTTGGAACATCATCTATTTCACAATTAAGTATTCCATTACTGACAATCCAAAAAGATGCTGAGAAAATAAGTGGTTGATTTTTCTCTTCAATTAATGATTTTGCATCTTTAAGAACTTCATAAATATCATTTACTTGATTGTCGGCTATAAATTCATTGTAACTTTCATACTTTGTCTTCTTTTTCATGGCACTTGCATAAGTACCATTCACAAAAGCATTAAGTTCACTCTTGTTTGAATAATATAGAATGGAACACATAAGTTCAAGAACAGGATTTCTACTATTAACACCTTGTACAACTTTTTCATATACAGAATTATATGTATCTTCACCACGATTCTTCAACTCCCAATAATGTGTGCATTCATGTTGAATTGTATCAGCCAAATCATAGTCATTCATATACCCGTTAACTGAAACTAACGTTATATATATTGTATTTGTTTTATATGAATAGCCATCATTTCCCCTATTATATTTAATCCACATAATAGCGTCACTTGTTGTTGCAAAATCATTGTACGCAAAATCAACATTTACTTCTGACAAGTCTGTTTTAACATTGAAAACCCCTTCCCACGTACCATTATTAAGTAATTGGTATATTTTCTTTTCTATTAAATCGCTAAGTTTAAGAACCTCATCAGCAATTCCCAATTCCTCATTTATTATGTTATCAATTTGCTCTTTAATCAATTTTCTATCAACATCAGGCGCTTGATTTTCAGAAAGAAACTTTGTCATTTCATTAAAGGTTTCTTCTTGTGACATGACCAATGTATTATCTATTATTTTACTCATTTTACAAATATTCTTAATTCTTCTTCAACAGGAACTATCAAATTTCCTTCAGGATATACAGTACCATCGCCATTTGTCAAATCACCGTTGAAATTTATCTCAAACCAACCATTGAATACACCCTTTTTGGCGACATCACGTTCTTTCCATTTGTATTGAAGTATATATTTTTCATTACAAGTCTCATCGTTTGCAAGAACTATATTAGCCTCAGCCTTTGCAACCTTTAGCAAGCCAGTTTCTTCATCTTTCATGCTAAATGTTACAACACTATCTTGCAATGCCTCGTTTATCAATGATTTTTGGAAATCATATCTTCCATCGTTTATCAATTCCATTTCCAAAACAGGATTAACGGAATATTGTCTTATGTAAAATTCTTGCATTTTATAGTTTTTCCTATAAATAGTTTACTTTCTTGATTTATAGTATTCAAAGCCATTCTCTGTAATGTATTGTTTTACACATGGAACTATCTTTGAAACGCACTCTTCATTGAATTTTTCGCTAAGTTCTGAGAACTTTCCGGATTCCCTGACGGAATCTAACGGTTTGACAAACAATTGCATTTCCAAGTATGATTTTTTATCCTTTGCAATTCGTTCATCTGCTATATCGGAAACAAAAATGAAATCACTCTTACATAACCCGCTTTCTTGAAGAATCGCACTAACAACCGACTTTGTTTCCCTTTCTATGTTTGAAATATTAGGCTTGTATGATTTCTTTTCTTCAATTGGAGATATGTATGACCCCAATTCAATATAAATGACCTCTGGATTCTTTTTATCCATGGTCCCTATCTTAATTTTGAAACTTTCGTCTTGAAATTTGGATTCGCTTTTTATCTTCTTCATTTTTAGTTTTTAAAAAATATAATATTTTTTAAAAAAAAGTCAAATCCGTGGAAAAAAATAGGAGTCCTGCGCATGGGCTCCTTTTATGGCTAACCTTGTGACCTCCATAGGAGATTTGGGCAGTGCCAGTATTTCAATCCATTAACATATTTCCCAATCTTCTTTTACTATAAATAGTCTTTCTATACTTATTTTACCAATTTTTGAAGAAAAAATATTCGTCCATTTGTACTATTTATCATAAAGAAATATTACTGAAATGATTAGACATTTTTTCTTAGACAAAACTAATACAATATTGGAAAATTCACTCCAAAATTTGGGTTTAAATCCAATTTTAGGTGTTGGGTATGGACAATTTTTGATGAGAGGTTTGCTTCATTTTGACATTTCAGAGATTAAAAACTTGATAAACGACAAAACGTTTGCCGACCCAAGTAAATTAACTTTCACGCTCAAGATGACAAATTGTTTTTCAGTTGACACAGTTCCATACGACAAGCCAATACACATCTCACCTGATTTTGAATTTGAAAGAGCATCTTCATTTGATTTAATGCTATTCAAATTGCCAATGGATTTTGATGCAGGACGTGGATTCGACTATAAAAACGATTTCTACATCCAAAACAGGCTTGCATATGCAGAAGATGGCTCAAACTGGTACTTCTCAAAAAAATTTATCCCATGGAAATATGAAAAAGATAAATTTAACCTTGATACAAAACCATTGAATATCAGAAAGAAAAGATATTATGACAGAAAAAGGTCAGATGAAATATCACAGGAAATATACAATATAGCAAGCGACTATTCAGATGATAAAGATTGGGAAAAGGCAAAGAAAGACCTTATTGAAATGGCCGATTCATATTCATTAAACAACGAAGCATTACATGGCGGTGTGTATTCAAATGAAACATTGGCAGAAGAATATGAAAAATATTTGAATGGTGAAGAATCAATCATTATAGGCACACAACATTTCGATTTCGGAAGTGAAAACCTTTCAATTGACATAACAAAATATGTCATGGATGAATTACGTGACGAAATGGATGAAACTCTTGAAGATTATGAGAAGAAATGCATTGACAATTACGGATTATGCCTTGCATTTGTTCCAGAAACAGAGAAAATAGGTTCTTATATTCAAGAATTTTATGTTGGATTCTTCACTGATAACACAAATACATTCTTCCACCCGTATATCGAAGCAAATTATGACGAATATATCATGGATGATAGAGAATCATTCACACTCGGAAAAAACAATAACCTATATTTGTATGTTTTTGATGACGGAACACCAACAAACCTTGACAAAACCCCAAAATGCACTATAAACGGAAGTGAAGTTAACGTTAAACAGGTCACAAAAGGCGTTTATCGTGCCTCTGTAGGCAATTTAACATCTGAAATGGAAGTTGGTGCTATCTATTATGATAAATGGTCTAAAATCGCTTTAAATGGCGTTAAAAACGATGACGTTGAATTGGAATTTTCAACAAAGCCATTATCAAACAAACTAATGATTGGTGAAAACTCATATTCAAAGAACTCATTAGTTCCTTCTTTATACGGAATTAATGACAACGAAAGGCTTAAACGTGGCCAAGAACGTGAAGTTGTTGTTGATTTTAGAGAAAAGTACTCAACAGACAAAAGAATGCTTATTTCAAGCTGTGAATACAGAATATATGTATATGATGGCCCAAGACAAATTGAAATTATCCCATATACAAAGATAGAAAAGGGGTTTTTGAATAACTTCTTCAAAATACACACACAAGACTTCATACCACACAAATATCACATAGATATTAAGGTAAGTGATGGTAGGGAAACACGATTCTTTGAAAATGTGTTATCGTTTGAAATAGTAAGTGATGTTACTGAACGTTATGAATAACAAAAAAGGCCGTTTTAAAGCGGCCTTTTCTTTTAGTTTATCCTAACAGTATCTGATAACAGTTTTCCATTATCAAGATACTCTGTTTTTTTATCCTTTAAATCTGGTATTCCATTTGCTTCACACGGAGGTTTCATCATAAATGGATGTGTATGTTTTATAAATGCATCAATGAATATTGACAAGATTTCAACCAACTTCTCGCCATAAGGTAGTTTGTAAGCCTCGTTTAATGCCTTGTATAATTCATCATCCGTAATTAAATCATTTCTATCTGTTGTAACAAACTCCTTTTCCTTTGAATGATTTTGAATTAGATTAATTTTATCACCAACAAGAGTAACGGTACTCATAACTTCCGTTTCGCCTTGTTTTAAACTTCTTTTTGAACCACGTGACCCTTCCATCCTGTATGTTCCATTTTCATTTCTTGTGGCTCCAGTTGCAATGCCATATTCTTTCTGTTGAATCAATCCACCAGGATGATATTTAACTTTAACATAAGCAGGGTCTTGCTCATTAAAATGCATTTCATATCTGTTTGTTTCATTTACAACTTTAACACCCGCTTTGATTCTAACATCATCATTCGTTATTTGTAAGTCTGCATTTTTTCTACCACGAAGAATAACATCATCATCGTTTGGCATTAACCCATTAAATTCAGGCTTAGTACTTGGAGCAATATCAGGCTTGAACGCACCACCACGCATGAAAGATGTTGCATAAGTATAATCATCCTTGAATATTCTATGGTCTTGAGAAATCACAGGGCCAATATAATATCTCTGACTCATTGCATTATCAAGTTCAGTTAAAATAACAAAAACACCCTCGCCAAATTTCGGTTTAACATGAAGCATCTTAGGCAACAAAGGAAAAGCCCATGGTATTTGACTATCACTAATACCATCATCTTCAGGTGATATTCTTACTTTAACCAAATCCATATCTGTTTCGCCAGATGCACTAAATTGTTCATTTGTGTCAATAACTCTACAATATCTAACACCCTTTATATAACCCATGATTAAAATATATTTTTTCTAAGACTTATTTCGGTTTCTATGGCGTTATACCTATTTTGAATTTTTTCTATTTCTTTACACAATTCTATTAATTCGGCTTTTTTTGCGTAGAATTCATTCAAAGTTGTTTCAGCACAAAGTTTTAACTCTGTATTTGTCATATTATTATAGTCAGTTCTATCCATATGTTTAAATTTTATTGCATTATTCCTGTTGCCGTTGAATCCAACAAATTTGTACCTGTTACAACAATAGGTCCACCAGCATTTCCCCCATTAGCCTGAATAAGCAAACTGCTTGCAGGAACAGCAACTTGTACAGACGCATCATTCTTAATAGCATCAACCATCTCCCTAACAACATTATATGTGTATGCATTTATAAGATTTGTTGTTCCATCAGGATTTTCTTCTGTTGGGATACCTATATTTTTGTTGTTCTGTATTATCTTTGCCGTTATCTTATATGCGGAAAGCCCACTTCTAAGTAAAGAAGTACACTTTAATAACATCGGCGGTAAAATATTAACCGGTGTTTTTGCACTCTCCATTGTCTTTGTTATTGCATCTACTATACTTGATATATTCATTTCAATTAAAATTAACAAATTATTAACACTCAGAAGCACTTTCTGGTACATTCTGTTCATTGACTATATCAGCATAATCAACATCTTCAATATACCCAATTGGCTTATTAAGACCGCCAAACAACATAGGAATACATTTAACAGCATTAAGTAATATGACAAGCCAATCAGTAATCATTTCAAGATAAAGCATTAAAGCCATATTCGTTAAAATAGGTGTTATTATCTTATTGAATAGTTCAAGCAATAATGCTATTATCTTATCTTTTATATAAAGAACAATTGATTTAACAAGTCCAAGCAATTTGTTAATAAGCAAATTCAAAATCTTTGTAAAATCATTCCCAAATGCATTATCAATATTAACAACCCCCAATAATTGGAAGTTAATCATCATCAAAAGCATAACTTGTGGTGTAAACAATGATTCGACAATTGGCATAACAACAGCCCAAATCAATTTACTAAGCATATTTGAATCAAACCCATATTCAAAACCATATTCAGTTGATTCTTCAGAGCCATCTGTCATCATAACGTTTGTTACGGTCTTTGTAATCATCGTTGTAGTACCTTGTGATGTTACATTTTGACTTATTTGGTCCAACTGATTAACATAATCATTTATGTCATATGTTCTAATTCTGTTTGATTCACCATTTGTGCTACTTGCGGTATATCTACTTAGAAGCATTTCTTCAAGTAAATCGTTATAATCTTCATTTGAAAACGATTTCCAACAATCTTCAACTTCCATGTCGTTTGCCGTAATAATAGACTTAACAGCCTTTGATAAAACAGCCTCTATTCTTTTTTGTGTTACATTGAATTTTAAACTTGAAGCAGCATCTAAAGAAAGCCCAATTAAATGTTCAATTAACCTAACCAATAAAAGTTTTGGATTAAGTATTTGTATATTTTTAAGATACTCCCAATCGAACCTGTAAATACTTGCATTAAAATAATGGCCAGTTCCATCATATGTGCCATCATAAATTTGTTCTCTCTTTCTTGGTGCATAATATCTTTGTGCAGGTATTCTCACCAAAAGTTCACTGTCGTTATATCGTTCAACTTGAATAATTGGATATAACACTTCGGAATCTGGATTTGAAATATATTCAAATTCTTCACCTTCAGCACTTTTTGAAGAATACCATCTATTCCATTCAGTACCGCTTGACCTTATAATACCATTTTTACTTGCTGATATTCTACTATCCCACATTAAATGGTTTTCCTCTTCTTGATTTGCAATATTAAACCTATTATAGCAATACCAAATAAAGGCATTCATATCATATGCCCTATACACAAGATTAGGATTCATACCCTCATAACAAACAATATCATCAGGGTCTTCTTCATATACATATTCAGGAACATAGGTATATCTAATTGCAACATCTTTATTTACTCCACTCTCAACAGACTTATATGTTATTATTGTTGCTGATTGTTCAACTTCACACATGTAATTATCGGTAACATCAGCAACTAAAACCTTAACACTTGTTTCACCTGATTTAGAATGACCAAACATGTCTATATCTATTGGAGCACCATTTGTTTCCCACCTACCAACATCACCATTTGTTGTTGTTAAATAGGCCCAAGATAGCCCATCATCTGAATTGCCGACTTCACATCCTTGTGTATTCCCATTAATTGTCATACCAAGTATTTTTGTTGGGTAAAAATCATCTCCGACTCTTACACAATTTTGTAATGTGAATAAGTCAACACTACTTTCACCTCTTGGTATCAAAACAGATTTTGTTTTTGCAGCATCAGTATTAGCCTCTAAATAATCAATATTAACTAATAAATCGGTAGGTGCAGGTGCAACATTAGTAGTACCATGTGTTATGTCATATTTTTTTACAGTAAAAAAGCCATTCGGAAATTCATATCCAAAATATATCAAATATTCACTATCATACGTTTTTTCATGACCTGAATATGATTCGCCTGCATTTACAAGCCTACTTTGTGTAATTGTCCAAGAACTATCTATATATTCCTTATGATAATAAACATCATGACCGTCAGTCAAATAATACAAAGAGCCATCACTTGTTGTTGGTGATATTGACAACATACCCATAATATCAATTGTTGATACTGGTATTTTTACTTTATAATCTCTATCGTTAGTTTGGCTCCTTCTTGAAATAATGGCAGCATTGTTTGTCATTAAATATGAAAGACTGTCATAATCAAATACCTTATTTGGTAAAATTGGCAGTGCTGAACATGTGTATATACTTGTAAACAAAGCCATTAAAATAGCCTTTATAGCAGTTTCAAGACCAGAAATAAATGGGTTTTGCATGTCAACATTAATGTCGCCACGCTTTATTTTTTCATATAACCCATTTATCGTATAGCCAGGTTTTCCCTCAAATCCATATATCTTACCAATAATATATGAAATAAGTTCTTGGTCATTAATACCACAGCACCTAAGAACATCCATTATAAACTCAAAAGATGAGGTATATGTTTTCCCATTTCTATCGAACAATCCCATGGGAAAATTCTCAAGCAATGTTCTTATTGCGCCAATATTGCTTAATATCCTATCAGTTTGAGTCATTTATCATTAATTTTTTTTGATGTCATAAGTAACGGGACCATCACTATTATCCTCATCAAGCATATTCTTGATTTCATTAAGGTTGAGTGATGTTCTCTTTTTAAAGTTCTTATCGTTAACTGTTGCGGCTGCATCGCCATTATGCTTCAATATTTCACCCATGAATTTGGCAACTTCAAACTTTGCGGCAATTGCTTTTTGCTTATCGCCAATAAAATCATGAATTGACTTTGCATATGTTGCCTTTGCATCAATAGAAAAGCCCTCTTCAGCCATATTGGTTGAATTTACGAGCTTATTTATTTCATTCTGTATTTCTGTAATTTGCCTACATGCTTGGTCGTATATCTCTTGAAGCAATTCTTCAATCTTTTCAACAGAATTTAATCTTACCTTATATCTCTTTACTTCCATAATTTCTTAATATATATCAATAAATAGTAAGGACCAAAAATCTATTCAAGTTCTTTCTTTTTAAGGAATTGATACATACACTTGTATTTCTTCATGTTATCCCTCAATGCCTTTGTGGTCATCATGGTATCTTCCCTCAAATAATATAGTATTGAAGATTTCTGTAATTTTTTGCTTCCCTCATTCGGTAAAACATCTTCCCAGTTTCTCAAAAGATTTATAAGAGACTTTCCAACCTTAACCTCATCATCAGTTAAAGAATTCAAATCTCTTTCCTCAATTGTTTTTTCTATTTCAGAAGAAACATTTTTAATTAAATTCTCTGCATGGGTTGCAAAACTGTCATCATATGTTGAAAATCTTTCATCATTATTAATATCCTCATAGACATCTTCATATGACGAATTTCTAAGTTTTTTCTTTGTGTATTGAGAACATTTATACATTAGGTAGTTTCTACAAACCGTACCACAATAAGAATATGCTTTATATTTGTGAAGTGTCTTTTTGAAATTACCATTCTTTTCTTCATCATCCTCAAAATCAACATGAATGAACTCAGGGTCAGTTTCTTCGGCACATTTTACCTTTTCTCTGTATTCACTTTCACTAACTTCAACCAATTCAATGTTTTCTGTATCTCCACTATACGGGTCATAACAATAAATTTCAGGCTTAAAATGGTTAATTTTTGTTAGCAAATATGATATTGTATCACTAAAATTCTGTTCAAACTCTTCATCAGGAACAAACAATTTGTATCTCCTGATTATGGATTCTATCATCTTTGTCAAAGCAGGATATAGAATCGTGTTGAATATCTTGTTTTTTTCTAATATGTTGTCTTCGTTAATATATTGTACTATAGCGGCCTCTTCTGTATCATAAAAATAGCCTTTTCTTTCCTTTGGTTTTCTTCCTCTTTTTGCCATTTCTGCTAAATTTCTTTTAAAAACTCAGCAAAACATCCACTCTACATTTAAAATGTACTTTCTCTAATCATATTCCTTCAAGGACCTTACCGATGATGTTTTAAAATGGGGCACATATGTACTTGTACCCCATTTATGCTTGCATCGTTAATTATTATCCTTCGTACACTTTATTTCTATCCTTTTTAAAGAAGAATTCTTTCTTAGCCAAATCAACCCACCAATCGGCTTCTTTTTCTGACATTGTTGATTCGTATTCACTCATCATACTATCTTTTCTACCAATAAAATGATAGCATCCAACCTTTGGAATAACATACATTCTCTTTTCTTCGTGTAATGCCCTTAACAAGTATTCAAGCCAAAACACAAGTTTTATTGATTCTTTCAATTTTCCAAGAGAAACAAAGTCACTTGTCTTGAAAATTGCACCTGAAACATTAAAACTCAAATAGTTTTGCAATGATTCCATGTCAAGGCATCCGATTTCATCTGAGAATGATGAAGCCCAAAATGCTTCATTTGAATAGCCAATCGTATTATGTGGCTTTGTGTCATCTTCATCATACTCCACAACTTCTGTCAATGGCAAAAACACTGAAGTATCATCAACATCATATTCAATGTTCTTTTCAACATTGTCGAACCAAATTTCTGAATAAAAATCATCATATTCAAGAACTGAAAAATATTTGGTTTCAACGGTGTCAACTGCAATATTAACATTATGTTGATATGTTAAATTATCTGAAGTGTTTTCAAGATATGTCAATGATGGTTGAACAGCCATTTCGTCATCTGTTTGGAATTTGTATTTTTCAACGCCTTTGCCAACCAAAATTATCTTATTGTCTGCACAACTTTCAACCGCACGGTTAATGAGTTTATCCATTGATGGCTCATATTCCTTTACAGGTATAATAATAGTCAAATCTTTCATTATTCATCCTTTGTTTTAAACACATTATTCTCAATATCAACCAATACCTCTTCAAAGTCGGTTAAACGTTTCTTGAAGATACCGTCAACATATTCTTTGACTATTTCCTCTTCTTGTTGTTCTTCAGTATAAAGACCTGATAGTTTTTCCTGACCTTCGAAAATATCATTAGGTATCATGTCAAGGGTCCAACTTCTAACAACTGATGCTAAGATGTTTGGAATATCTTCAATATCTTCAAACCATAAAACTGAATCAGTGATTTCACCATTTTCATCTTTCATCCAATCAGAAAGATGTGTAGGTGTCTTAGCAAGAACAAGGTTTCCACATCTCATTGATTCCAACAAAGTGTAACCAAATTGTGTTTCATCATCCATCCAAATTGTAATTGCTGACTCTCTCAAAGCCTCACAGAATGTTTCTTGTGCCAAACCACGTAAATCTCTAAATGAAACCCACTTATACATAGGATTCTTCCAATAGAAGAATTTCATTATTTGATTGAACTTTGATTGGTCCTTTGTCAAAACATTAACAACAAGTTTTCTTGGGGCATCATTATTTCTGAACATCTTTCTAATTGATGGTGATACGACATGGTATCTCAAATCAGGGAAATAAACAGAAAGTTTTTCAACCTGTGCATTTGTTGTTATAATTGCATCATTTATACCCAAGCTTGTTGGCGTTTGATGAGGTGGCATAAACTCACAAATATGTGTGTAATTTTGAATTATAATCACTCTCTTACATGGCAACTTCTTAGTTTGCATCATAACATTTGCAAATATTTCAGGTATAAACAAGAAATCACATGGTCCGATTTCAACGTTTTTCTTTTCAACATTAAAATGTGGTAATGCAGCATATTCCTCACCAAGCCAGTCTCCAACACCAATGAATTCCTTTTCTTGATGCAACATTGCTACATCATAACCAAGTTTCTTCAATGTCAAAGCAGTCTGGTAGATATACTCAAGTGAACCTGATGGATTTCCTTTAGTATCAAGTACAAAAAAGAATACTTTAAAACTCTTTTCTTTCAATTTTGAAATGCTCTCATTAGTTATTCTAAGCATTTCGCTTTTTGTCATTTCTGCCATTACTATATATTATTTTTTATTATTCTTTCACTTCAATTAAAATTCCCCAAAGAATTAACGTATTCATGGTTAAACATGTACCAAAATCCATTGTAAAGTTTGCTTCATCTTGACTATTTTCAAGCAACGCTATAACCAAAACTTTTACAACATCATAGATTATCATGTCATTTTGTTGGTTTCCGAAAATCTTTGTTTCATGCTCCACCTTATTTGATAACGTTAAATCCCCGTCTTCGTTTGTTTCGTATGCCTGTGAAATTTCAACTTCTTTATTTACACCATCCTTTGATGATGTCAAACAAACTTCTTTAAGCCTATCAAGGTCAAATGCATACTTTTTTCCGTTAAACTCAAAATACTTACCTTTAAACTTCATGATTTACTAATTTTTTAGTGTTATCAGGGTCAATTAAAAATGAACTAAAACTTGGATATTCATAATCTGAATTAACATCTTTATTATAATCCATCTTTATCTTAACTGATGTTTTTCCTTCAGGCTTACATTCCAATAAATCTGGATTTGCAGTAATAAGAACATCACATTTTTCCCAAATATCAACTGAATTCTTAGGGAAATACACTTCACGAATCTTAGTACCCAACTTTGACAAAAAGAAATATGTATTACCAATTGACAACCCATATTCCATTGGAGAAACAAACATCAATTCAATTTCATTATCCAAATCAAGGTCTTTAATTGTTTTTTCTGTCCATGTATTCAACTCTGCTTCCAAATTTCTTGAGCATACGCCGCATTTTCCAAACAATTCAAAAGCAAAGTCATTATACAAGAAATTATGATATGCAGCTTCGCTGTTGAATGGGAAAATATCACCAAGCCTATTTGTCCAAAATTCAAATTCATCTAAATCAAACTCATGATTATATCTTTCAATGTAATATCTCAAGAAATTATTTGAAAAATCCCTTATTACATCATTTAAATCAATTGCTATTTTCATAATTTAATTGTTGTGTTTTCTAAATTTATTTCTTTTAGTTTTTCCTCTCTTCTTTCCAATGCACCTTTACCAGTCATTAAATCAAGAGTATTGTTCTTTGGCTGAAGTGTCTTGTATTTTTCATCCATTTCCTCTGTCATATACTTCTCAACCACAGATTCACCATTTGAAATAATATTACAGTCGAATGTGAATACAAAACTACCATCAAACACATTTATATCAACCAACTTCACATCATTATACTTAAACAAACACATATCATCAGAATTCCAAGCCTTATCTGAATACCATTCAATTTCTTCAAATTCAGTCAAGTCAGAACGATAGTTCTTTGTCTCAAACATGGTATAAAGATTTGAAACCAATATGGCATCAATTTTACCAAATTGGCTTGCTGTTGTCGGTAAATAAAAATCAACAAAGACACGCTCAGGATTTACACGGTCCCTAACAACCATCTTTGTCACAAACTTATCTATTTGTATTCTTGGTTCATACATTCCACGCTTTACGGTTAATGTTGTATCATAATCATAAAGTCCATTTGGAACATGTATGTTACCAATTGAAGTTTCCTTCTCAAAAACCTTATTGTCTTGGATTGTCTTTAACTTCGTGTCTTCCGTTTCATACACCGGCGGATGCTTCATAAAATCAGCATAAGTTTTCTTCATTACATGGTCAGTATTTGAAAAAATAGGATTCCCATCAGCATCAAAAGACATTTGAATTGTAGATGTATCGTATTTATCAGCCTCTTTAATAATCCTATAATGCTTCTCACGCAATTCTTCGACTTCCTTTGTTACTTTTTGCTCAAGCAAGTCATTCATCACTCCACCCTTAGAAACATTTTGATGTATTCCGTTATTAGACATATCGCCATCCTGACCAAACATCATTTTATTTGCAGACTCCATGCCATAAAACAATGAATACCACGCCAATTTAACCCAAATCAAAAAATTTCTTAATATGTTTTTTTTCTTAGTCATCTAAATACTTAATTTCTTCATTTAATTGTTTTTCCATTTCTTCAATTACCCTATTTCTAAACATATTGTATTTGCTAAACATGGAATATTGCTCGTTGTTTATAATTGAGCCATCATAACTTTTTGATGCACTTTCATATTTCATACAAACAATTCTTGCTGCTTTTTCAAGTTCTAATAACGCTGCTAACGTGTAGTTACTTAATTTTTCTTTAGTCATATTTTTTATTTTAAAAGTAAGCTATTAACAAATAAAGTCAAATAATTTTACTATTATTGAACTATTTATTGTTAAAATATAATACCTTAGAATGAAATATAAGATAACAGAAGAACAATTATCAAAAATAATTGCTGAAAGTACAAATAAAATATTAGCCGAATCCTTGGAAACTGAAGGATGGTGGTCTAATTTTAAGCAAGGATTACGTGATTTTGATTATAATTTCAGGAGAGGTTTAAAAGGACAAGGCTATGATGGTAATGAATATAGAAGACTTGATGGCCAAACAGGAAATAACGGTGGTAATGTAAATACAGGACAAACACAAACATTGGAAAAATTGCAAACAGAAATTAACCAAATAAAACAACAAATTTCAGCAATGGAAGGCGGAAGTACACAACAACAACCACAGGCCACTCAACAACAGCAGCCACAAAATACGCCGCAGCAAACACAGGATACTACACAACAGCCACAAAAGCCTGTACAAAAAAGAACAACAACAAGAAAACCAAGACAAGTAAAAAAATAATAAAGTAGCAATATAACAATATTATGGGAAAAGAAATCATACATCTCAACGAATCTCAGCTTGAACAAATAGTTACAGAATCAGTTAAAAGAATTTTAGCTGAAGGCGCTTTCGGTGATGAAGAATTGGAAGAAGGATTCTTTGGAAATATGAAAGACAAACTCGGTGCTGTAAAAGACACTTTCACAAAAGGTGGCAACTACAATGCACACTTCAATAACCGTCAATTACAAAGAGCACGTGGTGATATTGAAAACCTTAAAGGAAAATATGGCGTTCAAAATGGACAAAATAGCACTCAATACGTAAACCAAAACTCACAAGCAGCAATTGACCAAATCAATGCAAAATACGACCAAAAAATCCAAGCATTGGAAGCACAAAGACAACAAGAAATTGCAAAGGCAAAGGGTAAGACACAAAAACAATGGGATAAATACCAAGGAAAGAAACAATCACTTGACCAAGCAAGAAATCAAGCATATCAAGGAAGACGTACAGCAATGAACACCAACCCATATGCAGGTTTCGCAGAAGAATAATTTGTTCAACATGTTAAACAAAAAAAGTCAGCCTTTAAGACTGACTTTTTTTATGCCTATTCAAATCATAACCTTTAGATGGCCAACCCATGTAACAATCAAGGCCAACGCTTATGATTAGCCACAAAACCATTAGCCAAGATAAAAGGCTTAACAATACATCTTCAATGATTTCTTCAGTTGAAATGTATTCAATTTCTTTGTCATAAAGGTAAAAATACTCGTATGCAAAGATTCCTGCTGCTGAAATAAATACGCCGATAATGTACCACGAAATAATTGTACTAATCATTTTTCATTAATTTTAAAAACAATATCAATACTATCAAAAATCATGCCAGACATATAAATATTAAAATTTAAATACAAAGTTTCATCTTTTTTACTATAATATGAATTGAAATTTGAATTTTTGTCTTTTAACTTTTCGTTAAAATACATATCAAGTTTTTTTCTCAACTCATCGCTATAATACAACTCACTTTGTTCCTGTATGCCCAAATCCACCTTCTCCACGTTCTGTGTTTTCATTTATTTCATCAACAAATTCAAATTCTAAAGGAATACTAATTCCAAGTTTAATTTGACCAACTCTATCTCCTTTTTTATATCTTGGTAATGTAGGTATTACATGGTAAAATATGGCCCTTGCTTCACCCCTGAAAAATTCATCTAATGTTCCTTCTGAATTAGCAAGTACCATACCTGTTTTATATATTCCGCTTCTTGGCCTTAAATCAATTGACAAGCTGAAATTATCAAGTAAATCATAACTTATAATTGGTCCGCCAGAATTACATCCTGAAAATTTTGCACTAAAACTATTTCTATCTATTTCATATTTAAAGCCAAGTTTATATCCCCATACATTTGGGCTTATTTCTTCTTCATCAACAGCCCATACATCATAACAAAAATCACCTTCTTTTGATTGCTTTGGTAACTTTGCTTCATCATTAACTTTTTTTAAGTTTACCTTCATCATAATATATGTATTTATTATTATTTATTGTCTTTTTAAAATCGTTTGTTAATATTTGATTTGTTATATTAATATCAATTATATTTAGATAAAATTCTTTTTGTGAATCATTGCATAAAGAAAAGAAAAATTCTCTTGAAATTTTATTAGTGTGTAATGCATTAATTAAAACATTTCCAAAATATCTATGAATCAAAGAATGTGTTGATTTATCAATTAAAATCAAATTCTCAGGAGCATTATTTTCATGATTTCCATCTTTATGATGAATAACATATCCTTTTGGCAAATTTTTAACAGAACTAATATTAAAATTTTCTTTTACAACATGCATATAAATTGTCTTTGATTTATCATGGATATTCTTGCAATTGTTTTCTTTTAATATAGAATTTACTGTTTTATAATTGCTATTTCCATTTCCTATTCTTGTTTTACTAAGCCATTCATGTCTACAATTTTTATCCCCACAAGTTCTATGCTGATGAATTTTACTTTGTTTACATTCATATTCTTTTCCACAAATAGGGCAAGTTAATGTTATTTTTTTACTATATCTAATACTATTGTATTTTCCTAAGCAATCAACAGAACAGCATTTATATTTTTTTGCCCTTGAAGGATTAACATACTCAACTCTTCCACAATAAGCGCATTTTACTTCTATTTTCATATCACTATTTTTACAATAAATAGTATTGAAAATAGAAAAGGTATTTTAGAATAAATATTTTTTTTTATCTAAAATACCAAGTGTATTTAATTATTTACCAACTTTTTAAATTATTATATCTTCCGCCACTCCAATCTTTTCCTTCTTCATTATTCCAAGGAGCAAGCGGGTCATCTTTTGTTTCCTCAGCATTCCATGGAGCAAATGGATTATATTTTTCAGGACCACTATTCCATGGCGCACATGGGTCACTATTTTTCATTTATTTAGCGTTTTTTAGTTTATTATATCTTTCTTTTTCAATTGCATAAGCAAGTTCATTTGCTTGCCTTACAACTGTTGTATAGATTGATTGGAACGCTTTCTTTGAAGACTCAACATCTTCATCAAGACAAGTAATTGTTTCAAATTCAATTGGAGTAAGTTTAACTCCATTATTAAGGGCCTCAAGTGCGCTTCTTTCTCCACCTTTCAAACAGCCCTCAATATTCTTTGAGAATTTGAACAACATTCCACGATTCTTAACTTCCCAATCGTTATCGTTCTCAACATAAACAAGTCTCTTTGATAGATGCATGATTGCAATACATTTCAAAAGAGAATCTTCATTGATTTCAAAAGTTCCTGAAATCATTTTGGCAACTCTTTGTGCAAGTGCCATAGTCATATTAATATGCATGAGCAAAGCACCTTTGTATGCAGTGCCCATTTCTTCACTGATTGCACATGGAGAAGAAAGAAGTTCACCTTTCAATTTTTCCATGTCATAGTTCTTCGTAAGACCAAGTTTTTCAAATACTCCATAAAATTTTACCCATTCGGTATAGGCTTGTTCCTGTGTCAATGTCTTCATAATTAAAATTTTCTTTTGTGTAAAGATACAAAAACTTTATTTATAAAACAAAAAAACCTCACAATTTTTCAACTGTGAGGCAAAAACTAAAAACATTATGACATTACTTCTTTACAATAGACTTATACCATTCGGCACGTGCCTCAGTAACGTTTCTTATATCATATTTATCTTTCACTGTTTCATACATATTGTCAGTCATCATCTTGATATATTCAGGATGAGCAACAATCTTTTTAATTGCCTGTTCCCAAGCCTTATGCTTTTTCTCAGGTTCAATTAAAATACAGTTTCCAGTTTCATCAATTTCTCCACCTTTCTTGAAAATTGATTTACTACCAATCTTATATGGCCCGAAATCAGTCGCAATAACAGCAGTTCTTGTGAATCCGCCCTCAATGAATTTAAGTTCTGATTTCACTTCATTAAAGTTATTGCAATCCAACGGTGCAAACAACACATCAATGTACCTATAAAGTTCTCCGTAATTTGAAATATTCTTTGTCCATTCTCTTCTGTATGGCTCTTTATCAACATCAGGCCATTGAACGTTTCTCAAGAATTTAAGCAAGAAATCTTTATATAATGGGCTACATATTGAATAGTTGTTTGTCATTATCTTCTCATATGAATACCAAACAGATTCGGTAGGCTTAATTGGCCTTCTTCCTTGAATGCTTCCATCAGGATTCAATAATGTCATTGTACCCCTCAAGTCAAATCCACACATGACAATTTGGATTTTATCAAGAATATCCTTAGGCAATTTTGACACCAAACCTTGGAATTGTTCCAAATCCTTTTCGTGTGATGAACCCATTAAGAACCCAAATCTAATCCTATCACTTTCTTCCTTTTCAGGACTATATTGTGGGTCTTCAGGGTCAACAGCATTTTGGAAAATGAAAACATTTTTATTGTATTTCTTAATTCTTGAAGCAAACAATTCAGTAGTTGTTGTTACAAAATCAACCCTCTTTAAGTTTTCAAGAATCTTTTCTGTAATATGCATTGACTTGTTTTGTGCATAAAGTGGGTGATTAGGGCCAACCTCCCAATTATCGTCAATGTCCAAAATGCTTACAATGTTGTTTTCCTTAAAATAATCAAGAGCATTCCAGAATGTTTCCATTCTATTGAAAAGACCCTTGTGTACATGTACTATATGGTACTTGTCGAAACGTGATAAATCAGCCCAATCAGGATGATAGTCTATTTCAACATCAAATTCATCGCCATACATCTTATCAAGCCATGTATGTGGGCTTACTGACCTAAAATGCCCAACGCCAAATGTATCACTTGGTACAACAAGTACTTTTATTTTATTATCACTCATTATTTACATTAAATTTGTTTCGTTATTAAGACAATAAATCATCAGCATTCAATCCGTTTTCTTCTGCATACTCTCTTGTTATTTCATCACAGTTTTCATTCAATGTTGATGTAAATGCCAAATCCTTTTGCAATGCCGTACCTGTGCAGCATCTGTATGCTGAAACAGATGCGTTGATAACATCGTAATTTGCTGTATATTTTGCCTTTGAAGCATAAAGTTTTGTTCCAAATCCCATTGAATTTGCGTCATTTGCATCTCTAACATCACTACCCATGTAAACAAAACTCCAATTATATTTTTCCTCTTGTTCCTTAATCATTTCCTTAACCTTGTCTGACTTGTATTCAACTGATGAATTTTCCATACCATCTGTCATAACAACAATGATGTTCTTTTCAGGCTTTTCGCTTTCATCCATTGCATCAATCCACTTTCCAATTTCATCAATTGCAGTACCAACCGCATCAAACAATGCTGTGCATCCGCCTGGTCTATAATCGTTATCAATATATTCAACGTCATTTACATCACGTCCCTTGTAAACCTCAGTTACCTTGCTATTAAACTTATAATAAGACACTGAACAAGTTCCTTCCTTGTTTTCTCTTTGTTCGTCAACAACTCTCTTGAATCCTCCGATAACATCTGATTCAGTTCCTGACATACTACCGCTTTCGTCTATTACAAAGCAAACATGTACATAATTTGATTTCATTTTTAACTCTTTTTTAAAATTATTTGTTTACATGAGTTTAACAACTTTTTTAAAAATGTAAATAAAAAAAACGCACCTTATGATAAAGATGCGTTCATTTATACTTAAAATTGGCCTATATTTATTCATTATCATCTTTTTGAGTAGAAGAAAGCACAAAATCTTGAGGATTATATCCATTTACATTAGCATAATTATTATTACAATCACTGAAACCACTTTCCAACTCTTTAAGAAAACGTTCAAGGCTTATTGGTAAATAACTATTAATACAATGGCCCAATATACGATAACATACGTCTGTTGTGTGTTTCCATGTATAACAACTTAATATAGCGCCAAAATCATTAATAGCATGGATATTATTTTCTTCTTCTAGTCCAAAATATAAAACAATTGAATTATATGTTTGTGAAAAACGAGTTAAACATTCGCTTGCTTGAATAAGTGGATTACCAACATCTTGCTGTCCATCACTTATAATAACAAATACAGTTAATTCAGGAATTTGGTTTAATGTTGATAGTTTTTTATAATAATCAAATAAGATGTTAATACTTTCACATATATGTTCATTTATCTTTGTACACATATTTGGAACCTCATAAAAATTGTCTATTTTTGGTGGAAAAACTTCTGAAATATTGCCAAAAACAACACAAGGTATTGTTTTTTCTGATTGATATTTAAAATAACTTATTTTTATTTTAGAATTTCTTAAAATCCCAATAAAATTATATAATCCGTTGTAATTTGATTGTTCAAAAGGTGTCATACTTCCACTTTTATCAACTAAAAAACATACGTTTACATTTTCTAAATTCATAATATTTTTCTTTTAACATAAATAGGCTGAAAAAGTTAAATTGACAACTATTTATATGTTAGAATTATAATTTTATGAAAAAAAGAACACTCATATTAACTGAAAGACAATTGAAAGAAATTGCATCAGGCATAAACATGGCATACCTTGACAAAGAAGGTATCAAGCCTGATATGGGTGATGTATATTCAACTGAAGTAAGTGCTGAAGGCTCAGCAGGAAAAGGTGAAAGTTATTCTGATGAAATGACAACAGATGACTTCGCAATAATGCAGTCAAAAGATTGGCCAAGAGATTCAAGGTCATTTGGTAGAAGTGGAAATGCACCTGCAAACATTCGTGAAATGTCAAAGAAAGATTGGGAAAATAGATACATATTCAACGAAGAACAGGAACATGGAAATAAAGACCTTAATAACAGAATTTTCGGAGATGGTGACAAACAATATTCTTACGGTGCGATAAAGCAAAAAGAATATAGAGAACGTAATGCGGCAAAAAAAGCGATAAATGGTTCAACACCTGAAGAAAAAGCAAAAGGATTGAATTCATTGAAGAAAATTCAAGGAAATGATGGGAAAAGTTATGCAACAGCCAAAAAACAATTTGAGCCCGCAAAAATGGCATCAAAATTAAAACCTAAAAAGATTGCTTCAGCACCAAAAGAAACAGGAAATGGTAAAGCACACTCAGTTAAAAACGGATTTATAACACCAATAGTGAATAATTAACAAAAAACTAAAATATTATGCAAACTTGTTTAGAGAAAAAAGGTATTCAATCAAGAAGCGGCTTGTTAACAAGAAATGACTATACAAGAAATGATGAGTATAATGCAACGCACCCTGACGCATTAGCAACAGGCGACCCACAGGGTAAAGGTACTGGCCATGGTGGTCACACACATTCAGTTCCGGATTGCAATAGGCCATCAACAATTGATTATTCAAATTTCGACACAAGCAACAACGCAGGTGGTGAATACGACATCAACGGAAGAAATGGTGTTGGTGGTAGAGTATTTGCACAAAACATATCAGTCTATAACGAAGAAAACAGTTACTGTGGTATCAACATAGATACTTCAGAAAATGTTGCTGACGGACAAATTGTTATTTCTGCATAATGTATTTCAACTTAAAACATATTAACGAGGCTAAATCATTATCAAGTAAGAGATTTGGTAAAGAAACATGGCAATTGGATAAAGAAGAAAAATTGCAATTTGCAATTGAAAATTGCCGTAGAATAAGAATCACTTATGATGATAAAAAAGGAGGTAAAGGTAAGAACACAAGATACCTTTTACCACTCGTATATGGTTTAACTAAAAACGGGAAAAGAGCTATAAGGGCTTTTCAGACATTCGGTTCAACAAAAAGAGGTGTGCCGAAATACAAACTATTTCTATTTGACAACATTGGGCAAATTGAATTAGGTAAAATAAAATATTATGATTACGAACAGCAACTTTTAAGCACGGGCTTTAATACGGCAGGTGATAAAGGTTTCTCTGACATTTATTCAATAACGCCATTAGCAAGAGATTTTAACGGAGCAAATTTAGCAAACCAAAATCAGCCAATAGATGCAAACCCAATATCAAAAACTGACATAACAAAGGGAGAAGAAGAGCCAAAAACAACCACATCTTTTCAACCAAAGCCACAAACAACAGTCTCAAAACCTGTTGACAATTTAGCAAAAAACAATACTTTTATAAATAAAGTAGAGGCTCCTGATGCAGAACCCGTATCAAAATCAGAAATTGACACAGGAGATACAGGAGAAACAAAAACGCAAGCATCACAATCACCATTAGATGCGGGTGATGAAACAGAACCAGTATCAAAGTCAGATATTGAGCCTCAAATAAATCCTGATAATAAATTGTCAAATTCATATAGGGATATGATGAACAGAATGAATAATCTCTATAATGATGAAGACGAAGATGATGAAGATAATTTACAATAAAAATGGCAGTTTCAAAACAACAATTAGCACAAATATTGGGTAAGGCAAGGGATTTATGTAATCCTGAAGGCGATAGGCTCATAGAATCATATAAAAGCAATAATGACCCAGACCCATCATCATATGATGATTATAATGATTTTGATAGCATGTATCTAAATGAAGAAGAGGTTCCTCAACAACAAAGAAGAGCACCGCAAGCAAAAGATATGCGCTACAATCAAGCAACAGCAGCAAACAGTAGATTGCCTGAAAACATAAAGCAATCAATGTTGAATGAAGTTATTGATGTAAATCCATTGGCTGATATTGACATTCCTCAACAAAAGCCACAAAGAAAACAGCAAATTAGAGAACAACAGCAATATCAACAGCCTCAAGGAGGAAATATTGACTATTCAATTATAAAAGCAATCGTAAACGAATGCCTTAATGAATATTTTTCAAAACAGCCGTTAAACGAAAACAATTCAATAAGCACAATCGGACTAAAAGCCGGCGCAATAAAGATTGTTGACAATAAAGGAAACGTTTATGCGGCTAAACTTGAAAAACTTGGAAATGCAAATAAATAAAGTGGTACTTAATATTAAATAAAAAGTCGGCCATTTGACCGACTTTTTTTTATTTTTCATAAATATTAATATTACCAACTATATGAAATTTGCCTTTTAAAATTGGTAAATCGTTTTTAATAAAAAATCCATTTAATGCATAAAACATTTCAATTGGAAATTTTTGGCTTGTTTCACATTTATATTTTTCTTTTATTATTTTTTCATTTTCAGAATATAAAATATAATTTATATTTTTTTTATAATTTTTAATATTTTTATATAAAAAATAATCATATGTAAAATATTTTAAATGAAAACAATAAAATTCTCCAAATTCATAAAGATTTGACAATACTTTTCCGTCTTCAAGTTGCAATTGAATAACATGATTTCCGTTTCCGAAAAGATAATTATATTCAGTAAAATCATTACATTTCAATAAAAAACTTTTTTGACCGTAATAATTCCAGTAGAAACATTTTGTGTTAGTAAATGTATGCGGAAGTTCTTCAAATGAATCATCTCCTTTTACTAAATTTATCATTCTACCAGCAAAATAATTAAATCCAAAATTATCTAATTGAGCAATATGTTCCTTAATACTATCCCCACTTGCATTAAAAAGTATCTCATCAAAGTCAGAATGATAAACCCATATATCTTCACCACAAGACTTTGAAATATTTTTTCCCATTAAAAATAAATCAGCAAATACACATGCTTTTGCATAATCAAAACATTCTTTAATGACTTTATCTTTATATATAGAAAAATCTTTAAATTCAATAAAATCACAATTATAAGATTTTATCAAATCAATTGTATTATCGGTTGAACCGTCATTATATATAAATAATTTATCAAAACCGTATCGAATAAGATATGGCATAACATATTTTACTATAGGTTCTTCATTATAAACAACAATTGCGCCATATAATTTCATAGCAAAAATTTTTATTATTTTAATTTTTTTAATGCTTCTTTTGCTATATTACTATTAATTGGAAACATTTTCGGCTTTTTATCTTTTGTTTGGACAACAATATAAGAACTTGATAAATCCGTATTTTCTAATGATTCAATATATTCATCAATTTCATCATCAGTTCTAAGTCCATTATGAAATGAATTACGTTCACTATAACAATAATTAAAATTTTTATCAATTTCATTATAACAAACGAAATCATCTCTATTTTCTTTACATAAATAATAATATAGTTCAACATCATATATAGCATTCGGAGGAAACATTTTATTTTCTTTTCTTTCACCATTTGATGCTGTATATTTCCAATTCATAATAAAATTAAGCGTATGTATTGCTTGACTTGGGTCCAATCCTATTTGATATGGTACAATAGAAATTTTATCCTTAAAAGGAACTTCACGCATGAACACGTTTTTATAAGAATCACAAACCTCTCCATATTCACCAACACATGTTAATACGTAAATTTTATCAGAATCTCCATTATATTCTGCTATTTTATTCAATCTATCAAATAAAAAGGGATGTATTATATTGTCATCATCCAATATGTACACAAATGCATTCTTATTCCAAAACATTGTATTTTTCAATTCAGTAAGTGGTCCATTAAACATATCACCGCCATAATTCTTCTGATTTGGTTTTCCTGATAAGAAAAATTTATAATTTATACAATAGGAAACCAATAATTCTTCTAATTCAGGAACTATTTTCTGTATTTTTTCATTATCAGCATTATATCCATCAATAACTATTGCCCATAGTACATTAAGATTTGTCTTATTTAAATTTTCTTTTATTGAATTTGCTATCTTAAACAAATTATCAACTTTTAAGCAAGCAGTAATTAAAATTAAATCATTAATCATAATAAAACATTATTATAAAATTTATAAAATTCATTTAATTCATCTTCTGAATTTACAAAAAAATTTAAAATACTTTTACAGTTGTTATACATATCTTGATTTTTTGTAACCCATTTTCCTTTAGAAGATGAAAATGTCCACGGAATAATATTTCCAAGAAAATCTTCAGCATATCCTTTATCGTATAATTCAGGAATAATAATATTGTTTGAAATAATGTAATTATATATTTTAGGACAATTAAGCCACATAAATGTTCCACAATACATCCACCTATTTTTTATGTGTTTAAATTCTGTATCAAAACACCTGAAAAAGCCGTATGAATTAATTGTAGTACCATTTAAATAAAAAATTACATCATTTATAAAATTCAAATTAAAATAATACATCGCAGCAACCCATAACTTATTTGATTCAATGTTAATATTATAAGTTGACACACCTTTTGTATGTGCAAAAAATGTAAGTCCATCACGCTCTCTAAATTTATCAACTATTTCTTCTTTGAAAATTTTTCCTTCTCTATACATTTCATTATTATATATTACATTAAATGTAACATTTTTAATAAATCCACAATTAAATAATCTTTTTTCTGTATCTTTTACAATATTTAACATATCTTTATTGTCAATATCATCAACAGCAATAAAAAATATTGATTCATCAAATAAATTTGAATATTTTTCCAAACATTTAAAATGTAATTCATGCATTTCATTAAACCCATTTTTTGGTATCCAAAAATAATAAACAAGTCTTAATTTAATATCTTTCATATTTCACATTTTTATACTTCAGCCTCAACTTCGTTTTCAAATTCGAGTGCGTTTATTTTTTCTTCTTTTGCATCAAGCACATCAAGTATTGTACCTATGACAATATCTTTGTATTCCTTTGACATAAATTTGCCTGTAATCGGGTCCACATCAACAATTTCAAGCATTGCCTTTGGCATATCACCATCTTCAAAGTCTTCAATTTCATCAAGTGTCATATTAAACACAATCTCAGCAAACTTTGCCTTAACCTTATCAATACCAAGTTGCTTTTCTTTTTCCATTCTTTCAAGATAATCACGTTGAATTTCTTCCCAATCCATTTCACAATATTCAAGATATGGAACCTTCCATTCAGGATGTGACATCCAGAACTGGATTTCCCTATCATCCAATGTCATAAGTTGTTCGTATGTATCTTGGTCTGATTCTTTATTCGGAAAACCGTTACACAATTCACATTGGTCATATGTAAAATACTGCCTGTCATCAGGATTTGTAATTAAAATTTTATTTCTAATTTCGGACCTGAAGCAAACCAAAAGAGGTGTAATTCTCTTGTTGAATTGGTCAATATACTTCTGTACATTGTATTCTTCACCCTCTTTACACATTATGTCTTCTTCAGAATCAACAATTTCTCTTGGGACCAACTTACAGTTAAGTATAACCTCATCCTCAATAATAACGTCAGGATGATGTTTCTTAACATAGTCATTCAATGACAAGGCACGTTCTTTTGGAGCCAACTTACCGTCAATGTTATCTTTTTTCCATTCTTTTTCAAGAGCAACCCTATGGTCAGACTTATCACCAAACAAGCCATCAACAACATAATAATGTGTGACTTTCTTAGCGTCTGTTTGTGATTTTGTCTTACCAATATTAATATAGTATATGGTTTCTCCCATGTTGACTGTAAGATTTTCCTTGATTGCAAGTTCCATCCATGCCTGTCTTGATTTCGGCCTACCTGCTTTTGTGATTGTCTTACAGTCTTCTATATATTCTTCTATTGACTTCTTTATCTTACCTTTTGAAGCAATCATCTTCAACGGTATCTGATAATTGTAAATCTTTTCAATATAATCATAATATGATTCAATAAATTCTTGTCCTTTTTTTCTAAGCAATAATCTAATACCCCTTTCCAAGAATTTTGAAATATATTCAGGCATTTTCTTTGATTTGATTGTATTACCGACCATCTTAACATCCTTTGGAAATTCTTCATCAGGGAAATAGTCAGCATAGTTCTTTCTACTAAAGTTAATAGTAGCGGCAACAACTTCATCAATACCAAGGCCCATCTTATTAACGCAGTTTGGACCATAATGGAAATCTTTCATGAATAAATCGTTAAACTCAGCAACATCAGCCCTAAACCCAACATATTCAACACCTTCTTTTGTTTCTCTTGAAAGACCTGGGCTTATATATGGATTTTCCTTTGTATATCTGAATTTATCGTCATCAGGAAGTTGGAAGTTAAAACCATCAGTATCACCAACAATTGGCTGATAACCAATCTTAGTAAACCAATAAATCATCAATCTAAGAGCCATTCTACCTGTGCATGTTGTTCTTTCAGCACAAGCAATTGAAGCCCATGGGAATACGTTTGGAGCACCATATGACCCAAAGAATGAGTTACCGAAAATTTTCAAAGGCAACTGTTTCTTATCGTTTGCTGATTCTTCCTGTGCTGCCTCCATTATTTTCCTATTTATTTCATCTTTAAGATGTGGGTCTGTGCAAGCAGCATACTCTTCTTTGTACTTATCTTTTGCTTTACCTGCCTTTTTCTTCAATCCTTTATACTTTTCACGTTGAGTAAGTACGTGTTCCAAGAAGTAAAGCATTGAATGTAACAAGTCTTTTGCATCACTAATACCCCAAGTAAGAATGATTGAAGGATAAAGTGAATTGTAGTCGAATTTTGCAACATTATCAACAAATCCAACTTTCAAAAGTCTTGAAAGACCACCTGTAAATGTTTTTCTTTCTGAAAATTGAGGAATTGCCAAGTTATATTCATAACTCCATGCAAGCATAATTGATTTCCACTGGCCAGCAGTACCCATAGTACAGCATTTGTCAAATGGAACAGGAATCATTTTACAAATAAGGAAGTTAGGAGTGTTATAACGGTGTTCAACCATATCACACTCCCACAAGTCATCAAGCAAATACTTTTGTCCAATGTATTTGCCATCAACAAGTTTATATCCATCTAAAAGTTTATTCTTTGTGTAAAGAACAAACGTTGGATTGTCTTTTCCTTTCTTTTGTAGCAGTTCTTCACTCTCACATACATGGTTTTCGTCATATACATACCAATCGCCTGTCTCATCGTTAATTGCAAACATGCGAACTGTATCATTCCAAATTTCTGAAATCTTATCACCTGGTATATAAACACGGTCTTCTTTAATCAAATCTGAATACTTACTTACATATTTCAAATTTGAGAAAAGCATGTTTGAATCAAGGGCCTGTGCTCTTCTAACCGCATGTAATGAATCTGTAACAATTGTTTTAGGTACAATTGTCTTTTGGTATTTTTCAATTTCTCCGCCCAATTTAAGAATTGATTCACGCTCATCTTTTCTAATTGGTTCGCCATCGAAAAATTTCTTTGACAATTCTTCAAGAGAAGTACCCAAACGTTCACAAGCACCAATAATAATGTTCCAGTCGAATGCCTCACCATTATGTGCCGTAATAACATCGGGCCTAAATGTATAAATGATTTTAAGGAAAGTTACAATATTATACAACTCTGAAGCATCTTTTTCTTCTTTTGTTTTACCTTCAGTTGTAAATATTTTTCTAAAATCAATATAATTTCCTTTATACTTAACTTGTCTGTTGAACCTAATACCAAACTGTTCAATTCTATCCTTTTTGGTATTAAGGCCTGTTGTTTCCAAGTCGAATATCAACCTAAGAATATCATTATAATCTTCATATCCTTTGAAGTATCTTTTTCCTGTTGATATTAAGAATTGTTCTTTAGGTGTTACTGTTAAATATTGTTTTTCGTCTTTCTGCTGTGTACCACCCTTATCATCCTTCTTTTTCCTACTTGAAACCGCATTTCCTGCTTTTTTGAAAAAGTCCAAGAATTCAGAATAACTCATTGGTGTAGTTGCATAGAACAGGTATGTATAACCGTTTTTAATTTCTTCAACAACTTTACCCTCTGAATTGGTTACATCAAGAGATTTAACCCATATTCTGTATCTTTTAAGTAGTTCTTTTACTTTATTTCTATCGCCGCCACATAATTTTCGGCATGCTTTTTCAGTTGCCCATAAAAATGGCATAAATGGCTCTTGTGCCACACATTTATCATCATTTTCATTCCTATAATAAACAGTTATATAGTCGTTTTGATATTTGTAATCAAGATTTACTATACCAGTCTGTTCATCACGACCATTTAAAAAGGTACTAATTACTTCAGGAGTAATTTCCTTTTTCTTCAAATTTTCTGACATTAATTATATAAGCCAAATCCCTTGGCATGCTTATTACGTGTTATTTTTAGCGATAAAAATTAAAGTTTTATACTCTTAATAAATAGTCCCTAACTCTTCCAAGTACCTTACCCAAAAGATTTTCACCTTCCCAATTTGATTCATCATCAATTTTTGGATTGTTCCATGCCATCTTGACACCCCAAATTCCGTCATATGGAGAGCCCTCAACGAATGTTTTATCCAAAAGGTCTTCTCTTGTGATTAGTTTTTGTAACTTGTCATTTTGGATGAATTTGTGCAAAACAACATTATACATAATGTCTTCACAAACCTCAGACCATTCGTCACTATCAAAGCCACGAACTTGTCTTCCAAGTTTCTTTGCCTCTTTCGGAGTTTTTGCTTCCAATATTAATGCGGCTGTTTCTTTGTCTTTGAAATACAAAGCCTTTTCATACATAAAAGCCTGTTCGGAACTACTGAACTTAATTCCTAAGTACGTAAAATTGCACTTGTAGAAGTTTGAAAACTCAGAACCCCAAAATGCAACGTGATTTTCGTACACTATAAATTCGTCATTGTTATTGTTGTAACTCATTGTCAAAATTATTATTTGTTAAATTTTCTAATACTTCACTAAATTTTTTGTTTGCTTCGTCAAGTTTTTTTAATGCTTCTTCATATTCAGTTCCTTCAAGTTTTACAGGATTGATACACTCAAGGTGACTTTCCTCTTCCTCAACAGGAATAAAATATGAAAGTATTGATTCATCAAGAAAATCAGCAAGACCTTTTCTTGCATCATTCAAATATTCAATAACATCTGCTCTATCAATGTCAGCAACATTGATATAAAATACCAAAATAAGTTTGTCTTTATCTAACATTTTTTCCATTTTCTATATTTTACAAAAAATTATTTAAAATTCCAACCATAAAGATTAAGTTTATCCTCAACTTCATAATAAGAATCGTTGAAATGCATTGCTAATCTACCATGTTCAGGATAAACTTCAAGATTTTCAATATCAATCCAACATAATGCTAAAATTCCATAAGTAGCATACTCCATTGAATAACATGTAGTTTCTTCTGCTGTCTTTAACGGAAGTGTTGTATAAACCTGTTTAACAACAGAATATGTAGTTGAATCAGGTGTTATGTCACCATTATTGCTTGGATTATCAACATCCCATGCAGGTCCCCACACATATTCAGGTGTTTCGCTGAAAAAGAAATTATACACATATGTCCCATCAGTGTTTTTACCAATATATTTTACATATACCAACTTCAAAATATCTTCTTTTTCCATATCAAAAATACCAATTAAATCTTTTTGGGGCTAATCTATATTTACGTAATCCCTTTTTTATCATTCTTTTATACTCAATGTATGGCCTTGGCTCTCTAAACATGAATCCATCATGAGAATGCCTTTCAAAATAGCCATGCCCACTATATACGGTTCCTTGTCCACTTCCACTACATTCGCCTTCACTAAAAAGCGCCACCATCTTCGTCATTTATTAAATCCATGTTATCAATCAATGCATCAATTGCGCTTTCATCTCCCTTTTCAACAAGTTCCATGTCATACATTTCAATTCCAATTGAATTCAATGTATTTTTCACAGTTTCATAATCCTCTCCAAACCTAAAAAATAATGGGCCATCATTATATTCGACCAAATTTTCAGATATTTCTGAAAAAACAACAGGTATAATACCATCTATACAATCCTGCATTGAAAAGCAATAGTTCTTTTTTGCTATTTGCATTTCTTTAGGAAAATTCACCTTACATGTCTTGGATAGTGAATTCCTGTCAGGCTGTAAATCCGGAACTATACCAGCTGGTGTAACATTGAAATAATCTCCCCATACACTATCTGAATCAACTGTAAAGTCAAATCTGTATATATATTGCCCATCTATTGTTCTTCCAATGTAATCAACAAATGCCAAATATTCATCCATATCAATCTACCTTCACACACTTTATTACAAAATTATTATTGTTGATGTACTTTTTAATTCTATGTCTTCTTCTCATTTCGCCACGCCTTTCAACAACATATCCCTTAATATTTGGACCACTTTCAATTATTGCAAACGAAACACCAAATATTGACATAATACTTTGCATTCCGCAACTATAATCTACAAAAAAATTCATAAATTATTGGCAACTTCAAAATACACATTTTCATCAAAAATATCTATTTTTATATTTTCATTTTTACATTTTTCATTAAATGTGCTTATTATTCTATACGGATTAAAATGATATAGCCATGTGTTATTTTTAACAAGACAAACAACAACTCTTAATAAAGCATATGATTCTTCATATTTGTAATTGTGATTTAAGATAAATCTTCTACATTTATCAAGATGCCTTGATGCATTATTAATGTAATCTTTGTCTTCTTTTTTATTACAATCTAACATTTCAGGAATGGCTTCACGCCAATAATCTGAATGAAACTTTTCTTTTGATAAATTATATTCTTTATAAGTTTCAACTAAAAAATAATCTTTTATTATATCATATTTTTCCATATCATTCAATCAAAAATATCATCACTCTTAGTAAAATATCTTGCAGTTTCAACGCAAGCAACCAATTCATCATCAATATTCATTGGATTCTTTTTCAATTGTTCATTTAATTGATTTCTAAGGTCTGTGAACACTGAAATTATTTTTTTTGGGTCAAATTCCCCACTTTTCCATTCTTTATCCTTCTTCAAAACACGATACACAATTGGCAACAAAGCATTATAATTGTCATCCTGTATATCATTTTCTTCTATATATATCTTGCACTTGTCAAGGTACTTTGAATAGACTTCAACCATCTTTTCATCTTCTTCGTCAGTCAAATGGGTTTCTTTCCAATATCCCATATGGTATTTGTCTTTGCATTCATTGTACAAATTGACCGTTTGGTCAAAAAAATCTCTTACTAACATATCAATTCAATATTTTTCCTTATTAATCGTAAAAAAATCAGCAGTTTCACGTACAGCCTGTGCTTCAGAGTCTATTTGATGAAGTTGTATTTCATTGAAAAATTTGCTTTTAACCTTTGTTTTCTTGTTTCTATAAACAGACAAAATTTTCGATGGGTTAAATTCTCCATGTTTCCATTTTTTATCACATCTAACAACACGTGTTACAATCGGTAATAATATACATTCTTCGTCACTTTCTAAATCATGTTCTTCAATATATTTTTTGCATATATCAAAATACTTTGCCAATATTTCAGCAGAATTTTCGTTGTCATCTAAGCAATTTCTTATACGTAAAATCTTATCCCAATATTCCAAATGATGCTTTTCAGGCAACTTTTCATATTCTGAATAATCAATCCATGATATTTTTTTCATAAAAGTTACTTTAAAGTGTTATAATTTTTTATCAATCTATGCTTGCCGCTAATATTTGGCCACTTGTTTTTTTCACGAAAATCATATGCATCTTCTATGTTTATTCCAAGTGCTTTTAATCTTTTACTACCGAAAAACATTGAATATGCTGTACGCTTCAATCTAATTTCTAATTGTACTAAAGCATCTGAATCTGAACAATATGTTACTTTTATCATTGAATCAATGAAATCATTTTTTTCTTTTTCAGTCATACTTTCGTAACTTCTTCAATTTCATTATTTTCAATCCATTTAAAAATACCAAGTTCCCAGTATTTATAGGTTTTATTACGTGTTGTAAATACACATACGCCCCATGTCGACTCAACAGCATTGAATGATTCATAAAAAGTCCTGTTTCCACGATATATGGATGCTGCATTCTTCTGCATTCCACCAAGATACTTATGGCCTTCCTTAAATACAAAAGTTGCTTTATACCATCCAATTACGGAAAATACAAACTTTACTATGTGATATTTTATCTTTTTCATTTTATTTTTGGCTTATTTTCTTTCTTTGAAAAATAATCACAAGTCGCTTTTGCAGCCTTTGCTGCCGTATCCTTAAATTTTGGGTCAACCACTTTTTCATACTCATTACAATAAACCGAATACATTTCTGTTATATTGAAATGGTCGAACTTATATCCTCTCTTTGCTAATTTGTAAATTATTGCAAATGCGGCGTTATCAAACTCATGCTTTATTTCATCCCAACTAATCATTGCCAATGCTGCCTTTTCATAATAGATTGCAGCAAGTCTTTTCTCAGAATCATTAAGGTCTTTAAGAAGGCCCAATTTATCCCATGTTTCAATTATTTCTTTTTCACTTCTGTTTTCTACTATTTCTCCTACTTTTTCACTTTTCATTTTTTATATAATTTTCAAAATCTTTAAGCCTTATTGTTATTTTATTATCATAAAATTCAGGAATTTTGTTTTCGTTATTTGGTATTACATATATAACTTTTACAAAATTTTCTTTACATATATTATATTTTTCTATATCTCTTTTTAAAACAATTTCAAAAGGTTCCCATTGTCCAGTTTCATATAAATGTTCTTTTCCTTGACATTCGATTGCAATATTATAATCTGATAAATAAAAATCTAAACTCTTTTTTCCAAGCCACTTAAATCTTTTTTGTTCTTCAAAAATAATTCTATTATTTTCAAGTATTTCTTTTATTTTATTTTCTAAAATTGATTTTTGAATACATTTTGGACATCCTTGCCCTTTTAAATGATTATATGGTAATTGGTAAAATTCGCCATGTATTGGACATATTATACTTATTTTATCCTTTGCTGTTTTATATTCAGTTTTAGAATAATCATATTTACATTTATGAATTTCTGATGCTTTTATTATGAAGTTTTCAGTATTTTGTTTTCCACCATTACTACAATCATATCCTTGCAAATGATTAGCTGGCGTTTGCCAAAATTTACGACCACTTTTTCTTTCTATTATACAAATTTTTGAATTATTATTTTTGTATTTTACTAATGAATAATCAAATTTATCACCCCATTTATCATTTGCTTTTTTTATAAACTCTTCAGTATTTGATTTAGCGTTTCCATTACAATAAGGACATCCTTTTCCTTTTAAATGATTACCTGGTGTTTGCCAAAAACTACCATGTTTTTTACAAATTATTTCTAATTTTGTATCATAATTAACATACACAGATTTTTCATAACTATATTTTTCACCATGCACATTTTTTGACCTTTTAATAAATTCATCTAAGCTTATTTTTTTCATAATAATACTGTCTTTAATATAAATAGTATTATTTTTCGTTTTCTTTTTTTATAATTTGATTAATAACTAGTTCTTTTCTAATTACTGTATTCCACATTTTTTCATATTGTGTTCCTCTAAATATTTGATAATAAATGTCAACATCATGTATTTGCCCAATGCGATAAATTCTATCTTCCATTTGCTTATTAGAACTTGGAACATAATCAATGTCATTGAATATTAACTTATTGGAAACAACAAGATTAAGTCCAACACCTGCCGCAAACAATTGTCCAATGAAGACCATTTTATCAGGATTAGTCAAGAATGCTTCTTTTGCAACATCTTTTTGCTTTGGTGTCATTTTACCATTAAATACAACACATTTATCACCATAATAATCTCTTAACTGATACAATTCATCATCATAACAAGTGGCAATTATAACCTTTTCACCTTTGCTTATGAATTCATCAGCAAGTTTTATGGTATTTGGAATCATTTGATTTGAGCAATATTTACGATACACAGCACCCTCAAGCAAATCCTTATTGATTTCCTTTGTTGGGTCCAATTCAAGTTGTGCAGCCTCATATTCTTCCCAAAGACGTGCATATTCAAATTCTTGCTTCATGTCAAAGTCATAGAATAATTCATGGACTGTCTTATTTGGCAATCCGTCTGAAATATCTTCCTTTGTACGCCTTAAATAAATGTGGGAAAGTTTAAGTTTCAACTCTTCAAGGTTAGTTGCATCTTTGATGATGTTGATTTTCCTTGCATTCGTGTTGATATATTCCTTTAACTCATCTTTTTCCTTTGAAGTAAGTTCTCCCCAAGTAGTTGGTGGAACTTTTCCCTCTTTTTCATACTCTCTTTTTTTCTTTTCAAAGAAGAAATTACTCCATTTTTCTTTTTCTCCCTTTGCAGGAATTTTCATAGCACCACAATACCTATCCATATAAAATTGCCAATCATTGGTGATGTCATCGCCAATAAGTTTCAATAAGCAATAAAGGTTTTTAGGATTATTTGTTACGGGTGTACCTGTTGCAAGGTATATACTATGTGGATTCGCTCTTTTTATAAAGTCATTTATTATTTTGTATCTATCTGAATCAGAATTTGATAGCCTATGTGCCTCATCAATTATAAGTAATGTCTTTTTATTCATGGCATACCTAAGCATAGGGCTCTCATCATATGCTTTCTTGATATTTTCAGCACTCCTTGTTCTTGGAATCTTATAAAATTCATCAAGAATATCGAAATTGACGATAACAAATCTGTTATCTTCCCATTTTCCACGATTTTTTGCTTCTTCAAGCAATTGTTCACGTTTTAATCCTGATTTTCCAACGCCATATCCAAGCATTTTTTCTAATTCTGGCTTGGTCTTATCATTAACACCATCAATTATAGAAATATCTTTCTCTTTGACATACCATAACAATTCATCTCTCCAATTGGTCTTTAATGAAGACGGACAAATAACCAAAACAGAGTCAAAATTGCCCTCAATTGAAGCAACTGCTAACTCTGTAGTTTTTCCAAGACCCATATCATCAGCTAAAATGCACTTTTTTCTATGTAAAAGGAATTGAACTGCCTCTTTTTGGTGAGGCTTTAACATTCTATTAGGGTCTTTTGCTGTTGATAAATTATCATAACGGTCAAAATCAACCTGAACTTCATGGTAATCACCTATTAAGAAGTTTCCTAATACAGCTTTCTTTGGTAAAAAAAGTTCTAAAGTTTCCATGTTTTGCCTGTATCTTACAGTACAATGAAAAGAAACTGATGTTTCACCGAAAAATGTGTAAATCCTTAATTTTTCAGGAATAAATTCAATTTCATAATCATTTTTAAGTTTCTCTCCATACCAATCTGCAATTTGTATGGTCTTATTCACTTGTATAGGCTTCCTGTTACAGTTCTTTTTTATGTACTCAATCACATATTCCGTAAGCAAGTTTGTCTTACGGCATAAAACAATGTCCCTCTTTAGCCTAAGCAAATAAGGATTCTCACCGTTATAATTGTTTAATATGTCTATGGCTTCATTTTTACCTTTTATCGTGTCATACATTAAATTATACAATTTTTCTTAATATATTATTTACAAAAATTTTCCAAAAAAAACAAATATTAGTGCTTATAGAACTAGTTTTTTAATATATTATTTTAATATTATTAATTTATATTTAAATTAATATTCTAGTGCTTATAGAACTAGTGCTCAACGCTCAAAAGTTATAACTTTTATTATAAAAATAACTATTTATCTTTAAAATGGAAATAATAAATGGCACTTCAATTTAATCAAACACAAAACACTAATAAAGTACCGATTACAAGGAACAACAAGTTCTTTGGCGCTGAGGATTTTGACTTGGAAGTTGGATTTGCCACCGAATATATAGAACAAGATGCAAATCAGGAAGTTATATTGTATCAAGTTGACTTGGAAAAGACAAAAGTGAATGATACATATAACGAGGCATCAAAAGATGCGATAAGATTCAAGACACCTATTGTTCTTCCAGTGATTTATGAAATAAGTGACGCTGAAACTAAGGCTTATAACAATAAGATTCAAACAGGTTACTATGCAAAGACTGGTAAACTCACTTTTAGTGTACTTTTATCAACACTTGAAGAAAACCATTGCGATATTTCAAGAGGTGATTACATTGGAATACAAATAGACACTGAACATCGTGAATATTTTACAGTAGTTGACGATGGAAGAGTAAATATGACATCAAATAAGTTTACATTGTTCGGGACAAAGCCATACGCCCGCACAATTCAATGCGCAAGTATTGATGCAAGTGAATTTAACGGATAAAAATGAGCAGAAATTACAAAAATATTATAAAACTTAAACGAAATGTTGTCGGGAACGAAAGACGTGAAAATTTAGCGAAAGAGGTCCTGCAAGATGCAACTCCGTTGCCAAATCCTGTTGAATATGAGGAAATAGACCAAGAATTTGAGAGATGGGTTCGTGAAGATTTGGATATTTCTTATGAAAATGAGAAATTGCCTACTTATTTAATGCTTTCAAATCAAAGATTTTCAGAGTATCTACAATCATGGCAACATGTGGATGAAAAAAAGAACCTTATTCTTAATTTCAAGGCTATTACAAGGGAAAATAACCCAAAAGCAGGTACAATAGTCGGTGAAATCAGGAATATTCCTGGTGATATTGACTTCTTAATGAACAGGGTATTCTCAATGGACAGACATGGAAACAGGTATTATATTGATTATAGGATGAAACAACCTATTTCAATAGATTTGAAGTACACAGTTTCAATTTTCACAAACAAATATCAGTTGTTGAATGATTTTAACTTGTTGATGAATAAGCATTTTGCTGCAATAGACTGTTATATAAGGCCAAAAGGACATTTTATGTCAATGACGCTTGATGATATATCAGATGAATCAGAATATAATATTGATGATAGACGTTACTATTCACAATCATACTTGATTACTGTTAAGGCATACATAATACCAAAGGATAGTTTCAGGGTTATAGAACAGCCAATGCTAAAATTGGAATGCTTTGACGGTGCAACAGTTAGTAGGCCAAAAACCATTGTTGAAGAAACTGAATGTGAAGCAGATTATAATCCATATGAATATCAGCCAATTGAAATAATAACAGAATTTCCAGAAAACACGTCAAAACACATGTTCAAGATTGACTGTGATTCAGAAATTACAGGAATTTCAATGAAGAATGTAAGATATTTTGACTTATATATAAATGGAAACATTATTGATTTAAGTAGAATATTCAAGAATGATGAAGATTTATGTTATGATGAATATACTGTAATGCTAAGTGATTATTTTACTGATGAAGAGTTACAGCAATTCAAACTAAACGACAATGATTCAATAAAAATTGTCCATGTTTCAAGATACAAAACTTTTGAAAATTCAGAAATAAAACTTATAGGAAAAGACTTCACGAATGTAGTCGAAAAAACAGAAACATTATAATTTCCAAAAATAAGATAAATAGATATTTTTGTGTTTTTTATGCTATTTATAAAGAAAATAATAAAGTAAAAATAGAAACAATATGATAAGTAATGCAAAAGGCAGACACGTTTCTCCAGGCGTTTATACAGAAGAAAAAGATGTTGTTTTTTCAGTAAAAAGCCTTGGTATCACAAGTCTCGGACTTGTTGGTGAAACATTATATGGTCCAGCTTTTGAAAACATTGAAATAAGCGATTGGAATGACTTCATTGACTATTTTGGTGGTACTTCAAGCGAACTTTACAAAGGCACTGGCTTACCAAAGTATGAACTTCCTTATATTGCAAAGAGTTATTTGACAAAATCAAAGAGACTTAATGTTGTTAGGGTTCTTGGTTTCTCAGGTTATGACGCAGGTAAATGTTGGGTTGCTGAAACAACAGGTGGAAAACCTTTGATTGTTCTTAGAGGTAAGAAGGTAATGGGTCAAATTGGTGGTGACATTTGTGAATCAAATGACTCAGTTAGCGAACTTGTAACAAGCGTTAGCATCAAACCATATAGCAATACTACATATACTACATTCTGTCCTGGTGGAACAGCACCAACAGCTTCAACTTTGAATGTTGCTAAGAAATTGTGCATTAAGGTTGAAACAACAGTTGGCGAACCTGAATACTACAATGTTTCATTAGACCCACGTGATGGTGATTACATTTATAAGGTTATCAGTTCAAATCCTCAAGACAACAAATTAAGTAGCATTTATGTTGAAGCAGTTTATGAAAATGCTTTGGATGATGGCGATACAATCAAAATGGATTACACTATTACAGCATTAGATACAGAAGATTATGCTGATTATAGAGGAAAATACAGATGTGCTTTGACACCATGGCTTGTTTCAGAAGCTACTACATTTACAAGAGATGGTGGAAATGCAACATGTCAAGCCGTTTCAATCAAGAGACTTTTCAGATTCTTGACAATTTCTGACGGTGATGCTTCAAATTTCCAAGTTAAGGTTTCAATTGAAAAGATTGACCCATTTACTGGTACATTTGATGTTGTTGTTAGAGACTTCAATGATACTGACGCTAATATTGTGGTTCTTGAAAAATTCACCAAATGTTCAATGAAAAAAGGTGATTCTTCATTTATCGGATATAAGATAGGTACAAGTGATGGATTATATGGTAATCAATCAAAGTATATTACAGTTGAACTTGCAACTGATGAAGATTTGGCAGGTAGCGTTCCTTGTGGTTTCTTAGGATACCCAACACCAAATTATGGAAAATCAATTGCTCCATCAATTGCTTATAGAACAGTTTATAATCCAAAAATTAAAGAAAGAAAACAATATTTTGGTATTTCAAATGTTGATACTGATGTTTTGACATTTAAAGGTAGAGAATTCTACGAAGATGATGAAATGACACCAAAATACAACGACAATGGTGACATGGTTATTTCAACTGGCCTTGTCTACACAAAAGGTTTCCATATGGATAGTATATTCTCTTCAGAAGAATGCATGAATGTTTACATTGACGGTATTGAAGAAGACAAATATACATTTGATTGTGTATCAGGTGAAAAAGTTACAGCAGACACTTATAAGCCAAGAATCACAAACGCACGTTTTGAAAACGATGCCAAGTATATCAACGAAACTATCTACAAGAATGAGAAATTACGTAAGTTCACAGTTTGCTTCTATGGTGGTTTTGACGGATGGGATATTAACCGTGAAAGCAGAACTAACACAGATGCTTACAATGTAAACAACTATGGTACTAATGAAATTGGTTACGATAAATTTGTAGATGCAGTTGAATATAAATTGCCATCATATGTAAATACAAGTGACTATTATGCATATCTTGCAGGTTACAAAGTATTGTCAAACCCTCAAGATGTTGATATTAACGTTTTTGTAACACCAGGTATTGATTGGTTTAATCAAACACTGTTGACAAAGGAAGCAATTGAAGTTGTTGAAGACCCTGAAGATGGTAGAGGCGGTGATGCTTTGTACATCATGAATTCACCTTACGAAATTCAAGACCCTGATGAATTAGCAATGGCTTTCGCTGACACTGAAATCAATTCTTCATATGCTTGCACATATGCACCTTGGATTCTTTACAAAGACACTGTTAGAAATCAATACTTGTATTTGTCACCAACTAAAGATGTTGTAAGAAACATTGCAGAAACAGATAACACATCATTCCCATGGTTCGCACCGGCAGGTACAACACGTGGTATCGTTGATTGCGAAAAGGCTGCATTCAAAACAACTCTTGATGACGAAGACATGCTTTATGAAAATAGAATCAACCCAATTAAGACATTCGGTAAAGACGGTGTTATTGTTTGGGGTAACAAGACAGCATACGATGTTGAAAGCCCACTTAACAGAATCAACGTAAGAAGACTTATGATTAGAGTTAAGAAACTTATCACATCAGCAGCTAAACACTTGATATTTGAACAATATGACGATGCTCTTGAAAAACAATTCAGAGGCTTGGTTGAACCTATCCTTGCAGACGTTAAGTCAAATAGAGGTATCTTCGATTACAGGGTTAAGACAGAAGTCACACCTGAGACAAGAGACCAACACATCTTACCTGCTAAGATTATGATTAAACCAACACCTGCATTGGAATACATTTCAATCACATTCGTTGTATATCCTGAAAGTGTTGCTTTCGATGAGTAATTCATAATATAACAAATAGGACCCTTATTCAAAGCCGTATCTTAGGATGCGGCTTTTTTTATTTTATGCATAATCTATTTATTGAAAAAAAGGATTACTATGAAAAGATTTTTAAGAAATTTGTTAATAGCATTTGCTATGTTATTTATGGTTTCTTGTGGTACAACAAAAGAAACTGGTGAAGTAGTGTTTGGTACTTCTTCGATGATGGTTTTATACACTATGGACATAAACCAATACCAACTTGATTCAATTTGTACAGCTGACACTTTACCTTATTATGATTCATGGTTAAAGGCAAGGTTTACAGATTATGAAACAAATACTGTGTTTGTTAAAAGAATGTACTTAAAGGCTTGTTCTGAATATGAAGAAATTATATACATATTAATCGGTGAAGAAGAGCCTTATAAAATAACAAAAAGAATTGCTGAATAATGATGAACGTTGAAAATTTAGGATTTATTCCTTCAGTAATAGACGGTACTGAAATTTTATTCGAGTGTCCGAAAGACGCTGTTATGCCTGAAAAATATTCATATGTAAATGTTTTACCTCAGGTTATAAATCAGGGAAAATTATCAATATGCGTCCCATGCTCAATGTCTGCTTACCTTAATTGGAAAGCAAATTTAAATCTATTAACAAACGATGATAATTCAATTGCTTTGTTTGACATTTATAATAGTAGGGATAACAAAGGTGATGGAATGTCATTTAAGGCTGCATTTAGATACCTTAGGCATCATGGGGTTGATTCTGCCGTTGGTAATATGACAATTGGACATTATGGAAAAATTGATAACATAGATGATTTGAAGTTTGCCATAATTTCAAATGGCCCGTGTTTTGGCGCTTTACCTGTTTATGGTGAACATTGTGATTTCTGGAATAAAAAGGAAGGATGCTCATTAAGAGGATACCATGCAATATCAATTGTTGGATATGACAAAGAAGGATTTATAATAAGAAATTCTTGGGGAAAACAATTCTGTGAAAACGGATATACAAAAATAAGTTATAATAGTTTCGGCAAATTGCTTGAAGTTTGGACAGTAATAGATTAAATTTATGAAAAAAGGTATGAACATTTTAGTTACAGGTGGAAACGGGCAATTAGCATTATGTATTAAAGATATTGTTAAATTGTTTGATGGAGAAAATATTTATCGTTTTACAACAAGTGAAGAACTTAATATTATAAACGAAACAAGGGTTTATGAGTATTTTAGCGAATTTAAACCTGATGTTGTTATTAATTGTGCAGCATATACAAAGGTTGATGATGCTGAAGATGATTATTGGGCCGCTTATTCTGTAAATGTGGAGGGTGTACAGAACTTGGTAAAAGCGTGTAAAGAATTTGGGTCATATATAATACATATTTCAACAGATTATGTTTTTGACGGAAGAAAGAAAACACCGTATTCTGAAGATGACAAAATGCACCCATTGAATCAGTATGGTATTACTAAAATGCTTGGTGAAGTATATCCTTTGGAATATAAAAAGGGCCTTGTTATTAGAACATCATGGCTATACTCAGAATATGGGAAAAATTTCTATAAAACAATGCTTGAAAGAATAAGGTCTGAACGTGATACAAATGTTATTTGTGACCAGTTAGGAACACCAACATATGCAAAAGATTTGGCATTTTTCATTGTTTATGAATTAATTAAAAACAGGAAAATCCTTGAAAAAAACGGTCTATACAATTATACTGATAAAGGAATGGCATCTTGGTATGACTTTGCTTCTGCAATTGAAATGTTTTATTCACATTTCGGGCCATATGAACCAATGAGAAAGGACCCAATTGAAATTAAATTTGAATTTACAAATTACACAAAAAAATATATAAATCAGACACAAAGCAGTAAGTATAAAACAAAAGCAAAAAGGCCGCAATATAGCGTTCTTGACAAAACAAAAGTTGAGAATGAATTTGGTATAAAAATCCCACATTGGATTGATTCTCTTTTTGAATGCATGAGGAATGATGGGGTTATAAGTGAATTTAGTAAAAAGTAATGAAGTTAAATAATATTGATTATCATATATGTGATACATGTAATTTGAATTGTTCATCTTGCAATCATTATTCACCATTGGCAGAAAATCCAAACATGATTACTTTGTCAAAGGCTAAAGATGACTTTGAATTACTTAAAAATTTTGATGATAAATTTGATAAAATCACAATACTTGGTGGTGAGGCTTGTTTGAATCCTGATTTGTTACCAATAATTGAATTATCTTTGCAGTATTTTCCTGGTAGAGTTAAATTGATAACAAATGGGACAATTACGGGCTGTTTATATGAATTAAGAGAAAGAAACCTTGATTTGGCGATAGAGTTAGTTATAACAGAATATCCGTTTATTAAAAATTATAGAGAACACTATGATAAACTGAAAGAAGAATTTACAAATGCAACTTTCTATACGTTCAGGCATGAGCATGGATTCATAAGTGAGCATTTATCATACGAAGAAACAAACACAAATACTGATTTGATTTTGAATTGTGAAAAAAGGTTCAAGTGTGTTCAATTTATAGACGGAAAACTTTACATATGTCATTATGCGGCATTTATTGACAATTTAAAAAGAATTGCTAATTTTAATTTTGGTAAGGAAGATGCTTTCATAGATTTAAAAAAATGTAACGGTGAAGAGTTCGACAATTTCTTTAACAATGCAATACCGAATATATGCAAGCATTGTAAGTTTGTACAAAAGCCTTACGAAGAATTAGATAAAAAGCCGTGGTCAAGAACAAAAAAGGACCCGACTGAATGGATTTTATAACTTTTAATTTATGAGAAAAATAGGAATTTTCATACAATCATCAAATCAAGAATTGTTTAAGAATAACACTGAGGTATTAAAGGAATTTTACCATGGTGTTATTTTTGAGAACAATCTGGATGTTGATTTGTATTCTTTTACAAGTGATGAGAAATCATCTTATGTATATGAAGATGGCGATACAATATATTGCGCATGTGAAGATTGGAATGTGTATAGGAAATATTACCAACTAATGGATTATATAGTGTTCAATAAGAAGTATGATTATATCCTGTTTGTAAATAACTCAACACTCGTAAACATTAAATGGTTATGGGATAACATTAATTTATTTAATAGCGGATATTTTTGCTTAATAAATGTTATACATCCATGCATATTTAATTATCCAAATGGTAATTTCAAGTTAATGAGTTTTGATGTTTTCTTGAGAATTTATTGCTATTTTAAAGAAGCACATGATAAATATGCGCCATTTGATAAATTTTTATTCGGTGAGCAAATAACATCAAAATATATGTGGCATGGCGTTCCTGAGGATTTGCTAATGGGTATATGCTTGTTTAAAAGCCAAATGCCATATATGATTATACCAATAGAGTTGCAATTATCCTTATTTGAAAGCCAAAATTATAGAAAGGGAAGCGCTTATGAGTGGAATAACATATTGGCAATAAACTTTAGGATTCCATGGGATATGTGTGGAGATGGTAATGAATATAGTTATGATTTGAATTACAAATACAGATTGGAAAACGAAACAAATCTATTGCGGCAAACAATAGGCATAATAAAAACATTGTAAAAAAAAAGGCTGAACTTAACATTCAGCCTTTTATATTTTGTTTCTGCATTAAATGATTAATAGCATAAAATGCAGTAGTCAGGTCTCAAAGTTGCTGTGATTGTTGCCAACTCATCTTGTCCATAGTTAAGGTCCCCGTAATCAACGTTTGTCAAGAAAACGCCTTTAAGAATCCATTTTTGAGCTACAGCACCTGTTGGGTCAAGCATTTCAAGTTCAACATCTCTCTTATAACCTGCGGCATAACCTTGTCTACCAGTGATTGATTCTGAACCAAGTCTAACCCATTCTTGTATTGCTTGTGCAGTTGATGGTCCAATAAGGTCTCTGAAAGTCAATTGCATTTCCTGCCATTCATAACGGCCAAGAACCCAAGTTGATGTATTCAAAAAGTCAATCTTTGTTGCATTTTGGTTTATTGAAGGTCTTTTTCCTGATTCTACAGTCCATTCTTGAATGCCTAAATCTGATGGGAACCTGAATATAAATCTATTTTTCCTTAATGGTTCATATACATTAGGCACTTTAAGTAGTAAGTCACTCATTTTAGTATGTTTTTTTCTTTTATTTTATTTTATATTCTTTGGCTTCCACCATTCATTTGTTGTGGATTGCCTTGCATTGTTCCTTGTTGATTGTTAGGATTACTGAATGCTGTTTGTTGTTCAGGTTTTTTATCGCATATTTGCCAAATCTTCTTCAATAATTGATACCTTTCATCGTCAGGATTATCTGCAAGTTGAGCCATGCCCTTTAATGATTTCTTTCTAATATCGTCAACGAATGCCATAACATCCATTCCACTTTCTTGTGGTTCTTCGTGTTGTTCAGGTTCGTCTAACATTTCATCATCCATCATTTCAGTTTCTTGGTCTTTCATACCATCTTCATTGAAGTTAATTGCTTCATTGATAGTTTTAGGCATTTTTGAAGACATTTTCTTCATGCTGTTGATATTCTCGTTTATTGTAGTTTTCTTCATATCAATATTAATATTTTCATTTATAAATAGTGGTAATTTTAATTTTTATTGACTAACATATCAATATCTTATATATTTAATAAAAAATAGTGGGCACAGTATATTTGCTTGGTGATAGTGGTAAAGAAGGAATGTATAAAATTGGAGTTACCAAAGGTAAAGTTGAAAACAGGATAAAGAAACTTCAAACAGGTAACTCAGGTGAGATATATCTTATAAATAGTTATCAGACAAGTCACCCGTTTGTCATGGAAAAAATGCTGCATACTAAATATTTTGCGGATAGGCAATTGGGTGAATGGTTTGAATTACCACATGAAGAACTTGTTAATTTCACGGAAACTTGTGAAAAAATGCAAAAAAATATTGATGCTCTTAAAGAAAATTATTTTTTCAATAAAAAATATAACAAAAACAATATAGATTATGAGTGATAACGTATTTGATATACCTGAATCAATTAAAAGGCATTATAACCCACATTCATTTGAACATGAATTTTTAGGGTATCCTGCGCCAAAAGAGTATAATGAGTTTGAGAAAATTCAAATGAAACGTGCAATGTTTGGTGGAAAAAATTATACAAGATTAAAATCTTCATTGGTTATTTATGAATTTATGGATATTCCAACTGAACTATTTAAAGGCATCGAGTTTATATCAGAACGTAAAATTGCAATTACATTTTTTGAATCGCAAGAGTTTTGTGTTGAAAAATATTTTCAAACTAATTTCGATGTTATAACTGATAAAAATTTTGTTATTAAGTATTTAAATAATGAAGGATTTGCAATAAGAACGGATTCATATACTATTGAAAAGTTAGATGGCGTTCAAAAAGAGCCTTTAACAAATGAAGTTAAAGATATAACAGTAAAGATAATATTGGAGTGTAGTAAGCATGACATCTCAACCTGTAAAGAATAAAGTATCGGTTCCAAAGAAGAAAAAAAGAAAGCCGAAAGTAAAGCCAACGAAGAGAGAGGTTATAAGAAAGGCTGCTGAAAGGAGCAAAAAGAAGCATCAGGAATATGGAACCTCGAAGCTGGAAGAAAAATTTGCTAAAGAATTTCTTGATAAACTTGGAATAGAATATCAATATCAATATTTGGCAAGTGATATAAAAAGATATTATGACTTTTACCTTCCTAAACAAAGAATACTAATTGAAGTTGATGGTGACTTTTATCATGGATATGGAAAAGTTTATGAGGAAATGAACCCAATGCAGAAAAAAAATCATCGTGTAGATGAAATTAAAGACAGATGGGCCGCTTTACACTCAATACCGTTGCTTAGGATATGGGAGCATGATATAAGAACCAATCCGACAAAGGTTATGCAGACATTGCTTGATTGGATAATTGATAAAACACAGAAAATGATAATTGACGAAAATAAAAAGAAAAGACATTAAAAATATGGCAGATACAGTAGAATATACACAAGAAAAAGTTCTTAAACAGTTGAGAACTTCTTTTGAAATGTATGAAAACACAAAGAAGTCAACAGAAAAAAGGATGAGAGAGGCCATCAATAAAGATGGAACTAAGAAGTACACAAAGGAAGATATTGAAAAGGAATTGGATTTGATTACAGATTCACAGCAAGATATTATCAATGCATACATTCAAGCCGGCGGAAATCCTGAAGATTTAAAATCAAAATCACAACCAAAGAAAAAAGAAACTAATGCTATTGATAATTCAAATGTCATCAATATGATGAATAAGATGGAAGAGGATAGAAAGAAAAAACTTGATACAGCAATAAATGCAACATCAGAAAAACTTGAACAAGAGTATATTCCTCAAAAGGGTAATTATAATCCTGAGGCTGCATTTGATGTTATTCCGTTGCCATCAAAGGGTGAAGGATATAAGGATAAAATTTCAAAGGCTTCAGTCGCATATTTGACAGCATATGATGAAAACATGATTGTTTCACCAAACCTTTATCGTGATAATTTGATTCTTGATTATATTCTTCAAGAAAAACTTTTGAGCCAAGAAATTGACCCAATGGATTTGCTTGAGGGTGATAGAGAGGCTATCATTTTGTTCCTTAGAGCAAGTGGATATGGTAATGAATACCCAATTACAGCAACAGACGAACAAACAGGAAAAGAATTCGATACAATTGTTGATTTGTCAAAACTTAAATATAAGGAATTTGACCTAAAGGGTGATTCAAATGGATGGTTTGAGTTTAAACTTCCTGTTAGCGGTAAAGTTGTTAAGTTTAGATTCCCAACACATCGTGACACCGTTCTTTTGGAAAACATGAGTAAGGCTGAAGATTCAAAACTTAAAATGCATGCTATCAAAGATTATGTAAATACTCTTGATACATTTATTGAATCAGACAAGGAAGTGAGTAACGATGATAAAGTAAACATCCGTAAGGCAATAAGAACATTGGAAAAATGGGCCGATGGTATGGATGAAGAAGAAGCATTGAAATTTAATCATGTTTTAACAAATAGATTAAATTTACTTATCATGGCTGTTGATGGTATTACTGATAAAAATTACATTTCTGATTTCATTATGAAGATGAATGTAAGAGATTCTTCAGCGTTAAGAAAATATATGCAAAAGAATGAGCCTGGTATTGATTACAATATCACAGTTGAAAGACCTGAGAGTCTTGGAGGTGGCTCATTCACTACCTTTCTGCAACTTGACCAATTTCTATTTCTTAATCTCCCCGAATGAATATGCTAAAAATCTTCTTGATGAAGAATGGGGGTGTTTCAAGCATATAGGAATGTCATGGGATATGATTATGAGATTACCAATACAAGATAGACGTACACTAATCCATAAGCATAATCTTGAACAAGATGCAATAAGCAAAGAAATGGATGAAGGAAATGGTAGTAATGTTAGAACATATGAGGGCGAACAACTTAATGCTTTTGCAAAACTTGAACAATCAAATAATAATAACAAAAAGCGGTAATTATGCCGCTTTTTTTGTCTATATAAATTAAATATCACCTATTTATATTTGAAATATTATAAAATTGATTATTAAATGGCAAATAGATACGATTATAATGGATTCCAAAACGAAGTAGCCGACCAACTTGATAAAATTATTAATTTGATGGGTGGAGAAAATACGCCAAGTTCTGGTGGAAACAACCAATCAAATAATTCAGGGGGAGATGGCGGAGATAGTGGATTTGGTGGTGGCAGTTCTACAGGTGCTTCAGGTAAATGGGGAAAATTTGCAAATGGGGTTGGTAAGGCTTTTGCAGTTGTTAAAGGTATAAATGGTGCTCTTAACCAAACAGTAAATACGCTAAAGGGAATGTATGGTGAATTAAACCATATGTTAGAACCATGGGCAAAGGCAGATGAAGCAGCATCTAAATACGCTAAGACATTGGCTATGACAGAAGAAGGCATGAAGCGCCTTAGAAAAAACACAATAGACAATGTTGTAAATGGTAAAATTGGAATAAATTATAATATTTCAACAGATGAACTTTTAAAAGCCCAACAACAATATGTTCAAGGTGTTGGAAGAGGTTTAAGAATTGACAACGCACAACAGGAAAGTTTGGCTGCAATGACAGCAGTAATGGGTGATAAAAGTACTGAACTTGCTGTTGCATTTGAAAATTTTGGTGTTAGTTTAAATGGCACTGCCGACCATGCAGGCAAAATGTTTGCTGAAGCATCAAAGCACGGATTATCATTTGAAAAATACTCAGATAATGTTGCTAAAAACATTAGGATAGCACAAAACTATACATTTAAGAATGGGTTAAAGGGCCTTGAAAGCATGGCAAAGAAAGCAACAGCAATAAAACTTGACATGGCTCAAGTTGCATCTTTTGCTGATAAGGTAAGTACAATTGAAGGCTCAATTGATGTGGCATCAAAATTACAAGTTTTAGGTGGACAATTTGCTTCTATTGCTGACCCATTGGGAATGTTATCAGAGGGCCTTATGGATATGGAAGGCTTAACTGACAGAGTAATAAAGATGGTTGGTGGGCTTGGAAGATTCAATAAGCAAACTGGTGAAGTTGAAGTTTCTGCATTCAACAAGCAACGTATTAAAGCTGCTGCACAAGCAATGGGAATGGATTACTCTCAATTAATGGAGAGTGTTACAGCAAATGAAAAACGTGAAGAAATTACAAGACAAATTAATTCATCAGCAAATGCACGTGGGTTAAATAAAGACTTACAAGAATTAATTAAGAATTCAGCAACATTTGATAAAGAAGGAAGGGCTGGTATTTCTATAAATGGCCAATTTAAGACTCTTGATGAAATAGAGAATAAAGACTATAAGGATTTAATTAAAGAAACACAAGACCAAGCAGCTGATATTAAAGATATTGCAAGAACATTAAGAAGTCTTTATGATGTAGAAGAAGGTACTAAAAAGCAATATGAGGCAAATAAAGCACGACTTATTGAAAAAAGTGGAACTGGAGATACAGTAAAAGACATACATAAAGCAATTGGACGTAGTAATACGTTATTAACCATAATTGCATTAGGTAGTTTTGCAAAGAGTATTGGGAGCATGGCTCTTGGGCTAATGAGCATACCTATGCAAATTATTGATACTGTTCGTGGTATTAAAGGTATGTTTAGCCGTGGTGGTGGATTAACAGGGAGAGGTGTTAATGCGGCAAATAGTATGTCTAATGGTGGTAAAAGCTTGTTAACCAGTAGTGCTGAACAAGGTGGAAAAACTGCTGTTAAACGTGGTGGAAGTAAATACGGTGGAAGACTTGCAACAAGATTTGGTGAGTCTCAATTAGGACAGCAAGCAGGAAGATTTGGCGCAAGTTCAATAACAAGAGTTGACCAAATAGGGGCAAAATTAACAAGTAAAGGTTATACAAAATTAGGTGGTGCTGTTTCAAGACATGCTGAAAAACAGGCAATAAAGCATGGTATGTCTAGTGTTGCTAAACAAGGAGGAAAGAGAATTGCAGCAAAAACAGCAGCAAAGATAGGTACAAAGATGGCAGCAGGTGTTGCTAAAGGTGGTGTTGCAGGTATCGTTGGTGCAGCAGGTAATATAGCAACTGACATGTTAGTTGATAGCGGTAAAATCAAAAAAGGTGGAACCGCACATACAGCAATGAAAATAGGCTCAACTGCATTAGAAGGTGCTGCACTTGGTGCTATGATTGGTAGTGCATTCCCAGGAATTGGTACTGCTATTGGTACAGCAGTTGGTGCTGTTGGAGGTGCTGTTGTTGGGGCTGTTAAAATGGCAAAAGTAAAACGTGAAATGCGTGTTGATGAAAAACTTGAAAGAATGGGTATCCAAAGAAAAGGTGATTATGGTGCTCGTTCATATAAACTCATCAACAAGGCATTGGATAGCGGTGAAATCTCAGACAGAATGAGAAGAAAACTCGAAAAGAAAGGTGATTGGGATATTTTGGCCGCTATTGACAAGAAAAAGGAAGAAAAAGAAAAGAATGGAACCAATATTGCAAAGGGTACATTCACAGTTAAAAATGCATACTTTAATGGTGAATTTGGTGGAAGTGGTGGATTTTCAGGTCTTGATTTCTTAAATCCATTAAAGATGACTCAAAAAACAATGGAATTGACTGGTTCTTTAATTAAAGGAAGTGCAGAAAAAATCGGTAAAATTACAGGAATTCCAGAAATTGGAAGAGCAGTTAATGTTGCTGAAAGGGCAAATCCACTTGGAGGAACAAATAATCACGGAAGAGGCGCATATGATATTAATATAAGTGGAACTATAACATTGGTTGGCGGAAATGGACAGGAAGTTGACATAACTGATGGATTGCTTTCAGACCAAAACTTTGTAAGACAATTAACTGATAAGATTATAGAGCAAACAGGATATAACAACTATGGCACAAGAAGAGCCGATGTTAACTCAATGGGTAGAATGTAAAAATAAAATCAGATATAAAAATTAAAATGGGAAAATTAGTACAAGATGCACAATCATTAAGCATTGATAAAGGTGTTAGTATATATACAGTTACACATTTTGATATTAATGGTTTTGACCTAAGAAGTTCAAATTTGGCAAACAACTTTGAAGGAGGTAATGTTCTTAGGGTTGATAAATCGAATATCAAGACAACAAATGCTTATGTATATTCTGAAGATGGTAAACTTGAAAAACCAATAATTTATTCTGATTTTATTGGTAGATTATATCATCAAAATGATAATGTTGAAACATCAAATCTAAATTTTATTACTGAGACAGGATTTACAAAATTTGAATCAACAATTAGAGAAACCAATATTAGAGATGATGTAAACGATTTTTACAGAAGCATAGTTCCTGTTGATTATGACAGTTATATTTTTGGTGAATATAATCCACATAAAATACCTGAAACATCAAATTTTGGTGACGAATATTCAATTAATGGATATGTATTGCATTCAAACCATGGATTTATAAAAGATAGTAATGGTGGGTATGCAAATGAACTTATGTACTATACAAGAAATGTTAGCGAATGGACAGGTAATGATGGGCTAAGTTCAGAAAACAGGTACGATTACATGGGCCTTGTTCCATCAAATTTAATGGAAACACAAGGTGAGGCTGATATAATAACAAATCATAGGGATAGAAATTACACAAAAGAAATACTTAAAGATATTGTAGAAATTGCTGAATACGAAAGAGATAAGTATAGAATGCGTAATTTGAGATATGATTTTGACTATTTTGCTGAGCATAGGAAATTTCAAGAATTAAGTGATGGCCTTGGAAATAGAAACTATGGTGACTTGGAAAGGCTAATGGATGCTTCATATTCAATGTCAACACTTGGAAAATTTGGAATATATGCAAATTCTGAAGATTTCAGAACTGCTAATTTAGAAGCAAATGCAAATTATTCATACAAAAACACATATGCAATTGGGCCTGAAAGCGAAAATGAAGGTGAACTTGAATATTTCAGCGTAAATGAGAAAATTAGTGATTTTATTAGTGTAGTTACAAAGGGTAATGGAGGCTCAACTATTGACCGTTATTATAGAGAACATGACGAAGGCGGTTCACCAACAATAAATGTTGATGAAAAATATGTTAAATCATTCATACCAAGTGTTGGGGAATCTGCAAGCGGATATTCAAAGTTAATACAAAGAACAAATAGTTTATTCTATAATCAAAAAATAGGTTCATTAATCAATAGGTTCCACACATCTAATGTTGATTTGGATAATGAATTAATTACTTCAAAATCAAGTTTTGGATTGTCAAGGGGTAGGAATCTTTTAATTAAGAATGCAGAAAGGAATGCTGATAGCAGTACAGGATATGAAAATCCTTATTGCCGTGTTTGGACTGCACATCATCAATATGGAAAATTAAACACATTAATACGTCCATTTAAGACAAAAAGTAGTCTTTCTGATACACAGGACATGTATAAAGAAACTAATTTAAGACCTAATAACGGTGCTGTAACATTAGGGAATAATAGTGTTCTTATGGACAATGGATTTGTCAGAATCACGCCTATGCATGGAAAGACAAAAACTAATGAGGATATTAAAAATGATGTTAAAAAATGCATGTTTTCTATTGAAAACTTAGCATGGAGAGATGTTCGTATTGAAAATGAATTATCAAATGAGCAGCAAGGACCAAATGGCGGCAGAATAATGTGGTTTCCACCGTATAATTTAAAGTTTACTGAAAATGTTAACGTTGATTGGAACGCAAACAAGTTTATTGGGCGTGGAGAACAAATTTATACATACACTAACACCGATAGAAGCGGTACACTTAGTTTTACATTGTTAATAGACCATCCATCAATAATAAACAAGTGGAGAGGTAGAAACGAAGAGGTTGATAATCCTGATGAACGTGAAAATGAAATACTTAGATTTTTTGCGGGATGTGAACCATTAGAAGGTACTTGTGGTAACGGAATAGATACGCCAAATGAAAATCCAAATCCGGACAAAACACCAAATAACCCAACTTATCAAGGAAGAACTAAAAAAGTTGCTTTGGTTTTATTTTTCCCAAATAATTTTTCTGGTTTTGATTATGAAACTGATGTTGCAATTAATAGTTTAAAAACTTATGAAAAGGGTACTTCAGGGACCGAATGGGTAAATGAAGAGGATAGCGACATTCCAAACCAAGTTTATGAGAATCATAATAAGTCATTGTTTAATTTGAATTATGCACCATCAAATGATGTAAAATCACAAATTAAGAAAACATTATTTAACAATGATGAAACTGTTGATATATATAGTTTCTTTGATGCAACGAATGGGTATGACCATTTGAATGAAGTTATCCAAAATACAGAATCATCAGGTGGAACTATTTTTGGCGAAATTGGAACAAACATTAAAATAGATGTTATTGAGGCAAAAGGATTTGCTTCTTCACATGGATTTGCCAATAACAATGTTAAACTTGGTAATAGGCGTAGAGATTTAATTAAAAAAGCAACAAACGAAAACTGTAGTAATATAACTTTACAACAATTTAATGATTTACCGCCAAAAGAAATACCAATGAATGATGTTGGCACTGAAAATAGAGATATTAATAGTCTTGAAGCAAAAATAGCACGTTGCTCTTATGTGTTGTTTAGGATAAAATGGGATGAAGAAACAACAACAAACAGTGAGCCAAGCGAAAGAGGCACACGTATTATTTCTGAACAAAATTTTGATAATGTTCAGAGTGATAATAGTGGTACGTCAGCTAATATGACAGAAGCGGTTCTTACAACAACGCAAACAGATGAATATTCATGCGGCAATGAGTATCTTTATTTCGCTGAACTTGCTGACACAAAAGATGTTGCTTATGAAAAAATCATAGAAAAAATAAGATATTTTAATCCTGCATTTCATTCAATAACTCCTGAAGGGTTTAACTCAAGGCTTACATTCTTACAACAATGTACAAGACAGGGGCCAACTTTAGATTTATCATCAGGAGCGCATGATGCTACAAGCCCAAATTATGTTAAATATGCAGGAAACTTGTCATTCGGTAGAGCACCTTATTGTATATTAAGAATTGGTGACTTCTTCCATACGAAGATTTGTATTACTTCAATGAGTATAGACTACGCAAACGACAGCAGTATCCAATGGGATTTAAATCCTGAAGGTGCAGGTGTTCAGCCAATGTTTGCAAATATAAACATAAACTTCAATTTTATTGGAGGTCAAGATATTACAGGTCCTGTTGAAAGACTTCAAAATGCTGTTTCATCAAATTATTATGCAAATGCATCTATATACGATAAAAAAGCAAATAAAAACTATTCGCCAGGCCTTAAAAGATAAAATTTATTGATTTAATAATTGTAATTGGTATTATTATATATGGAAGCATTTGATAGATATTCACAATTTAAAAACGGCGACAAAATAGATATTGTATCTTTTGGAGAATTACCTGAGAAAGATACCGATAAATTTATTACATATGAAAAGGGTAAGACAAGATTGGACCTTGTTTCATATCAATATTATGGAAGTTCAAGTTATGCATGGCTTATAATGCAAGCAAATGCAAAATATGGCTCATTGGAGTTCAGAATACCTGACGGTGTTGAACTTAGAATACCATATCCATTGAATGTGTCATTATCTGATTATCAAAAATCAATAGATAAAAATAAGAAATATTACGGTTAATAAATGGCTGAAAACAACGAAGAAAAAAATTTAGGTAGGTTAAGATATTTTGAACCAACAACATTGACATTCAACAACACGCCTACTTCAGATGCTATAGTTTTTCCTTATGATGACTATAACATTGCTGTTGATTTGACTGTGTTTACTAATGATAGATATTCTTGTGGTTTTGCGAATGAAACAAATGAGCAAAAAGTTCTTCATTTTGCAACAACAGCAGGTACGTTATCTTTTTTAGGCGGTACTGATAATTTCTTAACAACTAATTTTACCGATATACAAAATGTTGACCCAAGGAACAACACTCAAGAATGCCTTGGCATAGAATCAATAAACATATCATATGATTCTTGGTTACACCCAACCGTTGTTGTTAAGTTTGTTGATGTTAGGGGTGCTACTGTTATGCAACCATCAGAACAAGAATACTACAACGAAGGGAATCGTGGAGAAGTATATCATTTATATAAATCATTGTTCACAATGCCATATCCTTTGTTTATATTGAAAGTAAAAGGATTTTATGGGAAGGGTGTTACGTATAGACTTGCTGTAAATAAAACAGATATTGATTTTGATTCAAAGAATGGTAACTTTGTTTTAACCGTTAACTTCATAGGTCATATGTATGGGCTTTTTGCTGATGTACCAATGACATGCCTTGCCATTGCCCCATATACCGAAGAGGGTGATAAGTATTGGAAAGAAAAAATTGCAAGTAATGAATTTTGCTTTTATAGGTATGATGATAATGGAAATGAGGTTATGCAGTCACCAATGCTTAAATTTCCTGAATTGGCTAAGAAAATAGCTGAAGTTGAATGCGCACAAAGCATTGCAAATGCACAATCAGAAACCCATGAAATGATGCAAGATATTGATGAAGATATTGAAGCATTAACACATATCATCAATTGTTATAATGATTTGTTTGTTAATGATAACGTTAAATATTTTTCATATTTTGAGGAGGATACAGAAAACCCAAAATATTCATACATGTTTATATGTGGTGTTGAAAACACAATAGCATCTCATGACAGTGGAATTGGCGATAAATTAACTGCGTTTTCAGAGGCATTAAGTGCTTATGATGACAAGTTTTCTGGTGGACAAGAAAAAATTAAAGGGTATTTTGGTGCTATTGATACTTGGGTTAATGATAGTGAGCATTATTATGTATTTACAAAAGACAAAAGTGGATGGAAATACAATGGACATACATGGTCATGGTATGAATCAAAGGATGAACACGGACATGCCGTTGTTGCACAGGCATTACAAGATGATGGAAGACATCAAGAATTTAGTGAACCTTTGATGAAATTTTTGAGTGATTGTATTGAAAAGAAATCATATGAAAATATGACAACTTTTAAATTATATGTTCATTATAGAGGAAGTAGTAAATATAGCACAGGAATAAGGTATCTTACTGATAGAAAAAATGCCTTAGAAAAGAGAAAAGTAAAATACAACGAAGACTATAAAAAAGAACATGATTCTTTGGTTGAGCAAGCACTTGGTTTTAGGCCATCAATAAAAAATATTTTTGATTTGGCATTTGCTCATCTTGAAACCTTTATGCATGTTTATTTTAAACATCTTGAAGTCATAAAAGACCAATTAGAAAAGGATAGAACAAAAAGAGAAAAAACAACATATGGTATAGGTGACGGTGATACTGACACAGAAACGCCAAAAGAAGGTGCTGAAGGTATAAAACTAAGGGGTAATTATTTACCGCCATTTGCAACATTTTATGAAGATTGTAAAGATGAAGAAAACAACTCAATAACAAGAAAAAAGGAAATATGGCCAGGAAAAGAAGGTGCTTTGGTAGGAAATCCTGAAGAAAATTTAGAAGAAATAAAATTTGTATATGAGTTGTTAAATGGGTCAAAATTATATTTTGAAGAATCACAAGAGGCAAATCGTATAATAGAGGGATATAGAGCAAGTGGAACAACTGTAAATGCAGTACAATCTGGTCCTGCAACAAGTGTTGAAAACTTTATACCAATAACAGTTTATGATATTGCAAATAATGGTAGTTTTCCAAACCCATATGCTAGCGTTGCTAAAAAAATACAGAACAATGCAAGTATTGATGAAATAATTGGTGACATATATGCAATATTTTCTCTTAGAATGTTTTATTATATGGTATCATCAACAGATTCATCTGATAGTTCTGAGGCTGGTGATTTTGGACGTGTTGAAGCAATTAATTTTTATAAGGCTGTTGGTATAACTCACTCAAGAACCTTTGTTGATTTTATTAAAAAGTTTGCTGATGATGCTAATGTTGGCGATGAAAAGACTGATTTTATAAAACAGATAACAACATCAGCTAAAAACCCTATAAGAAGTTCTTGGCAAATAGATGGGTCACAAAGTACAAACTCAAATTTGTTTGCTCATTGTTCAAGACCAGAAAGAAGAGATACAAGTAAGTATTGGGGTGGATTCATTGGCGTATTAGCAACTGGCGGAATGCCATTTTCAAATAACATTGGTGCTTGGATTGGAAAAGAAATTGATAGAGGTGTTGACTACTTAGAATATAAGTATGCTCAAGAAGATGATAATACACATTTCAAGTATTATCCTCTTTGCTTCAATGGAACAAATGAACTAAAACATGATTTTTCAAACGGCAATCTACAATCAACAAATAGATACATATCAACAATAAATCATGGTTCTTATTATGGTGGAGAGGGTAGTTTACAAATCGGGAAACCACTTCCTGGTGGTACATTTGTTTTGTATGAAACAAGAGATTATGTAAACACATTAATGAACAATATAGGTGCTGAACTTACTCGTGAAAAGAGTGAAACAGAAGATGAAGATGCAAAAGGATTGTTTGATATAGACTTCGATGTTAAACGTGGGTCAAAGACATTTAGACGTATAACTGATGAAGTGAATGGAAATTGTAATCGTACAACAATTGGTAGCTATTTTGTTTACATAGATGGGGAAAATAGTGGTAATACATTATCAGACTCTGAAATAGAAGAATTGATAAGAAACGGTGGCAATGAGGATTTAGAAAATATAGCAGTAAGAAGAATGGAAACCATACGTGCTGAACATAAGTATTTTGATGATAATGGAATTTATAGCAATTTTGGACTATTTGATACTGATATATATAATCTTCAAACAAGTATATATGCAAAGGCTTATTTGTTCTTATTAACAATACCATTAGTTTTTCCCGATTGTGGACTTGTAAACAAAACAAATACAGTAATACAAAAAGTATCTTTGCTTAAAGAAGGTGCTTTTTATTGGTGGATGTATAATAGGGACGTTGATTTTGTTTCAGGAGGAACAGTTCCTGAGTATCTTGTTCGTATTGACAAAAACAAAAATGAAATAAATAAGGAAATGCATGTAAGCGCATTTAGTCTTCCTAAATGTGATGAGACGTTTTACTTACAAGACTCTTCTTCTTTTATATACTATACATCAGGTAGTACATTTGGATATAGACAAATACCAAGTGCTTTTGTTGGAATGAGTGACAACATATCTGATTCAAGAAAGGTATATTTGAAAAAATATTTTGAACATTGGGCAGAAACTGAGTTTTCAGAAAATCTTGATGTTCTTGAAGATTTGAATTTACGTTTACCAAGACAAGATGGCAGTCTTGTATATGGTGAGCCATTGAATCTTAATTTTGTTAAGATGAGTGTTGGCCTTGAGTCTGATTCAAATAATGTATATAATGCAAAAAAACTTCAAAGATTTTTAAAGAAACTTCTTTTAAGTGTATGTACCGTGTTTGATTATTATGGCGGTTTCTATGGACAGGATATGGTTGTTGAGGTTGCTGATTTTAAAAACGGATTCAGAAACTTCATGGACCAATTGAATAGGGTATATGGTAAAATAGCAGTCGCAAGTAATGATGAAATCGGAAAGGCATTCACGGAAATGGAAATGAACGAAGACCCGTTTAAGAGTGAAGATTTAAGGCTTAGTACGTATATGACGCTTAAATCACTATATAATAAATGGATTTGTGGTGCTACAAAGGGAGAAAACACATGGAAAATAGCACGTTCTACTAGGAGTTCAAGGTCTTCTGATTTTAGTTATGGTGGAAATGTTGGAAATAAGACAATATATGATGGTGATTCAGGATTGTATGAACTTGATAATTTCATATACATGGATAGTTTATACCGTGATATTGGATATAATTTAAGGGTTAATTTAACAAAAGTTGCAGACTGGATTACAACAAGCATTCCTTCAGCAGCAATAAATGAGCATGAGGGCACTATGAATTATAATTCAAGGTCATTGTATGAATTTTTAACAGAAGTTGCTCAAGATTGCGGTGGTATGCTTATAGCTATACCACAAAGGTTTATGTTTAACAACACAGAAGATATAAAAACTATTTTTACGCCAATACCATCATGTCAAAAATGGGATGACAACTCATATACATATATGTTTCTTTATACATATAAACCATCCGAACATCTTGGTGATTCTTCAACAAGCAATATTGATATGAATGGATGGTCCCCTGATGGTGATGGGTTTAGTTTTACTGATGATGAGATTGTTGGAGCGTTATTTGATAATAACGATTTTGGATATGGTGTTCCTGCATTTGGCGTAACTTTTGGTAAGGGTAATCAATCATATTTTAAGGATATAAAGTTATCAACAGGACAATACGGTGTAACAGAAGCAGGATTAAATGCAACATTCCAAATTGCGGCAAAAGGTTCTGAAACTGTAAGACAAACTACATTATATGGTCAAGACATTTATAAGGTATATGCAAACAATGCATATGAGTGTACTGTTGAAATGATGGGTGATATGCAAATATTCCCACCTATGTATTTCCAATTGAACAATGTTCCTTTGTGGAAAGGCGCTTACATGATTAAAAAGGTAACTCATGTAATAACACCTGGTGATGCAACGACAACGATAGTTGGGGTTAGACAAAATAGAAATTTGATACCGTTTACTGATGGTGATATTGTAAGTCTTGTTAGCGATAAGCCGGCAGAAGCACCAACTGATACACCTGTGCTTGGTGCTAATGTTGAAGCAAATTCTATAGCAGGAACTGGAAGTGTTAATCAAAATCCTAATCCAAACTTTAATGCGGGTGCTGATGAAAGTGATATTGACCCAAGCAACATAACAAGAGAAAAGCCTTTGATTTGTATAACACCTGCTCATGGGCCAAATACTGAAAAATCAAAAGAATGGGCATGGAGTACAAATTTAATTGATAATTATATAATTCCAAGACTTAGAACAAAAACATTTAAAGACGGTACAAGTTATAATAAAAACGTACATAGATGCAATAAAGGAGGAGCACACACAACCGCAAAGGGCTATTCTATGGTTGAAACTAGAAATTTGGTAACAAAATATGGCTCTGATAATGTTATATCAGTTGTTCCGCATTGGAATGGGTGTGGTGGAAATAGATTATGTGTATTTTATGGACGTGCAACTGGTTGTACAACGTATCAAGTAAAAAACAAAGATGGCAGTCTTAAATTCGATAGAAATGGTAATCCTGTAATGTGGTATAAGACTGATTGTACTACGCATGAATATAAGAGGGAAGATTCCAGAAGATTTGCTGCATTTTTAAGGGCAGCAGGTGAGGAATTGTTACAAAAAGTTAGAAATGGCCAAATAAGAACAGCGCCTGATGGGATGCTTAGTAAAGTTACATATGAAAGTGATGGATTATTCAATTATATGTTAACTCCAAATTGTACAGATGGTGCTGTACAACAAAATTGTGCATGTATTCTTACCGAAAACTTCTTTGCTGATTATACAGTTAATAATGTATCATGGAGCAATGATAGTACATATAAAACAACTGATGCAAACGGAAAATATCAAACAGGTAGAGGATGGCTTGAAAGTGAAGAAGGATTGGCTGCAATTGCTGATATGCACGTTAATGCAATAGTTAATTACATTAATTCTATAGGAACTGAATCTACTGCACAAAACAATGTTGGCTCGGTTAATGGATATAATATTGATGCCGCTTGCGAATGGATTCAATCACATTCATATTCAGCAACAACACATGCTTGTGCAGCATATGTTAGGTCTGCAATAGATGTTGGGTTTAATACAAGTCCTAATGGTAGTAATAGTTATACTGGTAATCACGGAAGACCCGATTGGGCTTATAAATATTCAACATTCCTTCCAACAATCGGGTTTACAAAGATTACAACAATACCAAGTTCACAAGCAGGTGGATATGTTCCACAAAAAGGTGATATTGCTGTTTATAAAAAAGGAACTGACAGTGATTATCCTGGTCATATTTGCATGTACACAGGAACAAGATGGTGTTCTGACTTTAAGCAAAATGGGATGTATGTGTATGGTGCATTAAACACACCTGAAATTGATATATTTAGAATGCAAGGAACTGCATAAGAATAAGGTCGTGATTTAATCACGGCCTTTTTTTATGAAATAATTTTTTGTATAATAAATAAAAAACTTTTTCAATGAGAAAAATTGCCAATATTTTAACTAAAAATTTGTTTAATGATAAAATTTTTTACAATGTAGTTGACAACAAAAATGACTTAATAGATGGTATCCCTGTGTTATGTGTCGGTGTTGAATTGACAAAGAAAAATTATCCGAACTTTAAGATTTTGGACATGTCAATTGATGATAACACTTATTGGACCTATGGACCACGTGAAAAAAGAAACATATATGAATCAAGGCTTAAAATTTTCATACAGAATGCTATTGAAATTTTCAAGTCGAAAATACAATATAAGTATGTTAATGTTGTTATAAATGGTACATTATCACCTGATTTTCAATTAGTTAATAACATTATTTTCCGTGGAGGGAAAAAGATAGTTTCGTTTCTTTTTAATGGTATTGTTTATGTTTATGATAACGATAAAACAGTTTACGGAATTTCGTTAAGGGAACTTAATTATATTGGTGAAAATGTAAAAATGTTCTTGAGTAATGTATATGGTAATACAACAGTAATCACAAACAAAGATTCTATTCCGTTGGATGTCAGGATTCTTTTTAATGGGTATGATTATTTGATACCTTGTTTATTTTCAAATGATAACGAGTGTAATAACTCGTAGTTTTTCTCTTTTGAAACTATTTATGTTAAAATAGTGAATTATGTCTTCAATAAAAATTATAGTAAAGAAATGTGGAAAGCCGACACACAAAAAGGTTTACAGTAATTCAAATTCAGAACCAAATGTGTCAGTTGAACCAATTGTTGAGGAAGAAAAAGTAGTAAACGAGGAAAATTTTGAAGGCGAAAAGCCTGTAAAAAATAATAGTAGAAAAAATAAGAAAGCCATGATGACAGAAGAACAAATTGCATCAGCTGAAAACGTAGCAAGCGTTTTGAATGATACAAAAGTTATAAAGAAAGACAAGGGTTTAATTGAAAGAACCGAATCATCAAAAATAATATTGACAGAAGACAATAGGCAATTACTCAATGACTAAGACTAATATAAACGAAATAAGAAGTAATTTCAGGCATTTGGTTGAGTATGTAACACCAGCCGGAATGGTTGAAGATGAAAACGACCCAAATGCAATGGGTGCTGACCCAATGGATGGCGGCGACCCTAACGCAATGGGTGCTGACCCAATGGCCGGTGGCGACCCTAACGCAATGGGTGCTGACCCAATGGCCGGTGCTGACCCTAATGGTGGTGCTCAACCGCCACAAGGTTTTGGACCACAAGGTGTTGACCAAAACGCTGCTATGGATGGTATGGGAGGCGACCCTAACGCAATGGGTGCTGACCCTAACGCAGCAGGTGGAGAAGGTGTTCCTGGTCCTGAAGATGATGTTGTTGAAATTGATGATTTAACAGATGCTCAAGAAGACACTGAACATAAAGTTGATGCTTTAGCATCAAAGTTTGAAAGACTTATGTCATCAATTGATAGCATAGAACAAAGAATTAACGATATTGATGCACACACAAATCAATATCTTGGTAGTCTTAAAGGCGAAATGGAAAAGAGAAATCCAACCCCTATGCAAAGATTAACAATGCGTTCAACTAAATCATCTCCATATAGCATGACACCTAACGAGTACATGAATAATTATGCTCCTGAAAACTATAGTGATGATTCAGACAACAACGGTGCTGATGACCCACAATATAAAATAACAAAAGGAGATATAGACGATTTTGTTGACTATAATTCTATTGCAAAGGATATAGCCAATAACAAAGTTGGATTAAAAGATATATTTGGATATTAATGATTATTGGGCTGCTTTTTGCGGCCCAATAATTGTTTTTTACGCATATTTTTTGTATATTATATAAGAAATACTTTTATTTATTAACACTTTTAAAATAATAATTTTATGAAAAAATTTACTTAATTTTATGGGTAACTTAATTGAATTACCAAACATTAGTTTAGATTCAGTTGTAAACGAAAAGACTGAAGAACAAAAACCAAAGAAAGAAGGTTTTGATGTAAAAAACTACCTAAATGTAAGACTCTCAGAAGGAGAAGACCAAAAAACACTTACAATAAGGTTATTACCGATGGACTTGGAAACAGGTAGTCCGTTTGCGAAAATACACATTCACAACGTGAAAGTCCCTCAAGAAATGGTAAAACCAGGCGAAAAGCCATATAAATCCTACATTTGCTTAAATAAGACGGAAGGAATTGACCATGAGAAATATGGCAATAAATGTCCATTTTGTGAAATGAACTATACCGCTTATTTGGAATCAACAAAAGAAACAGACCCTGCTAAGAAAAAAGCGTTACAAGAAGCATCTCTTGCATTCAAGAGCCAAGAGGCTGTTATTGTGAGATGTATTGAACGTGGAAAGGAAAGCGATGGCGTTAAATTCTGGAAGTTTAACATCAGAGCAAAGGACAAAACTGACCCGTACAACCAAATTCTTAATTTGGCCAAGTTAAGAGAAGAAGAGGCTAAGAAGAAAGGCAAAGAAAACAATATTCTTGACATTTATAGTGGCCGTGATTTGAATGTAACAATCACATCAGCAGAAAAATCAGCACCAAGCATTATTGATGATGGTGATAGAAGCCCATTGTCAGAAGATGAGGAACAAATGAAGAAATGGATATTTGACAACAAGAAATGGCAAGAAGTTTTTACATGCAAGCCATATGAATATCTTAATTTAGTTTCACAAATGAGAGTTCCTTGGTATGATAAATCAAAGGGAATGTGGGTTGACAAGGAAGAATACGAAAAAGAACATGGCGCTAACACAACTAAAATTAATGAGGAAATAAAAGACGCTGAACAAAAAGTTAAAGAAAGCGAAAACAATAATAAGTCATTTGCCAATTCATTGGAAATAAATGACGATGATTTACCTTATTAATATATGTGTTGTCATGGTAAGATAAAATTTAATTACGGTGCTATGGGTAGTGGTAAGAGTTTACATCTTATTGCCACAGCACATAATTTCAAAGTACATTCAATACCTTTTATTGTCCTTAAAAGTAAAATAGATGATAGGGATGGTAAAGATGTTATACATTCACGTGCAATAGGTGATATTGAGTGTGTTAGTATTTCCACTGACGATAATCTTTATGAAATGATTTCAAAATACCTTAATGCTGATTTGTTCTACGGAGCAAATGGCCTTAAATGGATTTTGATTGATGAATGTCAATTCTTGACTGAAAAGCAAGTTGATGAATTGGGTGCAATTGCAGACAATTTCGGAATCAATGTTTTATGCTACGGATTAAGAACCGACTTCAGGACACAATTGTTTCCTGGTTCAAAACGATTATTTGAAATAGCTGACAGTTTTGAAGAAATCAAATCAAGCTGTTATTGTAATAGTAAAACTATATTTAATGCAAGAATAAATAAGGATGGCGAAGTTGTCACCGATGGAGAACAAATTGAAGTTGGAGGTGATGATAGATACGTGTCTTTGTGTAGAAGATGTTATTTTGAAAAGACACATAATCCTTTATATGAAAACACAGATTTATAATGGCACAACCACAGAAAAAAGCACCTATTAAAAAGAAGAACACGATTTCAGATTTGAAAGCAAAGATGGGATTTGGCGTTAGTGTTGAAAAGGGTGAAATTCAAAATGCAAGTAATGCAGACAAACCAATTGATTGGATTTTAATGCCTGAGGCATTCCAAGACGCAATAAAATTACCAGGATTTCCACAGGGATATGTCACAACAATTTGTGGACACCCAAATACGGGTAAATCAACATTGGTAAACCATGCAATTGTATCAGCACAAAGGCAAGGAATCGTTCCTGTTATTTATGATACTGAGAACAACTTTGATTTCCAATATGCTATAGATATGGGTATGGATGCAACACCTGTTTATGGTGATGTTAATGTTGAAGTAGTTGACCCTGAAACTGGTGACATTTCAATTGTTAAAGAAAATAGAATTATTGAATATGATGGACCGTTTGTATATTTCAATAATGCTATATTAATGGAAAGATATGGCGATATTGATTATTCAACAGGTAAGCGTGGCGGTAAAAAGAGAAATTCTGCTGTTATTGAAGACATTGTTTATTCAATAAATGAATTCCTTGAGGCCCAATCTAATGGTGATATTGACCAAGGATTCTTGTTCTTATGGGATTCAGTTGGTAGTATTGGCGGCTTGAAGTCTTATAACAGTAAAGTCGGTAACAATATGTTCGATGCAGGTACTATTTCTGCCGCATTCCAAGATATTATGGATAATAAAATTCCATCATCAAGAAAAGTTTCTGCAAAATATACCAATACAATGGTTATGATTAACAAAATTTGGCTTGATGGTACTACTAATCCTGTTGCTCCACCGAGCATGGAAATGAAGGGTGGTAAATCAATTACTTATCGTTCAAGACTTATTATTCTTCTTGGCGGACAATTAAAATCATCAGTTAAGAGATTGTCTGCTGTTTCAAAGGGCCTTACTTATAATTATGGTACACAAACCAAGATTAAGGTTCTTAAAAACCAATTACCAAGCCCATTCAATGTAACATATGAGGGTGAGTTTATTTGTACTGATACCGGAATTATCGGAACTGATAAAGATTCTCAAGAAGAATACAAGAAGAGAAGAATTCCTGAAATTCTGAAAAAATTAAGTGAAATTGCTAAAAATAACGGAAAAGACATGCAATTTAGTGCAGAAGATGTTGATTTCGAGGAAAGTGATACAGAACAAATAGAATAATATGGAAGTATTAACGAAGATTGCCAATAAATATGGCACAGATAAAGGTACTGAATTTAGGGAAAAACACGCCTATACTGAGTTCTATCAAAGATATTTTGAAAAATACCAAAAAAGGCATGTTAGAATACTTGAAATCGGTGTTGAAGCCGGTGGAAGCCTAAGAATGTATGATGACTTTTTCCATGGCGACTGTGAAATACATGCAATTGATATTGCTGAGTACACAAAAACATTTGAAAATTACAATACACATATACATATTGCTGACCAAGATTCATATGTTGACATTAACAAGTTCAAGAGTGAAATGGTTAATAATGGTATGAAGTTTGATATTATAATTGATGATGGCTCACATAAGGAAAAACATCAAATAACTAATTTATATTGGCTAAACGAACTTCTTTCAGAAGATGGAATCTATATTATTGAAGATTTACATCATCATGCGAATGATACTAATCTATCAACAAACCCAATTGGATTGTTATGTTTTAATAAACATTCAGATTATTTAACTGAATTGGAAAACAAAGAATTAATTGATAAAATCAAGACTGTTGAAATTTTGATTAATGATGATAGTGAATGTGAATGGCATGGTTCAGGTAGCATCACAAGTATTATTCAATTTAAGAAGTAATGTACTATTTATGATATAAATAATATCATATGAGTTGTATGACTACATATTACTAAATAACGATAAAGCACTGCTAGTGAATAGTAGTGCTTTTTTCTTATTTAAATTAATAATTCTAAAAAATTGTTTTTATGGCTAAGAAAAAGAGACTTGTGGAATCATTGGATGAAGATGAACTTGAGTACATCAAAACCAAAATGAATCCTGAAAAGGAGGAGGCCAAAGTAAATCCTTCAAAGTTGTTAAACTTTAAATTAAAACTTAAATGTAAAAATCAAAAACAAAAAGAATTACATAATTTAATAAAGGAAAAAGAAATCGTTTTTTGCCAAGGTTCCGCAGGGACGGGAAAATCATACATAGCAGCTGAAACAGCCTTGGATTTACTTAAAAACGGGCCTTATAGACGAATTATAATTTGTTGTCCTAATGTTGAATCATCATCAATGCCTCTTGGATTACTTCCTGGCTCTGTTGATGAAAAATTGCAGCCGTTTTTCGATGCAATTGAATTCACGATTGAAAAAATATTGGATGATAGTGGTAATTTTAACAGCAAAGACATTATTGTTAATTTATTGAAGAACGACATGGTTGTTGAAGAGGCTGCTTCATTTTTGAGAGGTAAAACATTTGATGACAGTATTATAATCATTGACGAATCAGAAAATTTCAACAAGCAAGAAATGCTTTTAATACTTACAAGAATCGGTAGGAACAGTAAAATGGTGTTTCTTGGTGATAATATGCAAATAGATAGAAAGGACATTAAGAAATCAGGTGATAAATGTGGGCTTGATTATGCTTTTGACGTTCTAAAAGACATTGAAGGCGTTGGATTTTTGGAATTTACAGAGGAAGATATTGTGAGAAACCCAATAATCACTGAGATTTTGAAGAAATGGAACAATATACCACAAAATCCTCAGTAGGATTTGTTGTTTTTTCGTATCTAAATTTGTATATTATATAAAAAGTAAGTTAATGGGACAGCCCGTAAGACAAAATATAAAAGAATTACATCCTGAACTATCTGCAAAACCGTTTTTTACATTGATAATTGACGGTAATAACCTTTTGCGCCAATGTATGGCTGACACAAAGATTAATGCAGATGGCATTCACTATGGGGGTATATTCCAATTTTTCTTACAAATCAAGTTAATGCTTAGGGATTATCAATATTCATACGTTTATGTTGTTTTTGATGACTCAGAGTCTGGAATTTTGAGGTATCAATTATATAATGAGTATAAAGCGAATAGGGATAAGAATTACGCAAAGCATGTTATTGATGGTGAAGAAGAAAGTGACTATTGGAAACGCTTAAACATGACAATTAAGTGCATGGAAAAGGCAATTTACAATAAAAATAAGAAAAAAGAGCGTGAAGAATCACTTTCTGACGAAGAAAAGGCCCTAAAGGAAGAAAGAAAGAAGAAAAAAGAACTTGTTGATGAAAATTTCGAGAGAGAACGCAACATTATCATGCAGTATTGTGAAGAAATGTTCATTAGGGTCCTTTTTGACAATAAAACTGAGGGTGATGACTTCATTGCCTACTACACATTACATAAAAAGCCTGAAGAAAGGATTGTTATAGTCAGTTCTGACCAAGATTTGACACAATTAATCACTCCAACAGTGTCAGTTTATGACAGGAGAATTAAAAAATACCTTTCAGTTAAGAATTTTCAGTCAATTAAGGGTTATCCAATTGAAAATGTTCTCATAAAAAAGATTCTATGTGGTGATACATCTGATAATATAGGTAATATAAAGGGTCTTTCAGAGGCAAGATTGATGGAATTGATGCCTGAAATGGCCGAAAGACCTATAACTATAGATGAGGTAAAGGAAAAAGCCCAAAAACTGATTGATGAACGTGTTGCTGAGAAGAAAAAACCGTTAAAATGGCATGAAAACATAGTAAATGGCGTTTCAAACAAGCAATATGATGGCGATTTTTATGAAATTAACGAAAAAATCATTGATTTGAAGCACCCATTGCTAACAAAACGAGCAGAGGGTGATATTGAATCCATGATGTACGCTCCAATGGACCCTGAAGGCCGTTCATTTGAAAATTTATACGAAATGATTAAGCGAGACGGTATAGAAGATTTGATGGATATTAATTCTTTTTCAAATTTTTTTGTACCATTTAAAGAATTGTCTGATAGGGAGAAAAAGAAATTTAAAGATGAAAATAATTAGACATGAATAAAATTTTATTTGTTTTATCAAAAGAAATTTTATATAATTTAAGTACAATTTGATTAGAAAAGTGTTTTTTTAATTTTTAAAATTTTAATTTATGGCAGAATTTAAACAGAAGTCCGCCGAATCACAAAAGGACTATAAAGAAAGATTCGAATTTGTCTTTACGACAGATGGTAATATTATTTGCCAACGTTATTTTAGAATTAATAATTTTAACCCAACGGCTTTGCGTTCATATGAACTTACAAATGCCATTAGAAGGTGTGCAGCCATCATTGACAATGACCTGAAGGATAAAACTCAGATTTATTTGTCAATTTACGCTCCAAGAGTTTTTGATACTCAGGAACAAATGGAGGAATACGTGTCAAAGGATGAAAACTTTGCAAAAATGACAATCGGTGAGGGCCTTGTTGTTAAGGGTAATACCGAGACCGACTTTGTTCTTTGTAAAGATAAAACCGTCAAGCCTCTTGGCAGTAAGTTTGATGATGGTGAACTTACTGAGTCAAGTGCTGAAGATAACAAATCAACCTATAAGTTTGCTTTTAAGGTGGACGGTAGAGAAGTTTGTGCCATTACTTGGGATGGTTACTATCCTAAGTTCGTTAGGGATAAGATTGACTTATCCAACAAGAGAGGTAAATTCTCTGAGGAGGATACCGAGCATTTGACCTTTGAGCAATATTTGCTCTATATGATGGTCAAAGACAAGTCAGACCTTGTTTATGGCTTGATTAAAAACATTTGCTACGCATGTAGCTATCCTGATAGCAAGGATTATACTACTGATGTTGATGATTTGTTCGATTGTTGGAATCACGACTCAGATAGATTGCTATATAATGTGGTATAATTATGTGATTAGTGGGTAAACAATTGGATAAAAGTAACTTAGGTTACTTGGATTTAGACTTTCAATACAAACTTGTTAAAATTTTTGTAGAAGAACCTAAATTTTTTGAAGATATAGCGTCAATTGTTGACCAAAACGCATTTACTGACGCATTACTTAGAACTTTTGTAGGTACTGTAAAGGACTATTACAAAAATGAAAATGTAATGCCATCATACGAAGTCATTGGGTTTTTGCTGAATCAAAAGGCAAAAACCCAAAATGATATAGATGAGTGGAATGCACTTGTTAAAAAATTAAAATTTGAGACAAGTTATGAGGGATATACAATTGTAAAGGAAACAGCATTACGCTTTTTCAAACAACAAAATCTCATTAAAGTTGCTAACAAAATTCTTGAAATTGCAGGTAAAGGTGACATTGATAGGTATGAGGAATGCCAAAAGATGTTAGATGAAGCTGCAATGGCTGGCCAGGAAGATGATTTTGGTTATAACATCTATGAAATGATGGATAAGGCATTGGCTAATGATTATACAGTGTCAATTCCAACAGGTGTTAGTGTTCTTGATGATGTTCTTGGCGGTGGTCTTGATAAGGGTAAACTTGGACTTATAATTGCCCCAGCTGGCTTTGGTAAGACAACATTTACAACAGCAATATGCTCATATGCCGCAGGTTATAAATGCGACATGAATAATCATCAAGGATATAAAGTACTACAAATTTATTTCGAGGATGATGATGTTGATATAACAAGAAAGCACTATTCAAGAATCACAGGATGGGAAGCTAGAACAATGAAGAGACTTTCCACTCAAGACAGGGATGAAGTGCAAAATTGGCTTAACAATTTTAAAGACAAAGAGGCTTTAACAAATAATCTTAGGTTAAAACATTTTAAGACAGGCACTAAAAGTGCAAGTGATATTGAGATATTTGTAAGAAGATTAATCAATACAGGATTCAAACCTGATTTAATTTCAATTGACTATTTTGAATGTCTTGCTCCTGAAAAGGGTGGATATTCAACTGATACAGAATGGACACGTGAGGGTGTTACAATGAGAAAATTGGAAAATATGGCACATGACCTTGATTGTGCTATATGGATTCCGACTCAAGGCACAAAAGACAGTATGAACAGTCCTGATGTTGTTAGAATGGACCAAGCAAGTGGCTCAGCAAAAAAAGTCCATGTTGCTCAGTTGATTTTATCAATAGCAAGGGCAATTGGAGATATTGATAAAAATAAAGCAGTAATTTCAGTGCTTAAAAATCGTTCAGGAAAGTCGGGAAAAATATTTAATAATGTAAAATTTGACAACGGTACAAGTACAATTTCATGTGATGAAGTTCAAGAGTTTGATGATTCACTTGCATGGGAGGAACAAGCCGCCGACCTTCAGGAAAAACAACGAACAAAATTGTTCAGGGAAATAAACGCCAAAAAAGATGAAGTTGTCAGTAAAGAGACTGATAGTGAGGAAGTTGTAGAAGGAAATTTTGTTGGTTTAATAAAGCCCAATGATAAATTTTAAAAAAAATATGAGGCTTTTTCAAACAAAATGAAAGAGCCTCTTATTTATTAAAATAAGAAAGATTTTAGTTATGAACGTAAGAAAAAGTAAGCATTTTTTAGAAGAATTTGATAGAGAGAAAGTTAAGAGTGGTATTTGTAAAGCATATGAGGCTACTGGCGAAGAATGTGATGATTTAATCCTTGAAAGTATCGTCAACAGCCTTTTTCTTTATGACAATATTAGTACCGAAGAAATTAGAAGACAGGTAGAAGATGCCCTTATGAGCATAAACAAAAAAGTTGCAAAGGAATATTCAAGGAGTTACAACGACACTGTACCGAGAAGAAAGAAAAATGACTTCATTCAGGAATATATCCATGCAAAGAACGCAGCAACGGGGTCAAAATTTGACTCAAATGCAAATGTAAGCAATAAGAACATTGTTACTCTTGGACAAGAATTGTATAAAGAAGATAATATCAAGCAAAATAGATATATTCTATTTGATAAAATCAGATACAATTACACCAAGAAACTTGCAGAACAATACATTGCTGATTTGGAATCACACAGGCTGTATAAGCATGATGAAAGTGGTACACCTGGTTATCCGTATTGCGTTGCTATAACAATGTATCCTTTCCTTGTTGATGGATTAAAGGGCCTTGGTGGTGAATCAGTAGCACCAACAGACTTGAAATCATTCTGTGGCGAATTTATCAATCTTGTTTATTCAATTTCATCACAATTCATGGGTGCTGTTGCAACTCCTGAATTTTTAATGTATATGGATTATTTCATTAGAAAAGATTATGGCGAAGATTATATTAATAGAGTTGATGAAGTTGTTGACTTGAGTAGAAAGAAAAGAACTATTGGTGATGTTATTGACAATGCATTCCAACAAGTGGTACACAGTATGAATATGCCGGCAGGTAATCGTGGCTATCAAACAGTCTTTTGGAATATTTCATATTTTGATAAACCATATTTCGAAGGTGTGTTTGGTGATTTTGTATTTCCAGATGACACAAAACCTGTATGGGAAACTCTTTCATGGCTACAAAAGAGATTTATGAAGTGGTTCAATAAGGAAAGATTGACATATACATTCACATTCCCCGTTGAAACAATGGCATTACTTACAGATGGCGCTGATGATTTCTTGGATAAAGAATATGCAGATTTCACTGCTGAAATGTGGTCAGAAGGTCATAGTTTCTTCTGCTATCTTTCCGATAGTCCTGATTCATTAAGTAGTTGCTGTAGGTTGCGTAATTCATTAAAGGATTTAGATGAAGATGATGCTGACCACAATCACACAACACACCAATATTCAATGGGTACTGCTTCAGTTGCAACTGGTTCTAAATCAGTTATGACAATGAACTTACCAAGATTGATTCAAGATGCTGCAAGAAAGTATTTTGATGATGAATACGGCGTTACATTGGAAGATGGTAAGAATATAGTTGAAATGGGCCTTGAATATGATAAAGATGCCTTGTATGAATATATAAGAAATGAAGTAAGGGAACTTACTGAACGTGTTCACAAATACCAAAAATCATTTAACGATACAATTAAAGATTTCTTGGAAGCAAATATGCTTGATGTCTATAGAGCTGGCTTTATTGATATGAAAAAGCAATATTTGACTGTTGGCGTTAATGGAATTACTGATGCTGCTGAGTTCTTAGGCATTAAAGTAAGTGTTAATGATGAATATAAAGAATTTGTTAATAATATTTTGGAAACCATCAATATTTCAAATAGAAAAGATAGAACAAGAGAATGTATGTTTAATACTGAATTTGTTCCTGCTGAAAATTTGGCTGCTAAGAATTATAGATGGGATAAAAAAGATGGCTATTGGGTAAGTCCTAACAGAAATCTTTATAGTTCATATTTCTATAATCCTGAAGATGAATCAGTAAACATTATACAAAAGACCGTTTTACACGGAAGAGATTATGTAAAATACCTTGATGGTGGTAGCGCTTTACATGCAAATCTTCAAGAGCATCTTTCAAAGGAACAATATAGGCAATTTATGAAAATTGCTGCAAATAATGGATGTAACTATTTCACATTTAATGTTAAAAATACAGTTTGTAATGAATGTGGATATATTAGCAAGCATACTTTGGATGTATGCCCACATTGCGGAAGCACAAACCTTGATTATTTAACACGTGTTATTGGGTATTTGAAGAGAATTTCTTCATTTGCTGAGCCAAGACAAATTGAAGCGGAACATCGTTATTATTATAAAGGTTAATTCTATGATTAAATACAAAGATTACGCTATAGTATTTGAAGAGATGCCACATCATGTGTCTCTTGCAATAAACATAACAAATTGCCAAAATCATTGCATAGGATGTCATACACCTGATTTACGTGAAGATATTGGTCAAGAACTAACAATAGAAGAACTTGATAGACTAATAGAAGAAAATTGGGGTATAAACTGTGTAATATTCATGGGAGAAGGCAATGATGTTAAAACTCTTTGCAAATTATCTCAGCATGTTAGAGAAAAATATTGTTTTGGCTCTATAAGTGACCCAAATGGATTTAGAATAGTCACTTGCCTTTATTCAGGACAACCAAAAATAAAGGATTATATGAAAGAAAATTTTGATTATATTAAAATTGGCCCTTATATTGAAGAGTTTGGTCCGTTAAATAAAGAAACAACGAATCAAAGGATGTATAAGGTTTTTACGAGAGAAAAATTGATTGATGTAACAAAAGAATTTTGGAAATAAATTGATATTTTGATAAAAATCTGACATACTACAAAGATTGAAATCGTTGGGCTCTTAACCAATTTTAAGAGCACGTATTTGTTAATAAGTTATACCTATTAACCACATTGGATATATCCAATGGCACTGTCAGCAGTGCAACTAATACAACCACTAAAGTAGTGGGCTTTCTTGCAAATTTACTTCGTAATATATTATTTTTAATACACATTTGAATAAGGTGTGTTTTTTTATTTTTGTGTTTACTATAATTTTCTATATTCTATATTTTTATAAAAAAATATATGAAGACATTAGGTATTTATTGCTTTATCCCTGATATGAATTTCAAATGGGATGAAAACAACTATAATATAGGAAGAATTGGAAGTTCTGAAATATGGGCAATTAAATTGTCAGAAGAATTTGCAAAATGTGGGTATGATGTTTATGTTTTTGGGAATCCAACAAACGAGCATGACATATTAGTTGGTAAAAACACGGTAAAATATAAATCAATTCAATCATTTAAAGATACTTGCTCAGAAATACAATTTGACCACATTATTTTAAGCCGTACAACCGAACCATTAAAAGAGATAACAAATTGTGATAGCATATTTCTTATGTGCCATGATATAAATGTTATTGGCAATATTAAAGTTGATACTTTAGATAGGGTTAAAAAAATATTCTGCAAATCCGATTTTCAAGCAAACATAATTAAGAAAAAATACAACATAACTGAGAATAAAGTATGTGTGGTATTTGATGGTGTAGAAAAAGAATTGTATGAAGGCTTAAATGGTCTTGAAAAAAGAAATAAAATGGTGTTTTCAAGTGGATTTAATAAAGGCGTTAGATTTTTCGTTGAAAATATTTTTCCAAAAATAAAAGAAGAAGTTCCTGATTTTGAAGTTGATATATGTTCATACAGGGATAATGGTTATAAAATAAAATCATTTAATCAAGATGGTATAAATTTGCTTGGAAATCTTACAAAAAGTGAATTAGTAAGAAGACAATGCGAATCTAAAATTTGGGTATATCCAAACCATGGATATGATTACGAGTATAATAAAAGCGATGAAACTTTTTCAGTTACATCCATTGAAAATGCGCTTGCAAAAAATGCATGTATTTTAGGTAGATGGGGATGTTTTACAACAACATTAAAGGATTATAATGGATTTGTTGGGTCTGAACTTTATGATGATGATAAGGAGCCAATGAATTATGATAATCTTGAAAAATTTTATGACGTGTTAGCGGAAGATGCCATAAGATGCTTAAAGGATGAAAAATATAGGCTTTCAAAAGTCGAATCATCATTAAAATGTGTTGAAAATTATACATGGGATAAAGTCGCTAAGTCATTTGAAAAGATTTTTAATGAAAAAGTTGAAGATGCAAACGATTTAAAAGTTCTTCTTTGTTGTATTGGAAGGCTTGAAAACAAGTATATTAGAGAATACGTTGAATATAATAAAAACTTTGGGTTTACAAATATTTGTTTGTATGACAACAATAGAGATAATGAAGATGATTTCAATACCGTAATAGGTGATTATATTAAAAGTGGCTATGTAATTCTAAAAGATTATAGAAATATAACTACTCCATGCCAATTTAAAGCATATAATGAATGTTATGCTGAATATGGCGATAAATATGATTGGATTGCATTTTTTGATATAGATGAATTTTTGTTTCTTAATAATTGTAGAAATGTTGAAGAATACTTATCAGATAAAGCATTCAAAGATTTCGACATGATTCACTTGAATTGGCTTTTATTTGGCGATTGTGGCATGATTTATGATAATGGTTTACCTGTTTTGGCTAGATTTAAAATCCCATTGGATGTTAATTTATCAACAGGATATAATATTCCTGATACATTTCATATAAAATCAATCATTAGAGGGGGATTAGAAAAAATAACATATGCACAAACTCCACACACTCCAATAGACGATAATATTAGATGCTGTAACTCATTTGGCATTCCATGCGATTCAAAGTTACCATTTGCTCCTTATGACTTTAGAAGGGGTGGGCTTCTTCATTTTACAACAAAAACTGCTGAAGAATATGCAAACAAGGTTAAAAGGGGATTCTGTGATGGTAATCCAATTAAAAATAAAGAACTTATTGAATTATTCTTCAAGAGAAATGAAGTAACTGAAGAAAAGGTTGAATATTTCAAAAAAACATTGGGTGTTGATGTTAGTTATCTTGTTCCGTTTAATGGAGAAAAAAATAAAGATATACAAATTTTTTCATTGTGCTATTCAAGAAAGAATTTCAAATTCTTGGATGACAAAGTTGTGACACCTTTACAAGTTGGAGCTGCAAATGGAACAAATGTTTGCAACTTGAAAGACAATACGGAAGATAACATTTCAATGCTAAACTTTTTCTATGTCGAAAACACGGGAATATATTGGATTTGGAAAAATGTTAATGATGCTGATTATAAAGGTCAAATGCAATATAGAAGGCCGCTTTCAGGTGTTAATGAAACCATGAATTTTGAAGAAATCTTTGATAAATATGATGTAATCACATGTGAGCCATTCAACCATCCTGAAAATAGCAAGCCAACAAAAGACCAACCAATGTGCATTCCTGCAAATACAGTTGAGGAAGGATATAAATTTTCAAATTGTATTGATGATTTGTACATATTGGAAGTCGCAATTAAGCATTTCCATCCTGAATATGCAAAAGATTATGACAAATATATAAAGAATGGTGAAAATCTTTATTATTCAAATGGATTCATAATGAAATCTGAAGATTATAATAGGTATTGTGAATTTTTATTTGATTGCCTTACTCATTATTTGGATATGGCGCATATTCATACTCAGGAAGAATTGATTGAGCATGTCAATTATAACATTGAAACTGGTAAGTATATCAGATATGAAAAAGAGCCTGTTAATGAGGCTGCTGTAAAATGGCAAACAGAAATCGGTGGATTCTTGTCAGAAAGAATTTGGACATTATGGTTACAACATAACTTCAGCGATGATAAGATTTATAAGTTACCATATGTCAAGATGGAAGATAATATGTACACCTAATTCTAATTTATGGGAACAGATAAGAAAAAAGTTTTGATATTGTCATTGTCATGTGATATTGAACAATATATAGAAGAGGAAAATATCATAAAAGAGACTTGGGGAAAAAGAATCTTTAATGGTGAAAAGGATAATTTTAATATATTATTCATGCATTCATCAGAGAAAGATTATATAGACAATGATAACCATATCATCTTCACAAAAAGTAAAGATGGATATTATGATACAGGTGAAAAAACACTAAAAAGTCTTATACTTCTTAATGAGCAAAATGTTGATTATGATTATATATTGTTCACAAACACAGCAACTGTTATAAACATTGACTTAGTTGATTTGTTTGTAAATAGCGAGTTTATTGATAATGATAAAGTATATGGTGGCAAACTTATATTTCCTGTTACACATGTTCCATTCTTTCGTGGTGACTTTATATTGGTCCATAAATCACTTGTTGATGAAATAATTGAATCCGCTAATGATTTCATGGAAAGAAAATACCCAAATGATGAAGTCATTACATTGTGTTTATTGAAACATAGGAATTCTCGTGGCCTTGAAGTTATAAATCAATTTATTGAATTAAACTCAATTGATTATATTGAAGATTTTAATTTTAATGACGCTAATCAATATTTCTATGTGAACACAAAAATAAGGGATATTGAAAGGTCTGACAATGATGTTATGATAAGTGCAATGAAGTTAATTTGGCATTATGTTGACAGACTAAAAGTTGCTGTTGATTTCAATAAAATTGTAAGGAAACCAACGGTTATAGAATTAAATAATGGTGTTTATAAAATTGAACTTATAAAACATTAATTTAACTATTTATTTAAGAAAAACATAATTTAATGGCTAAACATCAAAAATATGGAATAAAATATCCGTTTTCTTCAAACAATGAAGATGGCATTTATCTTGATGTAAATAACAATGAGACTGAATGCGTCAAATCAAAAGTTTTACATGTGATATTTACCCCAAAGGGACAAAAATTAAGAGACCCTGAGTTTGGTACTGACTTGATAAAGTACATATTTAGCCCAAATGACAATTATTCAATTTCGGAAATAAAAAATGAAATTTCAAGTTCAATAAAAAGGTATGTACCTGAAGTTGAGTTTAGAGATTTCAATATTTTCCAAGATGAAAATGACGAAAATGCCATAATCGTGACTGTTGAATATGGCGTTAAAGTTGGTAATAAGACTGAAATAACAACAGTAGGAGTTAAGATATAATGGAAAAGGGTATTTCATATCTAAACAGGACTTTTGAAGATTACAAGGATGCTTTAATTGAATTTTCTAAGAAATATTATCCTGATTTTAATATATCATATGACGATGCTTCAGTTGCTGCATGGCAAATAGATTTGGCAGCTGATGTTGCTGACAATTTGTCATATCACATTGATAGGGTTTATCAGGAAACAAATATTGACAGCGCACAAGAAAAAGGCTCTTTATATGCAATAGCAAGAAATAATGGTGTTAAGATTCCAGGACCAAAAGGTTCAATGGCTGAGGTAAAAATCAGTTGTGTTTTACCTGTTGGTTCTAACAAACCTGAATGGTCAGTAGCACCAATTGTAAAAAGAGGTACAAAATTTGCATCAACTTCACAATCATTTGAGTTGCTTGAAGACGTTGATTTTAAATTACAATTTGATTCAAATGGAAACACAAACAGAACAATAGTTCCAAAGGTAAACACAAATGGCATAATAACAGGATATACAGTTTCAAAACTTGCTGTTGTTACGGCAGGTGAAACACGTGTTTATAGACAGGTACTTCACGCAAGCGACATTTATCCATTCATGGAAGTTATATTGCCATTTGAAGGTGTTATGAACATTGAATCAATATTGGAATGGAATGGCGTTGATACAAGGGTAACTCCACCACCATATGGCGATTTTTATTCAAGTGGATGTCCTGGAACTTACAATAGATATTATGAAGTTGATAATCTTGCACAAAATTGGGCATGGCTTGACCAAGAAAATAACGGTAAGCCTGTTATGTACACTTATGGTTCAGATGGAACCGCTTATAGTGAAGGTAAAAACAAACCAGTTTTCTATATAACAAAGGGTGAGTGGAAACCTATAAGGAGAAAATTCATAACTGAATATATGGACAATGGTTATTTGAAGATTATATTTGGTTCAGGTAATGGAACTGAATATGCAAATGTGGGTAATGATATGGCTGCATTCTCAAAATGGCAAATAACAAGGATATTAAATAATAATAACTTAGGAATTTTGCCTAATGCGGATACAACATTGTTCATATTGTATAGAATAGGAGGCGGTAAATCAAGTAATGTTGCCGCAGGTGCTATCAACAAAATTTCATCTTTAAATGCTGAATTTAGGGGTGATGCTCAAATTGCAAATGCTATATATCAAACACTTAAAGTTGAAAATACAACTCCTTCAGTATCAGGTAAAGATATGCCAAGTGAACGTGAATTGAAATATTTGATAAAATACAATCAAGGCGCTCAAAACAGGTGTGTAACAGTTAAGGATTATATTGATAGAATATTAAGGCTTCCTCCTAAATACGGAACGCCATTTAGAGTTGGTGTTATGGAAGAAAACAATAAAATTATGATTTATCTTCTTGGTATTGACGGAGAAGGAAAATTAAACGACCTTATACCTATAACACTTGTAAACAATATGATGAATTATCTTTCTGGATATAGAATGATTAATGATTTTGTTGAAATTAAAAGTGGAAAGATAATTAACCTTTCATTTGATGTTGACGTAATCATTGATAAAAACTATGAAAAAACAGTTGTCATATCAGACATTATTAACGTCATAAAGAATTACCTTGATGTTAATAGTAAATTCATGGGAGATGAAATCTATACAGGTGACATCGAAAAGGAAATATCAAAGACAGATGGCGTTATAAACTTAATTAATTTCAGAGTGTATAATGAACATGGTGAAGGATATTCACAAACACTTATAGGTCAAGAAACAATCGCATCAAACGCTTTTGATGGTGAAAATGTTTATCTTGGTGATGGAAATGCTGATTTAATTGACCTTGAAGCAACTGACGGAATCCTTTACAGTGACGGTGATAGTATGTTTGAGGTTAAATATCCTGAAAAAGACATTAGGATTAGAATTAAAGAAAAGTAATATAAACTCGTATATGATAAAGGAAGAGCGGCAGTTTTACCGCTCTTTTTTGTTTATATTTATGCCACTTTTTTTATATTATAAAAAGTAAGAATAACTATTTATTAAAGACAATATTAGACAAATGGGATGTGGATGTAAAACTAATCAACAAATATCTTATCTTCAAAGAAAATACGGAGATAATCAGCCTAAAAGTAAGGCAACTCATATTCGTGAAACTTTCTTTGGCGGCATAAAGAATTTATTACTCATTATCCTTATGATACCGATAGTTCCTATTTTTGGGGCATTTTTAATCATAAAACACTTGTTTTCAAAGAAACCAATTAACATAAAGAAAACTTTCAAAATAGCACAATAAAATATGTCAGAAGCAAATAAATCATATAGAATAAGGACCAATGTAGGTAGTGAGAACAAACAAGAATACATTACAGTAAATGCTGACTTGATTCAGGATTACGATACATTTGAAGTCCTTTCAGTTAATATCAAGAGTAAAGATGCATACCAATTGCACAACTCAAATTATGGCGTTGTGGTTGGGCGTGTCATTGCAAATAATGGATTTGGTATTCCTAATGCAAAGGTTAGCATATTCATAGAAGCAGACTTGGCAAACGGAACTGATGTTGGAAGTATCTATCCATTTAATTCAAGCATTGGAAAAGATAAAAATGGCGTTAGATATAATCTTTTACCTAATGAGCGTGTTGATGGGTGTCACCAAGTTGTTGGTACATTCCCAACTAAAAGATATGCTCTTGATAATGATGTAATTTTGGAAGTTTTTGACCATTATTATACATACACAACAAAAACAAACAATGCAGGTGACTATATGATTTGTGGCGTACCAACTGGTGCTCATACAATTCACATGGATTTGGATTTATCTGATTGTGGAATATTATCACAAAAGCCAAGAGATTTCGTTTATAAAGGATATACAATTGAACAATTTGAAACACCTACAAAGTTTAAAGGTGGTACTGACTATAACAACCTTAGTCAGATATTCTCACAGGACCAAGTTGTAAACGTAAATCCATTTTGGGGTAATAGTGACCTTGGTGAAACTATTGGCCTTACAAGATGTGATATAGATGTTAATTTCAAATTTGAACCAACATGTGTATTCATGGGTTCAATCGTTAGTGATAACAACTCTAACGGGTTCTCAAAGAAATGTGTTCCAACAGATGCAATGGGATATATGGATGAACTTGTAACAGGAGAAGGTAAAATAGAAATGATTAGAAAAACTCCTGGTGGCTCTGTTGAAGAATTTCAAATTAAAGGTAACAAACTTATCAATGCAAATGGTGTTTGGTGCTATCAAATACCAATGAATCTTGATTATATGGTTACTGATGAATATGGAAATATGGTTCCAACTGACAATCCAGATAAAGGTATTCCAACAAGAGCCTCTGTTAGATTCAGAATATCAATGGAAGATTCTGAAGATAATCCTGACAACTTCTTTAGGGCAAAGGTTTTGGTTCCTCACAACCCAAAAGATTATAAAGAAAACTACGACTATGAGTTTGGTTCATATACAAAAGATGAATCATTCAGAGATTTATATTGGAACAATGTATATTCTGTAAAATCATATATTCCAAGAATTCAAAAGAACAACAATTGGAGAAAAGAAAAATTCTCAGGAATTAAGCATTGTAATAAATTTGGTCCTAATAGCCCAATGCCATATAACAACATAAGAATCAAGTTGCCTCTTATGTTTACAATTATGTGTGTCATAATAAAAACTTTTATTTTTGTTACTAAAATAATTAATTTTGTAATTGCTGCTTTAGGACGAATCATCGCATCAATTGCGACTGTTAGATATTATTGGTTTAGTTTTTGTGATAGTTGGTGGCCTTGGAATTGGAAATTTGGGTGGAAATGTTTGTTTCCTAGTTTAGTTGATTTTATTAAAAAACTTAAACTTGTCGTTTTAAAAGATGGCTTATGCCCAGATTTAGAAAATTGGTTTTTTGCGCCAATGCCTGATTTTGAAGTAGTTAACACGTTATTAAAGAGTGTTAAAGTAGAATGCCAATCTCAAATAAATTGTGATGGAAATGAGGGCTCTGAAGGTGATACGCCGCCAGGAGAAACACCTGATGACACTGGTAATGTACCAACTGGTTATACTTACAATATAATGAAACAAACAATATATTATGTTCTTAATGAGGATGAAAACGGTAATGAATATGAGAAAGATGAGAATGGAAATCCTAAAGATGGAATAGATGCTGATGATTCACATTCAATAGATGACCAAAATGCAGACCCAACAGATGAAACACATTGTTTAACAACAAAAACAGATTATCTATTACCTTGTATTGAAATGAATCTTGCAATGGAATATAATGTTATTAATTTTGATTTTTATAACGATTGGATTAATGGTGTTATATACAATCCAAGATGGGTTAGATTCATGAAGAAAAAAGTAAGATTTTTGTGGATTACTTGGGCAAAGGAAAAGATAAAAGGATGTATGGATGATACTAAAATTTTTCGTAACAGTAGAAAATACGTTCAACAATGTGCTATAGGATATAGAGAAGACACGGTAAACGGATATAGAATAATATCTAAAGTTGATAGTCCTATTAATACTATGTCTGCAACAAGTAGTGCATCAAATGCTAGTATTTTAACTACAAAAATCGTAAAAGGTAATAATTTTCATAAAAAATCAGGATTTAAAATTTCTCCTGTTTTTGGTAAGGTAAATGGTGGAATATGTCATGAAGGAACAACTCTAAAGGGGCAAAAAGTTTACTATTTAAAACCATGCGAATTTAGTAAAGAATCAGATACTTTAAATAGAAAAACTAATCTTTATGCGACTGATATAATATTGCTTGGAACATTCAATGATTGTGACTTAAATGGTATTCCAAAAACATTTACACATTTAACAAGTACAACATATATAATGCCGACAAATCTTGCATTTACAAATATGGATACAAACGGCCCGTTATATGCAACAGATGAAAAAACTATTTGTGTTGGTAGTAGTACAAACCAAGGTGTTGATGTTAATCACAGTGGTGATACAATGAACCACGGAATACAAGAAATTGACATAACTAATGGCAAAAATGGGCCATTAAGACAAGAAATTGAATATTATCAAAACTCAGGAAATTATGATATTAGAGATAATTCATTCTTTGGTGATGGCAGTATGACTGAAAACGATACAATTGCTTTAACTGAAGCCGCCGGTATATCATGGGATTGGACTGGTCCGGGACAGGGACAAGTAGTTAAAGAAAGAATGTATTATCCTGGTGGACATTTTCTTGGCCTTACTTGTGTTAATTCACAAACAAACTTAAAGTCTTGTTTGAATCTTTCAAGAATATGTGAAATTGGTACAAATATGTCACAAAGGCATGAAGAAGTTAGGTCTGTTGATGAAAATGGTCTTAAATATACATATACAGTTCCAAGTGGATTTATTTCTGGCGATGAAATATCAGATAATGACTTTAGGGCTATGTTTGCAACTCTTAATAAAAAGAAACTTATAGCAACTAAAAGAAATTTGAAAACAGGTTATAAGTTCTATGATTTTGAGTTTGTTCAACCAATAAATTTTGACGGGTCATTTAGTGATGTTATTTTTGGTGATTATTTACACCATTCTTATACACCTTCTATTATCCGTAATAAATGGCCGTATAACGAAAACATACCTGTTGTTGATGAAGATTTAAGTGTATTCGGTATTCTTAAAAGTATTCTGAATCCTGAAAACGACCAAGAAGAAACCGGAAATACGCAAACAAGGACAAGAGAACTAACAAGTCTTGATTATTACACTTATAGGTTTGGACTTGAATATGGCAATTTTACATTTAATGATGTTAAAAAGAAATTCTTAATTTCAGAAACAGATAAAAATGTAACAAAATATTATTTACCTCAATATGAAAATAGTTATTATTTCTATTTTGGTCTTAAACAAGGTGCTACTGCTCTTGATGAGTTTAATAAACAATTCTATGCAGAATGTGATGAAATTAAATTTAAAAACATACCAAGACTTATATTGGCAAGTGAAATTAATTTCTGTGAGGCAACTGGAAATTTGCACATTATAACGGAAGGATTATCAACACCATATCAATATGTTCAAGTTGAAGGTGTAACAAATGGCCTTTTTATGAGAATTGATGTTCAATCAGATGAAAATGAAATTCCTATATTGAATATGGAATCTTTCTTTTATCCTGATGAAAATGGGAACCCATATAACTTTCCATTTGGTAGATACAAGGTAACTGTGATGGATGATGATGACATTGAATTAAGTGAGTTTATTAGCATTGGTAATGATTTATTTAGATATGATTTAACAACAGTAAACTTTACTAAGCCAATAGAATCTCCAATAGTTGGAAATAATTCAATATATAATGGTGGCTTTGCTTTAATTGAAAATTTCTCTTGTTTGTATGAAACAGAAGAAAGTATTGAATATCAATTCATGCTATATTTGGGTGATGAACCTGTTGGAAGTTATGAATATATTGATGACCTTGGGCATTTAGCATATGGTGAAGATATAAATACAGACTATGATTTATATGTTATGTGGAGATGCAAAGGTGGAGAAATGAATTCATTTAAAATTGAAACGGTAACATTTAAAGACAATAGTGATATAGACCTTAGGATTGGATATAGTAGTGGCTCTATTGTTTATAACAAATCATGTTTAAGATATGATGAAGATGAATACTATAATGACCACATGCAACATATGTCAGAAGATTTTTGGTTTGACAGAAACAATGAAGATATTGGTGCTGAAAATCACGTGGATGATGAAAATAAATGGTTCTACAGGGTAATGTTCTTTAAGGAAAGTAATTTAAATTCCTTTGATAGTCATGTATATCCAACTGGTGGTAGCAGAAAGGTACTATGGGGGCCAGCGCAGCAACCAAGTAATTCAGGAATGATTGTTGTTGGTAATGATGATAGAATGTATTGTTCAGAAGATTATTTAGAAATACCAAGTGGTATGTATTTGGATGATACAAGAACATTAAAGACAACATATGGTGCTGATTATTGCAATATCGTAAATAATGAAAACCTAAGAACTGGTGTTGAAACAAATTGTACACATCAATATTGCGCACAGGCTTATAAAGATACTGATGTTTGTGGTGAATATCGTGGCACTTACAACAGGGCAAATGGTGTTATATTAATTACAAATTATTTTCATGAAGGATATGGTTGTATATTTAAGCCATTACCATATGGTAATTTATTATTCTTGACATATAATGGCCTTGATGATTTAAAAAACAGAATTGATTTTGATGGGTTCGCAAATTATGGCGTTATTTATCCAACATTTATCTATCCTGTTATGAAGAGACCGTTCTTTGGTGATTTTAGTGTTAGAATTTATGGCGATTTTGATGTTAATATAAATGAGAATTATGATACGCCTGTATATTCCGTTATTAACAGAAATATGCTTAATAATGAATTGCTTAAAATACACAATGGAATTACATATGATAAAGATTTTGATTCGATACAAGTGTATTCAAGAGATTGTGATTTACATGTTTTAAGTTCTGATACGTACAATATAACACTATCAAATAATATTGACCGCATTCACGATTGTAGTCATTATGAAAGTGTCCCTGAGTGTACAAATGGTACTATTTTATACAACAATGTATATTTTGGCGTTAAGGAAGGATACCCAATGGCTTTGGTTTCAGGATTAGCAAAAACAATACGTGTAAATGAAACATATAGTTTTTATAACAATTTGTATTATAGGTATGATTCTGATGAAAATAAAATTTTTGATGTTTATGGTGATGGCGGTTCTGATTCTGGTATTACATATTATTTAGGGTGTTATGGAAGTAAAGACCCTATTGATTTTCTTATTATTCCTGATGATTATACTGATAAGAAATATGCATATAATACAAATGATGATACAACTAACAATAATATTACTTATGTTGTTTTATGTAGATTTATCGAAGATGTTTCAATACATGATTCGATTTGGTACACAAATGTATTTGTTAAAATAACTTTAGTTCCTAATGACAATGGAAGATTTATACTTTATTATGAATACAAAGACGTGTATGGAAATAATATAGTTTTTGATAATAAACTTGTTTCAATAAAAGACCCGTCTGAAGGCGGCGTTGAATTCGGTGATATATCACATCCACATGGTATAAATGTAATATTGGGGCAAATAAATGGTGGCGTTGAATTTGATGTTTATGATAATGAATCCGGCTCAGGAAACGAAGACTATTATAGTATTGTATTTCCATTTAGGCCTGTATTGAATTACCAAGTTTTAAATGGTGATAATCAGCATCCAATTGTCGCTTATGGTACAAATTACTATGGCCCTAATTTCAAGAGTTTTATTCAAAGAATGATGACTAAAAGAAAACTTTATCCTATAGAGAACGTTGATAGACTTCCTATTGATAGTTTTTATGACTTAAAATTCTTTGGTATTGGGGTTAAAACAATAATGAGTGATGAGGATAATGAAAGTTTGTCATATGTTTATAAAGTATATCCAAACCCATTTAGACATTTGTTCTATGGAGATGCAGGAGATTACACAATAACAATTGAACCAGCAAATTATAATTACTATAGTGGTAACATTGAATATAATTTTGGGAAAGGTTCACATTTAATGAATGCATTTATAACAGTAACAAGTCCATGCACAGTTAGAATACATGTTGAAAATAATGGTGGGTGGTGCTATTATATTATAAATAACAATGGAACACCTAGTTATGGTGATATTGGTGATGAAATTGGGTATGTTGGAGTACCTATTAATCTTCAAATAAATGTAACTGAGAACAATTTGGCATATGATAGGACATGCAATTTAATTGTTGAATCTTATTATGGTGGAATTCGTGATACAAAAGTTATAAAAATAATACAAAAAGGTATTGTTAATTCTCCACATTTACATTTGAAGTTTGAACAAAGTAGGTATCTTACTCAAAATGAATTTGAAGATTTAAAACGTGACTATGAGCCATATGGGTACACATTGAGAATATCAAGTGATAATTTCCCAAGTTATTCACAACAAGAGGGGTTGAATGTATATTTGTGCGGAGAAGGTGATTATGGGCAACATGTATGTTTCCAATGCAACACTTATAACATGGCTCCTGGTATATCTTATGATGTTAGTTATCCGTTGTTCTTTTATGGACAAGAATATGTATATAGCAAATGGTTCTCAAATGCTAATGATTGTCATCAACAAATACATGCAAATTTTGATACTTGTGAAATAGAAATACCTGAAAATTCGCCATTAAACGATTATATAATAGATACTCAATTTTTGGTAATATAATAATTAAGATGCGCTTTTTATATGAAAATATTTTTAGAAGAAAATAGAAGTGTATTGTCAAATAATGTTGAAAATTATTTTGACATTGAATTGGAAGCAAAAAACAGACTTTTACCTGATGAAAGTCTTGTTGATGATTTTTCAATTTACGAGCAATATGTCAAGGAAAGAGATGAATGTTGTACATATAGGGTTATTTTAGATGTTAATCCTGTATGTTCAAACGTTCTTTTCAACTCAATTTCAGAAATCGTTGTTAATGAGGGGTCTGATTCTGCTGTTTGCTTAAATTTTACAAGTTTGGAAAAAAGTCAATACGCTCCAAGTGCTATTAATACCTATAATCCTATAACATACAGGCATGCAATAAGGGATACTGAATATTCACATCCTGAAAATGGTAAATTTGTTTATCATTGTGGTGTTGATATATTCAATAATCACATGCTTAGAAAGAAAATATTTGTACACATAAACAAAACAAATTATAAAGAAGGTTCAGAGGAATATAAAGTTTATAACACAATCGGTGATTATTTAAGAGATAATAATGGCAATGTCATAAAGGAAAATCTTGGAATAAACTATACTAATGGTTCTGGAGCAACACATGAAATGCATATATATGGTACTGATTCTTTGGACAATATAAAAAATGCATTCTATTCTAAATGTAAAGAATCTGATGGGTGGTGGGGCTTTACAAACCCAGGAACAATAGATATACCAAATTCAGACAACACTGATGTAACAATAAACGAAATGCTTGCAAATAACAAGCCATGTGAATTCATTGATTTTTATCCTGATAGAAGTCTTTTCTCATTCATACCAAAATACAACAAGTATAGGCGTAGATTGGAAAATAATTGGGATTATTGCATAACATATCCTTACGGAAAGGATTTTGACTTGATAAACACAATATGTGGCGGTAAAAACGGTGAAATACAAGCAAAAATAAAGAATGTAACAAATGCAAGCGGCGTTAAATTGCTTCAATGTAGTTCATTGTTTAGACATAGTTTTACAAATGGGTCATATGTTAATTTTTACTATTATATGTTCAAAGATGGTACTTTGCCTGATTTTGATAATCCTGAATATGTTATACATCCAACAAACGAAAATGAAATACCTGAATACACAGATGATGACCTTGAATTTCAATTGTACCAAAAAGAAGTTAGGGTATATTCTACAGGTGACTTAAATGGCAAGAACAAAGATAGAATATTTTCAGTTAAATATGATGATATAAAGTCAATATATAAGTTTTTTGCTGCTTTCGGGTGTTATTATAAAAAGTCAACAAATGGTTGTGAAGCATCTTATTATGCAAGAAAATTCAAAAAATTAAAGAATATAAATGGTGAATCTTTAATAAACGATGCTAATAAGGCTGCATTTGCTAAAAACATATATGGTGATGATATAACCCAAATAATTTTCACAGACAATGTTGATTTATGTGGAATAATAGATGAAAATGGAAGAGAGATTTCTGAAGTTTATTTCACTGCAATAAAAAGAAATGCTGGAAATACAGAATGGTATGATGATAAAGTTCTAACAGGAGAAACTGTTGAATTTTCACATTGTTTTGGTGAATTGACAAGTGGAATAGATTTTAGTGGTGTTGATATAAATGAAGAGCCTTTCGATTATAACATACATTATTTACATAACATGGATAGTGGCGTTTGTGAAAACAACATTCAGGCTAGTAATACATTTTCTGCTTGGGGAGAAACCATTTTGAGGGGGATGCCTAAGTTTATTGAAAGTGGTATTACAATTGACAATGATGAATTTTATGGCGACATTGTTGAATTTGACAATTATGAATATCAAACAAACGTAATTGGTAATATATTCCATAGGTTTAATACGGCTCAACGTGAAAAATTTGATTTAAAATTTAGGGATATGTACCAAGATATTGTTTCTTATGATGATTATGATGATGTTAACCTTGGAAGACATTTCGATGTTAGAACGTATTATTGCAATGACACAATAAATGGATTACATGATGTTGATATTACATCAGCAACTTGTGATTATTTGATGTATGCTAATATTCACCCTGAAGGATATTATTACAATCCGCATTCAAAAATTAAATTAAAAGACTACGGAGAAGTAAATCATTCATTGGCTGATTACATAAACTACAGTGAATATAAGTTAACTGGTCAAAATGTAATATACATTTACAAAAGTGTAAATGGAGTTGATACACTCATTGGCAAGAAATATATATATGATTATTATGAACCTGATACTGGTGATGAAGGTGGGGATAGCAATGGCGGTGCTAAGGCAACAGCGCCACCAACAAGTGGAGATACATATTCAGTACACTTTGTTGAAGGCGTTGAGGGTTGTGTTTTGAAAGTTAAAGTTCCTGCTGATTATGGCTTTATTAGTGGCGATTATGTTGCAATGTATGATAAACTAACACAAGATGTTTATTGGGGTGTTATAAAATCATTTAAAGACATGTATTTGACGATATATTTCAATGATGATTGCTTTGATGGCATGGATATTTTGAATCATGTTGAATATTTTGGTCCTGATAATGCTGAAAGAAGATTTTTCATGTTTTGGACAAAAGACAGTGTTCCTGTTTATGCTAAATTATGCCTTAGCACAAAAGAATTTTCATGGAGGCCGATATTAAAGACTTCTGAATTGGATAATAATAACGATTTAACTAAATTACCTTTCTCAAATGGTTGTATTTATGTACAGAAAAACATTAATTTCTTTTTGAGAAGACAGGACCCATATGGTGACTATGGCCTTAGTTATCCTTTGTTCAAGGAAACTCAGCAATTTGTTTCAAATCCAATGACAAGATATGTCATCTATGGTTCTGATAAGGTTGATTTGAGTATTAATGATTTTGTATTTGATAATGATTTAAACACTTGTTACTAATATGGAAACTGTTAAAATAAACCGCAGGACACCTGTTTATGGGTTTGATGATTTAGATTATGAATACGTTATTGAAAAAGACGGTGAACTTGTAATCAAATTAAACGATAAAACTTGTTATTTTATCGAAGAGGGAGATTATATATATTTTAATAGGTCCGTAATGTGTGTTAATAACGGAAACACTACATTTACCGATTTTTCTGTTGTTAAATACGAAGATTCAAATCACATAATACACGCAACATTGCCTGGCGTTGTTAGAATAAACTTAACAGGCCAATTTTTCAATTTAAAATATAATGAAAACAATTCATATTACATAATATCATGTAAGACAAGACATTATTTGTTTGGACAAGATTTAGATGCGGCATCAGACCAAGAAGTTTACTTTAAGGATATAAATGGAAATTTATTGGCCACATACACTGGAATATATCCATTAAACAAGTATAGGGTTGATATGGGAATACCATCCAATAATTCATCTTTAACATCTGAATTTGTCAAAAGCGATTGTATTGGTGATATTGAAAAAGATGATACTTGTGGAAAGGGATATGATTATGTTGAAACAAGGCATTATAACTTTTTTCCTGACAGTGAAAGCACAAATGACTTCATATTAACAGATTTTAATGAGATTGAATGCAAAGAAGCGGCATACATAGAATTTAAGTATAATCCATTTTACTATTACACGATAGAAAAGGGCCCTAAAGGTGAACCAATAGAACTTGATTCGCATGGTAATCCGATAAAGCATATACATTTTTATGGTGATAAATGGTTTGATTCATTCCATAACACAACTACTGTAAAATATGTTGATGATGGTGTAAACATAAATAAATTTTACATTGACAGGTCATATTATTCTGTTAGTCTTGGCTTATCATATGATGCAAACGAATCTAATTTAGGAGTTGAAGATTATTTTAGTGATACGTTTGCTAAAAAAATTGAAGAATCATTAATTCCTGAATTTATTGATATGGAGCGTGTTAAATATTCTCCATATGAAAAAGAAAATAATGACAGATATATTCCAATAACTTCAATCACAATATATAACCATTTCAGGAAAAGGGTTTATGTTGACCCTGACAATAATACAAATACACTTGCAACGTCAGGTAATTTATACTATGATGGGTGGTATATTGATACGGATAACAACTATGACGTTTATTGGAATGGGTTTACTGGCGGTCCTGTTAGTGCCTTTACGAATAGTAGTTGCAGGACAATATCTGATTTAATTGGATTCCTTAATTTCACAGACAACGATATTTTCTATAGGAAGAGTAAAGTCAGTAAATCATTTTTCAGATTTTCATTTTATAATTCAAATGACCCAATAGAACAAAAGTTGTTGTATTATTCAACTGTATTCCTTGACAGTACGGCATTATTCTGTAAATTTTTAAAGCAACGTGCATTCATGGAAGATAATCTTGATGGCGATGAAGTTATAATAAATGAAGTCGCTGAAGGAAATGACAATGTAAAGGTTGTTTTTTGTGAAAACAATGACGTTGGATGTAGGCTTGATACTACGCTTACAATAACAAATGAATATGACAAAGAAAGATGTTCAGAGGGGTTCAATATTTATTTATTTTCCGATGATATACCTGAGGGAAATACTGAAAAAACTATTTATATGAAAGTTGAATTTAACCATGCGGGTAATGGTAAAACATTTCCAATGATTATCATGCCAAATGAGCCTCTTACAGTTGAAAACTTTATAGAAAATCTTTTTATACCAATAAAAATAAAAAAATACAACGAAAAATACATTTACACAATAGATGGCGCTGAGTATGATGGTAGCGGTGATTTGAAGTTGTGTTTGTTTGAGCCTAAATTAGAGTTAGAAGGATAATTCAAATGGAAACCATAAGAAAAAAAATATGCTTTGATAAATTAATCAGCCATAGAAACGGTATTACTCCATATATTTCTAAGGATACGGATGATGTTGAAATAAAACATGTAACAACAATATCATCAGAAAGCAATTATGGGTCATTTCCGTGCGATTTTGTATTAAACCGCTCAGAATATTATATGGATACAGAAACTGGCTTAAACACGAGAAAAAACACCGAAATTTCAAGATTAAAGTATCTTGATGTTTTAAGATGGTATAATGATGTTAATGAGTTCGTAAAAGAAGGTAAAATACTAAAAAGAATTCCTTATGACTATGAAAATGTAACTCATGTAAATTGTTCATCACCAAGTGACCAAATGAATAATTGTGGAATATCAAGTTCATCAACAACAGAATCTACAATAGTAGAATCTTCATTGTGGCAAGTTGATACAACAAACGATAAATTAATGTATGAATGTATTCTTGTTGATTTTTCATTGTTATCTGAATTTGGTAATGGTATATATGAATATGAAAAAAGTAATACAATTAGGTACAAGACAATAACAGAAAACAGTCTTGTTGATTTTGAAGATTTATCTGACGATGACAAAAATTTCGTTGAAAAAATGAATTATTTTGTTATTGGAAGTGGTAATATTGATGATGTTTCATCTTATAATGGCGTTCTGTTTACATTGGGTGACAATGATAGGATTTTTGCAATTAACAAATATCCTGATTATTTAAACTATGAGAAATATTGGAATTCATGGTGGGAAGAAAATTGGCCTGAATGCACAAATTATTCACCGTCACAAAGATGGGAAAAATATGTTTTAGACCCAAATTACGAAGAACCATTGTCTTTAAAGTTTATATATGATTTTGAAAAATATATTTTAGGAAAAGTGTTAATTCCTGAAAAATATAATGGTGAACTTATAAATGGTAGTAAAGTCCCAAATGCCGTTTTTTATTTGAATTATATGAACTATTTAACATGGTTCAATAACAATTCAGAATACCTTGATTCAAATGATGATTTACAACGTGAGTGGGAAAAGCGTGGTGGCGATAATTTCAAAACATTTTTAGAAAACATTACGCCAAAGTTTATAGAATTGCCAACGATACCTGAAAATCAAACATTTGTATATTTTGATTTTGCGGTTCCAAATATAGATATTGATTTAGCGTTCATTGATGAATTTTATAATGAATATAGTTATGTTCCATATGAATATTCAGTTGGTGTTGACGGTGAACTTGTTGATGCAACAATTGAATATGAAAATGGCAAAAATAATAGAATAGAATCAGCGTTAACTCCAACATTTGTTGATTTCACTGACTCAGGCATTACGGTTGAATCTAAATTAACAACTTTATATTCACGTGGATTTTATTATATTTCTGATGATATTTATGGGGTTTTTGAAGAGTTCCCAAATGGTGGAAAATTATTCAAATGTAAGTTTTATCAAGGAAATTCTTCTGTTGATGAAATAATAAATTGCAGTAGTGGAAGCGTTAATTTCTACTCAAAAGTTGGTAATGATGAATGGAATCTCGTTAAGACAATAAACATTAACGAGTCCGAGAACAGCATTCAACAGCATGAATTGTTACCAAATGCAAATGGCGCATATCAGGTTGTTGGAATAAAAGAAATTGGCTCAAGTACAACTATTACCGAAACAAATAGTTTTAGTAGTACAACATATTCTTTAGATGGTACATTAAAAACTGTTTCAGCGATAACAAATTATAATAAGTCAATATCTAAATTTTATAGGTGGTGCGAATGCTATACTACTAATGCACAAGGAATTGAGTGCGGTGATGGTGAAGATGGCGATTTTTCAACCAATGGGAAATACAGAAACTTACTTCTTTTATCATGCGTACCAGATGCCGTTGAGGATAATTCAACAGGTAAGGAATATTATTATATGATAAAATATGATAATGGATATACTGGTATAAATAATAATTCAATAAATTCAAAAACACATCCGAAACCGTTAAAGTTTCCGATGACGCTTGAAAAAAGAAATATCGAATCATATGATGGTGAATTTTCAGGAACTGTCAAATATGATAAAATAACAAACGTAACTATAGTTGATGATAACACTAAGGTTATTGAGTATGTTATCGGTGCAACTGAAGGTGAACCAATAGAAACAAGTGGAATACATTATGTTGATACATACCATTATTACGGAAATGTGTTTGCTGATGTTGTTATTGATGGATATTATAAAGCACAAGTTCTATATGAAAAAATATCTTCTGATGAGGAAAGTGCTTATAGTGAAGACTTTAATGCAAGCAGAAATTATGTTCAATCAAAAATAACAGGTATGGAAATTGGAACGCAATGGACACCTGAAAGTTCATTAAGAGCCTATTTATATACTGATGACAGTTATGACAATTTGATTGAATATCCTAAGATTGATGTTGATATTACATTTAACAGAGGTAATGCTGCCGCATGGGAAAGTCATTTCAAGTTGTCTGAATGCAATACATTTGAAGATTTACAAAATTATGGGAATAATTATTTTAATTTATAATATAAATGAGTACAGGAGTTTTTGGGTCAATAAGACCTGCTAATATAAATCCGGAAATTGATGTTGCAATATGCTATCAATACAAGCCATCAAGAGGTGAGAGTGATGACAATTTTCTTGGGTATAAAGATTTGGACCCAAGTGAATGTTTATCTCATAGTGTTAGGGATGATGATGAGACAAGTATAGTTGGTCTTTATAATTTAAAATTGCCTTTGAAATATTTTAACAAAAAGGGAATCTATAGTGTCTATATTAAGCCTAAAGAATGTTCTGCAACTATAGTTGATGTTAGTGTTCTTGCTGCTTATCCAAGCGTAAAAGGCGTTGTTATTAACATTAATAGTGGCGAGTTAAATGGTCTGACAGACTTAACCGGATACAGAATTGACTATGGGAATGGGGTTTCAAGGCTTATTAAATCATGCAATAGGTGTGAGCCTGTTATTGTAAACACTGGTGATGGATACCCAAAAACAACAAGATACAATTTAACTGATAGTAGCAGTAATCTTGTTTTCTGTACTGTAAGTCCATCTTCTGCTCCAACATTCAAGGCAAATGCAAATCCATATATTGGTGAACCTGGCCTTGAAGTTAAGATTGTTAATACAAAATTTAGTCCTAAATTAATTGAAATTGAAATGGTTGACCATGACGCTGACACTATTTCATACATGCTCGAAGGAGACCAAGCAAATGATAGGGATAATGGACTTATCACAACTTATAATGAGAAGCATGAAATATACCATCAATCTGAGTATTATGTACTTAAAGATAGACTTGGTAATCCATTATATAATATTAAGAAAAAGAAAGATAACATAGACCACGGTCAAGATTACGAAAATATAATGTAATATGTCAAGAAAAGATGATTTAATAAAAAGTAAGTCAATATATACATTGAGAGCCAAGCATATGACGGTTCCCAATGGTACTATATATGAAAACGACCACGTTACAATAATCAGAGATGATGGAATCTTCAATGAAGAAGTTGCTTTATTTTCAGATTCTAATTTTAAATTTAGAATAGGAGGAAGCAATAACGGAAAAAGAAAGCATTCTAGGGGATGGTTTACACAAGTTGAAAATTCAAGCGGTAACGTTTGGACACTTACTAATTTACCTGAGGTAAAAAAAGCAAGCGATGGCGAAATTAAACTAAAAGGTAATTACAAATCAATAAAAGATTTTGCTTATTATGGTTCTGCTGTAGAACTTATTAAAGCAACTGTTAATGATATTGTAATGAGATACCCAGGAGGGCTTTATCATTATCCGTTAAATATCGCACCAAAAATTAAGATTGGTAATACGCAATATTACATGGTGTCAAATGAATTTAACATTGATTTTTGGTCCCCTGTTGGGTGTTCAATTGATAATATTGATAACCCATTGAGAGTTCTTGGCGCAAGTTATATGAATTATGAAACAGCAAATGGCGGTGATGTTACTTTTGCTGTTGATTTAAGAGGCGATTGTTTGGATTCAATAATTGGCCACATTCTTATAAATGGCACAAGATTTGAAATATATCTTGACGGTAATGGTGAAAAACATCTTTTGACTACAGCAACAACACAAAATGGAAGAGTTATAATTAAGCCTAAAAAAGAATTTTTTGATAAGTTTTGGGCTTCAATAGATGATTTTGAAAAAGTTCTGTTGAATAGAAATAGTAAGCCTATATATAGGGCTGTTTTAGAAAGACCATACATAAGTGAAGGTAAACATTATTATGAATACAAAACATTCATATGGCCAACAATAGTAGATGATGTTCCTGATGTATCAAGTGGCGTTTTTGGCGGGTATTTAAGTTCATTATTAGACATTGCTGAATATTACGATGAATATGATTCAGATAATATTTGGAGAATGTTAACCCATGAATCAATAAAGAATTTGGATTATACATTTAGGAGATTATCAGGCGATGATGAGATTGATATGTCGGATATTGACTTTTCAAGGATGAAAGCAATGTTAAGGGTCCATGGTAGGTTGTATGATGATATAAAAAGATACGCTGATGGCATCAAGTATATAAATTCAATAACTTATGATGGAGTTAATAATCTTCCAGACTATTTCTTATCTGATGTTGTTGAACTTGGCGGATATGAAGCAAAATCAATTAATAAGTTACAAAAAACAAACCAAAACCAAGACATTAGTTCAGAAGATTGTTTTAGCGGCGTTTCTGCAATGTCAGTTAATGAAATAAACGGTGAATTTATGAGAAGAATGGCCCTCAGTAAAGAATATATTAGTTCTGAAAAGGGTACAAGACGTAGTATTGAATCAATGTTAGGGATGTTTGGTTATACGTATAAAGAATCAGGCGAAACATTGTCAAATGTTGGTGACTATAAAATACATGAATACATTAGGGTTGCTCATAATTTTCCAAAATATGCCCAAATGTCAAGACTTAGAAGTTTCACTGGTGAGTATCTTTATGGAGATGAAAACAGTAATTTCATGGATGGCTATCCTGTTGCTGTTGTTTCACCCGCAATGGAAAATCCGACAGAACAAGATTATTATTTGATACCTTGGGTTAATAACATGTCATATTATATTAATGACATATACTTCCAAGAAAAAGGTGGTTGGGGTAGAATACATGATAAAAAAATAAATTTAAACATAACAAGTGCAACTGTAATACATGACACATATTCAAATTTTTGTCTTGATTTATGGAGTGAAACAGCCCCTTACATGATGTATGTAAATGACATAGATGAATTAACATCATTGTCAAATAACGTAATTTATGAAGGTATGATTTGTTATGTTACTGATATAACAAGTGTTTATACGACATATTCTGCTGAAAGTGATTATAATAGTTCTATAATAGTACCAAGTCATCAAGAAGAACAAAATCAACAAACTCAGCAGTCAGACGAAAGAGGTGCGTCAAGTTCAACACAGCCAGGCACAAACACAAATATTAGTGTAAGTAACAGAGATTATTCACATTATTTTATATTATATAACCCTGCTTTATCAACACATGTTGGGTTTGTTAACAATGATTTATACTCATGCTATGGCTGGAAAAATATATTAAATTCAGAATTTAATGGCGTAAACCCTACAACACTTGATGGATTAAAAGTTTTGTATCTTGAGTCATTAAATCTTGATGTTAAAGGAAATAATCCACATTGCGGATATGGAAAATATGATAACGGTGATAGTTACATAGAAAAACTGAATAGATTATTTGGTACACAAGTTGATGATGGCGTTTTTGAATACATGAAAAAAGAATATTCAACTGATTATAATGCCATTTGTTCTTCTGGATTTTCTATTGGTGATTTAATTGAAGATAACAAAAAGTGCTATTATTTCTATGAACATGAAAATAATGGTAACGAAACTGAAATAGTATTTAAAGCACCAAATGAAGAAAGTGATGGAGATGATTCAGATGAAGAAATACAGGGCTCAGAAAGTGCTGTTGGCGGCTCAAATACCCAAGATTCATTAGACGGTGATACAAAAAATGGCCCGTATGGACATTTTATTAATTCTGAAAATACATCAAGTCCTACACATAACACAGAGGCTGCTGCATTCTCAATTGTTAATGTTAAGAATTTAATAATTGAAATTAAAACGAATGGTAACACATACTTTGAAGACTATTTGAGAGACGTTGTATTTAAGTATTTGAATGAAATGATACCTTCAACAGCAATATTAGGATATGAGTTTGTTGGTGGTTCAAATTCACATGTTCCATCAGCATCAGACTCATTTGGCACAACTCCAAATGTTATTACAGATACTATTGTTGCCGATGGTGTTATACTTGATGACAATTCAACATATTTTATTGAAAAATAATAAATTAAAATTTAAATAAATGGGAGTAACTACTGTTTTTAGTTGGAAAGTTAGTGATAATAAATATGGATATTTATGGACCGTTGAAACTAATGGCCCATGTATAACCAATAGAATAGTTGAACCTAATAAATTAGAACAAATTGTTGGTGAAATTTCGTCATGGGATGAGGCAACATATTCGGAAAAGTTTAACGCACTTAGTAATTTAATACATGACACTTTCGGAAAATACATTGAAGGTGATTATACTGATTATTACCATGGAAACAATGGTGGAAAGTCTTATGTAATGTTAACAGGAAAAGACGGAAGTGGGCCAGTTAACTCAGGAAATTCAGATATTGATGATACCGTTCTTGAAAAGTTAAAGACATATATCACAAAGGAAGTTTCTGCCGCAACTGTAAGTGTTAAAACTGAATTGAACAATTTTAAAGCCGCAACTAATGAAAAGATAAATGTATTCAGTGGTGCTGTTGAAACAAAAATAGATTCAACTAAAAATGAACTTTCAAACAACACTAATAATATAATTAACAGTAGATTGGATGCTATTTCAAATGGCGTTAAGGATAGCGTTTTAAGTGAAATAAATAGAGATATACCTGTTTCAAGTTTACAAGAACTTGTTAATGGAACAAGAATGCGTGAATTTGAAAATTCAGTAAATGAAAAGGTTAAAATAAGTGCAAACAATGTTGAACAAATTAGAGGCGATGTTAGTAGCCAAAGTGAAAGAATAGAAGCAATAGGCAGAAATGTTGATGACGAAATTAGGGCTACAAATGAAAAACTAGATAATTTAACAACTGATGTTAATGTAATAAATACAAAAGTTGACCGTGTTGCTGCAAATAAATCAATAAGAGAAGAAGAGGCTGTTAATGAGACTGAAGTCTTTTCAGCATCAAGGGGAATGGCAATTGATGAAGATACGTATATACTTGAAACCGAAACAATTGACAATGATGATGGTACTTTTGATATAATTTCAAGAATTGGTAATGAAGAATATGATGTAAAGATTTTATCATTCGGAAATAAATTGAAAGTTGGTGATTCAAATGTTGGACTTACATTGGCAAGTAACGGATTTAAGTATTTAGATAAAAGCGGTTCTTCAATTTCAATTATAAATGGAAACATTCTTCTTTCAAATGCCGATGGAAGTGGTAAATTGGAAATTAAAAAGGATGGCCTTTACATAAACGATGTAAAGCAATAACGTGGCTTATTTATGTTTTAAGTATTCTTTGTATGCTTCATCTAACTGATTTTTTGTTAGTGAGAAACTATTATTTTGTATATAGAAGTTAAATATTAATTTTTCATAAAAATGCTTATTATCAATATTTTCAAACATGTTTTTAAATACTTTTAAATCTTCAATTGTTAGTCCAATATAATTAGCAAATTCTGGAACAAGATATTTTCCTGCTTTCATATTAACATTTGAATTTAAATCAAATTCAATCATTTCTTGTTTTTTCATTTGCTTATAAAGAAATATGTCTTTATTTTTTATTTTCATATTTAGACATTTTTTATTATCAATTAATTCATCACAAATAATTAATTCATCAATGTCTTTTGAAAAATAATCAGTAAAGTTTTTAAAAAAAACATTTGAACCTATTGTAAATTGCTTAATTATTTTCATATTGAAAATAAACGTTTTAAAAATGATTGTTTTTTTTGTATCTTTTCTTTAGCATCTTTTTCTTTTTCATTTTGTATATCATGCACAGTTGGTTCAATTTGTGCGGGTATTGGTTGAGTATTAAATACGGAATCCATTTCTTTTCCATATTTTTCAACTAATTTCTTTTTAAATTGTTCTTTATCAGCACGTAACGCAATTTCGCTTGCTTTCAAGTCGCCTTTAAGACCATTCAATTCCTTTTTAGTGAAAAAATCCATTTTAATGTACCTCTATTTCATCTTCATTATTATCAATTATCTGTTGGCCATTGCTTAAATTTTCAAAGAAACTTTCAAAATTATGTATCAACCAGACAACGCCAGAAGTAAAGAAACAGTCTAAAATCAAAGCAAGCCACCACATATTTGTACCTATAAGTAGTATATTGAAAGGAGTAAATGCAATTTCTTTTATTGCAAACCAATCAATTAAGCTTAAAACCCATCCTAAATTAGCAGGAAAGCACATCATGCATTTGAACATTGAACCAAAATGCTCTGATATTCTATCTGTTAAATTTCTAATATGTTCAAATATCCTAAACGGGCCACTTCCAAACACCATCATGTTTGAAAATCCATAAACAACTATGCAATACAAGAACAAAATCATCCAATTACTCATCATCTACTTCTGTTTTTTCTTCCTTATTCTTTTCTTCTTTGTCTTTTTTTGAACTTTTTGTCATTGTTATTGCAGTTATTGTTTCAGGAAAACTCTTATCATATTTAAATTCAAGCGTTCTAAGTTCTTCTATTGTTATATTTTCGTCTTCAAAAAGTCTTTTTAATTCAGTTGTTTTTCTTGAAAGAAGTTGAGCACGTTCAATTGCTTCTTTCATTTTGTCAATATTATAATCTATTGCATCAAATAATTTTTGTTCCCCTGAATCTATATCGGTGCAGAAATAATACTCGCCACCGTTTTGCATTATTGAAATATCGAATTTCTTTTCTAATTCATCATCAATTATCCATCCATGAGGAAATGCAACAATAACATATATAACTTGTGTACCATCGTCAGTATTTGTTACCTGCATTCCCTTAAAATATTGTGATATTTTTTTAATTCTATCTTTAATATCCATTACGATTTTTTATTTAATATAACTTTACTGATTTATAAAATCAATAAAAAAGCCGCTTTTGAAGCGGCCTTTCTTCGTTATATTTTATTGTTTCTACTCATTGTTAAACAATGCTGCTAAAACAGTACTGTATTTCATCAATATTCTTTGAATTTCTTCTCTTTTTGGAATGCTGTCCTTTGATGTATAAACCACGCCTAAAACTCCTGAAGGATTATAACTTCCATACATCATTATAGCTGCCATATATTCTACATTTTCATTTTTCAGCCTGTAATATAATTCAGGGTCCAATTGTTCCAAATAATCAATATTTTCAGAGTAAAAATTCTTTTGATAAAGTTCAGTAGCCCATGGGTATCTTGAAAGTCTTACATTCTTATATTCACTTTCAAGCCATTGATAAGCACTCTTAGGCTCTGCATAAGTCAAATCAACATATAAAAATGGTAATCCTGCTAAATTAGCGCCTCCATTATGGGTTTCCAAAACGTAAACCCTGTCAGCATTTAATTCTGCTTTTAATTTTATAAGGTTTTCTCTAATTGCAGGTTCGTTATTCATCCTCTTTATAACAGATTCTGTATGCTGTTCGCTTACAATTCTTTCATACTTTTTAACAAGTCCCTCAGGATTAAAAACAAGCTGGCCAACAACAGAGACAACAAAAATCATCATTAGTGTTATTAGTAAATTTTGAAAACCCATTTTCTTTATAAATCCAAATGTTTTTTCAACCCATGATAAAGTAGTGTTTACTTGTTCAATTTTCTTATTGTTTTCCATTTAATCCAACCCTTTCTTTTTTATTTTATTTTTCTTGCGTTATTCAAAGTTGAATTAAAGTCGTTGTCTTCGTTCAGCCTTGAGTTTAATGTTGTTCTTGTGTCTTCTGATGAATATGAATAAAGGTCTTTCATTCTGTTGATTGATTCATTGAAACCTTGTTTGTTGTTGTGTTCGATAACAACACCCTTATTATCTCTCCATTCAACCAAGTATTCGTTACCTGTTTTATCTTTCATCTTGAATGTATTACCTTCGTTTTTGAATTCATCAGGTATTCTTGAAAGCATATGGCCCTCAGTTAAAAATTCTGTCTTTTTAAAATAAACAGTTTTTATGTTTTTGCGCTCATTGATTGGCTTTTGACCTGATTCAAAACTTGATATTCTATCAATCATTTGTCTCATATCGAAACCATCTTTGCTTTCATACATTTCCTCTTTGTCAAAAACTTTGTCAGGCCATTCTCTTGCCTGAAGCCCTGATTTCTTCATGCTTTCTTCGTCATCATGCAATTCTTGTCCTGATTTCTTAATCCCATTGTAGATGTTTTCGTTATCTGAAAAATCAGCAGCTTTTTCTATTCCATTATTTTTTTCAGCCTCAGATGTATATCCTTCTGCTTGTGCTTTTACTCTTTTTCTATAAGAATCATTAGCGTTTTCAGGTGTATAATCTAAAGTTGTTCTGTTGGCATCGGTTTTTTCGTACTTTGCACGTTGACCGCCAACCTCTTTTCCAAGGCCACCATCGAAGTCTTTAGCCATTTTTTTGGCATCATCGTAAGCCTTGCCGTTGTTTGACTTATTATCCTTTTCAACATTTGGTCCAAGAACCGGCTTGAACTCATTTGAACTCTCAGAAATAAGCCTCTTTAAATCGCTCACTTTAAATGTCTTTTCCATATTATTTTTATTTTATTTTCTAATTAGTAAGGATAATATCCACCCCTTACACGGCCCATAGCACCTGCGTTTATATCAAACCCACGACACATTCTTTGCATTAAAAGTTTTTCCAATTCTTCAGGGTCTTGTTCCTTTTTAATTTTTTCATTTAATGCGTTTATGTCTTTTACTGCTTGCGGGTCAAAACCGTTGTTATATCTGTCTAAGGATGAATTCATTTGTTCTCTTCAAAACTTTTTTTCATTATATCTTTATGGTCCAATGTTTCTTTATAAAAATCATTATCAGAGCCCATAGGAACATCATATTGGTAATTGCCAACATTGCTTGTTGCAGTTGCCTCTTTTATGTAGTCAACTTGTTCTTGTGTTAAATATAAACTTTTTCTCTTTATTGGTTTACCGAAAACAGGAACTGTGTATTGGCCACTTGAACTTGTTGATGTAGCACCTGCAATTCCATCCATAGCACCACCTCCAACAGCACCACCCTCACCGTCTTCATTTAATGAAGTTGTCGGAACAACCGGCCTTATTGGTGGGGTTGTTTCTTGGCCATCAATATTCATAATATCCTTTTGGTATTCCAAAAGAGAAACCTCTTTATAAATTTTTTTGAGGCTTGATTTAAATTTATCAGGTTCTGACCATGCTGATACACAATTTTCATCGTTATAAAGTATGTACAAAGCCTTTTTAACAACATTTATTGCGTATGTGTATTCATCTGTTAATTGGATTTCATTGTCTTTATATTTTTTCAAGAAATCAACCAACACGCCAACATTAGCCCACAACCCTTGATAATCATAAGTTGTCTGTTTTTCAACGTTTAAAACTTTACTACATAAAACATTCAAACAAATTTTGGCAAATGAAGTTTGAATATCAAGTGCGCTATCGCTATCCAAAATGCCATAGCCCCATGCGCCTTCGTCCAGTTTTTTAGGCATTGCAAAATTTTGCTCAAACAAATTAACATAAAGATTTCTAAGTTTTTTCTTAAAATCTTTTCTTGGTATTTTATATTTTACTTCAAAACTGTCTTTGTTACGTTTTCCGTCTTCATCATAACCGTTGTCTTTTATTCTTTCACTTCTTATGACAACTGCGCTGTAATCATCATTGGGGTCTGTTTTTGTTATAAGCATTTTAAGAGCAGATGGGCCGTCAATACCAAAGCCATGCAAGAAATCATCAGTATCGGCCTTTAATGGGTCTTTTAACAATTTCTTCATGTAGTCTTCCATATGAGATATGAAAGCATAACGTGTCATTTCTTTATCACTCATATTACCCTCTTTTGATTTCGTCTTCGTAAAAATTACGGCGTTGCCATAATGTTCTGAACAAAGTATTAACTGATGAAGCAACCAATGCACGTACTTTCTTTTCCATGTCGTTTTTGATGCTGTTGTCATTTTTAAGAGCATCTTTAACGGCAGAAACAATATCACTCTTGTTTATACCATTTTCCTCAAGAATTTGGTTTGCAATGAGCGTTTGCATCATTTCTTCACTTATTATAACCTTCTTTGACATATTAAGCCGTATATTTATTCACATATAAATAGTATAAATAAACAAAAAGCCAACCAATTAAGGCTGACTTTTGGTTATAATAACTTGTATTATTCTTATGATTCTTTAATATTGTTTGCCATTTGTTCAAGTGTTGATGATTCCATATTCCATTGTTCTTTCCAATTTTGATAGAATCCATACAACTTGTTAAGAATTTCAAGGTTCTTGTCATTAAGAACCAATCCGTTTGTTGTTAAGAAACAACCATCGCCTGTGTTTGTTCTTAATTTAAATTGGAATTTAAGGTTGTTCAAACATGGAATTACGCCACTGAATATCAAGTTATTTTCATTTGGCATATAAATAAGTGGAGATTCACTTACATTACCATTGTCAGGCTTTGAGAACTGAGCACCGCTTTCAACAGATGTTCTGAATTGTTGGATTTGATTTGTTAATGTATTTTGACCAAAAATCGGGTCATCTGTTATTGCAATACCATCAGCAGCAACATCACCTTTTTCAACCTCTTCATTAAGTGATTGTTTGTTCTGTTTTGTAGATTCTTCAAGGCTTCTTATTTTATCAAGCATTTTTCTTGTGAAATCTTCTTCTTTTGCTTGGAAGCCAACAATTTTCTTTTCTGCCATAATTACATGTCATAACCCATACCATTCCACCAAGAAGTCATGCTTATGTTCTTTTTGTTGGAATTTATTATTTTTTCAACATCCTTCTTTAGATTTTCAGTGCGTTTGATTTCTTTTTCGATAATCTCTTTTGCTTGCTCAGGATGCTTTTGAATGTTTTCATTGAATTCCTTTTGTGATTTTTCAAAATCATTTATCTTGTCAGTTGTTTCCTTTAATTCATCAACTGTCTTTTGGATTGATTCATCAATCTCATCCTCAATGTTTTTTGTTTCAAGATTAACATCAACATCTTCGATTGAAGATTCTATTTGATTAACATCTGTCTTGATTTCAGAAATGTCCTGAATATTTTCAGTATTTTCTTGTTCTTCAATTTGCTTCTCAATTTGTTCTTCTATCTTTTCAGGTGTTTCCTTTATATCTTTTGCTTTCTTAGGCTTGCTTTCTGCCTCTGTCTTTTTCGTCTGTTTTGCCATAAAAATTACATTTATTTATCATAAATATAATGATAAAAGAAATATTATCAACAAAAAAGACGGTGATAATCACCGCCTTTATTTGAATGTTTCTGATGTTATTGAATTTTTAAGCGCTTCAGTTCTCAACTTTTTAAGAGCGCCCTCTTTTATTTGTCTAATACGTTCCTTTGTAAGTCCCATCTCATTCCCTATTTCCTCAAGCGTCATTTCATCTTTTGAATCAAGGCCGAAGTATGATGAGATAACTTTTTTCTCCCTTTCATTCAATGAATCCATCAAATCTTTTACGACTGAAGATTCATCGTTTCTCTTTAGATTATCAAAATTGAAAGTATCAATGTATTTTTCTGAAACAATTTCTTCGCCATCAGTATCAGTGTTGTTTTCATCATCGAACTTTTCAGACGGAGCCAATTCATCGCCTTTGATTATGTTTCTTTTGTTCAATGCTTCCAATATTGTCTGTCTAATCCACCAAACAGAATAACTTATAGTCTTATAGCCCTTTTCATAGTCAAACTTATCAAGGGCCTTTATAAGACCAAGGTTTCCTTCAGCAATTAAATCGGAATAAGATAGTCCCATTCCGATATATGGTTTTGCTACGCTTGCTACAAACTTCAAATTTGATTTGATAATTTTGTCACGTGCTGACAAGTCATTATTTTTTTTGTACTTCTCCCACAAAGAATACTCTTCTTCTCTTGATAATGGAGATAGGTTATTTATCTCCTTAAAATAATCAATTGAACTTCTCTCAAAATCATTGATTTTTTTCTTTTTCTTACGCATTCATTCATCAAAAATACCCTTTATTAATAACTTGACTTAATACTTGAAATATTGTTTTCCTTTTTAACTGTAACAACACAATTATGCCAATCAACAATCTCAGTTAAATGCGTTATGTGCAAAATAAAGTCATAATATTCAGTAATCTTGTCATAAAGTTTTTTCATGTCATCATAGTTTTCTTTTGCAACAGTACCTAAGACTTCATCAAGAAGAATAAACGGTGGCTTTGATAATTTAGACAATCTGCCAAGAACAACACGTAATGCCAATGATGCCTGAGTTTTTTCAAGTCCAGAAGCAGCTGAAAGTCTTGTCTTAATATCATCTCTAATTAGTAAGAAATCAATATCGCTTTTCTCGTTCATTGTGATTTCTATTTCAAAGTCAGAGACATCACTGAGAAGCCTATTAAGTTCTGCATTGATAATTGGAAGTGTATTTCTAAGAACCATTTTACTAATTCCATCCTTACCAATCATTTGTAAATAGAGCTTCCAATATTTTTCAGTCTTTCTTTCTTCATCAATTTTAACAATAAAACTATTTTTTTGCGCAATTGTTTCTGTAATTCTTGAAATTTCCTTTTCATTGTCGAAAATTGTTGTCGTTGAAGAACGCTTGATTGAATCCTCAGTTCTAATGTTTGTGTTAATAACATTTACCTGAGCATCAATCTCTCCATTCTTAGTAATTGTATCCTTGCTCTTATTAACATCTTTCAATAGTTGGTCTTGCTCCTTATAATCGGCCCTCATGTTCGCTATGTCTGATTTAATAGTTGCAATTTTAAGTTCAAGTTTTGATTTTTCCTGTGACTGTTTTCTCTTTGCGTCTATGTCAGCAATTAACTTTTCAACTTCATCAAGTCTCTTCTTTGCCGCAATACCTTCCTGTGTGTATTCTTCTATTTTCTTTTTGTTTTCGGCAATAACACCTGAATTATCAACATTGTCAAGTTTTCTCTTACATGTAGGACAATATTCAGCCTTTTCCAATTTAACATTCATATCTTTTAAATTGGTTATGTTTGTCCTGAGTGATGATGTTTTTGATACTAATTCTGATTTTTCATCTGTTAATTTCTTATATTCTTCCTCAGAAAACTCAACATCCGTATATTTTTTCAATTCAGATTCAAAATATTTAAGGTCTTCGCCCTTTTTCTTTCCCGTTTCAATAAGTGTGTTAATCTTTGCTTGAAGTGTAGTAACATTTACTTGAAGTAAATTTGGGTCCACTTGTTGCTTTGAAGACAATAAAATATCTCTTGTTTTGTTAAATTCTTCAATCTTCTTGTCGCACTCTTCTATAACCTTTTTATGCTTTTCAATATCCTCTGATAATGATACTTTTTGTTCATTTAATTTTTCAATATCTTCCTCCAATTGTACTTTGTTGTACATGTCAGAATAACGGCCAATTGAAATTTCCTTGTTCCACTTTTCCCTTGCCTTAACATCTTTATCTTCAATAACAGACAATCCAATCCATCTTGAAAGAAGTCTTCCTTTCTCTGTTTCTGTCAATGAAATAAGACTATCAAGGTCCTTTGCATTAGCACTAATAATTAAATCAAAATCACTTTCATTACCAAGGGCCTCTTTAATAATAGCACTTGTTTCCTTTGCAGACGTTCCTTGCAGATTTTCATCTGAAAGCAATTCTTCGCTACCATCAGCAAATACTCTGTAGTATTCAACTTTATTTGTTGGTGTCTTTGTTTTCTTTCCTGAAGCGGGCCTTGTTAAAGTTCTTTTGATTATATAGTCTTCACCATCAATATTGATGCATCCTTCAACAGTTAGAACCCTTTCATCAGGTAGATAATTGTTAAACAATTCTCCTAAGGTCTTGGCCTTATCTGTGTTAGTTTTTCCAAACAATAAGAAGTGCAAAATGTCATATGCAAATGTAGATTTACCACTTTTATTTGCCGGTTCACCATTCAACAACACCAATCCATGTAATTTTGTAAAATCAAAGAAGTTATCAGGACCGTATGAAAGAAAGTTGCCCCACTTTACCCATTTGATTGAATAACTCTTTGCTTTGTTATATAGTGTGAAATCAATAAGTGAATTAATTTGGCTGTCAATCTTAATGATTTCATTGAAGTCAATGTCTTCTATTTTATTTTCTGCAATATAAATTTTGAAAAGTTCCTGCATAAACTTTGGGTCGTTTATGTTTTGTACAGATTCAGGAACCATAACGCCACTAACGCCATTAGTGATATATTTTGGCTCAACCTTAATATTCTTAGGAGAAATACCATACTTCTTTGCCATCAATGAAATGATGCTCTTTTCCTTTTCCTTTGAATAGTCGGTTGCCGGTACGTGCCAAACAATACAAACTTTTGCATTTTGGCCAATGTCAATTTTCTTATTCATTAATTTAAAACTCTTGTTTTTCTCGGTTTTTTATTTTTTTCATGGTTTATCCCATTAATTGCCATGTCAGTAATCTTTTGGGCTTTTTCCTTGTCAATTATAGGCGTTTCTTTTTTATACTCTGCTGCTAATGGAGATAGATATTGAGGTTCTTTTTCAACAGGCTCAACCGCATTGTTGGATGAAGAACTTTCATTTGGCTCATTTATCTGCTCATTTTTGCGCTCATTTATCTGCTCACCCCCTATACGGCCAAAAGGAATATCACCATATTTTGCCTCATTCAAGGCTTTTTTTAACATTTCTTCACAAAAAGAAGAAACCTTAATTTTATTTAAATCGCAATATTCTTTTATCTCACTATATAATTTATCGTTTATTGATATGCTATGTGACATGTACTATTTTTTTATTTATATACAAAAAATATGCTTAAATACCAAATTTTATTTACAAAAAGAAGTATTTTCACTATTTTTAATTAAAATTATAATATTAATGGAAAATCAAGAAAACATATACCCAAGAATCATACTTGGATTAGACATAAGTACCGCTTGCATAGGTGTTTCTGTTGTTAAAGACAATGGAGATAGTGACAAGCCTGAATTGCTTTATATAGGGCATAAAACGCCAAAGGTCCCAAGCAAAATAAAAGGCATAGAATCATTGTTCTTGAAGAAACAAATATTTGAAGACCAATTCTTGCCTGAAATATTGGAAAATTTCGACATAACAGATGTTGTTATTGAAGAGCCATTGTTATCATCAAACAATGTTAATACTGTTGCTACATTGCTTAGATTTAATGGAATGATTTCAGAAGCGATTTATAGGGTACTTGAAGTAGTTCCTAACTTTATATCATCATACGATGCCAGGTTATATTCATTTCCGGAACTCGTATCAATCAGAAAATACAATAAAAAAGGTGAAGAATACCCGTTGAAACACGTTAAAAAGGCTATTGAAGAGAATAAAGCCGTTTTATTTGGCTCATATCCATTTGATGTTGACAAGAAAACAGTAATGATGAACATGGTAAACGAACTATACCATGATGGAGAAATTGAATGGGTCTATAATAAAAAGGGTGAGCTTAAAAAGGAGAATTTCGATGCATGTGACTCTTTGATTTGTGCATTGGCTTACGTTAATATAAATCACCATGGCCTTGATGATATAAAACTTGAAGATGTTACGTATCTAACGACAACAGGAAATTCAGAAATTAAAATTGATTATAAAACAAGTATTTGGAATAGAATATATAATAAAACAATAATATTAAAGAATAATGACAATAGAAGAATTAGAAAAGGAGCAAAAAGAATTACGTGATAGGATTAGCAAAATTAACGATGAAATAAAAAAGAAAAAACTTGAAAGCCTAAACCTTAATCTTGAAGATAAATATATAAAATATACAGACACATACGAAACAACACATTTTGTGCATGTAAACTATGTGACAGATGATAAATTTTATCGGTCAAAATATGGAGTCGAATATGCATATTCCATAGTTGGGCATGGATTTGATGGTGAGTTTACTGGATATGATGATGCAACAAACTTCTATTGGTCATGTTGGTACGAACTTCAAATATCATCCATGGATATTGACAACCTTATACAAGAAATAAGCAAAATAAAGATAATAACAAAAGAAGAGTTTGATTCTGAATTCGAAAAATGTGTGTCAAACTTGATTGATTATAAAGATAGATACGAAAAATGATAACCGAATTCAAACTTAGTGAAAATGAAATAAAAGATTCCGAGGCATTTGAAGAAAAACATTTGGAATGCGCAAGAAAACATCCAACAACTATTGGAGGGCATATAACTTACTGTTTTACGCCATCATCAATTGGAACTGGTGTTATGATTAGATGTAATTTATGTGGTGAAGAAAAAAATATTACAGATTACGATTTATGGTAATTTGTTTTAAAATATTTTTTTTGTATGTTAGTATTTAACAAATATTATATCGTTATGAAATTAGAGGAATTAATTCAAAGCGACTTGCTTGCCGCTACAAAGGAAAAAAACACAGTTAAAGTTGAGACTTTAAGACTTGTTAAGGCAGAAATCATGAAAGCAAAAACGGCACCTGGGTTCAAAGAAGATGAATTCAACGATGATTCTGTATTGAAAATCATGCAGAAGATGTGCAAGGAAAGAGAAGAAACTGCTGAAATTTATTTGGCAAATGGTAGGGAAGATTTAGCCAACAAGGAATTGGGCGAAAAGAATATCATTAGTGAATATTTGCCAAAACAAGCAACAAATGAAGAAGTTGAGGCAATTGTTAAAAGCATAATCTGTGAGGTTGGAGCAAGTTCAATCAAAGATATGGGTAATGTTATGAAATTGGCAATTGCTGAACTTGGTAGCCGCTCAGATGGAAAAACCATTAGCACTATTGTTAAAGAGTGCTTAAATAAGTAAATAAAAATCAATTAAATGAAAGTATATTCTTATTTTCTAAAAACAGACTCAGGCGATTATTACCATATAATGTCATTGAACGAATACAAGGATGCAATTGACTTTATGAAGCATGAAGTTGATTGGGAGTATGACGAATGGAAAAATGACGGATACGAAGACGAAGACATCCCTTATTGTGAATACGACAGACAAGAGATGGAAGTGTAAAACTATTGACTTTTGTCGTTAAAAATTTATAATTTTTAAAAATTAAAACAAGTATGGGAAAAATTATAGGTATTGACCTTGGTAGCACTTTGTCAGAGGTTGCTATCATGGAAGGTAATCAACCGACAATTATTGTTAATGATGAGGGTCATAGAACAACCCCATCAGTTATTTCTTTTTCAAAAGATGGCGAGAGAAAAGTAGGTGATGCTGCTAAAAGACAAGCAGTTACAAATCCAAAGGGTACTGTTGTACTTATTAAACGTTTCATGGGTGGAACCTATGATGAAATTAAAGACAACATAAAACATGTTCAATATGATGTGGTAAACGTAAACGGTCAGCCAAGAGTTAAAATCAATGACAGGGAATATACTCCTGAGGAATTATCCGCAATGATTCTTAGCAAGATGAAAGCAACTGCCGAGAATTATCTTGGTGAAACTGTTACAGATGCAGTTATCACGGTTCCTGCATATTTTAATGATGCACAACGTGAAGCAACTAAGAAAGCCGGCGAAATTGCAGGTCTTAATGTTAGAAGAATTGTTGCAGAACCAACTGCCGCTATTTTAGCTTCAAATATTGACATGGAAAAAGGCGGAATTTACATGGTCGTTGACTATGGTGGTTCAACCCTTGATTTCTCAATTGCTGATATTTCAGATAATGTTGTTGAAATTAAGGCTTCAAATGGCGATGTTTACTGTGGAGGTAGTGACCTTGATAAACTTGTTTCAGATTACATTGTAAATGATTTCAAGGATAAAGAGGGTGTTGACTTGAGTAAAGATTCAATGGCAATGCAGAGAATTATCGAAGCAGCCGAAAAAGCAAAGATTGAACTTTCAAACTCAACATCAACTGAAATAAATCTTCCTTATATTACAGCAGAAAACGGTCAGCCAAAACACTTAGTAATGAGTTTGACAAAAGCTAAGTTTGAACAACTCATTGACAAAGAAATTGAAAAGGTTATTAACCTTGGTAAAGAAGCAATCAAGAAAGCAGGAATTTCAACAAATGACATTACTGGTATTCTTTTGGTTGGTGGTTCAACAAGAATTCCTAAGGTTCAAGATGAATTGACAAAGGCATTCAATATACCATTGATTAAGAACGTTAATGTTGATGAGGTTGTTGCACTTGGTGCTGCCGTTCAAGGCTCTATTCTTAGTGGCGATAAGCAAGATATTCTTTTGCTTGATGTCACTCCTTTGACTTTGGGTATTGAAACAATGGGTGGTGTTATGGCCCCAATTATTGAGGCTAATACTACTATTCCATGTAAGAGAAGCCAAATTTTCACTACTGCTGAAGACAATCAACCAGCTGTTACTATTATTGTTGGTCATGGTAATAGACCAATGATACGTGACAATAAGATTATTGGAATGTTCACTCTTGATGGAATTATGCCGGCTCCAAGAAATGTTCCGCAAATTGAAGTTACTTTTGATATTGATTCAAATGGAATTATGTCTGTTTCTGCAACCGATAAGGCTACAGGGAAAGAACAACACATAAAAATCGAATCAAAATCATCATTGAGTGATGAAGACATTGAAAGAATGAAAAAAGAAGCTGAGGAACATGCTGATGAAGATAAAAAAGCAAAAGAAAAAGCGGATAAATTGAATGAGGCCGATGCATTTGGGTTCTGGATTGAAAAATCAATGAAAGAAATGCCTTCAGATAAGATAACAGATGAACAAAAAGAAGAAATCAAGAAAATGATTGATTCTTTGCATGAAGAAGTCAAAAACGGTGATTTGGATAAAGTTGAAGAAAAGAAAAAGGAACTTGAAACACTTTGGAATCCTATTGCTGAAGAAATGTATAAATCGGCTCAGCAAGCACAAGGTGGACAGCAAGGTCCAAATCCATTTGACATTAGTGGATTCACTGATACATTCAAAAACAACCCGTTTGCGGGTAAATAACAATAACATACGCTTCAAAGTAAAAAGGTCATACGAGAGTATGGCCTTTTTGCTTTTAAGACTATTTATAATATATAATGTTTTTAAAAAAAATATTTATTATGAAATATCTTAAAAAATTTAATGAAAAATCCGAATATGATGCATTTGCACATGGTAATAACATGTATTCACCGAATGTTTCATTGGTGAAAAATGAATATCATGATACGTTTCCTTATGATTCAGCCGGTACTGTTAGTAGTGTAAAACCAAGTATTCATTATAATTCTGATAGCATTTTATCACCTGAGCATATTTCAATGAGAGATATAAAAGCTGGGTGGGTTTGTTATTACGATGGTACAAATATAAAGCTTTGTTCAAAATCTGATTATAATGCTCTTACCGGAACAAAATATCCTGTTGGTGTTGTTGTTGTGCCTTCTGACCATTTGAATGATGGAACTGTTAGAATATGTGCGTTGAGCGATATTGGAACAAGACAATGGTCAATAGATAAGCAAGGAACTTCTTTGAATATTCCTGAACTTAAAAATCTTAATATGGTTACTAAGTATGACAACACAGATGGTGGAACAACAAGTCTTACTGATTATGCGTTTTTACCTTCTGATTCATTTACTGCTGTTACATGTAATAGTGATACAGGTACTGCATATTGGTCAACAGCAATAGTTGATGGAGATTATGCTGGAAGGTATATACCATCTCCGTATGCAAATGATGGTTCGAAATACGAAGATTATTTTTATCCGAATGAGCATAATGCATTACTTGATTTCAATGGCATTGAGAATACAGAGATATTAAAAAATTCAGAACTTACATATTATACGGCTGCAATTGATTGTTTTAATTATCACCAAACAAATGACAACGGTCTTCAATGGTATTTACCTGCATGTGGAGAATTGGCTTATGTTGTCCCAAGAAAAGGTGCTATAAATAGTTCATTAACAGGGCTTACTGGCGGTCATGCTTTTGTCGCTGACTTTTATTGGTCCTCTTCTGAGTACTCTGATGCTCATGCGAGGTATGTGTCTATGGACAGTGGCTATGTCGACTACCGTTATAAGTCCTACTCCCTCTATGTGAGGCCGTTTGCTAAGGTGGTTGTTTCTCCTTTCAGTTTTTAATTTAATATATGTGCGGAATCCGCACATACCTATATAAAAAAACGCACTTTATGTGCGTTTTATTTTTAATATTTAGGTGGTGGAATTGTGCCATGATGTAAAAAATAAACAAACGTGTGTTTTGAATTCACACGTTTGATAA